>Ga0316204_10000048_pt1 | contig 519557 bp, 410 predicted proteins | sample 6monrhotite_MG_2_FD_205661 | JGI IMG/M metagenome (GOLD analysis project Ga0316204, IMG submission 205661) | Microbial mat bacterial communities from mineral coupon in-situ incubated in ocean water Damariscotta River, Maine, United States -... | ecosystem: Environmental > Aquatic > Marine >...
CTCGACCCAGCGTGTGGCGCAGGTTCGCTGCTGCAACGAGCGAAGGCGCAGGGGGCTCAGGTGCGTGGCATCGAGCGGGACCCTCGACTGGCTCGGCTGGCGGGCCTGGGGCTCGGGGTGCCGGTGCAGTGCGGAGACATGTTCACCGAGCCGCCCGTCCCGGTCGACGTCGTGGTGGCCAACCCGCCGTTCAGTGTGCCGATCCGCGACCCGGCCGTGCTCGACGCCCATGGATGGCTCGACGCCACGGCGCTGTCCGACCAGCTTTTCGCGTCCCTGCTCGTGCGGTGGGTGCGCCCCGGTGGACGCGCGGGGGTGGTGATGCCCGCGAGTTTGTTGTCGAACCGAAGCTTCACGGCCACCCGGCGGGTGCTCGAGGAGGGCTTCGTACGGACGGGCCTGTGCTTGCTTCCCGAGGGGGTCTTCCGCCCCTTCGGGGGGGCGGCCGGGCGGGCGGTGCTGCTGTGGATGCGGCGTCGAGACGTGTCGAGTCTGCCCTTCACCGACCCGCCAACCTCGTGGGCGAGCCTGACCGACCCAGGCTACGACCCGCGCTCCTTGGCCCTCAAGCCCACCTCCGATGCAGAGATCGACAAGCTCGTGGGCGGGCAAGGCTGGAGGCCGCTGGCCTCCGGTGCCTGGCGGCCGGAAGGGGCCACCATCGCGGGACGGCGCCTCGCAGAGGTGGCCGAACTCCGCAAGGAACGGGCGCCCAGTGCAGGGCCCGTCCGGCGGCTGGATCTGGGGGATGTGGATCCGAGCACCGGGGAGGCCCGACCCGTCGCGGACGCCAGCCTCGGAGGCCGCCGGCGGCTGCAGGCCGGGGACGTGCTGGTGTCCAGGCTGCGCCCAGAGCGCGGCAACGTCACAGTCGTGCCTGCCGATGAAGGAACGGAGCCCACCGTGGGCTCGCCTGAGTGGGTCGTGCTCGAGGTGCCCGAGGGGCCCTACTGGGTCTGGCTGGTGACGCGCACCGAGGCATGGCGCCGCCAGCTGCCGGTGGCGGCCGGCCAGACGCGGCCGCGCACGACGGCCGATGCGGTGCTGGAGACGCGGTTGCCGTGGCCGGAGGGACTGGTCCAGCGAGCGGATGCCGTCGCGGCGCGGCTGCTGGCGGAGCGGGCTGCGTTGTCCCGGGAGCTCGAGGCGCTCCAGGAGGCGACGGCAGCGTACGTCGAAGACCGAGACGAAGGCGCATTGGCTACCGCTCTGGCGGTGCTCGAAAGTCGCCGTCCGAGCGCCTGACAAGGCGCCTCGACCGGCCGGGACGGATCCAGGCGTGGCGGGAGACGTTGGCCCGGCGTCCCGGAGCACGGCGAGGGACCCCGGGGCGGGATACACGAGCGCCCCGGAGGGCCCATGGCGGACGAAGGTCGGCGCTGGTTCGAGAAGCGGAAGGATTTCACCGGGAGCGCCCGTACGGGGGGCTCCGATGGGCCTGAGCTGTTCACCAAGTGCCCGAAGTGCAGCGCTACGCTGTTCAACGAGGCGCTTCACAACAACCTGCGGGTCTGCGAGCCTTGTGGGCATCACTTTCGGTGGAGCGCCGTCGATCGGCTCAGCCACATGTGTGCCAAGGGCAGCATCGTCGTGCACGACGAGGAGTTGGCTCCGGTCGACGCCTTGGGTTTCGTCGACAGCAAGCCCTACACCGAGCGCATCGCTGCGAGTCGACGCAAGACCGGTCGCAACGACGCCTTCATCGCGGCCAGCGCGGAGGTCGACGGCATCGATGTGGAGATCGGTTGCTTCGACTTCAGCTACATGGGCGGCTCCATGGGCAGTGTGGTCGGGGAGAAGATCACGCGCCTGTACGAGCGAGCATACGAACGCAAGGTCCCGGCCATCGTGATCTCTGCCTCCGGCGGCGCACGCATGCAGGAGGGGGTGTTGTCGCTGATGCAGATGGCGAAGACGTGTGCGGCCTTGGCCAAGCTTCGCGATGAAGCCCACATGCCCTACATCTCCATCCTCACCGACCCCACCACGGGCGGTGTCGCGGCCAGCTTCGCCATGCTCGGCGACCTCATTCTGGCTGAGCCTGGTGCGTTGATCGGCTTCGCCGGACCGCGGGTGATTCGAGAGACCATCGGCGAGGAGCTGCCGGAGGGCTTCCAGACCAGCGAATACCTCCTGGAACATGGGCTGATCGACCAGATCGTGCCCCGGCACGCGTTGCTGGCCCGCATCGGCGACATGCTGCGCCACGCTCTCGGCCTTCCACCGCGCGATGTGGAGGCCCGCCCTCGTCCCCGGTGCCTCAGCGAGGGAGCCGACGCCTCAGGGGTGTCCGGCGCTGAGGCAGTGGAAGCCCCCGCATCGTGAGGTCCCATCCCGTCCTCGATGGGCTGGCGGCGTCCGGCGTCCGGCTGGGCCTGGAGCGCATCCGGACCTTCCTGGGGGTCCTCGACGAACCCCATCTGTGCGCACCGGCCATCCACATCGCCGGCACGAACGGAAAGGGCAGCACCGCCGGCTTCGTGACCCAGGCCTTGGTGGAGGCCGGCTACCGCGTGGGCACCACGACCTCTCCGCATCTCGAGGCGATCAACGAGCGGGTCGCCATCGATGGGGTCCCGGTCGACGACGCCACGCTCACCGAGGCCATCGAGCACATCGACCGTGCCCGGTGGAGTTGGGCCCGCACGGCTGGAATCGAAGGCACGCCGCTCACGTACTTCGAGTTCATGGTGGCTGTGGCCTTCCAGGTGTTCGCGTGGCGTCAGGTCGACGTCATGGTCGTGGAGGTGGGGCTGGGGGGACGCCTCGACGCGACGAACGTGGTGCAGCCGGTCGCGACTGCGGTCACCAGCATCGGCCTCGATCACGTAGACGTGCTGGGCGACGACCTCCAGACCATCGCAGGAGAGAAGGCCGGCATCCTCAAGCGGGGGGTGCCCGTCGTCGTGGGGCCGATGGCGCCCGAGGCCCGCATCGTGATCGAGCAGCGGGCTCAGGTCTTGGGTTGCCCGTGCTGGGCGCCGGGGCTGTCGATGCGCAAGGAGGTCCGCCGCGATGGGCGGGTGAATCTGGCCACGCCTGGCGGTGCCCTCGAGGGCGTCGAGCTGGGCCTTCGCGGTGTGCACCAAGGCTCCAATGCCCTCGTGGCTCTCGGGGTGCTTCACCAGCTCCGAGAGCAAGGCTTCCTCGTGCCCGACGAAGCAGTCCGGGCGGGCTTCGCTGCCGTTCGCGTTCCGGGTCGCCTCGAGCAGCTCCTTCCCGGGCTCGTCGCCGACGGGGCCCACAACACGGCGGGTGCTCAGGCCTTGGCGGATTGGCTGGCCCAGCGCCCCTGTGCCGGTGCCCGCATCTTGCTGTTCGGTATGGGGGAGGGGAGAGAGCCGGCGGATCTGATTCGCCCCTTGCTGCCCTTTGTCGACGAAGTGGTGACCACCTCTTGCTCGCACCCAAAGGCTCTGGACCCCATGGCGTTGGCGACGGCCCTGGCGGGCACGTTCGGCGACGACGCGGTGATCTCTGCAGGGGGGACCATCGAGGAGACGCTCCCGGAGGTGTACGAGGAGGCGCACGAGACGGTGGTGTGCGGCAGCCTCTTCTTGGCGGGGGCTGCGCGCTCCATGGTCTCGGACGGAGCCCTTGCCGGCCTCGAGCCAGGCCGCGGGCCGCGGCTCGCGGACGACGACGACGACGTGGGGGCCACGTGAGTCGCAAGGCCTTCAAGGGGCGGGACGAACACATCGGCCACGAGCGGGTGCTCGCGCCGCTGTATCGAGCGGCCGAGAACGACGGGCTGCACCATGCCTACCTGCTCGAGGGACCATCGGGGGTCGGCAAGCGACAGGTCGCCGACCTGCTCGCCCTCACGGTGAACTGCACGGCCGACAAGCTCTCGGCGCGGCCGTGTGGCCGCTGCAACACCTGCCGGACCATTCGCGACGGTACCCACCCCGATGTGGTCGTGTTGGAGCCGGATCCGAAGAAGGCGTCCGCCAGCATTCCCGTCGACGCCGTACGGGAGGTGATTCGCCAGGCGGGCTACCACCGCTACGGGGCGCGCCGCCGCGTCGTCATCGTCGACCCGGCCGAGGCGATGGCGGAGCCCGCGGCGAACGCGTTGCTGAAGACCCTGGAGGAGCCCCCGGCGGGCACAGGGTTCTTCCTGGTCACCCACAACGCTCAGGCGCTGCTGCCCACGATCCGGAGTCGCTGCCAGCGTGTGCGCCTCGGTGCGGTGCCGACCTCCGCCATCGTCCGGTGGCTGGAGGCGCGAAAGACCGACGACGCCGAGGTCCTCGCGCAGCTTGCGCTGGGGTGTCCGGGGCGGGCCCTGGAGCTGTCGGGGAAGGGGCTCGCGGCGCGGGCCAAGCTTCGCAGCCAGCTCTTCGAGGTGCTCAACGGGCCCATCGACGACGTGTTCGGGTTCAGCCAGGCCTTGTGCAAGGGGGCCCGGGTCGACTACGGCCGCAAGGTCGACGCCCTGCTTCACCTCGTGGAGGATTTGTTGCGCGACGTGGTGGTCATCGGCGCGGGGGGCGATGCCGGCCTGCTGAACGCGGACGCCGACCAGGACGTGCGCGGCATGGCGCGGCGGCTCTATCCGGATGGCGTGCTGCGCTGTGCCGAAGCGATTCAGGATGCTCGAGATCAGCTGGCTGTCTATGTGAGCGGCCGGCTGGTCGTGGATGGACTGCTGTGCCGGATACGCCACGCCCTGGGGCGCTGATGGCCCGCCCTGTCTGGCTCGATCGCGTGTTCCGGGGGCTCATGGGCGTGCCGGGATGGTTCCTGGACCGCTTGGAGCCCACACCGAGCGGCGGTGCCGTGCCGGAGTGGACCGAGCCGGTGTTGCGGGACCGGATCCGGGCCGAGGCTCGCTGGCCCGAGGCCCAGCTGGCCCTCGAGCCCCAACTCCACGTCCACACCGACGAGGCGGGCGTGCTTGGGTACGAAGTTCGCGGATCCACGGTCTTCGGCATCGGCGGGCTCAACACCACCGATGTGGCGTCGTTGCTGCGCTCGTTCGTGGCCACGGCCGGGAACGGGGCCCGCCGGCATCTGCTCTTCCCGGTACGAGAGAGCGAACGGGCCGCCGTGCACGATGCGGGCTTCGGTACCCTGCAGGTCGGCGTGGAGGGCTGGCTCGATCTTGCGGACCTGACCTGGTCGGGCCGTCGGTACCAGCACGTGCGGCATCTCCGCAACAAGGCCCAGCGCCTCGGGGTCACCTGCGCTGAGGTGGACCCCGCCGCCGTGGCGGTCGAGCTGCGTGCCATCCATGCCGATTGGCTTCGCTCGAAGCGTCCGTCGTGGCGGATGAAGCTGTTGGTGGGCTCGCCGGGGCTCGATCGGCCTGGAGACCGTCGGTACTTCGCAGCGCGCACCGAAGGGCGGGTGGAAGCGTTCCTCACGCTGCTGCCTGGAGCCGATGGGCAGTGGGGGATCGACGTGATGTGCCGCCGTCCCGATGGGGCCAAGGGCACCATGGAGCACCTCATCCTGCATGCGACGGCTTGCCTGCAGGCGGAAGGCGCGGCCACCCTCTCGTTGGGCCCGTGCCCCATGGCGGACGTCGCCAGTCCAGGGCCCCTAGGGGCCGTGTTCCGCACCCTCTACGGCTCAAGCTTGGGCAACCAGCTCTTCGGCTTCCAGAACCTCCACGTGTTCAAGCAGAAGTTTCGCCCGCGCTGGGAGCCTGTGTACTTCGCGGCCGCTCCGCGACTCGGGGTCTTCGAGCTGTATGCGGGCTGCCGCATGTGGGGGCTGTACTAGCCCTTCGATTCTGGCGGAACGTGCAAGGAACCACAAAAGCCCCGAGGCGATGCCTCGAGGCTCTAGGTGTGACGTTCCGCAGCGAGATCAGCCCTTCTTGGGCGAAATCTGCGCAGCCGGGGCGCTCGCGTCGACCTCGGGGGTGTGGATCGGGAACGACGGCGTGGTGCCGTGGTTGGCGCGGAAGTTCTTGGCCTTGCGGCCGGTGTTCTTGTCGCGCAGCTTCCGCCGGAAGCGGGTGACCTTAGTGAGAGACGCCATGGTGTGCTCCAGAATCCGTGCGGGCGGGGCCCGCGAACCGGTCGGATCTAATGGGGGAGCCCTGCCGATGCAAGGCTGAGGGAGGTCGGTCGTTTCGACCGACTACAGGTTGCGGTAGACGCCGACGACCACAGTCTTGTCGTCGCCGCCCATGTTGGCGGTCAGACCGACAGAAGGCGCGTTGCCGATCTGGTAGTCGCCGCACTTGCCCTTCATCTGCCGGTGGATCTCCAGCACTTGCTTGACCCCGGTGGCACCGACCGGGTGGCCGAAGCCGACGAGGCCGCCACCCGTGTTGACCGGGATGTCGCCGGTGAGGTCGGTACGGCCTTCGCGAAGCAGGGCGCCGCCCTGGCCGAAGTCGGCGAAGCCAAGGGCTTCGGTCATCATCAGCTCGGTGACCGTGAAACAGTCGTGAACCTCGGCGACGTCGACGTCGGACGGGTTGAGGCAGGCCTCCGCGTACGCCCGCTGACCGGCCACGTGGGTGGTCGTGAGCTTGGTGAAGTCGCCGTCCTCCCACAGGTTGCCGGTCGCGTGGGACAGGCCGACGAGCTCGATGGCGTCGGACTCGGTCTTGCCCAGGGCCTTGAGGCCCGCCTCGCTCACCACAATCATGGCGGCGCCGCCGTCGGAGACTTGGCTGCAGTCGCTCATCTTGATGAACGGAGCGTATTCCTCGTTGGTGAGGAAGTTCGGGTTTCGGTCGCCCGCCGCCCGTGCGGTCTCGAGGTCCATCGTGATGGCCTTCATGTGGGCGAGCGGGTTCTTGTTGGCGTTGCCGTACGCCTTGACCGCCGCCCGACCGATGTCCTCTTCGCTCACGCCAAACGCTTCGCGGTAGTGCTTGGTGCGACGGCCGAAGAGGGCGGGGAAGGTGAAGTCGTCGATGCTGCGCTGGCGGGCGTAGTGGGACGCGCGGGCCAGGATGTCCCCGCCCTCGCGGGCCGACTTCGTGGTCTGCACCTCGACCCCTGCCACCAGAGTGACGTCGGTGCCGGCGCGAATGGACTCCACGGCGCTAGCGAAGGCGAGGCCGCCGGACGCGCAGGCGCCCTCCACGCGCATCACGGGCTTGTGGAGAAGGTCGGGGTGGGCACCAACCAAGGCGGCGCCGAGGTGGCCTTGGCTCGAGAAGAGCTCGCCGACGAAGTTGCCGATCCACGCCTTCTGGACCTGTGCGGCGGCCACGCCGGTGGCCTCTAGGGCGCCGTTCACGCTCTGGACGATGTAGTCCTCGAGAGTGGGGTTCTCCCGCTTCCCGAATTCAGGGTGGCGCTTCCAGATGAAATCCGGATGCTTCTTGCCGATGAACGGGGTGGTGTGCCCCCCGAGGACGAAGACGCGGCGGCCAGACATGGCTACTCCTCTGCGCTGGTGTTCCAAGCTTCGACCCCGGCTTCGTACCGCGTGATGCCCTTGGCGATGTCGGCGTTGTCGCCGTAGTCGCTCTTGAGCTCTGCGAGCAGCGGGTCGAACTCGTCGATGATGACGTCGAGGTCTCCCTCGAGGTCGTTGATGTGGTTGGCGAACTTCTTCTGAACCACGCTGATGCGTTCAGAGAGGTCTTTCGCATCGTCGGAGCCGAGGCCACCGAGCGTGTAGCGAATGCCACCCATGGGCGCAGCGAGCTCCCGCGACGCCTTGGAGGACGGGCGGTTCCGCTGCGCGATGACCTTCTCGGCGCCTGGGGGGGGGCCGGGAATGAGATCTGCTTTGTCGGGCCTCGGGGGCCGGACGGGAGCCGGGGCCGGGGCCTCGGGGGGCAGTTCGGGAATCTCCCCGGTGTCGGGGCGCGGAATCAAGAGAACCGCGAGCCCGATGCCAAGGACGGCGACGGCGAGAAGCCACCAGCGCTGCTGCATGTGAGCCTCCAGGAGAGCCCCTGTAGCCCCGTCGAGCGCCGACCGCCTCTTCGAAGCGTCGGCCCACGGGAAGGGGGGAGCCGTAGACCCCGAGGCGTCCTGCGCGCCCAGCGTCGGGAGCTCGGCGCACTTGGATCCATGGGATGTCGACCGGTGCATTGTCGGCATTCGAGATCCCGAATCGGCGAAACGACTAGGGTAGAGAAGGCGATTGATCATGTTGCCTACTGGATCTTTCATGCTAACCTCACGTGCATTCTAGATAGAGCATGACAAAAACTGTCCGCATCCGTTTTCGGGGGGGCAGGAACCGTCAGCCGAGCCACGAGGACGCGAAATGAAGCCGATCCTGAAGTGGGCGGGTGGGAAGGCCCGCCTCGCGCCCCAAATTGCCGATGCCTTCGGCGAGGCCTGCGACGGCACCTACTACGAGCCCTTTCTGGGCTCGGCGGCGGTGTACCTGCATCTCAAGGCCAATGGACTCGTGGGGCGTGCCGTGCTCTCCGACGCCAACCCGAAACTCGTGGAAGTCCACCGCGCTGTGCGCGACAACCTCGGCAAGCTGCTCTCCGCCATCGACGACCTGCCAACGGACGACTGGCGGGAGCGCTACTACGAAGTGCGCGAGTCCTTCAACGCAGGACCCCAGCGTGGTGTGGCCCACGCGGCCCGCTTCCTGTGGCTCAACCGGGCCGGCTTCAATGGCCTGTACCGCGAGAACCGCTCCGGGAAGTTCAACGTGCCGGTGGGACGCTACTCCAAGCTGTCGTTTCCTTCGCCCGAACACTTCAAGACCGTGAGCGAGCTGCTCAAGGGCGTGGAGTTGGTTGAGGCGAGCTTCGACCAGGTGATGAACGAGGCCGGAGAGGGCGACCACGTGTACTGCGATCCGCCGTACGTGCCGCTGTCCGAGACCGCGAGCTTCACCGGCTACTGCAAGACTCCGTTCGACATCGCCGAGCAGAAGGCGCTGGCAACCATGGCCCGCAAGGCGGCGTTCAAGGGGGCCAAGGTGGTGTTGTCGAACCACGACCTGCCGGTGGTGCGCAACGAGCTCTACCCGTCGGCATCGGGCTTCCATCACGTGGCTCGGCCTCGTGTCGCTCGGGCCATCAGTCGCGCAGCCCGTTCCCGCGGGCGGGTCACCGAAGTGATCGCGACCATTGGGCCCCTGCGCAAGTCCGCGTGAGAGGAAGGGGCGCCGAGCTACGGGTTGAAAGCGTTGCTAGGGTGTCTACGTACGCTTGCACTCGGGGGCGTGCCCCCAGTCGCAGCTGCCGGAGACTTCATGCCCCACGATCCCAACGAGCCCACCCCGCTCACGCCGCCCTCTTCCCCTACGGCGGCTGAGGCGTCGCGGCCTCGTACCCCCACGGACCCGCGGCCGCGCAGCGCGCCCCGGTCGAGCAGCACCACGAAGCTCTTGCTCGGCGTCACACTGCTCGGCGGGCTCGTGTTCGTGGGCAGCATCGGTGCGGTGGCCTGGCTCGTGTCCCAAGAGGATGCCGGCGAGGTGCACGAAGGAAGCTTCCTGGCCCTGAAGCTGAAGGGGCAAGTGCCGACGGCCCCACCGCCGCCGTCCATCTTCGACGAGCCCGGGGACGCCAAGCCCACGGGGACCGAGCTGGCCGCAGCGCTGCGCCATGCGGCGACCGACGACCGCATCGAGGGGCTGTACCTGGTGCTCGACAACCCCGCGATGGGGTGGGGCACGGCCAAGGAGATCCGCGATGGCATCGTGGCCTTGCGGGATGCGGGGAAGCCCTGCGTGGCCTACTCGGAGATCTGGACGACGGGCACCTGGTACGTGGGCTCCGCCTGCGAACACGTGGTGATGCCCCCCAGCGGCATCAGCCTGGTCAACGGTCTCGACGCTCGAACGACGTACTACGCGGGCACGTTCGAGAAGCTGGGGGTCGAGTCCCAGATGCTCCACGTCGGCGACTTCAAGAGCGCCATCGAGGTGTACGAACGCACCGGCCCGTCCGAGCCGGCCGCCGAGGCCATGAACTACCTGCTCGACGGCCTGTGGGGGGTGGTGGTGAGCGATGCCGCCGCCTCCAGAGGTTGGACCCAAGCCGAGATGCAGGCGCGCATCGACCGGCCCACCCTCTCTCCGCAGCGGACCCTCGACGCGGGCATGGTCGATCTGCTCGCCTACCCCGACGTCTTCGTGGACCTGGTCCCGGAGGCGGGGGCTGAGGACTGGCGTGCCCAGGTCGAGGCCGCGATGGAGGAGGCCGGTACGTCCTCCACAGAAGAGGACGACGACGAGGACGACGACCGCTTCACGTCGGCCAAGGAGTACGTGAAGGGATTGCGCTCCGAGTGGCGGGCGGCCGACGACCAGATCGCTGTCATTCACGCCAGCGGTGCCATCATGTCGGGCGACGACGAGGGGGGCCTCTTCGGGAGCCCGGGCCTCACGGACCGCGGCTTTCGCCGCTGGATCCGGGCAGCCGCCGAGGACGACGCGGTGAAGGCCATCGTGCTGCGGGTCGACAGTCCCGGTGGCAGCGGGCTCGCGTCCGACATGATGTGGCGGGAGATTCGCAAGGTCCAGGCGGGCGGCACCCCTGTGGTGGTCAGCATGGGCAACTACGCGGCCAGCGGCGGCTACTACATCGCGGCCCCTGCGGACTGGGTGGTGGCCCAGCCCACCACGCTGACGGGCTCCATCGGCGTGTTCGGAGGCAAGTTCAATCTGGCCGGGACCTACGAGAAGATGGGCCTGACCCAGCACTCGTACAAGCGCGGGGCGCAGGCGGACTTGTTCGCGTCCACCGTCGGCTTTTCGGACGGGGCTCGGGAGTCGTACCAGGGCTTCCTCGACGACTTCTACGGGTTGTTCCTCGATCGGGTGGCCGAAGGGCGGGAGATGGACCGCGATGCAGTGCACCTCGTGGCTCAAGGACGGGTGTGGACGGGGACCCAGGCGCTGGAGCGCGGCCTCGTCGACGAAGTGGGCGGTCTCGATGTGGCTCTCGCCAAGGCCGCCGAGCTGGCCGAACTCGAGGAGTACGGGGTGAGCGCGTTCCCGAAGCAGAAGACCTTCTTTGAGATGCTCGCAGAGGACCTTGAGCGCAGCGCGAGCGCACCCACAGTCACCGTGCAGCTGCCGGTGGCCGAGGAGGCCCTCAACGACCTTCTCATCCTCGACCGTATCCTCCAGGATGGCGTGGCCGCCATGCTGCCGGGCAAGCTGACCATCGAGTAGGAAGGGGGCCCTCGGGGATGCCGGGATTCGTCATCGGAGGAATCCCAGCTCGACGGCAAGGGTTCGTTGGGTTCTGCGTAAGGTGAGCGCCACCGCGCCGTTCGGCGGGTGGCAGTAGGAGGATCCGTGGGACGAACAACGATGCGATGGCTGGCGCTGGTGGGCACCGTGGGCGCTGTGTTCGCCTTCGGTCCGACCCGAGGCCTCACACCGTCGGACCATGCCCCCGCGGACGTTCGGGAGGCCCGTGCACGGCCGGTGGCCGACGGCGTCCAGAGCGATGCCATCCCTGGCAACCTCGTCGTGGACCTCGTGGATGGTTCGGGGGACGCAGACCTCGCGGCCCTCGAGCGGATCCTCGGGCACGATCTGGACTGGGTCCACGAGCTCGCCCGAGACGAGGCGCTGGCCTCGGGCCCGGTGCCCGATCTGGCCGCGGCCCTCAGCGCGCTCCATGCCCATCCTCTGGTGGAGGTCGTGGAACCCGAGATCATGATGGAGGCCTACGGGCGACCGAACGACCCCATGCTCGACAAGCAGTGGAACTTGGTCGACATCGGCATGGACCAGGTGTGGACCACTGGTGCCACGGGTCGGGGGGTCGTGGTGGCGGTCGTCGACACGGGGGTCACCAAGGTCCAAGACCTCGAGGGCACCCACTTGTTGAAGGGGGCGTCGTTCGTTCCGGGCACCAGCACGGCGGCCGACGACCAGGGCCACGGAACCCATGTCGCAGGCACGATCGCCCAGACCACCAACAACGGGGTCGGGGTGGCCGGGGTGGCGCCCGGCGCCACCATTCTCCCCGTGAAGGTCCTCTCCGGTGCCGGGTTCGGTTCGTCGGCATGGATCGCAGCGGGCATCGACTATGCGGTGGACGAGGGCGCTGACGTCATCAATCTCTCGCTCGGCGGCGGATACTCGTCCATCATCCACAACGCCATCAAGAAGGCCCGGGACCACGGCGTGATCGTGGTGGCGGCGGCCGGCAACTCGGGTCGCTCGGGCGTGGGCTACCCAGGGGCCCTCGAGGAGACCATCGGGGTGGCGGCCACGGGACCCAGCGGCGAGCGCGCTCCCTACTCATCTTGGGGCAAGGGCGTCGACATCGCGGCACCTGGCGGCGACAAGCGCACGGCCGGCGGTGGCATCCTCCAGGACACCATCGACGGAAAGGGCGGCCACGTGTACGCCGAGTTCCAGGGCACCTCGATGGCCACCCCTCATGTGGTGGGCGCGGCCGCGGTGCTGTTGGGCACGGGCATGGCGCCCGATGCCGTGGAACGCACGCTGCTCGAGACCGCGCGCGGAGAGGGGTGGGACGAGAAGCTCGGCCACGGCCGCCTCGACCTCGCCACCGCCATGGGGGCTCGCAGCGGTTTGGGTATGGGCAAGTTTCGTTTCCTCCTCGGCGCCGTCCTCGCGCTCTTGGTGGCCCAGCTCGCATCGACGCGAGGCAGCTACCAGCTTGCCAGCGCCACCGTGTCCGCCACGGTCGCCGGCGGTCTGTTCTTCGTGCCGGCCTGGTTGTTGGGGGCCGCGGGCTTCCTCTCCAGTCCTGCCCTCGAGTGGCCTGCTGCGTTCATTGGCTTCGGCTTTGTGACCTTCCCACTATGGCTCTCGGTGCTGTTGCCTTCCGCCGTAGGGTTCACGTTGGGCGCGTTCCGCGGTACCCGCCCCATCGCGGCCGGCCTGGCGACCGGATCCGGCGCCTACCTGTTGCATGCGGCCGCCACGGGAGCGGTGGCTCCAAGCTGGCTCCCCGGCACGGTGGGCACAGCATGGCTCGCGGTGAACGGAATCCTCTGCCTCCTGGTGGCCTTGGGCCTCGCGGGGGCCCAGAAGCTTGATGAGCAGGAGCTGCGATGACCTGGCGTGGACGACTCGAACGACGCGACCTCGGGACGGGGGTGTGGGTGCTGCACACCACGGACGGCACCGTCGCCCTCTACGGCGACGTGCCAGGTGAACTCGATGGCAAGGCGGTGGTGGTCACCGGCAAGGCGGTCGACGGCATGGGCATTGGCATGACGGGTGACGCGATGGTCCAGGTGGACCAGGTGAAGCCGGTCGAGGGATCGTAGGACCGTTTCCGGCCGCGGCCTCGATGCCGCGACGGCGGGCCTCCAAAGCCGATACCTCGCCATCTCCAGTCCGTTGGTCGTGCCCCCCGTCCGGACCGCTCGCTCGCTAGGGTGCTACGACCATCCCCAGAGGAGGACAAAGGGTGGCCATCCGGGTGCGCAAGCTGGCGAAAGAGGTGCGTCGGTCGCCAGGTGAGGTGCTGGGACTCCTGCACCACCTCGGCTACGTGAACTACAAGCGCCCCGACGACATGGTCGCCGATACCCCTGCTGACAAGCTCCGAAAGGCGGTGAAGCGGGGCGTCGTCGCGCCCCCCCTGAGTGTCGCCGAACGAGCGCGCCCCTCCGCGTTGTTGAGCAGCATGCCCGCGGGCGAGGACCTGATGGCGCAGCTGGTCCCGGGGGTGATTCGGAAGGGCCAGGGGTCGGCTCCGGTGGTGCCTGCCTCTCGTCCGTCCGCACCTGCCGCACCTGCCGCACCTGCCGCACCTGCCGCACCTGCCGCACCTGCCGCACCTGCCGCACCTGCCCCCACGCCTCTTCCCGATCCGGGCCTCGCTCAGGCCGTGGCAGAGCTGTCCACCGCCCGCGACGCGCTCACGGCCCGCGTGTCGCACCTGGAGACCCAGCTCGCAGAGGCCCACGAGGCCGCGGCCGCGGCGGTGGCCGCGCTCGACGGCGTCCGGTCCGTGCCGGTGGAGGGCGTGCCCGTGGGGGAACTCGTGGAGGCACGGGGCCTCCGCGGACGCGACGAAGGCTTGCGGGCCATCGAAGCCTTGCTGGCCGCCCGTGGTGGCCAGGGGCTGCTCAGCGCGCGCCTCGATGCCGCAGGGGTGGCCGAACTCCAGCGGGAACTGCAAGGGCTGATGCTCCTCGACGGTCCGCCTCCGTCCGAGCTCACGGTGCCGGCCATCGCCGTCTCAGACGACCGAGCGGAGGCCCCTGGTGGCCCGACCCTCGACCGGCAACTCCACGACCTTTCCGAGCACATGCTCCTCAGTGGCTGGCGTCGCCTGGCCCTCGTAGGCGTTCCGACGCGATGGCACGAGGCCATTGGTCAGCGCCTCGACCGGCGGGTGGAGGTGAGCTTCCGCCCGGCCGGCCCGTGGACCCCCGCCCAGGTGGCGAATGTGCAGGCCGACCTGGTGGGGGCGGTGGGCCTGGAAGCCCCCGACGAAGCTGTCGAGTCCAGCTCGGCGGTGTGGGTTCGCGAGGACTCGCTCAGTTCGCTCTTGCGTCGGTTGGTGTCGTTGGCTCGGGGCGACGACGCCGGACGATGATCGTCAGGGCGTCACGATGTGCATGGTGAGCCCTCCCACGCCTTGACCTCAGGTACGGTGGTCCATACGACGATGGTCGAGGTGGAGGCATCGTGGGGGACGGACACATGCGGGCGCGGCGGCCCCGGAATCAGGGCACCGACGAAGACGCGCGCCGACGCGCCGACGAGCTGCACGACCAAGGTATGCCCTACCAGATGGCGATGGCGGTGGCCCACGGTCGGCTCGACCTCTCTGAGGCTCTCGAGCGCATGGCTCGCAAAGACCGCGTCACGAAGCTGATGGAGCGTCACGATCTTTCTCGTGCTCTGGCCACACAAGTGGCTCTTGGGCACGCGGACCTCGATCGCGTGCTCTCTCGCCGTCGCATGGAGACCCATCGCGCCGAGAACCGCGACCGCACATGCCTCGACCCCGAGGGGGGCCCGGTGGCGGTGCAGCTGGCCGGCCGGCTGGTGAAGGGAACGATCCGCGAGGTCGACGCCTACACGTTCACCATCGATGGGGATGGGGATGGGGAGCCAGAAGCCATCCACAAGCTCGAGGCCCGCTTCGGCTACGCCCCTGGCGACTGGAAGGCCGTGAAGAAGGCGGTCAAGGCCGACAAGAAGGGCGATCAAGACCTGCGCCCGGCGACCCGCCCACAAGATCGTCACTCCTGCTCCGACAAGCGACTGTTCGGGTACCTCGACGGCGAGGACGACGTGGTGGTCTCCCTCCTGGATGGCACGACCGCGAAGGGAAGGGTCACCTGGTTCGGCCGCTACGAGTTCGGTCTCGAGGTCAGGGATGGCGTGGCCATCACCGTGTTCCGCCATGCATTGCGGAGCATTCGACCGGCGTAGCTTGCGGAGCGGGTCGCCGAGGCTCGGGGCGCCAGCTATGGAGGCCGCCGGGAGGTGCCATGGGCATCCTGGGCGGAGCGATGACGGTGGCCCGGTTTCGGGTCGAGGGGCAGCAGCCGGAAGAGGGCTGGCGCGACAAGTACCGCGCACAACTGCAGGACCTTGCGTTCAAGGAACCACCGGTCGAGCAAGGACTGGAAGAGGTGGAAGGTTGGGTCGAGGTCCACAACCTCCTCGACACGACGTTCGAAGACTTCAACCGCTGGCTCTACCAGGACGTGGCCTTGTTTGCCCTCCGGGTCGACAAGAAACGACTGCCGGCCAAGCTGTTCAAGGCCACCCTCGACAAGAAGTGCGAGGCGTGGGCCGCTGAGCGGGAGGTCGAGCGCTGTCCCGGGTCGGTCCGCGCCGAGCTGAAGGACTCGCTGCAGGCCGCATGGCTGGCGCGCACGCTGCCGTCGGTGGGCGTGACGGAGGCCGCCTGGAACATTCCAGAAGGCTACTGCATCCTTCACAGCCTCTCCGAGGGCATGGCCGACCGCTTCCGCAAGCGGTTCTACCGCACCTTCGGGATGACCCTCGTGCCGTGGTCCCCCCTCGAGTACGTGCAGGGCGATCCCGGCCGCATCGACGCTCTGGTCGCCTGCGCTCCGAGCCCCGTGCAGTTGGGTGGAACCGATGTTCGCTTGTCCCAGGGGAGGTCCTGATGTCCGCTGAAGACGGCCTGCCGGTTCTGCCGCATTTGGCCTCGGAGTTCTACACCTGGCTGTGGTGGTCGAGCGAGACCCGCGGGTCCCATTTCAGCCTGGCCCCCCCGGTCGGGGACATCGACCTGTGGGTCGACGCGCGACTGGCGTTCCGCAACCCCGACGACACCAAGCTCACGGCGGTCATGACGGGCGACAACCCCGGGGCGACCCTCGAGGCCAAGGCCGCGCTTGCAGGGGGCAAGGTGCTCCAGGAGCTGCGCTTGGGGCTCCGGCGAGACGACCGCGAATACCAGTTCACCTTGAAAGGGCCCGCGATGCACCTGCAGGGCCTGAAGCTGCCGCAGGTGGTCGACCAGGGGGGCGCAGAGCTCGTCTTCGAGCGCATGCACCTCTACGACGAGGCCGTGTTCGTGGTCCAGGGGCTGTTCCGGCAGTTCAGCGAAGTCCGCACCACCGAGGCGTGGTCCGACGACGTGCTGCCGGCGCTTCACGACTGGGTGCTGGGCGTCGACGAGGAGGCCTGAGCTTCAGAGCTTGATGGTGACCCCTTCCTTGGCGACCGTCACCACGAGTTCTCCGTCGTGGCCAGCCCACTTGGCCTCCAAGGCGTCGAGGGCATCGTCCGATGCGTCCGGGAGGTGGTGGAACAGCACGAGCTGCTTCACCCCTGCGGCGGCGCACAGGGCGGCCGCGTACTCGGGGTAGGAGTGACCCCAGGTCATCTTCTCTAGGTACTCGTCGAGGTCGTACATCGTGTCGTAGACGACGACGTCGCACCCTTGGAGGAAGTCGAGGACCCGACGCTCGGCCGATGCCGCCGGAAGGTCGGCGGCCACCCCCTCGCCGGGCTTGGCGAAGGGCGCCGTATCGGTCACGTACGCCACGGAGCGTCCTCCGGCCTCGAAACGGTACCCGACGGAGCCGCCGGGGTGATTCAGAGAGACCGTGCGGACATGGAAGCCACCTCGGTCGTAGCTTCGTCCTGGACGGATGCCCTTGTACGTCACCGAGGCCGGGACCTCCCCGAGGCGTGTGGGGTGGTACACGCCGTTGAGGTAGCGGGCCAGCTTCTCCCGGGCCTCGGTGTCGCTGAACGCGGGCACCGTGACGTGGACCTGGAATCCTGGCGCGTAGATGGGCACGAAGAACGGCAGGCCGAACACGTGGTCCATGTGCAGGTGGGTGAACACCATGTCGACCTGGCGATCGGGCTCGGCCATGAGCTTCATGCCGAGCTTGCGGGCTCCGGTGCCGCAGTCCAACACCAGCGGGATGCACCCGTCGTGGCGCAACTCGAGGCAGGAGGAGTTGCCTCCCCATCGTTGGGTCTCCTCGCCAGGGGACGGAATGGAGCCTCGGACTCCCCAGAAGGTCAGCTCCACGAGCGCACCCTACGGACGTCTTGGGCCATCAGCGCGTGAGCGGACGAACGCATGCCGGGACCGTACCATGTTCGAAGGGCAGGCCTGTCCAGCGACGGTGTTGCCGCGGTGCCACCCGTCAGGAAACGCCACGGCGGCACCCGGGAGGCGGCTCGGAGTGGGGGGGGCTTCCCTGCTTCGTGGACGGCCTGCGTCCCGTGGGGCGGCCGTGGTCGAGGGGAAGGTGGTGCGCGGTATAGGATTCGAACCTATGACCTTTGGCTCCGGAGGCCAACGCTCTATCCAGCTGAGCTAACCGCGCGTACCGTGCTGCGTTGCAGCCTCCCCGTCATAGCCGCGCATGGGGGGTGGGGCAAGGGTGGGGCTCAACGCGTGAGATCGACCTCGCGTGCCGTCTGGCGCCGGGTGTCGCCTTCGCGGGCGTATTCCCGGAGTCGGTCGAGCACTTCGTCCAAGCGTTCGGGCGCCGTCTCGCCGGGGTGGTGCTGTGCGACGGTCATGCCGGCACGAGCCTCCTCGAGGTAGGCGAGGGAATAGTCCACGAGGGCGTCGGTGCGATCCCGCTCCACCGCGATCGCCCGCCGGCGCTCCAGGAGGCGCTCCAGGTGAACGGCCGTGGCTTGTCGTCGCTCACGGGTGAAGGAATCGACGTCGTCGGCGAGCTCTCGACATGCGCGAATGCGTGCTTCGACGTGCTCGGGGTCGATCTGCTCCAGCTGCTTGTCGAGGGTCTGGAGGGTCTGCTGCAGGCGATAGACCCACATGGCCATCTCTGCCAGGCCGCGCCGGGTGTCGCGCTCGGGCACGGAGGCTTGGGTCTGCTGGTACAGCTCGAGGGCCCGCATGACGGCGGGGCGGTAGGGGACGCGGAGCGTGCGGGCCACCTCCGAGCGGCTGGGAAGGGACGGGCCCATGTCGAAGCGAAGGGCGACCGGAAGGAGGCCCTGGGCCGCGACCAGTGCGACCAGCCCCATCGTGAGGGGAGCCAACAGCACGGTAGGTAGGCTCGACGGCAGCAGGACGACGGCGGCCCACAGCCCGAGGCTGGCGCCCGTGAGGGAGCCGAGGGCTCCGTTGACGAGGTCCAGGGCGTCGGTCCGATGAGGGACGAGCCAAGCGCCCAGCGCGCCCGCAGTGGCGCCTGCGCCCACCACCGGGGGCACACCGATGGCCCCGCATACGAGACCGACGGCTGCGACGGCGGCGATCACCAGCGGCGCGGCCCACAGGCGTCGTGGATTGACCATGGCGGCCCCAGCGCCGAGCGCGAGGCACAGGGCTAGCTCGGGCGCCCACGCCCACAGGGGCGTGGCGCCGGCGACGGCGGCCACGCCAACCGAACCACTCACCCACAGGGCCTGCTGCTTGGGAAGCTTCTGCAGCGCGACCTTTCCAGACGGCGCGAGGGCCGCATCGGCGTACAACTGAAGGTCGTTCATGGTGGGGTCCGGGGTCTCGGGTGGTCGTGCGGGATCAGCGCGCCAGGGCGCGGAACGAGTCTTTGGTTTTCTTGACGTGGCGCTGCGCGGCAGGCGCCGACGGGGCCTGGCGCTCGTAGAGTCCTCGGCTGTCGTCGAAGCGGCGAAGGTCGATCTCGACCTCCGGCATCGGGAGCTCTTCGGCGGCCTGCTCCAGCACCTGTCGGCCCTTGTCGAGGAGGTCCAGGCTCTGCGCACGGTTGCCGTCGGCGTACGTGCGCGTCGCCATCTCCAGATACCAGTTGCCGTAGGTGCGTCGCCCGAGCGCGGCGACACCGGGGTCGAAGCTGCGCTGGGCCTCCGCAGCGTCCTGGGTGGTGCGGACGTCGGTGCTGTGGGTCTCGTCCGCGGCAAGGCGGTCCAGGACGTCGTGGTAGGTCAGCCGTGCGGTCACGGGCTGCGGCCCCGTCAAGGCCCCCGTAGGCCGGGCTCGCACCACGATCTTGCGGCGCTCGCCGGCGGATACGTCGCCCAGGTAGACGGACCAGCCGCCGTCGATGCGCTGGCCCGTCCACCCCAGCAGGTCGACCGGCTCGAGGCCCTCGGGAAGGAGCAGGTCGACCCTGGCTCCCTGGGCGAGCAGGGTGCTGCTTCGGGCGAAGGTCTCGTCGAAGACCCTGGCGATCTCTCCCGCGGTGGCCACGTCGGCGTAGCGGCCGCCCCCCAGGTCGGCGAGGGTCGCCAGGAGGTCTTCGTTGTAGGTCGACCCGAGCCCCACGGTCGATAGGGACACCCGCTCGCTCGTCAGCTGGCTTGCCAGAGCGGCGAAGCGCTCGGCGCGGGTTTCGCCTTCCGTGGCGTTCCCGTCGGACAAGACCAGTAGATGCTGGGTCGCTCCGGGTCGGTGGGCGAGGGAGCGCGCGCCCAGCTCGATGCCCGCGTAGAGGTTGGTGCCTCCGTGGGCGTGGAGGTCTGCGAGGGTCTGAGCCACCGCCGACGGGTGGCGCATGGCCTCGGCGGACAGCAGCACCCGGGCCTGGCCCGAGAAGGCGACCACCGACAGGGTATCTGCAGGGGTCAGGGACGCTGCGAGGTCGACCGTGGCCCGTATGGCCTGGTCGAGCTTTCCGTCCTTCATCGACCCGCTGGCGTCGAGCACGACAGCCACGTCCAGCGGACGGCGGACCGCGTCGCCATGGATGGCGTCGAGGCCGACGACCTCGACCGTCACGAACCGGTCCGATCGGTCGCCGGCCAAGATGGCGCGCTGATCGATCCGCGTCGTCACCTCGAGGTGCCCGTCATGGCCCTGGGGCGCGGTCGGCGGCGGCAGCGACTCGGGGACCGGCGGCGGGTCGTACGCTGGGGCCTCCAGGTGGGCGAACAAGCGGGGGGCCAAGAACAACGCGCCGAGCGCGAGCCCCATCAATCCTGTCGTGATCTGCCAGCGCTTCATGACGTCCTCCGGTGCCTCACCCGGACAACGGCGGCGTCCTCCGGTTCCTTACACCACGATCGACCGCTCGTTCCTGCCCTTGCCTACAACGTAGCGGTTGGATCGCGCACCCGTGCCCTCGGCCGCGTCTCGAAGGGTCACGGCCGGTCGGGGAAGGAGCGGATCAATTGCCGCCGGCGCGCCGGATGGTGGTGGGGCCGTCGTCCGTCAGGTCGTCGAGGCTCGGCTCCTTCAGCGGGACGTACTTCTCCTTCTTCACCGGCTTGTTGTTCGGTGGAGGGAGCTTCCCAAGGGCGACATCCCGCGCGGTCTGAACCACTGTCGGCACCGGCTTGGTGCCGCCGTCCGCAAGTTCCCTGGCCTCGGTTGCACTCTTGAGGAGGTCGCGAACCACGGGGATCAGCTCGTGGCGGTGGCGCTCGATCACTCGGCCCACTCGGCCGTTGAGGGCACGGGTGGCAACGTAGACCCGTCGGGCCCACCACTCGGCGACCTCATCTGTGGGGTCTTCCACGCGGGACAGGCCTTCTGCGGCCAGGGCCACGAGATGAAGGTCGACGGCCAGCTGGTCCGCGACGGTCGGCTCGCCGAACTGATCGTTCAGCACGTCGACCAAACGGTCCTTGTCGTTGGAATCGGCGTAGCGCTCCAGACGGAACTCGATGCCATCGACGGCCGGGCGGAACCACTGGGGCAGGTTCAAGAGGGTCTCGTCGGCCGCGAGCGCCTCTTTGTGGTCCTCGGGGGTGCCCTCGAAGTGGGGCACGACGTACCGAAAGTCCTCCCAGTTGTCGACGCTGGCCTGCTCGAGGGGCCGCTGATGCGCATCCGCGAAGCACAGCCACGCCTGGTTGTAGAGCCGCGCGTAGTCGATGGAGATGGACATGCCCCGCTGGACCTGGTCCAGGGACTTCGAACACTCCTTGTTCCGCGCCGAGTTCACGGCTCCGAACTGCACCTGCCCACCGGGGGGAGGCTGGGTGTACCGGGTGGAGCGGTGGGGGAGGCGCCGTGGGGCTGCGGGCAGCTGCGGCGCGAACAGCGGCATGACCACCGCCTCCGGCTCGGGGTCGCCAGGCTGAGCTTCGACGGGGACCGGGCGGGCCTCGGCGGGTGTGGGCTTGTCGACCTTCACGGTGGCCGCTGCGCCATCTGCCGGCTGCGGGGATGTGGTCGCGGTTTGGTCGTCGCTGGCCGTGATGAAGAGCACGGCACCGAGTCCCGCTGTCGCGAGCAAGCCGCCCGCCAAGACGATCGGGATGAGCTTCATCGCGGTGGAGCGCTTCTTCTTCTTGGTGACGGCGACGGTCTGCGGCTTCGCGGGCGCCTGGTCCCCTTGGGCCTCGGGCACCTGCGGCACCTGGGGCGTCGGAGCCTCGACGGGCTCCGGAGCGGTCTGTGTGGGCGTCCGGGGCGGCTCCGCCACTGGATGGTCCTCGTACACAACGTAGGATGCCCCGCCACTGTCGGGGGTTCGGCGGTAGGACGGGGTCGAGTCGAAGGTGTTCTCGTCGTCGACGGGCACCGCCGTGAGGCTCGCGCCCAGCGCGCCGTCTTCGAGTCGCTTAGGGTCCGGCACGGGCGTGGCGGGCACATCTTCGAACGAGGTGGCCATCGTGAGCGCCACAGCAGTGGCGTTGTCGTCTCCCTCGCGGGTCGTGACGATGTCGAGCACGTGGCGCACACCTTCATGGGGCGCGCCCCAGTCGATGTTGGCCAGCTCCCAGTCGGTGACCACGCCGTGCACACCGTCGCTGCAGAGGAACAGGACGTCGTTCTTCTCGAGGGGCATGGGGTCGGCGACTTCGACATCCACCTGGCGCTCGACGCCGAGGGAGCGCGAGAGCACGTGGGCCTCGGGGTGGGTCGCTGCGTCTTCGGGGGTGAGCAGCTCGGCGTCGACGAACAGATTGACCATCGTGTGGTCGCGGGTGATCTGCTGGACTTGGCCGTCTCGGACTCGGTAGGCGCGGCTGTCGCCGACATGCGCCACGTGGGCCACGCCATCGCGCACGGCCGCCACGACCACGGTGGTGCCCATGCCCATGAGTCGGTGGTTCTTCCGCGCGGCCTCGTAGATGACGAGGTTGGTTCGCGTGAGCGACTCTTGGAGTGCCTCTCCGAGGGGGAGCGAAGACAGCTCTCTCATCGCATCGTGGATGGTGCGGACGGCGAGGGACGAAGCCTGCGCACCGCCGACATGGCCTCCCATGCCGTCGCAAACGATTGCTAGCGTGTAGGAGCCGAAGTCGAAGACGCCGAAGCAGTCTTGATTCTCCTCGCGCAATCGTTGCTCGCTTCCATATCCCCAGGCGTGATCCACACTGGCCTCCGAGCGAAACTTACCACCGTGGTGAGGCTACGTCCTAGCGGGGGGCGTACATTTCGCCGCAGTGCGAATTTGCCACCCAACCTGGTGCCGACGGTGGTGGGCCGGACACAGACGGAGTGGGACCACGGTCGGCCCATTGGGTTCCCGGCGTGGAATGCGGTCAGCCGACCTGGGCGAGCGCCGCGTCGAGGGCCTTCCGGTCTTTCACGACCGCACCGATCTGAGCGACGGTCAAGGCGGCCACGCGGGTGGCGAGCGCGCCGCAATGGGTGGGGCTCCACCCACGGCTGAGGCCGTAGAGGTAGCCGCCAGCGTAGGCATCGCCGGCTCCGGTGGTGTCGACGGCCTCGACCTTGAAGATCGGCACGCGCACGAGCTCGTCGCCGTGGAGCACCATGCTTCCCTTGCTGCCGAGCTTCACCACCGTGGTCGCGAGGCCAGCCTGGGCGGCAATGGCGCGGCACGCGGCCTCGGGGTCGTCGAGCTGGGCGAGGGAGCGCGCCTCTTCCTCGTTGAGGAAGACGACGTCGGCGAATTCCTTCAGCACACTCCAGAAGGTGTCGCGGATCTCGTGAACCACGAACGGGTCCGCCGCGTCGAGGGACACGATCGCGCCGGCCTGCTTGGCCAATCCCATGGCGGAGAGCACCGTCTCCTTCATCGGGCCGCCCAGCAGGGTGTAGCCGGTGAAGTGGGCCACCTTGGTGGTGTTCAGCGCCTCGGTGAAGTCCCCCAACCCCGGGAGATGGATGCTCGCGCCCAGATCGGTCAGCATGGTGCGCTCGGCATCGGCCTTGCTGATGATCGACAAGCACTTGCCGGTGGTCGCTTCCTTGGAGAAGGCCAGGCTGTGCTGGCCACAGGCCTGCTCGATCAAAGAGGCGTACATGTGGCCCATCTGATCGTCGCCGACCTGCCCCCGGTACAGCGCTTTGCCCCCGAGGTGGCCGACGGTGGCGATGGTGTTGGCACACGATCCGCCCGAGGCGAAGGTGACCTTGTGGAGGCGAATGCGCTCGTAGACCTCCTGCCACCGGTCGTGGTCCACGGGGTGCATGGTGCCCCGCGTGAGCCCGAGCTCGCCAATGAGCGAGTCATCGTCGAGCACGACGAGGGCATCCATGATCGCATTGCCGAGGCCAGCCACATCCCAGGTCATCGAGTCTCCAAGGAGACGCACCGGGTAGCGTGACCCGCGCGCCTTGTCGACACCCAGACGACCTCCTGTGACCCCGTGTGGGCCGGTGTGTCGTGCGGGTGGGGGTGCATGCGTCCGCGGCCGGGGACCCTACAGGCTCTCGAGCCACTTCTCACAGTCCATGGCTGCCGCACACCCGCTGCCCGCGGCGGTGATGGCCTGACGATAGATGGTGTCCTGCACGTCGCCAGCGGCGAAGACGCCCTCCACGTTGGTGAAGCTACGCCCAGGCTCGGCGATCAGGTACCCCTTGTCGTCCATCGCGATCTGGCCCTTCAGGAAGGACGTGTTTGGCGTGTGTCCGATGGCGAGGAACAGGCCCGCGCATTCGATGTCGGTTTCTTCGCCGGTGTTGCGGTCCTTGACCCGGATGCCAGTGACCTTGTCGTCGCCGTGCACGTCGACCACGGCGCTGTCGTAGACGAACTCCACCTTCGGGTTGTCGAAGGCACGTTGCTGCATGATCTTGCTGGCGCGCAGCTCCTTGCGGCGGTGCACGATGATGACCTTGCTGGCGAACTTGGTGAGGAACGTCGCCTCCTCCATGGCGCTGTCGCCGCCGCCGATCACGACGACGGTGACGCCCTGGAAGAAGAAGCCGTCGCACGTGGCGCAGGCTGAGACGCCATGACCTTTGAGGCGGTCCTCGTTGGGAAGGCCGAGGTAGCGAGCGGTTGCGCCGGTCGCGACGACGACCGCGTCGAATTCTTGCGGCTCGCCGTAGGCCGGCGTGATCTTGAAGGGCCGCTTCGACAGGTCGACGGCCGAGATCTCGTCCATGACGAACTCGGCGCCGAAGCGGGCGACCTGAGTCTTCATCCGCTCCATCAACTCGGGCCCCATGATGCCTTCTGGGAATCCCGGGAAGTTGTCGACGTCGGTGGTGATGGTGAGCTGACCGCCCGGCTGCACGCCCTCGAACACCACCGGCGGAAGGTTGGCGCGGGACAGATACAGGGCGGCGGTCAGGCCGGCAGGGCCGGTGCCGAGCACGGCGACACGATGAGCGGACATGGGATCCTCCGACAGCGCGTGGGACTAACCGGGTCAGGGCAGAGGAGCGCCCGTCCGGTTGGCTGGGACCCGAACCGGCGCCAGGGAAGGGTCGAGGAGGCTGCCGGCGTCTTCGGGCCGACAAGCGAGCACAGCGTCTGGGAGCCAGCGCGGCGCTCGCACCAGCTCCTCGACGATGACCTCCGCCTCATCGGATCCTGGCTCGGGCCACGCGCCATCCCGCAGCCAGAGCAGGCCCCCCCAAGCGTCGTTGGGACGACCGTTGGCGAAGGCGTCGCACACCGTTCGAATCACAGCCTCTCGCTCGGTGGCTCGCAGCGTCCCTCGGCGGGCGGCGACCTCTAGGCTGAGAGGCTCTGCTCTCCACGTCTCGAGCGTGCCTGCGCCGCGCTGCGCTGCCGTGCCGGGCACGAAGGCGTCGTCCCATGGGATCCCGGTTGGGGTGAGCTCGATGGAGAGGGCGCGGCGACGGCGGGCGCGTCGAAGGAGTCGCTCGCCGGGTTGGGCGGTCCAGGCGGCATCGGCGAGCCCGTCGGCCTCCTGCTGGCGACCGGCCGCATCGAGGCCCGCGATGACGTCCACCACCACCCTCGTGGTGGGGGCGCGGTCCAGTGCTTCGGCCCACAGTGCCTCTTGCACGGGTGCGTCGATGCCACCGAGGGACACCGATCGGAAGGTGTCGATCCAGCGGTCGGGGTCGTCAGGACGCTCGAGCCTGAGCTGCCGGTGCAAGGCCATGGCCTCGTCGGTCGCTCCGATCTCCGCGAGTGCCAGGGCCAGCTCGGTGCGCGCGCGCGGGCTGTTGGGGGTGTAGGCCACGTCGTTGCGGGCCGAGACCAAGCTCCTCGGGTCGCGCCACACCACGTTGGAGCGCAGGCGGTCGCGGAGGGGATCGAGGCGCTGGGCGAACGCGAGATCCACGGTCCATACGACCTCTAGGGTATGCACGCCCCGCACGGCGCCCCACCACTCGAGGCCCCTGGGCTCGCCCTGGGGGTCGATGACCACCCGAAGGTAGCGGCCCTCGTGGCCGGCAACCGTCGCGGCCTCCTGCTCCGACGCTCTGGCTTCGGGCCAGCTCTCCCGCACCTCGGCGAGCCAAGCCTCGCCCATGGCGTCGACCGAGGCCAGGAGGTCGGTCTGGCGCTCCCGCACCGCGAAAGTCCGGTCGCCGGCGACCGAACGGAACCCGGGCACTCCACCTGGCCCAGCGCCGGGCTGCCAGCCCGAGGGCACGCTCCATTCCAGAGACCGGTACCCAGGGACCGGGATGATCTTGGCCCGGTCGCGGCGGCTGAGCCGGGCCACCTCGTGGTCCACGAGCGGAAGGGCCCGAGGGCCCACGACGTACAGCGTGGCCAGTGTGGCCGCGACGGTCCCGTACACCCCCAGCTGCCAGCGCCGATTGCGCCCCTTCGGCCGTTCGAGGGGTGGGGGGGAGAGCACGAAGCCGAGCAGGAGGCCCGTGAGCAAGCCGCCCAGGTGGCTCCAGTTGTCGGTGTCTGCGTTCATCAAGCCCGACCAGAACATCAACAGCAGGTACGGCAGCATGGCCATGCCGAACAGACGCCGGCCTCGGCTCGGGAGCACGTCGGGGCGCACGAAGCCGAACACGGTGCTGGCCGCCACCAGACCGAACACGCCGCCCGAAGCGCCGAGGCTGGGGGTGTCTGGAGAGCCGAACATGGAGAGCATCGACCCGGCCACGACCGCGCCAACGTAGATCGCCAGCACGTTCGCGCGGCCCAGGGCACGCTCCAGGTTCCAGCCGGTGTAGCCGAGCCACAGCATGTTGAGAACGATGTGGAACAAGTCGGTGTGGAGGATCCCCATGGTGAGCGGGCGCCACACCTCTCCGTTCTCGAGGGCAGGTGCGGTCCAGTTGGTGAACCGCTCGACCAACTCTGAGCGCACGTCGGGGAGGCGTGCCAGCCACCAGATGCGGATCTGCACACCGACCAACAGGGCCGTCAGCACGGGGGGCGGGCCCTCTGCGAAGGCCGACTGCCACGCGATCGCAGCGTCGTTCCGGAGCGACCGGTACATCTCGAGCTCAGCCGCAGGGACCCACTCGCCGCGGGTGACCGCCTCGAACTGGACCAGTGCATCGTCGGGCACGCGGCCGCTGCGGACGCGCTCCTCCCACTCTTCCCAGCCGAGCTGGTGTTCGTCGGCCCCGATGCGCACGCGGATCAACAACGTCCTCCGACCAAGACGCGTGGTGTATCCCACCGCCTGGGGGGCAGACCGACCCTTGGGGTCCCCGAATGCATCCTGTCCACCGTTCGTTATGCCACCGCCAGCTGCGTTGGAGCCTCCATGGACCAGGAACGACTCGCCCGCGAGTGCAACGACCTGCCGATCTTCCCGCTGGGCGGTGCGGTGCTGCTTCCCGGTGCCGTGCTGCCGTTGCACGTGTTCGAGGAGCGCTACCGACGGCTGCTGGAGGACGTGGTGGCTGGCACGGGCCTGATGGGCATCGCCACGGTCACGGAGCCCTCGGCGGATGGCTCGGTCGATCCCATCCATCCTGTCGTGGGGGTGGGCATGGTGGTGGCCCACCAGCGATTGGACGACGGGCGTTCCCACATCCTGCTGCAGCACGTGGGGACGATGCGGGTGGTGAAGGAGCTGAAGGTCGACGTGCCGTACCGCCGCGTGCGGGGCGAGCTGGTGACGCCCGAGCCCCTTCGAGTGGCGTCGGAGATCGCCGGGCTGCGCGTGATGGTGCTCCAGCTGGGGGCCGCAAACCCGGGGGCAGCACAGGAAGCTGCTCGGGTCGCCGAGCTGAAGGGAACCGAGTTCCTCGACGGACTGGCGCACCGCGTGTTGCCTGCCGTGGAACAACGGCTGGCGTACCTCGGTGCTGGGTCCTGGGGCGCCCGGGTCGCCGTCCTTCAAGATGCGGTGGTCGGGTACATGGCGGCGGTGTTGCCCGCGGCCGACGACGCGTGATCAGCGAGGCTCGAGGAGCCGCGTCCGAGCCCATGCCGCAGCCTCCCGAACGACGGGGTGGCCATGGGTCAGGCCGTGGGCTTCCACGACAGGCAGTGCCGCGACGTCGCCGAGATTGCCGAGGGCGATGAGGGCGTTCCGCTTCAGGCCATGAGGGCCCGGACGGCGAATGGGGGTGCCCCGGAAGCGTCGGTCGAGGTCGTCGTCGCTGCTCGTCAGCAGCTCGTCGAGATCGAGCCACGCGTGGCGAGGAAGGAGGTCATCCTCGTCTGGATCGGCAGGGCCATGGTTGTGGGGACAGACTTCTTGGCACACGTCGCAGCCGAAGACCCAGCGACCGAAGCCGGGGCGAAGCGCCGCGGGAGCCAGGCCGCGGGCCTCGATCGTCCAGTAGGAGATGCAGCGTCGGGCGTCGAGCTGGCGGGGGCCGTCAAAGGCGTCCGTTGGGCAGGCGGACAAGCAGCGGGTGCACGCCTTGCAGTGATCGCCGAGGGGACGGTCCGGCAGGACGGGCAGGTCCACGAACACGACGGCGAGAAAGAACCACGACGTGTCGCCGGGACGGATCACGAGGGTGTTCTTGCCGACGAACCCCGCCGCTGCGGCCCACCCCCATGCCCGTTCCACCACGGGCCCCGTGTCCACTGAGCCCCAGTTGGCGATCCCGTCTCCCCGTAGGGCGGCGCGGAGCTTCCGGAGTCGCTTGCCGACGAGGTTGTGGTAGTCGCGCCCCCATGCGTAGCGGGCGACGAGGCCCGAGCGGCCGCCTGGGTCCGGGGGCCGACGGTGGTGGTGGGCCACCGTGAGAACCATCGCTGTGCGAGCGGTCGGCTGGCGCCGGGCAGGGTCGACGCGCTCGTCGTGAGCCCGCGCAAGGTAGTGCATGTCGCCATGGCGTCCTGCGGCGAGCCAGGCGTCGACGGCGTGTCGAAACGGGGTCTGGCGCAGGCGCGCGAAGTGGACGGAGTGGAAGCCGTGGTCCTGTGCGCGCCGCGCCAAGTGGGCACGGGCCACGGCGGGGTCTCCGCGGCCAGGGACGTCGGGGGGGTGGGCATCGGCGTCGGCTTCGATCATAGCGGGCTTCCCTGGATGCGGAGGCTACGTTATCGTCGGCTCATGCGCACCCTTCTGTTGATGAGCGTCGCCCTGTTGGCCGGCGCATGCTCCGATACCTGTGGCCTGGGCAACCAGCTCAACGGTCGCTCGTACGACGCCTTCATCCATCCCGTCGAGCTCGATCCCAACACGAACATCGATCTGCTCCCGCTGTATGCCTCCCCCGGCAACGGCCCGGTGAGCATCGGCTTCGAGTTCGGCACGGCCAACACCGGTCCCATCACGGTGTTCCTCGACGGGCAGGCCTTCGAGGGCGAGGGCGTCTTCTACGAGCAGGATTGTGGCAACTTCTCGGCCTCGTGGTCCGGGATCTATGTCGGTGAAGACCAGCCCAATGGGGTGGCCACCGAACATGCCATCGGCGTCGTAGGCGTGTTCCAGTTCTACGATGCCGCGGATGGCTCCCAGATCCTGGCCGGTGAGCTCGACTGGAAGGAGACGTGGCAGTTCGGCTCCGACAGGGGGGACTACCTCGCCCCGGTGTCGGAGCTCCGTGGCCAGATTGGCGGAGGCGCCGTCACCACCCAGTAGGGTGGAGGCGAGCGGCCCCCCCGCCGGTTAGCTCCGGCCTATGTACAACGTCGCCCTCTCCTCTCTCATCGGCTTCGTCGTGTTCGGCGCCGTGTCCGTGTTCCTTCCGTGGTGGGGCTCGCTGCTCCCAGCGCTGCTGGCCACCGGCTTGTCGCTGTGGCTCCTGGCGCGTCGCATCAACGGCTTGCTCCAGCCCGAGCTGGAGAAGGTAGGCCCGCTCCTCGAAGCCCGGGACGTCAAGGGAGCAGAGGCGCACCTGCGCAGCGTTCAGAAGCGGTTCGGAAGGTGGCAGCTCTACCTCGACAGCCAGATCGAATCTCAGCTGGGGATGATCGACTACCTCCAGATGAAGTGGGACCAGGCGCTGCCGAAGCTCGAGAAGGGCCAGTGGCAGAACGCCCATGCGCAGGTGTGCGTCGGGGCCATCCACTTCCGGCAAGGCCGCAAGGAGAAAGCCTGGGAGTTCCTCGCCAAAGCGTGCGAGACGGACGCGAAGAACCCGATGACCCACATCGTGCATACGGTGCTGCGTGCCCGCGCCGACCAGCGGGAGGAGGCCCTCGCCGCCATCAGCAAGGGGCTCGAGACGCTGCCCAAGCATGGGGGCCTCAAGCAGCTCAAGCAGCGGGTCGCCAACAAGAAAAAGATCGACGTCAAGCAGCTGCCGCAAGCCTGGTACCAGTACTTCCCCGAAGACCTGGCCAAGCAGATGGTCGTCCGCGGACGGAAGGGGGGGCCCATCGAGGGACAGCCCCAGGCGCCGCAGCCCCGCCACGGCGCTCGGTCGGCCCCACGGCGGTGAGCGGCGAGCGCCATCCGCTGCTCGACACCCCCCTCCGGGATGCACCGGTGGCGGTGCTCGATTTGGAGATGACCGGTCTGTCGCCCGCTGGGGACCGGATCTGCGAGGTGGCGGTGTGCCGCGGGCAGCACGGCCGCATCGAGAGGGAGGTCCAGACCCTGGTGCGCCCCGCCGTGCCGATGTCCCGGAGCGCCCGCAACTGCCACGGCATCACCGATCGCATGCTCTTCGGGGCTCCGATCTTCGGGGAGATTGCCGGCGACGTCGTGGAGGCCCTTCGGGGCGCGGTCGTGGTGTGCCACAACGTCGACTTCGACATGGGCTTCCTGCACCGTGAGCTCGACGGGGCTCCGGTGGTGCTCCCGCCCCCCGTCACCCTGGACACGCTGTTGATGGCACGACGGCTCTTTGCGTTTCGGCGCAACGGGCTGGCGGCCATCTGCAAGGAGCTCGACATCGACCTGGCGGGGGCGCACCGGGCGCTCGCCGATGCGAGGGCCACCTTCCGCGTATTCGAGCGCATGGTGGAGGCCCTCGATCCGCGCGGCGATGTGACGGTGGGCGAGACCGCCGAGCTCGTGGGGGCCCTCGCCCCCAACAGCCCCTTTCGGCTGCAACAGCAGCAGGTCCTTCGAGACGCGTTTCGGGAGCGCCGCACCGTGCGCATCGCCTACCAGTCCACCTCCGACCCCCTCGACGGGTCGACGGAGCGCGAGGTCGCCATCTGGTTCCTGCAGCTGCCACGGGTGCAGGGCTGGTGTCACCTTCGGCAGGGAGAGCGGGTGTTTCGGGTCGACCGCATCATGGAGGTCGAACGGCTCGACCGCGCCTACGACGTCCCGGCCGATGCCATGCGGCGCATCTGAACGTGGCGTCGCCCCGGTCCGTGCTGCACCTCACCCGGTCCGCGTGGCCGGTGCGTGGAGGCATGGAGGCGAGCATCGAGGGGCTCGCGCGCGCTCAGGCGAAGGCAGGAATGGACGTGGTGGTGGCGTCCCTTCGGGGGCACTGCGGCGAGGCCCACGGGGTGCGCCGCGTGCAGCTGGGGCGTCGAGGCCCCCGGCGCTATCCCTTCGCAGCCGGCCTCGAGCCGTGGCTGGCGGGTGCGGACGTGGTGCACGTCCACGGTCTGGATGGGCTGGCCGACCAGGTCGTCGGACGGCACCCGGCGGTGGGCATCAGCACCCACGGCGGCTTCCTGCACACGTCGCGGCATCGCGTGGCGAAGGGCGTGTGGTTGCGCATGTGGACCCAACGCACGCTGCGGGCGGCGGGCGCTGTGTGGTTCAGCAGCGCAAGCGACCGGGAGGCCCTGGGCGGTGGGGTGCCTGGGGAGATCCTGGGGGACGGCGTCGAGCCCGAAGCCCAGGGGCCATGGTCGCCCGTGCCCGGCCGCTGGGTGGTGCCGGGCCGCGTGGATGTACACAAGGGGCTCGACGACTTGTTCGACCTCCTTCGGGCGTCGAGCCTGCGCCACCGCGTCGCCGAGGTGCGCGTCGTCGGCCCGGAGGCGCATCCCGGTCTCGTGGCCGCCCTTCGGGTGCGGGCAGAGGGCCTGCCGGTCTGCTTCACGGGGACGGTCGATCGCTCGACATGGCAAGCCGAGATGCTCTCCGCGGAGGTGGCGGTGTTCCCGAGCCGCCACGAGGGCTTCGGCATCGCGGCGGTGGAGGCGATGGCGTGGGGCGTGCCGGTGGTGCTCGCCGACATTCCAGCCTTTCGCGAGCACCTCGGGGCGGCTGGGGTGGACGTGCGCGGGGGCGACGTCGCCGCGTTCATGGAGGCGTTGCGCATGGCGCCGGGCCAGGTGCCCGCGCGGCAACGACGGGCCGAGCCACACCACTGGACGCGGGTCGCGGCACGCTACCGCAATGCCTACGGTCGTCTGCGGGGGATGGCATGAGCCACGTCGTCTTGGTCGCAGACCCTGGCGGGCACTTCGCCCTTCTGCACTGGCTCCGCCCGCTGCTGGGCACGCGACGGGTCACCTGGGTCGGGCTCGATTCTGGCGACGTGCGCGCCAGGGTAGGGGAGGACCCCGTCGTGTTCGGCGCCGGGCCCACCGCCCGATCCGCGTCGGCCCTCTGGCGAAACCTCCGGCACGCCCAGGCCACACTTCCCCGGCTCCGGCCCGACCTCGTGCTCACATCGGGGGCCGGGCTGGGGGTGCCTTGGTTGTGGGCGAGCCGTGCTCGAGGGCTCCCAACGGCCTTCGTGGAGGTGGCGGATCGCAAGCACCGGCCGTCCCTTTCGCTGCGGCTGGTGGCGCCCGTGGCGGACCATGTGTTGGTGCAGCACGAGGCGGCCAGAAGCTTCCGAGCCGACGCCGTCGTGCTGGGGCGGGTGCGTCCCCAACCTGGCCCGGCCGTGCCGCGCACCGGTCCCGTGTTCGTGGCGCTGGGCACATCCCCCTTTCCCTTCGAGCGCTTGGTTCGTGCGGCTGAGTCCCTGGCAGCGGCGGGGCATGACGTGTTCGTGCAGCACGGCGCGTCCCGAGCGCCGGTGGGATGTCCGTCCGTGGCCCAGCTGACGCCGGATGCGTTCCAAGCGGCGCTGGCGTCGGCGCGGGTGGTGGTGGTTCACGGGGGGATGGCCTCTCGGGCCGAGGCCCAGGCCCTCGGTCGCGTTCCCCTCGTCGTGGCGCGGCGCGCCCAGCACGGAGAGCACGTCGACGACCACCAGGTGGAGGCGCTGGTCGGTGCCACCGATGCCGTGGCGGTGGAACCCGAAGCCCTCGTGGGCCACGTGGCGGGGTGGTCGGAGCCGGTCGCGGGTCCGCTCTCGGGGGATGCGGCGGCCACGAGCTTCCGAGCGTGGCTCGATCAGGTCTGCCCTGAGATGTAGAGCCACCGCCGCTTCTTGCGGCGAAAGCGAGAACGCTCTTCCTGAACGCTCTCTGCTCCGTCGTGGCTCAGCCGGGCCCGGAAGTGCACGAAGCCCTGGTCCCCGTCGGCGTGGCTGGCCAGGATTTCCAGGCCGACGAAGTCCACGCGTTCGCAGTAGCCACGCAGCTCATCGGCCCACGCGCCCCGGTCGTTTTGGTGGTGTGGCCCCTCCGGATCGGTGGTGCGAATCAGGTGGCGGACCTCTCCGATGGCGTACGCGGTGTAGCGAGACCGCATCAGTGCCTCGGGGGTGGGAGGCAAGACCCGTCCTGACAGGTAGCGACCGCAACAGCGGCCCAAGGCCTGTCCCGAGCCGCACGGGCACGGCTCGCTCACTGGTACATCACGCCCCAAGAGCCCTGCTTCTTCATCTCGTAGGAGTTGGACCACCCCACGATGCCGGACTCGGCGTCGGTGAGCTGGAATCGGATCACGACGTAGTCGGTCTGGGCCCGGTTGGTGCTCGCCGACAGGCTCCGAACCTCTCCCTCGAGGAAGTAGTCGACCCCTGCGAGGGCCGACATCTGGCCGTCGTCGCTCACCTGGCCCTTCATCTTCATGTCCCGTTCCTTGAGGATCTGATCCAGCAGGTCGCGGTTCACGATGGCCAGCTGCCCACTGGCGTTCTGAATGAGCTGGTCGGTGAGGAGGGTGGTGAAGATGTCCTGATCGACGAGGAAGCGGGAACGGTTCTCCACGGGGAGCACGGCCACCTTGGGCGGGCTGCCCTTCGTCAGAGAGCCGCTGGCGAGCAGCTCGGTGCGCATCTGGGACACCACCGCCCGCACGTCGCGGGACTCGATGCCGGTGCCCTCCACCCGGGCCTCCTCATCGGGGTCGATCATCTTCGCCTTCTTGCGGCAGGCGCCGAAGCTGACGAGCAGCAGCCCAGAAAGGGCGGCGTGGGCGATGAAGCGGGTCATGGGGTTCCTCCGGGAGCCGGCGTGTCCGCCGGAATGGCGAGGGGCCCGGAGGCCTCCTCCTGGGTCGGGGCTGCGCAGGTGACGCATGGGGTCCCGAAGACGGGGCCGCCGCCGGGATCGAGGTGGGGCACCAAGTGCACCACGGTTCCGTCGTCCGGGATCTCCACGGTGTACGTGCGGCCGTCGAGGGTGACGCGGTGGGCCCCGGGAGGCGGATTGGCTGCGACCAGGTACAGCTGATCGGGGAGCTCGCGCCATGAGCGGGTGTCGGCCCGAGGGTTGGTCAGCGCGCCGGCGACCCAGGTGGCGGCGCCGAGCACGTACAGGGCAGTGCCGACCGCACCTGAGTCCTGTGGGTCCTGGTGGGCTCTGGCTACGTTGCCCGCGATGAGGGCGGCATAGCCGAGAAATGGGGCCGCATCCTTGAAGATGGCCTTGCCCCTCAGAAACCCATCCACCCCGCGAGAGCCTCGGGTCTGGGCCTGCCACAGGACCGAGTCGAGGTAGTGGCTGCCCACGACTTCGCCATCGATCCGCACGATCGGTGCGGAGGGCTCCCCCCCCGTGGCGACGATGCGCTGGATCTCCCCGTAGCGGCCATCGGCCACCTTCATGGGCCCCTGCCCGCGCTCCACCCACATCAGCAGGGTCGGTGGACGGTCGACCAGGGAGCGCAGGAAGCCCTCGTCGCCGGCCAGTTGCTCCTCGAGGCGCTTGGCATCGTCTTCGATGCTGTCGTGCCACCCCTTCACGAGGGGTTCGAAGGCCTCCAAGCTCTGCCTCAGCTCCTTGTTGGAGAGCTGTCGCAGGTCCGGGGGGCGCTTCTTCTTTGGGGCGTCGAGGGCGAAGGCGCGCGCGTCGGTGGCGTAGGAAAGGGCGCCGTCGATGGCGGCATGCAGGTCGCGGGGGTGGGCCATGAGACCCGGAGGAAGCCCGGACAACAGCAGCCCACGGGCGGCGTCCTCGCCACGCCCCCCTGGGCCTTCGACGTCGACCAGTCGGTCCGACAGCATGCCGGTCGCCGTCCGGAGGTAGACCGCGTCGATGGCCTGCTCGATGGAGCGCTCAGCGTTGTTCTTCTCCCCGAGTTCCTGGAACGCGAGGGCCTGCAGCACGTAGGCAGGGACGAAGTCGGAGCGGTAGGGGCGCGCCGACGTGCCGGTGTCGGACAGCAAGGCGGCCTTGCTCATCGCCAGGGCGTTGCCTGTGTCGCCGTCTTCCAGGAGCAGGGTCCCGAGGAGGAAGGCCGCCATCATGCGTTCGTACGGCTCTCCCTTCCATTCTTTGGCGGACTCGGCCCCGACCGTGGCGCGAAACTGTCCTTCGCCCCGCTGATCCTGGACGCGTCCCACGACGGTTCGGAGCAGCTTCTCTGCCCGGCCAGAGTCGCCCTCGGCCCACACCATCGATGCCAGCCGCGCTTGCTCGAGGGGCTGGTCGGGCCCGGGCTCGGCCGCGCGCTCCGCCTGGATCTCGACCGCCGATCGGGTGTCGACGGGTACCTTCCTGCCGGCGCAGCCACCCATCAAGAGGATGCTGCCCAGGCCGATGCCGAGGGCAGCAGGGAGCGGTGATCGCATGTGGAGGTAGGTAGGACGGGTTCGCATCATCTGCACGTAGGAACACCTGGAGGGCGCGAAGACGTTCGCTGGGGTCTTCTATTCACCTCAAACCGGCGCGTCCGGTGGCGCGAGGGCGGCGATTCGACCCTCGAAGTCTCGATCGGGACGGGACGACGACAGACGTCAACCTTGGGGTGCCGCCGCCGGTTCGTTTCGGCCAAGCGTCATGGGGGCTACGAAGGGGCGGTGGAAGTCGTTGTTGCCCGGTCGATGCCCGGTGCCGCGTCGGTGGGGAACAGTACCCAGGGTGAGGTGCTACTTGCCATATGGGCCGCAACGGATCACGGAGAAACGTGCTGAAAGAGGGAACCATCATCGATGGCCGCTATGTGGTCGAGTCGAAGCTCGGAGAGGGTGGGCTCGCGGCCGTGTTCCGCGTTCGCCATCGCAAGCTCGGCACGACCTACGCCCTCAAGCTGCTCAAGCAGGACAGTCCGACGATCCGGGCGCGCCTCATGCGGGAAGGGGAGCTGCAGGCGAAGCTGCGCCATCCCTACATCGCGGCGGTCACGGATATCGTCGACGTGGAGGGCGTCCCGGGCCTGATCATGGAGTTCGTTCGCGGAGCCAGTCTCGACGTCCTGCTGTGGAACGAGGAGCTCACGCTGACCCAGGTCGATCACCTGGCGGTGGGCATCCTGAAGGGAGTGGCCGCGGCCCACCGGGCGGGGACCATCCATCGAGACCTCAAGCCGGCCAACATCCTCCTGGAGGTGGTCGACGGGGTCCTGACCCCCAAGGTGACCGACTTCGGCCTGGCCAAGGCCCTCGATGGCTACACGGAGACCGCGGCGGGCGTGATGATGGGAACGCCCCAGTACATGGCGCCAGAGCAGATCGACGACGCATCCACCGTCGGAGCCAGCGCCGACGTGTTTTCCCTGGGTGCCATGCTGTACGAAATGGCCAGCGGCGTGCGGCCTTTCGACGGCGAGAACATCGCGGAGGTCCTGCAGAAAGTCTTCGACAACGACCGGAAGTCGATCTCCGAGGTGGCCCCCGACCTGCCGGCCCACAAGAGGGACGCCATCGAGGCGGCGCTGGCGGTCGATCCCGAGGCCCGTCCGGATGTGGCGACCCTGCTGCGGCTCTGGGTGGGCAGCGAGACCGTGGAAGCCCGGCCGGTGTTCACGTCGTCGGTGCTGAAGCGCGCCTTGGGCCGCGGGGAGGGGGAGGCGCTTCAAGCCATGACCCCAGAGCCCGAGCCCCGCAAGCTGGAGCACACGTTTCCGGCCCTCGAGGCCGCGCCCCTGCCCCCAGCCACGGTCCCTCAGCGTGGGTCCCGCGGACCACTCGTGTTGCTGGCCGTGGCCGCGATGATGCTGTTCGGCATCCTGACCACCTCGGTGGCGGGAACCGGAGTGCTGGCCTTCGTGCTCGGCAGGGGCTCAGCGGGTCCAGAGACCCCCAACTCAGTGGCCACTCGACCCGAGCCAGTGGCTCCCGCTCCCGCGCTCCCGGTGGCCGAGCCGATGGCCTCCGCTCCCCCTGCCGCTCCCGCTGCCGCTCCCGCTGCCGCTCCTGCCCCGGCCACGGCAACGTCCCCTGCACCGCCAGCGCCTGTGTCGCCTGGACCCGCCCCCCCCATCCCCGTGGCGCGGCCCAAGAGGCCGTCTCCCTCGGGCGTGTCCCACGGAACGGTGGCGATCAGCGGCGACGCGACGTCCGTACGGTTTGTCGGCGAGACCGGAGGGCGGACCGGCCCTGGCGCTCTTCCCGCGGGAATCTACGTGGTGCATGCCACCTTCGCCGGCATGGGGGAGCTGGAGGTGCTCAAGCGCCTCGAGGTTCCCCCTGACGGGGCGGTGACCCTGACCTGCAACAGCCTCACGGGCACCTGCAGGGAGCAGTGAACTCGGCGGAATTTCGCGCGGTAACCCGCCAGAGACGAGGCATTGATGCCTTCGTACCGTGAAGACAGGTGTCTGTAACAGGCTGATTCATTGGGCTGTGCAAGGACTCGGGTACGGTTTTCACATGCTCACTGCGCTGTCTCTCCTCCTTCCCGCGCTGGCCCAAGCTGGTTGTGACGTGTCCACCCACTCCCAGGTGATGGCGTCCACCCGAGACGCAGAGGCTGCATTTCAAGACGCAGAGCCTGAGCGCATCACCGCGGCCGCAGAGTCCGCGCGAGCGAGCATCCCCTGTGTCGGGGCGAGGTTGTTGCCCGAGGAGGTCGCTGCCTTGCATCGGCTCTTCGCCTATGAGGCATTCGTGCGGCGGGACTCCGAGCGTGTGTCGGCCTGGTTCGAGGCCAGCCGTGCCGCACAGGGCGACTACATCATTCCGTCCACGGTCCTGCCCGCACGGCACCCCCTCCGCGGGTTGTTCGACGGCGCGGTCCCGCAGGTGCGAGAGACGGAGTCGCTGAAAGTCCGCCGAGGCGAGCAGGCGTACGTGGACGGACAGCCGCGTGAAGATGTGCCGCTCGCGCACCCATCGCTCGTGCAGATCGTGTCTCCCACAGGGGTGCGGACGTTCCTGCAGGCCAATGGCGGCGCGCCCGCCGAGGCAGCTCCGTTGCCGAGCGACTCGGTGGCAGTGAAGGATCGGTCCCGCACGGTGCTGGCGGTGGGCCTGTCCGGCGTGACGGCCAACCACGACGACGGCCCGTGGGGCTACGGCGGCCCCCATGTTCGGGCCCACGTGCCTCTGGGCAGCGGAGCCTTGCATGCAGAGGCGATGCTGCAACTTCCCATGACGGCGGCCGAGGTCGCGGTCGACGGGGGCGGCACCGAACGTGCGGTCCTCGGACTGCCCATGGCTCAGCTGGGCGTGGTCGGGCGTGCCTCGGGAGAGGCCATCATGCCCTGGGGGGGCGCGGGGTTGCTCATCCTGTCGGATGTGGACGGACCCATGGCGGGGGCTGGCGCCGGGGTCGGCGTCGATGTGCCCCTAGGGGCGTTGCTGCTCACGCCTGAGTTGCGCGCGGGCTGGACCACGGGCCCGCGACTTGGGGGCATGCCGCTCTTTGGCGTGGGCATCGGAGCGGGGGCGTCGTTGTGATGGGCTTGACGCTGTGGCTGGCGCTGTCCTGGGGCGCCTGCGGAGACGACCTGCCCGAGGGCATTCCCTTCGTGTCGGAGCAGGTCTGCGATGACGGTCGGGACGACGACTGCGACGGACTTCCGGACGAGATCGACCCTGACTGCGCGGGGATGGGCGACACCGGCGTGGCGGACACCGGGCCGTTCTTGGAGCGGCCCACGGGGCACACGGGGTCGTACGACACCGGCGACACCGGACGGATCCGTCCAGCCGACACGGGCTTCCCCGCTCCTGAGCCGGGCGAGGACACCGGACCGCCCGTGGACACGGGGCTCGAGGAGACCGGAAGCTTCGTCGATACGGGGCCCTGGAACCTACCGCCTGACGACTACGATGTGCCACCGGCTGCGGACACGGACACCGACACCGACACCGACACCGACACCGACACCGACACGGACACGGACACGGACACCGACACCGACACCGACACCGACACCGACACGGATGCGGGGCTTCCGCCCATCACCCCAGCCGGGCAGGTGCTGTGCGCAACGAGCCCCAGCGCCGCGATTGGGCTGCTGGGGCTCGTTGGTGGCGCGCTGTTGGGGCGTCGACGGCGCTGATGGCGCCGACGCCCCGGGAGGCGTCAGTCGACCCGCACGTACTCGTAGTCGACGTCCTGCCCGTTGATGCCGCGAGAGGGCGGGGCAATCCAGTGGGCCATCTGGCCGGGCGCGTAGCAGGCCTTCATGAGGGAGGCGACGTAGGCACGGTCGTCTTCGGTGGGCAGCCACTCCGTCTTGCGGGCCTCGAAGGCCTCTTCCGAGATGGGGTTGCCAGCAGGATCGAAGGACATCCCCGCGTAGATGCCCTGGTGCCGGTGGAAGCGGGTGCTCGGCAGGGTGATGCGCTCGCTCGCATCGACCTTCTCGAGGGCACGGTTCCACTTCTTTACGACCTTCTCGCAGTCGTCGACGTACTCGCCACGGAGGACCTCGTTCATCGCGTTCCGTAGGGGGACCTCGGTGTTGACCAGCTTGTCGCCGTCGCGCTGGGTGATGTTCTTGATGTCTCGCAGGGCCGTGTGGTCTTCGTACTTGCTCTCCTTCCAGCGCCCCTTGAGTCCCGACGCGAAGAAGTCCGCTGCGTTCGTGCTGATCTCCGAGCCGAACAGGTCGATGCTGTACGAGAACCAGTAGTTGACCCACTTCTGGATGGTGTCGACGTCGATGCCACCCTGGGCCCGGGCATCCCCGTTGGGGTCGAGACGCGCCAGCTCGACACCTCGGAGGAGGATGCGCTCCACGCCCGTCTGCCCCACGAACAGGTGGTGTGCTTCCTCGGTGAGCATGAAGCGGGTGGAGCGGGACAGGGGGTCGAACGCGGACTCGGCGAGGGCGCCGAGCTGGTACTTGCCGTCGCGGTCGGTGAACGTCGTGAAGCAGAAGAAGGTGAGCCAGTCGGCACATTCCTGGTTGAACGCATCGAGCATGCGCGGCTTGTCTTCGTCGCCGGCGCGACGGGCCAGCAGCTCGTCCGCTTCTTCGCGTCCGTCGCGGCCGAAGTAGCCGTGGAGCAGGTAGACCATCGCCCACAAGTGGCGGCCTTCTTCCACGTTGACCTGAAACAGGTTCCGCAAGTCGTAGAGGGAAGGGGCGGTGGCGCCGAGGAAGCGCTGCTGCTCGACGCTGGCGGGCTCGGTGTCGGCCTGGGTGACGATGATGCGCTGGAGCAGGTTGCGGTGCTCGCCGGGCACTTCCTGCCAGACGGGCTCACCCATGTGGTCGCCGAAGCCGATGGTGCGGTCCTTCTCTGCGTCGGCGAGGAAGATGCCCCAGCGGTAGTCGGGCATCTTCACCATGTCGAAGTGGGCCCAGCCGCCCTTCTCCGTGCTGACGGCCGTGCGGAGGTACACGTCCTTGGCCTGCCAGCCTTCGGGGCCCATGTCGCCCCACCAGTCGAGGAACGCGGGCTGCCACTTCTCGAGGGCTCGCTGAAGCCGCCGGTCGTCGGACAAACCGACGTTGTTGGGGATGCGCTCGTTGTAGTCGATGCTGGCCATGGTGGACTCCAAAGAAGAAGAGGGCATAACCGGCGTGCCTACCGGCTGTGGTCATGGTCGCGCAACGAATCGCGGCAGGGCGAAGGCCGGCCCCGAGAGCCATCGGGAGCGGTGGTGAGAGGCCGTGCATCGGGCTACCTCCGCCGACCGGAGGCACGATGGGCACCCACGAGCAGATCACCACGGTCGAGTCCTTCCAGACGCACCCGAGCCGCTACCGCCATTGGACGCTGTCCACGGATGGTGCCGTTGCGACGCTCACCCTCGACGTCAAGGAGGAGAACGGTCTGCGCTCCGACTACGAGCTCAAGCAGAACAGCTACGATCTGGGCGTCGACATCGAGCTGAACGATGCCGTCGAGCGGCTGCGCTTCGAGCACCCCGAGGTCCGCGCGGTCGTCTTCACGTCGGCGCAGCCCAAAGTGTTCTGTGCCGGCGCCAACATCCGAATGCTCGCCAGCAGCACCCATGCCTTCAAGGTCAACTTCTGCCGGTACACCAACGAGACCCGGTGTGGGCTGGAAGACGCATCCCAGCTCAGTGGCCTGAAGACCATCGCTGCGTGCAACGGCACAGCGGCCGGTGGTGGATACGAGTTGGCGCTCGCCTGCGACGAGATCCTCCTCATCGACGATGGCAGCTCCGCTGTGAGCCTGCCGGAGGTGCCCCTGCTGGGGGTGCTCCCCGGCACCGGGGGCCTCACGCGCCTCGTCGACAAGCGCCCCGTGCGGCGCGACATCGCGGACTTGTTCTGCACCAAGGCGGAGGGCTTCCGCGCGCGGGACGCCGTGAAGTACCGCCTGATCGACGGCAGCTTTCCCCGATCCAAGTGGGAAGCAGGGGTGGCCGCCAGGGCCGAAGAGCTCGCGGCGACCAGCCCCGCCCGGGCGACCGAGGGCATCGAACTCACCCCTGTGACGTCAGAGGTGGGAGAGCACGGCTCTCGTACGTACCGGCATGTCACCGTCGAGCTCGATCCGGCCGAGCGGGTGGCCACCATCACGGTGAACGGTCCGCAGACGCCGGCGCCAGTCGACGCCGCGACGCTTCGGGCCGAGGGGGCCAGCACGTGGTCCATGGCTGCGTTCCGTGAGCTGGAAGATGCCTTGTTCCACCTGCGGTTCACCCACGACACCTACGGCCTCATCCTCCTGCAGACCCGCGGGGATGCGGCGGCCGTCGTCGCCCACGACAAGGCCCTGGCCGACCTGGGCGACGATTGGCTCGCGACCGAGATCCGACTCCTGCAGGCCCGCATCCTGCGCCGGGTGGACAACACGGCACGTTCCTTCTTCGCCATCATCGACCCGGGCAGCTGCTTCGCTGGCAGCTTGCTGGAGCTGGCCCTGGCCGCCGACCGCTCCTACATGCTGGAAGATGACGACGGCGAGGTCACCGTCACGGTGGGCGATGCTCAGGGAGGGACCTTCCCGATGAGCACGGGGATGTCTCGCCTCCAGGCGCGGTTTCCCCGGGATCCAGGGGCGGTGGAGAAGGCGCTGGGCGAGGGTGGGGAGGCCCTCGATGCACCGTCTGCCTTCGACCTTGGCCTCGTCACCGTCGCCCCCGACGACATCGACTGGGACGACGAACTCCGCATCGCGGTGGAGGAGCGAGTGAGCCTCTCCCCCGACGCGCTGACGGGCATGGAGCAAAACCTCCGCTTCGTCGGGCGCGAGACGTGCGACTCCAAGATCTTCGGTCGGCTCTCCGCATGGCAGAACTGGATCTTCCAGCGGCCCAACGCCGTGGGCGACGAGGGTGCGCTCACACTGTACGGGCACCCAACCCGTCCGAGCTTCGACTTCCGGCGCACCTGATGTCGGGAGGGCCCGCCTTGCACGCGCTGCTCGCGGCGGGGGCGGTGGCTCTCGTGGCGGTCGCGCAGGTCGTGCTGGCGCGCCGCTGGGATGGCCTGCCGCTGCTGCTGTGGCTGTCCACGGTGGCCCTCGTCTGCGCACCCCCCCTGGCGCTCCCCTCCTGGGCCAGCTGGTGCGTGGTGGCAGGGTGTGTCGTGGCCACAATGGTGCGGCGGCCCCGCTGGCTCGGACGCGCCAATGCCTTGGGGTGGTCAGCGTTGCTTTCGGGGGCGCTCGTGGCGGCCTTTGCGCTGGGTCTGCCGACGGTGGCTTGTCTGGCCGTGGGCTCGGTGGTTGCGGTGGGCCTGGCGGCGGCGACGGTCGATCGGCGAGGGCCTCCCTGGCGCACCCGGTGGGTCGGCGAAATCCCGGTGCAAGAGCGACGGTAGGTCAGCGGGGCGTGGGGCGTCCCCAACGCTCGGTGACTTCGGCCATGACCCGCCAGGCACGAGGGTCGGTGACGAAGCCCGGGGCCACGGCCTCGAGGTCGTCTCGGCGTCCAGCGCGCACCGCGGCGAGGAACGCATCGGTGTCCACGGTGGCGTCGGGGAGGGTGGGGAGCTCCCCCCGCGTGGTGGTGGGACGCGGCTGCACAGCGTCGATCTGACGCCGCAGCCTCCGCACCTCCCCCACGAGGGCCTTGGGGTCGCCCGCGGTCAGGCGCTCCCACACCACCGCTTCCAGGTGGGGGCAGGCGGACAGCGCCTCGTCCACGAGTGCGAAGACCTGCTCGGGCACCGGTGCGTCGTGGGTGTCGCGCCGAAAGCCATCCGGATCGGCCCGGCCACCCGCCACATGGAGCTGACGCACGAGGTGCAGGGGAAAGCAGTGGAGGTAGGCGACCGGGTCGAGCCCCTGGTTGACCGCGGTGCACCACAGGTTGTGGACGTCGAGGAGCAGCACCCCGTCGGGTTCCAGCATGGCGAACAGGAGGTCTGGACGGGCTCGTGCGTCGTCGGGCGAGACGGCCAGCGCCAGGTTCTCGAGTCCGGTGGGGACCTCCAGGGCATCCGCCACCCGTGCCAGGTGGTCGCGAACCCGGCGCACCAGCGGCCGAGACGCGGGCAAGGGGAGCGGCGCGGCCTGCCATCCGTCGCCGCGGGAGAGGCCCTCGTGGTCCGTCAGCCAGCGAGGAGGAAAGCGGTCCACCACAGGACGGGCGCGCTCCAGCCACTGATCGTGGATGGCGTCGGGAGGCGTGTAGGGGGACGGCATCACGGCATGCCCGACCAGGCGCCCCCGGTGGGCGGCCTCACTCAAGCCGGCCACGAACGATGGGTCGAGCGTCTCGGGGAAGGCGTGCTCCACGGTCAGCTCGAGGCCGTCGAGCAGCCCTTGGTCCCACCAGGTGCGGACCATCTCCGCGACAGGTCCGCGGTGTGGCCAGGCGGCGCCCAGCCAGACCTTAGTCATCGCGCTTCACGCGCCCGCGTAGCTTCTTGGTGTGGCTCTTCTGCTTTTTCTCGTCGACGCGACGGCGCTTGCTTGCTCGAGTGGGCTTCGTCGGACGACGCTTCTTCGGTGGACGGAGGCAGCTGTGTACGGCCTGGGCGAGGCGCTGGCGTGCTTCTTCCACGTTGCGATGCTGCGACCGGTGGGTGTCGGCGGAGAGCACCACGTCGCCGTCGGTGGTCACCCAGGACGGGTGCGCGTCGGTCAGGCGCGTCTTGGCGGCCCCAGAGATCACGTTGCTCTCGGACATCGACCACACCAGGCGGACCCGTGAGTCGGTGGTGTTGACGTGCTGCCCTCCGGGACCCCCCGACCGACTGAAGCTGTACGAGAGCTCTCGGCCTGGGATCACGACACGGTCGTCGACGGGGAGGTCATCAGCCATCAGTCCGTGGCGCCCCACGGCGAGGCGTCGTCGTTGGCGGTAGGAGCCGGAGCCGGAGCTGGAGCTGGAGCTGGAGCGTTGTCTGTGGCGCCCCAGGGCGAGTCGCCGCTCGGCTTGGGCTTGACGGTCGCCTTCGGAGCAGAGCGGGGAGGGGCCGGCTTGGGGCGCACCGTGGCCGCCGGGGGGGCCGACGAGGTCGTCGGCGCGGCCTTGGGCTTCTCGTCGCGGGATGCCCGTGGCTCGCGAGCCTTCTTGGCCTTCGGCTTGCTCTTCGCTCGAGCATCCTCCCGTGTGTTGGACGGGGGGACGGCCGGCGACGGCTCGGGGGCGGATGGCACGGCCGCGCGATCCACCTGCTCCGTGGGGGCCGGCTGTGGGGTCTTCGATTCGCTGGACAGGGTCGCGGAGATCATCGAGACGGCCGCCAAGGTGGCCAGCGCCAGGAGAAGAATCAGCAGCCCTAGGATCCATAGCCACGGGGAGCGGCGCTTGGGAGGGAAGAACAGCTCGTCGTCGTCGGACTCGATCGACGCCCCGCCTTCCACGGACCAGCCGTCCAGGGTGTCGTCTCCTGCGCCCGGGACCGCCGTGTCAGCAGTGGGCGGCACGTCGTCCTGCGGGACCGCGTCGGCCTCTTCCCGTGGTGCGACGGCGGAGGCTTCCTGGTGGGCTTCGGCCGGTGGGCTGGGCTCGACCGGCGGGCTGGGCCCGACGACATCCGCTGGCGCGCCTGCGTTGGGCAAGGCTTCGGGACTTGCTTCGACACCTGGAGGCGACGGGGCGTCGGTGGGGACCTCCCCGGCTGGCGGCTCCAGGATGCGTGGCTTCACCGGAGGCGGCGTGCCCGTGACGAGCCGGATCGGGCCTTCGGTCTCCACGCCAGCCGCGGCGAGGTTGGCGACGACGGGCACCGGTGCTTGTTCGAGGGGCGGGGCGGGGTAGCCCTCCTTGGGGTCGGGAGGCGTCGCGAGCCCGGCAAAGGCAGGGCTTTCGCCGCGCACCGGTGGCTTGCTGCCCGGGGGCAGGGATGGGGGGCCGCTCGCACGTGGCTCCCCGTCCGGGGCCCGCTCTCGCGCTGGCGCCGGCGTCCGGCTCGCCTTCACCAGGGCCGGGTCCGGTGCGTCCCATGGCTTCAGATCGTCGTTCCCCACCATCGCCTCACGCTCGCAAGATAATCCGTGTGCGGAGACTTCCATGATCTGGCTGCTCGTTGCCTGCAACTCTGCCCCCTCGAATCACGTTCGCCCGGAGGGAGCGCCCCCCCCGCTCCCGGCCGAGCCAGCCTGGGCCACCGTGCGGTCGCTGGACGGTGTGCAGCGGCTCTTCGGTGGGCCCTTTCGTTGCCGCATCCCGGATGGCACGGTGGTGGACTTCCATCCCAACGGCATGACCCGAGGCGAGCCTGCGTTTCGGGGCAACTGGGTACATCGCGGCACCGAGCTGGTCGTCGAGGCGCGCCAGGAGGGGGTGGAGCTGGTGTACAGCTGGCCCTACGTGGCCTTCACCCACGACGGCGACTGGATGCTCGCCACCCCCCACGGCGCTCTGGCTTGTCGCCCAGGCCATGAGGCGGCCCCGGGCCCATCGGGGCCTTGGCTCGAGGTCGTCGACGCTGGGGGGGGCACAGAGGCGGCTGCGAAGGTCCTCTCCACGGCCACGGATGTGGTCTTCGCGGTCGACGGGTCGGTGCAGGAGGCGCGCGAGGGGCTGCTGTTGCGGCACCGTCCCGAGGCAGCGGGGCGCGCGGTCGCACAGCACCTGGCGACGGGGCTGGGACGCCCCGTGTCGTTGGAGTCCGTCCCGGACCTCCCGGCCCCGTACCAGCTCATCGTGGGCGAGTGAGCTGGGGGGTCACCATCCCTCGATGGAGGGCACGGGCTGTGTCGCCCACGCCTCCCACGCGAGAGGATCACCCAGCGCGAGACCGCAGCGCGTCCCTTGAGGCCGAAGCCCGAGACCTTCCGTGCACATCCGGTGGAGCTGCCCCACGGTTCCGGCGGTCGGCAGCACCAGCAGCTCCGCACGGCCAGGGGAGCCCAGGGCACTCTGGAGATCGGTGGGACCGTGAGGGCCGACCAGCCGGAGGGGATCCAGTTGGGTCACCAGCAGGGAGCCCCGGACGGGGCGGGGGGTCGGGCCGTCCGGCGTCATGTGCCACAGAGGCAGCGACCACCGGGCGGTGAACCATGGGCGCAGGCGGTCCGGGGAGGCCCCCAGCGAGGTGAGGATGCCGATGTCGCCGCCGGCGGGTGCCAGCGCCACGAGGTCGATCAGCCGGAGCTCTTCGTTGGCTGCGACCGTGTGCACGCCACCGTTGCCGCACCCCCAGAGCTCGTGTTCGTCGCTCGTCAGTCCGTGGTCCTGTCGGGTGCCGTCGGGCCCGATCAGGCATCCTCCAGCGAGCCGCGTCGGCTCCAGCTCGGGGTGGGGGAGGTTGGTGGCCCACGGGGACGGGGGCGGGTGCCGTGCCCACTGGCTCGAGATCTGGGTGGCGGCCGGGCCCACGGCGAGCGCCAGGGCGAGCACGGGCACCGCGGCTCCGAGGGCCCTCAGGGCGGGCAACGACAGGGCGACGCCCACGACCGCCAGAGCCATGGCGATGTCGCGGGTCCACAGAAGCCGCGGCAGGGCCACGGCGACGTCCGGATCGATGACCAGCGCCCTGAGGAGCGCGCCATGGGCCAGCAGGGCGGCGCCCACGAGACTGGCCAGCGCCGGACCTTGCCACCGGTGGGACGGCCGGAGTGCGCTCAGCAGCACCAGCGAGGCGCTCGCCAGGACCAGCGGGCCGAACAGGTCGCCGGGGGTGGGTAGGGGCACAGGAGTGGATGCCCCCAGCCAACCGATCCCGACCGCGAGGGTGGCCGTGGCCGTGGGGAGGAGGGGCACTGGGCCATCGGAGGGCGTAGAGCGGCGCCACGCCCAGCAGGCCCCCACCGTCGCCGCGAGCAGCAGCGCGCCCCCGAGCACCGCCGAAGCCTGAGCCTCGGATTGGGCGATGCGGCCCACCAGCTGGCGCTCGGGGAGTCGGGAGAGCTGCCATGGCAAGGCCACGAGGCGTTGGTGTGCCGTGAAGCCCCCGAGTCCGGCCAGCCCAGCCGCTCCGAGGGCCGACCACAGGGTGTCGATGCGGGGCCAGCGACCCAGAAACAGGCCGACGGGCAACACCAGTGCGGCCCCCAGCACGAGCAAGGTCTCGGGTGGGCCGACGCTTCGCCATGCGATCAGAGCGTCGATCATCGGCGTCGCCCGCCTCGCCCGCCTCGGCGCTTGCCGGACTTGGCCACGTGCACGCGGTCGGGGGCCTCGACCATCACCCGGAAGCCCAGGGACTCGAGTGCGAACATGGCATCCTCGTGGCTGCACCCGAGCCAGCCGAGCACGGGGGCTGGGTCGATGGGTTCACGGGAGCGCGTCCAGCGGCGGGCCTGAGCAAGGACCCGCTCCACCATGTCGACTCGGGCCATCCGACGGCCGATCTGGCGATAGCCGAGGGCGGAGAGGAAGCGCAGGTTTGCACCCTCGGCCGGGACGGAGGTGGGCCCGTTGGGCGGTGGGGTCAGGAGCGGCTTGTGGTGGTGGTGCAGCGACCACAGCACCGCCTTTCGCTCCAGCGCCGGACCACGAAGGAGGGTCTGTACGTAGACCGTGGCCGTGCCGATGCGCACGTCCAGCCGGGCCAGGATCCGACGCTCTTCTTCCGTGAGCTCGGGAAGCGTGACGAGTTCTTCGACGTCGACGGTGCCGAGTCGCTGCCGCAGCTGGTGGACGACCCCCTTGCCCGCGGGACCTAGCTGGTGGATGGGGCCTCGCTCGAGGGGCCGGAACAGGTCGTCGGCGTAGCGCTCGAGCCAGCCACGGAGGCGCTCACGGACCCGGTCTCGCCCCGCGGGCTGCAACAGGTCGATGCGAAGCAGCTTCAGGCCAGGTCTCAGCAAATCCTCGGAGGGGGTGAGCCTGGCCCAACGCTGCTCCAGAGCCGTCACGCTGCCATCTTCGGCCACCGTGATGTCGCTGTCTGGCAGGGACTCCAGCGCGGCGACCCGCCGGAGGGCTTCGCTCTTGAGGGCGCGTCGGACGGCCGAGAGGACTCGCTTGGCCGTGACGCCGGTCGCGGGCACGAAGGACAGGTCTTCGATGCGCCCGAGCTGTAGCTCCCCGGCACGGACCTCGTCGCCTTCGATGTCGAGGCGAGCCTCCAGCTGGCCAGCGTCGCCGGCGGCGAGCAGAAGGCGGCGGTCCACGAAACGCTGGGTGAGCTGGGTGTGGAGCGCGTCCGAGAGTCGGTCCTCGATGGCGCGTGCACGCTCCTGCAGGGCCTTGGCGTCCTCCGTCCAGTTGCGCTGGTGGCTCACGTAGGTCCACGTCCGGATCCACGAGATGCGGGCCATCAGGGTCTCGAGGTCGCCGTCGGTGCGATCGAGCCGCTCGAGTCGCTCCTCCACGAGGAGCTGGGGCACGCGACCTCCCTCCATCCGATGCACCGCCAGCTCGCCGAGCAGCCTGGCGTGGGCGCCGGTCAGGTCCTTTCGGTAGTCGGGCACCTGGCAGATCTCCCAGAGCCGCTGCAGGGCCTCTGGGGCACTCAGTCGATCCCGGATCGGTTGCTGGACGAGGAGGTCTTCGAGGGCCTTCTGGTCGTCCTCGTGGCGGCAAGGGATGAGGAACGGGTGGGGGGGAGGGCGCCCGAGGGTGCGGAGTAGCGCCTCCGGGTCGGAGAAGTCGAGGGCCGTGTTGCGCCAGTACAGCTTGGCCAACGGGTCGAACCGGTGTTGCTCCACCGCGCGCACCATGTCGTCGGGCATCGGTCCGAGGCCCGCGGTGGTTCCGAAGGTGCCATCGGTCTTGTGGCGTCCGGCTCGCCCGGCGATCTGGCCCACCTCGGCGGGGCTCAGGGAGCGAACACTGCGGCCGTCGTACTTGCGGAGGGCGCCGAACGCTACGTGCTCGACGTCCATGTTCAGGCCCATGCCGATGGCATCGGTGGCCACCAGGTGCCCCACTTCACCCGATTGGTACAGCGCCACCTGGGCGTTGCGAGTGCGGGGCGAGAGCGCACCCAGGACCACGGCGGCGCCCCCGTGCACAGAGCGCAGACGCTCAGCGTGGGCGTAGACCTGCTCTGCGCTGAAGGCCACGACCGCACTGCGGTTCGGCAGCGACGTGAGCTTCCGCTCGCCCGCATAGGTCAACGTCGACAGCCGGGGGGCGTCGTCGAACTCCACGTCGGGGATGAGCTGCTGCAGCAGGCCCGCGACCGTGGGGCTGCCCAGGAACCAGGTCTCCAGCGTGCCCCGGGCATGGAGAATGCGGTCGGTGAAGGTGTGGCCACGGTTCCGGTCCCCCGCGAGCTGCACTTCGTCGACGGCGAGGAATGCGACCCGCCGGTCCAGAGGCATGGCCTCCACCGTGCACACCCACCACCGAGGGGCCTTGGGGATGAGCTTCTGTTCCCCCGTGACGAGCGCGACCTGATCTGCGCCTCGTGCGGCGGCAATGCGGTCGTAGACCTCCCGCGCGAGCAGGCGCAGCGGCAGCCCGATCATGCCCGAACGGTGGGCGAGCATGGCCTGCACGGCACGGTGGGTCTTGCCGGTGTTGGTGGGACCGAGGAGGGCTCGGACCCGAGAAATACCCGCGGTCATAGGCGCTGCTGTAACGGGTCGCGGTCGCCAAGGTGCCTTTGGGCCTCTCGACACGTCCGGTTAGTGCGTCTCGATGCTGCTCCTCGTCTCCGCGTTTGCCTTCGCCGCCCCTTCTGCCCTCTCGGAGGCCACCGCCATCACGGCGGGCCAGTCCCACTCCTGTGCGCTGGTCCATGGCGTCCCGTGGTGCTGGGGCGGGGCGACCCGCGCGGAGGTGAAGGCGGGCACCTGGTCGAGCCGCCGCACCCCCACGCGAGTGGACGTGGCCGGCCCCGTGGTCTCTCTGTCCGCCGGGGGCGCGGGGCGCACGTGTGCTGTCACGGTGGATCAGCGTGTGCACTGCTGGGGGCTCCAGGAGGACCCGGTGGTGGTGCTCGGTGTCCGTGCCACCCAAGTGGACGTCGGCCTAGGCCACACGTGTGCCGTGGGGCCGGCGGGCGTGACGTGCTGGGGCAGCAACTCCCACGGCCAGCTCGGTACCGGCGACATCGAGGCCAAGGACCAGCCCGTGGTGCTGGCGTTGGAGAACCCCGTGCAAGTGGCCGCGGGCGGCACCCACAGCTGCGCTCGGCTTGCCAGCGGTCAGGTGCAGTGCTGGGGGAGCAACGCCCACGGGCAGCTCGGCAGCGAGCCCCTTGGACCCAAGGGGGTGGCGCCTCGTCCCGCCATGTGGGTGCAAGATGCCGTGGCCGTGGCCGCCGGCAGCTTCCATACCTGCATCGTGCGCACCGACGGCGGCGTGTTGTGCGTCGGCGACAACCTCGATGGGCAGCTCGGCGACGGCAGTCGTCGTCCCTCGGCCACCCCGGTGCTCCCGAAGGGCGTGGTCGACGTGGTCCAGATCGACGCTGGCTTCGGCCACACCTGCGCCACCCGTCGAGATGGAGCGGTGTACTGCTGGGGGGCCTCGGAGGCCGGGCAGATCGGCTCCCCCGACACGTCGGATCAGCTGCTCCCCGGGTATGTGCGGGGCCTCGTGGACGCCGTGTCGGTGACCGTGGGTCAACAGCACACGTGCGTGCTGCGCGAGGTAGGGCCCCACTGCATGGGGGGCAACCGGGCGAGTCAGCTCGGCGACGGAACCGATGAGAGCCGGCGGACCCTCGCGCCCGTCGGTCCTGCGAATTGACCGCCGTCAGTCGTCGCCGGGAAGCACGGCCGAGGTCGCCAGGTACACGACGCGGTGCTCTGGGGTGATGGGCTCGTGGTCCTTCGGCGCCAAGCGGTCGACGCCCTCGTGGCGCCAGCCGAGGAGCACGATGCCGTGCTTGATCTTCAACGCCCGCGCGACCTCGCCGAAGGTCTGGCCCTCGGTCACGCTGGGCACCTTGCCCACGAAGAGGCTGTGGCCGCGGACATCGGCCAGCTCTCCTAGGATGGTGGCGATGCCGGGCATCTCCACGGCGTGGGCGAGCATGGAGAAACCGATCCGAGTGGTCTCGATGACTTCGTCTGCGCCGGCGGTCTTGGCGTGCTCGACGTTCTCGGCATCCAGGACCTCGGCGACGATGTACAGGGGCTTCTTCCGCTGCGCGTTGGCGTCGTGCCGCTTGAGGTAGCGGCGGATGGTGAAGGCCGTGAGGATGGTCCGGGCGTCGGCCTGCTGAGGCAGGTCCTCGCGGCCACCAACAATGATCGCAGCCTCGGCATGCACGAAGCGGGCCTTGTCGAGCTCCGACTCCTTGGTCGGGTCCCCAGACAGCCACCGAAAGCTGGGAGGCAGCTCCATGGGCCGCTCCCCCGGGGCGAAGACGACCACCTCTCGCTGGTCGAGGTCGAGCTCGTCCTCGAGGGTGTCGAGGAGCATGCGGGCGCCTGGCTCGTAGCCGCAAATCAGGATGTGGCCGATGTACTGGCTCATGCGGAACTGCTCCTCGCGCATGGTCACGACGCTGGACATGAGGGTGGTGCCGACGATGCCGGCGAAGAGGGCAAGGGTCACCATGCCTACCACCATCAGCACACCGGCGACGATCCGGCCCAGCCCGGTGGACGGTGTCATGTCGCCGTAGCCGACCGTGGTGAGCGTGACGACGGACCACCACATGGCATCGGGCAGCGTGGCGATGGCTTCGTTGGTACGGCGCTCGGTGAGAAAGAAACTCAGACCGCCGAGGATCGTTCCTCCGAAGAACACGGAGAGCCCAAAAGCGAACAACAGCGCGTTCTCTTCCAGCGCGCGGGCGATGCCCTCGAAGGGATTGGCATAGCGAAGGACGCGGTTGGAGCGAAGCAGGCGAAGGAGACGCAGGGCTCGCAAGCCGCGGAGGAGGGGGACGGACCCCATGATGGTGAGCAGGTCGACGAGCATCAACGGTCGCATCATGAACCGCAGGCGTCCCACGATGTGGGCTCGAACCGTGCCGACGACGTTGAGCTGGTAGAAGCGCAGCGCCGGGGGGCGGTAGGTGCCCACCCTGAGGACGTACTCGACCACGAAAAGCAGCAACACCACGTCGTCGAAGGCCGCGAGCCACGAGGGGATGTCGTGGCCTGCGATGTCCCAGAACAAGGGCAACATCGACACGACGATGAGCGCCCACACCACGGCGTTGACCCGGGCGTTGATCGTCGTGCGCGGGCTGTGGAAGGCGTCGTGCAGCCAGTCGAGCATGGCCGCTTGCGTACCACGAACCGGCCCCGAGCGGAACCAGAACCCGTGGTGCGGGGGCGCCTGCGGCAGGGCGCGACCGATCGGAGCCGGTCGTTTGGCCCTCGGTTGGATAGCCCCCTTCAGGGGGACAGATGGAGCTGCAGCTGGAGCGAATCCTGGCGGCGGGCACGTTTGGGTGGGTCTGTGTGGTGCACGACCGAACCAGCCGGCGGCAGCTGGCTGCAAAGGTGCTGCGCGAGGAGCACGTGCAGAACCCCAAGGCTGTGGCTCGCATGCGCGATGAGGCTCGGCTGCTCGGCAACCTCGATCACCCCAACATCGTCCAGGTATTTGGCATCGAGGAGTTCGATGGTCGTCCCGTGCTGTTGCTGGAGTACGTGGAAGGGGCGCCGTTCGACGAGCTCCTCGCGACCCTGCCGGCCGGCCTTCCCCCCGCCGAGGCCATCGAAGTGGCGCGGCAGACCCACGCTGCCCTCCACGCGGCCTGGCGCACGCCGGCGCGCGACACGGGCAACCCTGTCCGCGTCATCCATCGGGACATCAAGCCCGGCAACTTGATGTTGTCCAGCCAGGGCCAGGTCAAGGTGCTCGACTTCGGCATCGCCCATGGGGAGATGGCGGGGAAGGAGTCCATCACGGTGTCGATGGTGCTCGGCGCCCACGGATACTTGGCCCCCGAGCGTCTCGACGGCGAGGAAGACCGCATCGAAGGCGATGTGTACGCCATGGGGCTGGTGCTCCACGAGCTCCTCACGGGCCGATTCATGAAGCTCTCGCTGCAGCAGAAGAACCACGCGACGCGCATGGACAAACACATGCATGCCCTCGAGATCCCGGGGGCCGACACGTGGACTCGTCAGGCCATCGTCGATCTGCTTCGGCGGATGCTGGCCTACGAGCCCGACGACCGGCCGGACCACGCGGCGGTGGTGCAGGCGCTCACCATGATTCTGGCCAGGGCACAGTGGTCGCCGAACCTCCCGTCCTGGTCGGCCACCTACGTCTCCCCGATCGCTGCCACGCGCTCCAGTCTCCCGGCTGCTGCTCATCCGCAGTACGCGCAGCTGCGGTTCATCGAGTCCAAGAAGCAGGCGGGATGGCTTCCTTGGAACTGGTGACGCCCCCTTGACGACTAGGGGTCGCGGGTGGGCGGGTGGGGCTGGTAGGATGGCCTCCCACGGAGTCCCATCCATGCTTCCAGTCATCTTCTCGCTCTTCTTCGCCTGCTCCGACTCCTCCAAGGGGGAAGACGAAGATCCCACGGGCGTGTCCGATGGCAACACCACCACCGATGTCACGAGCGACGTGTACAACACCGGTGATGCGGACACGGACACGGACACCGACGCAGACACGGATGCCGACACCGACACCGACACCGCTTGGGTGGTCGATACGGCCCACGACTCGGGCAGCAGCAGCACCACCACCACGCCTGGTGGCTCGGGCGGCGGCGGCGGCGGGTCGGGCGGCGGTGGCACGGGCGGCGGCGGCGGCGGATCGGGTGGCCTGCCTGGTGGCTCGGGCGGCGGCGGCACCGGCGGTGGCGGCGGGTCGGGTGGCTTGCCTGGCGGCTCGGGCGGCGGCGGTGGCACGGGCGGTGGCGGCTCGGGCGGCGGCGGTGGCACGGGCGGTGGCGGCGGAAGCGGCGGCGGCGGTGGCACGGGCGGCGGCGGCGGCAGCGGCACCGGTGGTGGCAGCGGCACGGGCACGGGCACGGGCGGCGGTGGCACGGGCGGCTCCGGAAGCTAGGCCATGGCCGACATCCAGACGATGTTGCGCACGTTCCCCCGGGAGGGGCGCGTGGAGTGGCTCGGACGATCTCCAGGGCGACGCGAACCCATCGATGTGGTGGAGCGGGTCCGCGTCGAGGTCGGCACGGGCATCGAAGGCGACCGACACAGTCGCTCGGGGCGAGGGAAGCGGCAGGTCACGTTGATGCAGCGCGAGCACCTCGCGACCGTGTCCTCGCTGCTGGGCCGCGAGGTGATGCCGGAGGAGCTGCGGCGCAATGTCGTGGTGTCTGGCATCAACGTCTGGGCGCTGAAGGACCGAGTGTTCCGGGTGGGAACCGCGCTACTTCAGGGCACGGGCCCCTGCGCTCCGTGCAGCCGGATGGAGGGGAACCTCGGCGTGGGGGGGTACAACGCGATGCGGGGCCACGGCGGCATCACGGCACGCGTCTTGGAGGCCGGGGACATCGCCCTGGGCGACGCGGTGGTGTTCGTGGACGGCGATGGCGACGTGACTCTGACCGAGCCCTGATCCACCGAGGGGAGGGCGTTGTCCTCAGTACTCGTCGTACTTGAGCGCCCGTCCTCGGGCCTTGTCCACGGGGTACTTCGCCTCGGCGTCCACGAGCTTTGCCCGCAAGGCCTCCGCCAGGTCGATGCCGGCGCGGTCCGCGAAGTTCAGGAGGCACATCAGCACGTCCGCCGCTTCCTCTGCGACTCGCGGCTGGCGATCGGGATGCAGCGGCTGGGGGCCTTCGTCGTCGCACCACAAGTAGAGCTCAAGGAGCTCCGAGGACTCGACCGAGAGGGCCATCGCCAGGTTGCGAGGGGAGTGGAAGCGGGCCCAATCCCTGGCATCGGCGAACGCTCGGACCTCCGCCGTGAGGGTGGCGATGCGGTCGTCGGGGGAGGGCACGCTCAGCGGCTGCGGGCTTCGCGCACGACGTCGCCGAGGGTGTCGGGCAAGGTCTTGCGAGTGGCGGCCGATTGCACCGCGGAGGGGATGCTTCCGCCCGAGTCGGTGCACACCGAGTACGTCATACGGGTGCCGGTGCCGGTGGCCTCGAAGACCCAGGAACCCACATTGACCGGGGGCTCCACCGCGGAGCTGTGGTTGGCCTTGAAGGACTCGTAGGCCTGAGTGTGCGCGCCCCCGTTCTCGAGGCGGTTCCACTTCAGACTCCACTTGCTGTCGGTCGACTCCACCGTGCCGGAGAGGAACCAGAAGCGGTCGGAGGCCATCGTCCAGCCCGGCACGTCGAGGAACTGGTAGTACTCGAGCTTGTTGCCGTTCTTGGCGAGCAGCTTGGCCTCTGCGAGACCTGCCGTGGACCAGCTGACGGCCCCTTCGATGTCGGCAACGACGTCGAGGAGCTTGCCCCCGGGGACGTCGGTGTTGGCCTCACCGCGGAAGCAGTCGACCTCGCCGATCTTGGTGGACTTGATCACGATCTCGCCCGCGTCGGAGTGGTTCTTGCGGGTCAACTCCGACCAGGAAGCGCCATCGATGGCACCGTGGGACGGGTCGGCAAAGGCAAGGGACAGGGCGACGAACAGCATGAGCACCTCAGGGAACGCGTAGCACGTTGGACCAACCCCTGGCACACCCTCGGTCGTCCCTGGGAGCGAAGGTCAGCCCCGGTAGGCCTCGGGCTGCTCGATGCGGGCGAGGACCCAGTCGAACCGGCCCGTGGTGATCTTGGTGTCGCAGTAGCCGCAGACCCCCGCCTGGCTCACCTGGTCGAGAGGAGCGCCGCAGCTCGGGCAGCCCGGGCTGTCGCCCTTGGTGGAGCCGTCGGTGCCGCTCGCCCGGAGGAACGTCCAATACTCGGCGAAGCGCCGGGCCCGTTTCTGGTTGCCGCCCACGACCTTGCCGGAGCTGGTCTCGAGGATGTAGTCCTTCATCGACCCCACCACGCGCACGGTGATGGACTCGTACCAGGCGTCGACGCCGATCTTGACGATCGTGGTGCGCTCTAGCTCCACGTCGTCGAGCTTGTTCTGGAGGCCGTGCTTCTTGTACCGGTCCATCCAGAAGCGGAGGCTCTGGAACTGCGCGTCGGTGACGTAGGGGCGCGCCTGCTCCCACCGGGCGGTGGACCACGCACCCTGAAGCTCGTGAAAGACGAGGCTGACTCGCTGGCCAAAGGTCTCCATGGTGAGGCCAGGGTGACGGGTGAGGAGCTTGCGAGCCTCGGCCTGGAGGTTCGGGTGTTGCAGGACGGGGACGTGGACGCTGCCTTCGTCACCCCCCGCCACGAAACCGACCTCCGGTGCCACGACGCGGCTGCGCTGGCCGACCTCTACGCCGTCGACCTGCCACTGAAGCTGTCCGGCCGTGATGGGGGTGCTGCAGTTGGTGCAGGCGCCCAGGGAATCCGTCTCGACGGCGGCACCACAGCTCGGGCATCCCAGCCGCTGCATGTCCTGGGGGGGCAGGGAGGTCACGCCGGCCGCCCGCCGGAAGGTCCATCGCTCGTGCACGATGACATCGCGGGTGGCCCCGCCCCGAATGGTCTCGGTGCGCGTGTCCTCGAAGACGACGTCGAGGCGCTGCTGCTCTCCGTCCCGGGCGAGCCGGACGATGCGCACGCCACCCACCACCACGTCGTCGACCCTGGAGACCTTGTCGTGGCCCAGCTTGAGTTGCTGCATGGCCAGATCGCTCACGTAGGGGGCCATGGGTTCCCAGTTTCCCGTGGAGAAGGCCTCCAGGGCCCGACGGTGGACCAAGATGGCGAAGTCGAGGAACACCGGCTCGGAGAAGGACGGGTCTGCCTTGAGGAGCGGGTCGAGGCGGGGCCCCGCTCGGCGTCGGGGGGCGACGTGGCCGGAGGCGCTCTGGACGTGCTCAGTGCGGAGCACGACCTTGCCCTTGCTCCGTGTGGCCCTCCAGATGAAGAAGCCGATCACGACCAGGGTGAGGGGGATGCCGATGATCGGCACCTCGATGCACAGGCGGATCAGCAAGTAGATCAGCATGCCGAGGCCGTCGCCGCTGCTGCCGCCTCCGCCGCTGCTCCGCCCAGAACTGGGTCGGCTGTAGCGCTGGCCTCCCCCGACCCGGGCCTCCGCATCCACTGCCACGAGGAGGCCGACCGTCACCGCAGCGAGGACGGGAGCCCACCGGACCAGCCAGAGCTGCAGCGGCAGGTGGCGCTCGGACAGCCAACGACTGGGGGAGTCTTGGGTCATGCGCCGCTCCCACGCCAGGCGCGCCACAGCAGCCAGGGAGCTTCGCTCTCGCCGCTGGGTCGCAGGAAAGCGAGGCCGACCTGTGCGCACGTGACGTCCGCCAAATCAAACCAGCCGTCGGCCCCCACGTCGACCAGATGCACGTGCTCCACGGTGGGCTCGTCCGGGAGAGCGCCGGCGGCGAGGGTCCCGTGGAGCGCGCTCGCGGCGTCCGCCATACCCGGTGTGCACATGGCCCGGAGGGTGGCCGGGTCGGACTCTCGCAGGCCTCTCACCACCGCGAGGGCCCGTTGACGCAGGGCGGCGGGGCGGAAGGCGGGGTCGCGACCGATGAGGCTGCGCACGTGGGCGTCCAGCTCTTGGCTGGCGGTGGGCAGCGGCAGCGCCTCGCCCGGCACGATCTCCGCTTCGACGAGGTACCAATCCGACGGGCTCGGGGCTTGGTCCAGACGGGAGAGGGCGTCGGGCTCGGCGGAGTGGGCCTCCGCGGGGCGTTCCAGCTGCAGACGGAGGGTGCGGTCCGCATCTCCCTCGACCGCGGGACCGTGGGCGGTCAGGGTGCATCGGACGATGCCAGGGCGGTGGGTGACCGCCACACAGCGCAGGTCGACCAGATGCAAGCCCGCCGGGACATCGCAGCGGATCCAGGACGACGCCCGTGGGTCGCCGGCCCAGTGAGCATCGAGGAGACGTCGCAGCCGGTCCGCGAGGGCGGGCTCGCTGAACGCGGGGTCTCGCGAGGCCAGGGCGTCGATGCCTCCTCGGCCGTCGTCGACAGCCCCGCCCACGAGAAAGCCCCGCTGCCGCAGCGACTGCTCCCTCCGAGCGTTCTCGCCCATGCGGCGGGCCCGAACGCGGGGCTCCGTTCGCCACCTGAGGAGGCCCCAGAGCAGGGCCAGTCCGCCCAACCAGCCCAAGGCGATGAGGTCCATCTGCCCGATGGTGAGGTGCATCTGCTCGAGGAGGAGCGAGCCCACCAGGAGGGACCCCAGCGTCACCGCCAACAGCACGCGGCGAGGAACCGGGTCGGCCAGGTCCAGCCAAGTGCGGCGAATCATGCGCGAATCCTTGGCGCATTGGCCAGGTCCACGCGCTGCCCGTCGGTGTGGGGCACGTGTTCGGCGAGGAGCTCGCCGGTGGCCGAAAGCCCGGCAAGGAAGCCGTCGAGGTCCTCACCAGAGAAGGCACCCAGGGCCTTGGCCCACAGGGCGCGAGGGATCCGCGCCTCGAGTCCGACGTCTGGGATGAGCTCGACTTTTCGCTCCCAGCCGCTCACGAACACCAGCAGCCCGGTACGGCGAGGGGTGCCGTGCACGGCCTCTAGGTGGAACTCCGCGGCCGCGGCACGTCGTACGGCTTCCTCCCGGCGACTGGCCCCTGCGAGTCGGGCGCACACCGGCGAGCCGCTCACGCCCCAAGTGACCAGCAGGAACATCGTCACGACGTCGGCGAGGGCGAACAGCGGGTGCACGGGCCACGGAAGCACCAGCAAGGCCACGAAGACCAGCAGCGCGCCGATGGTGCCCGCACCGATGGCGACGTCCCGGTAGGCATCGCTCCGCTCAGAGGCCACCACCACGACTTCCGCGTCGGTGCGCTTCTCCAGAGCTTCCACGGCGGCCTCGACGGCGGACGAGAAGCGACGGTCTGCGTGGATCATGGGTCTCCTCGAACGGTGATCAGGCGCATCGGCTCGGATCGCACGAAGCCGACCTTCTCGTAGACCCGAACCGCGGGCAGGTTGGCTTCGTTGACGTGGAGAGTGACACGGGGGTGGAGCGCGAGCATGCGCCGGCAGGTGGCCGCCACGCCCAGGGACGCGTAGCCCCGACCTCGGTGAACCGGAGGCACGTAGGTACCGCCGACCTGGCAGCCCCGCTCGGACACGGTGCCAACGTTGATCTGGAACACGATCGACCCTTCCCGCTGCAGGACCCACGTACGCCCAGCGCGCACACGATCTTGCACCGTGGCGTGATGGGCCACGGGGGACTCGTCCGCAGGGTCGAAGCCGAGGTCTTCGGCGGTCATCGCGCTGGACTGAGCGGCGATGACATCGACGTCGGCGTCCTGCGCGCGACGGAAACCGGCCGGTACGGCTCCGGGCGGTAGGGTCTCGAGGATGTACAGCCGCTGGTCGTAGTGCCTGAGCACCGCCGCCGCCCGGCCCCACTGTGCCCAGATCCGGTCGCACGCCTCGCGCGGGCCCACCAACATGCAGGGGCGATGGAGTTGACGCATCGTCTCGCCGAGGGCGCTCGCGAGGGTGGGGTTGGGGCAGAAGGGCACGGCCAGGCGTCCAGGCAGGACCATCACCACACCGCCGAGCCGTCCGTCTCCCGTGCCCTCCTCGACGCCGTACCACCACGCCCGGTCCACGGGGTGCACCGCAAGAAAGCCGAGCAAGAAGAGGTTGAGCACCGGCGACTGCTCGAGGAGCTCCTCGATGGCGGGCTCGTCCGTGGGGTCGAGGCGACGGGGGCGCAAGAGGCTTCTCCGAGGACGTTGGCCCGGACCACTACACGGTCGGGCCCACGACCATACAATGGGCTGCCGGGGGTGACGGGTGAGTGCGAGTGTAGGAGCCTTGGGACTGCCGATCCTGCTTCAGACGGGGCAAGTGGATCTGGGCCGGCAGCGGCTGATCACGCCGGAAGGCGCCGTGTCGCTCACGACCCGGGAGACCGAGCTGTTGGCGTACCTGGTGGATCGCTCGGGGCAGCCGGTGGCTCGGGAAAACCTCTTGCTCGACGTGTGGAACTACCGGGCCACCAACCCCACCCGCGCCGTCGACCTTGCGGTGAAGCGTTTGCGAGCCAAGATCGAGCCCGATCCCTCGAATCCGGTGCACGTGATCTCAGTGCACGGAGTGGGGTACCGCTTCGTGCCGATCACCGACCCGGGCCTGACCCCGATGCCTCCGTCGCCCGCCCGGCCCGCCCAGCGCAGGAGCACGAACCTCGCGCCGGATCGCACCAGCTTCGTGGGTCGGAGCGAGGAACTCGCTCGGCTTCGTGTGCTCCATGAGGAAGGAGCTCGATTCGTCACGGTGCTGGGCACCGCAGGCACCGGAAAGACCCGACTGGCGCGTCGGTACGCTGCCACGCTCGCAGAGGAGCTGGCAGGGGGCGCGTGGTTCGTCGAGCTGGTCGATGCCCGTTCGCTCTCGGACGTCCTGGCCGCGGTGGTGGAGGCCTTGAACCTACCTGCCGGTGCCGACGCCGACACGGACACCGTAGGAGCGGCCCTCGCCGAGCGGATGGGGTCGGGTGGCTTGCTGGTCCTCGACAACTTCGAGCAGGTCGTGGGCGTAGCGACCGACATCTCCACATGGCTGGATCGCATCCCGGAACTGCGGATCGTGGTCACCTCCCGGGAGCGACTGCACGTGCGGGGGGAGATGATCCTCGAGCTCGCGCCCCTCCCACGGGACGAGGCGGTGGAGCTGCTGGTGGCGCGCGCCAGCGCGGTCCGCCGACACGACCGCCCGACCGAGTCGTTCTGTGCCGAAGAACTCGGTGTGCTTCAAGAGGTGGTCCGACAGCTCGACGGCATCCCTCTCGCCATCGAGTTGGCCGCCTCTCGGCTCGGCACGCTCTCACCGACACAGCTCGCGCAGCGGCTGGACCGTCGATTTCGGCTCCTCGGCGACCGTCGCAGCGATCGGCCAGCGCGGCACGCGACCTTGCTCGCCGCGTTCGATTGGAGCTGGGAGCTCCTCACGCCTGAGGAGCAGCGGGCCCTGGCCGTGCTGTCGGTCTTCGATGGTGGCTTTGGCCTCGAGGCCGCCGAGGAGATCCTTGAGGAAGACGACCCGGACGCTCCCTGGCCCGCGGACCTCGTGCAGTCCTTGCGCGACAAGTCCTTCGTGGTTCTGGAAGAGGCGCTGGGGGCCGACGTTCGCTGCCGACTCCTCGAGTCCGTGCGGGCCTACGCTGGCAGGAAGCTCAACGAGCTGCAGCGGACCGACGAGGTCCGGAGGCGACACGCCGCCTACTACCTGCGTGAAGGCGAAGCGCTGCGAGCGGGCCTGCACACCGGCATCGGCATCGAGCGGTTGGCCGACCTCGCAAGGGAGCGGGCCAATCTGCTCGGCGTGGCCGAGCGGGCCCCTGACGCCCGCGACCGAGTCCGTGCGGGCCTCGTGCTCGCGCCGGTGTTGTTGGCTCGTGGCCCCCACAGCACCCTGCTGCTGCTCCTGGACCGCGCCATCGCTGACGCCAGGACCCTCGACGATGCCCAGCGTGAGCTCGGCGGCCTCCTCGTGCACCGGGCTGCGTTGGGGCTCGAGTCGGGCGCGTTCAGCCAGTCGGATCGCGACGCCGCCGAAGCGATGCGCGCAGCGCCCCTGCATCTCGATGTACGGGCCAGAGCCCTGGCCACTCAGGCGGCGCTGTGGAACCAGCTCGGGCGGACGTCCGAGGCGCTGACGGCGATTCGAGAAGCCGTCGAGTTGTCGACCCGCACCGGCGACCGGCAGCTGGAGGGGCGGATCCGCCACACGTTGGCTCGAATCCTGGAAGAACAAGACTGCATCGAAGAGGCCGACGCGGAGTTCGAGCGGTCCCTCCGCATCACCCGCCGGGCAGGGGACCGGTGGATCGAGGCCGCCGTGTTGTCCACCTACGCCAGCTTCCTACTGACCAAGCGCCACGAGATCCGACAGGCCGAGGCGATGGTGGATCAGGCCGAGCACCTTCTCGCGCGCATCGGCGACGCCCGGCGCAGCACCCGCCTGTTGGTGCACTTCGCGGAGGGGTTGGCGCGCCTCGGTCGCCCAGCAGAGGCAGTTCCTGTGCTCGAGCGAGCCTTGGACCTGGCCCGGCAGACCGGTGACCGAGGGCGCGAGGCCCACGTGCGCTTCGTGATGGGGTGGTGCCGTCTGGACCGTGGAGATGTGGAGGCGGCTGAGGCCGCGGTGGTGGAAGGGGCGCGGCTGGCCCGGGCGATCAACCATCGTGGGCTGGAGGCGGTGGCGGACCGTCTGCGTGGCCTGGTCCGGCTCGAGCAGCGGCGGGTGGTCGAGTCCCGCGCATTGCTGGAAGAGGCCGCGGTGGTCTTGGAGGAGGTCGGCTACCCGGGGGAGGCTGCGACCGCGCTCCACGGCTTGGCCCTGCTCCACCTGTGGGAGGGGCGCGTCGATGAGGCGATGGAGGCGATGGAGCGAGCCCTCGCCCGGCGCGCGCCCCCTTGGCTCGTCCTGCAAGAAGGCGGCTTGCGCGCGATGGTCCTGGCGGCGGACGGACGTCGAGACGAGGCGCTCGAGAAGTTGGCCGAGGTGGCCGCGGGCATCGACCCCGACGATCTACGGGAGCAAGACCTCCTGGAGCCCTGGCGCCTCACGGTGCTCGCGATGACGGGAGCACCGGACGAAGAGCTGCGAGGCCGGATCCGGGTGTGCGTCGCGAGCCAGGCCGTGGCGATGGAGGGCCGGGTCGCTCGGGCGTTCCTCGACCAGGCTGCGTTCGGCGACCTGGGGTGAGTCGCGGCCGTCGACGGCAGGCTGGACCTAGGTGACCAGCTGCTGCAACGAGGGCTCGGCGAAAAAGGCTCTCACCCGCGCCACCGCTTCGTCCACGGTGTCTGCGTGAAGCACCGCTTGGCGAAGCTCGCCGGCGTGGGGCATCCGCGCCGTGAAGTAGCGAGCGATTCGTTTCATCCGCCCGAGCGCGTGCTTCTCGTGCTTCGAGTTGGCCCGAAGCACGTCGAAGTACGCGAGCAGTACCCGTTCCTTCTCGGCGGCATCCACCACCAAGGGAGGCAGGCCCGCCCGGTCTCGCCGGATGCGTTGGAACACCCAGGGGTCGGCGATGGCGCCGCGGCCGATCATGACGCCATCGGCCCCGGTCTCGGCGAGGGTGTCGCGTGCGGTGGCCGCGTCCACGATGTCGCCATTCGCCACCACGGGGATCGACACCCGCTCCTTGACCGCGGCGATGCCATCGAGCCGACGCTCCCCTCCATACAGCTCGGCTCGGGTACGCCAGTGCACGGTGACCATCTCGGCCCCTTCCTCCTGGCACATCCAAGCCAAGTCGGCGGCGTTCCTCATGGTGTCGTCCCAGCCCGCCCGCATCTTCACGGTGAAGGGCACGCTCACGGCCGCCCGCATCGCCGCGACGATGCGCCGGGCCTGCTCGGGCTCCCGCATCAGGGACGAACCCCCCGAGTTCTTGCACACCTGCTTGGACGGACAGCCCATGTTCATGTCGACGATGTCGGCGCCCAGGTCTTGTACGAAGCGCGCTGCGTCGGCCATGACCTCGGGGTCGCGGCCATAGACCTGGATGGAGACCGGTCGCTCGTGGGGGTCGAACTCGGCCATCTTCAGGGCCGACTTGTGGCCCTCGGCGAGGCTCCGCGCAGGGATGAACTCCGTGACGGTGAGGTCGCAGCCGCCGATGGAGCGGATCAGCCGCCGGAACGAAAGGTCCGTGACCCCTTCCATGGGGGCGAGGATCAAGCCCTCGTCGATGTCGATGTCGCGGATACGCATGAGGCCCAGCTAACCGGTCGGGCCCTCTCGCCGCGCGTTGCGGCGTTGCTGCCAGCGGTAGTACCCCCTAAGAAGGCGACGGTGTTGCACCGGCATCAGGTGCCGCAGCGTGGCGAGGAGCTTGGCATCGTTCCCGACGATGAGTCGCTCCCTGCGGGCCTCGATGGCCTCGACGATCAGGCGTCCCGCCTCGTCGGGGTGCAGCCCGTTGGCGATCACCTTCGCGGCCCCGCGGGACGACATGCTCCCTCCCCGGTAGCGACCGGAGGTCACGATGCGGGTCGCCACCGCGCCGGGGTGCACGCTGGTCAGTCCCACGTGGTCGGGCAGCTCGACCATCAAACACTCCGTGAGGGCCTTCACCGCATGCTTCGACATGCAGTAGGCGGCGTTGTCGGGCATCGCGATGAGGCCGAACAAGCTGGACAGGTTCACGATGTGGGCCCGCGGCTGCTCCAGAAGCACCGGCAGCATCACGTGGCAGCCGTACATGACGCCCCGCAGGTTGACGTCCAGCTGCCAATGGAGGTCTTCCACCGAGCACTCAACGAAGGGCCCGGTGAGCGCGACTCCGGCATTGTTGATGAGCACCTGGGCGCCCCGCGGCCCGAGGTCTTCCCGGAGGACCTTCCAGGCGTCGTGGTCGGACACGTCGAAGCCATGGATGTCGGCTTGTCGACCGAGGGCGCGGATCGCTTCGGCCACCTCCTGGAGGTCCTCTGCGCGGCGGTCGGTGAGGACGACGTCGGCGCCACGCCTCGCCAACTCCAGCGCGGTGCTCTGACCGATGCCCGAGGCGGCGCCCGTGACGATGGCCCGCTGGCCTTGAACCTGCATGGCTTCCTCCCTCAACCGAGGGGTGCCACGTGATACGGCCCCACCCGTCGCGCTGGGGGTAACCCTCGGCTCGGGGCACGACAGGAGGGTCGATGATGGAGCGCGCACAGTCGGTGACCGTCGACGGAGAGGCGGACGGGTTCGTGCCGCCCATGGCCTTTGGGCTCGAGCGGACCCCCCAAGGGGACACCCGCCTCGTGATCAGCGTGCCACCGGAAAAGCTCGCTGAGGTGCACGAGCGGCTGCTCGGCGTGCTGCAGCCGCCGCTGGGTTTCTTGTGGCGACAGAAGGTCGACCGGACGAACCCCGGTCCACAGGGGGCGCCGGCGAAAGACCGCTTGGCCCTCGAGCTGGCCCCGGGCCGGGTCATCGACGCGCTCCACCACTGCGCAGACCTCATCTACCGCGACGCGCGGGGGGAGCTGTGGCTGAAGGGAGACCTCGGCGAGCAGCTGGTCCTGGACCAAGATGGGCTGCTGTACGCCTACCCGGACGACCCCACCTGGCGGGACGCCCTCGCGAGCCTCGGGGTGCCGGAAGACGAGGCCCAGACCCTGGCGGAGCGAGACTACGTGAAGCACTGGTACCACGCGGAGAACGACGCGCTGGAGGCAGAGCTGGTCGTACGGCTGCGACTCACTGAGGTCCGGCCGCAACGGTGAGGACGCTGCGGCCTGCGGGTGCTACCCTTGCGGCCGTGGAGGCCTAGATGCTGTGGCTGCTGGGAATGGCGTGGGGAGCAGGGTGCTCCGAGACCTATGCGGTCGATGCCCTCGCCGACGACCTAGGTGTGCTCGAGGCGTCCATCCTCGAGGACCTCGACGACGCTGCGACCTTGGCAGCGAAGCTCGAGGGAGATCTCTCCTGCCTCGACGGCGTGCTGCCTCGCGTGATCACGGGCCGCGTCTACCGTGCCGTCGCAGCCGGCCAGCTCAGCGGCGACCCCAAGAGCGTGGCGGCAGCCTGGCTGGACACCGCGGCGTCGGTCGATCCAGGGTTCCGGTACACCCTCGACGATCTGCCCTCGGAAGACCACCCGGCGTACGTCGGCTGGATGAACGCGGTGGACGAGGCCCGAGAGGCCGATGCCGTCACGGTGGAAGGGCGCGTGTGGGCCTCCGGCTCCTTCTTCCTCGACGGACGGCGCAGCAGCTGGCCTGCCGCCGAGACAGGCCGCCCCCATGTGCTGCAGCGCGTGCTGGACGGCGCCACGACCACCTGGCGGATCGAGGGCAACACGTTCCCTGCGGACCTCCTCATCGCCGACGACTCCTCGGCTCCTCCCCCCGTGGATGGCCAGCGCATCGAGGCCCCTACGGGCCGCACCAAGGTGGAGGTCTACAAGGCGCAGTCCCACAACTGGCCCACGGAGCGGGTCGTCCTCGTCAGCGGGGGGGCCGCCGCGCTCGCTGGCGGTGGGGCGTTGTACGCGCTGGCGTGGAACCAACGAAGCAAGTTCGATGGCTCGAACACCCGGACCGACACGGAGCGCCTGGCGCGCAGCACCAACTCGCTCACCGTGGCCTCCACCGCCACGCTGGCTGCCGGGGCAGGCACCCTCGGGTTTGGCATCCTGTTCTTCATCGTCGACGGCGATCCCAGGCCCACCCTCGACATCCGCTTCTGAGCGCGTCCAGGTCGCAACCCGAGCTGTTGCGGCGCGTGGTAGGCTCTTCTTCGGAGGTCTCGTCTTGCACCCGCAGCGCTCTACGAACGTGTCCCTGACGTCATCCCATGCCCGTGGTGGACTCGTCGCCACCGCTCGCCGTGTCGCCCTCGCCGCGCTCATGGTGGCCGTTCCCAGCGTCGCGTCGGCGGCAGACTGCGACACGCCGTACTCCACCGACAAGCTCCTCGCGGACCTGATCGCTACGGAATCGGCGCTGCGCGACGCGAAGAACGACGAAGCCAAGTCCGTGGCAAGCCGGATGGCCACGGGGCTCGGCTGCCTGGATGCGGCTCTCCCTCGCCAGCTCATCGGCCGTACCTACCGTGCCATCGGCGCGGGCCTCGTGGCCGGGGGCGATGCCTCGACCGGCTCGGGCTGGTTCCGCACGGCCACTGAGGTCGACCAGAGCTACGACTACGGTGTCGGCGAGCTGCCGGCCGACTCCCCGGTGCGCGGTGTCTACCTGGACGCCAAAGCGGTCAGCGCCGACCTCGAGGTCCTGGCCCAGAAGAGGTTCGTGGAAGGAGAGTTCAAGCTCGACGGCCGCGGGATCAACGCTCCAGCGGCTCGCCCAGACCGGCCTCACTTGCTCCAGCGAGTCGATGGCTCCGTGGTGTCGTGGGTGTTCCAGGGGGCGTCCTTCCCCGACGACGTCATCGAGGAGGCGGTGCCCGTGGCGCTCGTGGCGGTCGACCCCGAGCCCGAGGGCAAGCCGAAGAAGGAGAAGAAGGTCAAGGAGCCGAAGGAGCCGAAGGCCGACAAGGAGAAGGTGGCCAAGGCTCCGAAGGACAAGCCGGAGAAGTCGCCCAAGCCGGAGAAGGACAATGCCGGCAAGGGCAACTCGGTCACGTCCGACGGCTCGCTCAAGCGGAAGCGTCCCCCCGAGAAGACGCCCCTGATGATCGCCGGCGGCGTCATCCTCGGTGCGGCGGGTGGCGTGTACTACATGGCCGGTCAGAAGCGCTCCGACTTCAACGGGTCCAACGACATGGAAGAGGTCGACCAGCTTCAAGGCCAGGTCAACCGACTCGTGGTGGCATCGGCGGCCGTTGCCGCAGTGGGGGCTGGCACGCTCACTTGGGGCATCATCCTCGACGGGCACGGGGCGGTGCCGACCGTCCGCGTCCGCTTCTGATCGGCGCAGCAGCGGAGGCCACGTGAGCACCGCCACACTGCCTATGGAGTGGCACGGGCGCTCCGGTCGGGTCTACAGCCCCGCCGGGAAGGGGCGCGTGCGTCACGGCTCCCTGTCGAGCGTCCGAAAGGTCGTCGGGGTGGGGGATGGGTCCGGCACCTCCGACGTGGAGGCGGGGGTCCCTCTGGCGCTGAAGCAGTGGCGGGAAGGCGACGAAGCCAGCCTCGATCGACTGCAACAAGAGGCCCGTACGCTGGTCGAGCTGGCGGCGCGCCATCGAGAGCAGCCCGACAGCGACCTGCCCTGCCCCCGGTTGTACGACCTCGTGGGCGATCCGCTCGTCACCGGGGTCATCACCGAGTGGTGTCCCCTCGATCTCGAGCGCTGGTGGCGCGACAAGCTCCAGCAGCCGGAGGCCTTCGGGCGATTGTGCGCGGTCTTGGCCGAGGCGGCCAAGCGCATCAACGACTACCAGCGCGACTTCGCAGGCAAGGGTGGGCTCGACATCGCCCACGGCGACGTGAAGCCGACCAACGTGCTCATGAACGCCGAGGGGCGATGGGTGGTGAGCGACTTTGGGTGTGCTCCGGTACGCGCCCCCGCCGACGACGTGTGGGCCGAGTCTCGCGTGGTGGTGGCCACCGACAACTTCCTCGCGCCGGAGGTGTTGTTTCAGGCACGGCGGCCCCATCCGGCCGCCGTCGACACGTGGTCGTTGGCCGCCAGCTTCTTCGCCTTGCTGAAGCTGCGCCGCATGGTGCTCGACGGATCGGCGTTGCCCCACAACGGCACGGCATCGCCCCGGTTCCGCATGGAGCGCGTGGCCCGCATCATGGAGGTCTACGGACGAGACCCCCAGCGTTTCGAAGAGCGCGACCTCGAACCCGAGGCCTTCGCGGACCCCCTCCGCATTCCCGACGAGGACCGTCAGGCCGTTCGGGACGCGCTTAGGGGCGTGTTCGGCGAGGCTGTGGATCCCGAGGATGCCGAGGACCGTCTCGCCGAGGATGTGGTCACCCTTCTCGACCGTGCGTTGTCGATCGACCCCGCCCATCGGTTCACCGACGCCCGGGATGTGTCGGCGGCGTTCGAGGGCCTGACGCGCTCGTTCTTGGCCTTGTCGGCCCACGTAGAGTCGGCCACCCGGAACATGGACCCGGACGAACTCGTCGCGGCCCTGGAGAACGAAAGGGTCCGCAACGACGTGCTCCGGCAGCGGCTGGGGCATCTGGAAGCCCAGCTCGCGGTGCCTGTGGTCGCTCCGTCCAACCCCGCCGTTCAAGTGCCGCTGTGGATGACGAGCCTCCTGCTGAGCTCCGTGGCGCTCCAGGGGCTCACCCTCGTGGCCGTGGCCCTGCTCTGGGTCTTGTGGGCCACCAGCGGGGGACCTGGCACGGCAGCGGCAGGCCTCTGAACCAGCCCCGCCAGCGTCGCCCCCCTACGGATGCTGACTGGCTCGATCGGCTGTTTGCGAACGGGTCGGGTATCTGGGACCTGTTCGTGGTCGTGTTCTACCTGCCCGTCATCATGGGTTCGTTGCTGTGGATCCATGCGGTCGGGGGCGAGTGGTGGCTCTGGGACCGTCTACGCGGCGACCGTCCGGTCGCGGATGCGGCGGTGGGAGTGGTCGTGGGCATTGGGCTCGTGGTCGCGTCCAGATTGGGCGAGCGCTCAGGGCCCGGCCGGCGGGCCGCGAGGGTGCTTGCGCACCACATGGGCAAGGTGAGCTGGCCCGGTTTGGTCTTGGTGGGGTCCTCGTCCGCCATCGGCGAGGAGCTGTTGTTCCGCGGCGTGCTGCAGCCCTCGATGGGCCTCGTGGTGGCCGCGATTCTGTTCGCGGTCGTCCACGTGCCCTTTCGAGAGGAGATGTGGCCGTGGACGGTCCAGGCGCTGCTCCATGGCCTGCTGTTCGGCCTGGCTTACGAGCTCTCAGAGGCGTTGGTCTTGCCCATCGTCGCCCACACTGCGTTCAACACGCTGCAGCTCGTCCGGTGGAAGCGCCTGTCCCGTGCCTGAAAGCGCTCAGCTTCGGGAGCGCTTGGACGGGTTCCGCCACATCGTCTCTGGCTGACCCGTCTCCTTCGCGACCCAGCGAGAGGCCACGAACAGGTAGTCGGACAGTCGGTTGAGGTACCTGAGGGGGCCGGGTGTCTGCTCGGGGGTGAGGCTGTGCAGGTCGACCACCCGTCGCTCGGCCCGTCGGCACACGGTGCGGGCGAGGTGAAGGGTGGCCCCCGCTGGGCCGCCCCCGGGCAGGATGAATTCCGTGAGGGGCTCTAGCTCGTCGTTGAGGCTGTCGATCCAGCCTTCGACGCGGTCCACTTCGGCGTCGCCCACGCGATGCATGCCCTCCCAGCGGTTGGCCTCTGGGGTGGCCAGATCGGTGCCTACGTTGAACAGGTCGTCCTGCGCGGTGGCGAGCTGTTCCTGCAGACGATCGGGCAACGGATGGCTGCGGACCATGCCCAGCACGGCGTTCAGCTCGTCGACGGTGCCGTAGGCTTCGATGCGAGGGTGATCCTTGCCGACCTCGGTGCCGCCCACCAGTCGAGTGGTGCCCTTGTCGCCGGTTCGTGTGTAGACCTTGGTGATGCGCATCGCGTCCTCCCGAGCGATCCGTTACCCCGGTCGCATCCGGCGCCGCTGTATCGAATCAGAGGGGCGCTGGGGCGGAGGAGAGCGATGCGCAGTGGTGGTGTTCCGGTACAGGACCTTCGAGGCTCGGACAGCACGCTGCTCGAGGTTCAGGTCCCCGATTTGTGGAAGCTGCCCATCGGGCAGGTCCATCTCCTCAACCTCCTCGACCTGTTCGAGCTCTACAGCACCGAGGGCGCGCCGAAGGGGCTGCGCACCGGCCTGCAGGCCTTCTTCGATCGCAGCTCTCGCGAGATTCGCGATCTGCCGAAGGGGGGCTCCTACGACGCTTGGGTGGCGGAACTCGCCGCGGTCGATGCCGGTCGAATCCCCCAGGTGATCCGCGACCTTTTGGTCGAAGAGGCGGAGCGTCGCGATCACGGACCGACCCGTGAGTTGTTGGCGGCCCTCGCCGAGCAGCCCCCCGAGGCGTTCGCCATCGGGGATCGCAAGGCCAAGGTGCAGCGGGCTGAGGCCGTCTCCCGCAAGAAGCGTTCGGTGGAGCCGAGCGCGGCACCGTCCGAGAAGGGTGGGGCCAAGGCCAAGGCCAAGTCGTCCCGTAGCCGCTCCCCCAACTTGGGTCGGGTGAGCAGCCCAGTGCTCGATGTCGATCGTCACAAGTTCTTGCAGCAGCTGGCGCTCCAGCGCCTCGCAGGCACGAGCGACAAGGGCCTCATGGAAGCGGTCCTGGTGGCAGGCATCCGGCACCTCGCCAAGAGCGAGTACACCGATGTCACCCCCAAGCAGGTCAAGGACGCCCTGAAGGGGCTCAAGGAAGACGGCCGGGTTCGGTACAGCGCCGGGCGCTGGATGGGACTCTCCCGCTACTAGAGCTCCTGGGCTCTCGGAGCCCAAGCCCTTGCGCTACACTCCTGGCGCCATGCGAGGAGGGCCCGTGCCGACCGAAGACGAGATGCTCCTCGGAGAGGGCGGAAGCGACGGCGAGACGCCTGACGCTGAGTCCTTGGCCGAGCTTCGCGACGATCTAGAGATCCTCCGCCTCGAGGTGGAGATGGATCTCGTGCCCGATTGGTCCAACGCGCTCCAGCGCATGTGCGCTCACTATGGTGAGGCAGTCAGCGTGGGGGTCGCCGATGACAAGTTCATCGTGAAGGCCGCCGTGGCGCCGGAGAAGAAGCCGGAGCTGATGGCGACGATCCAGCGCTATTGGGCCGAGTTCGCCCGTCGCCGCAAGCTCGAGAACCGCTGGTAGCGCGAGCCAGGGGGCGCAGTCAGCCCTCGCGGACCGACAGGCAGGTGATCGAACCGTCGCCCTTTCGAAACTCGGACAGGTCGAGCAGGCGTACGTCGAGGCCGGCGTCGGTGAGGGCTCGGGCGGTGCAGGGGTGCCCGGCAGCACACAGCACCCGGTCGCCTCGGGCCACGACGTTGGCGGCATAGGCCTCGGCGTCGGGCACGATCACGGATGGGAGGCCGAGCGCGTCGGCCAAGGCTCGGGTCGCGAGCACCCGTCCGCCGGGGAGGGGGCTCGCCCCGCACTTCAGGTGAAGCGCCGTGGGCGGCAGGGGGATGGGGGTCACATCCAGGCCCAGGAGCGCGCCCAGCTGGCGGGCCCCAGCGTCGTTGGTGCGGGTGGAGATGCCGACGTACGCATGGCCGTCGACGACGAGAACGTCCCCACCGTCGGCAAAGGCGGGCTCCGTCATGGCGACGGCGCCGAGGCCCCATGCGCTCCACACCGGCAGCATCCGCACGCCCTCGCCGGCCCGCCCAGGGTGGGCGGAGCGCAGCAACACCACCCGTCCGCCGTGCACCACGACGGGATCCTCGACGAACACGGCGTCCGGTCCGGCGCCGTCGGCATCCAGCACGGTGCAGTCGTAGCCGAGCCAGGCCATGCCCTCGACGACGCCGTCGTGCTGCGCGCGGGCGAGGTCCAGGTCGATGGGCTCGGACCCATCGGCGAGGAAGCCCACGGTGGCGTGCACGTAGGCGTCGGGCACCGCCTGGAGCAGGGCGCGGCTCATCGAACCCGCCAGCTCCCCCGCAGGGCCTCGTCGCCATGCTCGATCTCGGCGGTCACTTCGAGACTGCGGCGGTCGTCGGCCGCGGGCCCCACGTCGAGCACCACCTTGAGGGGCCGCCCCCCGGCGGGGCGCACGGGCAAGGGCAGGAAGCACTGCCCCCAGTGGGTGGGTGGGGCGCCTGGCCCGGTGCCGAGCACGACGTCGGGGGCCAGCTGGAGGTCGTACCAGGCGAGCAGGCCCTGCAGCTCGCCGTCGTCGGGCAGGTCGAAGGCGACCTCCCCGTCGAAGCCGTTGCCGCCGGTGGGGAAGGGGAGGCGAGCCACCAGGGCCCCCTCGGCGAGCAGGGCCCCGGGCTTGGCTTGCAGGGTGATCGCTCGGTGGGCCGCGGCCTCTGCCAGCGGAGAGAGGTCCACCCCCGGAACGGCGTCGAAGGCGCCGAGGGCCTCGGCTCGGAGCGCCGCGCTGCCCACGGGGGCCACGTAGAAGTCGATGCGGAACGGGATCACTTGGCCGCCGTCGGCCAGGTTGCGATCCACGCAGGCCGCCAAGTCGTCCACGGCTCCCTCCGCCAGAGCCAAGGCGCCGAAGGTCTCGGTGACGATGACGTCGACCTTCGTGGGGAGCTCCACGTGGCCGAAGTCCCCCCGGATGGCCTGCACCCGGTCCGCGACGCCGCTGCGCTCGAACACCCGCTCGGCCTGGGCGAGAATCTCTGCCCCGTCGACGGCGTAGACCCTCTTCGCCCCAGCGAGGGCGGCGAGGGCGGCGAGCACGCCAGAGCCTGTGCCCGCGTCGAGCACGGTGTGTCCCGGCTTCACCACCGACGCGATGGCTGCACGGTAGCCTTCCACCCGTGGGGTGTCCGACAGCATGCGCCGGTGGACGTCGAGCTCGGCGAAGTTTCCGAAGAACAAGGGCGTTTGGCCAGCCTCTGCGGGGTCGACGAGGAGGCCGGCGTCGACCAGGCCTCGGTACAGCTGCACACCAGGTGGGCCCATCGCCCGGGCCACGTCCTCCTCGGTCCGGGGCTCCGAGCAGAAGGCGAGCACGCCGATGGCCATCGGCGGGACGCGCGCCCCGATGCCTCGGGTGGGGGCCCGCACGAGCAGGATCCCGTTGGCCTCGAAGGACACGCCGAGGTCGGTGAGTCGGACGCGTTGCACGGCACCTCCTGCCGGCATCCTACGACATCAAGGCTCGCCGGGCTCGTCGTGCTGCTTCTTGCCGAACAGTCGCCCCAGCAGGCCCTTGCGCTGCGATTCCCGGGTGCCGTGCAGCTCGCAACTCTCCTCGGGCTCCTCGCCTCGGGCGAACAGCTCGAGGCGGGTCTCGGGACAGTCGTCCACGGCCACCTGACCACTCTCGGTGCACAGGCCTACCTTCGCCAGGCCATCGGGATCCACGAAGCGCCCGGCGGTGCCGCTCGCCGCCACGAAGCGGGCCCACACCGGAAGAGCTGCGCTTCCACCGGTGAGCCCGAGGGTGCCTTTGTCTTGGCCCACCCACACCACCACAGCGAGCTCCGGCGTGAGGCCGGCGAACCAGGCGTCCCGGCCACCGTCGGTCGTGCCGGTCTTTCCAGCGGCCCCCGACACGCCGAAGCGGGCAGCGCCGCGTCCCGTGCCGTCGCTCATCACCCCCTCCAACACGCTGCGGGCTTGTGCGGCCGAGGTGGCTTTGGCGAGGCGATGGGTCTGGACAGGGTGGTCCAGCACGACGGCGCCGTCCGCGTCGGCGATGGGGCCGAGGAGCTGCGGAGTCCGACGCGAGCCATCGGCGAACACGGTGTAGGCACCGGCGAGCTCCACGGGGGTGACCGGGAAGCCTCCGAGGGCGGCAGAGGGCAAGTGGGTGGCGTCGGGCAGCCCAGCGTCGCGGTAGAAGCGCTGCAGCCGCGTCGGACCCACCTCTTCGGCCATGAGCACCGCAGGAATGTTCCGGCTCGTCTCGACGGCACGGCGCACGGTGATGGGCCCCACGAACCGACCGTCGTAGTTCTTCGGCGTCCATCGAGTGCCGTCGTAGCGGCGGGTGAGGGGCGCGTCGTCGAGCTCCGTGGCCGGAGTGAAGGCCCCGGCATCGAGGCCCGCGAGCAGCGTCAGAGGCTTGACCGTGCTGCCCGCCTGGCGGTGGGCCTCGGTGGCGCGGTTGAAGGGGCTCGTGGCGTAGGCGGTGCCCCCCACCATCGCCACGACCGCACCGGTCTTCAGGTCCAGGGCGACCAGCGCCACCTGGGCTCCCTTTGCCTCGGGGTGCTCTGCGACCAAGGCGTCCATGCCTACGGCGACGGCCTCTTCGGCGGCTCGCTGCAGGGCAGGCTGGATGTGCGTGTAGACCTGGTAGCCGCCGCTGGCGAGGGCGCCCTCGCCGAGGGCTGTGTCCGCCCGATCGACCGCGAGGTCCACAGCATAGGGAGCGCGCCGTACCCGGCTGGGCTCCAACCCCCGCAGCTGCAGTGGCATCGCCTTGGCGATGTCCAAGGCGTCGGCTTCGATGTGGCCGCGCTGGTGGAGCTTGGTGAGCACCAAGTTGCGCCGCTCGAGGGCGCGCTCGGGGTGCCGCACAGGACTGTAGGCATTCGGGGCGGGGATCACGCCGATGATGGTGGCTGCCTCGTGGACCTCGAGGGTCTGGGCTCGCTTGCCGAACCAGGCGCGGCTCGCGGCTTCCACGCCGTGCACCGGAAGGCCCCCCATCTGTCCTAGGTAGACCTCGGTCAGGTACAGCTCCAGCAGGTCGTCTTTGTCGAGCCGGCTTTCCAAGGCCGCTGCGAAGAAGACCTCCCGGACCTTTCGCTGCACCGAGCGTTCGCTGGTGAGGAACAGGTTCTTCGCCAGCTGCTGGGTCAAGGTGCTTCCCCCCTGCATGCCGCCGCCGCCCACCGCATTGCGAACGAGGGCGCGGGCCAAGCCCACGGGATCGACGCCATGGTGCTGACGGAAGCGGGCGTCCTCCATCGAGAGCAGCGCAGGCTCCACCCAAGAGGACAGCGCGTCGAGGTCGACCGGTTCGCGGGAGGTGTCGAGGTCGCCGATGGTGGCCAGGACGGTCGGGTGCAGCGTGGCCCGGGACCCGGGGGCCACGTCGATGAGCACGCCGTCGATGATGGAGAGGGTCACGGTGCTCTCAGGGAGACGAACGCCGCCAGGGGAGGCGAGGGCCGTCCACACGTCGAAGCCGTCGCTCCGCACCTTGAAGGTACCCACGACGCCGTCTCGGGGGCCGGCCTTGGTGGTGCGCTCGTAGCCCGCGGCGAGCAGATCTCCGGCGATGGAGGCCCTGCTGGCCCGCTGGCCTTCCCGCAGATGCATCGGGGCCGACCACACCACCCCGGGCACGGGGCGAGGAGGGCTCGCCAGGTACGCCTCGACGTCGCCGGTGGCCCGCTTCCACAAGAAGCCTCCGGCCACTCCGAGGCCGACGGCGGCCCCCGCCGCGACCACGACCAGCTCCGTGAGGAGCCAGCGCTTCCAGGACACCGGTGCCGTGCGGACCTTCGTCGTGGCCCTCGGGCTGCGTTTCTTCGGCGTGTAGGTCTTCCGCCGGGTCGTCGGCTTCTTCGCCGGCGCCTTCTTGCGGGTGGTCCGCTTCGCCGGAGCGTTCGCCTTGCTCGGCGCTCGCTTCCTCGGAGAGGACGCACGGGGCTTGGTCGCCCCCTTCTTCGGGGCGGGGGTCTTGCGGGCCATGGGGCACTCGGCGGCGGGAGAGGGGAGGGGCGTGCGGGCGCACAGGGGAGGGAGCAGCAGGATACCGCATTCGGCATGTAACCGGCAGACCAGGGGCTCCATAAGCCCTGGTAGACCCGGTTTCCGCGGCGGCCCTTTGCGTCTCCTCGGGGGCACGTCGCGGAGCCCCGGGTCCTGATGCTCCCACGGAGGTTCCATGCTCGCTCGACTTGTCCTCGCCCTCGGCCTTCTCGCAGGTTGTGGCTCCACTTCGGCCTCGGCGGGCACCGATGCTGCGCCCCCCCTCGAGGAGGGGCAGGAAGAGGCCATCTTCGCCGGCGGGTGCTTCTGGTGCATGGAGAAGCCCTTCGACAAGGTCGACGGCGTGATCAGCACCACCTCTGGCTACACCGGCGGCAAGGAAGAGCACCCCACCTACGAGGACGTCGGCTACCACCGCACCAGCCACTACGAGGCGCTGCGCGTGGTCTACGACCCCGCCAAGGTCGACTACGACAAGCTGCTGCAGGTCTTCTGGCACAACGTCGACCCCACGCAGGCCAACGGTCAGTTCTGCGACAAGGGCGACCAATACCGGACCGGAATCTTCACCAGCGACCCTGAGGAGAAGGCCAAGGCGGAGGCCAGCAAGAAGGCCGCGGCGGCCGAGCTGGGCAAGCCCATCGTCACCGAGGTTCTGCCCGAGGCGGTCTTCTGGGTCGCCGAGGCGTACCACCAGGACTTCTACGTGAAGAAGCCCGGCCATTACGAGCGGTATCGGATCGGCTGTGGCCGAGACGCCCGACTGCAGCAGCTCTGGGGCGACAAAGCCGGGCATTGAGGAGCCGTGGGGGTCGACCCGCCGAACCAGCAGCCGGGCGGCGTCCCCGTTTCATCTGGCTGCGCCCCCGGCGTCTTCCGCCCCTGCCGTGCCCTCCCCACGACGCACCGCCAGCTCCCGCTGCATCCGGTCCGTGTCCGCCCGCGTCAGGGGGTACGCCAGCAGGATCATCCCGTTCAGCAGGGACAGTCCTCCGGGCAAGAGGCAGAACATCACGCGGATGCCCGTGAGTGCGGACTCGGTCTGCTCTGCGTTGGCGACGAAGCCCACCGCGTCCAGCATCCACCCGGACCCCGCTCCGCCCAGCGTCAGGCCCAGCTTCTGCGCGAACATGGCTGCAGCGAAGACCAGACCGGTCGCGCGGCGTCCGAACCGCCACTCCCCGTAGTCTGCGACATCGGTGTACAGCGCCCACACCAAGGCGGGCGTGGGGCCCGCGAGCGCGTTGCCGACGAGGTTCACCGCCAGCATGGTTCGCCAGGCGTCCGGCGGGATGAAGTAGAACCCCAGCACGGTGGCTGCATGGAGCAGCGTGAGCACGACGAGGCCGTTGCGCTTGCCCAGCGCGGAGCTCACCCATGAGGTGCACACGACGCCGGCGATGAACGCCAGGTTGCCTGACGCGAGGAACACGGTGGTGGCGTCGAAGGACAAGTGCCACGGGGTGGCGGGGTTGCCGAGGATGAACCAGGCCGCGTCGCTGCTGCCCACGTAGTACTTGAAGTAGTGCACCGTCACCGCGCCACGGATGGCCACGGCGGCGAGGGTGCAGATGGCCGCCCCCACCATGACCACCCATGGGCGATTGCGTACCAACAGCCCGAGGTCCTCGACGAGGGAGACGGAGGCGGCGTTCGGATCCACCGTGATGCGCTCCTTCGTGGTCGCCCACGTCACGAGGAACAGGGCCACGGACACGACCCCGAACAGCGCCATCGTGTACTGGAAGCCGGAGAGTTCGTCGCCGCCGCCGAAGGCCGTCACGAGGGGGCGGACGAGCAGGGACACGAGGAAGCCACCGCCAAATGCGCCGAGGAACCGGAACGTCGACAGCGCGACCCGTTCCTTCGCGTCGCCGGTCATCACGCCCATCATCGCCGAATACGGAACGTTGATCGCCGTGTACACCATCTTGAAGGCAATGAACGTGACGTACGCGTAGACCAGCTTGCCGACGTCGCCGAGGTCCGGGTTGGCGAACAGCAGGTAGCCGGGCACTCCATAGGGCACGGCGAACCAGAGGAGGAAGGGCCGATAGCGCCCCTGCGGGGTGGGCACGCGGTCGGCGATGGCACCCATGAGGGGGTCGTTGACGGCGTCCCAGAGGTTGGCGACCAGGTACATCGTGCCGATGGCTGCCGGGTCGAGCCCGAAGACGTCGGTGTAGTAGTAGAAGAGGAAGAGGTTGAAGAACTGGAAGTACAGGTTGGAAGCGGTGTCGCCGAGACCGTAGCCAACCTTCTCTCCGAGCCCGATACGGTTGGCCAATGGCACCTCTTCCGCCCATCATGGCACGCGAGCCAGGGGGTGGATGTCGGCCACGAGCGCGTCACGCCGTCGGCTCACGGGCGTCCGAAGGGTCGACCTCTCTGGGGGTGTCCCCGTGGGGTCAATCTGCTTCGGTGGGCCCGGCGGGTGCCTGCGGCGTCCCCGGCGCTTGGCCTCCGTACAGAGCCTCCACTCGCCGTCGACTCTCTGGGAAGGACAGCATGCGCGTCAGCACCACGTGGTTCCAGGGGTCGGCCACCTTCGCCCGCATGCCCAGCGCCAACGTCACCATCGCCTCGTCGCCGTACATCCCGTCCATCCACCGCGCCAGGTCGTGACATCCCACGCGGGCATCGAGAGAGAGGAGGTAAGGCATTCGGTCTTGGACCGGCATGCTCCCGAGTGCCTGGTCCACCGAGGCTGCGTCCACGGGGGCTTCGGGAAGAGACACCAGCTCCACGCAGTCCATGGCTCCATCCCGTGCGACGGCGCACTGCCATGGATGGCCCGCCACCTCCAAGATCTTCGGTGGCTTGGGTCGCCCGGCCACGAATCGCTCGAGCCGATGCGGCCCGGGCTCGAGCCGGCGACGGAACGTTCGCGTGTCGGGGTCGAGCGCGAAGGGCGTGCCGTCGAGGTGCAGCCGAAGGGCCCGCCAGTCCACGGCCCCAACCACGAGCTGCTGTGGGTCCATGGAGCGGTCTTCCTCCACTCGCTCGGGGATGGGGCCCCGGGAGAGCTCTGGGCTCATCCCGTTCTCGAGGTCGAGCTCGACCCGCTCGTCCGCCCGAAGAAGCACCCTGCGCCGGAACACCAGGCGTCCATCCGAGGCCACCACGTGGAGGTTGTGGGCTCCCCCAGGCAGGCCACGGGCCTCCGTCCCTTCGAAGGCGGTGCCGTTGACCATGATCACGTGGCCCGGCTTGAGATCGGGCACGGCGATGTCCCCAGCGAAGGCGAGCCCGAGGGCGGCCAGCAGCGGGAGCACGCCGGTCAGCGGGTCACGCCTTCGGAGGCTTCGAGGATGCCGGTGGGGGTGAAGCTCACCCACTCCCCCTCGGGAAGGGACCGAAGCACCTTGGTCTCCTTGCCGTACATGTCGAGCTCGAGGATGGCCGCACCGCGAGCAGGCTGGAGGATGTTGCCGGTCTCGGGGTCGACCCAGGCGTAGGGCAGCAGGTTGGCCACCTCGCTCACCACCTCGCCATTGCGGACGTCGACGTAGATCACGCTCGCGGTCTCGGTCTCGGGGTCCTGGAAGCGCACGGCGGCGTGGACCCCGCCGGTGATGCCCCAGAGCCGGTCGACGTCGACGTTCAGATCGAGGATGTCGCGGCCGACAGCCGCCACGTTGTCCTTGACGCTCTCGGTGAGGTCGTAGACCCCGAGCACGCCCTCGGCATCGAGCACCAGCATGTCCGGGCGGCGGTTGACGAAGCTCACCATGGCGACGGGGGCGTCGGCCAGGGGCTCGGGGCGTGGAATCGCGTCTTTGCCGGTGTCTGGGTCGAGGACCCGAACCTGCCCTTGGGGCGTGACCACGGCGAGCCAGGTGCCGGAGCCCGAGAGGGCGAAGGTGCGCACCCATGGAAGCTCGAAGACATTCTTCTCTTTGAGGTCGTACCAGCGCAGGCCGCCCCGTGTGAGGGCGCAAGCCACGATGTTGCCGCCCACCTCCATCTTGGGGGTGTCGGCGGTGTCGGGGCCCGCGTCGAAGAGGTGACGGCCAGTGCGGGCCTCGAAGACCTGGACGCCGTCGCCGTCGTCGGGCAGGGCGATGGCGAGGCGACCGTCGCGATCGACCTTGGCCTCGATGAATCGCTTGCGGGCATTGAACGGACGCTTCTGACGCCCCTTGTTCCACACCGAGATGCGCTCGCCATGCACGGCGATGCGGTGCTCACCGAAGCCGGAGCAGCACAGAACCGACTCGAGGCTCGGCTTGGCTCCCGGGCGATGAAGGATGCCGTCGGAGGCCCCCACGGCCACGCCCCGACCGTCCCACATGGCGGCACTGGTGGGCTCGGAGGCGCCGTGCTTGTCGGAGCCGATGGGCTGCAGCTGGGGCAAGGAGAAGGTGTGCACGCTGCGGCCGGTGATGGCCCCGAGCTGGGCGCCGTCGGGCGAGATCACGATGGTGAGCATGCCGGAGCTGCCGCGGGCGCTGAAGCTGTTGAGGATGCGGCCATCGGGAAGGCCGATGAGGGTGATGCCGCCCTGACCGATGGTCACGACGTGGCGGTCGTCGGGGGTGAATCGGGCGACACGAACCCCGCCAGGGACCATCTCCAGATCGAGCTGCTCCTGGCTCATCAGATCGAGGAGCTTGGGCTGGCCGAGGTTGTCGATGACCAGCAGCCGATCCCCGCGGCGGTTGAACTGGATGCTCTCCCCGCTGAACCCCTGGTAGTTGGCGACGCGCTCCCAGCGCTGGATGTCGAACACCCGGACGATGCCGTCGATCGAGAGACTGGCGACCACGGTGCCCTGAGGATTGAAGGCCAGCGCACGCATCGCGCGGGCTTCCCCTGCGGGCCCTTCTTTGGTGTCTTCGAACACACAGGTGCCGTCCCAGGTCTTGTAGACCGCGACGGTGCCGTGGTCGTCGCCGACCCCCACCAATGCGCCGCCTGGGCACACCGCGACGGCCCCCTGCACGGGGGCCCCCATGTCGAAGATGATGCCGGGGTACTGATCGCCGGGCTTGGTGATCGCCACCGTGCCCCACGCATCGCCCGTGATCGTGGCACCACTCTGAGGATCGTGGGCGGCGGCGGTGACGGCGGCGGCGTGGGCCGAGGCGCAGTACCGGTCGACGAGGGACAGCTCCATTGCGGGTCCTCCGAGGGCGGCACTGTACCGCGACGGGCTCCCGTGGGCGAAGATGCCGCATGATCCGCGCAGCCTTCTTGTGGCACCTACACCAGCCCGACTACCGCGACCCCCTCGCGCCGCCTGGCCCCAACGGCTCCCCCGAGCCCTCCATGCCATGGGTTCGGATGCACGCCCTGCGGGGCTACCGGGACATGGCCGTCGAGGCAGCGGAGCACGGATTCCCCTGGACCCTCAACGTCGTACCGAGCCTCCTCGACCAGCTCGATCACTACGCTGCGGGCGGAACCGACCCCCACGGCCGGCTCACGGCGATCCCGGCCGATGCCCTCGACGACGCGCAGCGACGCATCCTCCGCGCCACGTTCGTGGCGGGTCATCCCGCCATGCGGCGAGCCCATCCGGCGTGGAACGCTCTGGCTGCGCGGGTCGAGGAGGGCGCCCCCCTGGAGGTAGGGGAGTGGCGTGATCTACAGGTCTGGTCGACGCTGCAGTGGTTCGGCGCCACCGCTCGCCGCGACCATCCGATCGTCGTGGAGCTGTGGAACAAGGGCAGCGGCTTCACCGAGGGCGACAAGGAGGCCATGCTGTCGGCCCAAGACGCCATCCTTCGGGAGACGCCGAGCTGGTGGCAGCGGGTGTTCCGGACCCCGGGCCCTTGCCTGTCGGCCAGCGCCTACGATCACCCGATCCTGCCGCTGCTGGTGGACCTGGGCCACGCCCTGCGGGCCATGCCCGATCTGCCTCTCGACACGGAGTTTCGCTGGCCCGACGACGCCCGACGGCAGCTGGTGGAGGGGCGCGAGAGGGTGGGGGAGGCCTGTGGGGCCTCACCCGGTGGCCTGTGGCCCTCGGAGGGCTCGGTCAGCCCCGAGATCCTCCCGTTGGTCGCGGAGGCCGGTTTTCGGTGGCTGTGCTCCGACGTGCACGTGCTCCAGCGATCCGACCTCGCTCCCGGCTCCCCGGCCCCGGACGATACCGGCCCCTCGGGTCCCTGGGACGTGGGCCACGGCCTGGTGGGCTGGTTCCGGGACACCGAGCTGTCCGACCACATCGGATTCCGATGCGCGGGGCGGCCTCCGGAGGAAGCCGCTCTTGCCTTCGTGGCGCTGTTGCTGTCCCGGCATCGGGAGGGCACGGTGCTCATCGCGCTGGACGGCGAGAATCCCTGGGAGACCTTCGCCGATGCCGGCGTGGGGTTCCGCGAGCACCTGATCCGCGCGCTGCACGCCGCGGGGGTCGAACTCGTCACCCTCGACGAGGCCAGCGAGGCTCCGACGATCGGTCGGGTGGAGCGCCTGCACTCCGGTAGCTGGATCGGGGCCGACTACGCCGTGTGGGTCGGCGACGAGGAGGATCGCCGGGCATGGGGGCTCCTCGCAGCGACCCGGCAGGCCGTGCACGCGGCGGGGCCGGAAGCCGAAGAACGGGCCCGGCCCCACCTGCACGCCGCGGAGGGGAGCGACTGGTTCTGGTGGTTCGGCGACCGCTTCTCGTCGTCCTTCGACGGCCATTTTGACGCGTTGTTCCGCAACCACCTGATCGCGGCCCACCGGGCAGCGGGGCTCGAGGTGCCCTCCATCCTTCACGAGCCGGTGAACCGGCCGCATCCGCCCCCCATCGAGCCCCCCCGGGGGTGGCTACCCCATCCCCCTTGGCTCCTGCCTGAGCGACTGGCCGCTGGGCGCGTGGGGATCCCGGAGGGCTCCATGGCCCGGGACCATCGAGATGCCCTCCGCTTTGGCTGGACAGCTCCTGGTCCCGACCAGGTGTTGGTCTTGGAGCTGCAGGGGGAGGACGTCACGCTGGTGGTCGACGGCCGACCCGCGCCGCACCTCCACACCGGCCCGCCAGGGCCGGTCCAGGTCCAGGTGCTCCGGGATGGTCTGCCGGTATGGCCCGAGCCCGTGCGCCTCGCGCCCCCGTCGCCCGATGCCTGGTGGGGCCCATGAAACCTGGGTCGCTGACTGGGCACCTCCCGGGTGTCGTATGACGGGGGCTATGCCGGACCGCGTCGCCCTCCTGTTGCACCTCGAACCGTCCGCTGCCCTCGACGACGATGGCATCGCTGCATGGTGGGCCGAGGTCGGCACTCCGCTGCTCGGGGTGCTGGCCGAGGGCTCCCTCCGCTTGGGGTTGTGCCTCGCGGGTCCGCTGCTGGGGTGGCTCGCCGAGACCCGACCGGACGACCACGAGGTCCTCGCCACGCTGGTGTCCAGCGGCCAGCTCGAGTTGGTCACCACGCCGTTCCACGGTCCTGTGGTCTCCGCCGTGCCGATGGACGACTTCACCGACCAGGTCTATTCGCACCTCACCCTGGTGCGGCGGCTGTTCGAGGTGCGGCCCCGCGGTGCTTGGCTGCCCAGACAGGTGTGGGACCCCATCGCCCCTCGGGTCATGGGGCGGGCCGATGTCCGCTGGGTCCCGGTCGACGACACCGCCATCGCGGCCCACCATCCGTCCCCAGGGGTCGATCCGTGGGGCGCCTACCGCACCGAGCGAGAGGGCCATTCGCTCACCTTGCTGGCCAACGATGGGGGGGCGAAGGCGCTTCGCGGCATCGCCAGCCCCGACGAGGTCATCGTCTACCTCCGCGGCCGGCACAGCCAGGGCGCAGAAGACGTCATGCTGTCTTGGGAGGCGGTGCGTCGTGGCCACGAACCCGCCCAGGAGATGCGCTGGGTTCTCGCGGTGATCCGGGCGCTGATGGCCCCGACGTCGGGCCTCACCGTGGCCGCGCCGTCGGACCTCGCCGAGCGGATTCGCGGCCGGGTGTATCTGCCCAGCTGGGCGCCCGAGGGCGTGGTGGTGCCCTGGGAACGCCGCATCCTGGAGCAGCCGGCGGCGGATCGACTCCACAAGCGCATGCTCAGGGTGTCGCGGCTGCTGACGCGCCTCACCAAGCGGGTGCGACGTGGCGACCCCGACGCGCCGGATCCAGATCAGCTGCTGCAGGCGCGGCGCTACCTCCATCGGGCCCAGGGAGCGGCCCACTACGAAGACCCTGGCATTCGGGACCCTGAGCTGCGGCATCGAGGATGGCGGGACCTTCTGCGGGCCGAAGACGTCGCTGAGCGGGCCGCAGGCACCTGGCGGCGCCTCGCTGCCGAACGGGTGGACCTGTCCACGGGCGGGGCGGAGCAGGTGTACCTGCGCACGTCGAGCTGGGTGGCGGTCATCGACCCCGACGCCGGCGCTGGCCTCACCGAGCTCGGATTCCTCCCTGGGGCCATGAACGTGATCGATCCGTGCGACGTGGCGGAGCCCGGGGATGCGGTGTCCGGGGTGGCCCGCTGCTATGGGGCGTTTGGGGAGACCTTCCTCGCGCCCGGAGAGGCCATCACCGACGCGGTCCCCGACGCTGAGCCGTACGAGGTGCACACCGTCGAGCGGTCGGGCGACCGCTCAGTGCGGGCCATGATGTCCCGGGCCGTGGAGGTCGAGACGGAAGACGGCGCCCGCATGGGGCGCGTCCACAAGGGGTTCGATGTTCGGGTCGACGATCGCTTCGACGTGGCCATGGAGATCCACGCGACGGGTCCCGAGGGAGCCCCACTGCGCGCCCGCTTCGCGGTACGGGTGCCTCTGGTGGTCGGCACCCCCTTCGAGGACATCACGGTCCGGGTCGACGACAAGGTGCGGGCCATCGGGACCACGCCTCTGGAGGCGTCCGACGTGCGCTTCGTCGAGTTGGAAGGGAGCACGCTGATCGTGCGTCTCTCGGTCAAGGACCGTGCACGGATCTGGGTCGTCCCGCAGCCCCTCGGGGCGATGGTGTGGGCGGAGTGGCCCCTCGAAGTCTTCACCACCGCCCCCAAGCGACTTCGGCTGCGGCTGGAGGCCAAGCGGGTGGAGCGTCTGGACGAATCCCCCGATGATGGAGTCCCCATGCGGGTACTCGAAGAGGGGCCCAAGGTGGGGGACACCGTGGTGCTGCAGCGCGCGGTGCCGGTGACAGCACCGATCGCACCAGCCCACGCCGGCTTGACCCCGGCAGGGGTCGACCGCGTGTCTCGCTCCCTCAGCCTCGTGCCACCCCGAGGCCCGGTGTCTCGGCCGCAGCGGCTGCCATTGTGGGCCCCTCCGGACCCGGATGCCCCGGACGAGGCCTTGGATGCCACGGACGCTCCTGAGTTGGACCCCAAGGACGCTCCCCAGCCGGACCCTACGGACGCTCCTCAGCCGGACCCCACGGACGTTCCGCTGGTGGACCCCATGGACGTTCCGCAGGTCGACCCCGCGGACGCTCCCCAGGTCGACCCCACGGACACTCCGCAAGCGGGCCCCACGGACGCTCCACAGGTGGGCCCCACGGACACGCCGGACGTGGATCCGATGGATGCACCGCCAGTGGAACCCGCCGAACCGCCGGTCGCGCCCGAGCACGACGATGCCGCCATGCCCTTGGCCACGGAGACCGAAGAATGACGGGTCGTTTTTGCCTGGTGCTCCACGGGCATCTTCCCTGGGTTCTGCACCACGGTCGCTGGCCACACGGAGAAGACTGGCTGTTCGAGGCTGCATCCGAGACCTGGTTGCCCCTCCTCGAGGTGGCGATGACGGCCCGTGCCGAGGGGCTCCCCCTGCAGTGGTCCCTCGGGCTCACACCGATCCTGCTCGAACAGCTCAGCAGCGACCGGTTCAAGGAGGGGTTCGTCGTCTACCTGCAGGAGCTCGTGGACCGGGCCCAGGTGGACGCCGCCTCGTTCACAGAGGCCGGCGACCTACACCTTGCCTGGCTCGCCGACCGCCACGTCGCGCGGCTGGAGGGTCAGCTCGCTCGCTTCGGCGAGCTCGACGGCGATCTGGTCGCCCCGTGGGTGGAGCTCCAAGACCAAGGGTTGGTGGAGCTGCTCTCCAGCAACGCCACCCATGGCTACCATCCACTCATCCTTCACGACGCCTGTGCCCGTGCCCAGGTGCGGGCAGGGCTCGCAACCAGCCAGCGCCACTTCGGTCGGCGTCCGTCGTCGGTGTGGTTGCCCGAGTGTGCCTACCGTCCGCCGGGGCCGTGGACTCCCCCCGCCGTGCATGGCGACGTTCGGGAGCGCGCAGGGGTCGCGTCCCTGTTCGCCCAGGAAGGGGTCACCGCGTTCGTGGTCGACACGCACTTGATCCGCGGAGCGGACCCCGTGGCGACCCTCGAAGGGGGCATCGCCCTTCCGGTGGCGCCGGGCCAAGCGGACTGGGACCACCAGCGCGCATGGCGGAGCGAGCTTGAGCCCCACCGTGTCGTTGAAGACGGTGAGGTCTTGCCGTTGTCGGTCCTCGCGCGCTGCCCCGACGTGTCCGAGCAGGTGTGGAGCGGAGAGATTGGCTACCCGGGCGACGGGCGGTACCTCGAGTTCCACAAGCGCCACGGCCAGCGAGGGCTTCGCTACTGGAAGGTCACCGGTTCGGAGGTCGACCTCGGCGAGAAGGACCGCTACTACCCAGCAGACGTCGACGGAGCGGTGCACACCCACTCGCTGCACTTCGTCGAGACGGTGAAGACGCGACTGCGGCGCCACCTCGAGCGGACGGGCCGCCAAGGTGTCGTCTGTGCGCCCTTCGATGCCGAGCTCTTCGGTCATTGGTGGCACGAGGGGCCGGACTTCCTGCTGGGGGTCGCCCGAGCCCTGGCGGCCGACGACGAGGTCGAGGCCGTCACCCTGGGTGCCGTGGCTGCAGCGCCGCCGGACAAGGCGGTTCGGCTTCCGGAGGGGAGCTGGGGGGCTGGTGGGGACCACCAAGTGTGGAACAACGACGAGCTTCGTTTCTACTGGGAGATGGCGTTTCGGGCGGAGGACCGCTTCCTCGATGCCTGGCACCGGCATGACTGGGCCAACCGAGCGGATCTTGCGGAGCTTCTCGTGGAGGCTGGCCGACAGCTCCTGCTGCTGCAGGCGAGTGACTGGCCCTTCGTGATCAGCACGGGCGGTGCCGTAGACTACGGAATTCGGCGCATCGCGGGCCACGCCCAGGCCGTGGACGACCTGCTCAACGGCGCGGAGGACCTCGCCGCGGGGCGGCCCTGCGACCCAGTGACCACCAACACCGTGGAGCGCTGCCGCCTCGTGGACGCCGTGTTTCCCAATCTGTCGCTCGAGTGGTGGGCCTGACGCGTGCGTGAGCTCCGACAGGATCCCCTGACCGGTCGCTGGGTGGCGTTGTGTGACGACCACGTCGACTACCGTGTGCCCACGCGGTCCTTCGTGGCCACCGAAGACGCGTGCCCGTTCTGCCCAGGGGGGGCCGCCCGGAAGGCGTCCCCTCTCGACCAGGTGGGCCACGCCATGGCCTGGCCTCACCAGACCCCCATCCTTCGGGTGGAGGAGGGCTCCGAGGCGGTGGGCCCAGGGCGTCGCCCGGGGCTGGGGGCCCACGAGGTGCTCGTCGGGTCCGAGCGCCATGCAGCAGCCCACGAATTGTCGGCGGAGCGGGGGGCGGATCTGATGCGCTTGGCCGCCCGTCGGCTGCTCGACCTTCGGGGAGACCGTCGGCTGGGCGCGCAGGGGTGGGGAAGACGGGTGCGCCCTGGGAGCCACGGACGGGACACGGTGTCCGCGTGGCCGTCTCTGCCGGGCAGCCCGGAGCCCATCGGGCGCGATGCGGTGGCCTCAGCGGTCGTCCTGGCCCTCCGCGACGGCCGGGAACTCGGCAGGGTGGGCGACGTGCACGTGTGGTGCAGCCTGGCCCCCCAGCGCCCCTTCGAGGTCCGCCTCGCGTGGCTGGGGAGCGGGCCGGCCGACGCGGCCTTGAGCGACCTCGCGCTCGCCCTCCGTGGGGTGGAGCGGCTGCTGGCGTCCGAGGTCGGACCTCACGGCCATGACGCGTGCTGGAGGGCGGGCCCACCGACCGATGCCCCGGTGTTGCTGACGGGCTGCGTCGAGGTCGCTCCGGTCACCGTGGTGGACCATCCGCCGCTCGTGGGCGTCCTCCCCAGCCATGCCGCGACCCCTGAGGTCGTGGCTGAGCCTTTGCGAGATCGGTTTCGTGCTGCCGTGTGCCATGATGCGGACGTTGTCGAGGGGGAGCGGTGAGGTGCCCGTACCACCCACATCAGCCCGCTCGGGTCTCGGTGCCCCAGGGCGCGGATGACGAGGTGGGTTGGCTTGGTTGGCTCGAAGGCTGCTGCGGCCTCCCAGTGTGGCGTTGCGGCCTTGGAGAGCTACATCCTGTCGACGCTGCGTACTGCACCTACCATGGCTGCCAGCGGCCTCCGCTCTCCCGGGTCACCCACGAAGTGGCCAACGGCCCGAGGGGGGCGCGGGACCTCGCCCCGCCGTCGCTGCTGGTGCGCGCCATGGAGATCCCGCCCAGCTCCGACGGTCGCTCCACGCCCGCCCTCGCCGGCAATGTGTTGGCCTACGTGTCCGCCGACGGACGGGTGGTCGCGGTCGACATGGGTGGGGAGCGCAGTGTGGTGATGGCGGAGCGCGTGGACGCAGGGGCCCTCAAGGTGGTGGGCGGCGACATCGTGGGGGCCCTTCACGGACCCACGGGCCTCCGCTACCCGGCTTGGTCCATCGAAGACCTCCGCATGGCCCTCGCTTCGGATGTGCCCACGTTGTGGGGCCGGTCCACCAACGCCGTCAGCGTGCACCTTCTCGGCCTCCCTCGGGACCGGACTCGCCTGCACCAGGGCGCGGGAATGATGCGGCTGGTGGTCGAGCACGACCTCGTGCCAGACGAGGTCGGCGAGCGCTACGAGAAAGTCACGGGCGCCTTCCCGGGGGAGTGGCTGGTGCGTCGGACCCCCAACCCGGATGGACCGCTGGTACCCCAGCCCGATCTGCGTCCCCAGGCCCTCGACCAGGTGCCTGTGCCGGTGCCGGGAGGGGTGTTCCTTCTGGGGCGACTCAGGTGGTATGGCCGGACGGTGTCGGGTGCGCTGCTCGTGCCCACGGTGGCAGGCTACGTCGCGGGGGGTGCCCTTGCATGAGCGCCGCGCCCAGTGGGTCCGACGGCTTGGCCTCAGCAGCATGCTCGTGGGCCTCGTCGGGGTGGCGGGTTCGGCCCGCGCCGAGGCGCCCCCGTCGCGCACCACCGTGTTGACCTTCGACAACGGCGAGTTCAACGCACCGGTGTATGCGCCGCGCTGGAACGGCAAGTGGCGGCGGCCGTCGCTGGGGCAGGAGGTGGCCACCACCGTGGCCCGGGTGCTGGGGGAGAACCCACGCGTCTTCACCTACATGCCGGCCGGACGCACGGCGGGGCGCCCGGGTGACCTGTACGAAGTGGCGCCCATCCGCCCGGAATGCGAGGGCCCGGCCGCCGCGCCGGGCGACACATGCTGGTGTTCACCGGCAGACAACTGTTGGTCGGGCCTGCAGGCGAACTACCACCCGAAGGGCTCCACTTCCCTGGTGCGGACGGTGGGTGCGGTTCGAGCGGCCATGCAGGAAAAAGGAGGGGCTCGGGTCGAGATCCACGTCACGGACTTCTTCGAAGAAGACCCGTCGACCGCCGATGACCCATCGCTCTCGGACCGTTGCGTCACGGGGATCGGCGTCCAGCGCGCCATGAGCGGCGTGTTGAAGGTCGGGAAGGGCGAGTCTCTGGACCATCTGGCGGTCGGGGTGCTTCGGGCTCGTGTCGACCCCCCACCGCCCGGCGGCACTTGGGGCGTGACCTACGACTTGGTTCCCGCGGACGACGGAGACCCAGCGACGGCCGATGCCGACACCTGCTGGTCCGGTGCAGTTGGTAGGCCATGGTCCCCTGGCAGCGCGCCGCTGTCGATCGCCCTCGGCGTCGTGGTGATCGGCGTCGATACCGCTGAGATCGACGGGGAAATGCGCCTGCTGTTGGAGAGCCTCGCCGGGCAGCTCTCGGGGGACGGAAAGCAGCTCGACCTCGTTCCTCTCGTGGCGCCGGCACCCGACCGTACGGTGGATGCCACGCTCACCCACCTCGACGCCGACCCGTACAGGGTGGGGCCGCTCGTCAAGCCGCCCAACTTGCCCTGTGGGTCGGTCGTGGCCGAGGCGGAGATTCGCAGCAGCGTGGGGCGGCTGCGGCTGTCGGACGTGCAAGGCCGGTGCGATGGGCAGGCGGGCATCAGCTTCGATCCTGGGGAGCTGAGACGCCACTTCGTGCGGATCGCCGGCATGAACCCTGGGGTGGACGACCTGGCTCTGGAGGGCCACCTGGAGCTTCGGGGGGACACTGCGTCGGTCCGAACGGCCCTCGAGGCCCTCGCCCCCGCCGACGTGGAGAGGGGGCTGCCGCTGTGGCCCGCTGTGGTGGGGTCGCTCGACCCCGAGCTCAACCCCGAGGGACCGGTGAAGCCTTGGCGGGCCCGGGTCGAGATCGAGGCGTTGAAGGTGACCGGGCTCGACGGACGCCCGTGGCTGCTCGCGGTGCTGGCGGCCGCGGCGGCGAGCTTGGCTGGCGGCCTGATCACCTCCACGGGGCTGCGGCAGCTTCAGGCCGCCCGGGCCATGCGCAACCACTACGAGGCCAGCGTTCAGGAGCCCCTGCGCCAACGGCCCCTGTCGCTGGTGCTCGCCGAAGCCCAGCAGGACGTGGCTCGGGCCTGGCCCGCACGGGCTGCTGCCGGCGGTGCGGTTGCTATGGTGCTCCTGTCCGGTACCTTCGTCACCGTGATGCTGATGTACCGGGTGCTCCGTGGCTGAAGTGGGTCTCGTGCTGGTGGGCCAGCGGGCGTGTGGGCTTGCCATGCACGCTCCGCCAGATGTTCCGTTGGTGCAGGTGCACCCGGACGAGATCGTGCCCATGCCTCAGGACTTGCCCGCCATGGTCGGCTTCGCGGCGGACGCCACCTTTCACGGCCCGGACGCCGACCGGTGGCGCGCCCTGCCGCCCAAGCACCTGGAGCACACCACGCGTTCGCTGTGGGCCTGCTCCCAGGTGCAGGCGGCGAACCTCCACCGCGCCACCGCCGGCTGGGACAAAGTCCTCGTCGTCGGCTGGCAAGACGAGCCCGCGATGACAGCGGCCGTCCGTGCCTGTGTCGAGCGGGAACGCTCGGTCACGGTGCTGCTCGGAGGTGCCGACCACGAGGTCGATCCCGCGTTGGCGCAGGCGACGAAGGTGGTGCTCGCCGAGCTGGTCCGCAAGGACCAGGTGGCGACCGTGATCTGCAATCCGGAGCCTGGGGAGGTGCTCGACGTCACCCTGGATGCGGCCCGCTCCCCGGACCACATCAAGGTGCCTCGGGTGCGGCCGGTGGATGTCGGGCCAGCACTGGACCTGCCCTCCACCTGGTGCATGCCCGCACCGCCGGTGCACTTCTTCCGCCTCGTGCACGTGCCGATGGGCCACGCCACGCGCCTGCCGGAGCTCGCGGCCTACGTGGCGGCCTTCAAGGCGATCCGGGACCTCGTGGAAGGCCCACCGGTCGACATGGAAGGAGCCCGGTTCTTGTCGCCCCAGGAGGTGCGGGCCCGACTCCCTCCGGAGGGGGTGGCTGCGCAGGTCCAAGCTCGCATCGTGGACTCCCTCGGCCGCGTTCGCTTCGCGGGCAGCCGACCCCTCGTCGATGCCATCGAGTCATCGTTGCGGCCGGTGGCGGCCGAGCTCGAGGGCGTGATCAGCGCCCTCAAGGACGTCGAACGGCTGCGGCTGCAGCATCTACGGGCCTTCACGGCCGCGGGGATCGGCTTCACCGTCCAGGCGCTCTCCAGTCGACTCGATTCGATCTCCGACCCCTACCCGCAACAACGCATGGAGAAGCTCGAGGGCCTGCTCGCGGGGGATGGCGAGCGCGGGGCCGATGACGCGGTGCACATCACGGCTTGGCGTCACGCCTTCGCAGGTTTGTCGAGTCAGGTGGCCTTGCGTGGCTCTCCGGGGTGGATGACCGCGCGGTCCTTGGTGCAGGAGCGCTTCAATCTCTTCCGCTCCGAATACGCGGCTGCGGTGTCCCGCCACCTCGATGTGCTGGTCCGCCGGGCGCAGGATCCCGACGCTGCGCCCTCCACGTCTGAGCTGAGGGCGCTGCGGGACCGTGGAGAGCGCATCCGCGAAGACCTCGTGGAGCTGCAGGACCGCCTGTGGAAGCGCATCATGGACGAGTGCGAGCTGGCGGTGCGGGAAGATCGAATCGTGCGCTGGACGGCCTCGGAAGCCCACGACCTCGCCCAGCTGCTCTTGGCCCGCATCTCGTCTCTGCCGGTGAGCGGCACCCTGGATCGGCGTGCGACCGAGATCCTGACGCGACGTCCTCTCGGCATGGCCGACGACAGGGACTTCGAACGCTACCTGCAGGAGCTGCGTCGGGAAGCCCACTCCTTGGTCACCAGCGCGTCGGACGTCCCCACCTACGAGAGCGTGTTGCTGCTGCTGCTCCAGGGAAGGGACCCGCCCGTGCTGCGACAGGCCCTCGCGGCATCCCAGGGAACCGAGGTGGAGTTGTTGCTTCAGCGCCCCGTGGAGCCAGCGCTGATGAACTGGCTCACCGCGACGGGGATGCTGGTGGTGGTGGCACCTCGTCTGAAGACCTGCGCCATCTATTGGCAGCGGCTCGACAAAGTGAGCCTCGACGACGCCGAACTCCGCCGCTCGGCCATCACTGAGCACCGGATGGCGGACCTGTCGTCGCCGGCACCCGAGGGCGACAGCGTGGAGACGCTCTCGGCCCTGACCCAAGGCGCCGTCTACCTGATCGTGGGCTTGCTCCTGGGCGTGCTGCGGCTGCGGGCCAAGGAAGGGCTCGCGGTCCACGAGCTTCGTGGGAAGCGGGTGGGGGTCCCTCGCGGCACCATGCTTCCGTATGGAGGGGTCCACGCCCTGGCCTCCGACCCGGAGGTCCTGACCCGCCTTGGACTGCGCATCGACGAAGCCATCGCGGCGCTACCGCTGCGGCGAGACGGGACTGAGATCGTGCGCAAACTGATCGAGCTCGCGCACCTCGGGCCCGCCCCCGCGCTCACCCAGCAGCTCGGCATCACGGGTCCTCGCTTCGAGAACGTCGACCATCCCTTCGGAGCCCTGGTCACCCGGATCACCGAGCAGGCGGTGGCCGTGATGATGGACTGCCTTCACACCAGTGAGATCGACCAGCTGCTGCGGCTGCCCAGGCGCCGGCGGCTCGTCGACGTGATGCAGCTCGTGCCGTCGGTGAACGCATGAGCGCCCGCGATGCGAAGGACCTCGTCCCGAGAGAGCCGCCCCCGGCCCGCACCCTGAGGCAGCGCTTCGATCCCGACTCCGGCACGCCCATGCGGGTGGGCCGGGCGTGGCCGCCGCGGCTCATGCTCCACAACGTCGCGACGAAGGGGGAAGGCGACCTGGTGGAGGTGCGGACTCAGCTGTGGGTGATGCACGTTCTGCAGGCGGAGGTGGAGGTATGGATCCGCCCCAGCGACGAGCCCGCCGTCGACAGCGAAGGGCGCACCATCTCCGGGCTCGAGGTCGGCGTGGGGCGCAGCGTGGTGCCGACCAGCCGGGCACCTGGCCTCGGTCAGGGGCTGCTGCTGGAGAGCGAGTGGCGAGCGCTTCCGATCACCGTGCGTTGGTCCTCTCGCTTCGCACAAGACATCCAGACCGTGGAGTGGGTGCGCAAGGGAGTGTTCGTCGAGCTCACCGACGGACGCCACCGGCGCGTGTTTCAGTCGTGGCTGTACCTGACGCCCCACGAGGCCGAGCTGCCTGGGCAGACGAGCCGTTTCGACGATCACCCGCACTACTGCTGGGTCGACGACGGCGATGTGCCGCTCGTGGTGCCCGGCGTGGCCCGTTCGTGGGTGGAGTTGCCTTCCCCGATGGGAAGTCCGCGCCTCACGCCTGCGTGCTGGGTGCAGCCTCCGTCTCCCGACCGGGGCCCGAGGCCCGCGCCCCTGCGTGGCGGACCCCAGGATGTCACGCTGGTGCCGGTGTACCCGGTGGAGCCGCCCATCGCGCCGGGGGTCGAGGCGGTGGGGTGGAATGGGGCCCTTGGAGGGCATGACCCGCGGCCGCCCGTGCAGGCCCTCGCGGTCGACTCCGATCACCAAGGGGGTCAGTGGAGCACCCGCCTCGAGTATTGGGACACCCCCACCGCAGGGCCCCCGAGTCGCGTGCAGCACCTTCGCCCGACGGTGCTCGAGGACCCGACCCAGTGTGTGTGGCCCGCGATCGACGCTCGGGACGGGCCGAACATCGTGCTGTACGACTTGGTGGGCGCACCGGATGCCGCCTGCGAGGTCACCGTGAACGTCCGGGTGGGCTTGCCCCCCGATGCTGAGTCCGTTCGGCTGGAAGAGGCCACCATTCGCCTCGGGGAAGAGGTCGTCGGGTATTGGCGAGGCGGACCCCTCGACGTGCACGCGGGGCAGACCTGCAACCTGCGCTGCGCGGTGGACCTGGGGCTGTTGTCGGATGCCGCGGACGGCCGACTCAAGCTGACCGTGGCCTTCGAGGGGCGGCCGCTTCGGGGCATCGTGCCCAAGCTGCAGGTGTTCCGCACCGAGAACGGGCCCTTCGCGCGGCTGGTCCGGACCCGCGCCACCCATCCGGAGCGACCAGACACTGGACGCAGCGGGGTGCGCTCTCCCTGGCTGTCCATCGATCTGGGGACCGAAGGCACGTGCGCATCCGTGTCGTTCATGGACGGCTTCGTGCCGCGGGTCATCCAGGTCCCGTTCGACGACGGGTCGGTGTACCCGAGCAAGGTCTTCCTCTCGCCAGCCCTCGGCGGGGTCTACGCCCTGACCGACGAGCCCGCAGACGACGCGCTCTACACCACCATGATCAAGCTGGGGCTACGCTTCGGCGATGGAGCGCACCCGGGGTGCCCGGATCACATCGCGGCCACGGAGGTCGCGCGCTTCTTCCTCAAGCGCTTCCTCCTCGAGGTCCGGGAGCGGATGGCTTGGTTCCCACTGGACGAGGCCGACGTGCTCGTCTCGTTCCCGCCGCGGCTCTCGGCGATGCCTCGCTTCGTGCGGAGCCTGCACGAGACCTTCGCCAGTGTGCTTCAGGAGGTGGTGTGGATCCCGGGGCAGTCCCGGGAGCTCGTCTTCCGGGAGGAGGCCTTCCTGGTCAGCGTGCCGTGCTTGTACCGGGACCTGCAGATCAGCCCGCTAGAGCCCGGCGCCAGTCGCTACTACTGGGTCATGGACTTCGGGGGCGGGACCACCGACGTGTGCGGCTTCCTGTGCACCGCCGATGCGCATGGGGAGGAGCACACGGTGCAGCGGATGACCTATCCGCAGCGGCTCCCGCACCATCTGTCGGGCAACGACGTGACCCGGGCGTTCTACAGGGTCTTGTACCAGGAGCTGGTGGCCGCCGAGGTCGTGGCGGGTCCTGCAGATTCCGACGGTGCAGAGCGTCGGTTCGCCTTTCCACCGGACCCGTTTCCCACCGCTCGAGCCACGGCTGCGGCGTTGTTGAACCAGACCGCGCTGCGGGAGCTCGCCGATGCACTGAAGTGCTTGTCGCGGGACCAGTGGAACTTCACGACCCTGCGAACGCTGGCCCGCACCCTGCCGCGGGCCCGGCTGAAGACGATCGACGGGGTCACCACCACGCTGGTCGGGCTGCTCGGCAACGAAGCCACCACCCTTGGGGAGGCGACCGCAGCACACCTGCACGCCAAGGCCCTCGATCCGTCCGTGCAGTCGGACCGTCACGACGACCCCAGCCATCCCATCGCCACCACGAGCCTCACCTGCTCCGCGTGCCAAGCGGAGAACCCCCTTCCTCGCTGGGTGTTTGCCTCCAATCGGAGCTTTCGCTTCCGGTGCCGCAACTGTGGCGTGAGCCAACGAGGCCGCCTCGAGGCGGACCCCTTCCCGGCGACCGTGGGCGACGAGGGGGCGCCGGTGATCACCGGCTACCGCGACGCGACCGTCAAGCCCGCAGCCGACGACACCGAAGCGACCGAGCTGTACCTGGACCAGGACGGGCGTTCGTACGTCGTGAAGGACTTGGCCACCTTGCGGCGGTGGGTGGAGGAGCGGCGGGTCGGCGGCGACGACTTGCTCTCGGAGGGGGGCGTGGGCTGGGTGCCCCTCAAAGAGCGACCCGAGCTGTCCGACCTGTTCCGCACCGCCGAAGTGCTCTCGGTGGACATCACCCAAGAGGTGCCGAGGCATCAGTACCGGGAGATGGTGTACCCGGAGCCGACCCACGTGACGTCGGACGAAGAGCTGCCGATGCTCGGCCGCGACATCCGGCTCTTCCTGACCGCGTGCCGCGAGGCATTGGAGACCGCGGTCACGGATCTCGACCTCCCGGACGACCAGCTCGATGTGGTGGTGCTGGTGGCGGGTCGGGCCTCGCTCTACCCCCCCATCGCCGACGGGGTCACCACCTTCCTTCCTGGCCGCGTGGTGCACCTCACGAACGAATGGGTGCGGCGGACCTTCGCTCACGCCGGGCCCATCGATCCCGCGGCCGACCTGAAGACGATGACGGTCAATGGGGGAGGCCTCTTCGCGCTGCTCCACAGCAACCCTGAGACCAGCCACCTGGTGCTGTCGTTCGACACGCTCCAGATGGACTGTCCTGTGTATCTGCAGTCGGTGGCCGCGAGCCGCCCGTGGCTGCTGACCCACCGCCTCGACCTCCGGGCCGGACACGCCATGGATCTCGTCGTCGACCCGAAGCCGGACCTGTACGGACAGGGCGACGAGGCGGTCACGCAGGCCGGCGAGCCACCGGCGCGCCCGCTGCCGCCCCGGACGCCCATCACGGGGGATCTGCGCCTGGTGGTCGATGGACTGCCGGAGGACCGAGGTTGGGAGCCCTACGTGGCGATCGCGCAGGGAACGGCCAAGCGTCGGCGGGGTCGACGTGCGCGGACCCTCCAGGAGACCCGTCTGGTCGCCCACGAGCGCAGCTTCGAGCTCGGGCCCCTGACCGACGAGCAGACGGTGGTGTTCCACCGGATGCTGCCTGAGCTGCCGCTGCTCGGCGGCGGTGGTGTGCCTCGTGGGCCCTTCGATGCCCCGGCGTCTGAGCGGGCCGATCCGACCACCGACGACTCGGATGTCTTGCGCACCGAGGACCTCGCCACCGATCCGTTGGCCTTCGACGCGATGGGAGCGGTCGGGCCGAGCCCGGTGGCGTCGCGCCGCGTCCTCCCGCCGGACCCCTTCGCGGGCGGCGAAGTGTCCATTGGAGAAGAAGACACGCAGGATTTGGACGTGCCCGATGGGTGGGGCGGCAAGGGATGAGCCTCGACGTGGTCGCGGCTTCGCTGGGCTGCGTAGCAGGGCTGCTCGTGGGGGCCACGCTGGGCTACCTCCTAGGGCGTCGGGCCCGCGCCACCGTCGACGCTGTCGTCGAAGGCCTGGCAGCGGATGCGTCGGCGGCACCGGTGGTGCCGGAGGTATGCACGGTGGGTGGGGGCGACGAGGACCCGGCAGCCGTGGCGTTCGATGCGGCCGTCGAGGGAGCGATCGCGATGGGGTGGAGTCCCCGACTGGTCGCGGGCGCCGACCTGGCCCGAATGCTGGATGATGGGGACGAGGGGGCCAGGCGCTTCGCTTTGGCGTTGGAGGCCTCGGCGCGGCGAGGCATCTCCACCCTCGACGACGTCTTTGCCCGGCAGCTGGCGCTGGCTCGCGTGTGGGAAGGGGCGGCGGCGCTTGCGGCCAGCCGGGGCCTGGAGCTGATCGTGGAGCCTCCTCGGGCGGTGGGACCCCGGCACCAGGAGCGCTGGCTCATCGACGAGGAGCAGGCTCGCCGGCTGGGCACCGGGCGTCCGGGCGGCTTCGTGCAGCCGGTGCTCGTGCTGCGTCCTGCGCTGGTCCGGGACGGGGGCGTGCTTCTGGAAGGCGTGGTCGTCTGAGCTGGCCATGAAACCGCTCCGGCGTGGTAGATTTGCCTCCGAATCGGGGTGGCTGCCTCGGGTTTCGACGCGATGAGCGGCAGGGGTCGAGTCTTCCTCGATCACGCCGCGTCAACGCCTTTTTGCTCGCGGAGGTTTCTTGTCCGGGTTGCTCGTCGTCACTCCCGCTGGACCCGATGCCGACGCGTTGTGCGCCAACTTGAAGGATCGCGGCTTCGCTGTGCATTCGGCCCGCAACGGCGCTGAGGCCATCGGCGTGGCGATTCGCAAGCAGCCCGACGTCATCCTCATGGATCCCTCTCTGTCGGCGATGGACCGGTGGCACGCGGTCAAGCGGCTGAACACGGAGATGGCGACAGCGCGCATCCCGGTGCTCACCCTTGCGTCGGATGCTTCATCACCGGCGGGCCTGCAGAGGGTCCTCTCCAAGATCGAGCGCACCCTCGGAGGGTTGCCCGCCGTGCTGGGGGCTCCTCGCTCGGCATCGTCGGTTCCGTCCTCCATTCCCACCGGGACAGGAAGTCGAATCACGGGCTCGCTGCCGCCGTCCAGCGAACGTCGGACCACCAGCAAGCCCCCGGCCGGGGCGGCCTTCGGTGCCATCACGAACCCCCCTCCACGGAAGGATCCGCGCTCGGGCACTCCGCTGGCCAACACGCGACGGCCCGAGCCCGTGCGCCCCTCGGCGCCCCCGGCTTCGGTGTCGGTGGCCCCGCCACTGCAGGGGGCGGGCACGCCGCCGCTGCCTCCCCGTCGCGCCCAGAAGGAGCCGCCCGCACGACTCCTGGTCGTCGACGACAACGCGCTCAACCGCGACATGCTCTCCCGACGGCTGCGCCGCAGGGACTACGAGGTGCTCGTCGCCGAAGACGGCGAGATGGCGTTGGAGATGCTCAAGAACGAGCGCATCGACCTCGTGCTGCTCGACTGGATGATGCCGGGCCTCTCGGGGATCGACGTGCTGGCGCGGATCCGGGCCACCACGTCCCAGGTGGAGCTGCCGGTGATCATGGCGACGGCGAAGACCGAAGCCGACGACATCGTCGAGGCGCTCAAGGCAGAGGCCAACGACTACGTCACCAAGCCCCTGAACTTCGATGTCGTGCATGCGCGCATTCGTACTCAGCTCAACCTCGCCAAGGCCCATCGGGAGCTGGTGGTTTCGGAGCGGCGCTTCCGGGCCCTCTTGGAGAACACGGGCGACATGATCGTGCAGTACGAGCCCGACGGCCACGTGCACTACGTGTCGCCGGCCAGCCGGATCCTTCTCGGATGGGAGTCCGACGCGCTCAAGAAGCGGTCGTTCTACGATTGGATTCACCCGATCGATCGCAGGGCACTCGAGGAGCAGCAGCGCACCTCGTTGCCGCCGGCCTTCACCTTCATCGCTCGCATGCAGCGCCAAGACTCCACCTACATCTGGGTGGAGACCAGCTGCCGCGTCCTCCGCGAGGGCACCGATGTGCTGGTCCAGGCCGCGTGCCGCGACGTGACCGAGCACATGGAGAGCCTGTCGGGGGATGAGCCCCCGCTGCCGCTCGGGGGCGACATCATGGCGCACCCGGGGTGGCGAGGAGGATCGGGCATGCCCGCGCCGGATCGGGAGGCTGCGCCGGCCGCCGCCGCGTCGGTGTCCATTCCGACGCCAGCGCCGCCGCCGGTGCCGGAGCCCGTCGTGCCCGTCGTCGTGGTCACCACCGCGGGGGCCGCTGAACTCCAGCGCCTGCTGGGGAGCGGCGCCCTCGGGGGGGGGACTGGGGACGTCTCGGCGGCTGTGGAGACACGACTGCTTCAGTGGTTGGCGTCTCGGACCGATGAGGGAAACAGCGGGGCGTAGAGGTCACGGCGACGCTCGCGTTGCCGTGCTACATCCTGGAGCGACCGGGCACCGATGCCCGCAGGGGGTCGAGATGCCGAGGATTCTGCTGGTCGAAGACAACGAGATGAACCGCGACATGCTGTCTCGGCGTCTCCGTCGTCGGAACTATGAGGTCGACCTTGCGGTGGATGGGGGCGAAGCCGTCGAGAAGGCGCAGAGCGTCCCCGACGTGATCTTGCTCGATATGTCCCTGCCCGTCATGGACGGGTGGACGGTCGCGGGCAAGCTGAAGGCCCAAGAGGCCACGAAGGGCATTCCGATCATTGCCCTCACGGCTCACGCCATGGTGGGGGACCGCGAGAAGGCCCTCGCTGCGGGGTGCGACGACTACGAGACGAAGCCGATCGATTTCCCGCGGCTGTTGTCCAAGATCGACGGACTCGTCAAGTAGCTTTGCAACCTGGGCTTCGCGTGGCTCTCGTGCGCCTTCCGGGCTAGGCTGGTGGGAAGCACCGAGAGGCACACGACATGCTCCAGGCCCTTCCTCCTGTCTTTGCCGGACTGGATCCCGACGACGTCGCGGTGGCGGCCTCGCTCCTCCAATCCCTCGCCCTCACCGCGGGCGACGTGATCATGGAGCAGGGTGAGGAAGACACCACCCTCGCTTTCATCACGACGGGGGCGGCGTCGGTGCAGGTCGGAGACGTCCGCATCGGTGGCGCTGGGGCCCGAGATGTTCTGGGGTTGGCGGAGCTGTTCACGGGCATTCCGCGGGTCGCCACGGTGGTGGCGTCGGGCCCGGTGCAGCTGACCGTCTTGGCCCCCGAGGCCTGGATGGAGCTGTGCGAGGCCGGCAACCCAGCCGTCTACAACATCGAGCGGGCGGCCATTCGTCGGCTGGGTGAGCGACTGCGTTGGTTCAACCAGGGCATCGCCGAGCGCTCGCGCGGGGAGGAGCTCAAGCTTCACCCGAGCCGAGGGCTGTTCGCACGCATCAGCAAGTCGTTGCGTGGCAAGGCGGCGCCGGACGTCGATGCGGCCACGGTGCTCCAGCAGTCGAGCTTGTTCTCCTGGGCTGACGGCACGGTGCTCCAGCAGATCGGGGAGAGCTTCACCGCCGAGCGGTTCGAGGCCGAGCACATCTTGTGCCGTCAGGACGAAGCTGCGGATCGTATGTGGATCGTGGCCGAGGGCCACGTCGACATCGTGTTGCTCACGGGCCCCGACCGCGCCGAGAAGCTGGGCAGCGTGGGCCCTGGCGAGGCCTTCGGAGACGCCACCATGGCGATGGGTACGTCCCGCACAGCCAGCTGCGTCAGTCATCAAGAGGGCATCGCGCTCGTCCTCGAACGCGACAAGTACCTAGAGCTGTTCGCGGTCGACGACCAGGCGGGCAGCGTGTTCCGGCAGGGCATGGTCCGCAACCTGGTCCGCCAGATGCTCGCCGCCCAGAAGCGCTTCATCGAGCTGGCCGACGTCGATGCGGATCAGCAGGAAGCGATGATCCACGGCACCCCGATCAGCACCGTGTGGAGAGACTAGCCACGAAGGCATGGTCCGCGAGCGAAGGCATGCCCGAAAACGAAGGTGGGGCGTTCGGCAAGTAGGTCGCCCTGCTCGGTACGGCACGGCCAGGTTCCCGGAACCCGTCGTCCGCCTGGCGTGCCCGCGCAGCCCCATCGGTCGTCGTTCGACAGGCCGCAGCCACCCACCCGTTGCATTGCAACGAATCCGTCGAACGCGCCCCGTCACGCCTTACCCACGATTCTCGTGAGGAGGGCCCATGACCTGGTTTCGACGGTGGTTTCCGGAGCCCATTCCCCCGTTGCCCGCCCCCCAGGTGCACGAGGCTTGTGGCGGCGCCATTCGTGTGACGGGGGCCCCCGCCGACCGGCAGTGGGGCCGGCAGGAAGACGAGGACGTGAGGGAAGGCGGCCATGTGCGCGTCCTGCGGTACACCCTTCACGACGGCCCGGCGGCCATGACCCTCGTGGCCGAGGTCACCACCCTGGACTCCTGCCCGGACCCCGTGACCGACGCGGGCTGGAAAGACGAACTCGTGGCATTGTTCCTGGAGATGGACGAGGTGGTCGTCTCCGAGGCGGAGCAGCCCACCCTCACGGCCCCCCTCGCTGCCCGGGAGGTCGAGGCCCTGGGAACGTCGCCGTCCGGGTGGCCCATTGCCCTGCGAGAGCGCCGGGCCGTTCGTGGCAACCAGCGATTCATCGTCCGCGCCCGTGGGCCCCTCGGCACGATGGAGGGCTGGCAGGGGGTCGTCGATGCGTGGTTCGCCCACACGGCCTTCGCGCCGGCAGATGCCTAGGGGCTCCCGGGCAGCGAGGCAGGGCCGTCCTGGTTAGTCCCTCGCCGATTCAATCTTGGAGGGACGGATGCGCTGGTTGTGGACCGGGCTGTTGATGGCGACGATGGCGTGTTCTGGCGGTGAGGCGGAAGAGACGCCTGCCCCCGAGCCCGCGAAGAAGGAAGCGGTCGAGAAGGCCCCTGCCAAGCCCAAGGCCCCCGAGGCACCGGCCCAGGTGGCTCTCCCTGACGATGCGCATCCGGCGATGCTCGAGCCGAGCAAGGCCAACAAGACCGCACCCGACCAGTACAAGGTCAAGGTCCACACGTCCGAGGGCGACTTCGTGGTGGAGGTCCACCGCGACTGGGCCCCCAACGGCGCCGACCGCTTCTACAACCTGGTCGACATCGGATTCTACAGCGACACCCGCTTCTTCCGGGCCATCGATGGCTTCATGGTGCAGTGGGGCATCTCTGGGTACCCCGACGTCAGCGAGATGTGGCGCGACGCCAAGATCGACGACGACAAGGTCACCCAGTCCAACACCCGCGGGATGGTGACCTTCGCGACGGCCGGCAAGGACACCCGAACCACTCAGCTGTTCGTCAACTTCAAGGACAACAGCAACCTCGACGCCATGGGCTTCAGCCCCTTCGGCAAGGTCGTCGAGGGCATGGACGTCGTCGACAAGCTCTACAAGGGCTACGGCGAGGGAGCGCCCCGCGGCCGCGGCCCCAACCAGGCCCGGGTGCAGAAGCGCGGCAATGCCTACCTCGACCACGACTTCCCGAAGCTGTCCAAGCTGACGTCGATGGAGCTGGTGAAGTAGTCGAAGCCCGTCCGGCGGACGGAGCGGGCGTCGCTCAGTCGAGTGGGTGGACGTGCGCCCGCTCGATGTCCATCCCGTCGCCGGCGGGCGCGGCGAGCTCTAGGTCGCCGTCCCCGTCGACGTCGAGCACAGCGACGGCCGCGCCGAAGTCCTCGTCTGGGACCGCGGCCAAACCCCGGACCTCGTCGGCGCTCCTGTCGCCAACGATCAGGTCCTCGATGCCGTCCTCCGTCAGGTCGAGGTGGCGGCTAGGACAGCTTCAGCGACAGGTCGGCCCAACGGGCCTGGTGGATCAACCCTCCGGAGCTCACGACGTCGAGCCCCATGCCGCCGAGGGTCGCCACCCGCTCTGCGGTCATGTTGCCGCTCGCCTCCAGGATGACCCCGGGCCGGATCCCGCGGGCGATGGCGATGACTTCCCGTAGGGCGTCGTTGTCGAAGTTGTCGAGGAGGATGACCTCGGCGTCGGTCTGGGCCGCTTCTTCGACTTCGGCGGGGGTGCGGGTCTCGACTTCGATGCGCACGAGGTGATGGATCTCGGCCCGAGCCCGACGGACGGCCTCGGTGAGGCCGCCGACCGCGTCGATGTGGTTGTCCTTGATCATCACCCCGTCGTACAGCGAGAAGCGGTGGTTGTGGGCCCCCCCCATCCGGACCGCGTGCTTCTCGAGGGCCCGATGCAGCGGCGTGGTCTTGCGGGTGCACACGACCTTGGGTCCGTCGGGCCCGGCGGCGTCGACGAAGGTGCGGGTGTGGGTGGCGATGCCGCACAGCTTCATGAGGAAGTTCAGGGCGATGCGCTCGCCGATGACGATGTTGCGGAGGTTGCCTCGGACCGTGGCGATCACCGTGCGATCTGCGACCTTCACACCCTCCTTCGAGCGCACGTCGTAGGTGCAGCGGCCGCCGACGCGGCGGGTGACCTCTTCGAAGACGAGCTGGGCCGGCTCGTGGCCACAGACCACCAGCTCCTGCTTGGCCATCACGCGCCCCTCGCCCTTCAGGGCGGCGGGGATGGTGGCCATGGTGGTCAGGTCTCCGTGACCGAGGTCTTCGTCGACCGCGGCCTCCACGAGGCGGCGCAGGTTCAAGACGCACCCCCGGCGAGGCGGTCGCGGCTGGCCTGCAGGGTGTCGCGGCGGTTCTTGGCGGCGTCGAGCTTGGCGCGCACCTCGTCGACCACCTCGGCGGGGGCCCGGTCGACGAAACCCTTGTTGCCGAGTCGCTTCTCGAGCTGCGACACATCCTTGGTGACCTTGGCGAGCACCTTGTCGAGACGCGCCAGCTCCTCGGCCACGTCGACCACGCCCTCGAGAGGAATGACGAGCTTGACCCCGCGCACCACGGCGGTGGCCGACGGGTCCGGCAGGTCGCCGAGGGGCATCGCCTTGGCCCGAGCCAGCTCGTTCAGTCCGCGGCTGTGGCGCTGCAGCAGGGCCAACAGCGCGTCATCGCCCACGTGAAGCTCCAGGGGCTTCTTCATGGCGATCTCCATCTCGCCACGGATGCGGCGGACCTCGGTGACCGCCTCCTGGACCTGGGCCACCTCGTCGAGGACCTGGGGGTCGCTCGGGTAGTCGGAAGCGGCTGGATAGGCGGCCGTGGTCACGAAGCCCTCGGTCTGCGGCAACATCGACCAGATCTCTTCGGAGAGGAACGGCATGACGGGGTGCGTCAGCCGCGCGATGGTGGCCATGGTGGAAAACAGCGTGTGCTTCACGCCGTTCTTCTGGGCGGGGCTGGCGTCGTCGTTGTACGTCGTCGTCTTGGCCATCTCCAGGTACCAGTCGCAGAACTCGCCCCAGATGAACGAGTGCAGCTCGGTGGCCACCTCGTTGAACTTGTAGTTGTCGAGGGCCTCCCGCACGCGGGCAACGGCCTGGCCCGTGCGCACCTGAATCCATCGCTCGTAGGGGCCGAATTCCATCTCACCGTTCGGGTCGTAGCCGTCGCCGTTCATGAAGACGAAGCGAAGGGCCTGCCAGATCTTGGTCTGGAAGCGATGGTTGGCCTCCACCCGTGAGGGGTTCCACAGCACGTCGCGACCCTGAGCCGCGAAGGCGGTCATGGTGAAACGGAACGCGTCCGCGCCCCACTGATCGATGACGGTGAGGGGGTCGACCACGTTGCCCTTGGTCTTGGACATCTTGTCGCCGCTCTCGTCGCGGACGAGGGCGTGGATGTACACGTCGTGGAAGGGGACCTGGCCCATGAGGTGCTGCCCCGCGAACATCATCCGCGCGACCCAGAAGAAGATGATGTCGAAGCCCGTGATCAGCACGCTGGTGGGGTAGTAGCGGGCGAGATCGTCGGTCTTCTCGGGCCAGCCAAACACGCTGAAGGGCCACAGCGCCGAGCTGAACCAGGTGTCGAGGACATCGGGGTCTTGGACGAGGTCTTCGCGGCCGGCTTGGGCCTGGGCCTCCTCGAGGCTGCGAGCGACGTACACGTTGCCTTCGGGGTCGAACCACGCGGGGATGCGATGCCCCCACCACAGCTGACGGGACACACACCAGTCTTGGATGTCGCGGAGCCACGCGAAGTAGGTGTTCTCCCACTGCTTTGGCACGAAGTTGGTGTAGCCGTTCTCCACGGCAGCGATGGCCGGCCCAGCCAGTGGCTTCATGTTCACGAACCACTGGGTGGACAGCATGGGCTCTACGATGGCGCCGGAGCGCTGGCTGCGCCCCAGGTTCATCGTGTGCTCCTGCGTGCCGCGGAAGAGGCCGAGCTCCTCGATGTGGGCCTTCACGGCCGCGCGGGCTTCCTTGACCGTCATGCCTTCGAACTGGGCGGCGTTGCGGTTGAGCGTGCCGTCGTTGTTCAGCAGGTTGATCATGGGCAGGCCGTGCCGCTTGCCGACCTCGAAGTCGTTGAAGTCGTGGGCGGGGGTGACCTTCACCGCACCGGTCCCGAACTCTGGGTCGACGAGGATGCTGTCGGCCACGATGGGGAAGGTGTGCCCCGTGATGGGATGCACGAGGGTGTGGCCGATGAGGTGCTTGTAGCGGTCGTCGTCGGGGTGCACAGCGACAGCGGTGTCGCCGAGCATCGTCTCGGGACGGGTGGTGGCCACCACGATCTCCCCGCCGCCGTCTTCTTCGCGGATCGGGTAGGCGAAGGACCACAGCTCGCTGGCCACGCCTTCCTCGTGCTCGACCTCGAGGTCCGACAAGGCGGTCTGGTCGAGGGGGTCCCAGTTGATGAGCCGCTTGCCTCGGTAGAGCAGGCCTTGCTCGTAGAGCTTCACGAAGTGCTCGGTCACCGCTCGCTGCAGGTCGGTGTCGAGGGTGAAGCGCTCCCGGGACCAGTCGCAGGACACGCCGAGGCGCTTGAGCTGGTTGGTGATGGTGCCGCCCGCGACATCCTTCCATTCCCACACCCGCTCGACGAAGGCTTCGCGGCCCATGGCCCAGAAGTCGCCGCCCTCGGCTTCGATCTGCCGACGGACCACCCACTGGGTGGCGATGCCGGCGTGGTCGGTGCCAGGCACCCACACGGTGTTGTAGCCGTCCATCCGCTTGTAGCGGACCAGGACGTCTTGCAGGGTGTTGTTCAGCGCGTGCCCCATGTGGAGGGACCCGGTGACGTTCGGCGGTGGGATGACGACAGAGTAGGGCTCGCCGGGGTGGCTCGGGTCGGCCTCGAACAGCTTGGCGTCGGCCCAGGCCTTCGACCAGCGCTCGGCTGCGTCGATGGGGTCGTAGGCGCTCGGGAGCTCCTGCATCTCGTCCTCCAAGGGGGGCACGGTTCCTAACCGGCTCGTGGCAGAGGGGTCAGCCCCTCGCGTCCAGGTACGCGTGGATGCGCCGAGCCGTCTGCTGGGCGGTCCCGGCGCTGGCGTCCAGCGTGAGGTCAGGGGTGGGCAGAAGGGGAAGAGAAAAGGTGCCTTTCTCCCGAAGCTCGCCGTAGCGTGTCCAATCGGTCAGCTTTCCGAATGTCGCCCGATCCGCTCGGCCCATGCGGGCTTCGAGTACATCGTCGGGGCAGGTCAGGGCCACATGGACCCAGCGCGCCTCCGCCGACGCGAAGAGGTCATCGACGAAGGCTTGCGGCACGGTGTCCTCGACGGCGAACGTGAACACCACGTCGGTGTCTTCGCGACAGAACACCTCGAGGGCCGACCGCCACCATCGGTCGCGAAGGGCGACGAAGCCCGGCGTGCCGAAGGGGTAGAGCGACAGGATCGGGTCGACCACGAGATGGTTGTGGAAGAGCGCCAGCTCTCGAAGCTGGCATAGCGCCGCCGCGATGGTTCGCTTGCCGGCCGCCGGCGGTCCACTCAGAAACACACTCGTCACGAGGCCTCCACGACCGGACAGGACCGCCGTTCGCTCCCGAAGCGGACGCTATCCGGTCGCGACGTCAGGCGGCCAGGAGTCCCTCCAGCTGGTCGGGCGAGAGGCGACCGGGCCGAACCGCCGCGATGGACCCGTTTCGGACGAACACGGTGGTGGGGGTGGCCATGACGCCGTACGCCATGGCGACGTCCATGTGCTCTGACACGTCGACGGGAATCGCCCGGTCGCCGAGGGCATCGATGGCGGGCCGCATGGCATGGCAGGGACCGCAGTTGGGGCCGTAGAACCAGACGACACGCCCCTCGGGGTCGCCGAGCGAGCCGAGGGACGGGGCCTCCTTGCCCTCGTGGGCTCGCATGCGGGCCGCCATCCACTGCTGGAACCCGAACATCAGCCCGAGCACCAACGCCACGGCGACGAGGATGGACACACCGGTGCTCATCATTCACCTCCTGCCAATCCGGACAGGGCGCGGCGCAGCAGGCCGTCGGGCATCGGCTCGTCCATGGGGGTGTTCGCGGGGACGCGCAGGGCGCTCACCACGCGGGCGTAGGCCCCGCCGAAGCGTCGGCAGTTGTCGCAGCCCCGCACATGGGCCTGCACCATGGACAGCTCCTCGTCGGTGAGCCGTCCGTCGACGTACCGGTCGAGGGCCTCGAGGACCTGGTCGCAGCGCAGGCCGCCTACTTCACGAAACGCCATGGGTGCCTCCTTGCCGCAGCACGGCCATCAAGCGGAGCCGGGCGCGGTGGAGACGCACCCTGGTGGCATTGGCGGTGAGCTGGAGCAGCTCTCCGGCTTCTGGGGCGGACAGGCCCTCGAGATCGCAGCGTGCGATCACCTCTCGGTCGTTGGGGGACAGGGTGGCGAGCGCCGTGAGGAGCGTGTGCCGGTCCTCCGCGGCCGCTGCGGCCTGCTCGGGGTCCTGACCCCAGCCCGCGAGCTCGCCGAGCACGTCGAGGGACTCGGGATGGGTGGGCTCCCCTTTCCGTCGACGCCACGAGCGTGCGGACTGGTTGCGGGCGATGCCGAAGAGCCACGAACGGGCCGAACCCTGACCGCTCCAGCCCGGTGCGCCCCGCCAGGCCGCCAAGCAGGTCTCTTGGAAGACCTCCTCTGCGGTCTCCGGAGAGCCCGTGAGGCGGCGGATGGTGCGCCACAGCTGTGGGCCAGTGGTGGCCATCAGCTGCTCGAACGCATGCCGATCCCCGCCACCGGCGGCCAGGAGGAAACGCGCCTCCGGGTCGACGTGGGCAGCGGGTGAGGTCACGATTTCGGCGCCGTCGAGAAGCCGAGGGCGGTGTAGATCGGGCAGGAACCCATCATGCCGGTCGCGAGGGGCACGATGCCGATCAGGCCGGCGAGACCCCAGCCCGGGACGGGGCCGAAGGCGAGAAGGGAGAGCAGGCCGAGGCCGAGGACAACGCGCAGGCCACGCTCAACGGGGTGCTCGTTGTTGGGAAGAACGGACGACATGGGATCCTCCGAAGGATGGGGTGGATGTTGCTCCGCGGTGCGGAGTCGGTTCACTCGTGGGGTTCCGGGAGGGGACAGAATCGTTACGCATCCTCCCTCTGGTGGGCGGCTCGGTCGAGGATAGGAGCCCTCAGGAGGTCGTGATGATCGGCTCAGGAGGGCTCAAGGCCCTGACCATTCCGCAGTTGCACCTCTTGCTCAAGGCGGTGCATCGCGATGAGCTGCCGTGCCCGATCGACCGCATCGGGCTCGCCACCGTGGGGCTCTTGCACCTCGGTGACGACCTGGGGGCCCTTCGAGGGGTCGACCGCAAGGGCGTGCGCGCGGTGTTGGTCTGCGTGCTGGCCGAGCGGGCGCGCTGAGGTCTCAGGGCAGAGGGTCGAGTGTCCCGAAGCCCGCCAGGAGACGACGGACGACCTCCTTCTGCATGGCCACCCGGCGCGCCAGGGAGAAGCCCATCCAGGTCTCCACGCAGACGCCGACACAGCCGATCGCGTCGACGATGACTTCGGTGCTGCTGGTGGACACCGGGTAGTACTGAGTGACCCAGGCCTCCGCGTCCGAGGCTCGCGTGCCGTTCAGCTCGTCGACCACGTGTTCGAGCAGCGGAGGGCAGGGGGTGACGCCGTACACGAGGGTCTGGCCGAAGCTGGGCACGACCGTGGGATCGTAGCGTTTCTTCGACTCGTGAAGCGTCGCCATCAGCGCCACGCCTTCGTCGCGAACCAAGTCCATGAACACACGGGCGAGCTTCGGTTCGTAGCGCTCGTGGTCGGCGTCGCCTGGGAACATGCGGTTCAGGTCGAGGCCCCCCTCAGCGGCCCGTTGTTGGGCCCGGTAGGCAGGGGGGTTCATCACGGGAACGATCAGCAGCCGACCCCGGGCGGGACGCAGCCCGTCTTCGAGGAGCTCCTCTAGGGCGTGCACACCAGCGATCTCGTCGCCGTGGATGCCCGCCTGAATCAGGGCGGTGGGCCCCGGCTCGGGGGCGTCGAAGACGTGGAGGTGAACGTTGGGCCACAGCAGGTGGTGGCCTGGGGCGCGGGGCATGGGGCCTCTCTGGCGCCTCAGGGGCGCTTGCGGGCGGGGGTCTTGAGGGCGACGACAGCGTCGCACACCGCCGCTGCCACGCGGGCATGGCCTTGCTCCGAGAGGTGCCAGCCCTTCTCGGTGTGGGTCGCTCGGTCGGCGTCGCGGGGCCAGTCGGTCCACACGTCGAGGTGGCGCACCGAGGGCAGACGGCGGGCCAGCTTGGCCACCTCGGCGTTCCAATCCTCGGTGCGGGCGTCGATGGCGACTTGGCGGTCGGCGTCGTCGGGGCCTGCTTGAGAGAGGGTCGGCGGCACCATGCCCACGAGGATCACGGGCTTGGGCTGCTTGGGGGCCCGCATCTCGGTGAGCAGCGTCTCCAGCTGGGTCGCGAGCTGCTCGGCCTTGGCTTGGTCGTCGGCAAGCTCCTGGGCGCCGAGGGTGACCACGACGACGTCGGCGGGCTCCTTGCGGAGCTGGCCCACCTTGGCCCGAGCGGTCTTCACCGTTTCGCCGGGGGTGGCGCGGTCGGTCACCGAGTACGCACCGCTGCTGCGCTCGTCGAGGCAGTCGGCCAAGGAGGTGACCCAGGCGGCCGCGACCTCAGGGGCCACGGCGGCTGGGGGCCCCGCCACCAAGCCGTCGCCCATCGCAAGCACGACGGTCGGGGGGGCGGCGAGAGCCGCGGTCATCCACGCGGAGAACAACAGCCACACAGTGGTCTCGCTCCTGTCGTTGGTAAGAGTCGCCCGACCCTAACGGCCGGCGGGGTCATCAACCCACGACGCCGCCGTGACAGTCCATGGCCAGGCCGCCCACCGTAACCGCCCGGAGGATCAGCTGTCGCAGTCGGACCGCTCCAACCCCCGTCGTGGCACGTCCACACGCCCGCCGTGCGGGCCCTTCGATCGATGGGACCAAGACCAGGTCGCCGTGGGAGAGGGGAGGGACTCAGGATGGTCGCAAGGCGGGGGCCGGCCCCATGGGGCGTCTCCAGTGATACCCCCAGCTCCGGAGGAGACATGGGCCTGGACTACCGCGTGCGCTGCTGCCCCGACGGGCTGATGACCGACCGGCGACGCCGGGTGCAGGTGCTCGACGTCACGCTGCGGGACGGCGGGCTGTGCAATGCATGGCACTTCGACGAGGCCCTGGTGCGAGACACCTGGCGGGCCCTGCGGGATGCCGGCGTCGACGTGATGGAGGTCGGCTACCAAGCCAACGAGTCCCTCGTCGCGGACCGAGGCGCCGGGCCCCTTCGCTGGTCTCGGGAGGCCGACCTGCGCCGTTTCTTCGAGTCCTCAGACATGCGGCTGTCGTGCATGATCGACGTGGGTCGCATCCGGGTCTCCGACCTGCGACCCGCCGAGGACAGCCTCGTCGATGTGCTCCGCATCGCCTGCTACGCTCACCAGGTCGAGGAGGCCATCGAGCTGTGCCATGGCGCCCTCGACCTCGGCTACGACGTGTTCTGCAACGTGATGGCCGTCACGACCTGCAGCCCGCAGCAGGTGGATGCCTTCTTGGACCGCCTGCGCGCCAGCCGGGTGCGCTCGGTGGCCGTGGTGGACTCCTACGGAGCGATGTATCCGCACCACCTCCGCTACCTCATCCGCAAGTACAAGAACTGGCTGCGGCCGGACCAGCAGGTGGCGGTGCACCTGCACAACAACCAGCAGACCGCCTTCGCCAACGCCATCGCTGCGGTGGAGGAGGGGGCGGACTGGATCGACGCGAGCGTGTTCGGCATGGGCCGCGGCGCCGGCAACGTGCCCCTGGAGCTCCTCCTCATGCACCTGGACGACCCTCGGCACGACGTGCGGCCGGTCCTGGGGCTCCTCGACCGGTACGTGGCGCTCCGCGATGAGCTGCGGTGGGGCTACGAGGTGCCGTACGGCGTGACGGGGTGGCTGAACCAGCATCCGCGCGCGGCGATCGACCGCATGCGTCACAGCCCCGTCGATCCCCTCGGCTTCTACGACGAGCTGGTGGCGGATCGGCCGAGAGCGGCCCATCACCGGCCTCAGCGGGAGCAGCTCCCGGTCGACCCGCAGACCACCTCCTGAGGGGGTCGACGCGCCCGGCCACCGGGGTATTGGATCGCACCTGTTCAGGGGGTCTCCGTGTCCGAGTACATCCGGTGGTTCAACGAGGTCAGCAAGGACGACGTCGAGCTCGTGGGCGGCAAATGCGCGTCCCTCGGCGAGATGATTCAGAACCTGGTGCCCCGCGGCATTCGGGTACCGAATGGCTTCTCCGTCACGGCGGAGGGCTACCGCACCTTCGTTCGAGATGCGGGGCTCGAGCCCATCATCATCGAGCAGATCGTGCTGCTCCAGGCTGGCGAGCAGGATCTCGCCACCACGGGGCGCACGATCCGCACCGCCATCGTGCAGGCGGCCTGGCCGGATGCGCTCGCGGAAGAGCTGAGGGAAGCCTACAAGAAGCTCTCCGAGATGGATGGTCTCGACGCGACCGATGTGGCCGTTCGTTCCTCTGCAACGGCGGAGGATCTTCCCGACGCGAGCTTCGCTGGCCAGCAGGACACGTACCTCAACGTGCTGGGCACCGATGCGGTGCTCGACGCCACCCGTCGCTGCTTCGCCTCGCTGTTCACCGATCGGGCCATCGTGTACCGCAAGCACCAGGGCTTCGACCACTTCACGGTCGCCCTCGCGGTGGCGGTGCAGAAGATGGTGCGCAGCGACCAGGCGTGCGCGGGCACCATGTTCACCCTCGACACCGAGACAGGCTTTCCCCACGTCGTCGTGATCGACTCCAGCTGGGGCCTCGGGGAGTCGGTGGTCGGCGGCCATGTCACCCCCGACGAGTACCGGGTCTTCAAGCCGCTACTCGACAACCCTGAGCTCCTCCCGGTCATCGAGAAGCGCCTGGGGGGCAAGCAGTCCAAGCTGGTGTACGGGGAGCTTGGGGGCAACACCGAGCGCCTCCGCTGCACCAAGGTGGAGCGCGACACCTTCACGCTGTCCGATGCGGACGCGGTGGAGCTGGGTCGCTGGGCCATGCAGATCGAGAAGCACTATGGCCACCCCATGGACATCGAGTGGGCCCGCGACGGGCACACCGGGCAGCTCTTCATCACTCAGGCCCGACCTGAGACGGTGCACAGCAAGGTCCGCGCGTCCGCCACGGTGAAGACCTGGACACTGGAGGAGAAGGGGGAGGTCCTCGTCGAGGGCGTGGCCGTGGGGCATGGCATCGCCTCGGGCATTGCGCGGGTGCTCACCGACCCGTCCGCCGCCGACAGCTTCCAGGAGGGGGAGGTCCTCGTCACCCCGATGACGGACCCCGACTGGGTGCCGCTGATGGAGAAGGCCGCAGCCATCGTGACCGACCACGGAGGGCGCACCAGCCATGCGGCCATCATCAGCCGGGAGCTCGGCGTGGCGGCCATCGTCGGCTGTGGGGATGCCACGCGCCGCATCGAGACGGGCCAGATGGTCACGGTGTCGTGTGCGGAGGGAGACCGGGGCAACGTCTACGAGGGTGCCCTGAAGTTCTCGAGCATCGGCGTCGACACGGGCGACCTGCCCGAGACGAAGACGCAGATCATGATGATCGTGGGGTCCCCCCAGACGGCGTACCGCTGGTGGCGGGTGCCCTGCGAGGGCGTCGGGCTGGCCCGGATGGAGTTCATCATCAACAACGTCATCCGGGTGCATCCCCTGGCGTTGCTCCACTACGACCAGATCACCGACGACGAGACCCGCTGGGCCATCGACAAGCTGGTGCGTGGCTACGACAGCCGCACCGACTATTTCGTCGACAAGCTGGCGCGTGCCATGGCCGGCATCGGCGCGGCCCAGTGGCCCCACGACGTCATCGTGCGGATGAGCGACTTCAAGTCGAACGAGTACGCCGACCTTCTCGGCGGCCGGCAGTTCGAGCCGGTGGAGCACAACCCCATGCTCGGCTTCCGGGGGGCCAGCCGGTACTACAGCGACCGCTACCGCGAGGGCTTCGCCCTCGAGTGCTTGGCCCTCCGCAAGGCCCGCGAGGAGCTGGGGCTGACCAACCTCATCCCGATGATTCCGTTCTGTCGCACGCCCGAAGAGGCGGACAACGTCCAGCTGGAGATGGCCAAACACGGCGTCGAGCGGGGCAAGAACGGCCTGAAGATGTACGTCATGGTGGAGGTGCCGAGCAACGTCATCCTCGCGGACCAGTTCGCGGAGCGCTTCGACGGCTTCAGCATCGGCAGCAACGACCTCACCCAGCTGGTGCTGGGCATCGACCGGGACTCCGGGGAGCTGGCCCACCTGTTCGACACCCGCCAGGAGGCGGTGAAGATCATGATTCGCCAGGTGATCGCGTCCGCGAACCGGACGGGCACCAAGATCGGCATCTGTGGGCAGGCCCCATCGGACCATCCCGAGTTCGCCGCCTTCCTGGTGGAGTGTGGGATCGACAGCATCGCCGTGAACCCGGACAGCCTGGTGGCGGTGCGGCAGATGGTGGCGAAGGCCGAAGCCGAGGCCGAGGGCAAGTAGCGCTCGGCGGCTTGGGCTGTTGCTGCCACCCGGGCGGCCGGCTGAGGCGTTCAAGCCGCGGTGGAGATGACCGCCCGAGGTGGAATGGGAAGGTCGTCGCTCGGGGGCGGCCCCGCCGGGCTGGACCCGGCCGAGGCTGAGGAACTCCCCATCCACCTCGGGCGGTCACCGGCTGCGCTGATGGACCGCTTGTGCAGGCCGCCCGGGTGGCAGCGCCGGGTCCATGCGCTCGGTGGTGGCGCGACCGCTCGGCCCGCCCGCGGTTCTAGTGGTCGTGGTCGTGGGGGTCGGCCTTGGGGGCCTGGGGGTCGGCAGGGAGCAGCTCGAACGCGGTCACGTTGAACAGGCCGGCCTCGACGCTGCCCGTGACGACGGCGGTGCGCTCCATGGTGCACATGCCCTCGGGGCCGTGGCTGGGCAGCTCTTCTTCGGTGGGCAGGACCTTGCCGCGCATGGGGTACACGTCGCCCTCGACCTTGGCGGCCCAGTAGCAGCCCTGCCCGCCGACCTGCTTGAACATGCAGGTGCCGCAGCCCACCGTGAGGGTCTGGCCGGTCACGACGACCGCCGGGGGCGGCTCCCCGCAGGCGGTCAGCCCGAGGGCGAGGGGAGCGGTGGCGATGGAGAGGGCGAGGAGAAGGGTGCGCACGAGGCCTCCGAGGGGTGCCTCCTATCCGGTCGGGACGGCTCCGCGGGCGTGGCCGGCCGCCCGGGTGGCACCTGCAGAGCCCGATTGAGGAGGTTGCAGGCTAGGCCCGGTCGCTGGTCACTCTAGGTAGCCGGCCGCCTGCAGGTCGAAGAGGGTGCGGTACCGTCCGTCGAGCTTCATGAGCTCCTCGTGGGTGCCTCGTTCGATGACCTTTCCACCATCCAGCACCACGATGCGGTCCGCCATGCGCACCGTGCTGAAGCGATGGCTGATGAGCAGCGCCATCTGGTCCTCGGCGAGCTCCTGCACCCGATCGAAGACCTCGGACTCGGCCTCGGCATCCATGGCGGCGGTGGGCTCGTCGAAGATGAGCAGCTGGGCGTCCTGCCGCATGAAGGCCCGCGACAGGGCGACCTTCTGCCACTGACCGATGGACAGCTCTCGGCCTTGCTTGAACCACCGTCCGAGCTGGGTCTGCATCCCGTCGGGCATCTCCTCGATGAACGGGAGGGCCATGCCCTGTGCGGCGGCCTTCTCCCGGCGTGCGTCGTCGTTCATGTGGCGAACGTCGCCCACGCCGATGTTGTCGCCGACGGTGAACTGGTAGCGGACGAAGTCTTGGAAGATCACGCCGATGCGCAGCCGAAGGGCCTCGGCATCCCACTCGGGGAGGGGGAGCCCGTCGAGGGAGATCAATCCAGAACTCGGCTGGTACAACCCGGTCATTAGCTTGACGATGGTCGTCTTTCCGGAGCCGTTGTGGCCCACCAGGGCCAGTCGATCCCCGGGACGAAGGTGCAGGCTCACGCCGCGGACCGCCTCCTCGTGGGCGCCCGGGTAGGTGAAGTGCACGTCCTCCATGCGCAGGCCGTCTGCAGGATCGGGCCCCTCGGTGGCGGTGCCCTGGTTCACCACGACCTCGACGCCGAGGAAGTCGTAGAGGTTCGACAGGTACAGGTTGTCCTCGTACATGCCGCCGATGGCCCGCAGGCTGGCAGAGAAGGCGGCCTGGCCCTGCTTGAACACCAGCAGGTACATGGTCATCTCTCCGAGGGAGATGTCGCCGGTGACCGCGCTGGCAGCGATCCACCCGTAGGCCCCGTACAGGGCGATGGTGGACACCAGCCCCAGCAGGTAGCCCCAGCCGGCCCGGCGCAGGGTCAGGGAGCGGTCCTCCCCGTAGAGCTTGTCGAAGATGCTCTGGTAGCGGGCCACCAGGCTGGCGCCGATGCCCAGCAGCTTCACTTCCTTGGCGAAGTCCTCCCGGGCCACCACGACCTCGAGGTAGGCCTGCTCGCGGGTCTCGGGCGCCCGCCATGAGAAGAGCCGGAACGCCTCGCCGGCGAAGCGGGTCTCGGACACGAAGGCTGGCAGGCTGGCCACCATCAGCGCCAGCACCGCGAGGGGCGAGAAGGCGATGAGGATGGCGCCGTAGGTGAACAGAGCGAGTCCGTTCTGTGCGAGCCCGAGGGTGCGCCGCACCAGCGACAGCGGGCGGGAGCTCGCCTCTCGTCGTGCGCGGGTGAGGCGGTCGTAGAGCTCGGAGTCCTCGAAGTGCACGAGATCGAGCTGCAGGGCCTTGTTCAGGATGGACACGTTGACCGCGTGCCCCAGCTTGACCCGGAGCAGCGACTGGGCTGCGTCGAGGCCCCGCTGGGCGGCGGCCATGGTGGCCACGAGGGCGAGCTCGGCGGCGATCCACAGGAAGACCAGGTTTCGGGCTTCGTCGCCGGGCAGGCCCGTCGCGGTGACCACGCCGTCGACGATGAGGCGTCCGGTGTGGGCGATGGCGGCGGGCAGGAGGCCGGCCAGGCCGGTGAGCCCGAGCAGCACGGCGAGGAGCCGCTTGTCGGTGCTCCACACCAGGTCCATGGCCCGACGGCTGTAGCGGAACACGCCGAGGAAGCGTCGCGCAGAGGAGGCGTCGTCGGGGTTGGAGGGTCGGGTCTTGGCGCGGGAGAGGCTGCTCACGGACGCCTCTGTAGTCACCTGCCCGGAGACATGGGGGCGGGCCTGCCCGGCTGGGTAGGGTCGGCCAGGGGGTCAGGCCCCGGTGTCGGCGGGCTTCGCCAAGCCGCTGGCCAGACCCAGTGCGAAGCTCAGGAGCCCAGGCACGGCGCAGTACACCGTGACGCAGCTCGCCATGCCGGCGGCGACCGCTGCCCAGTGGAGCGCGCCCAAGGGCCGCCCTCGGAACTGCTGGATGCCCGCCGCGATCTGGATGGGGCCGCCCACCAGGCACGCGATCATCCATATGGCGTAGAAGACCAGGATCACCGCGCCCATGCCGCCGATCTCGACGTTGCCATCGGCGAGGCCGGCGATGGTCATCACGCCGCCGGTGAGGGTGCCCATGACGCTGAACAGGCCGAAGAATGTGACCAGCGCACCGGTGACGAGGAAGCAGATGGCGCTGGCGCGGTCGAGTCCGGTCATGAGGGCGGCTATCGCGGTGGTTTGGGGTGCGCTGTCGTTCGAGGCCTTTGCCGGCCCGGATCACGTGTCTGGGTGGACGGCGAGGCGCCGCCGGGGGGGGCCAGAAGCCCCCCACCCGGGCGGCCGGCGAAGGCGGTCCTGCCGCGGGGACGTGGACCGCCCGAGGTGGAGTGGGGAGGTCGGCTCCCTCGGGTCGCCAAGCCCGGTGGGGCCAGGGAGGCAGCGCCTTCCGGTGGGTTCGAGAGGGGTGAAACCCCCGGCAACCCGTAGGTCGGGGGTTGGATGTGCCTCGGCCGGTCGCGTAAGCACCGGGTCGGAGTGGCTGGGCGGGCGGCGAAGCACCGGGTCCGGGTGGCTCAGGAGCTACGCCCTGCCCAGGCAGGACCCGACGTGGCCACTCGCCCCACCCACAGCTAGGCTCCGCCTCCTTGGCCCCACACGCCCAAAGGACGTCCCGCACGGGTCACATCGCCTGGATGGGCCCGGCCACCTTGGTCCTCCCCCTCAACGATGTCCCAAAGGCGTCGCCGCTCACGCAAAGGCCGCAGCCGCCATCTCGAAGGCCGACACCGGGTCGGCCGCTCTCGCGACCGCTCTGCCGATCACAAGGTGCGTCGCACCCGCTTGCACGGCCGCTTCGGGCGTGGCCACCCGCGCCTGGTCCTGCGCATCTCCACCGCGAAACTTGATCCCGGGAGTGACGAGCAAGGTCCCGGACGGAAGAAGTCCCGCCAGCACGCGCGCCTCTTGCGCAGAAGCGACCACGCCAGCGCACCCGCTCCCTACAGCGAGCCGCGCCAGCCGCGTCACCTGATCCTCGAGGGGGCCGACGACCCCAATCTCTTCCAGATCCGACTCGCGCAGGCTGGTGATCACCGTGAGTGCGAGCACCTGAAGCCCCTCGAAGGCCCGGGCCGCCTCGACGGCAGCCCTGAGCGCTGCCGAGCCCGCCGATGCATGCACCGTCACCAGGCTAGCCCCCAGGCGCCCGGCCATCCGAACCCCACTGGCCACCGAGGTCGGGATCTCGTGGAGCTTGAGGTCCAGGAACACCCGCTTGTCGCGCCGCACGAGCTCTCGCACGATCTCCGGGCCCTCAGCGGTGAACAGCTGCAGCCCGACCTTGAAGTGCCCAGCTCGCTGCCCGAGCGTATCGACAAGGGCGAGAGCCTCCGCGCCGGAGTCGAAGTCCAGGGCTACGATCACGGGCATGACGCTTTCCTCGGGGAGTGGTTCAGGTGTTCGAGGCCAACGCTCCGGACGTTGGAAGACGACGGAAGGAGTTCACCCACAAGCGATCGGACACCAGCATAGCGGCTCTACGCCAGCCGCCCGGGTGGCGAGCGCCCAGCCGCTCCGAGCTGGTGCTTCGACGACCCTCCGGAGGCACCTCCCACCCCCGACCTACGGGTTGCCGGGGGTTTCACCCCTCTCGACCCCACCGGAAGGCGCTGCCTCCCTGACCCCACCGGGCTGGGCCGCCCGCAGGAGTTGACCTCCCAGACCACCACGGGCGGTGACGGTCCACGCGACGGGGCCGCCTCCGCCAGCCGCCCGGGTGCCGCGCGCCCAGCCACTTCGAGCGGGTTGCCGATGCCGCTCATGGTGCCGGTGGCCTCTCCGTGTGCCCTCTCGTTGCGCCGGCTCGCAGCCGCTGGTGGGTCGAGATCGCCGAAAAGCTCCGGGCGCGCCGGCGTTCGGCTCCTCCGTGCATCTCCGTGGTTTCCTACGCCCTGCCCAGGGGGGACCCGACGTGGCCACTCGCCCCACCCACCGGTAGGCTCGGCATCCCTGGCCCCACCGGGCGGGACCACCTGCTGGAGTGGACCTCCCCAGACCCAGTCGGGCGGCGAAGGAGGTCCTGGCCGGGGCCAGGGAACGCGGCCCTTCGGGCAGCCCGCTTCCGCGCAGACTAGAGAGGAATCCATGCGCTACGAAGGCAAGCTCTACCGTCCGCCCTCCGAAGGCGACAGCTACATCCTCCAGGCCACCATTGGCTGCTCCTGGAACGCCTGTACCTACTGCGACATGTACCGGGACAAGACCTACCGGGTCCGCGACCCGAAGGAGACGCTCCAGGACGTGGCCCTGGCCCGGAAGCTCCACGGCGCCGGCATCCGCAAGGTCTTCGTGGCCGATGGCGATGCCCTGGGGATGCCGATGGAGGTGTGGCGGGACGTCCTGCGGGCCCTTCGTGACGCCTTCCCCCACCTCAAGCGGATCAGCTGCTACGCCACGGCTCGCAACCTGCTGGAGAAGACCCCGGAGGAGCTGGCGGAGCTCGCCGCCTCCGGCCTCACGCGCCTCTACGTCGGCCCCGAGTCGGGCGACGACGAGACGATGAAGCGCATCGCCAAGGGAGCCACCCACGCCCAGCACGTGGAGGCGGCGGCCCGCGCCCACGCTGCAGGCATGGAGCTCTCGGTCATCGCCCTGCTGGGGGCCGGCGGCGTGGAGCGGTCTGCAGAGCATGCCACCGAGACGGGGCGCCTCGTCACTGCGATGGACCCGGCCTTCTTCGCGGCGCTGACGTTGACGGTGGTCCCTGGCACCCCTCAGGCCAAGCTGGTGGAGCGGGGCCGCTTCGAGTTGCCATCGGTCCCGCAGATGCTGGGGGAGCTGCGAACCATCCTGGCGGAGGCGCGGCCCCGCGACGCCCTCTTCCGGACGAACCACGCGAGCAACTACCTGCCGCTGGCCGGGCGCATCCCGGCGGACACCCCCCGCCTCGTGGCCACCATCGATGCTGCCCTGGGGAACCGCGTGCCCCTGCGGCCCGAGTGGATGCGGGGCCTATGAGTGAGACCGCCCGCCGACGCCTGCCTCCCCGCCTGGTCGGTGGCATCGTGGTGGTGGTGCTGTCGGTGGCCCTGTGGCAATGGCGCGCCAAGCCGCCTCCCCCGGAGCCCCCGCCCGCTCCGACCCCCCTGCCGGTCGTCCCCGAGGTCGCGCCTCCCGCGCCGGCTCCCACGGCCGCTCCGACCCTGCCGCCCCCCGCGCCGCCCACCCGGGCCGAACTGGAGGTGCTCGCTGGCCCGAACGGGGTGGTGTGCGAGGCCGAGCTCCAAGGAGGCGAGGCCGTCGGAGCCGCGCGCTTGGACGCCGAGCTGCCCGAGGGCTTCCTCGGGGTCGCAACGGTGGGGGCGGGCCACGTGGTGCTGTCCGAGGTCCCCGACGAAGGGGAGGGCGTGCTGCACGTGGAGGGCTTCGCCCCCGCTGCCCTCGCCTGGGGGCCCGATGGCTGCAGCCCGGAGCCTCTGCAACTCGAGCCGGCCCGCGCCGCCGTGACCGGGGTGGTGTCAGGGGCAGACGGCGAAGTGACGGTGGAGGTGTGCGGCCGGTCCGCCATGCTCGACGATGCAGGGGGCTTCTACGCCGATGCCGTGCCCGACGAGCCGTGCACGGTGCGGGTGCGCAGGCACTACGGCACCTTCCAGTGGGAAGTGGCCGAGACCGTGACGCCCCGCCTCGGAGACGACCCGGTGGTCGATGCAGATGCCCCGGGGCCGCTGGCGGTGCTTCCGCTGGAGTGGGACGGGGACCTGCGCATCACCTCCGACTGGTCCGGCGCGGGTCTCGAGGGCCGAAGGGTCCTGGCCATCGACGGCGAGGCGCCCCCGTCCGACCCGGTGGAGGCCCACCTGGTTGCGGCAGATCGTTCGGACATGGCTGGCGAAAAGGTGTCGTTGACCCTGGATGGTGGGGAGGTCGTGTCCCTCGATCTCCGGGTGCTCTCGTTCGAGGACTGGCTCCTCGAACACTGACGCTCAGCGTCGCTTGAGGTGGTCGGCCAGCAGGTAGGCGACCTCGAGGGACTGGGCGTAGTTGAGTCGGGGGTCGCAGCGGGTCTGGTAGCTGCGCTCGAGGTCGCCGGCGGAGAGCTCCTGGGGGCCTCCCAAGCACTCGGTCACGTCGTCTCCGGTGAGCTCGAGATGCACGCCACCCAGCCGGGTGCCCATGTCTTCGTGCACCTCGAGGACCTCGGCGAGCTCGGCGAGGATGTCGTCGAGCACGCGCGTCTTGCGGCCAGCGACGGTCTGAGTGTTCCCGTGCATGGGGTCACACGACCACACCACCGGGTGCCCCGCGGCCCGCACCGCATCGATGAGGGGGGGCAGGGCGTCGGCCGCCTTGCCGGCGCCGAAGCGGCTGTACAGCACGACCCGGCCCGGGCTTCGCTTCGGATCGAGCCGGTCCAGTAGGTTCACGAGCTGATCGGGCTCCATGCCCGGGCCGACCTTCACGCCGATGGGGTTCTGCACCCCGGCGAAGAAGGCGACGTGGGCCCCGTTGACCTGGCGGGTCCGATGTCCGATCCACAGCAGGTGGGCAGACAGGTCGTACCAGTCGCCGTCCACTTCGCGGGTCAGCGCGGCCTCGTACTCCAGCAGCAGCCCCTCGTGGGAGGCGTACAGCTCCACCGAGCGGAGGCTGTCGTCGTGGGTACCGCCGCCGGTGGCCTTCACGAAGTCCAGCGCGTCGAGCATGCGGTCGCGGATCTCGGCGTACCGAGCTCGTCGGTCCTCCTGCACCACGAAGTCGAGATCCCAGTGGCTGGGCTCGTGGAGGTCCGCGAAGCCACCATCGAGGAGGGCCCGCACGTAGTTCAACGTGGCGGCGGCGTGGTGGTAGGCGGAGACCAAGCGCTCGGGGTCCGGTCGCCGGTCGGCGACGTCGTGCCCATTGACGTGGTCGCCTCGGTAGGTCGACACGACCTGGTCCCCGACGGTCTCGGTGTCGCTCGAACGCGGCTTGGCGTACTGCCCAGCGATGCGTCCCAGGCGCACCACGGGGACGCGTGCGCCCCATGTGAGCACCAGGCTCATCTGCAGCAAGATCTTCAGCTTGTCCTCGATGGGCCCCGCGCGGCAGTCGTCGAAGGTCTCGGCGCAGTCGCCGCCCTGGAGCAGGAAGGCCTCGCCCCGGGAGACCCGGGCCAGCCGGTCCTTCAGCGTGCGGATCTCTCCCGCAGCGACCAGGGGGGGCAGCTCCCGCAGTCGCGCCGCCGCCCGCTCCACCGCGACCGGGTCGTCGTAGGTGGGCTGCTGGGCGATGGGGTAGGTCCGGAAGGCGTCGGGGGTCCAGCTTCTGGCAGTCATCCACCGGTGCTAACAGGCTGCTGGCGTCGGGGCTGGACGGAACCCCGGCCGTCAGGATGCGGCGTCGGCCACAAAGCCACGGGCTCGGTGGGCGAGGCCGTAGATGGTCTGGCTCGGGTTCACGCCCAGCGCGGTGGGGAGCACGCTGCCATCGACCACGAACAAGTTGGGCACGCGGTGATGACGGTGCTCGACGTCCACGACGCCCTTCGCGGCGTCTGCGTGCATGGCACAGCCCCCCATCTGGTGGGCGGAGAAGATGGCGTGGGCGTGTGCGCCGTAGCGGGCCTCCGCGAGCTTCGGCAGGTCGGACGGGCTCCAGAGCTCCGTGGGCTGCTGGTGCATGGTGAACACGCGCTTGGCGCCGGCGGCGAGGTGGACCCGGGCCAGGGCGGCGTGGGATGCGGTCATCGCCTCCTGGAGCCAGGGCTTTACGGGGTAGTCCACGGCGATGCGACCGTCGCTTCGCAAGCGAACCGTGCCTCCGTCGTCGCCCGGGAGCAGGCCGTCGACGTGCAGGGCGATGAGGCCCGACAGGTGCGGCAGCACGGCCATTTCCTTTGCCGCTCGAGCTCCGAAGATGGGCATGGCGGAGCCGGTGAGCATGGGGTGCAGGGGGGCGGCCTCGAGGAAGAAGCCCATCCGGTCGGCGCCACGGTCGATGTGATGGTGGGAAGATACCGACTGAGGAGCCCCGTAGAACGGGTCGATCTGCTCGCTGTACTCCCCGGGCACGGCGATCACCGGGTGGAGGAACGTGCGGCGCCCGAGGGGGCCGTGGTCGATGCTCGATCGCATCAGCAGGGCAGGGGAGTTGATGGCGCCGCCGCATACGGCGACCACCTTGGGGCGAACGGTGAGGCGAGCCACACCGGTGCGGTCCCGATCGCGCTCCATGGCGACGGCATGCACCGCGACGGCTCGGTCGCCGGCGACCTCGATGCGCTCGGCTCGCATGCAGCTCCACAGCTCCATGCCTGCCTTCACCGCATCGGGAAGGAAGGTCAGGTGCATGGCCTGCTTGGCATCGAAGGGGCAACCGAAGCCACAGAACCCGGAGTTGGCGCAGCCCTTCACGTTGCGGCGAAGCACGTGGGCCTCCCAACCGAGGGCCTCGCAGCCCCTGGCGAGGGCGGCGTTGTTGGCGTTGACCAGCTCTTCCTGCCAGGGTTGGATGTGGAGTCGTTCCTCGACGGCGGCGAAGTGCGCGTCCAGGCTTCCGGGGGCGAGGGCGTCGAGGCCCATGTGGGCCCCCCAGTGGCTCAGGATGCGCTCTGGCGTACGAAAGCACGTGGTCCAGTTCACCGTGGTGCTGCCGCCCACGGTTCGGCCCTGCAGGATGGTGATGGCGACGTCGGACGTGGAGCGCGTGCCTCTCTCCTGGTAGAGCATCGGGGTGTTGACCCGCTCGGACAGGGCGCGGAAGTCGTCTGAGGTGCGGTACGCCCCCTCCTCGAGCATGACCACCTTCAGCCCTCGGGCCGACAAGCCGGCGGCGAGCACTGCACCGCCGGCACCCGAGCCGACGATGCACACGTCGCACTCGACCTCGTGGTCTGCGGTGAGCTCTGCACCGGAGCGAATGTTCATCCCTTCTCCTCGGGTTCGGCAGCAGCCTCTTCGGCAGCAGGCTCGACCCGCCGGGCCGGCAGGTGCCCCCAGGGAATGCCGGGGTCCGCCTCGGGGAAGCGAGGAGGGCCGGGGTAGCCGACGTGGGCCCACGTGGCCGGGTGGGACCAGTAGGTCGCGGAGATGAGTCCGGAGAGCGCTTGGTAGGCCTGGCGGCGCACCCCGAGCTTCGAGCCGCCGAACGCTCGCAGGGCTTCGTCCTGCACGTCGGGGGGACTCTGGGTGAAGCGGGCCATTCGGCCATCGAGGACCGTGCCCGCCACCGGGTTCTCCAGGAACAGCAGCGCCTGCACGAGCTCCGCGCCGACGCCGGGGTGGAGTCGGTCGAGGAGGAGGTCGAGCCCTTCCGGAACCTCGAGGTCCCAGGCGGTGGGTAGGCCGTCGGCGCCGGGGCAGATGCGGTCGGCCACGGCGGCGAGGATGCTGAAGGCACGCGGCGTGAGGACCCGGAGCGGGGCGCGCGGGTCGCGGTGGTTGGGTGGAAGCAGCGACACGGCCACCAGGCCGCCCCCGAGTCCCACCGCGGCGGCGACGGCCGCACCAGAGCCTTGCAGCAGCCTTCGCCGGCTGAGCACGGCTACTCGTCCCCGCAGGCCTTGGCGCTTGCGGCCGACAAGCACAGCTCGAGGGCTTCGGTCGGGTCGCGTCCGGACACCTTGGCGAAGTCCACCCACTCCCGAGCGTAGGTCTTCACGCCGTTGCGGATGGCGTCGGTGTCGATGCTGTCGTCGCCCGCGGCGAACTTGGCCTCGGAGGCCTTCCACACGATGCTCGAGGCGAGGCTGCGGAGCTTCATGAGCCCGTACACGCGGCCGACGTAGAGGTCGCCGGACCACACGTCGCGGCGCTCGAGGGCCGTCTCGGTCCACTTGACGACCTCGTCGGCATGGGCCTCGGCGCCGTTGTTGTGCTTGTAGATGGCCCACAAGTACGCCAGATCGGGATCGGACTGATCCACCTCGGCGAGGTGGCGCTCCATGAGGCGTGCCCACTCCTTGGTCGAGTACGCGTAGGCGTTCACCAACAAGACCCGCGAGATCTTGTTCTTCTTGGTCTGCTGCTCGGACTTGGCGTAGGCCGTCTCCAGGCAGTCGATCTCTTCTTTGTTGAGCGCACCCTTGGTGGCGCCGGACTCGAGCTCGCGCAGGCGATCGATCTCCGCGTCGTAGTCGGGGCATTCGAAGGCGGCCGCAGGCGGTGACGCGATGGCCAGCAGTCCAGCGAAGGCCAGCCCGAAGGCGCGGCAGGCAGTGCGACGGGCGCGCCCGGGGAGGGGCGAGGCCTTAGGGACACGGGGGCTTGGGGGGAGCTGGGGCTTCAAGCGCATCCTCCGGATGGCGTATCGTGTCCCCTCCGTGCGGTGGACGCAACCCCGACGTGGAGGGGAGCAGAGATGTTCAGGGCGTTGGTGGCGATGCTTCGTCGGTGGTTCGGTGGCGCAACGGCGCTGTCGGATGCCCATGGCGGTGCGCCGGACGGCTCGGATGGGGCCTCGGATGGGGAAGCACCTTCGGCCCTGGACCTGATGCAGCAGATGAAAGCGGACCGTGCGAAGCCCGCAGACCGGGCATCATGGCGGGAGGGCATGGCGACCTTCAAGGGGCGGGTGTTCTCAGGCATGGACCGCGCGCGGCTCTGGAAGCGGGCCCGGCGCAAGCATCCGGGGGAGGTGCTGGAGCTGGACCTCGTGACCCAGCCCACCACCCACGACCTGGCGGCGCTGCAGGACCTGCTGAGGGAACTCGAGCGGGCCTGAGTCGGCCAAATGCGGGGCCTGCCCCGGACATCACATGGCCGCGATATAGGGCGTTTCCTGTACTGGAGCCGCCATGTCTGCTGCCGAAGAGGTCGTGCCGTCCCCCAAGGAAGCCCTGGAGGCCTCCCTGGCTCGCCATCGTGCGGCCTTCCGCGCCGAGCCCTACCCGGAGTTGGCGACCCGCCGCGCCCGCGTGGAGGCCCTCGCCGACGCCCTGTGGGCGCAACGTGAGCTGTTCGCCGACGCCATCGCGGCGGATTTTGGTCACCGCAGCCGCCACGAGTCGCTCTTGGCCGACGTCGGCCTCTCGGTGATGTCCCTTCGGGACACCGTCAAGCACCTGCCGAAGTGGATGGAGCCCGAGCGTCGAAAGGTGGCCCTGCATTTCCTGCCCGGGTCCGCCCGCATCCTGCCCCAGCCCGTCGGGGTCGTCGGGGTCATCGCGCCATGGAACTACCCGGTCCAGCTGGCGGTGGTGCCTCTCGGGGCAGCCCTCGCCGCCGGCAACCGGGTCATGCTGAAGCCCAGCGAACTCACCCCCGCGACCTCTGCAGCGCTCGAGGCGCTCCTCACCGGTTTGTTTCCGGACGATGTCGTCTCGGTGCACCAGGGGGGCGCCGACGTCGGTGCCGCCTTCTCGGGGCTTCGCTTCGACCACCTGTTCTTCACCGGGAGCACCGCGGTCGGGCGTCGCGTGATGATGGCCGCCGCCGAGAACCTCGTGCCGGTCACGCTGGAGCTCGGGGGCAAGTCTCCCGCCATCCTCGGACCGGGGGGCAGCGTGGCCCGCGCGGCCGACCGCATCGCCAACGGCAAGCTGTTCAACGCGGGGCAGACCTGCATCGCCCCCGACTACGTGCTCGTCACCCCAGATCGTCGCGACGAGATGGTGGAGGGCCTGACGAAGAGCATCACGGCCCGGCTGCCCACGCTGGCCGGCAACCCCGACTACACCGGCATCGTCAACGACCGACACCGGGCGCGGCTCCAGCATCTGCTGGACGATGCTCGGGAGAAGGGGGCCACCCTGGTGGAGGTCAACCCCGCTGGGGAAGACCTTTCGGCCAGCGGCAAGATGGCCCCGACGCTGGTGCTCGACGCCACCGAAGACATGGCCATCCTCCAGGAGGAGATCTTCGGCCCGCTCCTGCCCATCGTCACAGTGGGGAACCTCGACGAGGCCATCGCCTACGTCCTCGACCACCCGCGGCCCTTGGCGCTGTACCTGTTCGAGTCCAGCGGCAAGCGCATCGACGAGGTGCTCAAGCGGACCCACGCCGGCGGCGTGACGGTGAACGACACCCTGCTGCACATCGCCCAGGAAGACCTGCCCTTCGGTGGCGTCGGTCCCTCGGGGATGGGCGCGTACCATGGCAAGGAAGGCTTCGATACCTTCAGCCACCGCAAGTCGGTGTTCGAGCAGCCCCGGCTGAACACCAGCTTTCTGCTGGACGCTCCCTTCGGGAAGGGAACGGAACGACTCGTGCGGCTGCTGGTCGGGTTGTCGGGGTGAGGCGCGGCCGGTTGGTCACGGCGGCTGCCCTCGGCACGTTCGGGGCGCTGGCGCTGCTGTTCGTGACCACCCTCCAGACTGGCCCACCCCTCGCTCCCACGGCGGTGTCCCGGGCCGAGGAGGCCGCGGCGTCCTACGCGCCCGGCGCCTCCGCACCAGCCCCGGCGCTGGTCGCCGAGCGGCAGTCTCCCGAGCACATGATGGTGTCGGTGTACGATCCGAGCGAGCCCGTGGGGATGCACTACTGGTTCCCGCCGCACTTCTCGTCGACGTATCTCGGGCCCTACGAGGGCTGGGCCGGGACGGCGTTTCGCAACGCCCGCCGTCTGGACCCCCCGTGGTGGATGGAGGCGGGGCTGACGTCCGTGGGCGCCACGCCGGGGTCGTTGGTTCGGCCGCTTCTGTGGGTCGATCCTTGGCTCGCAGCGGCAGCCGCGAGCGCCGACCATCGCTGGGCTGAGCGGCGGCGTCAGGCCCGATGGAAGGAGGCGGGATGGCGGGACCTCCCCCCGGAGGAGCAGGATGCGTTCCGCATGGAACTGCTCGCCGATGCACCGGAGGACGACCACAAGGCGTTGTTCCTGGCGTGGGTGCCCGACCACGAGGCGGCCTCGCTCGTCGCCTTGGACCAGCTGGCTGCCGCGAGCCACGCCCCCTTTTCCGGCCGGGCTGAGCGGCTCGTGTTCCTTCAGGAGAGCGCCAACCCGGAGCAGACCCGAGCGGTGGCGATGTCGTTCATCGGCCCCCTGGGAGACCGGCCGCTCTCGCCGGAGGAGCGTCGCCTGGTGGAGGTTCTTCTCCGCCACGAGGACCCGGTCGTCCGTGGCGCCATGGGCCTCGTGGACGCGCTGGGTGGCTCAGGGGAATCGGGGGTCTCGCCCGACGCGCGAGGACTCGCGGTGTTGGATGCGGCCGCCGACAGGTGTCAGCGCTCGATGGGCGATGTGTGGGTGACCCTCGAGGGGAGCGGTGTCCGATACACCCGATTCGAACGGTACGAGGACGCCGACTGCCACGGGATTGTCGGCGTGTCGGAGGCCTTCCGGAATCAGCTTGTGGACGAGAGGCCGGCGGAGGTCTGGCAGGACGCCATTCGACAAGCCGCGATGGCGTGCGGCCGGATCCAGCCAGATTGGTTCTGGGCCGAGATCCTGGGCGCCTTTGACGGCGACCGTTGGACTTGGACGGGAGGGGGCCCCATCGCGGCATGCCTCGCGACCTCGAGCTTCGAGCGAACGCCCGAGGGGCCCCAGGAGCTACGGCTGTACGTTTGGGACGAACGGCACTCGTCTACCCTCCGCTGAGGAGCAGGAAGGCCACCTGCATCGCCATCCCCTGACGACCCAAGGCCTCCTCCAGCTCTTCATCCCCGCCGTTCCGGAGCCAGTCGTCGACCCGCTGGCGCAGCGCGTCGGACAGCGGAGCCACGAGCTCTGCGGCCAGGGCGTCGACGCCTCCTTCGTCTCGCGGGGGTGGCGCGTCTGCGGTGGGCCCAGAGCCGACGTCGTCCTCGGGCCAGTGGGGGGATGGCTCGGGGGCGGTGGGCTCCAGGTAGCGGGGGGGAGGCGTGGCGGGCGAAACGGACTGCACCGGCACGGCGAGACCCTTGCTCCGGAGGCGGTCCCTGCGGCGGTCCGCCAGCACGTCCCACGGCTGGCAGTTGAGCACGTCCTTGGGCTCGAGCCAGCCCCGGCGGGCGGTGACCAGCCCGTACTCCTGCCGGGCCAGGTGCTCGGGGGCGTGGGCGTCGGTGTTGATGCACACCGGCACCCCGAGCTGGGCGGCGCGGCGCACGTCGACGTCGGGCAAGTCCATCCGGTAGGGGTTGCCGTTGAGCTCCACGGCCACGCCGAGGCGGCGGGCCTCCTCGAGGAGACGCTCGAGGTCGAGCTCGGCCCCTGGGCGCTGGTCGAGGCGACGCCCCGTGGGGTGGCCGATGCAGTCGACCACCCCCGTGCGCATCGCGGCGACGAGTCGGTCGGTGATCTCGGCGCCGGACTGGGCCATGGCGCTATGCACGCTGGCGACCACCCAGTCCAAGCCGCGGAGCACGTTCAGATCGAGGTCGAGGCTGCCATCTGGGAGGATGTCCACCTCGGTGCCCGACAGCAGGCGCAGGCCCCCGAGTCGGTCCTGGACCTCCGCGAGGTGGCGCTGCTGGGCCAACAGGCGGGACTCGTCGAGGCCTCTGGCGATGGAGAGGTGTTGGGTGTGGTCGGTGATGGCCAGGTACTCGTGGCCGAGCGCCATGGCGGCGCGGGCCATCTCTTCGGCGGTGCCCGTGCCGTCGGAGGCCAACGTGTGGCAGTGCAGGTCGCCCCGAAGGTCGTCCGCGCCCACCAGCCGAGGCAGTCGTCCGGCGGCCGCTGCCTCGATCTCTCCGGTGTTCTCGCGCAGCTCGGGGGGGATCCAAGGCAGGGACGCTGCGGCGAAGATGGCCTCCTCGGTGGTGCCCGGGTCCACCAGGTTGTCGGTGTCCCGGATGAAGATGCCCTTGTCGCTGATCTTCAACCCCCGCTGCTTGAGCGCCCGGGCCCGCACAGCGATGTTGTGAAGCTGGCTTCCGGTGAAGTAGTGGAGCCCCGCGCCCCAGGTGGCCTCTGTCACGACCCGCAGATCGCACTGTTGGCCGTTGCTCAGGCGGACCGAGGCGCGGCCTTGTCCTTGGACCAAGATCTGCTCGACCTCCGGCAGGGTGACGAACCGGGAGGCGACCGCGAGCCCGTCATCGGAGGCCACGAGGATGTCGAGGTCGCCGATGGTGGCGCGGCCCCGTCGCACCGATCCGGTGAGCTGGCAGCGGAGCACCTCGGGGTGGTCGGCGAGCATGGCTACCAGGCGCTCCCCCATGCGACGAGAGCGCACGTACGGGAGACGGCCGACCCGCAGCCGATGGTCTGCGATGCCCTTGAGAATGCGCTCGGCGGTCTTCTCGCCCATGCGAGGGAGCTTCGCGACCCGGCCGGTGCGGCAGGCCCACTCCAGCTGCTCGAGGCTGGCCACCTTCAGGTGTTGCCAGAGGCGTCGGACGGTGCTCGCTCCCAGCCCTTTGACCTCGAGCATCTCCCGAAGCCCCGCGGGGAGCTTGGCCTTCAGCGCGCGGTGCTCGTCGCACGTGCCGGAGCGCAAGATCTGCTTGATCCGCACGACGCTGCCTTCGCCGATGCCCGGGAGACGGTCCAGGGCCCCACGCGACAGCAGGACCGGCACGGGCTCCGGCAGGGTGTCCAAGACGCGAGCGCTGCGTCGGAAGGCGCGGATGCGGTGGGGATTGCCACCGGCGATCTGCGACAGGTCGGCCATCTCCAGGAAGATGGCGGCGATGTCCTGGTTGGACGGCGCAAGCCGTGGGCTCACGGAGCGGACCGCTTCTCGAGCAGCTTCTGCAGTGCGCCCAGCTCCGTGCGGGCCTCGGTCTTCCACGCCTCGCCGAGGGTCGTTCCGTAGAGCGTGATGATGTCGCCGGCTTCTTTCTCCCGCCGCGCAGCAACCGCGGCGGTGAAGAGCTGCTTGGCGCGCTCCGATACCCACTCGGGCCCTAGGGCCGAGCCGAAGCTCGCCAGGATGCCGTTGGCGCGGGCGAAGGGATCCTCGGTGCCGTTGGCATCCTCAGGGTCCTCTGTGTCGACGTCGATCCTGGTCTCGTCGGGGGCCTCGGCCGCGACGCCCGCGGCGACCACCGCGCTCGAGAACCAGTCGTCGATGCGGTCGGACCTCGACTTCAATGCCTCGCAGGCGGGGGGGTGGGAAGCGTTGCAGGAGGACTGCCAGACATCGAAGGCCGACGCTTCGTCGGCTTCGACCCCGATGCCCTCGAGGTACATCGCCGCAAGCACATCGCACGCCTCGTGGTCGCCGCGATGGCAGCTGGCATCCGACCCATCCAGTAGGTCGGGGCACAACTCGAGACGATCGGCGAGGGGGAGGGACCCATCGCTGCAGGCCCGCACGATCTGAGCCTCGCGGTAGGAGGCCACGAGGTCGTCGCTCCAGGTGGCGCCGAACGCGGCGGCCAGGGCCCTCCGGTCGGTCGGCAGCGCTGCCGCATCGCAGCTTGCGGCGGGGTTCATCCGCGTCAGCTTGTCTCGCAACATGGACAGCTGCACTTCCGTGGTGGACGCGATCTCGACCGCGGAGAGCACGCCGAGGTCGGTCTCGGGGGTCGGCGCCACTCCGGTCGGGATCTGAGACCAGCCCCCGGCGCAGGGCATCGCGCTCGCCTCCGCCGCCGCCGTGCCGGTGAGGAGCTCGATGAGCTGAAGGCAGGAGGCGCGGGCCGCGTCGAGGTCGTCGGTGTCGATGAAGCGACCGGCGGCCGCGGCCTGCTGTGGCCAGGTGCACCCACGCTCCAGGGCCTTGGATGGGTCTTGCCACGTCGCCAAGTCCGGGATGGCAGACAAGGCGACGAACATGGCGTCGTGCCGATCCCTGACCTTGGCGCGCAGGGCGTCCTTCACCAAGTCGCGCTCGGCTTGGGCGAAGGCGTCGCGGCATGCGGCTCGATCGTCGTCGCAGAGCGAGCGAAGGTTCAGCCCCGTGGCGACGTCGTGCCGGCCTACGGCCCAGCAGCTGGTCACCACGCCGCGGGGCACCCAGTTGACCTCGATGTCGGTGTAGGTGAGATCTCGTTCGGACCTCGGCCACCCTCCTTCCTCCGCGGGGCCCTCCGCGAGCTGCAGGCGACCCCACTCGACGACGGCTGCGCGACGTGGCCCCTCGCCGTTCCCAGCGAGTGCGCCGATGCCGGCGCCGTTGACGCACGTGGCGCGGGCGTCCGACAGGGGCACGGAGCCGTACCCGGCCACTTCGACGGTCGCGGTCTGCGCAACGGCGAGGGTGGGGGCGATCAGCAGGAACAGAGTCCACATGGAGCGGCACGGGGTCATGAACAAGGGGGGGTCTCCGACGTCGTCCGGGTCGTGCGGGGGGCCATGGTACCTTCCTCGGCCACTGCGGAGGCACTGATGGCCGGACAGGACCCCACCCAGGGCGGCAACCCCATGATGCAAGGCAACCCGATGATGGGCGGCAACCCCATGATGCAGGGCAACCCGATGATGGGAGGCAACCCGATGATGGGTGGCAACCCGATGATGCAGATGATGCAGATGATGCAGATGATGATGGGGCAGCAGATGGGCATGCCCCAGATGGACCCCTCAGCGATGCCCTTCCAGTCCATGGGGGCCCCGGTCCAGGATGGCGACACGGGACTCGACGCAGAGATCATCCGTCCCGCGACCTTCTCGGAGCTGATCCGGGAGCAAGAGGCCATCCCCACCGGATCGGTGCTCGACGTCATGTGCCTGTCGAGCGACGGCACGAAGGCCCTCGGAGGCGTGCCGAAGGGCTGCACCATGGCGTTGATCGGACCTCCAGGGCGGGGGAAGACCCGCACGATGCTCGGGGCGCTGTGTCGCGTCGCGGCGACGGGCACGAAGGTCGGGCTGGTGGTGGCTGAGGAAGGCTTCCACGACGCCGACGGCAGCGGACGCGACGATCTGTGCAGCCGCCTCACCAAGATCGGCATGGCCGCCACCGGGCTCGCCGAGGATGCGTTTCGTACCCAGGTACTCGAGAACGTGTACGTGTTGGAGAGCCAATACCACAAGGGCCAGACGTGGGACGACTTCATCGCGAAGTATAGGTACCTCGTCGAGAAAGAGCAGATTGGCTTTGTGGTGATCGATTCGTTGAACATGCTCGATCCCACCAAACACCACACCGCCGACAACCTTTCCGCGCTCAAGACCTACAACCACGAGCGGGGCGTGACGGCCGTGTGCATCGGCCAGATCAAGGACACGGGCATGCCGGTGGGTGGCGAGGCCCTCATGCACACCGCTGACGCCGTGTTCCTCATCGAGGAGATGTCGCTCACGAGCAAGGACATGGCGGCACTTTGGGGCGGGGCCTACCGCGACAAGATCAGCGTCATTCGTTCGGTGAAGTCGGTCACCACCCCCACGGTCGCCCACCCGCTCCGCGTCGACCAAGACGAGGTGGGGGTGCTGCAGGTCCACGAGGCCCACCCGGCGGACTACGCGGTGCCGGAGCTGGGCTGATGCATGTCGTCGGAGCCGACACGCTGAAGGCGTGGATGTCCGAGGGCGAGAGTCTTCGAATCACCAGCGGAATCGGGCGCAACCTTGCGAGCGAGCGCTACCTGGAAGACACCCTCGGTGTGCCGTTCCACCTCGCCTTCGCGCTGCGGAAGCTTGCGGCACACGCCCGCGAACACGAAGGGGAGAGGCCAGAAGCGCGGGGGCCATCCCTCGCTTCGATCCCCTTCTATTCGCTGTGCCGGGGTCTGCTGTTGCCTCTCGACCGGATGGCGCCGGAGAAGGCTGCCTCCGTCTTCGGCCTGCAGGTGCCGTCGCCTCCAGACCACACGGGGCGCGAGGAGCTTCTGAAGCAGTGGCTCGCGGGGGATCATGGACTGGGCCTGGTCGACAAGCTCGCCGCGGTGCTGGGGGATCCGTTCCGCGGTCGACCTGGAAGCTTCCGTCGAGACTCCCTTCTCACGCTGTTGCAGTCGGTGGTTCTGGCCACCCGACGCGAACTCCTCGATCGGCTGACCATCGTAGGGGATGTGGCGGTGCTGTTCGCCGAGCAACGCCCGGTGGCTCGGCAGGAGCCGGCGCTCACCGCAGCCGAGGTGCTCACGACCCTCCGGTTCTTCCCCGACAAGGGCGTGGGTCGGAAGCAGAAGATGGCGCTGCTGCGCTCCCTGCTCCTTCGATGCAGCAAGCTGGAAGCTTACTTCCTGGTCAAGCTGGTGCTCCGCAAGGGCTTCGGCTTCGACTACCAGGCGAACCTCATCGCTCGCGTACTTGCGGATCGCTTTGGGGCGCCACCGGAGTCGGTGGCCCACGCGGTGGCGCTCACCGATGCCTTTCGGGTCATGCAGGTGCTGGAGGACGAGGGCCCAGACGGCCTCAAGGCCATCCAGCTACAGCCCCTGGTGCCGGTACGTCCTGCGCTCGCATCGGGCAGCACGGGCTCCATCAAGACCTGGCCTGTGTGGGTCGAGCGGAAGTACGACGGCATCCGCTTCATGCTGCACAAGTCGACAGATCCCCACGGCGCCTCGCTGTGTGGCGCCTACACCCGCAACCGGCGGGACTGGCTGGAGCTGGTGCCGGGCCTCGATGCGTCCATCCGCGCCCTCCCTGCGGCCAACGTCATCGTCGACGGGGAGCTGTACGGGACGGTGCTGGACCGAGACGGTGCACGTCCCGCCACCGTGTACGAGCTGTACGGCTCGCTGCAGGGGGAGCGTCGGGTGGTGAACATCAAGTTCGCCGCCTTCGACATCCTCTACCTCAACGGCACCGACTTGACGGCCCAGCCTCTGGCCCAGCGCCGGCAGTGGCTGCAGCAGCTGGTGGGCCCCGTGTCCCAATACCCACTGCCCGTGCCCCTGGCGGTCGCCGAAGGGCACCAGGCCGCGAACAAAGACGACATCAACCGGCTCTACGGGCACTTCCGCTCCCAAGGCTACGAGGGGCTCATCGCGAAGGATCTGGCGGGGCCCTACCGGTTGGCGCAGCGGGACCCGAGCTGGCTCAAGCGAAAGCCAGAGATCACCCTCGACCTCGTCTTGCTGGGTGCGGTGTTCGCCGTGACCACCAAGGAAAACGCAGGGATGTTCGGCAGCTACGTCATCGGGGCCCGCAGCGCGGACGGCGGCTTCGTCGACGTGGGCGACGTGGCAGGCATCGACAAGGTGCGCGACGCCGAGCTTCAGGCGGAGATCGTGCGGGAGGGGCTCATCACGGGTCACCGTATCGAACGGCAGAGCGCCAGCGGCGCGCGGCCAGGTATGGACCTTCGACCCCACATCGTGGTCACCGTGCGCTTCGAGGGCATCATCAAGGATGCAGCGACGGGTGAGCTGAAGCTCCGAGACCCAAAGCTGGTCCACATCCGCTCCGACAAGGGGCCGGGGGACGCCGACGCGATGAAGGACCTGGAGGCGGTGAGCTTGCGCCAGCGCATGGGCTGATGCCCATCGTTCGTGCTGCGGGAGCGGCCTACTGGATCCGTAGCTCCACCGCCGAGCCCCGCTGACGGGTGCCAGCCGGGTGCACGACCAAGTGCATGGGGATGCGCTCGCGAACCCCAGGTACATGGGAGATGAGGCCGATCACCCGGTGCCCATCGTTGAGCCGCTCGATGGCCGACATCACCCGGTCGAGGGCCTCTGGATCCAAAGAGCCGAAGCCTTCGTCGAGGAAGAAGAACTCGAGGGGCTTGGCCCCCCGGGCCTGGATCTGGGTGGAGAGGGCCAGCGCCAGCGCCAGGGCAGAGAGGAAGGACTCCCCTCCTGACAGGGACGTGACGGGGCGGGTGCTGCCTCCCGCATCGGCGTCTTGCACCAAGAAGCCGCCCTGGCCGTCGAGCACGAGGGCGTAGCGGCCCTCCGAGAGGGTGTGGAGGTGCTCGGTGGCCGTGGCGGCCAGCTCACGAAGGAGGTCGTTGGCCACGAACTCCACGAAGCGGTCGCCCCGCAGGAGCGCACCGAGCTGGTCGAGGCGCTCGAGGTCGGTGGCGGCACCCGACCGCTGCTTCTGGAGTTCCTGGACCCGAGCGAGTCGCTCGACGAGGGCGTCGTGGGAGGCCTGGGCTCGGGCGGCGGCGTCGACCGTGGCTTCGGCCCGTCGGGTCGAGCTGGCGACCTCGTCTTCGAGACGGGCGAAGGTGCCGGGGGAGGGAAGGGCCTCGGCCTCCCCGGACAGGGCGTCGATCCGTGCTTCCAGGCGCTGCTGCTTCGCTTGCTGCTCCGCGAGCTCGGTGCGCCAGGCGGACAACGCCTCGGTGGACGGCAAGGCCTCGATGCGCGCGGCCAGCGCCGCAAGGGCCTCGCCGACGGCCTCGGGAAGCGGGGCTGGGAGGCTCGGGGCGTCGCCATGGGTGTGCAGCCCCGGCGCGAGCTCGACCCACGCGGACCAGGCTTCCCCAAGGGCTTGCCGGGCTCCCTCTGCGGCGGTGCTTGCGCTGGCATGGGTGGCCGCTGCATCGGCTCGGGCCGTGCGAGCCTGTTCTCGTGCAACCGTGGTGCTGGCCAAGGTGGCGTCGAGCTGTTTGCCCTCGGCACGCAGGTCTCCAAGGCGAACCTCTAGGGCCGACGAGAGCTGGGCCAGAACGACGGCATCGTCGGTGGGTTCGGCCTCGGAATCGACGTCGCCCGCGGGCCTCGGCTCGCGAGGCTCTTGGGGCGCGTTGGGTGCGAGGGCGCGCACGAGGTCGCTGTGCAGGGTCTGCCAGCGCCCGTCGATGTGCTCCCGGGCAGCGTCCGCCTCCGCGACGTCGGCGAGGGCGGCCGCCCGCTCGTGCTGGCCGTCGGCCAGCTGCTGCTGGAGCTGCTCCCGGCGGAGGTCGGCCGCGGTCAGGGCTCGCTCGAGGTCGCGAGCCTCCGCATCGCGTGCGTCGATGCGCCGCTGGAGCTGGGGAACGTCGAACAGCGTGGTGTGTTCCCCGGCGACGTCGCTCCAGCGGGACCACGCCACCCCGACGGCTGCCGAGGCCTCGTCGAGGATGGCGGCGGCGGCGCGGGCGTCGGACTGGGCCCGCTCGAGGGCCTCCTGGGCTGCATGAAGCGGACCCTGAGCGCGCTCGCTCTCGAGTCGCAGCACCTGAAGAGCGGCCTCGAGCTCGGTCCGCTCTCGGAGCTTCGCCGCGTGGTCCACCGCGCGGTCCCGCGCGGCCTCGAGGGCGCGCGCAGCCACAGCCACGAGGTCGTCGATCGGTGTGTCGCTCGCCAGCTCGGAGATCTCGGGGGCCAGCTGCGAGAGCGCGGACCGAGCCTCGCCCATGCGCTCGGAGCTCGCGGCCAAGGCGGCGTCGAGGCCGTGGAGCTCTGCTCGCGCCGAGGCCAGCGCCCGGGCCTGTGCCTCTGCGGCCTCTCGCGCCCTGAGGAGCTCGTCGGGGTCGGGGGGCCGCGGAGGCTCCTCGGCGGAGGGCGCGGGGGCGGGGTGCTCGGGACTCCCGCAGACCGGGCAAGGGTCGTGGGGCTTCAGGTTCGCCGCGAGCTGCGCGGCGGCGTGGGACTGCTCATGGGCACGGCGGGCCTCTTCGAAGGCGCGATGCGCAGCGTCCAGCGCGGTCGCGGCGTCGACGCGCTGCCGATGGTCGACCTCGGCTCCCTCGAGCACCGGGAGATGTGCTGCCTTTGCGGCCTCCGCCTGCTGGGTCCGCGACCAGGCCACCAGCACGGCATCGATACGCTCCTGGCCGAGCTCGAGGAGGCGACCGGGTGGCGCCTCGTCCGGAGGAGGGAGCGCACCAAGGGTGTGGGCCGCGAGCTCCACCCGGGCCTGGACGGCGCCTGCCTCCAGGGTGGCCGTGGCCTCGACTTGCTGCCGTTGGGCCAGGGACTCTTCTGCCAGATGGGCCGCCTCAGTGGCTCGTTCATGGCGTTCTTGAGCGGCGCTGAGGGCTCGGTGCGCGTCGACGGCCTCGGCGACATGGCGCCGCTCCTCGAGGGTGACCCGGACCTTGCCGAGCTTTCGACGCAGGGAGCGCCGGTGGGGCTCCAGCTCGCCGAGGGTGGCCCGAGCGACGTCGAGGTCTTCGTCGATCTCGCGGCGACGCTCCCTCGCCCGCTGGGCGCGGCGGATGGCTTGTTCGCGCTGCTCGGGCAGCGATGCGTCGCTCGCGACGCGTCTGGACAGGGCCTCCAGGGCGCGCAGTGTGTCGTCGAGGGGGGACGAGCGAAGGCCGTGGGCGGACCGGGCCACCTCCAGCTGGGCCTCCGCCTCGACGAGGGAGGTGTTGGCGAGCGCGAGGGCGCTGTGGGCGTGGCCAGCCCGCACCTCGGCATCGATCGAGCGCTCCCGCGCGATGGACCACCGGCTGAGGAGTCCTCGCTGCGGGCCCAAGGTGTCGGCCTCCGCGACGGCGTTGGCCCGCGCGTCGAACATGGGTGCCTGGACGACGAGGGCCTCCAGCGCCCCGCGGGCTTCGGTGAGCTGAGCGTGCTGGCGGCGCGCTTGCATGGCGGCCTCGTGCAGGGCCCGTGCCTCCCGAAGGACGGCAGCGGCCGCTGATCGCTCCTCCCGCGCGTCGGCCAGCTCTTGCCGCGCGGCGGCCACCGACGCGACGGAGGCGGGCCCGAGCCCCTGAAGCTCCCCATCGATGGCGGCCAGTCGTTCCCGCTGCTCCTGCTGGCGGCCCCGGAGCTTCTGGCGGAGCTGGGCGCCGTAGGCCGACAGGCGGAAGATGCGCTGGAGCATGCCGCGACGTTCGCTTCCTTTGAGATGCAGCACGTCGAGGAAGCGTCCCTGGGGCAGCACCACGGCACGCATGAAGTCTTCGGCACACAGCCCCACGATGGCCGCCACGCTGTCGTTGACCTCTCGTTCCTTGTCAGCGAGGACGAGCGGGGGCGTGCACGCCACGCCGCCTTCGGTGTGCTGCATGAGCCGCGATGCGATGCGCTGGGCGGTGGTGGGGCCGTCTTCTTGGATGGGTCGATAGCTGCGGTGGACCTCGTAGATCTCAGCCACACCCTCCGGGCTGCGAACGCTGAAGGTGAGACGGACCTCCATGCGGGCGGCATCGGCGTTGATCACGCCCTTCTTCGAGCGCCCTGACACTCGGTCGACCAAGCCGTACAGGGCCAGCGTGAGCGCGTCGAGCAGCGAGGACTTGCCGCTCCCGATGGGGCCGAAGATGCCGAACAAGCCGTACCGGCCCAAGGCTTCGAAATCGACCACCACGGGCTCGACATAGCTCTGAAGCCCCTCGACCTCGAGGCGGATGGGTTTCATGGGCCCCTCACGGCGTGGGCCGAGGGGGCACCGTGGCGCGCGGTTCCGGTCGGGGACCAGGAGCATCCCCGCCCAGGAGCTCGACGAACAAGCGCACGATCTCCGGGTCGGGGTCGAGCCCGGTTTGCTCTCGGTGAAACGCCTGGAAGAGCTCCGCCGGGGGGAGTTGGTGGCGCACCTCGGGGGCGACGGTGTCTGCCCGGGTCTCGGGTAGGTCGACCCGGATGCGGACAAACGAGCGCGGCAGCTTCTGAAGCCGGGCCATGGACGCGTGGTCGAGTCGGTGGTCGACCGCCAGGCGGAGCTCGATGATGGCCCCTTCATGGGCGCCGGCCTCGACCTCGGTGATGACTTCGTCGACGCTGCTCGCCTCCCAGACCACGAGGGACCGCCCCGCAGCAATGGGGACCGCCCGAACCTGTGCGGGACTCCGGGCATCGGCCACGGTGACGATGCGGTGGGCCCGCTCGTGTTCGCGTTCCGACATTCGGAAGGCAAGGGGGGCGCCCGAGTAGGCCGCGAGGGACGGTGCGTCGTCGATGACCTGGGGGAGGTGGAGGTGGCCGAGGGCGGTGTACTGGGCCCTGGCCGGAAGATGCCGGCCATCGACCTGGTACGCGCCGCCGACGAGGACCCGCTCCGACTCGGAGGGCATGCAGCTGCGGACGGCCAGATGCGATGCAGCGAGCCGGATGGCCTCGGGGGGCGCATCCGCGAGAGGGGCAGCGAGGAGCTCTCCGACGTGGGCCGAGTAGGCCTGCTGCCGGGCGTGCTCCTCGAGGGTTCCGGTGAGCTGGCGGCGAAAGCGCGCCTCGCTCGGGTAGGGGAGCGCAGCCACGGACGCCTGCTCCCCGCTCGGAAGACCGAAGTGGAGATGGTTCGGGCCGGAGGTGAGGAGCTGAACCCTCCCTTCTCGAGCGATTCCGTGGGCCGCGGGAACATCGCCGGGGTGGCCCAGGATCCACACGCCGTGGCGGGCAGCGAGGGGCACCGCCGCGGTGAGGCGGTCTGGGCTGTCGTGGTTGCCAGCGATGACGACGACGGCCCGCCTCCCGCCGTCGCCCAGACGCGCCATGGTGTCGAAGAACAGCTCCTCCGCGACGATCGGGGGATTGTAGGTGTCGAACACATCGCCGGTGAGCAGCACCACGTCGATCTGCTCTTCCTCGCACAGCTCCACGACCTCCTCGCAGAAGGCTTCCTGTTCTGGCTGGCGCGAGATGCCCGCGAGGCTCTTCCCGAGGTGCCAGTCGCTGGTGTGCAGGATGCGCATCACCCCGTCATAGCCGGGCGAGCGGACAGAAGATGTCCGGCCCCCCTGCGACAGGCCATCAGTGGCGCGCCACCAGCTCCAATCGGAACGTGCTCTCGCGGGTGCCCGCGGGGACGCGCGCCGGCTGCCAGCCCGCCCACGACGCCACGGGGAAGGTGAACCCAGACCGGATGCGCAGGTTCTCTGTGGGCTCTGCCCAGAACATGGCTGTGGCATCGATCGGCGAGACGTCCCACCAAGTGATGGATGCCTCGCCGATCAAGCCGACCGTATCCGCGACGCGCTGCTCGACCATTCCCGCGAGGTTCAGGCGAGCGTAGACATCTGGGTAGGGATCCCAGCCCGACGGCAAGTGGATTCCCACGCCGGTGCGCACGGCCCCTCGTAGGTCGCCGTCGCCGATGCGACGAAGGTAGACGGCGTCGACCCCGTTGCTGGGCCATAGCTGGTGGGCTTCGTTGATCCAGGTGTAGGCCTGACCAGAGCGAAGCGTGACGGTGGCGCCCACCTGCCACTCGGGGTCGGGGCCAGGCGCGAGCCAGGCACCGGTGGCGCTGAGGTTGCCGAGGGCCCCTCGGGCACCTTCGGGGGTGCGGTAGGCGGCGACGGGGACCCCCACGCTCACTTTGTAGCGGTCCCACACGACATCGGCGGTGCCCGTGAAGGCTGTCGTGCCACCGTCGGGGCCGATCACACCTGCCATGGCGGCGCTCACTCCGGTGGTGCCGCCGATCGTCTCGATGGCGGACCCCTGAATCCCGAATCGATCCCGAACGACCGTCGGGCCGTTGGCGTCTGAGATGGCCGGTGCGGGGACGGCCTCTCCGGGAAGGCGCTCTTCCCAGGGTGCGTCCTGCGCGAGCGCAGCGGCGGCGACGATCCAGAGCATCAGGTGCCCTCCGCATCGGTGCTGGTGCCCAGACGATGGCGCTCGCCGAGGAGGTCGTCCAACGAACGGTCTTCCACGGTCAGCTGCCACACGGACTCTACGCCGTCGATGCGTACGCCCTCGATGGTGGCCGCGTCGATGCCGGCGTCGTCGAGGGCCAGACAGCCGAGGCTCGCCTCGCCCAACGTGAGCGGATCGATGCCGATGAGGTCCGTTGCCACAGCGGGGTCGACGGACACCCGGGTGCCGTCGGCGTACACCTGCAGTCCGGCGGCCAAGGGCCACGCGTCCTCCTCTGGCATGGGGCCGCGAGACCACACGATGCACAGGTCGTCGCCGAGTCGCAGGGCGCCCACAGGCTCAGCCATCGAGCCGGTATGGAACGTGCCACTCCCGATGAGGTCGGCGGGTAGGGCGAGGTGCACCGAGCGGGCTTCTTCGTACGGAGGAGCCACGGACCAGGCGAATCGGGTCGCCTTGCGGAGCGGCGCGTCGGGGTAGAACCACAGGTCCCCCTTCTCCGCGACGACGGTGCCCTCGACCGAGCCACCTTTGTCGAGGTTGACCACGCTGATCAACGTCGGATCGAGGTCGTGGCCCTCAGGTGCGACGGGCTCGCCGACCCGCACCTGCAGAGGAGCATCCGCTGGCCAGTTGGTTTGGCCGTCGAATGGCGACACGAAGTGAGGGCTCGGCTCGGCATCGCTGCAGGCAGTCGACAGGATCGCGGCGGCGACGACGAGGCTCCACCTCGGGGGGCGTGGCAACGACGCAGGGGTGCTGAACGGCAGCGGCAGGGGCACGCATCCTCCTCGGCGGGGAGCGTACCAGGATCCCCGGTCAGGTGGGATCATTGGTGCTGCCGAGTCCACTGTCCACGGCATCGTCGCGGCCTATCGGCCCGTTTGACCGACGCACGGGCCGTCGATGTCGCGGGACGACCGCGAGGCCGGGTACGTTGGAGAGGGAGGAGATGATGCTGGAGACCGCCGACCCTCGTGCTGCCCTGGATGATTCCGACGTCGCTGTGCGAGCCGCGGGCGCGCGGGACCTCGCCCGGGTCGGTGACCTGGGGGATGTGGCGATGCTTCTCGACCGCGCGACCCTCGATCGGTCGCCCTCTGTGCGGCTCTACACGGCGGCGGCGACCGCAGCGGTCCTGCGTCGCGCGCGACGCAGCGGGCCTCTGAAGCGCGCGGTGGCCGACCAGGTGCTCGATGCGCTGCGCCGCTTCGATCCGCAGGGGAACCCGAGCGTGCTGCTGGCGATCGGTGCAGTGGGCCCGTCCGTCCGTGGGCGCCTCGGACGGCTTTTGAAGGACCCGCACTCCGACGTGCGCCAGGCCGCGGTGGCGGCGCTTCGCGCGGAGGCCCTCTCGCCGCTGTCCATCGGGGACAAGGGACTGGAGAAGGATCTCGCCAAGTGGGCGTCCGGCTCCCTGCCGATGGAGGCCAAGCTGGACCTCGGGCGCCTGCTCGGGGAGGCCGGGCACCCCGACGGGGAGTCCCTGCTCCTGCAGATGTCGGCGGTCGTCCGGGACACGGAAGGGGTGCTGGACGAGGCGCGCCGTCGCATCACGGCACGACACCAACGCGACACCTACGGTGGTGTGTGGCGACGGCAGGAGCCTGAGGTGCTGTCGCCGCCCGACGACGACGCCGATGTTCCCTGGGTGGGTCTGACGGCCGAAGAATGGTTCGCCGATGGATCGCGCAAGCCCCTGAAGTGGCCGAAGGACGGCGTCCCCGTGGGGCCGGAGGGGCCGGCACGGCTGCTGTTCGTCGGCACCCCGGGTCAGGAGACCCACGCTGCGCTGCAGACGGCGGACGCCACGCGGTTCGGGTGTGTCGGAAAGCCTCTCGCTGCCTGGGTGGAGCGCTCCATCGACGAGCTTCGGGGGGTCGAGCCGCTGTGCCGGACGCTGCTGACTCGTCTTGGAGACGTGGAGAGCGCGTCGGCCCCGAAGGTCCGCACGTTGCTTCGGTGGCGAGGGGGCGATGGGGCTGCGGCCGGTGCAGAACTCGACGCGCTGCTGTCCGGCAAGAAGCCCAAGGCGGAGCTCCACTGGTGGCGCGCCAACGTCGCGCTGTCCGAGGGGGATCTCGACCTCGCGCGCGAGCACGTGGAGCGGTACCTTGCGAAGTCGCCGAAGAAGGGTCGTTTCCGGGCGGCGGCCGACCTGCTCCGGGGGTCCCTGAACCCCTGATGTGCCGCTACAGAGCGCCGACCAGGCCGAGCAGCAGGCCGACGCCGTAGCCGGTGCCACGGCCACTGCGTGTCGACGGCCCTGCCATGTCGACATGGAGCCAGGCCCCGCCCTCGTCGAGATGGTCCCCGATGTGGTTGCCGATGAACTGGCCGGCGCAGCTGACCTGGGCGTTGCCGCGGTTCTTCACCGAGTTCTTCATGTCGGCGACGGAGCTGGTGAACTCCCGTCGAAACAGCTCGGGGGCGTAGGGCTGCGGGTGGCAGAGGTCCCCGATCCGTCGGCCGGTGCGGACGGCCTCGGCCTCGAGCTCCCCGTCGCTCGCGTACAGCGCCGCGTGCTGCTGCCCGGTGGACACCAGCTGGGCCCCTGTGAGCGTGGCCAGATCGATGAGGCGCGCGGGACGCCGGTTGCGGGCGCACCAGGCGAGCCCGTCGGCCAAGACGAGTCGCCCTTCTGCGTCGGTGTTGTTCACCTCGACCGTGCGGCCCGAGTACATCTCGATGATGTCGTCGGGTCGTGTGGCACCTGGACCCACGGCGTTCTCGGCGATGCACAGCACGGCGGTGATCCGGTGGGAGACCCCGAGGCGGACCGCGGCCTCGAATGCGCCGAGCACGGCGGCCGCGCCGCCCATGTCGGTCTTCATGCCGGGCATGCCGGTCTTGGACTTGATGGACAGACCGCCTGTGTCGTAGACGATGCCCTTGCCCACCCATCCGTCGCCACCGTCGCCCTCTCCGTGGTCCAGGACGACCAACGCCGGGGACTGCTCTGCGGCCTTGCCGACAGCGTGCAGCCCTCCGAGGCCCGCCTCGATCAAGTCGGCGTCTCGCAGCACGTCGATGCGGCAGCCGATGCGCTCGGCCACAGCCCGGGCTTCGGCCACGAACGCGTCGACGTTGAGATCGTTGGGCGGACGATCGACCAGCTGGGCGGCGAGGCGCACCCCGTCGACGGCGGGCTGGAGCTTCGTGAGGTCGATGGGGCCGTCAGGGCCGATGGCAGCAAGCCGTGCGGTGCGCTCGGTCTGGCTGCCGGCGCGGCCTTGACGAGGAAAGGCCCGCGCCGCAGCGAGGGCGCTGGCCGTGGCGTGCTCGGGCTCGCTCACGCACAGGACGACGTCGACGACGCCCGAGGTGCGCAGGGCAGCGAGGCCCTGGGTGATGGCCCAGGCTCGGCTCTCGCTGTTGTGGCGGGAGCACGCCTTGGGCAGGACGACGGCGGCGACCTGGGACGGCTGCCCGTCGCGCCACGTGGTGGTGGAGCGCGCGGTGTCGGTCGACTCCGTGCGCTTGACCATCTGCTCCCAGGCGGTCGGGTCGACCCCAGAGGGCAACAGGTCGCGGACATCTGGACTCAGCAGCGCGCTAGAGCGGCCGACGAGCACGAGGGTGGCGCACCCCTTGGGGTTGGGGGCGGGGAGGGTGGTGACCACGTACGACATCGGCGGGACCTCGCAGAAGGGGCGAGGGTAACCTCAGCGCACGAGGGGGTGGTGTCAGCGCCGCTTTCGCGTCCCGCCCTTGGCCGGCTGCTTCCCGTCGCCGAACTCCGTGACGATGCTCCGATTGATGCGGTCGAGCCGGGTCACGGTCTTGTCGGTCTTGCTCGGCAGCTTCTTCGTGATGCCCATGTTGTGGTTGACCGCTTTGATGGCCTTCGGCCCCTTGAAGATGTGGTCGAGAAGATTGCCTTCGGCGATCTCGTCTTTGGTCTTCTGGGGCAACGTGCGGCTCTTCTTCGCGAGGGAAGCAGCGGCCACGGGAGCATCGGCGAGCTTCACGATGCTGCGCTGCATCTTGCTGGTGAAGCCGTTGACGGCGTCGATGCCGGCGGTCACGTCGCTGGGCACGGCTTCGCTGGCGGAGAGGGTAGGGACCTTGCCCTTCATGACCAGGTTCAGCTTCCCGTCGGCCCGCGCGTCGAGCTCCGCGATGGCCTTGGGCAGCGTCGTGCGCTTCTTGAGGCCCAAGGCGGAGTTCAGGTCTCCGCGCGCCGCCTCGAGGAGGCGATTGGCGCCGTTGAGGTTCCGGTCGATCCGAGAGACGTCGGCGAAGAAGTCGTCGATCGACTCGATGCCCACCTCCATGATTCCTTCGTTCTTCTTGTCCTTCTTCTTGCCCTTCTTCGCCAGGGCCGCCCCGGGGGTGGCGACGAGGAGCGCGATCGCCGCGATGGCGAGAAGACGGCGGGCGGTGACGTGGGGGCTCGGCATGTGTCGTGACTCCGGATGCTCAGGATAGCGGCCTGGGAAGGAGGCAGCATGGGGGCGGCGCTGACGGCGATCGAGAAGGGGATGGCGGATGCCCGGAGAGCTCGGGCTGGCGGCGATCTGCATGCCGTAGAGCGGTTGCTCGCAGACGCACATCGTGCTTCGACGTCCCTGGAGCCAGAGCATTCGATGCGGGCCATCGTGGGCTGGCGTCATCTGAAGGCCTTGTTTGATCTGGGACGGGTGGAACAGGCCGAGAAGGTGCTGCTGGACGTTCTCGAGCTCCCTGAGCCCTTCGGCGAGGGATCGGGGGGGATCCGCGCGGCCGAGCCGATCGCTCGGGGGATCTGGGATCGCCTGGGCTACGGCCGGCCCTCGGTGCGGACCCTCTGGACCCGGTACGTCGACCAATGGGAGCAAGGCGGCGACCCGTGGATGGCCGCATGCGGTCGGGCACAGCTGCTGTGGGAGTGGGCCTGCGCCGGAGAGATGGTTCGGGTGCACGAGGCGGTCGAGGCCATCGCATGCGCCACGCCCTCGCGGTTTGCGGGCGGCCCATCTCGGCATCCCCTCGCTCCCGATGCGGCGGGCTCGTTGTTCTACGCTCAGATGGACCACGCGAGGACGGCCGCGTGGGCGTCGGTGTGGTCCGCGGACGAGAAGCTCGCCAGGCTCGCGCTGGAGCTGTACGCCGATGCCCTTGCGGAGGCTGAGCTCCCCGAGGACTACTGGTTCGTGGAGTCGACGGCTCGGGCCGAGCTTCGCTTCGGATGGCCCCTGGACGCCGTCGAACGCTGGGAGGTGGAGGCGCGGCGCCTCGACCATGGGCGGGCTGCTCTGCACCTCGGGCTGGCCCAGGCGGAGCTGGGCGCCGACCCAGCAGCGTCGCTGGCGCACCTGCTCCCCGAGGCAGACGAGGCTGGGCCGGAGTGGGGGGTGGATGCGCGTCGGGTCCTCGTACGCTCGGCGAACGACGACCTCCGCTCGGAGCGCTGGGAAGCCGAGGCCAACGCGACGATCGAACAGTACGGGCTGGGCGTGTTCCGGCCGGAAGCATCGCCAGCGCAGGTGGCTGAGCGCTAAGGTATTGTTCGTGAACGGAGGTGCCGCAATGCGGGCTTGGTGGTGGTCGATTGCCCTCGGAATGGTGGCGTGCAGCGGGGGTGGCGAAACGGACGGCCCCAGCACTCAGCTACAGGACGACGACGATGACGACGTCGGCGACGATGACGACGACGCTGGCGTGGGTCTCCCCGACGTCTACGAGCTGGCCCGCGACGACACCAACTACTGTGAGTCCCAGCCGGCGTACGAACCCACCGTTCCCACGTCCAGCAACCACTGGTTCAGCGAGCTGGAGTACGACGCCAACGGCGTGGTCAGCGGCTACGAGTTGGTCGAGATGTACCCCAACGCCCGCTTTGAAGAGTCGGGCATCACCGATTGTGTGGTGGTGTGGGAAGTGACCGGGGACGTCGACGACGCGGTGGTCGGCGGCACCGACATCGGGCTCTCGGTCAACTTGGTCATCGATGTGGTGGAGACCACCTGCGACCCCAATCCGTTCGAGGAAGAGACGAACCTGACGGCGCACTACAACGTGGCGCTCACGGGGGAGGCCACCCGCTGGTACTTCGACTCGGGCACCGAGTTTGCGGCCGGCTACGGCGACGACGACTACCTGAGCTGGTTCTTCGACGACTGCAAGTTGTTCTGATGACGACCATGCGGTGGATCTCTGTGGGGTGGCTCCCGTTGGCGGCGTGCAGCGATGGGAAGAGCGATGACGGCAGCGGGGACGTGACCTTCGCCGACACGTACGCCGATACCGATACCGATACCGATACCGATACCGATACCGATACGGACGCCGACGCCGACGCGGACGCGGACGCGGACGCGGACGCGGACGCGGACGCCGACGCGGACACGGACACGGACACGGACACGGACACGGACACCGGTACGGGTGGCCTGCCCGATCCATTTGCCGGGCTGTCCGCCACCTGCGGCACGTCGATCGCCGCGATGAACTACACGTCCTACTATGTAGGCGAGCTGCAGATCAGCGGCACGACGGTGTCGGGGACCGAGACGATGGCGTTCTACCCATCGCCCGACCTCGAGACGACCTGCGGACTGTCTCCCTCCTGCCTGGTGGTGTGGGACCTGACGGGGACGGTGGAGACGACGTCCCAGCCGTCCTTCAACTACGCCATCGCCGTTGACGCCACACGGAACCTGGTCCTCACCACCTGCGACGACGTCTACATGTTGCTGTGGGAGCCGGACACGTACTCGGGTACCTACGCCGTGGCCGAGAACCTCGACGGGACGAGCACCGTGGGCTTCGAGTCTTCGGGGACCGTCTTCGGCGAGGGCCACTGGAGCGGCGGTGACCTCACCTATGTGAGTGGGTCCCAGTGTGCGGCGCTCCCCGATACCCCGCCCTGTCCCTGATCGTTCGGTCGGCGCGGCTGCCTGCGGCCGTCTAGAAAACGAGAGAGCCCCGAACGCGCGCGCGTTCGGGGCTCTGCTGCTTCAGCTCGTGGGGGTCGGTCAGACCCGCTCGAACACCGCTGCGGCACCCATGCCGCCGCCGATGCACATGGAGACCACGCCGTAGCGCACGTCCCGGCGCTTCATCTCGTGAAGCAGCGTGGCGGTGAGCTTGGCACCGGTGCAGCCGAGGGGGTGACCCATGGAGATGGCGCCGCCGTTGACGTTGACCAGGCTCTCGTCGATGCCCAGGTCGCGCACGCAGTACACGGCCTGGCTGGCGAAGGCCTCGTTGATCTCGAAGAGCCCGACGTCGGACAGACTGATGCCCGCCTTTTCTAGGGCCTTCGGGATGGCGTAGCGGGGGCCGACGCCCATGATCTCAGGGGGCACGCCGACCACCTGGAAGCTGCGAAGCAGCCCGAGGATGGGCAGTCCCTTCGCCTCGGCGACCTCGCGGGCGGCGATGAGGGTGGCCGCTGCGCCATCGCTCATCTGGGAACTATTCCCTGCCGTGACGCTGCCCCGTGCGGCGAACGCCGGGCGGAGCCTTCCGAGGCCCTCGACCGTGGAGGCGCGGGGGCCTTCGTCCACCGTGTGGGTGATCTCGTGCCAAGAGCCGCCCTTGAACACCTTGGTGTGGAGGGGCACGATTTCGTCGTTGAAGCGACCGGCCGCCTGAGCCGCGAGCGCCTTGGTGTGACTGGACACGGCGAAGCGGTCCTGGTCCTCTCGGGAGACCTCGAACTGCTTGGCGACGTTCTCCGCCGTGATGCCCATTGGCGTGTAGGCCTCGGGACGGCTCGCCATCAGGCCCGGGTTGGGGGCCGGCTTCTCGCCACCCATGGCGATCATCGTCATGGACTCGACGCCGCCGGTGAGCACGATGTCGTTCCATCCGGCGTGGATGCCCGCCGCGCCCTGCGCGAGCGACTGCAGCCCGCTGGAGCAGAAGCGGTTGATGGTGAGGGCGGGCACTTCGTCGGGCAGGCCGGCGATGAAGCCGCCGATGCGGGCGATGTTCATGCCCTGCTCGGCCTCGGGCATGGCGGTGCCGACCACGAGGTCCTCGATGGAGCTTCCTTCGACGCCGGCACGCTCGACGGCGGCCTTGAGCACCGCGCCGAGCATGTCGTCGGGGCGGGTGTCCTTGAGGGAGCCCTTGTTGGCCTTGCCGACCGCAGTGCGGACGGCGGAAACGATAGCGACTTCGCGCATTTTGATTCGTCCTTGGTTCGTGTGCTTCGGTTGGCGCGGCCCCCAGGTGAAGGCCGCGCAGAACCGGGTCGGTTGCTTAGTTGCGGAGGGGCTTTCCGGTCATGGCGAAGTGGGCGATGCGCTCCTGGGTCTTCTGCTGACCACAGAGGTGCAGGAAGGCCTCGCGCTCGAGCTCGAGCAGGCGCTCCTCGCTCACACGGGTGCCCCAGGGGATGTCGCCCCCGCACAGCACGTGGGCCAGGGTCTTGCCGACGTACGCGTCGTACTCGCTGATGAAGCCACCTTGCTGCATCTGGTAGAGGAACAGCTCGATGGCGGCCTTGCCGGTCGGGCCGGGGAGCTTGACCGTGCGCTGAGCCGGTGCCTTGTAGCCGGCATCGGCGAGGCCGCGGGCGAGCACCTTGGCATCGTAGATGCGGCGGTCGACGTTCATGGCGACCTGGTCGGTGGGACGCAGGAAGCCGAAGTCGCGGGCCTCGCCGGAACCGGCGGCCACCTTGGCCATGCCGATGCGCTCGAACGCCTTCTGCACGAAGGGGTTGGGGTCGTAGTCGATGTCCTGGGGGAGGTCGCCCAAGTAGCGAACGACCATCTCCTTGCAGCCGCCAGCGCCGGGAACGAGGCCGACGCCGACCTCGACGAGGCCCATGTAGGTCTCGCCGGCCGCCACGGTGGCGGTGCTGTGCATCGCCAGCTCGCAGCCGCCGCCCAAGGTCATGCCGTGGGGAGCGGTGATGACGGGCCGAGCGTTGTACTTGGCCCGCTGCATGAGGCCCTGGAGGGTGGCGATCTGGTTCTCGATCTGGTCCCAGGCCTTCGCACCGATGGCCATGCCGATCATGCCGAGGTTGGCGCCAGCACAGAAGGCCCTTGGGTCTTCACTCGCGATGACCAGGCCATCCCACTCGCCCTCGTCGAGGGCGTCCAGGGCGTCACCGAAGAGACCGATGATGTCGGCGTCCAGGGCGTTCATGAAGGCGGGGCTGTGCAGCTCCAAGCCCAAGATGTTGTCGCCGAGATCGAGCAGGGAGGCCGAGCTGTTGTGCTTGACTTCGCCGCGGGCTGCCCGGACGTCGGAGAGGAAGAGCTGGCCTTCCGGGAAGGGCACCGACTCGGTGCCTCCGGACGTGCGTGCGTAGGTGGGCGTGCCTTCGTCCGTGCGGTCGTAGAAGGACTCACGGCCGCTCGCCAGCATCTCGAGAACCCAGCCTGGGATCTCGCGGCCTTCGGCCTGCATCTTCTCGACGCTCTTGCGCACGCCGATGGCGTCCCACGTCTCGAAGGGCCCCATGTCCCAGCCGAAGCCCCAGCGCATGGCGCGGTCGACGTTGACGACGTCGTCGGCGATCTCTGGGATGCGCTTGGCGGAGTAGATCAGCGTGTCGGCGGTGGCCCGCCAGGCGGCCTCGCTGGCCAGATCGTCGCCGTAGACCATGGCCTGGAGGCCCTTGGCCTTCTTGCCCTGCTTGCCTGCCTTCTTGGCAGCCCCGATGGAGGGGAAGCGGACCTTCTCCTGCTCCCGGTACTCGAGGGTGGCGGGGTCGAGGGCGAGGATCTTGGTCTTGCCGCCCTCTTTGGTCTTCTTGTAGAAGCCCGCACCGCTCTTGGCGCCCGCACGCCCATCGGCGAGGAGCTGGTCGACCACGGCGGGGAGCTTGAAGATCTCCCGCTCGTCGTCATCGACGAGGTATTCGTAGAGGTTGTCGAAGACGTGGCGGAGGGTGTCGAGGCCGACGACGTCGGCGGTGCGGAACACCGCGGACTTCGGCCGACCCATCGCCGGACCGAAGATGGCGTCGACCTGCTCGACCGTCAGGCCCTTCTCTTCCATGTGGCGGAACACGCTGGCCATTCCGTAGGTGCCGATGCGGTTCGCGATGAAGTTCGGGGTGTCCTTGCAGTAGACGATGCCCTTGCCGAGGACCTTGTCGCCGAACTCGGCCATGCGGGCCACGACGGCGGGGTCGGTGTCGGCGCCCTGCACGATCTCGAGCAGGCGCATGTAGCGGACCGGGTTGAAGAAGTGGGTGACCAGGAAGTGCTTGCGCATCTCCTCGGGCATCTCGGCGGCCATGTCCGACAGCTTGATGCCGCTGGTGTTGGACGAGACGATGCTGCCGGGCTTCCGGTTCTCTGCGACCCAAGCAAACACTTTCTGCTTGATGTCGAGGCGCTCGACGACCACCTCGACGATCCAGTCGCACTCGCCGAGGCGGGCTCCGTCGTCTTCCATGTTGCAGGCGGTGATGAAGGACGCGTCGGCCTTGCGGAACAGCGGCGCGGGCTTCATCTTCGTCGCACTGACGATGCCCTTGTTGGCGAGGACGTTTCGGTCGTCCGCGTCCTTTGGCACGATGTCGAAAAGCAGGCTCTCGATGCCGGCGTTGGCCAGGTGGGCAGCGATGCCGGTGCCCATGACGCCGGCGCCCAGGACGGCGACCTTGCGGATGGTCGGATGGCTCATCAGCACTCCTCGGAAAGGGGAAGAGGGTGGCTGTTGGACGTAGCCGGTTCGTGCCCCCATGGACACTGCAACTCTCCATTCGGACAAGGCACCCCTGCACGACGGATCCCGTCGTGTCGTGCGGGCGGGACGGGGCTGGCGTGGACCCTCGGGGAGCAGGGGTGTACAAGCTTGCATGGCGGCCCACTCTGGGGCTGCGCCCTTTCGGGCAGTGGAGGTCGGATGTTGGTGTGGTTGGCCCTCGTGGCGGTGGCCCTCGGTGAACCCACGGAGACCGAGCTGGAGCCTGGCACCTTCGAGGCGGTCGGGGCCACCGATCGCATCTCGGTGACGCGACTCGCGGTCCCGGAGGGCGTCGCCGCTGCAGCGGACGATCGCTTGTGCCGCGTCCGCTTCACGGCGACAGAGGCCGGCCCGCTCACCCCAGCCTTCACCGAGTGTCCTCCTGGGCTTCAGGCCGCGACCGATGCCGCCATGAAGATGTGGGTGGTCACGCTCTCGGAGGGGGAGGGCACCGAAGCCCCGGCACAAGCCAATCTCGACGTCTGGGTGCGTTTTGGGGTGGGCGCGCGGGAGGTCCCACAGCTCTATGTTCGAGGAGACTGGTCCCGGGAGCTGAGCCTCCCGTCGGGTGTCAGCGGCATCAAGCTGTCTCCCGCCGAGCTCGGTCGCCCCGTCTTTCCGGAGCAGGCCCTCGACGACGGCGTGCTCGGGGCCAGCTGCTCGGTCGACGTCAAGGTGTCCCATCGGGGCTACCTGCAGTCCGATCCGGTGGTGTTCGGGTGCGATGACGCCTTTGCAGACGCTGTCGTCACCGCGGCGCAGCGGTGGCGCTTCAAGGCCCCCCGATTGGGTCAGGAGCCGTCGACGTCCGCTTCGGTCCTCGGCGTGGTCTTCGAAGCGGTGCCGGGAAGTGCACCGGGGCAGCTCGAGGGCAAGGTCGAGGTCATCGTGCCCGGCAGCGGGGAGAAGCTGGTGATGCGGCAGGGGCCGCGGCAGGTGAGGAGCGGCATCCCGAAGAACGCTGAGCCGCTGCTGGTGCTCGATCACGATCCCTACGCCGAAGTCGAGGTGATGGACTGGGTGTGGCCCGAAGGTCCGGTGGAGGCTGAGATCCGCTGCGACCTGCTCGTCCAAGTCGACTCTCGGCGCAACGTCTTGGTGTGGCCCGAAGCCTGCCCGGAGGGAGCGGTGGAGACCATGGTCGCGGCGGTGTCCCGCTGGAGCCTGCGCCCGGGGGAAATCGAGCCAGGGGAGCGCTACGGTCGCTTCCGCGCCGCGGTGGTGCTGCAGCCTGGGATGGAGCCCCAGCTCGTGGTACCAGAGAGCGACATCGTCTCGATCGCCGACGAGGTCGCCGACCGGGTGCACACCTTCCGCGACGCGGTGACGAAGAGCCGCGTGGCCCCTCGCATGCCCAAGGGGATGTCGGGGCCCGAGGAGTGCACCTTGAAGGTGGAGGTCAGCCCGTCGGGCAAACCCTCCGCTATCGAGCCGATCCGTTGCTCCGACCTGGCGTTTGCCGAGGCGAAGAAGGCGGTGAAGCAGTGGCGATGGGACCCCGCCCAGGAAGACGGCAAGCCGCTGGCCTGGGCCACGACCGTGAAGCTGAAGTTCGCGGGCGGCTGACGGGCGTCAGCGGACGGCGCGCCACACCGTGAAGCGTCGGTCCTTGTGGGCGAGCTGCACCTTGGGGAAGCGCGCTTCGAGCTTCTCCCGCAGGGGGATGGCCCCTTGGGTCGTGATCCACAGCTCCCCGCTCCGGCCGAGGCGCCGGGAGGCCTGGTCGATCAGCTGCCGAAGGGGCCCGGGCTCCATGTCCTTCCCCCGATGCAGGGGAGGGTTGCTGACGATGGCCCGGTAGCGGCCGGTGTCCGGAGGGAGCCCCTCCTGGAGGATCACGTTGGCCTCGGGGACGTTGCGCCTCGCGGTCTCCACCGCGAGGGCGTCGACGTCGGACAGATCCACCGGCAGGCCATCTCGTTGGTGCACGAACTGGCCGATGACGCCAGCGCCGCACGCGAAGTCGAGGACCCGTCCGTCGAAGGTGGGCAGGCGCTCGAGGAGGGCTTCGGTCGCCGGGTCGAGGTGGCCGTGGGCAAACAGACCGGGCCACGACACACCCTCCAGCACCACGCCGCCGACCTCGTAGCGGTACGGCTCGGGCTTCGGGGCGGGCGGCACTTCCTCGAGCCCTCGCGCCCGCCAGACGCGGCAGTGTCGCTTGGTCATCACCGACTCGACGTCGGTGAAGCGCTCCGACAGCACCTTGCCAGCGCTCTTGATGCCCTCGTCGTTGGCGCCATGGACCCAGAGCACGCCGTCCGGGGTGAGGCGGTGGGCGATGGCTTGGATGAGGGTCCGGAACGCCTCCTTGCCTTTGGGCAGGCGAGCGACGGCCAGGCCGAATGGGCCCTGGGCTGGCCACGGTGTGGCGGCCCGTCCGTCGAAGGCGAAGCGGTCCCATACCGATACGTCGGCGCCCAGATCGGCCAGATCGGTCTGAATGGCATCATGGTGCCCCGCGATGAGGGCGGTGGTGCGCGCGGGCACCGCGTCTTGCAGCGTGGAGAGGGCCTCGGCGGCGACCTCCCCGCTGACAGTGCGGTCCTGGGATGGGTGGCTCACTTGGCGATCTCGCGGCCGCTGGACCTCCACGCGCCGGTGCCGCCGGTGATGTTCACGGCAGCGAAGCCACCGGCAGAGAGCTGGTCGGCGGCCCGTGCGGAGCGCCCGCCAGATTGGCAGATCACGTAGACGGGAGCGCCGTCATCGAGAGCTTGGATGGCGGGATCGGCGAGGGTGAAGCCGAGGGGTACGTTGACCGCCCCGGGGACATGGCCCGCCGCGAACTCCCCCTCGGTCCGAACGTCGATCAGCTGAGCGCCATCGGCCAGCGCCTTCTCCAGCCCCGCGATGTCGGTGTCGGATCGGGGGCCAGCAGGGGCCTGCTTGGCGGCTCCAGGGGCGGGGGACGACGGGGTCGACGGCGTGCTGGCCGTACCGCAGGCAACAGCGGCGAGGAACAAGACGTAGCGCATGGTGTACTCCGGGCCGTGGCATAACTGCCCGGGCCCGACGCCGTCGCCGTCGGAGCGCACCGAGAGGAGCCCATGAGCTGGCCTGCCTGGACCGAAGCCCTGAAAGAACGATTCGTCGCGGACGAGGCAAGCGCCTTCCTCGTCGTGGGGGACATACATGCCAAGCGCTGGATGGTGGAGGGGGAGTCCCTCGATGCCGCCAACGTGTTGGTGCGTCTGCTCGCTCGAAGCCGACCCGTGGTCGGCGTGTTTCGCACCGGCATAGCCGGAGGACTGCGCTTCTCGACCTTCACGGACGAGAAGAAGTTCGACGAGCTCGTCGACGCTGCGATGTTGATGTCGGGTGCGGCTGTGGCGTTGTCGGCGCGGGTGCCCATGGAGGCCTTGGGCCGCATCTGGCAGGCACTGAACACCGTGGGCCACGATCAGGCCTACATGATCGTCGACATCGACAACCTCCTGCCCCGTCGCCGCAAGCGGATCGATCCCGTGCCCACGGCTCCGGCGCTCTTCGACTGGCCGCAGCACCCGACGCTGCGCAAGTCCAACAACATCGTGGTGTTCCTCACCACCTCGCTGGAGGCGCTCCGGCCGGAGCTGGTGGAGGCATGCTCGGTCATCCGCCTCGACGGGACCCCGGTCCTGGACCAGACCACCCAAGCGGCCCTCGAGCACCTGCAGGAGGACGTCGGGTCTCCTTCGGTGATCGACGCCCCGTCCATCCCGGGGGCTGCGCCCGCGCCGGCCCCGGCCGCGCCGCCCCCCACGGCTGGCTTCGAGGTGTTGCTGCCGTTGCTGGAGAAGGCCTTGGTGCGTGCGCTGCTCGATCACCCCGAGGAGCATCGCCCGAAGCGGCTGCCGGTGATGAAGGCCGTGGCCGACGTGATGGAGCAAGGCGGTGCCGGCTGGCACGGCCTCACCTTTTCCCTCGACGAGGAAGGCGACGTCGTGGTCGAGGGCGACGGGGGCGCCGACTTCCTGGGGATGTGGAAGGGGGACATTGCCCTGGACGCGGCCGGCGGCATGCTGCTCAAGGCCCTGACCGGGGGCTTCTCGGCGGGCAGCCCTCCGGACCTCGACGAGACCGCCATGCGCGCGCTCGCCAAGCGGGTGGCGAAGAAGCTCAGGTAGCCAGCGCGCCCTCGGCTTGGGCCTCGCGGCCGCTGAGGGGGGCTGGCTTCGGCGGGTCCATGCGTCCGGTGAGCCGGGAGACGAGCAGCAGCGTGGTGAGGCCTCCGAGCATGGCGACGGTGCGGAAGGGCCACTCGATGCCATCGATGGGGTCTGGGTACAGGAGGTTCGGAAGGCCCAGGGTGCCTTCGCCTCCCGCCAGCCGCAGGACGATGCTGACCGACAACCCTGCGAGGGCGCCGGTGCGGTTGGCCTTGGGGTCGAAGAGCGCGGCGGTGAGCTGCGGAAACAGGATGCAGTAGACGAGATCGCCGCACAGGTACCAGAGGGCCGACACGGAGCTGTAGGTGAGGGCCACCACGGTGGCGAAGATGCCGAGCACCACGATGAGCCATCGCACCAGGCGCGCGACCTGCTCTGCGGAGGCCGATGGGTTGAGGAGCCGGCGGTAGCCGTTCCAAGAGAGCAGGGACGCCGCGGAGAGCATGCTGCTGTCCACGCTGCTCATCACGGCCGCGGCCACGGCGCCCAGCCCTAGGACCCCGACCCACTGGGGCACGGCGTAGCGGAGGACGTAGGGGAGCACGAGGGCGGGCTGCTCGGTCATGGCGGCCAGAGTGGCGTCGCCGCCAGGACCGAGGTCGGCGCCGGTGAGCTGGGTGGCGGCGAGGCCCAGGACCATCGGGGGGACCGCCATGGCGGCGCACAAGACCCCCGCGAGTAGGCTCGTGCGTCGGGCCGCCTCCGGGGTCGGGGAGGACAGCACCCTCTGGAAGTAGACGTTCCATGGGATGCCGCCGAGCACGAGCAGGACGGTGTAGTCGGACCAGGACCAGGCCTCCCGCGGGCTCGACACCGACAGGGTGACGGCGTCCGCAATGGTGCCCCAGCCGCCCACGGCCCCCACCACGTAGGGCGCAGCGAGGCCGAGGCCAGCGACGATGAGGAAGAGTTGAAAGACGTCGGTCCACGCCACGGCGCGGAGTCCACCGAACACCGTGTAGGCGATGGCCACGGCGGCGCTCACGATGATGGAGAGCTTGAGGTCGAGGCCAATGATGGTGCCGAAGGTGGATCCCAAGGCCACGAGGATGGCGGCCGACCACAGGACCTCCGCCAGCACCGCAGGAATCGTGAGAGCGAAGGCCATGCCTCGTCCGAAGCGTTGCTCCAACGGGTCGATCAGCGTCGTGTAGCCCATGCGGCGCATGCGCGCGGCGTAGAACAGCCCGCCGACCACGAGAGACAGCGCGTAGCCGAGGCCGGCCTGGCCTCCCCACAGGACCCCGGAGGTGAAGGTCTGCTCGGCGGTCCCATTGATGTAGCCACCGCCGACCCAGGTGGCGGTCATCGTGAGCAGTCCGACCCATGCGGGCAGCGTACGCCCAGCGAGGAGCAGCTCCACCAGAGCGTCGTCTCCTTCGCCGCTTGGCTCCGGGGCGCCGCGGCTCGCCCATACGCCGACGAAGAAGACCGCCAGGTACATGATGGTGATGGAGAGGAGGCCGGGCCAGAAGACGTCGTCGAGCATTGGGCCACGATCGGGCAACGCCGGCCGATGTGCAAGGGCGTCGTAGGATGCGGGTCTCCCAGGAGGCGGCCATGCCCGACGCGAACCCCACGGCGACCCACGAGCGGCTCCGCGCATCGCTTCGGGAGGTCTACGGTCGCCCGTTCCTGCTCGCGGTGGATGTCGTGCAGGCCTACGCGGGCATGGCGCGGCAGCTGGAGGCGCTCGGAGGCGAGGTGGGCTTCGTGCTCGCGGCACGGGTGGGCACGGGGCCGCTCCCGCCGGAGTCCGTGCCCTGGCACAACCTCGGGCTGCCCCCCGGCGAGAACCTGATGGACGCCATCCACGGGGCCGATGCGGCGCTGGCGTCGGCGGGCGAGGCCGTGTCGGCCTTGGTCGATGCCGTCGACCCGGATCGGAAGATGCCCGCTCTGGGGGCCTTCTACAGCGCCGGAGCGCCGGTCACGGGGCGTCCGATGTGGGGGGCGCGGCCGGCCACGTGGCAGGCCTTGGAAGACAAGACGGTGATCGACGAGGTCTGGGACGCAGCGAGTGTGCCTCGTGCGCCCGTCCGGGTCGTTCCGTGCTCGCTCGACGCGCTGACGGAGGCCGCGCGAGCGCTGGATGAGGGGCATGGCACGGTCTGGGCAGGGGATGCCCGAGAGGGCTTCCATGGGGGCGCGGCTCGCACCCGCTGGGTTCGAGATGTGGAGCAGGCGCGCCGGGCCGTGGCCGACCTCGGCCCCCACTGCGATACCGCCCGGGTGATGCCCTTCCTCGAGGGGCTGCCGTGCAGCATCCACGGGGTCGTGATGCCCGATGGCGTCGCGGTGTTCCGTCCCGCGGAGATGCTGGTGCTTCGTGGCCCGGATGGCTTCGTCTATGCCCGTGCCGCGACGCTCTGGGACCCTCCAGCCGCCGAGCGGGAGGCGATGCGGGGCGTCGCTCGCCGCGTGGGCCAGCACCTGGCGGAGGCCTTTGCGTACCGTGGCGCGTACACCGTGGACGGGGTGATGACCGCGGAGGGCTTCCGACCCACGGAGCTGAACCCCAGGGTGGGCGCCGCCATGGGCATGCTCAACCCCACCCGCGAGCTGGGACCCCAGGTCCCGTTCACCTTGCTCCACTTCGCGCTGGTGGAGGGGCTGGAGCCATCCGTGTCGGCGGCGGAGCTCGAAGCGGCGGTCCTCGAGCAGGCCGATCGCCACCGGACGGGGAGCTTCGGCTTCACGGTGCCTCGGGATGGCGGGGCGCGCACCACCACAGAGACCGTGCCCCTTCGCTGGGCAGGGGAGCGCTGGGAGCGGGGGGAAGAAGACGGGGCCCATGCTACGGCGGTCGCGGGCCCGGGCCCCACAGGGGACTACATCAATGTGCGGCTGGCGGTGGATGCACCCACGAGGATGGGTTTGGTGGGTCGCTCCCTTGCGCCTGCGGTGGCCGCCTTCGTGACGTGGTCGGACGAGCACTTCGGAAGCACCCTCGGTCCGCTGCAGCCCGCGCCGGATCTCCATAGGAGCGACCCATGAACGACGACCCGAGGCTCGACTACCCGGCCACCTCCCGCAACCGTGAGGCCCTCCTCGAGGTGCTCCGGTCCGTGCTGTCCCCCGAGGCGTCGGTGCTCGAGGTGGCCTCGGGGTCCGGCCAGCATGCCCGGGCCTTCGTGGACGCCCTCGATGGGGTCCGATGGCAGCCGAGCTCCTACGAAGTCCATGAGCGGGCCAGCGTCGACGGGTGGGCCGACGGGCACCCCCGCATCGCACCCGCCATGGATCTCGACGTGAGGGCCCACCCGTGGGCGCTCCCAGAAGGGTCGTTCGACGCGGTGTTCTGCGCGAACATGGCCCACATCGCACCGTGGCCGTGCACGCCCGCCTTGTTCGAGGGTGCCGCACGGGTGCTGCGGCCGGCTGGCCAGGTGTTGTTGTATGGCCCCTTCGACGTGCCGTGGCAGCCCCTGGTGGCGTCCAACGCGCGCTTCGACGCAAGCCTGCGGTCCCGAGACCCCAGCTGGGGGATCCGGGCCCTCGACGACGTAGAGGCGGCCGCGGCGGCGGTGGGGCTGTCCCTCACTGCGACCCACCTGATGCCGGCGAACAATCTCACCCTGGTGTTCGGGGCGACGGACTAGAAGCTGAAGCTGGCGCCCAACGAGCCACCGTAGGTGCCCAGATCGGGGTCTGAGCCGTCAGGGTCGTAGCCACGGTCTGGCTCCTCGAGCCAGATGCCCTGGTCGACGACCAGCGGGTCGCCCGCGGCGACCGTGTAGTCGTCGTTGGTCCAGTCGAGGTCGTCGCTGACATCGACGAAGGCGGGCACGTCGGTGCCGACCTGCATGCCCGTCACGGGCTCGACCACGTTGCTGCCCCACACGTACTCGTCGTCGTCGGCGATGAGGGTGTGGTGAACGTCGATGGTGTAAGGGAGGTTCTTGGCGGGAATGCTGGCGGCGTAGAACAGCGGCCCATCGCCCTTGTGGTGCACCACGATGCTGTTGTGGAGCAACAGGTTGCCCGAGCTGCTCGCGGACGCGAAGCTGCCGCCGTCGTCGGGGTCGAGGGCCTCGTTGAACGCGGCGGTGATGTGGGCCGCGTCGACGTCGATGTCTTCTCCGTCGGCTTCGACCCGGATGCAGCCCCCCCGCTCCGCGAGGTTGTCGACGCACAGGCCGTTGGTCCAGACCAGGGACGCATCCCGGCTCATCAAGGCACCCCCGTCGGCCAGGGCGATGTTGCCTGCGAAGCTGGTGCGGGTGGCCACGGAGGACACCGTGATGTTGAGGAACATGCCACCGCCGTCGACGGCGGCGCCGTTGTCGAGGAAGCGGACATCATCCATCACCAGGCTGCTGGAGCGGTCGAGGTGGAGTCCGCCGCCGTTGACGGCCTCGTTGTCGCGGATGTCGATGGATTGGAGCACGACGTCGAGGCCGTTGTCCTGGCCTCGGAGGCCGCCGCCTTCCCCCGCCTTGCCGCCCATGATGGTGAGGTCGGTCAGCTCGAGGGTACCGACCGCGTCGATGTCGATCACGCTCCCGATGCCCTCCCCATCGAGGAAGGTCTGGTCGCGACCGGCCCCGCGGATGTGGAGGTCGTCGTCCCGGACGATGAGGTTGGAGGGCCAGGTGCCCGGGCCTAGGTCGATGGCGTAGCCGCTGGTGACGCCTCGGTAGGCCTCGACGACCGAGGCGTAGTCCTCGGGCACCAGCACGTCGCCGATCACGTAGACGACGGCGGTGTCGCTGGCGATCCCGCCGGACTCCAGACCGTCCATCTGCAGCACGTACCGTCCCGGGAAGTCCGGCACGATGGTGACGACCAGGGTGTCGGCATCCTGAAGGTTGGCGGTGGTCACAGCACTGCGACCCGGGGCCTCCAACAACGTCCAGCGGACGGTGACGGCGCCGGCGTCGGGGTCGGTGGCCGTGCCGATGAGGGTGGTGGGGGTCCCAGGGACCACATCGACCACATCGGGTCCGGCGGACACGTCCGGCGCATGGTCCTCCGCTGCGAGGGGGTCGTCGCCGAGGAGGACTTCGACGTCGTCATCGACCCCGTCGGCGTCGGTGTCGGCCAGGGTGGGGTCGGTGCCGAGGTCGTATTCCTCGGAGGCGGTGAGGCCGTCGCCGTCGACGTCGGAGAGGGCGTCGTCGGTGTTGGGGTCGAGGCCGAAGTCGATTTCCCATGCATCCGCTAGACCATCTCCGTCGGTGTCGACGAGGTACCGGTCGCTGTCGGCCGGTGCGTCCGGCCCCCCGTAGGCGCCGTAGTCCGCGATGCTGCCATCGGGGTCGCGCAGGGTCAGGTCGTCGATGGCGGCGTCGCGCATGGGGGAGGAGGGCTGCAGCCTGGCATCGAGCTCGCCGTCGTCCTCGGGCCCCACCACGTAGCGGGGCGAAGCGAGGATGTTGCCGGGCTCGTCTTGCAGGTACAGCGGGTTGCCGTTGCAGGAGTTGTCGAGGCCGTTGCTGTAGACGAAGAATTCTTCGTCGTCGCCGGTGACGTTGCGCAGACCACAGGTGCTGAGTCCGCCATAGGCGTCGGAGACGATGCTGTGGTGCAACGTCAGCTCCGTCCCGAAGCTGGTGCGGACCACCGAGCCGAACAGCGAGCGGTTGTCGACGAAGGTGCAGAAGCCCACGTCGACGGTGGAGCCGGACATGGCCTGCAGGCCGCCGCTGTTGCCCGTCGGGGACAGGTTTCCGTCGAAGAGGACGTTGCGGATGGTGGCGTCGGACGCTCCGGTGAAGTGCACCCCGGCGGTGGCATCGAATTGATTGAAGCACCGGTTCTCGGTCACCCGACCGCGCACCCAGCTGAGGCTCCCGTCGTCGACGAACAGGCCGCCACCGACGTTGCTGGCTTCGTTCCGTACCAAGTCCACGTCGGTGAAGGTGGTGTCGCAATCGAGGAGGTATGCGCCGCCTCCCTGGTTGGAGAGGCCGTCTCGGAGCGTGACGTCGCTGAGGGTCAGGGAGGCATCGACGCAGCGAATGTTGCCGCCGTCGTCGGCGCCACGCCCGCCGGCCACCGAGAGGGACTTCAGCGTCACGTTGCTGGTTGCACCCACGGTGATCGGGCGCGCGAACTCCGCAGTGAGCACGGTGTCTTCGCGGCCAGCACCTTCGATGGTGACGGTGCGCGAGACCAGATCGAGCTCCACGTCGTACGTGCCGGCCCCGAGGGTGATGATGTCGCCGTCGATGGCTTCGTCCAGCGCCTCGTCCAGCGTGGCGTAGGTGGCAGGCACGGCCAGCTCACGGCCAGCAGTGACCACGACCAGTCCGGTGCCGATGGCGCCGCTCTCCTCGACTGCGAGCTCCAGCAGGTACTGGCCCGGGACGTCGGGGGTGAGTCGCACGGTGGATTGATCGCGACCTTGCAGATCGCCGGTCGTGATGGCGCTGCCGATGGGGGCCCGCACCACCGTCCAGCTGTGGACGAGGGCGTCGATGCACTCGGCATGGTCGGCGTGGCAGGCCGCTTCGGCCGCGTCGTCCCCAGCGGCGAACAGCAGACAATTGGCGTCGCGGAAGGTGTCGCAGTCTTGGCTGCCGATGCCGGACACCGAGGCGGTGCCTTGCTCGCCGACCCGTCCTGCGGTGGTGGCGAAGGGCACCGTGGGGAGCTGGTCGCCGTCGACGGCTTCCTGGCCGCGGTCGACCAGATCCGAGTACCCGTCGCGGTCGGAGTCCGCTGCGACGGGGTTGGACAAGGTGGCCTGCTCGGCGAGGTTGTCGAGGCCATCGGCGTCGGGGTCGTCGGTGCTGTCGTCGGCGGCGAGGTTCAGGCCCCAGGACAGCTCGAAGCCGTCCGTGAGCCCGTCACCGTCGGTGTCCATCATCGCCCGCTTGCACAAGCGCGGGGCCTGGGGTCCACCGCAGGGCCCGAGATCGGGAAGCGAGCCGTCGAGATCCCGAGCCAGGTCGGGGGCGGCATCGTGGAGTGCGGAGCCGGCCCGCGGCGCCAGGGCGAAGGGGTCGAGTCCGAAGGCATCGACGAAGCCGGGGTCGGCGATCGTAGGAACCGACGTGTACTGGCTCTCCGAGAGGCCGTCGTACAGATCGCCCTCGTCGTTGCCCGCCAGCAGCCCGTAGGTGCCGATGCGGGTCTGGTCGCCGGTGCTGGTCGTGCCGAGATCGATCACGAAGTCGACCGTGTTGTTGTGTTGGTAGACCGTGGACGCCTGCTGGATCATCCCTTGGGAAGCCCGGAACGTGGAGCGGCTGTCGTCGTCGTCGGTCGGGTTCGGCAGGGCCTGCTCGTTGCGGACGAAGGCGTTGTGGCGCATCTCGACCAGGGGGGACCAGCTCTCGTCGTAGTCCGCGCCCTTGCGGAAGTGGGCTCCTGCGCCCTGGACCGCCCGGTTGCCCATGAACACGGAGTTGGCGAGCTCGACCCGCTGAGGGCCGCCGGCCCACACGAGCAGTCCACCGCCGTCGCTCTCGGCGCGGTTGTACGCAAACACGGTGCGCTGGATGTCGATGCGGACCTCGGGGTCGTCGTCGGCGAAGGGCCCGCCGACGAACAGACCGGCGCCCTCGGGGGCGACGTTCTCGAGGAACCAGCTGTCGTGCACCGTGACGTCGGCGAGGTCGCAATGGACCCCGCCTCCACGGCCGACCTCACCGCCCGACTTGGTGCGGTTGGCGTGCACGATCACCCTGTGGAGGGTCAGGGCTTGGGCGCCGTCGCAGTGCACCCCAGCGCCCTTCTCGGTGGCGACCCCGCCCGTGAGGGTGAGGTTGGCGAGGGTGAGCTCGCCTCCGTTGAACACCGTGATGACGGGGCCGGCACCTTGGCCGTCGAGGATCACCTCGTCGGGGGCGCCGAGGCCGAACAGCGTGACGCTCTCGCCCGCCACCTCCACGTCGCGGACGTCGTAGCGGCCGGGGCGCACGGCGACGCCCGTGGTGACCGATGCGTTGGCCACCGCCTCGGCGACGGTCGCGTAGTCGTCGGGCACCACGAGGGCGTCGACGGCGTGCACGATGACGTCGACGTGGTCTTCCCCGGCCCCATCGCTGACGGTCAGCCGCACCGTGAAGGCACCGGCGACGTCGGGGGTGAGGGTGGTGGCGAGTCCCGTGGGCGTGTCGACCGTGGTGAGGCCGCTGGTGACCGGGGTGCTCTCCACCGTCCAAGCGCCAGTGAGGGGGTCGGCTTGGGGGTCTGCGGAGTTGCCTCCGTCGATGTCGATGGGCTGCCCTACGCGGCCGAACACCACCCGGGGTGCGATGGCCGCTGGGCCATGGGACCAACGAGCGTGGGGCTCGGGATCGTCGGGGTCCGACACGCCATCGAGGTCGGTGTCGGTGGCGAAGGGGTCGGTGTCGAGGGGGTGCTCCTCGAGGTTGGTCGCACCGTCGCCATCGGGGTCGAGGTCGGCGTCATCCAGGTAGAGCTGGAGGCCCCAGTGCCGCTCGTAGCCGTCGGTCAGGCCGTCGCCGTCCGTGTCGTATTGGTAGGCGACGCCCTCGGGAAGCGTGGCGTAGCCGCCGTAGGCCCCGATGTCCTCGCCGTCGGTCCCAGCGCCCCGGTAGGGGCTGATGGATCGCAGTCGGAAGTCCCAGTTGCTGGGGCTGTCGTCGGGGTCCACGTCGACGTACTGCGGGTCGCCCGACAAGCGGCCGGGCAGGAAGAAGCCCATGTCGGGGGCCGTGTAGTCCGCGTTCTCCGCGTCCATGTCGTAGCCACCGTTGCCGTGGAAGCCTACGTTGGTGACGGTGATCACGCCGGCGGACGAGCGGGGGTCTTCGCCGTATGGGACGTCCTCCTCGTAGCAGCTCCTGCCTGGGTAGCTGGAGTCGGTCACCACGCTGCCGTCGCTCTCGTGGCCCGTGAAGAGGCTGTCGACGATGTCGATCGTGCCGCCCCGAGCGATCAGGGCGGCGCCGCGCTCGTCGCTGTCGCTGTTGGGGTCGATGAGCCGGTTGCCGTGGAACACGACGTTGTCGAGGCGGGCCGTCCCAGGGAAGAACACGTAGCTGTAGTCCGTGACGCCCGTGCCCGTGCCCGTGTCGCCGGTGTCGCCGGCGCTAGGCAGGTCGATCTCCCCGTCACAAGGTTGTGGCTGGAGCGCCTCGGGGGCCTCGATGTAGAAGGGACCCACCCGCAGGCCAACCCCCTTGTCGGTGGCCTCGTTGGCGGCCACCACCGACGCATGAAGCTCGATCTCTCCGCCTTCGACCTCGATGGCGCCCGCCTTGAACAAGCCGGACGTCCGGTTCTCCAGCACGTGCAGTCGCTCCCCGCGGACGAAGGCTCCGGGCCCCACGTAGAGGGCTGCGCCGGCGTGGGTCGACGTGTTGCCGCTGAGGACGACGCCCTGGAGGGTCGCGGACCCCGAAAGCACGGCGACGCCGCCCCCATGACCCCCAACGTCGAACTGAAGGCCGTTGTTGTCGACGCCCGTGGCGGTGGAGGCCGTGACGCACAGGTCGCGCAGGGTGGCGTCCCCTCGGATCAGGAACCCGCCACCGACCAGTCGCGGGATGTCGGGCGCACTGGGGAAGTCGACGAAGCCGGTAGGGAGGAGTGTGCCGCTGCCTCCGGCGATCGTAAGGTTCTCGACCGTCGCGGCGCCCATCGTGACGACGGTGCCCTGCCCGTCGCCCCACAGAGTAGTGCGATCGCAGCCTTCGCCGGCGAGGATCACGCCGTCGTGGTCGGTGAGATCCACGGTGTCGACGAAGAATCCGTCGTCGAGCTGCACGACGTCGCCGGGGCCGGCGTCGTCGAGGGCTTCCTCGAGGGTGGCGTAGGGGCCGTTGCCCCCGACGCCGAGTTCGTCGAGGTACCCATCGCAGTCTTCGTCGAAGGCATTGCCAACCACCTCGGCTGCGTCGGGGCTGATGGAGGGGTCGCTGTCGTCGCAGTCCAAGGCGTTGTCCACCGCGATGACGCCCTCGCCGCACTCTAGGGTGGGCTTGGCGGGGTCGCCGTAGCCGTCGCCGTCGCCGTCTTCCCAGCGCACGATCCGGTCGACTTCCTCGTCGATCTCGCCGTCGCAGTCGTTGTCGATGGCGTCGCAGCGCTCTGAGGCGTCGGTCCAGGCAGCGGGTTCGTCGTCGTTGCAGTCGTCGTCGAGGGTCGTGTACCCGGGGGGCAGGAAGCAGGCCTCGGTGGTCTGGTCGGCCACGCCGTGGCCGTCCCCGTCGGCGTCCAGGTAGAACACCTCGGTCGCGCCATCGTCGAGGATGCCGTCGCAGTTGTCGTCGACCTCGTTGCAGATCTCGATGGCGTCAGGGTTCACCTGGGCATCGCGGTCGTCGCAGTCGCCCCCAATCAGGGTGCCGTCGCTGGGCAAGTCGCACACCCGTCGCACGGATTCGTCGTCGCCGAAACCATCGCCGTCGCGATCCCAATAGGCGACGATCGCGACCTTCTCGTCGATCTGACCGTTGCAGTTGTTGTCGATTCCGTCGCAGATCTCCGTGGCCTCGGGGCCGATGGCGGGATCCTCGGGCGCACAGTCCTTCGCGTCGCGGGTGCCGTCTCGGTCGCTGTCCTTGCAGCCAGCCAAGGCGAGCAGCACGGCCGCAGCCACGACGTACGGACGGCGGAACCACAGAGCAGGGGACGACGGGGGGAACGGGCGATGGCCACGCATACAGCCTCCACCCGCCCACCGTCACACGGCGATGGGGGGACCGGCAAGGTTGGCGCGTCCCCGGTGGAACTGCGCGCTCAAGGGGAACGTTCCAATGGTTGGAGCGATACGCGGGCGACTTCTTGCCCACGGGCGTCGCAGGCGACGGCGTCGGCCCCATCTGTGGATAGCTCGAGGGCAACGAAGCCCGGGATGCTGGCGGCGAAGTGGGGCGTGTTGCCGCGGTCGACGAGCTCGCGGGTCTTGGCACCGGACCCCGCGACCGCGCACGTGGTGCGGCCACAGGGAAGGAGCTGAAGGTTGTGATCGTGGCCGTTGGCGTACATCAACGCCTGGGGACCGATGTGGGCCTCGAAGAACGCCTGCAGGCTGCGGCCGCTCGCCCACGGCAGGTTGCGCCACCCTTCGTAGCGTCCGGCGTTGCCATGGGGACCGTTGGAGCGGAAGGGATGGTGGCCTGCGACGACCAGGGGCCCCGGGCCCGCCGCGAGGTGGTCCAGCCAGGCCCCCTGAGACGGGAACGCGTCACCGGACTCGGCGGCGCCCAGACGGGTGTCGCCGTACTGGAAGATGTGATTGGTGTCGATCACGGCCAGCGTCCCGAGGCCGTCGCCGAGAGACGCCGTGTAGAGGGGGGAGGGCAGGTGCACGTCGGGACGGGCGGCCGCCCACGCGAGAAGGTGGTCCACGGCCAGGTCGTCGCGGCCATGCCCGTAGTCGTGGTTGCCGAGTGCCAGGTACACCGGGGCCAGCGCCGTGTAGGCGCCGATCCAGTCGTCGAGCCTGGGGTCGTCGGGGGAGGTCGGTCCTCTAGGGTAGATGAGGTCGCCGAGGAGGACAACGGCGTCGCAGCGGCGCTCCGCACATCGGGCCCGCATGCCCTCGAGGACCCGGCGTCGGTCCGTGGTGTCGCTGCCGATGTCCCCGACCATCAGGACGTGGACCGACGCGCCCGACCCGATGGGAGGGGCGGACGCCGGCACGGGGGCGGGGACTTTGCAGCCTGTGAGCCACAGAGAGAGGAGCAGCATGGGGTCATCTATCCTCGACCGGACCGAAGGTGGACCCCCCGTGAGGGCATGAGGAGGGGCAGAGCCCGGAGACAATCCCGAGCGCCTGGGCTGCGCGCTGCGTTACGCTGCGCCTCTCTGCGTAGGAGTCTCCATGCGTCTCAGCGCCTCTTCGCTGCTCTCTCCATGCCTCGCCCTGGGTCTGGTGATCGGGGTTGCTGGATGCAGCGGCGACGACGACTCGAACGAGCCCGACCCGCCCCAGACCACCGCGTCCACGGCGGAGACCGGCTCCGACGACACGGCCGAGCCGATCACGGGCGAGCCCTTCCAGGTCATCAACCACGAGGGGTCTGTGGTGTTGATCCGCGACGCCTCCCTCCGGGAAGGCGACAACGGGTACTTCCGCTTGTACGGGGTCTTCGGCACAGACCTCCGGGGCGTGGGGACCGGCCAGTTCTGCCTGGACGCCGGCGTGTGCATCGAGGAACTCCCTGAGCAGGTCGGCGACTTCGTCGAGCTCGACGGCTTCTTCCGCACCACCGAGATGGACTACGACTGGGTGGGGGAGCGGGTCTCTGTGGGGAACAGCCCCCGGGACTGGATGGAGATGCCCTTCCTGTACGCACGAGGTTCGTCGGCCGACGAGGACGCTGACGTCGACGTGTTTGGCTTCTACCAGGGCGGTGAGGCCCGCCTCGATCGCGACGAGATTCCGCCCCTCGGGGTCCGCATCGAAGAGGGCGAGTGGGGCGACAACGTCGAGGTGGAAGCCGAGGATGGCATTCCGTTGCCGCAGCTGCCGCGTCTCGTGAGCCCTCCCACGACCGTCGTTCCGCCCGCAGCCGTGGTGACCTTCGACTGGCTGTGGCCGCCAGACCCCAAGCCTCCGGAGCTGCCCATCGATCGGGGGGACACACCGCTCTTCCTCCGGGTGCGCGCCAATGAACTCCATCGGATCTACCGCCTCCCGCAGGAGGGGCCGTTCGACCTGGAGCTCGGCGCCCTAGGCGTCAACGAGAGCTCCGACGTGGAGTTCTTCTTCGGCCGGTGGAGCAACACCGAGGCTCGCATCAACCGCAATGATCTGCACGTGTACGGCGGCATCGAGCGCCGCCTCACCAGCACCACCTGCATCACGTCCAACCTGCCCAAGGTGAACCTGGCCGGGGAGAGCACGGGGGCCGAGAGCCCCACGATTCAGCCGGCGTCCATCGCGGTGAGCTTCGATGGCCTGTTGGTCGACGAGGATGTGCACGACTACGGATGGGACGCGAAGGGGCTCGGCTCGCCGACGCCCACGTCCTCCTCGTTGACGTTCACCGCCTACGACGCAGACCAGCAGCCGCTATGCACGGTTCGCTACGATGCCTCTCGGGCCTCTTCGGTCCCCGTGAACACGGTGACCGTGGCCAATGCGGGGCGAGTCTTCGCGGCCTTCGAGATCGATCTCGCGAATGGCATCACCGACTGCAACCGTCTCGATTCGCCCATCTTCGAGGGCTACCCCACGCTGAATCAAGCCCTCGAGTCTACCCCGTGGCTCTTCGCGCTCGGCGAGATGGGGGCCTCTGCAGGCCCGCTCTCCCAGGCGTATGGGAACGACTGGGACACCGTCGAAGGTCAGATGTACGGCCTGTACGCCCAGCGCATGATCTCGGACAACGTCGACCGTTGCCCTGGCGCCGACGACGTCTACGTGGACGTCGAGGTGGGGGCCGTCGAGGTGGGCGCCGGCTTCCTCTACCAGACCGAGAGCTGCGGCGTCCTCCATCCGGACCTGGTGCCGCTGGGCTACCGTCCGGGCAATCCGATGAAGAGCGGCGTGTACTCCACGAGCCCCGTGCTGCCCTTCGAGGCCGTGCTGCCCGCCTGTCCGCCGCCCGAGACCACGACGGGCCTCTAGCAGAGGATTGAGAGACCCTTCCGTCGCCTTCTGGGCCCATGGGCCCGTGGGTACATTCCCTCCTCAGTCGCGTGCCTCGGCATGCTTCTTCCTAGGGAACCCTCGTCGGTGTCCCCACGAGCGGATGGGGCTCGGAACGCTCGGGCGGAGTTCTCCAACAACCTGATAGGTTCCCTCGAACCTACGGTACGGCCCGCAGTCGTACCTCCACCGTGCCCCCGCGCATCGTGCCGCGGAGCACCAGGCGGTCGTCGTGGGTCTTCCAGGCCCAGGCGTCGTCGCACAGCGCCTTGAGCCACGGCTCGAGGCCGAAGCCGCCGGTGGGCATAGCGAAGCCTTGTCGGCGGCCGTGCATCGTGAGCATCGCGCCTTGAAGGCCCTCGAAGCCCAGCCGTTGGGGGCCTGCGACCCGCCAGCGTCCGTGGGTGAGCCCACTGGTGCCGAGTTCGTCGGCCATGGCGACGGCGGCGAGGGGGCCAACGAAGGCATCCGCGAGCAGTAGCTCCAGCTGGCCATCGCCGCGGAAGGTGAACTGGACGCCTCGGGCCCCGACGATGTGACCGAAGGCCTCGGCGCTGGCCACTTCCCAGGTGCCGACGGGGCCGCCGGGCCCGGGGGTGAGTCGACTCGCCGCCTCCGGCGACCCCGCGAGGGTCCGGAGGGGCTCGTCGGCCTGGGCCCAAGGGCGGTGCACGGCGCCGGGACCCTCGATCTCTACCTGCCCTCCGCGACGGTGCGCGGGGACGTGGAGGAGGCGCCAGCTCCACGGGGTGAGCTCGGTCGGGATGTCGACGGGCTCGACGGGGCGCACCGGACCGGAAAGGCTGGACATGGGGCCACGTGCGTCGAAGATCCATCGGCCCAGCTTCAGCCATTCTTGGCCCGACACGACCCCCCCCTCGATGAGGTATTGGGCCTGCTGGATGGGGTCGACCCCCACCTGACGCCACGCCTGGTACGCGGCCACGCCGGCGCGGGGATGACGTGCGAGGTCCCCGGTCGTGAGCGCCACGGCCAGGTCCGGGTCGGCGAGGTTCGCGTCGGGGGCGACCATGCTGGCGGCGTAGATGGCGGCCCCGACCCAGCGCCAGTCGTCGAGGTCGGGAGGGGCATCGGTTCGGCGTGCCAGCTCCACCAAGGCGCATCCCTCCAGCACGCAAGCCACGGCTCGGCGCCATCGATCGAGGGGGGGGAGATCCGTGGTGGGCTCCCAAGAGGCGTGCAGTCCGGGGCCGAGCAGCCCGCGGTCGAGCACGACTTCCGGGGTGCGCGAGGTGCCCACGAGGTAGGGGCGGCCGAGGTCGGCGAGACGAATCGCCACCGGGGTGCCACCTGGCAACAGCCGCGCCGCCTTGTGGAGCACGTCCTCCACGGGGGCGAGCAGGTCGGTGGCCTCGGCGTCCGGCTGCAGCGTGAGCATGAAGGCTCGTACCACGCCCCGCGGGTCGCGGTTAAGAGCTGGCCCCCAGCGAGGTCTGTATGTCCCGCCCCGATCCCCAGTCCCTGCTCGCCGCGTTCCGCGAGGATCTCGCCGCAGCCCACGATCCCAAGGCCCTCGACGAGGTACGGCGGGTGCACGCCGGGAAGAAGTCGCCGATCAAGGCTGCGATGAAGCAGCTGCGGGACGTTCCTCCGGAGGAGCGCAAGGAGGTGGCTGCCTCCCTGAACGAGGCGCGGCAGCAGATCGACGCCGAGTTGGACGCGTCGACAGAGCGCATCCATGCCGAAGCGCTCGCTGCCCAACTCGACGCCGAGTGGATGGACTTGTCGCTCCCCGGCGTGGCCCAGCGCCGTGGCGCGCGGCACCCCCTGACCGACGTAGAGCGCCACGCGGTGCAGGTGCTGCGCACGCTGGGCTTCGACGTAGTGGAGGGGCCCGAGGTGGAGCACCCCTACTACAACTTCGACGCGCTCAACATCCCCGAGCACCATCCCGCGCGCGACATGCAGGACACCTTCTGGGTCGACGGAGGCTGGCTGCTGCGGAGCCACACGACCACCGTGCAGGCTCGGGTTCTGGAGCGGCGCCCGGCCCCCCCGGTCAAGGTGGCGTCGATGGGTCGGGTGTACCGAAACGAGGCGGTGGACGCGACCCACACGGCGATGTTCCATCAGCTCGAGGGGATCTGGGTGGAGCCGGGCCTGACCTTCGCCCACCTCAAGGGCACCCTGTCGGTGATCGCCAAGGAGCTCTACGGCGACCGCCCGGTGCGCTTCAAGCCGAAGTTCTACCCCTACACGGAGCCCTCCGTGGGGGTCGACCTGCAGTGCGCCCGCTGCACCGGCACCGGCGAGGACCCGGACCCCGATGGCGGCACCGAGCGCGGCTGCGTCGCCTGCCATGGGGCCGGCTGGGTCACCATCCTCGGCGCGGGCATGGTGCACCCCAAGGTGTTCCTGGAGTTCGGCTACGACCCCGACACCATCTCTGGCATTGCCTTCGGCTTCGGCACCTCTCGGATGGCTGCCCAGCGGGCCGGGGTGTCCAAGTCGCGGACGCTCTACGAGCAGGACGTGCGGGTGCATCGCGCCACCCACCGCCCACATCACCGTGGAGGTGACGCATGAAGGTCTCCACCAACGTGCTGCGGCACTTCCTCGATGTGCCCTCCGACCCTCGCGCGCTGCGGGAGCTCCTCGACGACGTCGGCCTCGAGGTCAAGCGGGTCGAGCCCATGGACGATGGCGGGACCCGCTTCGTCCTGGAGCTCCTGGCGAACCGCGGCGACCACCACTGCTACGAAGGCATCGCTCGGGAGTTGAACGGCCGACTTGGCCGAGAGCTGCGCACGCCGACCGTGACGTCGCTGGAGGTGGGGGAGAGTCCTCACCCCCTCCGGACCGAGACGCCCCTGTGCCTCCGCTACACCCTCACCCTGCTGGAGCGTACGGGTCCGGCGGACGCGACGCTGTCCGCCGGGGCGCTGGCCGTGCTCGACGGCGCAGCCATCCACAGCCTCACCGCGCCGGTCGACGCCACCAACGTGGCCAACCTGGAGCTCGGGCAGCCGACCCATGCTTTCGACGCCGACACCATCGTCGGGGCCGTCACCGTGCGGACGTCCGTGGCAGGAGAGCGCTGCCTGCCACTCTTCCAAGAGGAGTCCGTCGAGCTCCCCGTGGGCACCCTGGTCATCGCCGATGACGCCAAGATCTTGGCCGTGGCCGGCGTGATTGGGTGCGAGGAATCGAAGACCACGGACGCCACGACCCGGCTGCTGCTGGAGTCGGCTTGCTTCGACCCCGTCGCCGTGCGCAAGGCGAGCCGCGCCTTGTCGATCCACACGGACAGCTCTGCTCGCTTCGAGCGGGGCTCGGACCCCGAGCGGGTGCTGGTGGGCGCCGGTCGGGTCGCCGACCTGTTGGCCGAGGCCGGGTGGGCCCGCCGAGGCACGACGGGCATGGTGGGGGACCACGTCGATCCGGGCCGCGTGATTCCGTTGTCGGTGGCCGCCACCGGTCGCTTCCTCGATGTCGCGGTCGATGCCGCCGAGGTCAGCGAGCGCCTGGGCCGCTACGGCTTCGAGGTCCGTGCCCACGACCAGGACTCCGATGTGCTGCTGGTGGGGGTGCCCAGCTGGCGGCTCTGGGACGTCGCCTTCGCGGCGGACTTGTACGAAGAGCTGGCGAAGTCCATCGGCTACAACGCGACCCCGGTCAGCCTGCCTCCGGTGGCGCTAGGGGCCGCGCCGTCGGCCGAGGCCCGGCGCAAGGAACAGGTCGAGGAAGTGCTGCTCGGGCAGGGCTTCTACGAGGTGTTCACCGACGGATTCTACGGCCGCGACGTGCTGGAACTGTTGGACCTCGACGAGGCCCATCCTCTCTTCGCTCACGTACAGACCCAGAACGCGCTGGACCGGGGCTACTCGTTCCTGAAGAACAACGCACTGGCGCAGGCCGTGCAGGCCGTGGCAGTGAACGAGCGGCGTCGGACCGACGACATCAAGCTGTACGAGTGGACGCGGACCTTCCATCCCCTGGACGAGCCCATGGGGGAGCGTCGGGAGCGCGACCGTCCTCCCTGCACCGAGCGGCCCTTGCTGTGGGCCATCGTGATGGGCACCGACCAGCACCGGACGTGGGCCCATTCGGAGCGCGCAGCGGATGCGCTGTACCTCAAGGGGGTCGTCGCGGAGCTGGCGGTGGAGCTGGGCTTGGGCCTGTCCATCGGCCAGGCCGATCCGAGTCATCCGCTGGCCCATGCGCTGCATCCTGGGCGTCAGGCCTTGGTGCTGCTGGGGGGCGAGGTGGTCGGCATCCTGGGGGAGGTGCACCCGGCGGTGCTGAAGCGGGCCCGCATCAAGCGGGCGCGTCCGACCTACCTGGAGATCGACCGCTCGGCGCTGTATGCGGCGGGGTCGAAGCCGACCTTTGTGGAGCCTTCGTCGACGCAGCACGTGACGCGCACGCTGGCCTTCCGTCTGCCCCGTGGGGTGGAGGCCGGAGCGGTGGCGTCGGTGCTGCATGCGTCGGGGAGCGACGACTTGGTGCGGGTCCACGTGACGGATCTGTACGACCACGGCGACCAGACCCGGTCGGTGACCTTCGAGCTGCTGTGGAGCGATGCCACGACGTCGGCGGATGCGACGAATCATCAGTTGCAGGAGCTCGTCGCGGAGGTGCTGGGCCAGTACGGGTCGGCTGGGGTGGAGCAGAGGTAGGCGTTCGTCCGAGGTCGCATCCGCGCGTCCGGAGCTACGCCGGTCGTGCGCTGTGGTCGTCGTTGATTCGCCACCCGAGTCCCCCGCACGCGCAGACGATGTGGGGGTGCCTGGAGAAGCCGCCGGCCCCACCGCACCGGTCGCAGTCGCGGGCCTCGCAGGCCTGCTCGGGAAGGAGTGGCAGAAGGTTGGGAACCGCTGGACGCTTGAGCGATGGCGGTGCGCTGCCAATAGGGCTCGACGATGGTCCGGATGGCATCCCGTTCGAGCTCGTGGTGCCCGACGACGGGTCGGCCGTCCGGCAAGATGCCCACGACCTCCTCCCATCCGACGAGGGTCGGCAAGAACCGGTGCCTCTTCACGCCTCGGGCGGTCACCACCCTCGTGGCAGGAGGCTACAGCCGGCCGCCCGGGGTGGAGAAGGGTCCCAGGTCCCAGGTCCCAGCTTCTGCTGGGTCAGGCCTTCGCCACGGCCGCCGAGCAAACCAGCTCCCCGGTCACCGTCGACAGGGTGATGGCCTCGCCTTCCGGCGCGCCTTGACGCACATCGAGCGCCTCGGCGAGCACGTCGCCAGCGATCCCACCTCGGTGGGCCTCGATGGCGTCCACCAGCTTCTGCGCCTCGGTGGTCACGGTGACCCGGATGCGGTCGGTCAGCTCCAACCCGGCCTCCTTGCGCAGCCGTTGTAGTTGGCTCGTGAGCTCCCGCGCGACGCCTTCCAGGACCAGCGAATCCGTCAGTGCGGAGTCGAAGGCGACCGCGAGGCTGCCCTCGGTCTCCAGCACGACGTCGCCCATGGGCTCCCGCCGCACCATGACGTCCTGAAGCGTGATGGGCTGCTCGAGCACATCGATGCTGCCGCCGTCCTCCAGGCTGGCGAACTGCTCGGGGGTGAGCTGCTCGATGGCGGCCGCGGCGACCTTCATCTGCTTGCCGTACCGCCGTCCGAGGGTCTTGAAGTTGGCCTTGCAGGTGACGGTGGCCAGCGCATCGCCGCGAGCCAAGACCTCGACGTGCTTGACGTTGAGCTCGGCCTTGAGGAGGTCGGCGTGCTGCTCGAGGCCCCTCCGCACACTCTCGGTGTGGTGCACGAGGGTGAGCTTGGCCAGGGGCTGGCGGGTCTTGAGCTGGTGGCGCTCCCGCAGACGACGCCCGAGGCGCACCGCGCGCCGGACCTCCGCGATGGCGGCTTCCAGATCCCGGTCGATGACCGCTTCGTCGACGGCGGGCCAATCGCACAGGTGCACGCTGTCGGGACCCTCGCCGCCCGCTTCCACCACGAGGCCCCGGTACAAGGCGTCGGACAGGAAGGGAAGAAAGGGGGCGAGCACCTTGCTGAAGGTGACCAAGGCCTCGTAGAGCGTAGCGTAGGCGCAGGCCTTGTCGTGGGGGGCGTCCTCTGCGGCCCCCCAGAAGCGCTTCCGCGACAACCGGATGTACCAGTTGGTGAGGTCATCGATGTAGCGGAGCACCACGGGCACGACGTTGTCGAGGCGGTAGCGCTCCATCTCCTGGTCGACCTCGGCCACGATGGACTGCAGGTGGGAGAGCAGCCAGCGGTCGAGCTCGGGGCGCTCGGCCACCGGGGGACGCTCGGCGTCCGGCGTCCATCCGTCGATGTTGGCGTAGGTGACGAAGAACGACCACGCGTGCTGTAGCGGGATGTTCACCGAACGCGCGACCTCGCGCACGCCGTCTTCGCTGAAGCGCAGCGGCTCTGCTCGGACGATGGGGGAGTCGATGAGGTAGGCACGCAGCGCGTCGGCGCCGTGGCTGTCGAGGACCTTCTCCGGGGGCGGGTAGTTCTTCTTCGACTTGCTCATCTTGGAGCCGTCTTCGGCCAACACGAGGCCGTTGACGACGACGTTCTTGAAGGGGGGACGGTCGAACAAGGCGGTGGACAGCACCAGCAGCGTGTAGAACCAGCCACGGGTCTGGTCGAGGCCCTCGGCGATGAACTGCGCCGGGAAGGTGGCCTCGAACGCCTCCTTGTTCTCGAAGGGGTAGTGGTTCTGCCCGTAGGGCATGGCCCCCGACTCGAACCAACAGTCGAACACGTCGGCGATGCGACGCATGGTGCCGCTGCAGTGCTCGCAGGCCCACGTGAGGTGGTCGATCTTGTGGGGGTGCAGGTCGTCGACGGCCTCGCCCCCCAAGCCCTGGAGCTCTTCGATGCTGCCGATGCAGTGCCGGTGGGTCTCGTCGGCGTCGCACTGCCAGATGGGGATGGGCGTGCCCCAGAACCGGTTGCGGCTGATGTTCCAGTCCCGGGCGTCCGCGAGCCAGTTGCCGAAGCGGCCCGAGCCGACCGCCTCCGGCACCCAGCGGATGTCGCGGTTGTGGTCCTGCATGCGGTCCTTCAGGTCGGTGACCTTCACGAACCACGCGGGCAGCGCCCGGTAGATCAGGGGCGTGTCGGAGCGCCAGCAGAACGGGTAGCTGTGCTCCAGGGTGTCGTGACGCACCAGACGGCCGTCGGCCTTGATGTCGGCGATGATCTGGGTGTCGGCGGCCTTGACGTTCTGGCCCGCGTAGGCCGTGACGTCGGGCCCGAAGTTGCCCTCGTCATCGACCGAGCGGACCACCTCGATGCCCTCGGACTTGCAGGCGGCGAAGTCGTCCTCGCCGTAGTCGGGGGCCATGTGCACGATGCCCGTGCCGTCGCTGTCGGTGACGTGGGGCGCCTCGATGATGCGGAAGCCGGGGTGGTCGGCGAAGAAGGGGAACAGCGGCGCGTAGGTGCGGCCGACGAGCTCTTCGAACGGCACCTCGGCGACGACGGTGGCCTTCTTGCCGAGGATGGCCTTCACCCGGGTGGCGGCGAGCACGAAGGTGCGGTCGTCTCCTTCCTTGCGGGCGCGCACGTAGCGGACGTCGCGGCCCACCGCGAGGGCGAGGTTGCTGGGCAGGGTCCACGGGGTGGTCGTCCAGGCGAGGAAGACGTCGTCGTTCGTCCCGTCGGTCGCGGGGAAGGCCACGGTGATGGCCGGGTCCTGCACGTTCTTGTAGTTCTGGTTGGCCTCGAAGTTCGACAGCGACGTGGACAGGCGCCAGCTGTACGGCATGACCCGGAAATCTTGGTAGATCAGGCCCTTGTCCCACAGCTGCCGGAACACCCACCAGACCGACTCCATGAACGAGGCGTCCATCGTCTTGTAGTCGTCGTCGAAGTCGACCCAGCGGCCCAGGCGGCCGATGATGCGCTCCCACTCGTCGGTGTAGGTGAGCACGTTGGCCCGGCAGGCCTCGTTGAACTTCGCCACGCCGTACTCGCGCACGGAGGTGGGGCCGGAGAGCCCGAGCTCCTTCTCCATCAGCATCTCGATGGGAAGGCCGTGGGTGTCCCAACCGAAGCGACGCTCGACCCGATGGCCCCGCATCGTCCAGTAGCGGGGCACGACGTCCTTGATGGTGCTGGGCACGAGGTGGCCGTAGTGGGGGAGGCCGGTGGCAAACGGAGGCCCATCGTAGAATACGTAGGCGGGGGCCCCCTCACGCTGGTCGATGCTGCGCTGAAACGTGTCGTTCGCACGCCAGCGCTCCAGGATGCTGGATTCCAGCTCGGGGGCGGGGCGGTCGGTAGGGACAGGAGGGAAGGGCATCGGAGACCTCGCTGAGACGCAGGCCATGCACCTAGCCCGGGGCGCGGAGGGCGTCAGGTGTACAATGGGCCATCTGGAGGTCCCCCTCATGACCCGCCTCACCATCGCCCTGGCGCTCGGCTTTGCCGCCAGCGGGACCGCCCACGCCGCCTGCCCCGTCGGCCCCACGAGCGTCTGCGACTCGGGCTGCGATGACAACGACCTCGCCAACGCGACGGACAATGCCTCGAACAACGATGTGATCTGCATCGAGGGCACCTACACGCACACCGGCGGCGAGGTGCAGATCCACGGCAAGACGCTGACCATCGAGACGGACGGCACCGGCACGGCCACCGTCGAGCGCGGTGGGGGCGTGCACATCGACGTCGACTCCGGCGGCACGCTCATCGTTCGCGACCTGATCGTCGACGGCACGGGGGGCGGTGGTCGAGGCGTGGTGGTGGCCGGCAACATGACCGCGACCAACCTCACCATTCGCGACTTCGACTCGGGGAACACGAATGGCGCTGGCCTCGCTGTCGAGGGCGGGTCCGTCACGTGCACCGACTGCACCCTCGACAACAACCGCACCAACAACGACGGCGCGAACATCCTGGTCAACGGAGGCGGCGACCTTGGTCTGGTGGGAGGCACCGTCAGCGACGGGTCGGCCGATGAAGGCGGAGGCATCTTCGTCGATGGCTCTTTCCTGGATGTCGACGGAACGACCTTCGATCAGAACGCGGCCACGAACGGCGATGGCGGTGCCATCTTCCTCACAGGAAGCAGCAGTGCGGTGGTCGACTACGCGTGGTTCACCGGGAACACCGCCACCGCCGACGGCGCTGGAATCTACGTCAACGGCCCCGACAATATCGACGTCCTGCGGAGCATCTTCTGCAACAATGCGGCGTCGAGCGATGGCGGTGGCGTCTACTTCCAGGGCAGCAACAACAGCGAGGTTCGCGGCTCGATCTTCATCGACAACACGGCCACCAACAAGGGCGGCGGCGTCTACTCCCACGACCAGACCGTGCACGTCACCAACAGCACCTTCTCTGCCAACGACTCGTCGGGGAGCGACGGCAACGGGGTCCATGGCCGCCAGTCCGGCGGGACGGTCCAGTCCGTGGTGTTCCTCGACCACCCCGACACGGCCGCCCGGGACGAAGGTGGCGGTGGCTCCGATCAGACCTATTCGCACAACTTGTTCTTCGGGAACACCGCGAACGTGCTCAACAACGCCACGGCCAGCGCCGGTGCGGGCGACCTCATCAACGTCGACCCAGAGATGAGCCACTCGGGCACGTGCAACCCTGGCAAGCTTCGGCACCCCGCAGCCTCCGCCGTGGTGGGCACGGGCAACCCCGCGTTGGGCGACAACCCCGACGCGACGCCCAACACCATGGGGGCCTTCGGCGGACCGTTCGCCATCGACTATGACTTCGACGGCGATGGCTATAGCTCTCTGGTGGACTGCGACGAAGATGACCCCGCCGTCAATCCTGGCGCCCCGGAGATTCCTTCCGACGGCATCGACAACGACTGCAACGGGTCCGACTTTCAAGACGTCGACATGGACGGCTACGAGGCCGTCGACGACTGCGACGACAACAACTTCTACATCAACCCGGGAATCGCCGAGATCCCTGGGGATGGCATCGATCAAGACTGCGATCTGGTCGACGATTGCTTCATCGACGTCGACGGCGACATGTATGGCACGGGCGTCGCCACCGGCTCGTCGCTGGACTGCGACACCGAGAACGGATTGTCGAGCCTCCCGGGCGACTGTGACGACAGCATGGTGGGGGGCGCAGCCATCTATCCAGGCGCCTACGACGAGCCGGGGAATGGGGTCGACGAGGACTGCGACTTCGTCGATGACTGCTTCGTCGACGGCGACAACGACGGGTACGGCGACGGCGTCACCACGGGCACCACGCTGGACTGCGATGGCGAGGCGGGCCTCGCCAGCATCGAGGGCGACTGCGACGACAGCAACAACGACCGCTTCCCGACCAACCCCGAGGACATCGCCGACGGAGTCGATCAGGACTGCGATGGCGAGGAACTCTGCTACCGGGACAACGACGGCGACAACGTCGGGCAGACCAACACCATCGTCAGCACGGACTTCGACTGCGCCGACAACAACGAAGCGACGGTCGACGGCGACTGCAACGACGGCGAGATCTCGATCTTCCCGGGCGCCACGGAAGGCATCGCCGACGATGTCGATCAGAACTGCGACGGGCAGGAGCTCTGCTACTTCGACTCGGACAACGACGACTACGGCACATCCACCACCACGATCAGTGCCGACCTCGACTGCGACGACAACACTGAGTCGTACAACGACGAGGACTGCGCCGACGGGAACCCCTCCATCAACCCGGATGGCACGGACGTTCCGGGCAACACCTTGGACGAGGACTGCAACGACCGGCTGATGTGCTGGCTCGACAACGACAACGACGGTTCGTTCGGGACCCAGTTCTCGGGGGAGTCCCCGAACCTCACCTGCAACACCGGTGCAGGCTTCGCCTTCGACGCCAACGCCGACGACTGCGACGACGGCGACAACGCTCGCTACCCGGGGGCGACCGAGCTCGTCGTGAGCGGGATCGACGAGAACTGCGATGGGCTCGAACTCTGCTACGTCGACGCCGACACCGACGGCTACGGCATCGACATTGGCACCACAACCCTGAGTGGGTCGATGACCTGTTCGGTGTCCGGGGTGAGCGACACCCGAGACGACTGCGACGACGGGGTGGCAGCGATCAACCCCGACGCCACGGAGGTGGCCCTCGACTTCGTGGACCAGGACTGCGACCGTCGGGAACTGTGTGCCCAGGACGCCGACGGCGACACGTTCGGTTCGGCCATCCAGGCGCCGGTCACTGGCCCGGTGGGGGCCGTCGACTGCGTCGGCTACATGGTGTCGCCCAACCAGGACGACTGCAACGACGGTGATGGGGCCGTCAACCCCAACGCAACGGAGCAGACGGCGATCGCCGGGGACCAGAACTGCGATGGGCAGGAGGAGTGCTTCGAGGACCTCGACGACGACGGCTACGGCACGCCGAACACCGTCAGCACACCGATCCTCGACTGCGACGGGCCGAACCTGTCCCTCGTGGACACCGACTGCCTGGACACCGACAACACGTTCTACCCGGGCGCCCCGGAGATTCCCGGGGACGGCGCGGACCAGGACTGCAGTGGGGCCGACCTCGTCCAGTGCTACGAGGACCTCGATCTCGATGGCGTGGGGACTCCGACCCTCGTGCCCGACCCCACGGGGTTGTGTGTCGCCGCGGGCTTCTCGAACCGCGCCACGGACTGCGACGACTCGCGGGCGGATGTGAACCCGGACGTGACCCCGCAGGCCGACACCTGCGACGGCATCGACAACGACTGCGCCCAGCAGCTGCTCTGCCCAGGTGGCGACGACGGCGATGCCGATGGCCTATGCCTCGACGAGGAGACCAACATCCTGGGCACCGACGACTGCGAGGTCGACACCGACGGCGACGGGTGGACCGACCTCGAGGAGGCCTACGACCCCTTCGGCGTCGACCCGGCCTTGTCCGACACCGATGGCGATGGGGTCGACGACGGGGCGGAGTGGCCGCGCGTCACGGTCCCCGGCGACAGCCCCAAGCCCGACCTGGACACCGACGGCGTGCCCGATGTGGTGGACGTGGACGACGACGGCGACGGCTTCGACTCGGTCATCGAGGGCGGCCCCGAGGTCGACCGGGACGGCGACGGCACCGCCGACCGGGAAGACACCGACGATGACGACGACGACATCCTGACCATCGACGAGCTGGACGCGGACACCGATGGCGACGGCCTCCCCAACCGCATCGACAACGACGATGACGGCGACGGATGGGAGACAGCCTACGAGAACGCCATTGGCGCGGCCTACCTGTCGATCGACAGCGACAGCGACGGGCGGCTGGATCCGGTCGAGGGCGACTGGGAGGGCGTCGTGCCGGTCATCGGCACGGAGGTCGACTGTGCGCAGCGTGCCCTCGATGTGGATCCGGCGTTCGTCACCATCGGCGACATGGACAGCCTGATGCGCGACTTTGACGGCGATGGCCTCCACGACCTCATCGACGGCGACGACGACGGCGATGGCCACATCACCCTGCTCGAGGGCAACGACGACCTCGATGGCGATGGCTGCCCCAACTCCCTGGACCTGGACTCCGACGGCGACGGCAAGCCCGACAGCACCGAGGGCATCTCCGCGGACAGCGACTTCGACTCCATCCCCGATCTGTTCGACTCCGACGACAACGATGGCGGCCTCGTCGACTCCGACGGGGACCTGGTCCTCACCATCGACGAGGTGAACGGCACGCTCTCCCTCGACCCGGACACGTCCTGCGCAGAGTCCTACCTGTCGGCGAACCCCTACGCCGATGCGGCGGAGGTCATGGGCGCGTGCGACGATGGCTCAGGGGACAAGTCCATCGCGACGAGCTCCGGAGACCTCGCCATCGATGGCCTCGAGCTGGGCCCCGCGCCCGATTTCGACGAGATCGATCGCGATGGCGACGGGATCGTGGACTGGAAGGACACCGACGACGACGACGACGGTGTGCCTACTGAGATGGAGGTCGGCTTCGGTTGCGGCTCCGGCCTCGACGCCTCCGTGGTGAAGCTCACCGTGAAGGGCCAGACCGCGGCTTGGCTGCAGTGTGTGGACGCGAAGGGCGGCGACGCGACCTACCAGCGACTGTCGCTCAGTGGGAGCCCGGGCAAGAACGAGGTCGCCTACCGTGACACGGACGGCGACGGCACCTACGACTTCCAGGACGCCGACGACGACGGCGACGGGCTGCCGACCTCCCTGGAGACCGAAGACGGCATCGACCGCGACCGCGATGCCGATGGCGTCCCGGACTACCTCGACGAGCTCGATGAGGATGGGCCCGCGGGCGACCTGGATGCGGATGGCATCCCGAACCAGGTGGAGACGGACCTCGGCCTGGACCCCATGAACAACGACTCCGACGGCGACGGCATCCACGATAGCGACGAGATCGGCGACGACTGGTCCGACCCGTGGGACAGCGACGGCGACGGCATCCTCGATGTGTTCGACAAGGACGATGACGGGGACGGCATCGACACCATCGATGAAGGGCGCGGCGACACCGACGACGACGGGCTGCCGGACTACCTCGACGAGGACAGCGACGACGACGGCGTCGACGACCTGGAGGAGTTCGGGCTCGACGACGACTGCGATGGCGACCCGGACCACGTGGACGCCATCTTCAACGAAGGCTTGTGCGACCAGGCAGCGTTCGACCCTGGCTACTACCAGCGCCAGGAGTGCTCCTGTGGCACGACCACCGGCACGGGCTGGCTCGGTGGCTGGCTCGTGCTCGGCCTCGGCTGGCTGGTCCGGCGTCGCTGAGCAGCCGGCTCACGCGGGCGCGCCGCCGCGTCCCGCACCCTCGGCGAAATGCTTGGCGCCGTGCACCCCTTCTTGGTGCAGGGTGGCCTCGCCCCGCACGAACTCTCGGTGCATGGCTGCCACCAGAGGGGCGTCGAAGGCGGCGTAGGTAGAGGCTCGATCCGCCCGCAGGCAGGCCTGGGGGACGCGCGACACGTCGGCAGCCAAGGCCAGGGCCACGTCGAGGGCCTGGCCGGGGGGGCAGATCCGATTCGCCAGGCCCATCGAGAGGGCCTCTGCGGCATGCACGGGGCGTCCCGTCAGGATGAGGTCCAGGGCTCGGGACTGACCGATGAGACGCGGCAGCCGCACCGTACCGCCGTCGATGAGAGGCACCCCCCAGCGACGGCAGAACACCCCCATCACGGCGTCGTCCGCCACCACCCGCAGGTCGCACCACAAGGCGAGCTCCAGGCCTCCAGCCACCGCGTGGCCCTCGATGGCGGCGATGACCGGCTTGGGGCTCACCAGCCGGCTGATGCCCATCGGGCCGGGGCCGTCGCGCTCCAGGCGGTTGACGCGGGCCGGATCGGAGGCGATCGCTTGCAGGTCGGCGCCGCTGCAGAACGTCCCGGACGCCCCGGTGAACACCGCCACATCGACGTCGTCGTCGTCGAAGAAGTTCTGGAAGGCGGCGAGTAAGGCGTCCGCCGTGGGCCGGTCCACGGCGTTCCGCACGGCGGGTCGATCCAGGGTGATGACGGCCACGCGGTCGCGTCGCTCGGTTCGCACGGGCATCGCGCCTCCAGCTCGGCCACTGGAGTATTCGGCCGTCGCCGCGTCTGCCTCAGTACTCGACGACGCCGTTGATGTGGGCCGTGTTGTCGGCGAGGGTGCTGGGGTCGCCGCCGCCGGTTGGGCTGTGGCAGGTGCTGCAGCTGTTGATCGGAGGGTGCGCGGCGACCACACCGCCATTGTCGTGGTCGATCATGTTGACCGGGGGGGAGACGTGGCAGGTGCTGCCGCAGCTCACCGCTCCGCCGCCGGCGTCCCAGACCGGGTCCACTGGGGCATCCGCCATGCCGGCGCCGTGGCAGTAGGTGCCCGAGCAGGTGCCGGCAGTGAAGGCCGCTGCGGCGTTGTCGCCCACGGTGATGCCGGCGAGGGGGACGTCGACCACGCCGTTGTCGTGGGTCTTCGCCTTCGTGCCGCCAGCCGGGTGGCAGGTGTCGCATCCCAGGGGTGCGGCGGGGGCCCACAAGGTGTAGGCGGTGGCCAGGTGGGCATTGTGGGAGGACGAGGCCGGAGCCGCGTCGTCCCGGATGGCGCCGTCGCCGTGGCAGCCTCCGATGGCGCAGGAGTTGCCCGTGGGCACGGTGCCGGTGTCGGTGTCGATGGTGCCGGTCTCGGTGTCCGTGTCCGTGGTGCCGGTCTCGATGATGGTGCCGGTGTCGGTGGGGGCATCGCCGGTGCAGATCGGGTTGCTCCCGAAGTTCCAGCAGACGTCCACCACCCGATGGCAGCCCTCGTTGCAGCTGGGTGACCCCTCGAAGTGGGTGGGGGTAGGGCGGTCGGACGCGTGGCACGTGATGCAGTCGTCGGCGACGGGGCCGAAGGGCGCCGTCTCCCCGACGTGGCAACCCTCGCAGGCGATCTGGGCGTGGGCGCCGGTGAGCTCGCCGCCGACCACCAGGTAGGCAGGTCCGGTGAACTTCGTGTGGGACATCTCCCCCGGTTCCACGGCCTGACACGCGGTCTGGAGCGACAGCCCCACGGGCACGAGGGCGAGGAGCAGCGTGGCGACATGAAGGCGGCGGAGGGGTTCGCGGCGGGTCATACAGGTTCCGTCCGGGTGGTGCACGCAAGGACAGTGTAGCGGACGGGCCAGCGGCTTGCAGCGTGGAGGAAGGATGGGGGTGGATCTGGTCCTTTCGTCGGGCTTCTTGGCCTTCGCTGCCCAGGCAGGTTTCCTTGCCGCCGTCGAGGACGTCGGGCTCGAGGTGGACGGCGTGTGCGGCACGAGCAGTGGGGCCCTCGCCGGGGCGTTGTGGAGTGCCGGGATGCCGGCGGAGGAGCTGTTCCACGAGCTCTGTCACCGCACGCCGCTGTCGTGGGTCGCCCCCCACTGGCGTCCATGGAGGGGGCTGTTCCGTATGGATCCGGTCCTGCGCCGCCTGGCCGAGCATCTCCCGGACCGGGTCGACCAGCTGCCCCACGCCTTTGGCGCGGGCGTAGCGGCCCAAGGCGAAGCGCACCTGCTCATCGATGGTCCCCTGGTGGACGCGGTGGCGGCCAGCTGCGCCGTTCCCTACCTCTTCGTGCCTGTGGAGGTGGAGGGGCGCACTTTCGTGGATGGAGGCGCCGTCGACCGGACGATGTTGACGCACTGGCGAGCCCGGCGACCGGGTCGCAGGGTGGTGCTGCATCTGTTGGACCCCAGCCACGGCGCGGGAGGGTCGGATGAGGGCTTGGCCGACGTGGTCGTGCGCTCCCCCCGTTCTGGAGCTCGGCTGTGGTCCCTCGGGGACGCCCGGGGCCGCTTCGACGCCGCCCGGGCCCGGGCCGGTGCGGTGCTGGACGGGTGGCGTGGCGGCCGCACGGACGATGGGGGTCCGCAGCAGGTATGATCCGCACCATGCTGACCCCGACCCGACGTCCCATCGCTGTGCTGGCTGCTCTGTTCCTGGCTGCCTGTGGCACCTACGAGCCGTTCCACCCCGAGCTCACCCTCGCCCCGGAACCCCTCGTCTTCCCCGAAGGACAGGGCTTTGGGTCCGCGGTGCTCAGCATCGCCAACACGGGGTCGGAGACGGTCACCATCGAAGGCCTCGAGGTGGAAGGCGGTCTGCCGCCTGGACTGGAGTGGAGCTTTGGGGCGTCGTTGCCCTTCACCTTCGATCCGGGCGGACTGATCCAGGTCCGCCTCATCGGGGATGCCACTGAGGCCGATGGAAGCGCCTGGGACGGGGCCGCGGTGACGGTGGTGGCCAGCGCAGAGCAAACCTCGGGCGGCGGCTGCAGCGGCACCTCGACGGAGGTCGTGCGGGTCGACGCTGAGGTCGACGTGGTGGTGGGCGATGCGCTCGCCGACACGGACACGGACACCGACACCGACACCGACACCGACACGGACACGGACACGGACACGGACACGGACACCGACACCGACACCGACACGTCCGCCACCGGCGACACGGCCTCGACAGGGGACACTGGGGGGACGGGCGACACCGCAACGGGCGGCTCGGGTTGGACCGGTCACACGGGCTCCACGGGCGGTTCGGGCGGCACCGGCTCCACGGGCGACACCGGCTCCACCGGGGATACCGGCGACTGTGAAGATGCCGACCTGGACGGCTACGGGTCTGAGGCCTGCGGTGGCCTCGACTGCGACGACGACAACCCTCGGGTGTCCCCGGACGCTGAGGAGATCTGCGACGGCATCGACAACAACTGCGATGGCTTCGTGGACGAAGGGCTCGACGTGCTGATCTGGTACGTCGATGACGACGATGATGGCTTCGGAGACCCCTCCCTGCCCGCGGTCGAGGACTGCTTCGACCCAGGGGAGGGCTACAGCACCTCGGCCGACGACTGCGATGACGCCAATGCCTTCGTCTACCCGCTGGCGCCGGAGCTCTGCGACGGGCTCGACAACGACTGCAACGGTCTGCTCGACGACGACGTCGACACGGTCGATTGGTTCTTCGATCGGGATGGCGACGGCTTCGGAGAGGATGCGTCGCTGGTGTCGGACTGCGCCCAGCCTGGCCGCGATTTCGTGTTGCTCGGCGGCGACTGCGATGACGCCGAGGGTCTCGTGAACCCGGCGGCCGACGAACTCTGCAACGGGATCGACGACGACTGTGACGGCGACGAGGACGAGGACGCGGTCGACGCGTTGACCGTGTGGCCCGACGGCGATGGCGACGGCGATGGCGACCTACTCGCCGAGATCGCGCTGGTGTGCGACCCGGATGGGTACGCCCTCACCGGCACCGACTGCGACGATGCCGAGCCCCTGGTCTACGGCAACGCTCCGGAGCTCTGCGACGGCCTCGACAACGACTGTGACGGGGACATCGACGAGGATGTCGTGCGGGTGCAGTGGTACCTGGATGCGGACGGCGATGGCTTCGGCGACGTGGACACCGAGGTCGTGGACTGTGTGGCCCCGGGCCCGGAGTGGGTGACCGACAGCTCGGACTGCGACGACGACACCTCCGCGGTGAATCCAGATGCCGACGAGATCTGCAACAGCATCGACGACGACTGCGACGGTCTGGCAGATGAGGAGCCCATCGATCCGGTCGTGGGCTTTGTCGACGCCGATGGCGACGGCTTTGGTCATCCCGACCTGGTGGTGCTGGCCTGCGAACTTCCGCCAGGGACCAGTGGAGTCGCCGGGGACTGCGACGACGAGCAGGCCGAGGTGAACCCCGACGCCGACGAGGTCTGCAACGGCATCGACGACGACTGCAATGGAGCCATCGACGACGACGCTCCTGGTCTGCCGTTCTACGCCGACGCCGATGGCGATGGCTTCGGCGATGACGCCGTCACGGTCGAAGCTTGCGAGGCCCCTGGTGGATTCGTGGCCACGGGCGGCGACTGTGCCGACGACGATGGCACGGCCTTCCCCGGCGCGGTGGAGGTCTGCGATGGCGACGACGAAGACTGCGACGGTGACGTCGACGAGGCCGGCTCGGTCGGCGAGCTCGACTTCTTCACCGACGACGACGGGGATGGCTTTGGCGTCGGGCCGGCTGAGACGTCCTGCGATGGCGACGGCGCCTTGGTGGACGGCGACTGCGCCGACGACGACCCGGCAGTGTTCCCGGGGGCCAGCGAGCAGTGCAACGGCGTCGATCAGGACTGCAACGGTCAGGTGGATGACGGGGTCGGCGACCTCTGGTACGTCGACCTCGATGCAGACGGGTTCGGGAGCGATGGCTCCGAGGTGCTCGCCTGCGATGCCCCCCCGTACACCGTAGGCGTCGGTGGCGACTGCGACGATGGGACCGCCACGGTGTTCCCCGGCGCCACTGAGGTCTGTGACGGAGCCGACCAGGACTGCGACGGTGCGATCGACGAGGACGCCGTGGATGCGTTGTCCCTGCGGGCCGACGCAGATGGCGATGGATTCGGGGATCCCGATGTGGAGGTCTTGGCGTGTGCCGAGGGGCCGGGTGTGGTCGACGATGACCAAGACTGCGACGACACCCGCGCGGACGCCTTCCCGGGGGCCGACGAGATCTGCAACGCTCTCGACGATGACTGCGACACCGATGTGGACGAGGACGCGGTCGACGCCACGACCTTCTTCACCGATGGCGATGGCGATGGCTTCGGGGTCGACCCCGTGGTGGCCTGCGAGCTGCCTCCCGGTGCCGCGGTCCTGGACGGCGACTGCGACGACGCCGAGATGTTCACCTACCCGGGTGCTCCGGAGATGTGCGACGGGGAGGACAACAACTGCGACGGGATCGCCGATGACCCGCGCTTCTTCTTCCGCGACGCCGACACGGATGGCTTCGGGGACGCCGCGAACAGCATCTTCGCCCCCATCTGCGCACCGCCCTTGGGCTACGTCGAGGACGACACCGACTGCAACGACTTCGAGGACACGGTGTACCCGGGCGCGCCCGAGCTGTGCGACGGCGAGGACAACGACTGCAACGGCCTCGTCGACGACGACCCCGTCGACCAAGTGACCTGGTTTGTCGACGCCGACAACGACGGCTTCGGCGACGACTCCAGTGAGGCCATGGGCTGCACCCAGCCCGCGGGCACGGTCCTCATCGGGGGCGACTGCGACGACTCGGCGGCGGCCGTGAACCCTGGCGCCACGGAGTCGTGCGACGCCGATGACAACAACTGCGACGGTCTCGTCGACGACGGACCCAACACGTGCCCGTGCCCCATCGAGCACTTCGATGGCCGTGCCTACGCGTTCTGCGACTTCGATCTGCCCTGGGACGCGGCCGAACCGCTGTGCGCCAGCTTCGGCTACGAGATGGCGAGCATCGCCGACGACGTGGAGAACGGATTCATTCTCGACGGCATCGTGAACTACGACGCAGGCATCGACTGGTGGATTGGGCTGACCGACGACTCCGTGGAGGGGGTCTTCGTGTGGAGCGACGGCACGCCGTTCGTCTACGAGAACTGGGAGTCCGGGCAACCGAACAACTTCTTCGGGCAGGACTGCGTCGAGATGGACCCCGACGACGGCACTTGGAACGACGAGAACTGCCTGTTCACGTTCCAGCCGTTCGTCTGCGAGTCGCCGTAGGGCCCCGGGCGTTCGCCCCGCTTCAGGAGAAGCGGAGCAGGGCGACCTCGATGCCTAGACCTGGGCCGAAGGCCGCCATCACGCCGTGGCTGCCGCGCGCCGGCGTTCGGTTCTGGAGCTCTTCCTGCAGCGCGAAGAGGACCGAGGGGCTCGACATGTTTCCAGCGCTCCGGAGCACCCGTCGGCTCGAACGAAGCTGCAAGTCCGAGAGGCCCAGGGCGCGCTGGGCGGCATCGAGGATGCGGGCGCCGCCAGGGTGAAAGCACCAGTGCTCGACGTCGGAAGGCGCCAGGTCGTGGCGCTCGAGCAGGGCGCGAACGGTGCCATCGATGGCGTGGGCGATGTGTCCCGGGATGGAGGGGTCCAGGACGATGCGGAAGCCCTGGGCACCGAGCTCGAAGCCCAGGGCGTCCATGTGCTCGAAGGCGTATTGACTCCCGAAGCCGAGAAGCTCCGGGCCGGACGCCGTGGGGGCGCTGCTGATGACGGCCGCCGCCGCGCCGTCGCCGAACAGGGAGAGAGCCACGAGGTTCTGTGGGTCGTCGTCTTCGGCGAAACAGGCGGAACACACCTCGACGGCCAGGGCCACGGCGAGGTGGTCGGGGTGGGCTACGACGTGCTCGGTCGCGGCCCGGAGGAGCGGCACGGCGGCGTGGCAGCCGATGTTGTTGAAGTGCAGGCGCGCGATGTCGGAGCGAAGCCCGTGCTCCTTGGCCAAGAGGAGGTCGAGACCCGGGGTGGTGTAGCCGGTGACCGTGGTGACGCCGAAGTGGTCGACCTGGTCGGCGGGACGGTCGGCCTCGTCGAGGGCCCGTAGGAGCGCCCGGCCGCCGAGCTGGAGGGCCCCGTCACGCCAGGCGGCATTGGTCTCCGACAGGGTGCGGGGCGTGCTGTACCAGCTTGGCGGAACGAAGAGCCCTCGGGACTGCACCGACGACTCGAGGAAGAGGCGATCCAGCAGGGGCGTGGGCTCCCAGGGGCTGTGGGCGTACAGCTCGGTCTGGGTGTAGCGAGTGTCGGGCTGGGCCGTGCCCAACCCCACGATGCGAGGGCGGCTCATGGGCGCTCCCCACGGGTGGCCCGTCGCAGCTCGAGGTCGCTGCCGACCATGCGCACGGTGCCATCGGCGTCGAGACCTACGAGGTCGGCGAACACGCGGTCTCCTTCGGTTCGGGGGTTCAGCTGCAGCCGCACCGGGCCGTCGGCCGGGCCGAACCAGCGAATGGTCCCGGCCCCGACCGGCAGCGCAAGGAAGCCATGGGTGCGGTCGGCCCAGGTGCACGCCAGCTGGTAGGCGGCATCGATGAGCTCTGCGGAGCGGGGCATGCCGTTGGTGGGGTGGACGTCCCCTACGGCACCATCGGTGTCGGTCGCTAGGGCGCTCAAGACACGCCAGCTCGGCCCATGGAAGAGCTTGTCGGGTTGGTACGGAGGAGGGCCTCCGCCCCCGATGGGCTCAGGCCGGGCTTGGGGCACCGCGTCCGCGGGCACCGCTTGGATCTCGGCGTGGGCGAAGGTGATGTCGACGGTGCCGATGCGGACGTGGAGGCCCTCCGCGGTGCGCTCGAGCTGGAGGGTGACGTCGTGGCGCGGGGCAGACACGACGCAGGGGCCGTCGACGACGAAGTCGGACAACGACCAGGGACCGCCTTGGGGGGCGATGCACTGGGCTGCGGCCAGCATGGCGGCCGCCCAATGGGCTGCGGGGACCAGTGGCCAGCCCGCCACCACGTGGTGGGCGAGGGAAGGGTGCTCAGGGTCGAGCGGCAGGCTCCACGCGCCGTGGGTTGCGGTCCAGCCGGTCCGCGCTCCGAGGGGCGCTGGGTCGTGGGTGGTCTGGGTTCCACGGGTGACCAAGACCGGGCCGTGGATGCGGGAGCAGAGCAACCGCACGAAGGCATGGCCCCCGTCCGTCGGGTCGAGCGCGAGGAGGCCACGGGCACGGAGCAGGCGCTGAAGCCGGGGGTCGGCCGCCATGCCGACGTCGGACCAGGCCGTCCACCCGACCACGAGGTGCCGGGCTGCGGGCCTCGAGACCGCTGCGAGGGCCCGGTTCGCCGCCCCGTACAAGCTCTGGTGGGCGTTGGCGACCCACCCGGTGATGGAGCTCATGTCGACCCAGGTGTGGAGGGGCCGAGACAGAGCCCGTGCCAGATGGTCGCCACCCACCAGCTTCGCGCCGAGGACCAGGGCCCGGTCTGCGTCGGTGCGTTCGGTCGCTGGCCCGTCTGCGAGGGCGCCAGCCCCATGGACGACCACGTCGATGCCCCCATGGTCCGACTCGATGGAGGCGATGGTCCGGGCGACGGCGTCGGCGTCGGTGAGGTCGCACTGGCGGTAGTCCCATCCCATCGGAGCGTCCGCGGCTCGGCGCCCCAGGACCACCACGCGCGGCCGAGCATCGGGCCGGTCGCCGTCGGGGTCGAGGTGTTCCACGAGGGCGTCGAGACACACCCGCACGATGCCGGTGAGGCCGCCGGTGGCCACGATGAGCGCACCGTGGGGAACGGGGGCGTCGTCGACTCGCGGGGCGAAGGCCACGGGTTGCATGGCGCGGACCGGCACGTCCAGGCCTTCGGCCGCCGCAGCGCGGCTCCATCCGTCGACGAGGGCTTGCTGCACCGGGTCGGCACCACGCAGGGGGCCCGTGGCTCCCGGGCCATGGGCCGCGAGCCAGGCGAGAAGGTCCGCCGGGGGCAGGTCGGGCACCTGGGTTCCGTCGCCGTCGAGCGGGGCCTCCACCGGGATGGCGAAGAGGACGTCGTCGCCGAAGGGGGACGCGGTGGCGTCGCCGGGCTCGTGTTCGGCGTCGCGCCGGGCGTCCACCCATGCGACGAGGGCAGCCAGATCGGCGTCGGCCAGCTGCTGAAGATCCCGGTCGGAGGCCTTGACGCCGAGGGAGCGCTCCAAATGACCGAGGACCTCCATCTTGCGGATCGAGTCGACGCCGAGGTCCGCTTCCAGGTCGTTGCCGTTGGCCACGAAATCGGCTGGGTAGCCAGTGACCTCGCAGATGGCCTGGACGACGAGGGCATGGGCACTCCCCGCCACGACGGGGGGGGGGGACGCGGCCGCCGGGGAGGGGAGGGGCGCGTCCGGGGCATCCGCGGCGGCGAGGCGGGTGACCTCTACTGCCGGGTCGGCGTCGGACGGGGCCGGCCAGCGACGGAGGGGCACGGCTGGCATCCCTCGGCGTAGGACCGTGCCCGGTGCCCTGAGCAACAGCTGCGGATGGCCGAGGGCCCACAGGGTGGCGGCCCCCATGGGGAATCCTCCCTGGCGGCTGTCGAGGGGGGCGGCCACGGCACCGCGAGCTCGAGCGAGGCGCGAGAGGATGCTGCCAGGTCCGCACTCCACAAAGGTGCGATGGCCGGCGGCGAGGAGCCCAGAGAGCGTGTCGTCGAAGCGAACAGGATCCACGATGGCACGGGCGAGGTCATGCGCGGGGGCCGGCGCCATGCGCTCCGCGGTCCGCGTGGACCAGACGGGGGTCTGGGGGGCGAAGCGAACCCCCTGCGCCACCTGCCACAAGGCGTCGGCGGCGGGCTCCACGCTTGGGGAGTGGTACGCCCTGGGCACGTCGACCCGCTGGGGGTGGGCATCGGGGAAGGCCGCTTCGGCGGCCTGAATCCGTTCGCTGGGGCCCGACAGCACAGTTGCGCTGGGGCCGTTGATGGCGGCGAGGGCCACGTCGTGGGCGTGGGCAGCGTCCGCCGCTTGTTCGGCGGTCAGCCCGACGGCGAGCATGGCCCCAGGGGGGCACGCCTCCAGGGCCTGTCCTCGCGCGACGACCAAGGGGAGAGCGTCGGCCGTGGCGATCCATCCAGCTGCCACCAACGATGGAAACGCGCCGAGGCTGTGGCCGACCGTGGCGGCCACGGGCAGTCCTGCATCCCGAACCACCGCCGACCAGCCCACACCGGTCGCGAACAGGGCGAGGTGAATGCCGAGGGCGCCCCCGGTGGCTTCCCAGGCCCGTAGCGTGCGCCCGTCCACTTCGCCGAGGCCCAAGAGGGCCTGACGTGCTGGCCAGTGAAGTGCCGCGGCGTCGACGCCACCGATCCGTTGGGCCCCCTGGCCTGGGAACATCAGGACGACCGGCTCGGGTGCGCCATGGCCGTAGGCCGCCAGGCGCCCCAGCGTCGACCCATGGGGTGGCCCGGTGCTCAACCATGCGGCCACCTTGAGCAGGTCTTCGTCGCGGGTGTCGGGCCGGGTGTTCAGCGCCAGGCGGTGGGCATCGCCGGGGCTGGCGAGATCGCAGGGGCGGTCGCTTCGAACGGCCCCGATCAGCTCGTCCAGTGTGTCCCCGCGGAATCCGGCGACCAGCGGCACCGCTTCCTGTCCCCAGGGCGGAGGGCTCTCGTCGAGGAGCAGGGGTCCGCGGGCGGCCGCGGCGGCGGGTGGCGGACCCACGACGACATGGTGATCGGTGCCCCCGAAGCCGAAGGCGGACACGCCCACGAACGGCGCGCTGAGTCTCGCTGGACTGCGCGGGATGGCGATGGGGTCGGCCGCCTGGGGGAGGACGGGACCCGCATGAAGGGACGGGAACGCGACCCCGGTGGCCACCGACAGCGCTGCCTTGACCAGCCCTGCGGCCCCCGCACCGCCCTTGAGGTGGCCGATGTTCGACTTGACCGACGAGAGCCAGACGGGGTGGTCGACCTCCCGCAGGCGGCGCAGCAACCCGCCCAGCTCCGTGCGATCACCGACCGCCGTGCCGGTGCCGTGGGCTTCGATGGCGCCAAGGTCGTGGGGGCCGATGCCGGCGTCGGTCCAGGCGCGGTCGAGGGCGAGGAGCTGCCCCTCGGCCCGTGGCGCAGTGATCCCCTTGCTGCGGCCGTCGCTGGCGACGCCCGAGCCGTGCAAGACGGCGTGCACGGGCCACCCCTTGGCGAGGGCGTCGGGGAGTCGGCACAGTGCGAGCACGGCGGCTCCCTCCGCCATCACGAAGCCATCGGCGTCGGTGGAGAAGGGGGACGAGCCGGTGTTGGACAGCGCGTGGGTGCGGCTGAATCCCACATAGGTCTCTGGGGATAGGTCGGCGTCGACACCGCCTGTGAGGACGGCGTCGAAGCGTCCGGATCGGAGCCCGTCGATCGCGATGGTCACCGCGGCGAGGCTCGATGCGCAGGCAGCATCGACCACCACGTTGCCTCCCAGCCAGTCCAGCCAAGCGGTGATGCGTCCAGCGATGACGTTGGCCAACAGTCCCGCCATGGACTCCACGTCGACGGGCGGCAGCTGCTCGGTGAGGCGCGCCTCGACGCGGGCTTGGAGGGCGTCGAGCTGGTCGGCGTTCCAGCTTTTGGCGACCGGGTCGGACGCGATGGCCTGCAGGACCTCCTGGAAGCGAATGCGCACCGCGAGGGATTTGGCGTGCTCCCCTCCCATGGAGTTGCCGAGCACGACGGCGGCGCGGCGTCGGTCGATGGCTCCGGGAGCGAGCCAGCCGGCGTCGGTGACCGCCTGGTGGGCAGCGACCATGGCCAGCTGCTGCGCACGGTCCATGGTGGGAACGACGTTGGGGGGGATGCGAAACGTGAGCGGATCGAAGGCCAGATCGTGGACCCGGCCCGCGATGCGGGAGGTCGACTGGCTGCGTCCAGGGCCGTAGTACCGGCTGGTGTCCCAGCGCCCTTCCACGGTTCCGGTGGCGTCGTCTCCCCTCAGCAGCAGGTCGAGGTAGGCGTCGACGTCGGGTGCCCCAGGTAGGACCGTCCCCATGCCGACGATGGCGATCGGACCAGCGCCTGCCTCGGAGCGTGCCGGAGCGGTTGGGCGATGGGTGAATTCGATCCGCGCCGCGGGCTGGCGCGTGGAGGCCTGGAGACGCGCGGCCGCGTCCAGAGTGAGGGCGCGGATCACGTCGGCGACGGTGCCCAAGGTCGATGTGACACAGGCGCCCTGACCCATGGTGAAGGCGCCCTCCTTGCGCTGCCGCTCCACCGACACGTCTCGGTAGTGCGGGGCGGATGGGTCCTGTTCCCAGGCGGGGTTGCGCTCAACGGCTTGTGCCGCGATGCGCGCCCTGCCCAAGTTGAGTCGCTCCATGCGCTCGCGCCGTCGGCGTCGGTCGAGCCCCTCTTCGATCCACGAACGCTCCATGCGTCGGCCGTGGGCGCTGAACGGCGTCGGGACACAGCGGAGGGGTAGCTGCACGGTCGCGCCCACCAGCTCGGTCGTGTGGGCCGCGAGGGCCGCCTCTTGGTAGGCGAGAGGGATCTGCCCTGCCTCGACGATCTCGTGGGTGAAGAAGAAGGCCGTGCCGGCCTGCAGGGCCACGCGGCACCCTGCGGCGTGGATGCGAGAGGCCATCGCGCCGGCGATGGCGGCGCTGACTGCGTCGCCGATCCCCCCGGCGAGGACCACCAGAGGGCGGTGGGGGCTGGCTTCGATGCGCGCCAGCGCGTCCTCCCACAGACCGAGGGACGTGAGCGAGCCCACATGGCCGCCGGCCTCGCTGCCCTCCAACACGAGCGCTGGCAGCCCTGCCTGCAGGGCCTGCTCGACCATGGCGGCGTCGGGCGTGTGCAGCCAGGGCTCCAGGCCCATGTCCATGACCCGCTGGGCGAGAGGGATGGAGCCTCCAGCTAGGATCACGGGCCGCGCTGCGTCGGACGCGTCGACGACGGCCTGCAGGTGCGCGTCTCGGTGGGGCATCACATCGAAGCCGATGATGCCGGCGCCCCAGCGGTCCAGGTCGACATGTCGGGCGAGCACCTCTGCGGCCCGGTGGGGGGCGAGGGCCCCCAGCGCGCAGAAAGGCAGGCCCCCCGCCGCTCGGACGGCACGCGCGAGGTGGGAGGCCTCGCTGATGTTGGCCATGGGACCCTGCACGACGAGAGAGCCGGTGCCGAAGGGGTCGCTGGCGAGGGGGTGGTTGTCGCGGCACGCATCCCGACGGGCCTCGATGGCGGCCAGGTAGGCCGCCGCTGCCTCGACGATGGGGCGCCCGCGGAAGGGCCCGCTGGACCCGATGGACTGGGGGGCGGGCTGGAGCCGGCCCGTCGCGAGGGCCCGGGCGATGGCGTCGGGAGAGGCGGTCGCGAGCTGCAGCACGTCTGGGCGCCCGCGGGACAGCACGCGGACGCGGCGACCGTGGGACTCTCCGAGGACGAGGGTGGCGCGCCCGGATCGCACCCCTGTGAGGTCGAGCTGGTCGGCGCATCCCCAAAGAGGCCCGTCCAGGACGGGAGCGTGGGCACCGAGCGCAAGGCACGCGGCCTGGGCACGCTCCCCGAGCCCCTCGACCACCCAGGGGCGACCGCTGGCCACGGCGGCTCGGATCAGGATGAGCGCCGTGCTGTCGCCGACCGCGCCGGCCGCCTCTTGTCCGACGAGCCACAGGGAGTTCCCTCGGGCCGCGGCAGCACGCACCTCAGCTGGCGAGCCGCACCGGGTCCAGGTGGCGTCGGCCGTGGCGGCTGGCCGGATGCCCAGCTGCTCCAGACGCGACCATGTGGCGGCGTCGAGGGGCCTGGGCAGCGAGAGGAAGGCCCGCATCACGCTCAGGCGTCGAGGGGCTTTCGCCCGTGGTTGTAGGCCATGATGCCAGCGAACGTCTCGATCAGCTCGGTCTCGAACCCGACGGCCTGCAGTTGCTCGTCGAGCCATCGCTGACCGGGGTACGCCCGCATCGAGATGGGGATGTACATGTAGGTCTTCGGGTGGCCGTGGAGCACGGTTCCGAGCAGGGCGCCGGTGGCCAGCATGTAGCCGCGGTAGACCTTGTCGAACGCTTTGTTGGGCGGCCGGGCGAAGTCGAGGTTCCACAACTGACCGCCTGGCTTGAGCACCCGGTAGGCCTCTCGGAGGACGGCAGGGAAGTCGGGAAAGCCACGGCCTGCGTAGACAATGGTGACGAGGTCGAAGCTGTTGTCGGGGTACGGCAGGTCCATGGCGTCTGCCACCTCGAAGGGGACGTCGACCGTCACCCCTGGAGGGCGCTTCGCCGGAGCACTTCGCATCATGTCGTCGTTGATGTCGCAGCCGGTCACGTCGCAGCCTCGCTCGGCCAGCATCCAGGTGACGTCGCCGGTGCCGCAGGCGACGTCGAGCGCGCGGGTTCCGGGCTGGGGATCGATGTAGTCCAGGAGGCGCTGCTTCCAGCGAGCGTGCCAGCCCAAGGACATCAGGTCGTTCCCGAGGTCGTAGCGATCGGCCACCCGCGTGAACACCCAATCCACGAGTTCCTGTTGATGGGCACGGCTCTCGGCGTCGGGCTGCGCGCCGAGACGCGTGGCGCGCAGGCGCTCTGCGAAGCCGGCGCGGAGTCCACGTGGCATGTGTGGGCGCGGCATGGGGCCTCCGTCGGGGGCCTGCTGTATCTCGCCGTGCAGGTGGGCGGTGCTTGACCAGGGGGGGCGTCGGGCGCTATCCCAGGGCACGTCTGCGGAGGGACAGCTGCGATACGCCATCATCGGTGGCACAGGCCTCATCGGACGCGCAGTAGCGACGGCGCTGCGTGCCCGAAACGATGAGGTAGTGATCGTGAGTCGGACCCCTGGGCCCGGCCGCGTGCAGTGGGATCCCCAGAAGGGTCTCCGGCGCCCCCATGACATCGAAGGCTGCGAGGCCCTCTTCAACTTCTCCGGCGCACCGATGGCGGCCCGTCCGTGGACGAAAGCGCGACGACGCGTGCTGTACGACAGCCGAGTCAAGGCGACGGCAGCTCTCCTCGCGTCGCTGGAGCAACTCGACGCGCCGCCACGGGCCTTCATCGGGACATCGAACCTGGGCCTGTTTGGGGATCGTGGAGACCAGAAGATCGGCGATGACGCCCCTCCGGCCGGTGGGTTTCTTTCGGACCTCTGCGTCGCCTGGGAACACGCCCACCTCGGCGCCGAGGCGATGGGAAGCCGCGTCGCCGTGTTGCGGATGTCGGTGGTGCTCTCCCCGTACGGCGGGGCCTTCCCGCTCATGGTTCGTCCCTTTCGGTACATCGGCGGGTGGCTCGGAAATGGGCAGCAGTACACGCCCTGGATCAGTGTCCGAGACTGCGTCGGGGCGCTCCTGCATCTCTCCGATCACGAAGGGTCGAGCGGGGTGTACAACGGCACGGTGCCGGAACCGACCCGCAACCGCGACTGGCTCGGCGCTCTCGGAAAGGTGACTGGGGTCCCTGTGGTCACCCACGCACCCAAATGGGCGCTTCGGGGGGCCTTCGGAGAGCTTGCCGACGAGATTTTTCTCGCGAGCGTGCGCGCGGTCCCGGAGCGACTCCTGGCTGAGGGGTACCAATTCGTCGACGTGGATGCCGAGACCACGTTTCGCTGGATGGTGACCCAGCTCGAGGCCGTGGAGACCGGACCCGTGCGAGTCCTGCCACCTCACCGCAGGTAGGCCGCCGAGGTCGCGCCCCGGTGACGGTTCATGCCGTCGTGGCGCCGAAGCGGGTGGACAGGGCGGCGCCGATCCCGACCATGCTGATGCCGACCAGGCCGAACCAACCGACCCAGGGGAGGCTGCCCGCGAAGGCGAGGACGAGCACTCCTGCGGAGAGGGCTAGCCAGCGGCCGTGGACCTTGGAGTCCACAGGCAGGCGGTCACCGAGGGCCTGGCAGAAGCCGACGAAGCCTAGGAGCCAGGCGCCGCCCAGCGCCGCGAAGATCGCGAGGGACAAGGGGGACCCGAACCCAAAGGTGAGGGCGACGAAGAGCAATGCGAAGAGGCTGAGCAGGCCAGTGGCCAAGGTGCCCACGACCGCGGAGCGGACCGGCCGTCGAGATACATCGGTGGCCACGCGAGCCACGCGGTCGGGGAACAGACCCACGGTCACCACCCCGGCCCCTGCCACGGTGAGCATCCACACGAGGCGATGGTACAGCCAACGCATCGTCTCGTCGGCGCCGGCGGCGAGCGCGAGGGAGCCGACGGCATGGTGATCGGCTGCGGCCTCGGGCGCAGGCGCTGGCGTGTCGCCAAGGTGGACCGCGACGTTGTCGCCGCCCACGAAGCCGCCTTCGTCGATCACCACGAGGCCTCCGATGGACACGGCGTCGCCGTCGACGCGGCCGCCTTCGTGCACCACGACGTCTCCACCGACCGACAGGGCGTCGCCGGTGACGCGACCTCGAACGTGAACGTCGTGCCATAGGGCGATGGCTTCCTCCACCGACTGCCCGGCCTCGACGCGGATCTCCGAACCCGAGAACATCTCGGTGGGCACGGTGGCGGCGCGGTCGCTCAGGCGCTCCACTCTCACTTCGAGGGCCTGCACTTCTGCCTTGCTGGCGGCGAGCTCCCGCCGCATCGCCTCGACCTCGTCGAGTAGAGCTCGCTCGTCGCTGGAGGCGCCCTGCGCGGGATCGACCGCGGGCTCCGCGGCCGGCGAAGCCCCAGCGTGGGGCGACACGGCCAGGGTCGCCGCAAGGGCTGTAGCGAGGGCAACAGCCCCGGTGCGGCGGACGATGGACCGCCTCACGGAACCCTCTCGGCGCCGGCGCCGGGGGACAGCAGGTGAGGGGTTTGGGCGATGCGCAGCGTGAAGGCGGCGCCGATGCCGGCCATGACCATCGCCGCGGAGGAGGCGAGGGCGTAGGGCGTGAGACCGAGGGCCGCGCCACGGACGACCGCTGAGCCCGCAGAGACCATCGAGCCGACGTCTGCGAGCAAGGTCACCGGATGCTGAGTAGCGGCGGCCAGGGCTCCCGCGAGCAGGAGCAAGACCGCACCGACCGCGACCTCGGGCACGGCTCGACCATGGGGCTGTCTCGCGAGCTCTTCGAGCACCGCAGTGGCGAGATGTTCGGGCACCACGGGGTCGTCGCAGCTTGCGAACGCCGACGCCAGAGGCTCCAGAGTCGCTGCACGGGTCGCGCAGTGAGGGCAGGCGTCGAAGTGTTCCGCGATGTGGATGGCCAGCTGCTCCTCGACTTCGCCTTCCACGAAGGCGTGGAGCAGGTCGTTCGGGACGTGCTCGGTCATGCCTTCTCTCCTCCGAGACCCTCGTAGAGGACGCGCAGCTTCTTCCGCGCGCGGAAGATCCGGTTCATGACCGTGCCCATGGGAAGATCGAGAACGTCGGCGATCTCCGTGTATTTCTTGTGCTCGAAGTGGTAGAGCACGAGGATCTCCCGGTACATCGGGGGCAAGTCGGCGAGGGCCACCATGAGGTGCTCGGCGCGCTGGGTGCGGGAGACGTTCTGGAGCGGGCTGGGACGCGTGTCGACCAGGTCCCGGTCCTTGGGCTCGTCGTACGAGCGGCGCTTGCGACGGCGGTGTTCGTCGATGCAGGTGTTTCGTGCGACCGAAAACACCCAGGTGCTGAAGCGGCGTCCAGGATCGTATCGGTGAAGGTTGCGAAGCACCTTCACAAGGGTGTCCTGAGCCGCGTCGTGCGCGTCCTGGTCGTTGTTGAGCATCCGACGACAGAACCGGTAGACCGGCGGTGTCCAGCGGCGAACGAGCCACTGCTGGGCGGCAGTGTCTCCGTCACGCGCTGCGAGGATGAGCGCGGGCTCATCGTCGTCGGTTCCTTCGTGCAGTCTCAAGGCCAGCAGCGTCGTCTCCTCGTTGGGCTCGCCGGGCGAGCGTGGCGGGTCAGAACACTGGGTTCTACGTCCCCCGGTACAGCCTATTGCACCGAGCAGATCTCTTCGCCATGGAGGTGCATCGAACATGCGGTGTGGTCGTGGCCAGCGAACCGGACTGGACCTGAGGGGCCAGGATCCGATGAGGAGTTCACTCGGGCGCAACCAATCCACGATGGTGGGGCGCGCTGGAATGGTAAGCTCAGTCAGGAGGCGAGCGCGCGCTCATGGACAAGACCTGGAAGCTCCAGCGCTACGACCGGAAAGACTACAGCGAGCTTGTGGATTTCCCTGTGGAAATCGTCGGCCGCGACGGGGTCGTGCGCCGGTATGCCTTCGAGGATTCCATCCGTCTCTACCAGCGCCGCATCACGTTCGCGCCGGTTCGCTATGCCGACCCCGATCTGATCCGGGCGGAGGTGAATCACTGCCAGTCCCGCATCGACCAGCTCAGGCGGAGCTACTTCCATCGCTTCGGCTGGGGTACGCCCGAGGGGCAACGTCCCCCCGAGGAAGCGTTCGACACGCTCTGCGGTGAGATCGCCGCCTTCTTGTGCCGGGTGCTCGCGTGCGAGGGGCGGCCCGACATCCGCTTCGACCGGCTGGAGTGCCAGGGCACGGCGGGCGAGGCCGGAGAGATGAGCACCTGGTACCTGACCGCCGATGCGGGGGCGCCCGCCGGGATGGTGCTGTACGTGCACCGCTTCCCCATGCCCTCCCTGGAGCCGACGAGCGGCCCAAAGCCCCGTTCGTCCAAGGACCCCACCCGCGAGCGGTTTTTCGGTCAGGTGCGCGCGCTGGAGCGAAGCGGTCGATGTGGGGGCGACAGCGAGAAGCTGCTGGCCTTCCACCACACGGTCGATTGTGGCTTCGTCTTGTCGGGCAGAGCCGCAGACTTCGAAGCCTTCGTCGGTGCCCGTCACGAGCAGCCTCGCGTGGAGCTCGCCCCGACGCCATGGGACGAAGTCCTCGAGATCGTTCGCAAGGGCGACTACGAAGCCGGCTTGTCGCGGTGCCGGCAGCTCGTCGGTGAGCAGCCGTACCATCGCAACGGCTACGTCATGGGCGCCATGCTCGCGTGCTTCCTCGGCGACTCTGTCGTCGCAGAAGACATCGCGATGCTCGGCAGTCGCTACTTCCCGAAAGACGGGGCCATCCACTACTACCTTGGCCTTGCCCAAGGGCGTCTGGGTCTCGCCGAGGAAGGGGAGCGCTCGCTGCGGCACGCCATCGACGTTGCGCCCCAGCTCGTCGCGGCTCGCATCGCTCTCGGGGTTCAGTACCTTCATCAAGGGATGTCGGGCGACGCAAGGCGGGTCCTCGCGCTTCCGCAGGATGTCCAGCCAGACGACCGGCGGGCGGCCGCCGAGGTGGAGCGCTTGCATCAGTGGATGCGGTGGCGGGGCCATATGTGGGCCGTCGGTGCGGCATTGTTGGTCGCTTCGGTCGTTGCCACGGTGCTGGTGGGGCTACCCGGACTCCTGCCCGGCATTCTCGGCACGGGTGTCATTGCGGGGGGGTGGTACGCATTTCATCGCCAGCTCGAGGCGGTGGTTGCGCGGCAGCACTTCGAGGAGATCAGCCAGGGCCTTCGGAGACTGCACCGGAGTGGCCGGGACCAACTCGCGTCCTGAACGCTCCAGACGACCCCTCCTGGCGTCCAGGGGGGGCTTGTCACGGCCGCCGGTGGGATTACGCTCCGCGCCTGCAGGAGGTTCCGGATGATGAGCGCTGACGAACGGGACGAGACCACCACCGGCGGCGACGAGGAGACCCCTCCGGAGTCGGGGGACGTCACGACTGCGTCCGATGCTGGGGATGTTCCGGCCGAGCACGAGTCCGACAGCGATGGCAGCGACCCCGGCGAGTCGGGGCCCTCCGAGGGAGCTAGCGCCGGCGCCGATGCCCAAGACGTCGATGCTGGCGGTGAGGAAGGCGACGGTGCCGACGCTGATCCACCCCCAGTGGCCCTCGTTCCAGAGCCGGATCCCGTCGCGGAGGTGCAGGCGAAGTACGACGAGGCCCAGGCGCGCCTGCGGACCGTCAGCAAGGCGTACCGAGACCTGCAGGGTGAGATGAAGGCGTTCCGGGAACGCATGGAGGCTCGCAGCAAGCTCGAGTCCGAGCGGCAGGCCTTCGATCAGGCCCGACGTTTCTTCGACCCCGTGATGAACCTCAAGCGTTCTCTCGCTCAGCCCACCGACGATGTGAACGCGCTGCGCGATGGGCTGCTGATGGTGCAGAAGCAGTTCATGGAGGCGATGGAGAAGCTGGGGCTCGAAGAGATTCCGGGCGAGGGGGCCGATTTCGACCCTCAGGTCCACGAGGCCTTGGCGGTCACGCCGGTCACGGACGCGGCACAGGATGGCAAAGTGCTCATGGTGCACACCGCCGGTTTCACGGTGAAAGGCAAGGTGCTGCAGGCGGCCCAAGTGGTCATCGCAAAGCATCAGGCCGACGCCGGCGAAGCCTGATCCCCGATGACATCGGACCAGACCCGTTGGGTGGTAGGGCTCGGCGGTGCGTTGGTCGTGGTGTCCGCTCTGTTGTTCTTGCCCTCTGAGCCGGACGCGACCGACCCGGAAGGGAACGACGTGCCGCTGTGGCAGGTTTCGCCCGACACCATCGTGGCGGTGTCGTTGGACCGGGCGTTGCCCGAGGCGGGCGGAAAGGAGCGGCGCGACCTGGCGATGGAGCGGACGCCTTCGGGCTGGTTTCTGACTGAGCCGTTTCGGGCCCGAGCCGACGACGACGCGCTGCGAGCGCTGTTTCGGTTGCTCGCCAGCCAAAAGGGAGAGGCCGTCGACGACGCACTCGACCCCGGCGAGTACGGTCTAGGTGACCCGCCGCTGGTGCGTGTCTCGGTGCGCACCGAGAGCGGCCTGGAACGCCAGCTGTGGGTTGGGGCCAAGGTCCCCACCGGGTATCGAACGTATGTGCGGGTGCCCGATGGTCCCGTGCTGACCGTAGGCGGCGATGGGCACCGCGTGGTCACGGACCAGGCCGAGGCGTTTCGCGACCATCGCATGTTGAACTTCGACCCCGCAGAGCTTCGCCACGTCGAGCTGTTCGGCCCCGAGGGACGGCTGGTCATCGCTGGCGAAGGCCGCTCTTGGGGCCTCGAGGGTTGGGGGAGGGTGGACCCGAACGCCGTCGACGACGTGGCCATGGGACTCCTCGATCTGCGCTACGACCTGATCTGGGAGCAAGACACCTGGGTCGAGGCGCCGTCGTTTGGCGCGGTGGTCCGGGAGGAGGAGGGCCTCGAGCTGCGGCTGCACGTCGGGGACGAGACTCCTATGGGCCGGGTGGCGTCCACGTCGGACGGTCGCTACGGCATCATGTTCCCCGACCTGGTGAAGCAGCTGGGCCGTGGCCCGACGTCGGTGCTCGATGCAGATGCCTTGCCGCTGGATCTGGAGCGCGCGAATCGGGTGCGCGCGGAGCTCGGTGGAGCGGTCGTAGAGGCCCGTCGAAACGGGCCCGCGTGGTCGGTGTCTGGTGTGGATTCGGGCGACGCCTACCTGGCCGTGGACGCGTTGTCGTCGGCGGCCGCACAGTATCGGCGCGATCCACCGAAGGGGCCGTTCGATGAAGGGATGGTCACCATCGACGAGGACAGCGTCACCCATGTGATTCGGCTCGGGGCCGTCGAAGACGGACTGCGCGCGGTACTCGACGAAGCGCATCCCTGGCCCTACCGTATGGTCGAGGCAGACCTGCAGGCCTTCGTGGCACTGGGTCGCTGACGAGACCACGGCTTTCGGCGCGGCATGCGGGTCACGCCGCGGTCGGTTGCGCTGTGGACGGTGACGGGTCGATCGAGCGTTACAATGAGGGCCCGCCTCCCGCCCTTCCCCCCTTGCCCCGAGAACGCCGATGACCTTGCGCCCCCTCGCCGTGGTCGCCATGGCCTGCTTGCTTTGCTCCTGCTCGTCTGCCGTTGCCCAGGATGGCGACATCGTCTCCGTGCCTCCCAGTGAACGCAGTCTGCGTCTGCCGATGGGGTCGGACGTCGTGGATGCACTGCGGACGCGGAGCTGGACCAAGGCACACGATGGCCTCGTCGCCATGGACTCCGAGCGCATGGCGGGGACCGACAAGGCGGACTGGGCCTTCGTCACGGGCTTCGCCGCCATCCACACGGGGAAGTCGGACCAAGCCCTCTCGCTGCTGCCCCACCTAGACGGTGGGACCGCGCCAGCTCCCTACGTCGATCTCGTGCGCGGCGAGGTCCTCCTGGCGGCTGACCAGCCCTTGGAGGCACTCCAGGCCCTGGCGCGCGTGCCCGAGACGTCGGTGGTGTGGCCGCGGGCCGCGGTGCAGCAGGCGGAGGCCTTGGCGGACCTCTCTCGCACCAAGGAGGCGCGGGAGGTGTGGGAGCGACTGGTCGCGCGTCCAGACCCCGCGGAAGGCAACGCCGAAGCCTTGTGGGCACTGGCGCGAGCCGAGGGCATCGGGTCGGAGCGAAGCGGGCAGCTGTTGCGGCGCCTTTGGTCTCGCTACCCAACGCACGAAAAGGCCAAGGAGACCAAGGCCATCCTGGACAAGACGCCCGGCTACTCCCCAGGGCGAGAGGACGTCGCGCACCATGCGGAAGGCCTGATGTACGCCCGGCAATACGACCGCGCCATCGCGTTGACCGATCGGTTCGCCGAAGGGGCGGGCGACGGCACCGAGACGGGGTGTCGTGTCCTCTATACGCGAGGCCGAAGCCACTACAAGAAGAACCGGCTGTCGGCGTCGGTAGGAGCCTTTGGCGGTATCGGTGCAAAGTGCGCCGACGTCGAGGCAGACTTTGGGCCGCGAGGCCTCTACCTCATCGGCACGGCCGAGTACCGGCGCAAACGGTTCGCTCAGTCGGCGGCTGCGTACGAGATGCTCTTCCAGACCTACGCGGACCACAGCATGGCCGACGACGCCCTGACCCGGGGAGGCATCTCCCTCCAGGAGGCGGGCAAGCTCGACGAAGCTCGTCGCTGGTGGGAGCAGGGTCTCGAGGCCTACCCGGAGGGAGACACGGTACCCGAGGCCACCTGGCGGTTGGCGTTCGGCCTCTACCTCGATGGCGATACCCCCGGCGCCCGTGCCATCGCCGTGCGGCTCGCAGGTCTCGACCCGGCTGGCGATCATGCCCATGTGGAGGCCGGTCGGTACTGGTCGGCGCGTTGGCTGCTGTACCCGGATGCGGACGAGCCCACCGCACTGACCACCGACCCCAAGGCGAAGGAGCAAGGCCTGGCGGGGTTGGCGGCGCTGTGTCGTGAGCAGCCCCACTCCTTCTACGCCATCCTTGCCTACGGTCGTCTCTTGGAGCTGGCCCCCGAGGTCGCGGCCGACGTCGCTCAGCGGCCCGCCAGCCACGATGTGGGGGCCACACCGGTGCCCTGGGAGGCGCGACGCAGTGTGGCGGAGGACCCGCACTGGGCCGCAGCGGTCTCCCTGGCTCGCCTCGGGCTCATCCAGGAAGCCATGGCGGAGTGGGGGAGGGTCGACGAGGACCTCACGGCGGACGAGGCGGCGTGGAAGACGGAGCTTCGCATCGCCGCGGGCGACTGGCTGCTCGCCCATGACGACCTGCGAGACTGGATCGTGCACCATCCGGTCGGCACGCTGGGACCTCGCGAGGCGCAGGTGCTCTACGTGGCCTACCCGGATCGCTACTGGGAGGAGGTGCAGGTCGCGGTGAAGGACACCTTCCGGTACGAGCCGAGGCTGTTCCATGGATTGGTGCGGGAGGAGTCGAACTTCAACCGACGCATCGTCTCCTTTGCAGGCGCTCGGGGCCTCTCCCAGCTGATGCCGGCCACGGCCAAGCAGACGGCGGGCTGGCTCGGCATGACCATCACCATGGACGACCTGTTCACGCCGACCACCAACCTCCCCATCGGGGCGAAGTACCTCGACGTGATGCACAAGCAGCTGTCCGACAGCCCATACCTGGCCCTCGCCGGCTACAACGGCGGAGCTGGCAACGTGAACAAGTGGATCGGGGCCTACGGGAACCTGCCCACCGATGAGTTCGTCGAGCGCATTCCCTACCGGGAGACGCGGGGCTACGTGAAGCGGGTGATGGGCACATGGCAGACCATGCGGGTTCGACTCGATGTGGAGAGCCCGGTGTTCCCGGACCTCTCTCGCTACAACCACGAGGCGAAGCCGTGAACGATGTGGAGGCCATCGGTGGGGAAGCTCGCCTCGGCGCCATCCTGGACGACTTCGTCGACCGCATGGCCAGCGACTTCATCATCGGCTGGCTGTTCGAGGGCCGAGACCTCGCGCGCATCAAGACCCACGAGCTGGGCTTCGCCAAGGCACACCTTGGCGGGGGAGGGCGCTACGCGGGCCGTCCACTGGGTCGGGTGCATCAGCCGCTGGCCATCAACCGAGGCATGTTCCATCGTCGGCTGGCGCTGCTCGCGACGGTGCTCCGGGGACATGGGGTTGCCGAGCCGGTGATCGAGCGGTGGTTGTCCCACGACCGGAAACTGGAGCCGGTCGTCTCCGACGGGACCGACTGCGCGCCGCCCGTCTCGGAGGCCTAGCGGGCGTGGATCCCGTGACGGGCTACGTCCTTGGTGAACGGACGGATCCTGGCCGGAGCACCCGGTAAGAGGAAGGGCTGGAGCATCCATGGCCTTCGTGCACCTGCACACCCACTCCCAGTTCAGCATCCTCGATGGCACCGCCAAGGCCGAGGCACTGGTGGCACGGGCCCATGCCCTCGGAATGGAAGCCCTCGCCCTCACGGACACCTCCAACCTCTACGGAGCCGTGGCCTTCTACAAGGCGTGCAAGGGCAAGGGGATCAAGGCGGTTCTCGGCGCAGAGCTGCATGTCGAGCCCACCGATCCGGGCGCGGAGGAGGCGGGGCCGGAGGGAGGCTTCCAGCTCATCGCCCTCGTGGAGAACGACGCGGGCTACGCCAACCTGTGCCAGCTGGTCACGAAGGCCATCTTCGATGGCATGCAGTACAAGCCGCGGGTCACCTTCGAGCAGTTGGAGGCCCACCGGGACGGCCTCATCGTGCTCACCTGTGGCGTGAAGGGTGTCCTGGGACGCTCGCTGCGAAGGCATCCGGGGGACCAGGGGAGGGGGCGTGCAGAGGCCGAGGCACGGTTCCTCGAGCTCGCAGCCATCTTCGGTCCGGAGCAGCTCTACCTCGAGCTGCAAGACCACGGGATCGACGGGCAGGAGGACGTGAACGCTCTGGCCCGGGAGCTTGCGGCGAAGCACGGCAGGCCCCTCGTGGCCACCAATGCCGTGCACTACCTCGATGCCGAGGACGCACCGGTGCACGAGGTGCTCAACGCCATCGGCTCTGGCACCTCCATGGCAGACCCTGGCCGGATCCAGACCGATACCGACCAGGCGTACCTGAAGTCCGAAGAGGAGATGCGGGACCTGTTCGCTGGCGACGGCGACGCCATCAGCCGCACCACAGAGATCGCAGCCCGGTGCGACTACCACTTCGACTTCGACACCTACCACTTCCCGGCCACCACCCCCCCCGACGTCGACGCCGACGGCAGCCAGCCCGACACCGACGCCAACTGGGCCTACTTCTACGAGGCCTTCCCGCCTCCGCAGGACTACGGCCTTCCGGACCCCACGGAGGCCATCCCGGACCGTCCAGAGGGTGCCGGGGGCATCAACGGCTACTTCCGCTGGTATGCCCGGGTAGGGCTCGAGCTGCGACTGAAGCACGTCGACGAGGCCCTGCACCCTCAGTACTGGGAGCGCCTCGAACGAGAGCTCGGCATCGTCATCAACATGGGCTTCCCCGCCTATTTGCTGATCGTCGCCGAGTTCATCAACTGGTCGAAGGACAACGAGATTCCGGTGGGGCCTGGGCGCGGCTCGGCGGCAGGTTCCCTGGCCGCTTGGGCGATGCGCATCACCGACATCGATCCGATTCGGTACGTGCTGCTGTTCGAGCGCTTCCTGAATCCCGAACGCGTCTCGATGCCCGACATCGACGTCGACTTCTGCCAGGACCGTCGGGAAGAGGCCATCGAGCACGTCCGGGTGAAGTATGGCGCACCACTGGTCAGCCAGATCATCACCTACGGCACGTTGAAGGCCAAGGCGGCGATTCGCGATGTGTCGCGGGTGCTCGACCTCAACTTCAACGAGGCCGACCGGATCGCCAAGTTGGTGCCGGACCAGCTCGGGATCACCCTTTCGGAGGCCCTGGAGGCGGAGCCTCGCCTCGCGGCCCTCAGGGATGGAGACCCCAAGGTCCGCCGTGTGATCGAGCTCGCCCTGGCGGTCGAGGGCACCATGCGGCAGACCGGCGTGCACGCGGCCGGAGTGGTGATCGCAGACCGGCCGCTCGTCGCGTACGCCCCGCTGTACCGAGACGAGCCAGAGGGCGGCCCAGTCGTCCAGTACGACATGAAGAGCGCCGAGAGCATCGGTCTCATCAAGTTCGACTTCCTGGGCCTCAAGACCCTCGACCAGATCCGCGATGCCGTGAAGTTCGTGCGCCAGAACCACGGCGTAGAGCTCGACATGGCCCACATCCCGGTCGACGATGAAGCGACGTACACCTTGCTTCAGGCCGGGGATGCCCTCGGGGTGTTCCAGCTGGAGTCCAGCGGGATGCGGGACCTGCTCACGCGACTACAGCCCGACTGCGTCGACGACATGGTGGCTCTCGTCGCGCTGTACCGTCCGGGTCCGCTGCAGTCGGGCATGACCGACGAGTTCGTGGAGCGGAAACATGGGCGCGTGCCCGTCAACTACCCCCTCCCCATGCTCGAGCCGCTGCTGAAGGGAACGTACGGCACCATCATCTACCAGGAGCAGGTGATGCAGATCGCCCAGGTGATGGCTGGGTACAGCTTGGGCGAAGCCGACATGCTTCGCCGCGCGATGGGCAAGAAGAAGAAGGAGGAGATGGACAAACAGCGCAGTCGCTTCTTGTCCGGCTCCATCGCCAACGACATCCCCGAAGAGAAGGCCGCTGAGATCTTCGAGATGATGGCCAAGTTCGCGGCCTATGGCTTCAACAAGAGCCACTCGGCGGCGTATGGCTACATCAGCTACCAGACCGCCTACCTCAAGGCCCACTACCGCCCCGAGTACATGGCGGCGTTGATGACCATCGAGGCAGCGAACACCGACAAGGTGCTCACCTACATCCTCGACTGTCGTTCCGCGGGCATCGAGATTCTCCCGGTGTCGGTCAACGAGAGCCAGCGCTGGTTCAGCGTGCCACCCCCCGACGAGCGACCCACGGATGACAACGGAGTGCCGCGGGACGTCATTCGCTTCGGCCTCGCCGCAGTCAAGAACGTGGGGGATGGTGCGATCGAGAGCATGCTGGCTGCCCGGGAGGAAGAGGGCGGGCGCTTCTCGTCGATCGAGACGTTCTTCGAGGCGATCGACTATCGGGCCGTCAACAAGCGCGTGCTGGAGAACTTGCTGAAGGCAGGAGCCCTCGACGACTTCGGCCATCGACGCTCCGCCATGGCCGAAGGCCTCGAGCGGGCCATGACCATGGGGAGCCGCGCCCAGCAGGACAAGGCGAGTGGGCAAATCGGCCTGTTCGGCGCCGTGCAGCAGGAACCGCTTCGCCTTCGCCTTCCGTCGTGCCCCGAGTGGCCGCTGTCGGAGAAGCTCGGCTACGAGCGCGACGTGTTGGGCCTGTACCTCTCAGGGCACCCCATGCAGGCCCACGGCCGCGATGTGGCTCGCTACGCCTCTGCGCCCCTCTCGGAGATTGGCAAAGTCGACGCCAGGGAGGTCCGCATCCTGGGGGTCGTATCTGAGTCGAGGACCATCAACGCCAAGGGACGGCGCGACAGCAAGATGGCCTTCGTCCGTGTCGAGGATGACTTGGCGAGCATCGAGTGCGTGTTCTTCCCGGATGCCTGGGCGCGGAGCCAGCGGGCGATGGAGGCCGGGGAGCCGGTGCTGGTGACCGGCCGACTCGAGCCGGGGGAAGAGCCGAAGCTCATCGCGAGCACCGCAGAGCCGCTCACTGAGGTTCGCGCTCGCATGACCCGCGAGGTGCAGTTCCGCGTCGAAGTCGCGGAGCTCGACGACAAAGCCCTCGCCCGTTTCGTCGAGGTGCTGCGTTCGCAGCGGGGGGGATGCCGCTCGCGGCTGGTGCTGCGTTCCGAGGGCGTGTTCGAGGCGGAGTTGTTGCTTCCCGACTGGCCCGTGGAGCCATCCCCTCGGCTGGAGGAGTCCATGCAGGCGCTGTTCGAACGACCGGGCGTGGTGGCTTTGTCATGAGGTGCAAGACCGCCGCGGTGGCCATCGTCTGGTCGCTTCTCGCTTCGACCCACGCCAAGGCAGGGCCCGCGGACAATCTCGTGGAGGACGTCGGCCGTGGCCTTCTCGTCGACTGGTCGACGCTGATGGTGGAGGTCGAAGCCGGCAGCTACCGAGCGGGGGCCCAGGCCACCAAAGCGGTGGAGCAGTCCGCGCGCCTCGCCATCGACGACCGGCTCGAGGCGGGCCTGGGCGTGGTGCGGGTGGCCCCCGACGTCCTGGTGTCGGACCTGTTGGACGACGAGGACCTGTCGGGCTCGCTGGAGGCACGGCGGTCCCGTTGGCGGGTCTCGGAGGCCGTGTACACCGTGTCCGGCAAGGTCGACCTTCGCGCTCAGCTCTCGCTGCAGGAGTTCCTCAAGCCCTACACACTGAAGCGCGCGCGCCCCACGCCCCCCCACGGCGAGGCGTCATCCCATACCGGTGTGCTCATCGACGCCCGCGGCCTCGGGGCTCAGCCTGCCTACCTGCCGGCGTTGCTGGGGCCCGACGGCGCGCCCTTGTGGCAGGGCGAGATGTGGGACGAAGATGCGGTGTCGGCCGCGCCGGTGGTGTGGGTGCCAGACCCGTCGCACCCGGCGGCGGCGAGGGCGGGGGACCGCCCACTGCTCCTCACGGCGTCGTCGGCGTCTGGGGCTGAGATCACCCTGGAGGCCGGGGCTGCGGCGGCCCTTCGGGCGCTGCTCGACGCCGAGGCCGTGGCCCGGGGTCGAGTCGTGATCGTCTCTGATCCCCTGTGACTCGTCACGCTCGCGGAGAGCATGCTCCTGGCGACCTGCATCGCTCGGTGCAGTGGCTCGGAAGGGTGGACTACCGCTGGGCCCTGCGTCTCCAGCGAAGTCGCCGTGAGGCCGTGATCACCGGGCGGGCGCCCGAAGTGGTCTGGATGCTGGAGCACCCTGCAGTGGTGACGCTCGGGCGTCGCGGCGGGGACCTCGTGGGTGTGCCGCCCAAGGTGCCGGTGGTTCGTACGGAGCGTGGGGGGCTCGCCACGGTGCACGTCCCAGGCCAGCTGGTGGGCTACGTGATCGTCGATCTCCATCGGGTGGGTATCGGCGTGCGAGAGGCCGTGCGTCGGCTCGAGTCCGCCCTGATCCAGTGGTTGTCCGGGCGGGGGGTGGTGGCGGGCCGTCGGGCGGGATTTCCCGGGGTGTGGGTGGGCGAGGGGAAGATCGCCGCCCTGGGGCTCCACGTCCGCAGGGGGGTGACCATGCACGGCTTCGCCCTCAACCTGGATCCCGATCTGGCGTCGTTTGACTGGATCGTGCCTTGTGGCATCGCCGGCGCGCAGACGACCTCCCTCGCCCGATGTGGCGGAGGCGCGCCCGCTGCCCACTCCGTTGCGGAGGCCGTTGGGGGTGCCGTGTGGGATGCCATCGTTGACACCGATCCGGGGCAGCGATAACTGGCGCCGTCGGCCGATGGTCGATCGAAGGCACGTAGCTCAGTGGGAGAGCACCGCCCTGACACGGCGGGGGTCGGCGGTTCAAATCCGCCCGTGCCTATCGACTCCCTTCGGGGAGCATGGCTGGCGGCACCTGTTCGGGATTCTCGGACGCCCGGTGTCGCCTTTGCTGTCTCTGGCACCCTCGCTGATGGCGAGGGGCGGCGGGAGCGCGGGGCGTCGGTCGGACCCCGTGCACGTGCCCTCCGTCGCCGGATGCGTTACCCCGGCCGGGTTCCAGGAGTCCATCCCATGCCCAAGATGAAGACCCACCGCGGTGCAGCCAAGCGCTTCACGAAGACCGGTTCGGGCAAGATCAAGTTCAAGCGGGCCAACCTGCGTCACTGCCTTTCGGCCAAGCAGACGAGCACCAAGCGTGTGCTCCAAAAGCCGGGCTACTTGAAAGACAGCGATTCGGGCCACGTCGTCCGCATGCTTCGGGGGGAGTGAGGCTTCGCGCCCACTCGCTTCGGCATCCCTGCTGTGTGGCGTCGCTCGACGCCCCATGGCGAACCAACCCACCGTCACCACCGAATTGCTCGGTTGGGAAGCGGTTTTAAGAGGAGCATCTCATGGCTCGTATCAAGGGTGCGCTGAACCGCACCACGCGTCGCAAGAACCTGTTCCGCCGCGTCCGCGGCTTCTTCATCGGTCGTCGCCGTCTTCGTCAGGCCATCCAGGCCCGCATGAAGGCCGAGGCCAATGAGTTCGTCGGCCGGAAGCAGCGCAAGCGCCAGTTCCGTCGCCTGTGGACCCAGCGGATCAACGCCGCGGCCCGCGTCCACGGCCTGAACTACAGCAAGTTCATCCATGGCCTGAAGAACGCCGAGATCGACATCAACCGCAAGATGCTCGCCGACCTCGCCGTCCATGAGCCCGCGGCCTTCAAGTTGCTCGTCGACAAGGCCCAGGCGGCTCTGTAGTGCGCAACGGAGATCCCAAGTTGCCCCAGTCGGCCGGGGTCTCCCTTTTGCTCTTTCTCGGCGTGCTGCTGGGGCTTGGGCCCGCGTGCAACAACGACGAGATCGAGTGGATCCGCTTCAATGCCGACGGCGACGTGCTCGTCGTCGACATCGGAGGCGAGAGCCCGGTCGCTCAGAATGAAGGGTGTGCCGATGAGCCGTCCCTCTGCGACGACGTGGTCGCCCTCGACGGCACGGCGGGAGCCGACGCCGACATCGGATGCATCTGCATGTCGTCCTCGCTCCGTGCCAACGACGTGGGCACCGCCACCGTCGATCCCACACACGGAGACGTAGGCACCCGCCACACGGTCCGTGTGGAAGTGCTCGATGCCTTCGAGGACATCGTGCAGCGCGTCACGGTGTACACCGATGGCCAGCGGGGCGACGAAGAGATCGAGCTGCTCCAGGACAGCGCCGACCCCGGAAGTTGGGCGGTCGAGCTGAAGTCCCTCGGCGAGGCCGATGAGGTCCGCACGGATCGCTTCGAGATCCGGCTCTACGAGCCCGACGGCACGTTCTCGGGTGAGACCGAGGGCACCGAGGAATAAGGCTGGGATCCCGTGAGGATCCGCTCCCTCTGGCACTCTCGAGCTGGTACTATCGAGCGCCCGGTGCGCCCCTGCGGGGTGCCGGCGGGACGATCGCGCCCGCGTGGGCACACGGAGGATCGGTTGAGCGCAGACGAGAGCAAGGACAGCGCCGAAGAGGAAGCCCTCGGCGACGTAGAGATGCCCGACAAGCTCTTCTTCCGGATTGGGGAGGCGGCTCAGATCGTTGGCGTCGAACCTCACGTGCTCCGCTACTGGGAGAGTGAGTTCAAGATGCGTCCGCAGCGGTCCTCGAGTGGCCAGCGGATGTACCGCCGCAAAGACATCGCGCGGTTCCTCCGGATCCGGAAGCTGTTGCACGACGAGGGGTTCACCATCGCTGGTGCGCGCAAGGTCCTCTTGGACGGCGGCTCGGACGCCTCCGCGAGCGGTGGCGCCGACGTCGGGCGGCTGGGGGATGCGTTGAAGCGCATCGCCGACGTGCGCACCAAGATCACTGCCCTGCAAGACAAGTACGGCACGGTGGGCGTCGCGTCCTGAGGATCCGCCGAGGAGACGGCCTCGTTCCTGGCTTCGAACAGGGTCTCGATCCAGTCGTTGCGCGATTCATTGCCCGGCTGAGGGGCCTCGGTTACCTGCGGTGGGCTGACGGGGCGTAGCGCAGCCTGGTAGCGCACCAGACTGGGGGTCTGGTGGTCGCTGGTTCGAATCCAGTCGCCCCGATCAATAGGAACCCCCTGCCGACCTAGTCGGCAGGGGGTTTTCTCTTGGGTGGGCCGTCCGCCGAAGGGTCCGGACGGGCCCTATGAGGCGCGGGACTCTCCCCCGTGGTGCTCGTCGGCGGGTAGGGCGACCAGGCGCTGGGCCACCGACTCCTTCGCACGGTGGGCCTTGGGCTCCGTGGCCTCGATGTGCTGCCGCAGAGCGTCCCCGATCGGCAGGACCATCTGGGGCTTCCACCAGGTGATCACGCCGCCGTCTTCGGTGTACAGGCCAGGGTGGGCCATGCGTCGCGTCGCGGTGCGCAGCGGAAGGGCAGCGAGATGGTCCACGACGGCCCGGAACTGCCCGCGGTCCGTGGGGTCCAGGGGAACGAACTCGTGCCGCGCCATCCACGCCACATGGTAGTGGGCGGGCACCAAGCCGACGCCGTCGAGGCCTAGGCGTGCGGCGGCGACCACCAGTAGGTGGCCCACCTCGGGCGCGAGGCCGAGGCCAGGGCCTCGCTGCCCGGGGAGCTTTGGCCGCGAGGGGTCGAAGCCCACCCGCGGGTCCTTCATCTCCAGCCACTCGACGAACAGCACCTGGAAGCCGTCGAACGAACGACGGGACACCGCGAGGTCCACGAGGTCCTCTCGGCCGCCGCCGATGACGGCGTCGATGCGGAGGCGATCGTGGGCCTCGCTGATCTCCACGTGGACTTGCAGGTCGTCGAACCCCATGCCTCGGAGGGCCGGCAAGAACCCGTGGGCATCGAGCGCGTGTTCCATTCCGTGGCGGGTGTAGTAGTTCAGGAAACGGGGCTCTGGCCTGCCGGTGATGCCGAGGTCGCCGAACAGATCGGCCTCGGTGATGACGAGGTCATCCTCGGTTCCGGTGAGGATGCGGGGGTCGATGCGGTGCGCCACGTAGCGGGTCCGACGCCCCAGCGGATCGTAGTCACGAGAGACTTGGGTCCCGAGGCCAGCTGCGACCGCGATGGTGTGGGCGAGCACCCGCCATGCACGGTCCGTGTAGCCCCCAGCCGGCATCGCCACGATCGGCACCCCGCGGAAGCGGTGGAAGACCCGTTCGTCGCGCTGCCGGAGGCCCCTCTCGGTCACCATCAGGCTGCCGAGGGGGTCGTGGTCCAACGGATCGGTTCCGGCCAAGTACAGCACCAGCTGAACCGCACGAGGCGTGGCCGCGAGGACCCGGTCGACGGCGTGAAGGTAGGTGGCGTCCCGAGCCCCCGCTGGGACGCGAACGTCGAGGACCCGGTCGCCCGGAGGCACGGCCCAGTCGCTGGCCACCGACACGCTGTGGACCCACGTGGCGGGGTCGTCTCCGAGGCACGCGACGGTGCCATCGGGGGGGTGGGCGTCGAAGTCGAGGACGAGCACGCGGCCCTGGAGCCCCTCGTGACGCAGGGCCGCCACCGCGATGGCGACATCGTTGAGGGCACAGAAGCCACCACCCTTGGAGGGCTCGGCGTGGTGGAAGCCCCCGGCCGTGCAGATCGATGGCTCACGGGTCTTCAGGCTTCGCCGGGCGCCTGCCAGCACGGCACCGCAGCCCCGTCGCCAGAACTCCATCACCCCGTCGACAGGCACCAGTGGCTCGGGCACGGCAAGGATGCGCGCGAGTACGTCGGGGTGGTCCAGGGTCTCCAGGAACGACTGCGGGTGCACGCGGGCGACGTCAGCGAATGGGATCTCAGGGGCCACGTGGACCTGATCCACAGCGACGATGCCCTCGTCCAGAGCCCAAGTGACGGCGTCGTCTCCCCGCCGGGGGTCCAGCATGGGGCTGCCTTGGCCCGCCATGGGCACCCGGAAGGCTTGGTGGTGCCACACGGCCACGGGGGCGCGTCGCCAACGGCGCACCGCGCGGCGGACCTGCCGTCGGATCATCGCTTGGCCATGAAGTGTTGGTGGACGTCGAAGGCGTCCTCTTCGGCCGACACGGGCAGGTAGCTTCCATCGGGCAGCATCAGTCGGGTTCGGCGGCTGTCGCGCAGGTAGGCATCGAGGAGATCGCGCATGTACTGCACATGGTCGACGTCGAGGATGGGCACGAGCACCTCGACGCGCCGCTCCAGGTTGCGATCCATCCAGTCGGCGGAGCCGATGTAGACCGCGGGGCCATCTTCGCCGCCGTTCTCGAACCAGTAGATGCGGTCGTGCTCGAGGAACCGCCCGACCACGCTCCGCACTTCGATGTGATCCGACAAGCCGGGCACGCCCGGGAGGAGGCAACAGATCCCTCGCACCAACAGGCGGACCTCCACCCCTGCTTGGCTCGCCTCGTACAGCGCGTCGATCATCGCCTGGTCGGTGATGGCGTTGCACTTGGCGATGATGCGCCCGTGCCCACCCGAGCGGGCCACGCTCGCCTCGTGGCGGATGCGCATCAGCAGCTGCTTCTTCATGTGGGCAGGGGCCACGTAGAGGTGGTGGTACTTCGGCGGACGGGCGAAGCCGGTGAGCCGGTTGAAGAGGTCGGCGACGTCCCCTGTGATGCCCGTGTGGGCCGTCATCAGGCCTAGGTCGGTGTAGATGCGGGCGGTGGTCGGGTTGTAGTTGCCGGTGCCGATGTGGGCGTACCGAACCAACTCGTCGCCCTCGCGCCGGATGACGAGGGCCAGCTTGCTGTGGGTCTTGAGGAGGGGAACTCCATAAATGACGTGCACGCCGGCTTCTTCGAGGCGGCGGGCCCAGACGATGTTGTTCTCTTCGTCGAATCGAGCCTTTAGCTCCACGACGGCGGCGACCTGCTTGCCGTTCTCGACCGCCTGCTCCAGTGCGCGGATCACGGGGGAGTTCCCCGAGGTGCGGTAGAGCGTCTGCTTGATCGCCACGACCTGGGGGTCCCGTGCGGCATGGCGCACGAAGTCGACCACGGGCGCGAAGCTCTCGTACGGGTGGTGGAGCAGGACGTCCTTCTGGCGCACGTGGGCGAACAGCTCGCTGCCCGTCGGGAGCCCTGGGTGCCGGCGAGGAATGTAGGGGGGGTACTTGAGCTCGGGCATGTCGATGGACAGGATCTGTCCGAGTCGAGCGACCGCCATGGGGCCGGCGACCTCGTGCACCTCTGTGGCTTCGACCCCGACGCCGCCGACGAGGGCCTCCCGCATGGCCCCGGGCATGCCCTGCTGCACCTCGAGGCGCACGGCCTGCCCGAAGCGACGCTTGCGGAGCTCCTGCTGCAAGGAGTCGAGGAGGTCGTTGGCTTCGTCCTCCCGGATCTCGAAGTCGGCGTCGCGGGTGACGCGGAAGAGCCAGGGCTGGGAGAGCTTCATGCCTGGGAACAACGTCGTGAGGTTGGCGGCGATGAGTTGCTCGAGGGGGAGCCAGCGCACGGGCCCACTGGTTTCGTCGCCGGCGACGCACACGAGGCGGGGCAGGTTCGCCAAGGGAACCTTGATCCTGGCCAGACGTTGCTCGCCCTCCGGCGATTCCACCCACAACGCCAGGTTCAGCGACAGGTTGCTGATGAACGGGAAGGGGTGCGTGCTGCCCACCGCGAGGGGGGTGAGGATCGGGTACACGCGGTTCTTGAACCACGTGTTCATGCGCTTGCGATCAGGCTTGGACAACGCCTCGTAGTCGACGAGATGGATGCCGTGGGGCTCCAGCGCAGGCAACACCTCGTCGGTGAGGGTGGCCTGGGCACGGTGGACGAGTTCGGTGACGCGCTCGTGGATGCGTGCAAGCTGCTTGCGGGGGGACCGTCCGTCGACCGAGAGAACCTCGATGCCTGCCTGGAGCTGCTGCAGGATGCCCGACACCCGCACCATGAAGAACTCGTCCAGGTTCGTGTGGAAGATGGTGAGGAAACGGAGTCGCTCGACGAGAGGGTTCGACGCGTCGATGGCCTCTTCGAGGACCCGTTCGTTGAAGCTCAGCCAGGAGAGCTCGCGATTGAGGTAGCGAGGCCCCTCGACCCGGGGCGAGGGGGGCGCGGCGGCGGCGGCGGTGGCGGGGTGGGCGGACACATCTTCTCCGTCGAGGGGGCATGAATCATACCCCTCGCCGAGGCCTCTCGTGGCCCGTCGGCCATACGGGGTAGACGCGTTAGGCGCGTGCATGCGGATTCTGCTCTCCAACGACGACGGTATCGATGCCCGTGGGCTCGCGGCCCTGTACGACGCCCTCGAGTCCCTGGGCGAACTCTGGGTGGTGGCGCCGGCCGCAGAGCAGTCTGCGATGAGCCACAGCCTGACGATGCACCGGCCGCTTCGGGTGCGGGAGCGAGGTCTGCGCCAGTACTCGGTGGACGGCACCCCCGCCGACACCATCTACGTGGCGCTGCACCACCTGCTGCCAGAGCCCCCAGACCTGGTGGTCTCCGGCATCAACCGTGGTGCAAATCTCGGGTTTGATGTGCACTACAGTGGCACGGTGGCCGCTGCGCGGGAGGCATGCCTGCAAGGGGTGCCCGCGATTGCGGTCTCGGCCCACATCGACGACGCCCCGCCCCGCTACGACACCGCTGGCATCGTCGCGCGGCGCGTGGTCGAGAGGGTGAGAACCCACGGGCTCGAGGACGGCACGCTGCTCAACGTCAATGTGCCGTGCGTCGCGCCCGACGACCTGCGGGGCCTCCGGGCCGCCGTGCTGGGGCGTCGGATCTACGCGTCGTCCGTCGACCTGCGGCATGACCCTCGTGGCAAGCCCTACGTGTGGATCGGTGGGCCTCACCAAGGCTTCGCAGGTTCCGATGACGCGGACGGCCGCGGCATCGATGCCGGCTGGGCCACCGTGACCGCCCTGTCCGTCGACCCCACCGACTACCGCAGCTTGGAGCGCACCCGTGACTGGACCGACGCCTGACGTTCCGTTGGGGGCCCTCGCGGCCCGCAGCGCCATTGGGGGCGTGCTCATGGGGCTCGCCAACCTCGTGCCGGGCATCTCTGGGGGGACGATGCTGCTCGCGGCAGGGGTGTACCCGCGCTTCATTCAGGGCATCGCCGAAGTGACGACGCTGCGCTTTCGGGCGCCCGCGCTGGTCGTTCTCGGGGGCGTGGGCGTGTCCGCAGGGGCCGCCATCGTGCTCTTTGCCGGCACCGTGAAAGACCTCGTCGTGGATCATCGATGGGTGATGTACAGCCTGTTCATCGGGCTGACCCTCGGCGGGCTGCCCTTGGTGAAGCGGCTGTTGGGCCCCATGGACGTTCGCGCCTGGATTGGCGGGGTTCTCGGCTTCGTCGGCATGGCGGCCCTGGCCCTGGCCCAGGCGCAGGGGGTCTCGACGCCAGGCGGCAGCGAGGCGGGCTTCTTCATGTTTCTGCTGGCTGGCGTGGCTGGCGCCTCGGCCATGATCCTCCCAGGCGTCAGCGGCGGCTACCTCCTGCTCGTGCTCGACATGTACCTGCCCATCCTTTCGGGCATCGACGCATTCAAGGAGGCCCTGAAGGGAGGGGATGTCGCTGGCCTGGTGGATCCTGCCGTCGGGGTCGTGTTGCCCGTAGGGATCGGCGTGGTGGTGGGCATCGCCGGCGTGAGCAACCTGTTGAAGTTCTTTCTCGACCGCTTCGAGAAGCTGACGCTGGGTGTGTTGCTGGGCCTGCTCCTCGGCGCGGTGGTCGGGCTGTGGCCGTTTCAGCACGGGGTGGAGCCTCTGGCAGGCGATGTCGTGAAGGGGCGGGTGATGACCGCCGAGACTCTGCTGCTGCTCGACCGCGAGGACTGGCCCACGGAGGTCTTCGCTCCCACGGGCGTCCAGGTTGGCGGCAGCATGGCTCTGGTGCTCCTCGGGCTCGGCCTCACCATGGGTGTCGCACGGTTCGGCGCGACGGAATAGCTCCGGGGGCCAACCCCACATCCGGAGGCTCCATGGGCGATCTGACCACCGATCTGAAGGCCGCGATCCGTGACGTGCCGGACTTCCCGAACGACGGCATCCTGTTCAAGGACATCACGCCTTTGCTCTCGGACATCGCCCTCTACAAGCGCGTGCTCGACGCTCTCGCGGAGGATTGGGGGCCCGTCGACGTGGTGGTCGGCATGGAGTCCCGAGGGTTCCTCTTCGGCCCTGGCATCGCCGAGCGCCTCGGTGCGAGCTTCGCTCCCGCGCGAAAGAAGGGCAAGCTGCCCCACGCCACCGAGGCCGTGGACTTCACGCTCGAGTACGGCACAGCCACCCTCGAGATGCACGTGGATGCCTTTCCGAAGGGGGCTCGGGTCCTCGTCGTCGACGACCTGCTCGCCACCGGAGGGACCGCTGCGGCCACCCACGAGCTCGTGCGCCGTCTCGGTGGGGAACTCGTGGGCTACGCGTTCGTGATCGAGCTGGACTTCCTGCACGGCAGGGAGAAGCTGAGCGCCCCCGTTCGCTCGCTGGTGACCGTCCCTTGAAGGTGGTGGGCCTCACGGGAGGCATCGCCACGGGGAAGTCCACCGTTGGACGCCGGCTGGTGGCCCTTGGGTGGCCCGTCATCGACGCCGATCAGGTCGCGCGAGAGGTCGTGGCTCCCGGTCAGCCTGCCCTGGAGGAGCTCGTGTCCCTCATGGGCGACGGCATCCTCGGGGAAGATGGCGCCTTGGACCGGGACGCGATGCGCGCCCGGATCACCACCGACCCGGAGGCGCGACGCCTGCTGGAGTCGGTGACCCATCCCGCGATCGTCGGCCGGATCCTAGAGCGCCTGCAAGCGCTCGCGGTGGCCGGCACCGCCATCGCGGTGGTGGACGCGGCCCTCATGGTGGAGACCGGGAGCTACCGGAACTACCCAGAGCTCATCGTGGTCACGTGCGAAGAGGCCACCCAGCTGAAGCGACTCATGGCCCGCGACGGCATGGACGAGGCAGGGGCTCGCCGGCTCATCGCGACGCAGCTGCCTTTGGCCGACAAGGAAGCGGTCGCGACCCACGTGATTCGGAACGACGCAGACACCGCGACGCTCATGCGCCGAGTCGACGAGGTGGCGGAGGCTTTGGCCGGCGAGGCCTAGGGCGCGGATCAGAACCCATCTGTTCTGGACCATGCATGCGCTTAGGCCTCCTGCTCCTTGAACTTCTCGATGTAGCGAAAGACCGTGCGCGCGTCGATGTCGAGGTCGCGGGCCGTCTGGGCCTTGTTCCAGTTGTTCAGGTCCAGGGCCTTGCGGATGTAGTCGCTCTTGAACGACTCCTGCGCTTCGGCGAGGTGCTGGATGCTTCGCTTCTGGCTGCCCTCGAGGCCGAGGTCTTCGGGGTTGAGCAGCGCACGGTCGCTCATGATGACCGCCTTCTTGATGCGGTTCTCGAGTTCCCGAACATTTCCAGGCCAGTAGTGGTTCTTCAGCGCCAGCAGTCCCTGGTTCGTGAACCCGCGCGGCTTGCTTCCGTACTGCTCTCGGTAGGTGTTGAGGAAGTACTGCGAGAGGACCTCGATGTCCTCTCCGCGGTCGCGGAGGGGGGGGAGCTGCACGCTGATCTCGTTGAGCCGGTAGTAGAGGTCCTCCCGAAACGCGCCGTTCGCGATGAGCTCTGGGAGCTCCTTGTTGGTGGCCGCGACCACCCGAATGTCGACAGGGCGTGGCTTCAGGTCGCCAACCCTCTCGATCACGCGCTCCTGCAGAATCCGGAGCAGCTTGACCTGCAGATTCATCGGCATTTCGCCGATTTCGTCGAGGAAGAGGCTCCCCCCGTTGGCGGCCTCCACCTTGCCGACCTTGTCGTTCACGGCGCCGGTGAACGCACCTTTTCGGTGCCCGAACAGTTCGCTCTCGAGCAGGTTCTCCGGAATCGCACCGCAGTTGATCGCGATGAACGCTTGGGCGCTGCGTCCCGAGAGCTTGTGGAGCTCGCGCGCGACGAGTTCCTTGCCGGTTCCGGTCTCACCGAGCACCAAGACCGACAGATCGGTGGGGGCGACCCGACGAAGCACTCGGAACATGGACTTCATCGGGGCGCACGTCCCGATCATCTCCCCCTGGGAGCTCTGCTGGAGCTGCGTGCGGAGGTTCCGGTTGTCCAGGCGAAGCTGGTTGAGCTGCAGCGCGTGGTAGACGACCAAACTGGCCTGTGCCGCGTAGATTTGCAGCATGGCGAGGTCGCGCTCGTCGAACAAGTCGGTGATGCGATCGTTCCCTAGGTAGATCACGCCGAGCATGTCGTTTCGGTAGATGAGGGGCACGCACATCACCGACGACAGCTTCAGGTCGACCACGGACTTGGCCCGGCCGAAGCGCGAGTCGTTCATCGCATCCGACACGATCACGGGCTGGAGGTGTTGCACCACTTGGTCCACGATGGAGTCGGACACCTGGCTGATGTCGAGGCGGTCCTTGTCGACGTTGTGGGAGGCCGCGAGGTGTCGAGCGCCGTCTTGCAGAACGATGACGAAGCCTTTTTCTGCGTTCGTGAGCTCGAGGAGTCCCTTCAGGAGACTGGAGAACAGCCGTTTCGGGGCGGTGTTCTGCATCATCTCGCTCGACAGACTGACGAGCCGCTTCAGCACATCGAGAGAGAGCTCTTCCTCGGGCACGTGCTCGCCGGTGACCGACGGGGCGGGCTGCATGGACCAAACGAGCTTCCACGCCCCGATGAGGACCTCGTCTCCTTCGGAGAGCTCGGCGGTCCGAATGCGGTGACCGTTGAGCTCCATCCCCTTGGACCGATCGACCAAGGACAGCGTGAAGACGTCGCCCTTTCGCATCAGGTTGGCGTGGGTGGGTCCCACGGCAGGGTCTTCCAGCACGACGTCGTTGCCGGGGGCCCGCCCCAAGGTGGTGAGCACCTTGTGCACAGGGGCATCTCGTTGGATTTTTCGGATGAGGTGTTCGCAGCGAAAGAACGGCATGCATCGCTCCGGGGCCCGTTCTCCTAACGTGGCGGCGTTAGGGGTGCGTCGGCGACGGGTCGGAGGCCGGTTGGGCCGAAACGGCGCGAGGGCGTGCGCCCCAGAACAGGCCGACCACAGGCGACCCATTGGGCTGATCCGGCGGTAGGATCATGGGGACCACCCGAGCTCGTCCTTCGTCCTGGTGGGTGCGACGCCACGCTCCTCGGGCCTCGACGGCGGAGGCCATCCACAGCGCGTAGAAGCCGATGGTCGCAGGCCACTGCACGCCGTAGCGGCGGCTCTGGGTGCGACGCACGACCTGCTCGTCCGTCCAGCCCAGGGGGTGCCCCGCCGTTGGCCGGTTCACGACGCGCAGGTGCAGATAGGTGCCCACGGCGACGCTGCCCAACAGCACCTGGCCGCCGCCGTAGAGGACTCCTGGACCCACGCGTCCCCGAGCGAACTGGGGCAGTCCCAGGGGCAGGTAGCTGGTGGCGGGTGCTGGAGGAATCACGAGCTCCTCCGGGACTTCCGCTGCGCGCTCGGCCGCGATTTGCTCTCGCACTCGGTTGAACACGAACACGACGTCCGCGGGGTGGTGGTACGGGCTGATCCGCACTTCGAGATCCTGCTCGAGGATGGTGCGAAACACCCGGCTGGCTTCGTCGTCGTCGCCGCGCTTGACCAGAATCTCCCCGAGGTAGGTAAGGGCCTCCACGGCCTCGTCGAAGGGGACGACTTCGGGAGCCTGGGCGTAGCGAAGCTGCAGACCCTGGAACACCAGCAAGCTCTGGTCCAGATCCCCCTGAAAATACAGGGCCTTGGCCTCCTCGAGTTCGGCCGCGAAGGACCCCTCGGCCGGGGCTTCTGTCGCGTCGCCCGGAGTGGGGGACTGCGCTGCTGCGGTTGTCGGGAGGAGCACGCGCGCGATGCCCATCCCCAAGACAGCGAGCCCCACGTGCCGCCAGAGGCGGAAGGGCGTCGTCCTCGGGGGCTGGCGGAACCGGTGGGCCATCGGAGTGGGCGGAAGGTAGCACGCCGCTCCGTGGGAGGGGGCCGCGCCACGCTTCTCGAGAGGATCGTGCAAGGCCGCATGGGGTCGACCCGCTACTGGGCTGCCGGATCCGCCACAGTCGAACACCACGGTGGAAGGTTCTCGTCAGGAGAGGTACACCGTTTCGGTCGCAATGTTGGGCCACGCGGTCGTACAAGGGCACCATCGACGGGCCCACACGACGCGATGCCGCGAACGGAGGGTGCGTGCGAAAGATCGAGACGAACGAGTGGTGGTCTCAGCTAGTGAAGATGAAGGACGAACTGTCTCTTCGGGAGCTGGCCGAGCGATTCGACGTGACGCCGGGTGCCATCAGCGCGGCCCTGAAGCGGAACGGGCTGACGCGAAAGCCGGCGCCTCCAGGGCCGCGGTCCCGACGGAAGATTGCGCTGCCCCCTGAGCCTGGCGAGCGGGCGAAGGCGGCCAAGGGCGGAAAGGCGTCGAAGGTCGCGAAGCCGGCCAAGGGCGTGAAGGCGGCGAAGGGCGCAAAGGCGGCGAAGAGCGCGAAGAGCGCGAAGAGCGCGAAGAGTGCGAAGAGTGCGAAGGCGACACGGACGCCCCGCAAGCAGGTGGTTCGCGACGCGTCCCCCTCGACTGAGGGCAAGGGTCAGGGTCGCAGCAAGGCCCACTTGATCAGTCCCTACGTCGACCTGCTCGGCACTCGGCCCGACGGCGAGATCGCTGCGAAGGCAGGGGTGAGCGTGCGCACGGTCGCCAACTACCGCACGCGGGAGGGCATCAAGGGCTACACCGGGCCGAAGCGTCGCGGCAAGGATCGGAAGCCTCGCCGGTCGAAGATCGATCCGTTCCGCGAGCAGCTCGGGCACGTCCCAGACCGGGTTGTCGCCGAGAAGGCAGGCGTCTCCTTGAACGCCGTGCGCAACTACCGGGTCAAGCGGGGCATTGCTGCCCGTGGGCGCGGCCGTCCGAAAGCGGGCTCCGTGCCGCCTCCCGGCCAGGCGAACGCCCCGGTTCCCGTGGCAGCGAGCCCGCGGGCCCCTGCGGGCGCGGCCGTGGCCTGGAAGGTGCGTCTCGGCAACGGGGAGGTCGTTGCGGTCGCGGCCACGTCGCTCGCGCAGGCAGCGTCCCGCGCTGAGACCCTCGGCGACGTCGTGTCCATGGAGAAGGTGGGACGCCTCTTCTGAGGAGCGCGCGAGGCTCCGTCCCCTCCACAAGGGGCGGGGCCCGGTGGCGGCCGTCTACAGGGAGGGGAGCTGGATCTGCCAGCTTCCCTCTTCGTCGGTCAGGGCCGAGCCCATCAGCTCACCAGCGTCGTCGCGGATCTCTACGACCACCAGGCCTTCGGGCTCTCCGTCCCGAAGAACCGTGCCGCTCACGGGCAGGCCGCCGCGGAGCTGGAGCGTCGGCGACGTGGTGTCGGCCGGGTCGAAGCCACGGCGGGTGAGGGCGAGGTCGGTGCGGTCGGCCGGCGGGCTCACCGCACACACCACGGGGATCATCGGCAGCTGAAGTCCGAAACGACCCTCCTCGTTGGTGACGGTGCTCCACGACCGACCTCCGTAGCCGTCTTCCCGGCAGGACACGACAGCGCCGTCCAGGCGGGTCTGGCCGCCGTCCGCGACGGTGCCTTCGACGTCGGCTGCCCCGTCGAGCTCCAGAAGACCGAGGTCGGCGTCGGCGTCCAATCGGACGGCATCGAGTTGGATGGGCGTGTGGCGTGCCCCGCCACTGCGGGCGGGCGGGAGCACCAAGACGTCGTAGGTGCCCGACGGCAGGCGGCCGAGAATCCCACCACCCTCGTCCGTCAGCTTGTCGGTGGTGAACGACGCGCTGCGCCCCTCGAGGCCGTCGAGCACAATGCTCTCGAAGCGCACCGTGATGCCGGAAAGGGGCTCGCCTCCGGCGTCGACCACCCGTGCGTCGACCAGCACGTCGACCAAGGGCGGATACAACACATCCAGGCGAGTGGAGCCGTCGCCATGGGCCACGTCCAGAACCGCTAGCGTCGGCTCCTCGCCGAACGACCGTCCGAGGCTGCGGACGGTGTAGGTGCCGGGTGCGGCGGCGATCTCATAGAAGCCGTTGCCGTCAGTGGTGGCCACCGACGACCCCACCCCTGCGTCGTCGACGAGCTCCACGGAGGCGTCGGCGAGGGGAACGTCGCCAACCAGGACGCGGCCGAACACGCTGCCGGACGGGTCGAGGTCCAGGTCGAGTTCGTCGGAGGCATTCCAGACGAACGAGGTGAGGGGCTGGCGAGGGTCGTCGGGAATCACGGTGACCCGGTAGCCGTCCCGCGGCATCACGAACATGGTGAGGGCGCCGTCGTCGTCGGAGACCCCGCGGTAGTCGTGCAGCGTGTCTTCCTCAGTGATGCGAACGGTGGCATCGAGGCCGACACGCTCGTCCTCTCCGGGAAGGGAGGCGACGGGGATGACGTCGGGGCGGTCTGCGGCGGTGACCCGCACGTTCAGCTCCTGGGGCTCGTCGAGCTCCAGTTCACCGGCGTCGTAGGCCGAGCCGCTCACCAAAGTGGGAATCGCCACACTCTGCGGCAAGAGGGTCACTCGGCCTGCGCTGGCGGGAAGCTCCGTAGGGATCAGATCGATGCGGAGCCCCTGGTAGGAGAAGTCAGCGTCCTCCAGATCCGTGGCGTTCGGGCCGCCGACGTCGCCCTTCAGAGAGGTCTCGCTGCACGCTGCCAGAGCCAAGAGGGTGAAGAGGCCGATGGTGGTTCGATGGATCATGGGAGCTCCACTCGCCACACGACATCGATCGCGCTCCGCGGATTGTCGTCGAACACCGTGACCCGGATTTCGTCCCCATCGGCGACGTCCGCCTCCTGAAGGGTCAGGACGCTCACCCAGGCGTCCTCCCCCTGGGCGTAGGTGCTCACGATGGGGTTTGGCTGGGGGGTCTGCCACACGAACTCGAGGGGCTGCTGCTCAGGGTCGGACGCGATGACCGTCACGAGGACCTGGCTGGTGTTGAACACCAGCGGGATCTCGCGGACATCGGCACCTTCAGGGCGGATGATCTCAGGGGGCAGGTTCACCACGGGCCTCCACACGGGGGCCACGTACAAGCAGCCTCCGACCAGGCTGCTGCAGGCAGCGTGCCATACGGCAAGGAAGCCCACCCGAACGACGTTGTGCGCCGAAGGGAGGCTGAGCCGATTCGGGAGAGTGCTCGCGAGTCGCGACATGGCTGTCTTGGTGGGTGAGCGCACGATGGGGTGGACCTAACCTGGCCTGAGGAGACGCTCGGCCGCCTCCTTCCCGTTCGCCTACCGTGGACCCAACTTCGATATCCTCGTGTCGCACCGTGCTCGCAGCTTGCGCACGGACTAGATTGGCACGTCGCTCCCTGGCCGGGAGCCCCCGAGGAACGCTGTGTGATCGGCACCACGCTGGACAAGTACGAAGTGCTCCAGAAGGTGGGCGAGGGGGGCATGGCCACCGTGTACCGGGGGCGCCACGCCACCCTGAACCGCGATGTCGCCATCAAGGTGTTGCACCCGCACTTGTCGAGCAGCCAGCGGAACCGGAAGCGGTTTGCCCGGGAAGCGCGTGCCATCGAGCACCTGCACCACAGCAACATCCTGGAGATCTTCGACTACTCGGGGATGGAGACCGAAGACTGCTACATCATCACGGAGTTCGTGCAGGGGGAGACCCTCACGGCGTTGCTGCATCGCCGCGGCGCTCTGCCCTCCGAGGTGGTGGCGGTCATCGGCATCGCCCTGTGTGACGCCCTCGCGTATGCCCACCGCGAAGGGATCCTGCATCGGGACCTGAAGCCGGACAACGTGATGGTTCGCCATGACGGCACCGTGAAGCTGATGGACTTCGGCATCGCCCGCTTCTTGGACGAGAGCCAGGTCACCATGACGGGTGCGCTGGTCGGTTCGCCCGCATTCATGAGCCCTGAACAGGCTCGGGAGCAACCCCTCGACCAGCGCTCCGACCTGTTCGCACTCGGGACGGTGCTGTACCACCTGGTGTCAGGTCACCTCCCTTTCGCAGGGTCCAACGCGTCGTTGATCCTCAAGAACGTGATCGAAGGGGTTCGGCCGTCGGTGAGCGAGCTCGCGCCGGCCATGTCTCCCCGTCTGGCCGATGTGGTGGAGCGCCTCATGGCCACCCAGCCCGACGATCGATTCAACGACGCCGGAGAGGTTGCCGACGAACTTCGGCGATGTTTGGACGACGTGGGGATCCCTCTGCTCGAGGGCACCTGGCGCGACGACGATTGGTCGCTGTACGCCTACCTGGCCGATGCGGATGGGTGGGACGCGCGGCTGGATGCCCAGCTCAAGGAACACCTGCTCCAGCGTGGCAAGGAACTCCTCGACACGGGGGACCACCTCGAGGCCCTGCGGTTGTTCAATCGGCTCCTCTCGATGGACGAGGAGAACGCAGAGGTCCTCACCTTGGTGCAGGGGCTCCATGGCGAGCCCGCAGGAACGCCCCGGCGTGGGGTGCATGCCGTGTCGGCCGCCGCCCTCGTCCTGCTCGCTCTGGCGGTGCTCGGGCTGTGGTGGGTGGGACGGTCGCGCGATCCGCGGGTGGCCGCCGGCCGGGAACCGTCGCCGCAGACGTCCACCATGCCGCGTCCAGCTTCTCCAGCCCCGCTGCCGCCCCCCGAGCCGCTGGCCGCGTCCAGCACGAACGACGATCTGCCAGCGCCCGTGCCCCTCGCGGCGCCCGCGCCCGCACCCTCCACGCCGTCGCCTCGGGTGCGTCCCTCGCCTCGACCCACATCTCCTGACGCACGCGAACCGGATCCGGAGCAGCCCATCCCGTCTCCTGCGTTGCCGGAGGCCCCTGCGAAGTTGTCCATTCGCAGCGGCGAGGTGATCGGGGATGTGTGGATCGACGGGCGAAAAGTAGGGGACACCCGACAAGTTCACTACGTCACCCCAGGCGTGCACGACGTGGAGATTCGCGGCATGTTCGTCGAGACCCACACCGAGCGCATCACGGCCTCGGCGGACGAGGCCGTCGTGCTCAAGGTCCGACTCAGCCCCAAGCCCGCCCGGGTGCGCTTCGATGCGGACTACGACGAGCGCTGTGTGGTGGCCCTCGATGGGGTGCCGTCCGGAACCCTTGGCGAGAACGACCGCGCGCTCTCGGTGCCGTCCCCGGACCAGCCCCACATCGTCAGTCTCTCCTGTCCGGGAGAGCGGCCGCTGGCCCAGCACTACAAGTACGTGGCCGGCGAGGACACGTTCCGCCCTCGGTAGCCCCCGTGGGTTCTACAGCTGCGATGGGTCGCCGGTGGGACCGATGAGGCCCCGGTCGTTGAGGATGCCGAGGAGGATGGCCGCCGTCTCCTCCACCGCGCGGCCTGTGACCTCGATGACAGGCCATTCTCGGTGGGCTCGAAACAGAGACTCCGCGTACTCGAGCTCCGCGAGGATGTAGGCCATGTCGTCGTAGTTGACGCTGCGGGCCATTCCCATGGCCTTCAGGCGGGCCCGCCGGATCTCTTGGAGGGCATCTGGGTCGATGGTCAGGGCGAACACCCGACGCTGATCGAGCTCGAAGAGCTGATCGGGGAAGGGGCGGTCGAGCACGATGGGCACATTGCCCACCTTGAAGCCCTTGTGGGCCAGGTAGGTGGAGAGCGGTGTCTTCGACGTGCGGGACACCCCTAGGAGCACGATGTGGGCTTCGTGCAGTGCACGAGGGTCTTTGCCATCATCGGCTTTGATCGTGTATTCCACGGCCTCGATGCGACGGAAGTACGTCTCGTCGGCTTGGTGCTGCAGGCCCGGAATCTCCACAGGGGACAGCTGAAGGTAGGCCTCGAGCACCCCCAAGAGATCGCTGATCAGGTCGAGGTGCATCACTCCGTTGGCTTCCGCCTCCGCGGTGGCGCGGGCGCGCATGGTCTCCGACACCAGCGTGGTGACGACGAGCGCCTTCTGACGGGCCGCGACCCGGAACCAGGTGGTGAGCTGTTCGGGCCGGGTCACATGGGACTGGGTGCGAACGTGGACCAGGTGCCCCTTGAACTGGTGCAGGCCGGCGCGCACCATCTGCTCCGCGGTCTCGCCTGTGCCGTCGGACAAGACGATGATCGGCTTGGGCATGCGCATGTTCACTCCCTCGGAACCGCTGACTCGGCCCAGCCGGTAACGCGCCGGGTCAGGCCACGAGGCAGCGGTGCAGCTGCAGCACCAGCCCGACGTCTCCCTCCACGTCCAGCCGCCCTTCGAGGAATCCCTGGCGGGGGTCCAGGCGGCCCGTCACGAGGGCAAGGAAGTCGTCGGCGGTGCACGCGAGTCGACAGTCGCAGGGGGAGGGAGCGCGAGCCACGAGCCGGCCGACCCCGTCCTCGCTCCGACGGAGGGTCCAGCTGCGTCGCCAGCCCTCCGCCGACAGGTCGAAGGTGACGCAGACGCCGGTGGGAAGCGCCTCCGAGAGCCCGGATGGGACCCGTCGAAAGAACTGCTCTACGCCATCGCGGCCGGAGCTCTCGCTTCCCGGAAACAGAGCCTCGGGTGCGGTGGGCGGGCGGGTTGCGGACTGCGCCATGGGACCTCCCGGCCGCCTCAGCTTATCCCAACCTTGGCGGGCCCGCTGGACCATCGAAGGGCGCGTCTCGGAGTGGGTCCGGTTAGCGGTCGCCGTGGAACTGGGCTTCGCACATTTCGGCTTCAGCGAGCTGGTCGCCATCGCGCTCGCGGTGTCCATCATCGTGGACTGGGCACTGCACCGCTACACCTAGCTGTGGCACCGCCTCCGCGCTGAGGGGGGTTGTCTTCGACGTCGCAGTCGCTACGCTTAGGCAACTCCGTCCCACGAGGCCCCCATGTCCTTCGAGTCCCCGCCAGAGACCCCTGCCGCGAACCTGCCTGCGGAGCTGGAAATCCCGGTCCTCGCCATTCGCAACACGGTGATCTTCCCGGTGCTCGCGTTCCCGATCAACGTGGGACGCGCCAAGTCGGTGCGGGCCGTCGAAGAAGCGATGGAGGGAGAGACGTACCTGGGGATCTTCGCCCAGCGGGATCCGAAGACCGAAGACCCGGACCCTTCGGACCTTCACCAGACGGGCACCATCGTGAAGATCCTGAAGCGGGTGAAGGGGCCGGGCAACAAGCTCCACGTCATCATTCAAGGACTCGCGCGCGCCAAGGTCACCGACTGGGTCGATGCCGATGGATTCCTCAAGGCCAAGCTCTCGGTCCATCAAGCCGACGCGCCCACGGCGGATGCGGAAGAGTTGATGGACACGCTCCGGGAGCTCGCCGAGAAGGTGATCGACCTCTCGCCGCAGATCCCTGCCGAGGCCAACTACCTGGTGAAGTCCATCGAGGAACCGGGGGTGCTCGCCGACATCGTGGCCAGCAACCTCAATATCCCGCCGGAGGAGAAGCAAGAGCTCCTCGAGACCTTCGATACCTTCGAGCGGATGCAGAAGGCCATCGCGCTCCTCAACAAGGAGATCCAGGTCCTCGAGCTGTCCAACAAGATCCAGACCGAGGTCAAGGGGGAGATGGACAAGGCCCAGCGGGAGTACTTCCTGCGGGAGCAGCTGAAGGCCATACAGAAGGAACTCGGCGAGGTCGACGAGCGGCAGGAGGAGTTCGAGGAGCTCAAGCGTTCCGTGAAGCGGGCGAAGATGCCCAAGGAAGTCGAAGAGGTGGCGTTCAAGGAGCTCAAGCGGATGGCCCGCATGAGCCCCGGGGCCGCTGAGTACACCGTGTCCCGCACCTACATCGACTGGCTCACCGAGCTGCCGTGGCAGAAGTCCAGCACCGACCGCCTCGACGTGAACGAGGCAGAGCGCATCCTCGATGCCGACCACTTCGGCCTCGAGAAGGTCAAGCAGCGCATCCTCGAGTTCCTCGCTGTGCGAAAGCTCAAGCAAGACATGAAGGGTCCGATCCTCTGCCTCGTCGGCCCTCCGGGGGTCGGCAAGACGTCCCTCGCCAAGTCCGTGGCCCGCGCCTTGGGCCGCAAGATGCATCGCATCGCTTTGGGTGGCGTGCGCGACGAAGCGGAGGTCCGGGGCCACCGGCGAACCTACATTGGCTCGATGCCCGGCAAGGTCATCAAGGGGCTGAAGAAGGCGGGCACCAACAACCCGGTCTTCGTGCTCGACGAGATCGACAAGCTCGGTGCCGACTACCGAGGCGATCCCAGCTCTGCCCTGCTCGAGGTGCTCGACCCTGAGCAGAACGACACCTTCTCGGATCACTACCTCGACGTTCCGTTCGACCTGTCCAAGGTGCTGTTCATTGCGACGGCCAACGTGCCCGACACCATCCCCGGCCCGCTTCGGGACCGGATGGAGATCATCCGCATCGCTGGGTACACCCACAACGAGAAGACCCAGATCGCCAAGCGGTACCTGTGGCCCGAGGTCCTGGAGGATCACGGACTGACCGACGAGATGGTCAGGGTGGCCCCCGCCACCATCGACAAGGTCGTGGAGTCCTACACCCGTGAGGCTGGGGTGCGGAACCTGAAGCGGGAGCTCGCCGCCGTCGCTCGGTGGTCGGCCCGTGAGATCGCTTCGGAGAAGCGCGAGTCTGGTTTCGAGGTGACGCCGGAGCTGTTGGAGGAGATCCGCGGCCCCATTCACTTCTTCAAGGAAGTCGCCGAGCGCACCTCGGTGGCTGGCGTGGCCACCGGACTTGCCTGGACGGCAGTGGGTGGGGAGATCCTGTTCATCGAGGCCACCAAGTTCCGTGGCAAGGGTGGACTCACCCTCACGGGCTCTCTCGGCGACGTGATGAAGGAGTCGGCCAGCGTGGCCCGCTCGTACATCAAGAGCGTGGCGGACACCCTCGGGGTCGACGACGCGGACTTCGAGAACCTCGACATCCACGTGCACGTGCCGTCCGGAGCCATCCCGAAGGACGGCCCGTCGGCCGGGGTCACGATGATCACCGCGATCACCAGCCTGTTGACGGGGCTCAAGGTGTCGCCGACCCTCGCCATGACCGGTGAAATCACCCTCCGTGGAGCGGTCCTGCCCGTTGGCGGTGTGAAGGAGAAGGTGCTCGCCGCACACCGTGCGGGCATCAAGACCGTGCTGCTCCCCGAGAAGTGCCGGAAGGACCTCATCGAAGTGCCCGAAGAGATCCAGAACGACATGGAGTTCAAGTTCATGGCCCGCATGGAGGACGTGCTCGACGAGGCGCTCGGAAAGGAAGGCCTCGCCGAGGCCCGCAAGCGTCTGGCGATCAAGAAGCAGCACAGTGCCGCGGAAGAGACGGCGCAGCCCGCCCAGGCCTGACGTTCCTGCGGTCGCGAGGGGCCGCCTCACCGGATCAGCCGGTGGGGCGGCCTTCGTCGCGATGCTGCTCGAGCTTTTCGAGGAACAGGCGCTCCAGCCCAGCGTCGCCGATGTCGGCCACCTGCTCGTCGGCCACGATCTCTCCGTGGGCCAACATCACCACACGGTCGGCGACGGCCTGCACGGTCTCGACGACGTGGGTGGAGAGCAACACGGTCGTGCCGCGGTCGACGATGTCCCGTAGGGCCTGCTTCACGCTGGCGGCGGAGGGAGGGTCGAGGCCGTTCAGCGCTTCGTCCAGCACCAGCACCTGGGGCTCGGCGAGCACGGCAGCCGCCAGCGCCGTCTTGCGGCGCATGCCCTGGGAGTACTCCCGGATGAGCCGGTCGGCGTCGGCGCCTAGGCCTGTGAGGGCCAGGGCCGCTTCTACGTCGCCCCGGCCCCGTACCTCAGCGACGAACCGAAGGAACTCCCGGGCGGAGAGGTACTCGTAGAGCGCAGGCTCTTCGGGCACAGCGCCGATGGCGTTCCGGGCGCCCTCTGGGTCCGCGACGACGTCGATGCCGGCCACGAGGATGCGGCCCTCGGTGGGGCGAAGCAGGCCCATCAGCATCTTCAGGCAGGTGCTCTTCCCCGCGCCGTTGTGGCCGATCAGGCCGACGAAACCGCCGTCGATCCGCAGGTCGATCCCCCGGACCGCGCGCACATGCCCGTAGGACTTGGTGACTCCTTCGAAGACGATGGCGCTCATGGGCTCCCCCACATCGTGCCGCTCAGGCCGATGGCCGCTGCGAACACTGCTGCAACCGGTCCGTACACCGCCACTCCCCGGTCGGCCAGACGGCCGCAGAGCAGCGCGAGGGCGGTGGCGCCGAGCACGGCCACCTGGCCGCCCGCGAGGACCGCGCCTGCGGCAGGGGCGCCGTGGCGGAGGGCCACGGCCGCTGCGGGAAGGACCACGCAGGGCTGGAGCCACAAGAACAGGGCGACGGCTCGGCCTGCTTGGGCCGCCCCGCCGCGCCGTGGCAGCCACACCCGTAGAAAGGGCGGCTCGTCGGCGGCCAGCAGCACCCCGTTGGAGGCACACAGCCAGACACCTGCCATGGCGACCACCCAGGCACGGGTGGGGCCGGACGGGTCGGCGGTCCAGGCCGCTGCGACCCCTGCGAGGCCCACGAGCCACGCGCCGGTGATGCCGGTCCTGCGGCCGCGCCAGCCGTGGCGCAGGTCGTCGAGGGCGTAGCGATGCACGGCTGCCGGCAGGCCCCGAATGGCCCACTCCAGGTACACGCGCTGACCTTCATCGGGATCGGTGAGGGCCGCGTAGCGGGCGTCGATCTCCGCCAGCACCGCCGTGGCGCGGAACCAGCTGGCCCGACCCATGCGCGGCAACCACCAAGCCACGGCTGCCGAGGCGACGAACGGGACCGCGAGCCACGCCGCCGCTGCGACCGGAGGGGCCGTGAAGGCATGGGACACCTGCGCGAGCAGCCCGCCCCCGAGGAGCAGTGCGGCCCCAGGGGCATACAGGAACGCGGCTTGAGCTCGGGGGTTGTTGCCCCGGACCAAGTCCAAGAACGGCTCGGCTCGCGGATCTTCTGCGAGCTGCACGGCGCCGAGATGGACCGCGGCGGACACGGTGATGCCAAGGGCCCACGCCCCTGCGACGAAGACGACCATCTGGACCCACACCACCCACGCGCCAGCGAGAGCCACCGGAAGGAGCAGCAGGCCGGACGCCGGCACCAGGGCCCAGCGCCGGCGAGCGACCCGTGACAGCGCCGCGACCACCACGTGGCCAGGATCGACCGGGAGGATCGCCAGGACGGCGCGGTCCTCGCCACGGATCAAGGCGGTGTACGTGTCGAGCGACAGCCAGCCGACCACCAGGAATGCGAAACGCAGGGCCACTTGGGCCAGCACGCCGGGCCACAGCTCGGACGATTGGTCGAGCACCCCGAGGAAGAGGGCGCGCACGAGGGGAACGAGCAGAAGCAGGGCGACCAGCGGCAGGCCGAGATCCCGCATCCGCACGAGGAGGGGCGTGCGCGCGTTGCGGTGCTGCTGCATGCGGCGGTCCACCGCCAGCAGCGGGTTCCGACCAGCGGGTGGAGCAGGAGACGGGAGGGGCTGGGACAGGGGATCACCGGGGCGACGTCGCGTCGGGGCGGCGCTGGGCGCCGCTGGCCGATATCAAGCGGACCGTTGGCGCGCCGTCGCGGGTTGTGGCAGCGTGGAATCGGAGGTGGTCTTGTTCGTCCTTGCAACCAGTGTGCTGTTCGCCCTCGCGGGCAACGACACCACGAGCGACTTCGACCTCGGGGAAGACGACTTTGCCGTCGAAGGGGCGGACGATGAAGTGGGGATGGTGGACTACGCCGAAGAGGCCAAGAAGCGGCCCGCGGATCCGACCAATTTCCACTTGGAGCCTGAGGGGAAGGATCCCCTGAAGAACGACTTTCCGATGCACGTCATCGCCATCGGCCCGTCTTGGGTCAAGCTGGAGCTGCCGGTACTCGTGGCGTCCGATCGGGCCGCTTTCCGGCGGTCCTTCCCTCACGGGATGCGGGTGGTCACCGAGTGGGACATCGGTGGCAACACGACGCGACGGGAGCAGCAGTTCGTGGCCGCCGACGTTTGGGAGCGCGCCCCGACCCTCGCCTTCTTCGACGTGGCGGCCCAGGATGCTCGCCGCTCCTCACCGGTGCGTGTCAAGGTGTACACCGCAGCGCTGCCTGCGCCTCCCGTGGAGCCGGAAGAGGGCGAAGAGGCCGAGCCGGTGGTGGTGCCGCGGCTCAAGGAACGCTACGCCGTCTCGAGCGTGTTCTTCCGGCCCAAGGAGTAGCGGTGGCGACCCAGACCGATGGTGTGTTCGTTCGGGTGGACTGCACCTGCGGACGCACGGATGTGTTCCTCAAGTGCGATCAGTGTGGCCGCCAGTCCCTGTTCTCGGTCGACGAAGGGGGCGTGAGCTGTCAGTGCGGCGCGACGTACGCCCACGGCGTGTGCGCGTGCGGAGAAGAGGTTCGCCCTCCGAAGCTGGTCGCGATTCCGTTCGACGAGGGCCCCGTGGTGGCTTCGGAGATGGAGTTCGACCCGGTTCGCATTGGCGGGTTGGCCATCGTCGCAGTGACCGCCGTGGCCGCGGGGTGGTGGTGGCTCCAATAGGAGACCGCGGCACGCCGGATGCTCGCTTCGCCAACGAGCGAGCTTTCCTGGATGCCTACGACGCCGAGGCCTTCCCGCGACCCTCGCTGGCTGTGGATGTCGTGCTGTTGTGTGTGCAGGGCGCAGCGCTCCAGGTGCGCGTGATCCGGCGCGCCGAGCACCCCTTCGCCGGCACCTGGACGCTTCCGGGAACCTTCGTGGGGCTCGAGGAGGACCTGCCCGATGCCGCTGCGCGGGTGCTCCGAGACAAGCTCGGTCTCACCGATGTGCACTTGGAACCCTTCCACACCTTCGGCGCACCTGGGCGGGACCCTCGCACGCGCATCGTCACGGTGGCCCACGTCGCGTTGGTGCCGGAGGCGCAAGGCGAGCTGGCCGAAGGACGATGGGGCGAAGTGGTCGTGCCCTGGTCTGGCGACGCTGGAGGCGACGTTCGCGTGCGGGGCGACGGGGCCGAACTGCCGCTGGGCTTCGACCATGCCGTCCTCATCGGGGGAGCCGTGGCCCACCTGCGTCGTCTCCTCGGGGAGACGAGGCCTCGCACCGTCGGAACCCTCGGGGTGGCCCGTCCGCTGCTGCCCGAATCCTTCACGCTTCGCCGTGTCCAGGCCATCCATGAAGCGCTGGCGGGACGCGCCGTCAACAAGGACTCGTTTCGGAGGAAGGTTCTCTCCGAGAATCGCCTGCAGGCCACCGGGGAACGCGAAGCCTCCGTGGGGCACCGGCCCGCAGAGCTCTACCGGTTCTTGCTTTGACCTCGGCCGGGGAGGGGCGGCCCTGCGGCTTGGCCCCTGCTCGTGGTAGCGTGCGGCCATGCTGCTGGCGTTGACCCTCATGTTGGCCCATGGGGCAGATTGCCCAGACGTCGACGTCGACGACTGGCGCGAGGCCCTGGATGCGACGGATGCCGCCTTCGCAGAGGCCCGCCTGCCACAGGCGCTGCAGCTGCTTCGAGGTACCGTCACGGTGCTTCCGTGCCTCGAGACGGTGGTGCCCACGGACATGTTGGGGCGCTACGCTCGGCAGCGCGCCTTCATGCTGATGGTGGATCAAGAGGCGATCGAGGCCAACGGCTGGTACCAGCTGGCCCGTGGCATCGATCCAGAGGGAGCGTGGCCCTCCTACGTGCCAGGACGCCACACGGCCCGGGACCTGTCGCGGGAGCCCGCTCCGATGCAGGGCAGGGCAGAAGGGGCTGGGCTGGTGGTCCCGGACGGCGGCGGGGTGTTCCTCGATGGTCGCTACTTGGTCGAGCCCGTGGCGGAGGCGGAGGTGCCTCATCTGCTCCAAGTCGCCGACGGCGAGGGGCGCGTCACCTTCGCAGCGTGGCAGGAAGGTTCGGTGTTCCCGGACCGCGTGCTGGGGCCGTTGGTCACCGTGCCGCCAGCACCCCAATGGTTCACGGACCCGGTCGACCCGGCGGTGGCACGGGCAGAGATACGTCGAACGCGTTTCCTGGCGGCCGCGGGTCTCGGTGCGATGGCGGCGGGCCTGTTTGGCGGCGCGCACTTGGCCCGGGTGTCCTACCTGGACCACCCCACCGACACGATGCAGGTCGTGGTGAACGGCGCCACCATCGGTGCGGGGGTCGCGGCCACGGGTGGATTGGTGGCGGGCACCCTCGGGCTGGTGGCACGATGAGGTCCATGCTCCTCCGCCCCCGCTCGCTGTGGCTCGTCGCGCTGGTTGGCTGCCCGTGGGTCAGCGCCGACGAGCATGCCGACAACCAGGCGGCGTGGCTCGCGGACGGGGAGCCCGCTGGAACGGGCGACACCGGCGACACCGACACGGATGTCGACACCGACACCGACACCGACACGGATGTCGACACCGACACCGACACCGACACCGACATCGACTGCACCGATGACACGTTGGAGGACAACGACGTCGAGGATGACGCAGCCTTCGTGCCGAACGACTACCCGATCGAGGCGACCCTGTGTCCGGACGACGGCGGGGACTACGGTGAGGCAGCGGACACCTTCGGCGTCGTGACGGGCGCCGAGGAGCTGGTCACCGCGGTGCTGCAGGCCAAGGACTGCTCGGATGTGTCCGTGCGCGTGGAAGTCCTGTCGGATGGAGAGATCACGGCCTGGACCCGCGCGCGAGGCGTGTGCCCGACGATCACGGGCGGCGGCTACGGCAACGTCAACAGCGTGGTTCGCATCGTGTCGGAGTCCAACCGGCCGCTGGACTACACCCTCACGGTGTCCGCCCTTGCCTGTGGAGACGCCGACACCGATAGCTACCTCGATGCGGCGTGCGGTGGCCCCGACTGCAACGACGCCGACGCTGCCGTTCGACCGGGGGCTGTCGAGGTGGAGTCGGACGGGCAAGACCAGGACTGCGATGGCGGCGACAAGCTCGCCGTCTGCGGCAGCGCTCCGCCGGCACCCACCGCCGAGGCGGACACCCTGCAGTGTGGAGACTTGGTGTCGGGCCAGGTGTGGGACCGATGGGTCGTCGATTCGGTGCCCGATGGGTCCTGCCTGGAGGTGCGGGTCGACAACCTCGGAGACTCCGAGGCCGATCCCCTCGTCCGCGTGCGGGATCGCTTGAGCAGCGGGCGCGACTTCGACAACGAGGTGGTCTGCGCGTCCGAGCCCTGGACGACGAGCCAGCTGTTCCCCTTCGACCAGCAGTGCCCGGGAGGGGGCGTGCGCCAGGAGCGATCCGGTGAGGTGGAGATCTGGGTCGCGCAGGTCCCGGACGTGGGCGCGGTCTTCTGTCCGACCGATGCCCCCTACGGGCTGGTCGTGGAGGTCGACGGCGACCTGGTGGTGCCCTCCTTGGACGGCGACGACATCGCGTTCCAGTGAGGGGGACCGCGGCCACGGGCCTTCAGCCGTTGTCGGACGTGAGGACGGAGCCATCGATGGTGTCGATGGCATCGACCAGGTCTTGAATCGCCGTGGGTGTGAGCAGGGCGTTGTCCTGGATCACCACGTCTCCTGCCACGCGGCGCAGGGCGTGGAGCGGGGTGAGGTCCGACAGGGCGTCCAGGTCGTCCAGCACCAGGTCCCCGATCACGTAGAACGGGTTGTCGACGACGAAGATCGCGAACTGGGGCATCCTGCGGACGATGAGATCGCCTTCCGGACCATCGTAGCGGCCCGCGAACAGCCCTTGCATGTCGGGGTTGTCCTCCAGCAGCATGGCGCCGCTGACGCGAAGATCCGGGAGGTCGGCGCGAGGGAGGCCCGTGCCAGAGATGGTGATGTCGCCGCCGACGGCCCGCAGGGCGGCCAGCTCCGGGAGCCGATCGACGGCCGGCAGGGCGCTGAGCTCGAGGTCGCCATCGATGGAAACGATCCCGGCCACGAAAGGAAGCCCGGGCAGGCTCGGCGAGTCGGTCACGCGGACATCGCCCGCGACGGTCTGCAACAACGTCGGAGCGGGCTCAGTCAGCTCCCCAACCCCATGCACCACAATGCCGCCGACGGTCTCCAGAACCGGAAGGATGCCCACCAGGGCCAGCGCCGGCAGGTTCTCCAGTCGAATGCTGCCCCCCACCGTGGTGGTGGTGGTCAACCCCTCGAGGGCCGTGAGGTAGGGCTCGTCATGGATGTAGATGTCGCCGGTGACTGAGGTGAGGTCGTACGTGGTGGCCAGCTGGGCGAGCTGGTTGCCTCCCACTTCGAGGGTTCCGCCGAGGGTCAACAGCTGCGTCGCGAGCACGACCTCGGTGAGCTGTGGGTTGTTCCGCACCGCGAGGTCGCCGCCCACCGACTCGAGCTCGAAGTAGAAGGGGAGGTCGAACAGGGCGGGGTTGTCGGCCACGATGTAGCTTCCAGCGACGTGTTCGACTCGAGGAAGCCACAGCTGCTCGAGCACGGGTAGGCCCTGTACGATCAGGTCGCCGCCGACGTCCGAGAGCTGTTCGAGCTCGACCCTGGTGCCCGCGTAGCCAGAGGTGAGGCGCAGATCGCCGCCCACATCCACGAGGTCGTGAAGCTCCAGGGTCGCGAGCCCCACATGGCCTTCCAAGAGGAGGCTGCCCCCGATGGACTCGAGATGAGGGGCCGACAGGGTGGTGAGCTGGGCACTCGACACGTCGAGGGACCCCCCGACGCGCTCGAGCACGGGCGCGTCGACCACTGCGCGTCCCGGCGTGGACAAGGAGCCATCGACGGCGCACAGGCAGGAGAGGTCGGCTGTGGCGTCTGCGACGAGGTCGCCCGCGACGTGGTTGTGGCCGGTGGCGCAGGGGTCGGTGGTGCCAGCGGCGGCGGTGAGCAAGGTGTCGCAAGGCTCGGCGTCGTCGTTGGCCCCCGGCGCACCGCAGTCGACCCAGTGGGCCAGCCACATGCGGTCTTCGGCGCTGGCGATGCCTTCCGGCGGCATGCGGGCGTCGTCGGGTACTGCAGCGCCACGGATGAGCGCCGCGAACGAGGAGGCCAGCTCCCAGGTGTCGAAGTCCATGCCGATGGGGGCGCCACGACGGGCCTCCCCTTCGATGGTGCTGGCGTGGCATGGCGTGCACCAGGTGCGCAACACGGGCTCTGCTGCGACGTCCCAGGTGGCTATGTCGCAGACGTCCGTCGTGGTGGTTGTGCCCGTGTCGCCCGTGGCCCCGGTGGTCGCGGTGGCCTCGGGCGGGTCTGGCGTCGTGGTCGGGGGCTTGGGGTCGTCGTCGCCACTGCAGGCCGAGAGAACCAGCGCCCAGAACCACAAGGAGGGCCGAAGAGAGCACATGTGGGTCACCCGCGCCAGGCCAGGAACGGATCGATGGTGGGGTAGTGGGGCTCGGGGTCGACGTCGAGGGAGGCCAACACGCCCGCCGCGAAGTTGTCGTACTTGTTGAGCCGCCCCTTGGGGTCGGGGGTGCCCGTCACCGGGTCGAGGGTCAGGCTCTCCACCCGGTCGTCGGTTCCGCCGTACGCCCTGCCGCCCACGACCTGGCGGCCCATGAGCAGGCAGGACGTGTGGGGCCAGTGGTCTTTGCCGAGGGTGCTGTTGAACGTAGGCGTGCGGGTCATCTCGCTGATCACCGCGACCAGTGTGTCGTCCCACATGTCGTTGTCGTCGAGCATCTGTCCGAGGGACAACAGACCACTGAACACACCTTCGAGACCCTTGTGCTGCAGTACGTTGTCTCGGTGGGTGTCCCACACCTGCCCTGAGTCGACGGTGACGGCGCTGCACAGGTCGGTGTTCAGCAGCTGAACCGCCAGCGCCAGCTGGTCCCGGAAGGACGGCGTGATGCCCAGGGTCAGTTGGCTGACCGCGTCGGCGCCCTGGTCCCGAAAGCGGTGGGCGCGGTCGAGGGCCTCGGCCCGGTCGTCGAAGAAGGACTCGTCGTTTGGGAGCCTCGCCCCACTGCGCACCGCGTCGTTGCGGGCGTTGAGATGGGCGAAGAGGGCCTCGCGGTCGCCGTTGTCGAGGCGGAAGCTCGGGCGCGCTTCCCAGCCGGCGATGGGAGGAAACTCCGCGGTGTCGTCGAGAAGGGCCTTGAGCTGCGCCTGCACCCCCAGCTGGCCAGCAGAGGCCGCGAGGTCGCCGACGTAGCTGCCGCCAGAGAGGTCGACGGAACCCAGCGGAAGGTCGACCCCGTGGGCGACTCCGGCGATGGCGGCCCAGGAAGGGTCTCGCTCCAATGGCGTCCCGTTGAGGATTCGGATGCGGGCGGTGGCGTGGGCGATGGCGCCGATCCACAGTCCGTTGACCACCGCGACGCGCTGCCCGTACTGCTGGAAGAAGCTCCGAACCGACGGGCGCTTGACGTCGTTGACCATGATGGGGTGGCCGTTCAGCGTCTCGACGGCCTCCCGGTCGTCCTTCAGGTTCGGGTCTTCGTCGATCTCGGGTCCGTCGACGGTGTCGAGGCCCTGCTTCGGGTCCATGCAGTAGGTGACGTCCCAGCCCCCTTCCACCATGACGACCAGCAAGCGCTTGCGCTCGCCCCCGCGGGTGGCGAAGGCGGGAGGCATCCCCATGGCGAAGGGGAGCACGCCAGCCCCTGCGGCGAGGGAGCTGAGAAGGCGGCGGCGATCGGGATTGAACTTCACGGCGTCGCTCCAGTCAGTAGGACAATGCGAGGGGGTCGAGCCACAACGCAGTAATGGCCAGTGCCCAGGCGTCGTCGATGGAGCCAGTGCGGGCGAGCTTGTCGGCCCACAGCTGGAAGATGGCCTCGACCTCGGGGTCGTCGGGGTCGAGCATGCGCGACATGAGGGGCGGGTAGAGGTCCGCGATCTGCTCCCTCACCACCGACGCATCGGTGGTGTCGGGGTCGATGGTGAGCAGAGGCTCGGCGCGAGGCGTGGTGCCGTCGATCACGTGGGTGGGGCCCCGCAGATCGGGCATGGGGCGACCGAAATCACGCGCGACCACCCACGCAGCGGCGTCGGAGAGGAAACGCTCCATCACCAGTTCACGGGGCGGCGTGAAGGTGTGGGTGGGGACGGTGACTTGGAACCCGTTGATGCCTCCGGCCATGGCACGGAAGCCGAACTTGTCGTTGGCCATCAAGTCGACGGTGGCCCAGCACTCGGAGCCCTGATCTTCGTCGATGGTCTCGCAGTTGGCGAGGTCGGGGTTCACCCACCACCGGTAGCCGGTGAGGAACTCCACTTGCCGCGCGAGCTGCTCGGGTCGCAAGATCTGGCGACGGGCGGTGCGGAAGCGCTCGGACATCACGACGGCCTTGGCGAGGGCCTTTGCGGACATGCCGCTCTCTTCGAATGCGTCGCGGAGCGCCGCTGCCTCGTCGAGGGGAAGCTCGAAGGGGTCGCTCTGGCTGAGGTACCCGTTCCAGCGACGCGCAGTGCACAGGCCGAAGCGAGGGTCGACGGCGATCTGGTCGCCGATGTCGGCGAGGTCGTCGACGGGGGTGCCGTAGTAGGCGGGCTCCCGGAGGTTCCAGTAGTCCCACTGGTCTTCGTCCTCGGGGTTGAACATCTGCAGGGGGTAGCAGAACTCCACGGAGGCGTACGGGATGAGGGGGTCGCCGAACGGGACGGGGTTGCAGTTGTCGACGTAGCTCTTGGAGACCGTCTTCCGCTTGATCTGCTTCTTGAAGCCGAACAGGGTCGATGCGATGGGATCGAGCCCCTGGTGGCAGCTGATGCACAGTGGGTCCGTCAGCACGGCAGAGGCCACCTCGAACTCGTCGGACAGGGTGATGCCTCCCTCGACCGTGATGTCTCGGGACGCGAAGTCGGCGCAGAGGAAGCGGTCCGCGATGAGGTTGGCGCGGGCCCGGTGGTGGTTCGAGCCCGCAGACTCGTGACGGCGCCACAGCTCACTCGACGACAGCACGCCGGCGGCGGGGCGACCGTCGACCCATCGGGTGTCCTGCCAGCCGCCCAACTCATGGTCGTACGGCAGGCCGTAGACCTTTGCCCCCACCTCGTTGGCGCGCACCCGGTCGGTGGTCACCATCTCGCTGTAGGGAAGGTCCTCCATCACGATGGCGCGTGCCAGCTCGAGGGGCCCTTCGGTCAGGCTCGCGGACATCTCGTGGAGGTCGTGCCCCTCCAGCGGTCCGATGGCGGGGAGGGGGTCGATGATGTCGGCCCGCACCAGGAGAAGCTCGGCATGGTAGTCGGTGACCGTGTCGCCGAAGGCGTCGCTGGTGAGCCAGACGTCGACGAGGCCGCCGAGGGCCGTGGGGTCGGACTCGACCTGGGCGAGCTCTTCCGCGCTCGGGCGCAGCCCCCGCAGCGCCAGGCTCGCACGGACGGCGTGGGCCACCGGGTCGAGGCCACCGTCTTCGGTCACGGCCGTGGTTGGGATCACCGTGGTGGTGGGCTTGGGCTCCGGCTTCTTGGGCCCGCTGCGGCTCGGCTCGTCGCCATTGCAGGCCGCGAGGAGTCCGAGTGCCGCCACGAAGGGCATGACGCGCCACATCACAGGGTCTCCATGGGGACGATGCGGCCGAGGGTGAACAGGCTCGGGACGGTGGCATGCCAACGCACGCTCTGGTCGGGGTCGACCACCATCACCTCGGAGAGCGCGCCCCAGCCGACGAGGTAGCTTCCATCGGAGAGCTTCTTGACGTCGCCCAAGGGGAATGTGTGGCCCCCACCGGGGTGGTAGAACTCCCATACCCGCTCGACGGTGCGACCGGTCTCGTCCCATGCCAGCTCAGCGGCTGAGCTGACCTTCGGGGTCCGGTGGTCGCCGTTGTCGAAGGTGACCATGCCGCCTTCCCAGACGTGGGACATGTGGGCGTGGCTGAACAGCGTGGGCTCCTGGGCTGAGGTCCAGGTGGGGGAGCCGTCGGGGTAGGTGAAGTCGCCACCGATGCCGCCGAGCTGCCACAGCAGCTCGCCGGTGGTCGCGTCGACCTTCAAGACCCAGTCGGTCTGCTTGGCGTTGATGTACAGCGCGTTCTCGCTGTCGACGTACGCGAGGCTGTTGCCGTGGGTCCACTCGATGATGTCGCGCTCGTCGAAGCGGTCGAAGTCGCCGGTCATGTGCTCGCAGGTGAGCGTAGGGTCGTTCGGCACGTCGTCGAAGGTGTTGAACAGCTCGGTGGGGTCTGGCTCGTAGGCTTCCGGTCCGACGAAGAGCCGGTCGGTGGCCATGCGGCGGGTGACGCCATCGGTGTTCAGCACGTCTCGGAAGTCGAACGCCAGCCACGCGAGGTCGCCCGTGGGGAGCTCCACGGCGGCATGGTGGGAGAGCTGGAGGCGACGGCTGGTGGCCTCGGTGCCGTCGAGGCGGACCCGGTGCCAGGTGCCGGTGTCGTCGAGCTTGGTGACATCGTACTCTCCCCAGACCAGCGACTCGCCGTCCCGGGACAGCATCGGCGTGATGATGATCTGGCCTTCCTCTGCGGGCCGCCACCACACGACGCGGGCTTGGTCGTCGACGATGGCCAGGTAGCTGCTGTCGTCGCCACCGATGAGGGCGAGCGCGATGTACGCCGGGGCGATGGGCGATGCGGTGTTCACGCCCGTGATGAACGTGAGGGCGTTCGGCGGCACGGGGGCCGTCAGGGACAACTCGTCGGAGGCGAGCTCGGCCTCCGTGTCGTCGAGCAGCGCGATCGTGACGACGTAGCTGGCGGACTGCACGAGGGAGTTGAGCGGAACCAGGACCCCTTCGTCAGCGGCGACGGGCACCTCGGCCACCACCACGGGAAGCGCGCCGTCGTTCGGGGTGGCGGTCGCGCGGACCGTGGACCCGTCGGGGGTGCCGCTCGGCGCGGTCCCCACGAGGTGCATCACACTGGGCACGTGAGGGGACACGGCCGCCGTGAGGGCCAACGCCAGCGGCTGGGTGTCGTCGTCGTCGTCGTCGTCGTCGTCGCCGGAGGGCGTGCCGGTGTCGGCCGTGGGGGTGGTTCCCGGGGTGTCGGTCTTGGGGGGGGCTTCGTCATCACCGGAGCAGGCACCCATCGACGCGATCGCCACGCACAACGCCAAGGAGCGCGCAGAGGGAATCAGACGGGAGAAGGAGATCAGATGGGACATCGAAGCCTCGACCGGGGGGAACGGACGCATGTCCACCCATCCTAGCTTGGCCAAGGGGCAGCCGCCCCCCTCCATGACGCTGCAGTCGGACTCAGCGCACTGCGTGGGCGACGGCTGCCACGATGTCGGCAACTTCTGCGAGGCCGCCGACGCCCACATCGCCACAAGCGAGGCGTTTCTCGGTCGGTGCCACCACTCGGACGTGGGGCAAAGCCTTCAGCGTCGCCAGGTTGCGAGCGACGAGTGGATGGTTCCACATCTGGGTGTTCATCGCGGGACACAACAGCAGGGGTACGTGGGTCGGTACCGCCAGGAGGACGGTGGAAATGGCTTCGTCGGCGAAGCCGTGGGCCAAGCGGGCCAGGGTGTTGGCCGTCGCGGGCGCCACCAGAGCGACCTGGGCCCACTTTGCCCACTCGACATGTTCGACCGCAGACGTCGCGCCCGTGCCGGCCCGCGCCACCGCATCGGTCATGACCCCGTGCCCGCTCATGGCCTCGAAGGTGAGGGGGCCGACGAAGCGGGTCGCGGACGGGGACATCATCACCCGCACTCGGTGGCCCGCTTTGATGAGCTGGGAGGTGAGATCGGCCGCTTTGTAGGCAGCGATTCCGCCGGACACGCCGAGGAGTACGTGGGCCATGTCTACCTCCGAACGTCGGGGTCCACGGTGAGCACTGGCCCCGCCCAGGAGGTCGCCGCGCCCGCGGTGGACAGGAAGTGAGTGTACAGCTGCGCTGCATGCTCCTCTTCGTAGATCACGAAGTGGGACCCTTCGTAGTACTGGGAGAAGCCGGCGGTGACCGGATGGCCATCGAAGCCGATGGCATCCCCGGCAGTGGGAAGCGGCAGCGAGGGGAGCTGCCGCAGGTCGAGGGCCTCCACGTCGGTGACCGCGCCCTCCACCACCGGGAGCCGACCCGCCGCCGCGAGGGCGATGGCGGTGGCGTAGGGGGTGTTGGCGTCGAATGTACCGTTGGTCAGCAGCACGTCGGCCGGCGTGTGGCCCTTCCAGTTTCCTCGCTCACTGAACCAATACGGCGCGTAGTTCACCGTGTCGGTCACCTCCGAGAGCGTCTGGATCAGACCGTTGGCAGGGTGGAACACCGTGAGGCGCTCCTCGTCGGCGAAGCCGAGCAGCGACTCGATGAGGGCCGCGAAGTCGAGGAGGTCTTTTCGCTCCACCAGCGTGATGGACAGCACGCCTCCGGCCCCGGACAGGACGACCGCGTTGGTGTCCGCGCCGAGGAAGGGCGCCGCGATGCCGCCCGTGAGGCCTCCCTGGCTGTGGCCCAGGAAGCTGACGCGGTCGGGGTTCAGCGGGATCGAGTGGCCGTCCTCCGTGCGGAGGTCCCAGCGCCGGCTGGCCAGGGCGTGGGCGAGATAGATGGCGTCGGCGGCCCCTTGCCGGAAGTTCGTCAGGCCGCTGTCGGGGTTGACGAAGTTGAAGTGGGTCAGGTCGGAGACCGGCCCGTCGCCGTCACGGGTGCCGTGGAGTGGCTGGTCGATGCCCACCATGACCACTCCTGCCTCGGCCAGACGGTTGGCGGGCTCGAAGCTGCCGTTGGAGTTGCAGTCGCTGCGGTAGTCGCCGCCGGTGCCGTGCTGGTTGATGACCACCGGGAAGCCCTCGGGGGGCGCCTGCCCGAGGTTGCGAGGGGCACAGATCGACAGCCGCATGTCGTCCCAGAAGGCCACGATGGGTCGGTCGTTGCTGTCGAACTCGAACTGGCCTCCCGTTTCGTTGTACGGCCGGACGCCATGGGTGAACACGGGGCTCTTGTACGTGGTGTGCCAGGCCTCGTAGTGGTCGTAGCTGCCGAGCTTCTCGAGGGCTCGCCATGACAGGTCGGGGACGGCGGTCTCGTGCTGGAGGAAGTGGGCGATGCGGGCCATCTCCTCCAAGGGGTCGTAGGTGGTGATGATCGTCGCGATGGCGAGGTCTTCTTCCGACAGGCCTTGGGCCCACAGGGCGTGCACCAGCTCGGCCGGGTGGTCGGGGTGACTGGGGTCGAGGGTGTCGACGAAGGCGGGGGCGGGGGTGGCGACCTCGGTGGTCAGCACCAGCGCGTAGGTGGTGGAGGGCCGGAGAGGGAAGCCCGCCACTGGGGTCACGGCGAGGGTTGGGTCCCGGTAGTACTCGGACTCCCCGAGGAGCTGCGACGTTCGCACCGGGATGCGTTCGCCCCAGTGGGGAGAGCTGGGGTCGATGTCGAAGAGCAGCAACGAGGAGCCCCGCTGCATCGTCTCGTCGGGGCTGGGCAGGCTGTCGAGCTCGATCGGCGCGTCCAGGGGCAGGTAGATAGGCGAGGAGGTCCCGAAGCCGTCGAGCTCCTCTGCTCGGGCCAGGTAGACCGACACGAGGTCGATGCCTCCGGGCTCCGGGAAGCCCTTCATGTCGATCGTGCCGTCGTCGTCTCGCCGCAGGTCGCTGGGCCATGGTGCGTCCCAGAAGTCCTCTGGCTCCACCGTGAACAGGGGCGTAGGACCCGTGGCTGCCTGGTCCTCGGTGCACGCGACGACCAAGAACACGGGGCAGAGCAGGCGCAGCAAGGCAGCAGGATCGCGCATGCCCCCGTCATACCCTGCTGCCGCGCCCAACGCGCCCAGTCCGTGGAGCGGGCCGCGGGAACCCGTTAGGACCGCCTCCGGCGAGCGAGACCCGTGCGGGGCGTCGCACCGGCTCCGACCAGCAATCGACGAGGGGGAGCGATGGGAAGCGACGTGGCGCTCGATGCGAAGATCTACCAGGGCAAGGCCAAAGAAGTGTGGTCCACCGGAGACCCGGAGCGCGTGGTGCTCCGCTTCACGGACGCTGCCACAGCGTTCAACGGCGTGAAGAAGGCCAGCATCGAAGAGAAGGGTGCGCTGAATCTCGCGATGTCGGTCAAGCTGTTCGAGGTGGTGGAGGCCGCGGGGGTTCCCACCCACGTGATTCGTTCCCTCGATGCCACCGACTTGCTCTGCCACCGCGTGGAGATCTTGCCTGTAGAGGTAGTCGTCCGTAGCGTGGTCGCAGGTTCCTTCGCTCGCCGCTACGGCCTCGAGGAAGGGGCTCCCCTCGCCGAGCCGCTCGTGGAGCTGTTCCACAAGTCTGATGCCCTCGATGACCCGCTGGTCAACGACGATGCCGCCATCGCCCTCGGGTGGGCGCGTCGCTGGGAACTGCAGTGCATGAAGGAGCTCGCCTTGCAGACCCACGAGGCGTTGGCTGCCTTCTGGGCCGCCCACGGCGTCGTGCTGGTGGATGCCAAGTACGAGTTCGGCCGCACCGCGGCCGGGGCACTGGTGCTCGCCGACGAACTCACCCCCGACGGCTGCCGCTTGTGGGAGGAAGGCACCCACCGGAAGCTCGACAAGGACGTATTCCGCCGCGATCTGGCCGACCTCGGAGACACCTACCGCGAGCTCCACCAGCGCGTGTTTGGCAGCTGACATGAGCGTGCGCGACAGCGGTGGCTTGTTCGTGGTCGCCGGCCACATCGACGCTGCCCGTGTGGCGGTGCTCGGCCTCCACGGCATGCAGCACCGCGGACGCGACGGCGCGGCGCTGACCGTGGCGGATGGGGTGCGTCTGCGCAGCGTGCATGGTCGAGGACGCGTCGGGCCGGTGTTGTCCGAGTCCGTCGGCTCCCTGCTGGGCACCGTCGCGGTCGGGACGGTGTGGAACGGTGATGGGGTCGATCGCCTCGTGAGCGGACGCTTCAGCGCAGGGCGACTCGTCGCCGGTGTCGTGGGGCGCTTCACCAACGGGCACAGCCTGCGGCAGGAGCTGCTGGAGCAGGGGGCCATGCTGCGGTCCGGCTCCGACGCCGAGCTGTTGGTGCACCTCGTGGCTCGCTCCACGCAGCGAACCCTGGTCAACCGGCTGGTCGACGCGGTGTGGCGGCTCGAGGGGGCCTACGTCCTCACCGTGTGCACCGCGGAGCGGCTGGTGGTGCTGCGCGACCCTGCTGGCTTCCGCCCTGTGTGGGTGGGTCACCTCGGAGACGCCGTGGTCGCTGCCACCGACGACGCCGCCTTGGTGGAGGCCGGCGCGCGGCCCGAGCGACCCTTGGCTCCAGGGGAGATGCTGATCGTCGACGAGCGTGGGTCCGTGCGGATCAAACCCCTGCCCGAGCGCCCGTTGGCGCGGTGCACCCAAGAGATGGTGGGGCTCGCGAGCGCCCACGGCCGTCCGTTCGGCATCGCCGCCCACCAGCTCCGTCGTGAGCTGGGTCAGGCCCTGGCGGAGCAACACCCTGCCCCTGAGGCCACGGTGGTGGTCGGCATGCCGGGGGCAGGGGAGGCCCTGGCCGTCGGCGTGGCGTCGGCCCTGGGCCTGCCGAACGAGAGGGCGCTGACGGTGGTGGACGGCGGCCCCTTCGGCCAGCTCCACGACGGCCTCGACTATGGGAGCCGCGCCCGACTCAAGGTCCTGGAGTCGGCGGTCGACGGCGAACGGGTGCTGCTCGTCACCCCGTGGATCAGCGGGGGCGACCTTCTTCGGCAGGCCATCGCTCGCTTGGATGCTGCGGGAGCCCGCGGCGTGGAACTTCGCAGTGCAGCGCCCCCGATGCGCCTGGCCTGCCCGTACGGCGTGGCCATGCCTGGTACTGAGACCTTGGCTAGCTCCCGGCACCCGGACCCCAGCGACCTGTCGAGCTGGCTCGGCGCGGCCTCGGTGGCGTGGCTCACCGGGCCTGTCTTGGAGAAGGTGCTCGGACCCCAGGATGGGCGATGCGATGCTTGTCTGTCGGGCACCTTGCCGGTGGACGTGCAGGATGCCCTCGACGAGGATCAGCTCTCCTTGTTCGCGTGACGGTCGCCCCAACGACGGTCAGGCTTCTTCCTCGTCTCGCGTCTTGGTCGTGAACAGCCAGGCGACCACGATCCCTACGCCATAGAGCCCGACGAGGGGCGCGGCGAGAAGCATCTGGGTGAGGACCTCGGGGGGCGTGATCATGGCCGCCACCACGAAGATGGCCACGACGGCGTAGCGGAAGCCCTTGATGAGGTCTCTCGCGTCGACGAGACCGAGCCTCGCGAGGAAGAAGACCACCACGGGAAGCTGGAAGCACACCCCGAACGCGATCATCATCCGAATGACGGCCCCGAGGTAGCCCTCCACCGACAGGCTCACGTCGGCCTCGATGATGGTGAAGAAGAAGGGGAACGCGTACGGGAAGATGACGTAGTACGCGAAGCCCGCGCCCCCGAGGAAGAGCCCGGTGCTCGCGACCGTGAGGGGCAGCACGAGCCGGCGCTCGGTCTTGTACAGCCCCGGTGCGATGAAGCCCCAGATCTGCCAGGAGATCACGGGGCTGGAGATCACCAGGGCGCCCAGGAAGGCGGCCCGCAGGTACACGTAGATGCCCTCGAACGGACTGTTCACGATGGAGAGGCCGCCCTCGGCGCCCGAGTCCTCCAGCGCCACCACTGCTGGGGCCGTGATGAAGGCGATGATCTCGTCGGTGAAGGCGAGGGACACGAGCATCCCCAGAGCCAAGGCGCCCGCCGACCAGACCATCCGGTCGCGCAGCTCCTTGAGGTGCTCCAGCAGCGGCATGCGATGGATCTCGACCTCGTCGGGCGTCTCCTCGTCGGGCGTCTCTTCGTCGGCCATCAGGGACGCTCCGAGCGGGCGGGCTGCACCGGGTGCGGGGCCTCGGGGTCGTCCGCGTTGGGGTCCGGGATGGGGGAATCGACTGCGGCCTCGGCTTCGGCTTCGGCTTCGGCCGGCGGGGTGGCGTCCCCGAAGAGATCATCGCCGCCGACCGAGCCATCGGCGCCGAGCGTGCCTTCTGCCACCGTGGTGCTGCCACCGAAGGCCGCGGACTCAGGCTCGCCTTCGGCGCGGGCAGGAGCGTCTTTGCGGCGGGCATCGCCGTGCTCTTTCCTGCGCTCTTGGAGCTTCTCGTAGCGGTCCTCGGCGTCCTGCCGATCCGCTTCGAGCAGGAAGGACCGGCGAAGGTCGTCGGCTGTGCGACGGACCTGGCCGTACATGCGGCCGAGATCACGGAGCAGCCGAGGCAGTCGCTCCGGTCCCACCACGATCAAGGCCACGCCGGCGACCAGCAGAATCTCACCCCATCCGAGCCCCAGCATCGGTGCGCACTCTCCCTGCGCGACTCTAACAAGGGGGCGGGCGCGCCGGCCGCCGGCTGCGCTACCTCGAGAAGGCGAGATCGTCAGGGAGGGGCGCGCAGGGTTCGTAGCGGACCTCGATGATCTCCACCTCACGCCATCCGCCTGGGGCGTGGAAGCGGGCCTCGTCGCCCTCTTCCTTGCCGAGGATGGCCTGGGCGATGGGGGAGCGCCAGCTGATCACACCGCCGTCGACGTCGACTTCGTCCTCCCCGTAGATTCGCCAGGTCTTCTCGACGCCCTCCTCGTCGGCGAGCACCACGGTGGCGCCAAAGCGCACCATCGGGCCCGTTTGGGTGGCAGGATCCACGAGCTGGGTCTTCCCGAGGCGCTTGAGCAGGAACCCTCGGCGCCCATCGATCTGGCGGAGGCGCTTCTTCCCGTATCGGTACTCGGCATTGTCGGACCGATCGCCGAGCGAGGCCGCGTACGCCACTTCCTTGACGATCTTGGGGCGCTCCTCGCCCTCGAGCCACTCCAACTCCCGCCGGATGCACTCGTAGCCGCGGGGCGTCATGTAGTTTGGAGGAGAGGACATCGGGTCACCTCGGGAGGAACAGGCCATGGCTCAGCGCGACGATCCCAGCACGCCTCTGGCCATCGATGGCAGCGAAGCCCCCGTGGGCACGCCGCCCCAGACCGATGGTGTGGTCTCGGGGGTCGCCCTGAACCAGTCCACTGAGAGCGGACCGGCACTGGCCGTCGACCCGGACGAAACTATCGCGGAAGCCGGACGCCGGAAAGGCCCGTTGGCCATCCGAGATCTCGACCCGGCCCCAGAGCGTCCGCGGCGCTCCCCGAGGTTTCGACTGCCCAAGAGCTGAGGGACGGTCTGCCTAGAGCATGGCGAGAGCGACGGCCCCCAGCACGAACCCCAGCATGGCCATGCCCATCACCGCGGCGCCGACCAGCACGACCGTGACCAACACGGGGGTGGCGGGCACGGCGGGGCCCGGATCCTTGTAGACAGGCTCTCGAGTGGGCCCCAAGTGGGACATGGAGCCCAGGCCTTCGGAAGGAGGCAGGCTCGACATCGTCGGGCGGTTCTTTGCGCGCCCCCGGTCCGCAGGCATGGGGGTGGAGCCGAGGTCGGCCAGCGTCTTCGAAACCGCCGAGGCGCTCTCGGGCCGGGCTGCGGGGTCCTTCGCGAGCAGCGCGAACACCAGGCTGTCGAGCCACTCCGGCACGTCCGGGTTGGCCTCGGTGGGGCGCCGCACAGGGGCGGTGACGTGGTCTTGCATCACTTTCATGGAGCGGCCCCGGTAGGGCGGGCGGCCGGTGAGCATGAAGAAGAGCACGCAGCCGAGGGAGTACAGGTCGGACTTGGCGTCGAGTTGGTGGTCGGCGATGTACTCGGGGGCCATGTACTCCACGGTGCCCAGCCGGATGCCCACGTCGGTGAGGTTCTCGGAGTCGCCGCCTTGGAGGCGGCCGAGGCCGAAGTCCATCACCTTGATCGCAGGCGCCGCGTCCCGGGACAGCACTTGGATGTTGCCGGGCTTCAGATCCCGGTGGACCACGCCGTGGGCATGCACAGCAGACAGCGCATCCGCCACCTGACGGGCGATGTGCGAGGCGGTGTCTGGGGGGAGAGGGCCGTCGGCGAGGACCGCATCCAGCCCTCGGCCTTCGAGGAACTCGAGGACGAGGTAGTGGCGTCCCTTGAGGGGACCGTCCTCCTGCTGGCCGAACGCGAGGACCCCCACCACGTTCGGGTGGTTCAGATCCCGGGTGAGCTCGAACTCGCGGCGGAAGCGGCGCACCTGCTGCTCGTCGCTGCACAGCGGCTGATGCAGGAGCTTGAGGGCGACACGGACATTGGTCTCGAGGTCGCGGCCGACGTACACCTCACCCATCCGGCCATCACCCACGTGACGGCTGATGCGGTATCGTTCGGCGAGAAGCGTGCCTTTGTGGCGCGACGGAGGTGCCTGGGTGGAGCGGTCGGACATGGCGCAAGACTCTACCGCGTGCGCGGGTGGTGGGGTGGCCCGGCGGGTCTGCTGCGTCGACGCAGGCGTGGATCGATGAGCGAACACGGGAGTGGAAAGACCACGCGTCTGGCGCGTGTGGTGCCGCGCACCCGGTGGGAACGCACCCTGCTGATGGGCTTTTCGGCCTTGATGGGGCTCGCCATGGTGGCCCTGTCGTTGCTGTGTGGGGGCGTCACCTTCCTCGACGCCCTGATGACGGATCCGCTGCAGGTAGCGGCCGGCGCGGCGGCGGCTTTTGCGCTCGGCAGCCCCTACCTCCTCGTCATCCTGTGGCTCGACCGCAACGAGCCCGAGCCCCCGTGGCTGGTGGTCGCCACGCTGATGTGGGGAGGGCTCACGGCGACGGGGGTGTCGATCTTCTTCAACGACCTGTTCTCGCTGTTCGCCATGGCCGGCACCCAGAACGCGGAGCTGGCAGGGATGCTCACCCGGTCGTTCTCGGCGCCGGTGGTCGAGGAGATCGCGAAGGGCTCAGCGCTCTTGGTGATCTACCTGTTCTTCCGGAGACACTTCGACAGCGTGCTCGATGGCGTGGTCTACGGCGCGCTCTTGGGCCTCGGCTTCGCCGTGGTGGAGAACGCGCTGTACTACCAGCGCCCCGAGTCGGTGCAGGAGTTCGCGCAGCTCGTGTTGCTGCGCTCCGTGCTGACGGGGGCCGGCACCCACATGTGTTTCACCGCGTGCACTGGGGCCGCTGTTGGCGCGTTCCGGGTGCTCCGGTCGGGGTTCTGGCGCTACCTCCTCCCTCCCATAGGGTTGGCGCTCGGCATCGGCGCTCACTTCGCGTGGAACACCTTCGTCGGCTTGTTCGTCGCCCCCTTCGAGGCGGAACTGGCGCAGCTCTTCATCGGGATCCCCTTTGCGGTGTTGTTCCTCCAGGTGCCCTTCATGCTGCTCGTGGCCATCGTGGCGTTCCTCGCCTCGATGCACGAGAACCGGATCCTGGTGGCCTACTTGGAGACGGAGAGCGATTCGGTGCTGCGGGACGGTGAGCTCGCGGTGTTGGTGCCCAGCCGGCGGCGGCTCTCGTACCTGCTGTCGGTCTTCGTTGGTGATGGGCCCGGGGCGTGGTGGCGACAGCGGCGGCGGTTCGGGCTCTTGGTGAGCTTGGCCTTCGAGAAGTGGCACATGGATCGAGAGGCAGACGACGCCTCCGACGACGCCGCGCTGCACGCCGTGCGGGTCCAAGGCCTGCGTCGGCAGCTGAAGAAGACCACATGAGCCTCGTCGCGGACCCTCGTCATGGCCTCGGGGCGCACGTGCTGCGGGCCTTCGACGCGCTTGACCTGGCCGGCGGGTATCGATTCACCCCGACGGCGCGGGACCCATCCGACCCCACGAACCCCCGCGATCCACACTACGACGGGGTGCGCGAGACCATCGACGTGGGCGGCGTGCCGGTGGCCCGTGGGTCCACGGACGGTGCGAGCTACTGCTGCGGCATCACCTTCGCGTGTTGGTGGGAGGCCCTGGCGCTGGCCTCCTGCCCTCGGCCGACCGACGCCGACGACCTGGTCGACCTCGTCGCGACCTGGTTCTGCCCGACCATGGGGCACTCGGGCGTGGTGGAGGCTCTCGTGTCCCGCGGGTGGGGCGAGGCCATCGGCACCGATGAGGCTCGTCCTGGCGACTTGGTGCAGTACTGGCGTCGCACGGACCTGGCCCGTCCTTCGGGCCACTCCGCCATCTGGCTCGGCCTCGATGACGGCGTGCTGCGCTACGCGTCGAGCCAGCCCGCCACCAGGGGCGTCGGGTGTCACCAGGAGGAGGTCGGGCCGGGGTGGCAGATCCATGTGGTGCGACCCTGGTTCCTCCGAGAGGATGGCGGCTCGACAGGCTCTTGACGCGCACGAGACCGCCGAGCGACCGGCGGTTGCCATACGATCCCGACAGGTACTCGGGAGGCGGCATGCTTGCGACAAGGTGGCTCGGCGTGATGGCGGTGGTCTTCTTCGCTGCGTGTGGAGGCGATGCCGAGTCCGATGGGGCCCCCCCGGCCGAGGACACGGGACCCTTCCTGGACACCGCCCCTGCGGACACCGGCACCCTCGAAGGCGTCGTCACCACCCTGCCCACCGGCGGTGCCGAGACCTGTCTGTGGGTCAACGGGGGCACCGACCGGGTGCGCGCGTCCGCCGATGGCACGCCGACGGGCCGGAGTGCCCAGACGGTGGAGGCCTGGGTCCGCACGGCCGCGCTGGGGTCCCAGGTGGCGGTCTCTCACGGGCTCGCCTCGCCCAACAAAGCGCTCTACCTGGGCACGAGCGGGGGGCACTTGATGATGTCCACCGGCGGGCTGGAGCACGTCGACGCAGCCTTCTTCGTGGCGGACGGGCTGTGGCACCACGTGGCCATCACCTTCGACGGCGACGTCGCCACCCTCACCATGGACGGGCAGCGGGGGCTCCAGGTGGCCTTCGACGCCTTGGACATCGCGGAGGGCGAGGTGGTGGCCGGCGCGGCTCCGGCGACGGGCGGTCTGCCTTGGGTCGGCTGGATCGACGACGTGAAGATCTACGAGCGGGAGCGCACGGCGGGGGATCTGGTGACGCCGACCGCGGATGATGTTCGCGGACTCGTGCTGTGGTGGGACTTCGAGGTGGACGGAAGCGGACCTGGCGTGACCGTGCCGGACCTCTCGGGCGCTGGAAGCGACGGCGTGAGCGGCGGGACGGAAGGCACGCCCAGCTTCCTGCCTTGCAGGTGAGTCGGGGGCCTCGACCGTCGCGGGGGACGGGAGGGGAAGAGTGGAGCCGAGAATCGGATTTGAACCGACGACCTGCTGATTACGAATCAGCTGCTCTACCACTGAGCTATCTCGGCAACCGGCGCGAGCTTATCCACCTGCTCGTGGACCGGCAATCCACCTTCGTCACGTCGGCACAGAGGCTGCGGGGGGCGGCAGCGCGGTATCGTCGGTGTTCCGTTGCAGAAGGAGCTGTCGCGCGCCCGCGTACAACCTGCTAGAACGGGCGCATGACTGGTCTACTGTCCCTGTTGTTCGCGGTGTCGACGGCGCAGGCCGCCGAGCCGATCTTCGTGCCATCCTTCGCTTACACCGATGCGAACGACTTCCAGTCGGCGGTGATGATGGAGGGCATGGTCTCCGACCGCCTGTTGCAGGACGGCCACATCGTGCTCACCAACGATGTGGTGTACCCGGTGGTCGGCAGCGATCTGATCGCCAATTGCTCTGCGAGGCCCGACTGTCCGCAAGCCGTGCTCCCGCAGCTGCCCACCAAGGTGGCCGTGGTGACCCGGCTCGACCGAATGGGTGGCAACTTGGTCGGCCACGTCGAGCTCTTCGAGCAGAGCACCCCCAATGCGATCCGCGTCATCGACGTGCCGATCGTGCCGGGCAACGAGCACCTGTTCGTCAACGAGGTGTCCCAGGCGACCGCGCAGCTGTTGTCCCAGATTCAGCCGTCCAACGAGTCGGTGCTCATGGCTGCAGCGCGCCTGATCGCGGGCCAGCCGCCCTCCGCGCCGGCTCCCCAAACCCCGGCACCGGTGATCACGCCCGCTCCGGTGATCACGCCCGCTCCGGTGATCGCGCCCGCTCCGGCGCCCGCTCCGATGCCGGTTCCGGCGGTGCAGCCGGCCCCCATGCCGTTGGCTCCGGCCCCGGCGCCCACGGGACCGGCATCGCAGTTCCAGCCCAAGAAGTTCGACGGGTCGACCCCTCACGTGGGCCCGCTGCGGCCGATCCTGGAGGGCACGGGCATCTACCCCCGTCACATGGTGGGCTTGGAGGGTCACTTCCGCAAGTCCGGGCTCGACCCACGGGACTGGCTGTACAAGACCATGTCCCACTCGGGCCGACTCACCGTGGAGCTCCGTGCGGGGATCGGCATTGGCGACACCGACCGCTACGCGGCGATGCGGGTCGAGACCATCGACGGCCAACAGACCAACAGCACGTTCACCGAGGGCCCCGCGTCGGCCCGACGGGTTCGGGGCGGCCTGTACGTCGGCTATGCGCCGGCTGCGATGGTCGACATCGGCATGATGGCGGGCCTGCAGTGGGGGCAGCGAAAGACCACCACCGCGGTGATGTCGGGAAGCTCCGTCGGCACCGGCTTCGATCAGCAACCGAACCCCACGCCGCTTCAGAGCGCCGAGTCGGTGCAGCTGCTGCTCCAGCCCCGCGTCCGCGGCTACCTGGTGCCGCTGGGGCCGGCGAAGCCGTTCCTCGTCACCGGAGCGGAGATCCGGGTGTTCAACACCTACTTGGTGGAACAGCCCGGAAATCTGCTGTACCCGGTGCCGACCGGCGGTGTGGTGCCGGGCTGGGTCGGAGGCGGTGGGTTGATGATCGATCCCGGTCCCATCGTGGGCATCTTCGCCGAGGGCACGTACACGGCCCACTTCGGGTCGCGTTCGATCTACTCGGCGCCGGTGGCCGCTACGCCGTGGGCCCATGGTGCCCTCGAAGAGCTGCCCTTCGCCAAGTACACGGTGGGCATCACCGGCGGCGTTCAGTTCCGCTTGTGACGCGACGTCGGGGCCGCCCCGCTGCGGTTCGCTGACACGAAGTCACGGGCCGTGGCCCCGCTCGCCGCTACGACAGCGCGTGCCGCAACACGTCGTCGATGGTGTCGAGGGGGATGAACTCGAGGTCCTTGCGCAGCTCCTCCGGCACATCGTCCAGGTCGGGCAGGTTGTGCCGCGGCAGCAGGATGGTCTTCACGCCAGCCCGCCGCGCGGCCAGCGCCTTCTCCTTCACGCCGCCCACAGGCAACACCTTGCCGCGCAGTGTGATCTCTCCGGTCATGGCCAGCCGTGGCTTGATGGGGCGACCGGTGACCACGCTGGCCAGGGCCGACACCATGGTCACGCCGGCACTCGGGCCGTCCTTCGGGATGGCCCCCGCCGGCACGTGCAGGTGGAACTCGCCCTCGAAGGCTTCGGCGCCGACACCGTAGGTGAGGGCGTGGGAGCGAAGCCAGCTCATGGCGGCCTCCGCGCTCTCCTTCATCACATCGCCGAGGCTGCCGGTGAGCTTCATGCTGCGCTTGCCCGGCATCCGCGTGGCCTCGACGAAGAGGATGTCGCCTCCGGCGGCCGTCCAGGCGAGGCCGACGACGACGCCAGGCATCGGGGTTTCCTCGGCGAGCTCGTTGTAGAAACGGGGGGGGCCGAGGTAGCGCTGCAGGGCGGGTGGCCCCACCCGGACCTTCTCTGCCTTCTTCTCCACGACGTCCCGGGCCACCTTGCGGTGCAGCGCGGCCAGCTGGCGCTCCAGCTCCCGAAGGCCAGCCTCTCGGGTGTAGCTGCGCACGATCTCGCGAAGAGCTTTGGTCTGGACGACGATCTGCCCGTCGGTGAGTCCGTGGCGCTCGCCCAGGCGCGGCAGCAAGTACTTCCGAGCGATCGTGACCTTCTCTTCCTCGGTGTAGCCAGGAAGCTCGATCACCTCGAGCCGGTCGAGGAGCGCGGGGGGGATGGTGTCGATGAGGTTCGCCGTGGCGATGAACAGCACCTGAGACAGGTCCACGGGAACGTCGACGTAGTGGTCGACGAAGGCGTGGTTCTGTTCGGGGTCGAGGACCTCCAGGAGGGCTGACGCGGGGTCGCCGCGGAAGTCGTTGCCCACCTTGTCGAGCTCATCGAGCACGATGACGGGGTTGGAGGTGCCGGCGCGGATCAGGGCCCGAAGCAGTCGGCCCGGGAGGGCGCCTACGTAGGTGCGGCGGTGGCCTCGGATCTCGGTCTCGTCCTTCACGCCGCCGAGGGCCATGCGGCCGAAGCTTCGGCCTAGAGCGGCCGCGATCGAGCGGCCCAGGCTGGTCTTGCCCACCCCCGGCGGGCCGGCGAAGCAGAGGATGGGGCCGGTGGAGTTGGGGTTGAGCTGCCGCACGGCGAGGTACTCGAGGATCCGCTCTTTCACCTTGTGCAAGCCGTGATGATCGCGGTCGAGCACCCGCTGAGCCTTTGGGAGGCTCACTCGGTCTTCGGTGTGCTCTGACCAAGGGATGTCGCACACCGTCTCGAGCCAGGTGCGGAGCATGGTGTATTCGGCCGTCTCGGGGGCCATGCGCGTGAGGCGGTCTGCTTCCTTCAGGGCCTCGGCCCGAACGTCATCGGGCATGCCGGCTGCTTCGATGCGGTCGGCGAAGCTCTCGTTGGCGTCTCCGTTGCCCGTGAGGGCCGCAAGCTCCTTGCGCAGCACCTTGAGCTGCTCCCGCAGCTGGTACTCGCGCTGGGAGTCGTCCATCGCCTGTTGGACCTTGCTGTGGACCTCTTCGCGGATCCGTGTCCGGGCCACGGCGACCGCCAGCTCGTGGATGGCGATGGCCATGCGTGAGTCGATGGATGGCTCTCCCAGCACGTTGATGCGGACGTCCACGTCGACGTTGGCCAGGGTGAGGGACTGATCGATCAGGTGCTCTGGGTCGTCCGGGGTGGCCGCGAGCGTCCAGTGCTCACTCGGCGAAAGCGAGTGCTGGCGCGACATCTCGAGGTGCAGCTCAGCGAGCTCCCGCGCCTCAGCACCCAAGGCGACGGGGTCGTGCACGGCGCCCACCAGGGGCTCGACTTCGCACTTGAGCATCCCGTCTTCTCGCCGGACCGACGAGGTGCGACGCACCCTCTCCTGGCCTTCGAGCAGCACCCGAATGGTGCCGTCGGGCAAGCGCGTGATGCGCAGAAGCTGGGCGATGCAGCCCGCGGTGGGGAGTTCAGAGAGGAGGGGCTTGTCCTCTTCGGCGTCGTGTTGGGGGATGGCGACGAGAACGGCGCCCTGGTCGGCATGGGCGTCGATGGCGGCGATGGAGGCGTCGCGCCCCACCGAAACCACACGCAGCATCCCTGGCATCAACACCAAGCCACGGGTCGGCAAGACCACGGCAGTCATGTCTGTCTCCGGTCGGGCCGAGCACGTATCCGACCGGGGCGGTGCTGTCAGAAGCGGTCTTCGAGCATCTGCAGCAGCTTGCCGTGCAGGCCGTCGAAGGCACCGTTGGAGAGGATGGCCACCACGTCGAGGGGATGGGAGCGCGCGGCCACGGTGCGGGCAATGGTGTGGGCGTCGGGCAAGCAGATGGCGTCGACCCCTCGGATCTGCATGTCCATCAACAGCTTCACGGCGTCCATGCGGTCGGCCTCGGGGATGCCGCTCTGGTCGTACGGCTGGGCAACGACGACGAGGTTGGCGACGTCGAAGGCCTCTGCGTAGTCGTCCTGGAAGGTGTTGCGACGCGACGTGGCGCTGCGGGGCTCCCAGATGGCCCAGAGCCGGCGGCTTCCGTAGCGCTGCCGCAGGGCCTGCAGCGTCACCCGCACCGCGGTGGGGTGGTGGGCGAAGTCGTCGATGACGGTGACGCCGCCGGGCTCGCCGATCACCTCCTGGCGACGCTTGATCCCCGCGAAGCTTGCGAACCCGTTCGCAAAGGACTCGGCGGCCGCGGTCCGCGCGGGCTCCCCCCCTGCGGCTTCTGCGGCGGACAGCGTGGCCACCACGGCAGCGACCTGGTTGTAGAGGTTGTGCTCGCCCACCAGGACGCTGTCGAACGTGCCGACGTCTTGCCCGTCCCAGGTCACGGTGAAGCGCATCGTGCCCCTGGCGGAGTCGAACCCTTCGATGCGGCCGTCCCAGGTCTGGCCCGGGCCGTAGGTCTCGACGGTGCAGCGGGCTTCCTTGGCGACGTCCATCGCCCCAGGATCGTCGCCCCGAACGATCAGGCGGCCTTCTTCGGGAAGGATCGCCATCAGCTTCCGGAAGCTCTCTTTGACGTGGTCGAGGTCGCGGTAGATGTCGGCGTGGTCGAACTCGACGCTGGTGAGCACGACGGTTTTGGGCCGGTAGTGCAGGAACTTCGGCCCCTTGTCGAAGAAGGCGGTGTCGTATTCGTCGCCCTCGATCACGAAGACCTGGCCAGCGCCCGGGCGTGCGGTGCGGTCGAAGTTCTTGGCGATGCCGCCGATGAGAAAGCCGGGCTCGAGGCCTGCTTGGTCGCACAGGTGCGCGGCGATCGAGGTGGTGGTGGTCTTGCCGTGGGTGCCAGCAATGACGACGCTATGGGATTCCGCGAGAAACAAGTGGCCCAGCAGCTCGGGAAAGCTCATGTACGGGATGTCGCTGGCCAGCAGGGCCTCGGCTTCCTCGTAGATCGCGCGAACCACATTGCCGACGACCACCAGATCGGGCCGGGGGTCGAGGTTGGTGGCGACGAAGCCTTCCTTGACGGGGATGCCGAGGCCCGCCAGGTAGTCGGACATGGGCGGGTACACCGCTTTGTCGGAGCCCGTGACCTGGTAGCCGGCGTCGACCAGCATGCCCGCGAGGGCGCCCATGGCCGTGCCGCAGATGCCCATGATGTGGATGTGCTTCAGGGAGGAGGGCAGGGCGTCAGCGTGGGGCATGAAGGGTCTCGAGGTAGGGGGCCATCAAGGGTGATCAGGGCGAGCATAGCGCGCCACGGCCTGCAAGATCCGCACCCCGGCCCTCGCGGCACCTTGGAGGCTGCCGCTGATCTTGGACCGCCCCCGCGCTCGGGCGCGGTAGGGCAGGGGAACCTCCTCGATGCGCAGTCCCTGGTGCACCGCCTTCATCTGCATCTCGACGTTCCATCCCCAGGTGGGGTCTTCCATCTGGAGCACCATCAAGCTGCGCCAGCGGACGGCGCGGAAGGGGCCCATGTCGCGGTAGCGTTGCCCTGTGGTGACGTGGATCAGGCGCGTGGCGAGGCCGTTGCCGAAGCGCTGAACAGCGGTGAGGGCCCCCGGGTCGGCGGTGCGACTGCGGTCGGAGAGCACGAGATCGCGACGTCCCTCGACGATGGGGTCCAACAGCACCGGCATCGTCTCTGGGGCATCGGCCAGGTCGGCATCGAGGATGACGAGCACGTCCGGCGGGGCGGTGGCGAGGTGCGCCATCCCGGCGAGAACGGCGGTGCCGTAGCCCCGCGGGCGCGCCAGGACGACCTCGGCACCCAAGGAGCGGGCGACATCGCCGGTGCCGTCGGTGCTGTCGTTGTCGACCACCACGACGCGATCCACGAAGGCCGGAATGGCCTGCAGGACCCCGGGCAAGGAGTCGGCCTCGTCGAGGGCAGGAAGGACGACGGCGATGTGGTGCGCGCGGTACATCGGAGGCCTCGGGCTGGGGCGGCTCGGGGCTACGAGGGCAGCAGGCCCGCGAGCTCACGGTCGTCGAGGCGGTAGACTTCGTTGCAGAAGTGGCAGGTGATCTCTGCCCCCCCGTCTTCCTCGATCATGGCGCGGAGTTCGGCCTCGCCGAGCCCCTGAAGGATGACGGTGACGCGCTCCTGGCTGCAGCGACAGGCCCAATGCAGCGGCTGGTGGTCAAGGATGTTCACGGGCTCCCCGTGAAGGCTGCCGAAGGCGAGCTCGGTGAGCAGGGCGCCGGCGTCGACGGCCCGTAGGTCCCCGAGAGCGTCCTCGAATTCCTTCGAGGTCAGTGTGGGCTGCCCAGGCTCGCTGGCGAGCCGTTCGAACAGCACCCCACCCGCCGCCGCGACACGACCGTCGTCGTCGATGCGGGCGTGGAGTCGCAGGATGGCGTCGACCTGGCTGGACTCCGCCATGTGCTTGGCGAGACCGGCCTCGATCGTGCCTCGGAGCGGGGTGACGCCTCGGTACAGTTCGCGCCCGGCGTGGGACTTGATGGTGAGCATCAGGCCCTCGAGGGACCCCTCGCCCTGCGGGATGGAGGGGGTCGTGCGGGCTCGAATGTCGCCATCGGCGGAGTGGTCGACGTAGATGGAGATGCGCGGGGTCTCGCCCTGGATCTGCACCGTGATCGATTCGTCGCCCTTCAGGTGGGCCGACAAGAGCCCGGCGGCCACCATGGTCTCAGCCGTGAGGCGGGCGGCCGTGGGATCGAGGCGGTGGCGCCGGCGCACCTCTTCCGCTGGGCCGTGGGCCTCGACGAGCAGGATGCGTACGGCGCCGCCGGACACCAGTCCGCGGATCCGCACGCCCGCAGGGGGCGTGGACGTGCTGCTCATGAGGGATCGCCGAGCCCCGCCATGTACACGTCTGCGGGCGACAGGATGGCCAGGATGCAGCGTCGATCGATGTCGGCGAACACGGCGTAGGGCTTCCCGCTGAGGCCGACACGACAGGCGACGAAGGCGCCGGAACGAAGGGCGCCTTGCTGCAAGCGGCTGGCTGCGTCCACCAACACGCTGGCGGCCGCGACCGTCGCCCAGTCCTGTTCGTGCACCGCACGGGTCCGGTGGGCGCGAAACACGGCCTGGAACACCTCGGGGCGCTCGATGGCGAGAGGTGCCTCCACCGCTGCGCCGGGGAGCAGCTGCAGGAGCACGGCGGCTCCGGCGGCGGGTGGGGCCGGCGTGGGCGGCGGGGCCGCGACGACCGGCGTGGGCGCTGGGACCGGGACCGGGGCCGCGACGGGGGCGGGCGTCTCGACCGGCACCGGGCCGAGCTTGGCGGTGACCGGAGCCGGCGCGGGCGGAGGAGGAGGGGCGGGGGCCGGCACCGGAGGAGGGGGGGCCGCTGCAGGGGCTGCCTCCTGAGTGGCGTCCGCGCGCATCGCCTCTTCGAGGATCTCTTTGGCCGACCGGGGGCGAGCGACCTTGCGCTCCAAATGGCTCGGCGCGGCCGGAGCCGGAGCCGGAGCCGGTGGTGCGGCGGCGGGGGGCGCGGGGGCTGGGGTCGCCGCGATGCGAGCCTTGGCCTCTTGGGCCAAGCGCTTGGCGAGCGCACGTGGATCTTCGGGGGCAGGGGCAGGTGCGACGGCGGGTGGCGCGGGCGCCGGCGTGGCCGCGATGCGGGCCTTGGCTTCTTGGGCCAAGCGCTTGGCGAGGTCGCGGGGATCTTCTGGAGGCGGCGCCGCCAAAGGGGGGGCGGGAGCAGGGGTGGCCGCGTGCTTGGCCTTGGCTTCCTGGGTGAGGCGGCGAGCCAGCGCGCGCGGGTCTTCCTTGGGGGCTGGCGCGGCACTGGACGATGCACGAGCCTTGGCTTCTGCTGCGAGTCGCTGGGCGAGCGCCCGTGGGTCTTCCTTGGCCTGGCCCAGGGGCTGCGGCGTGAGGAGCGGGGGCGCGCCGGGGTCGGACAGGGTCTCGTCGGCGCTGGACGTGCCTCCGGCCTGGTCGCCCGATTCGGTCATGAACCCGGCAGGGGAGACCGCGGCCCAGCGGGCAGCGACGGAGTCGGAGGGCGGCACAGCCTCCCACTGCGTCTCTTCGCTGTCGAACGGGTCGGCTCCCTCCAGACCGGTGAGGGTCGGGGTCTCGTCCTCGTCGTCCTGGTTGCGACGCCAGGCGGGGAGTTCAGGGGCATCGATCGGGCGGCGGCTCCGGGCCATCGGAACTCCTGCAGCTGCGACGTCGCGACGCCGCGAAGTGGGCAGCCAGTGTAAGGCCCCCGGAAGACGGCCGTGTCCACGGGCCGTTAAGACTTGCGGCAATGCAGCCCTGGCACTCCATCGTGGCCCGCGGTCACACGGCGCTCGTCCTCGTCCGGCACGGCCGCACGGCCTACAACCGGGAGGGGCGATTTCTCGGTCGCACCGATGTGCCCCTGGATGCCGAGGGTGTGCGGCAAGCCGGGGAACTCGCCCCGTGGCGCGGCATGTTCGAGCAAGTGGTGAGCTCACCGCTCGCTCGCGCCCGAATGACCGCCGAGGTTCTGGCGGACGACCTCACCTTCGATGAGGCCCTCATGGAGCTGGATCAGGGGGAGCTGGAGGGCCGCAAGGTCGAGGAGGCCTTGGCAGACCATCCATCGTTCTTCGCCGCTTGGGCCGAGGACCCGGGGTCGGTGCGCGTGCCTGGTGGTGGCCGGCTCGACGCCCTGCGGGACGGGGCGATGGCCTCATTGGTGGGTTGGGCCGGTCGTCACCCGGCGGGCCCGATCGCCATCGTGAGCCACCAGCTGGTCTTGGCCAGCGTGCTCGCCACCCTCGACGACGCCGAACTCGCCCAGTGGCGGGCCTACGCGCTCCCCAACGCTGGGGTGGCGATGCTGTCGTTCGATGGTTCGGCCTTGCGGCTGGAAGCACGCTTCTTGGATGCGCCGACTCCGTAGGTGCAGCCGATGGTAGGCTCCCCCCGCCCAACGAAGCCTTGCGAGGGCCTGCCCTCCTTGGCACTCACCCCTCTGGAGGAAGGCATGTCCGATCGCTTCACCGAAGCCCAAGAGCGCGTGAAGGCGCTCTCCAAGCGCCCCGACAACCAAACGCTGCTCAAGCTCTACGCCCTGTTCAAGCAGAGCACCGCCGGCGACGTCAGCGGCAAACGGCCCGGCATGTTGGACATGAAGGGCCGCGCCAAGTTCGACGCGTGGGCCGGCAAGAAGGGCGTGTCGAAGGACGACGCCCGCGAGCAGTACATCGCACTCGTGACGAAGCTCGAGGCCAGCTGAGCCATGGAACGCCCGAGGTTCCACCTGGCCTTTCCGGTGGAGTGCCTCGACGGCGCTCGGAGGTTCTACGTCGGTGTGCTCGGCGCACGTGAGGGACGCTCGGCCTCGCGCTGGGTGGACTTCGATCTGTGGGGTCACCAGCTCTCGGCGCACCTCGTCGACGTCGGGCGCGGCGAGGCCATCCACACCAACGGAGTCGATGGGGACGCGGTGCCAGTGCGTCACTTCGGCTGCATTCTGTCGTGGGGCACCTGGGACTTGCTCGCTGAGCGCCTGAGGGCCGAGAGGGTGCCATTTCGCATCGCGCCGAGGGTTCGGTTCGCGGGGGAGGTCGGTGAGCAAGGCACTTTCTTCGTCGACGACCCCTCCGGGAACTGCCTAGAGTTCAAGGCCTTCCGGCACGACGACCAGGTATTCCGGACCAGCTAGGGCCCTTCGCACGGGCCCGTCGAATCCGACGACGGTGAGGCCGAGATTCGCTCGTTAAGCTTGCTTATCGCTGGCGAATCGAAGGGCGAGCCTAGGAGGATTCTCGGCGAGCGGCCTTCAGGTCGCGCAACAAGTGGGATTCTCGACGAGGGCAAGCTTGCTTGCCCGCCATCCGCGGGTTTCATGGTGCTACTCGAGCGTAGCCGAGAGGGGCGCCGTGAAATCGCTGGGGCGGCTGTTGCTAGAGGCGCGACCGGGCGGATGCGAAGAGCTGCTCTAGGCGATCGACCAGCTCGTCTCGTTCCATCTGTAGGGCCTCCCGGCCCTCGATGCGCTCCTGCAGCGCTGCGAAGGCAGCGTCTCCCATGCCGGCGCGGGCCTCTCGGATGCCGTCGTCGAGGATCTCTTCGACCTCCCCGATGCCCGACGCGATGGCTGCTTCCCGTGTGGTCGCGGTCCGTGCCGTCGTGTCGACGTGGGACAGGTGGAGCCTCGCCAGGTCGTTGTGGCTGGAGAGCAGCTCGACCTGCAGCGGCTCGAGGGCATGGTCGGCTTCGGCGTCGAGAGCGTCGAGCTGGGCTCGTGCATCGGTGTGGAGACGGTCGAGGCGTCGGATGACCTCGTCCAACTCGTTGTGGCCCGTGTGATCGTCGTTCGGGCGGCTGGCGTCCACGAGTGCCCATGCCTCTTGGCCCATGGCCACGACATTCGGTCGAGAAGCCCGTGCCCCCCGTTGGATGGCCTCGCGTTGACGCAGTTGGTCCAGGCGGCTCTGGGCGGCGTCCAGCTGGGGGCGGAGGGCCCGCGCACGGGCTCGTCCGTTTCGCCCTCCCCGGGTGAGGGCGTCGATCTGCAGACGGACCACATCCGCGGTTGCCTGAGCGATCTGCAGCATCTCAGCAAACAGGCCGCTCCGAAGCCGTCGGTGCCGCTTCAGGGCGACGTCGCCTCGCGCCAAGTCCAGCTCCAGCTCCGACGCCAGAACGTCGGCGTCGGCGAGGTCGACGCGAGCCCGCTCGAGGGCAGCTTGGGAGGCCACGGCCCGCTGGAGATCGGGATGGACCACCAGGCGCTCCTGGACCCACTCCGGCAGCATCGATGGCCGGTCGCCATCCAGTACCTCGGCGACGTCCTGGGCTTGGATGCCGTCGAGCTCGTACTCGATGGTCTCGAAGCGGGCATCGATGGCCTCGTACGTCCACTGAGCTTCCTCCCACTGCCCCTGTCGCATCTGCAGGTGACCTCTGGCGACCGACACGCGACCCGCCCGGGCGGCGTCGGGAAACGCGAGGAGGAAGAGATCGACGGCCCGGAGCGCGGCCGCATCGTCGCCGCGGGCGATGTGGGTCCAGGCGAGCTCGTACAGGGCGTCCTCCAGCACCGGAGAGCTGCCATCGAGCCGGTCGTAGTGTTGGGCTGCCTCGTCGTAGCGTCCCGCTTCGTAGGCCAGCCTGGCCACGGCCAGCTGAGCGAGGTCCGCCACGTGCTGGTCCCGCACGGTCTCGCGGCGCCCCTCAGCCACCGCGTTGAATCGAGCCTCGGCGCTGTCGCGTCGTCCCTCCAGGAGGTCCATGGTGGCGATGAGGTAGCTGGCCCTCGGGCCGACCGGATGGGCGCCGTCGATGCCCTCGAGGACTTCGCGCGCCTGGCCCAACTGACCCACCAGGTACCAGGAGCGTCCCACGCTGTAGGCGAGGGTCGCGTCGCTGGCGACCAGGCCACGGGCGTCGAGGGCGTGGTGTACGGGAGCGAAGTCCCCAGCCGGGCGGTGGGTGGCGGTGAGCTCCAGGAGCAGCGCTGCGGCCTCGCTCCGGAAGGGGTGGAGGGAGCGCTCTTCGTCGTCGAGTCCCGTGATCTCTCGGAGCACCGCTTCCGAGAGCCGGTCGTGGCCGGCTTCGAGCAGGGACTGCGCCAAGTACCAATCGGCCTCCGCACGGAGCGCGGGGTCGTCGACGAGCGTCCGAAGCACGAAGAAGCGGAGCGCGGCCTCCTCGTGCCGCTCGAGGAGGAAGGCGGCTGCGGCCTCCTGGTACGCGCCGAGACGCTCTTCGGGAGCCATGAGGTCGCCCCCGGTGCGATGCCGAACGTCCAAGTCCGCGAGGGCGTCCTCCACGCCCTGTGCCACCGACTGGAGTCCCTCGACGTCCACGTCGTGGGCGGAGGCCGTGGAGGCCAAGCCGAGGGTCAGAACCAGGAGGAGGGTGCGCATCCACTTGCCTATCGTTCCTCCGCCCCGTCTCCTTCAGTGCTTCCTGCCGACTCGTCCGTTCTGCAGGGTTAGCTCTCGTCCCATGGCGGACCCCAAGCCCGATCCCCCCTCCCAGCGCGAACTCGTTCTCGAGTTGGTGATCACCGTTGCGGTGCCTGCCGTGATTCTCACCTGGCTGTCGGGCCCAGAGCGTCTCGGCCCCGGCTTGGCGCTGGTGCTCGCCTTGGTCGGACCGATCGGCTGGGGGGTCTCCGGGATGGCCCGTCGCGGCAGGGTGTCGGGCATCGCGGTGCTCGCCTTGGTGTCGGTGCTCCTGACAGGGGGCGTGGGACTCTTCGAGCTCGATGCCGGATGGATCGCGGTGAAGGAAGCCGTGCTTCCCGCCGCCATCGGTCTGGGCACCGTGCTGACGTCACGCACCCGCTACTCCATCCTTCCCAACGTGCTCGATGTGGCCCTCGACCCCGACGCGGTCGAGGCTGCGTTGCCTCCTCCAGCTGGAGCCGCTCAGTGGCGGGACGTGATGGAGCGGGGATCCCGCAAAGTCGGCGCCCTGTTCGTGGTGTCTGCCGCCGGCAACTACGCCCTTGCTCGGTACCTGGTGGTGTCGCCCTCCGGCACGCCGGCATTCAACGAGGAGCTGGGCCAGCTCACGGCGTTGTCCTTTCCGGTGCTCATGCTCCCCATGATGCTGGGCATGATGTGGGTGCTGAAGGGCGTGCTCGACCAGCTGGAGTCCCTGACGGGCCACGAAGTGGACGACCTGTTGCGGGGGGGCTCCGCCGACGAGCCGTCTACCTGAGGAGCGATGCCTCGGGGCCGTGCAGCACGTAGGTCCAGCCGTTGCTCGTCATCCGGTTGTAGACGTAGAGCTGCCCGTCTTGGCGCTCTAGGCCCGTCTGATGGGCCACCGCAGCTTCTCGCACCGTGGCGATGGGGAAGGGGTCTCCGAGGCCGTCGAGGGAGGAGTCCGAAGGGTCGTACTCCGAGTCGACGACCACCTGCCCCTTCTCGTCGAGGATGAAGGCGCGCACACCCTCTCGGTCCGCGAACTCCGGCGGGACGAGGAGCCCCACGAGGCGCGGCATCGACAAGTGCACGCCCGCGACCCCCGAGGTGGCGTCGGTGACGTCGAGCACCGCCTGAGAGACGGTGAGGATCGGGGCCTGGGTGACCGGGTGCACGTCGACCCTGCCCCACACCGGGGCCTGCTCCTCGGCTGCGTCGCCGTACCACTGGGTCTTGCGAGCCTGGAAGTCCTCGGGCCAGCCACCGTGCCCGGGGAACGACAACAACGAGCCGTCGGCGAGGGCCACGAAGGTCCAGGACACCGGGATGTCCACCTCCATGATGGTGCGGCGCGCCAGGCTCCGGTTGGTGGCCGCGCGACGCTCGGAGTGGCTGCGCAGGAGCACCCGCTGGAAGTGCCTGCCCAGGCCCGACAGTCGCTCCAGGCGCAAGCGGAGGGGGGAGGGCTCGGTTTCCTCGTCGTCCTCCTCGTCGCCTTCCTCGTTCTCCAGCTCCAGGGGGCCCGACGGAAGCACCACGGGGGTGGTGGTGCTCACCAAGCCGGTGCCGTACTTGTCGCCGCGGCTCGGCGGCTCTGCGTCGGGGGGAGCCGCATCTTCGTTCTGGAAGTCCGCGGCGGTGTACAGCGGGTCTGGGTTGTCCACCGAGCGCAGCAGCGCCTCAGCGGCGGCGGTGCTGACGACCGACAGCAAGCCCTCGATCTTGAGGAACTGCCCGTCGATCAGGCTCGTCTGCTTCGCGGCGTCGGTGATGAGGGTGGTGACCCGCTGTTCCTGCGCCTGTGCCTGTGCGACCCGCACCTGGCCGTAGCCTGCCACCGCGGTCACGAGGATGGCCGAACCGAGGACTGCTACCAGCACCACCATGGCCGTGAGCTCTCGGTGCTTGCCCATCCAGCGGAGAAGCGCGCCGATGGGGCCATCGGGACGTGCGAGGACCGGGTCGCCACGGAGGAAACGCCGAACGTCGTCGCCGAGGTCTGCCACCGAAGCGTAGCGGCGGTCGATGTCCTTCGCCGTGGCCTTGTGCACGATGGCCACCAGCTCCTTGGGGATGGCCCGACGGGTGCGGTGCACGAAGGGGTCTTTCTCGCCATCCTGGTGCCGCATGACCAGCTTCATGGCGACCTTCCCGGTGACGGCCGGAATCAACGCCACGAGCTCGAAGAGAATCAGGCCCATCGCGTACTGGTCGCTGGCGCCTGTGAGGCGGTCGTTCCATCCCTCGGCTTGCTCGGGGGACATGTAGCCGGCGGTTCCGATGATGAGCTCGCCCTCGTCCTCTTCTTCGTCGGGCACCTCGACCGGGTGATCTACGTCGGTGGACACCACCTTCGCGATGCCCCAGTCCATGACGTAGACCTCACCCCACTGTCCGACCATGATGTTCTCGGGCTTGAGGTCGCGATGGATGACCCCCCGAGAGTGGGCGTAGGCGACCGCTTCGCACACCCGACCGAACCACTCCAGGCGGCCATCGAGGTCCATGGCTTCGGGCACGGATTTGTTCGCGTCGACGAGCGCGCGGACCTCTTGGAGGATGGTCTCCAAGGTGCGGCCCTCGATGAGCTTCATGGTGTACGAGGTGGGGGACTCGAGCTCGTAGACCGGCACGACGTTGGGGTGGTCCAGCTGGGCCGTGATTCGCGCCTCCGCTCCGAACTTGCTGGCCAAGGCCGGCTGCTGGAGCAGATCCTCCGACATGGCCTTGTAGGCGACATCACGCTGTAGGATGCCGTCGCGGGCCAGTAGGACGCGTCCCATCGCCCCTTCCCCCACGGTGCCCGAGAACGCATAGCGGTCGGTGCTTTGAGTGGGGACCCGGCGGCGGCGGCGGCGAGGGCGGGGCAGATCTGGCGTCTCGCCGAACCTAGCCATTTCCTCGAGGACCCCGCCGGTGACCTTGCGGAACATCGTCCGCTTCGGGCTGTCGTCGTCGGCCTCGGGGACGTCTTCCCACTCGGCGTCGTCTGAGCCCGGCTTCGCGGGCGCGGCGCCCTTGCTGCGTTCGAGTGCGTCGCGGAGGCCAGAGACGGACAGCTCCACGGTCTCAGCCTGGCCCGACGATGCCTCCGGACGCGGCAGCGTGGGACGCTCGGTCGTGGTCTTGTTGGCGATCTCCTTGGCCGCGATGGCCTCTTCCAGGGCCTCCATCGCCTCTCGGGTGGGCAGCTGCACGGTATCGGCGGCCGGGTCCACCCCTAGGAGCCCTCGCTCCAGGGTGGCGTCGAGATCCGGGTCGAGGGGCACGTCGGCGGCCCGGAGGGCATCGGCGGTCGGATCGGGTGCGGCAACCGGAGCGGAACCGGAGCTCTCGTCGGCCAACGCGGCCTCGAGTCGGGTGTCGGTGAGCGCCGGCGGCCGCGCATCGCGGGCCACGGAGATGGGCGTCATCGTGGTGCGAGAGAGGGCTGCGGGCACCGGCGGCGGTGCGGGGGTCGCCCCTGGGCCGGCCTCCGGTTGGGCTCGGGTCTTGGGTTCGGCCTCGGGCTCCGCATTCGGAGCATCCGCGATCAGCCCCGACGCGAGGGGCTCATCGATGAGGGACCATCGCTGGAGATGCTCGACGAACGGGCGTAGACGGCCGTGGCCGACTTCGAGGACGTACTCCTCGTAGACGGCGTCGAAATCTTGCAGCAGCGCGGGCTGAACCCGGCCCTTCAGGGCGGAGAGTTGCATGGGCCGGGAGGATACCCCTCGCGGCCCACGCCGCGAAGGGGGCATCCCCGGGAGGGGATCAGATGTGGCGCTCGACGAGCTTGCGCAAGCCGTTCAGGCCACCCTGGGCCCCCTGCTGACGGGCGACCTCTTGGCCCTTCTTGAGCACCACGAACGTGGGCATGCCCATCACCTTGAAGCGCATGGCCGTCTTCATGTTGGCGTGGATGTTCATCTTCACCACCCGAAGCTTGCCGTCGGTCTCGGTGGCGAGGGTCTCCAGGTGCGGAGCGATGGCCTTGCAGGGCGCGCAGTTCGGGCCCCAAAAGTCGATGAGGACGGGAACGTCGGACCCGCTGACCTGCTGGTCGAAGTCCGAATCGGTGACATCTGCGACTGTGCCCATGAGCGTTCCTCCTGCCCACATCGGGGCTGGGTATTCGGGGGGACCCTCGATGGCGTCACGAGGCGCGACGACGCGCGGGGACTGGGCCCGCGGGGGGTCATCTCTTGTACATACCCCCCGCCGGCCGGCCGGCAACCTCCCGTCGGTCTGCGCCAGGAGTCCCGCTCCGTGGTACGAGGGCAGTCGTGGAACGCCTGCCGTACATCCTGGTGATCGCTGCCTGGGCCTACGTCACCCTAGGGCACCTGCTGCCCGAGGTGTTGGGGCCTCGTCTGGTCTCACGTTCGAGGCCCGTCGCCTGGTTCGCGGTCGCCGTGCACCTGTTCGCCTTGGCCCTTGGCGCGGCTACCTCGCCGCACCCGACCGGCCTACCCGAGGCGCTGTCCGCCACCGCGCTAGGCCTCGGCATCGCCTACACCTGGCTCGCCCATCGCAACATGGCCGCTCTCGGGATGCTGCTCGCCCCGCTCACCTTGGTGCTCATCGGCACGGCCCTCGTTGTGCCGCATCGGAGTGTCCTGGCGCTCGAAGAGACGGGGTACTCGCCGTGGCTCCCCATCCACCTGGGCCTGATCTTCTCGGGCATCGCCGGCTTCGCCGTGTCGTCGGCGGTGGGCGTGATGTTCCTGTGGGTGCGGGCCCGGCTCAAGCAGAAGAAGCTCGCGGGCTTGGCGCGCTTGCCGAGCCTCGAAGTCCTCGACCGCTTCCAGTTCCGCGCCATGCTCTTCGGGTTCGTGTTCCTCACCCTCGGCATCGGCGCCGGAGGGGCATGGGCTGCCGCGTCGCTGACGGATCCATGGGCTCTCGATCCCAAGATCATCTTCACCCTGTGCATCTGGGCCTGGTACGGCATGGCGCTTCAGGTGCGGCTGGTGTCGGGCCGGCGGGGCCGCTGGACGGCCTTGTTCAGCATCGTAGGCTTCGGCGGACTGCTGTTCAGCCTCGTGGGGCTCAACTTCCTGCTCTCCGGGTGGCATGCCTATGGCAACTAGCCGCCCGCTGGTCGCGGTGGGGTTGTCCCACCACACGGCCCCCGTCGAAGTGCGTGAGCGCGTCTCCATGGACCCTGCTGGGGTCAAGCGCGTCCTCGACCGCCTGCGCGACCAACGCATTCTGCGAGAGGGGATGCTGCTGTCGACCTGCAACCGGATGGAGCTGTACGGCGTGGTGGAAGACGAGGCCGGCCTTCGGTCCTTCTTCAACGAGTATCGAGGTCCAACCGGCGAGCACATCGACCGCTACTTGTACTGGAAGCGCGACCGAGACGCGGTCTACCACCTGTTTCGTGTCGCCTGCTCTCTCGACTCATTGGTGCTCGGGGAACCCCAGATTCTGGGTCAGGTCAAGGAGGCGATGCGTCTCGCGGAAGAGCACGCAGCGATGGGGCAGATCCTGCATCCGTTGGCCCGCCGAACCCTCTCCGTGGCCAAGCGGGTGCGCTCGGAGACCGACATCGGGAAGTCTCGCGTGGGCATCGGGAACGCCGGTGTCGACCTGGCCATCCAGATCTTCGGATCCCTCTCAGGGAAGCGAGCGATGCTGGTCGGCGTAGGGGAGATGGGCAGGCAGGTGGCCCAGGCGTTGCTCTCAGCCGGTCTCGACGAGCTGCTCATCGCGAACCGCACGTTCGAACGCTCCGTGGCCCTGGCCGAAGAGACGGGGGGCACGCCGGTTCCCTACGACAAGCTCGAGGACTACTTGGCTCGGGCGGACATCGTGCTTGCGGCCACAGGCGCCAAGCAGCCCATCATCACCGCCGAGATGGTCCGTAGGGCGCTGCGAACCCGTCGCTACCACACCGTGTTCCTCATCGATCTGGCGGTTCCGCGGAACATCGACCCGGGCGTCGACGACCTGGAAGAAGCGTACCTCTTCAACATCGACGACCTGTCGAAGGTGATGGAGCAGGGGAAGCGGGCTCGGGAGGAGGCCGCTCGATCCGCCGAGAAGCTGGTGTCGGAAGAGGCCGACCGCTTCGTTCAGAGCCTGCGCACCGTCGACATCAACGACGACCTGGCGCGCATGAACGCGGTGGCCGAGACCATCCGTGTGGCGGAGGTCGGCCGTTCTGCCAAGCTGACCCGAGGGCTCGATGAGGCCCAACTGGAGCAGCTCGACAAGCTCACCAAGTCCATGGTGAAGAAGGTGCTGCACCGACAGATGATGGCCATCCGCATGGCGGCCAAGGCCGGCGATCAGGACCGGGTCGAGGCGCTCCTCGACCCTTGGAAGGAGGAAGGATGACGACGTTGCGCTTGGGCACCCGAGGCTCGCTGCTCGCCCGCACCCAGTCCCAGCAGGTGGCCGACGCCATCACGGCCGCCAGTGGCGTGGCCGTCGAGCTGGTGATCATCAAGACGACCGGCGACCGCGTGCAGGATCGCCCGTTGCAGGAAGTGGGGGGCAAGGGCCTGTTCACCAAAGAGATCGAAGACGCACTCATCGAGGGGCGTGTCGACTTTGCGGTGCACTCGATGAAGGACATGCCCACCGACAACCCCCCCGAGCTGGAGATCGCCAGCATCCCCGAGCGGGTCGACCCCCGGGACGTGCTCATCGGGGCACGACTCGCCGATCTGGCCGAAGGGGCCGTGGTCGGGACCGGCTCGGTTCGCCGGCAGCTGCAGCTGCGTGCGCTGCGTCCGGACCTCGTGATCAAGGGCATCCGCGGCAACGTCGACACCCGCATCGCCAAGCAACAGGCCGGCGACTACGACGCCATCGTGCTGGCTGCTGCGGGCCTTACGCGGCTCGGCAAACAGGACGAGATCAGCGATGCGCTGGACGTCGAGGCGATGATTCCGGCGGTGGGGCAGGGGGCCCTGGCCCTCCAGTGCCGTCGGGACGACGCCGCGACGAAGGCCATCCTCGACAAGATCCACCATGAGCCGTCGGCGATCTGTGTCGCTGCGGAGCGGGCCTTCCTGGAGGCAGTGAGCGGTGGGTGCTCGGCGCCGGCCGCGTGCCATGCCGTGTGGGATGGAGACGAGATCGTGGCGACGGGTGTGTGGGCGGTCGACGAGACGTCTGAGCCGAAGCGGCTCACGCTGCGCACCGACCCGCTGCACGCTCCCGCGATGGGGCGGGATCTGGCACGGCAGCTCAAGGGCTGAGGCTCACGGGGCGAGGCGAATGCCAAGCGCTCGCGCGGTCTGGGCCACCATCCCTGCCGCCGTGTGGGGGGAGGCCACGGCGTACACCGTCAGCCCCACGGACTGAGCGACCCGCGCCGCGGTCGGCCCGATGGCCACGATGCGTCCGAGCTCTCCCCAACGCTCCGGTGGGACATGCTCAGCGAGGCGCCGGGCCGCGGAGCCACTCATGATGGGGGTGGCGTGGACCGGCAGGGCCGCCAGTAGGTCGGCGGCCGCGCGGCTCGGGCAGCCATTGCGGTAGGCGATCACGTCGACGACGTGGGCGCCTCTGGCGCGCAGAGCCAGGCTGGTCGCGGGGTCGGCCAAGTCGGCCTTGGGGTAGATCACGGTGGCGCCATCGAGCCCGTCGAGGCCCTTGGCGAGGTCCATCGCGGTGGCCCGCTTGGGGACATAGTCCACCCGGAAACCGAGGCTCTCGAGACGCGCTGCCGTGCTTGGGCCGACGGCCACCCAGCGCGCGTCGGACCACGCCGTGGGCACCAGGGCGCCGAGGATCTGGGCGGCGGTACCGCTGGTCACGAACACGACGTCTGGTGCTGGATGGCTGGCCACCGCGGCGAGCACTTCGGTTGGGTCCCAGGCCCTCTCCAGCAAGGGCACCAGCACGGTCTGTAGACCCATCCGGCCGAATGCATGAGTGAGCCCCGCCGCATCCTCCGCGGCACGGGTCACAAGCACCCGGGGACCCTCCTCTTCCAGGCTCACAGGGCGTACTTCCTGGCGAGGTCCTTCGTCATGTTCTTCTGGTGGGCCTCCAGCGTGCCGCCACCGATCTCGATGAGCTTGGCATCCCGCCACAGCCGCTCGACGGGGTACTCGCGGCAGTAGCCTGACCCGCCCATGACCTGCATGGCGTTGTCGGCTACTTGCTTGCCGACCGGCCCTGCGAAGAGCTTGGCCGCGTCGGACCCAATGCGGTTGTTCACGTCGGGTCCCACGTCCCGCGCGACGTTGTAGACCAGGCACTTCGCCGCCTCGGTCATCGCCCAACTGTCTGCGATGTAGCGTTGGATCTGGCCGAACCGGTTGATGGGCTCCCCGAAAGCGCGGCGCTCCTGGCCGTGGCGGATCATGATCTCGCAGCAACGCTCGGCGATGCCCACGGACATCGCCGCCAGGGTGAGGCGCTCGATCTCCAGGTTGCGCATCATGTGGACGAGTCCGCCTCCCTCGCTCCCGAGCAGGTTCTCGACGGGCACCCGGCAGTCTTCGAAGATCAACTCCGACATCGTGGAGCCGCGCATGCCGAGCTTGTCGATGTGGTTGGAGCTGGAGAACCCAGGGCAATCGCGGTCGACCACGAAGGCGGTGATGCGGCCCTCGACCTTGGCGTAGATCTGGAAGCAGAAGCCCTCGCAGCCGTTAGTGATGTAGGTCTTTGTGCCGTTGAGCACGTAGTGGTCGCCGTCGCGCACGGCGGTGGTGCCCATGCTGATCACGTCGGTGCCGGCCCCGGGCTCCGTCATCCCCATGCCAGCGACCCACTCGCCGGACATGACCTTCGGCATGTACTTGGCCCGCTGTGCCTCGTTGGAGGCCCAGTAGAAGTTGTTCACGAACAGCATGCTGTGGGCGAGGTAGGCCAGACAGAAGCCGGGGTCGGACTTCGACAGCTCGTGGTGCACGATGACCGCCGCCGTGGTGTCCATGCCCGCGCCACCACCCTCTTCCGGCACCGTGATGCCGAGGAGCCCCAGCTCGCCGAGTTGCTGAAACAGCTCGACGTTGAGGACGCCGAGCTCGTCGTGCTTCGCCGCCTGAGGTTCGACTTCGTTGGCGGTGAAGTCCCGCACCATCTCGCGGAGGGTGCGGTGTTCGTCGGTCGGGTCGAAGAGCTGGTCACCGTTCATGCATGCCTCCAAGGGGCCGGCCTTAACCGTTCCTGGGGCCCGTCGAGGCGGGTGTTACGCAGCGTGGCTGGAGGCCCCCCTTGCCCAAGAAGCTCTTCCTCATCGACGGCAGCAACCATGCGTTCCGGGTGCAGTTCGCCCTGCCGCCTCAGCACGCCTCCGACGGCTTTCCGACGCGGGTGCTCTACGGGTTCACTCTGCTCTTCAACCGCATGCTGAACCGCTACAAGCCGGACTACTGTGTCGTGAGCTTCGATCACGGCAAGAGCTTCCGCCACGAGCAGCTCGAGACCTACAAGGGGCACCGGCCCGACATGCCGGCCGACCTCCGTCGGCAGTGGCCGCTGCTGACGCCCCTCGTGGAGGGCTTCGGCTACCGAGCCCTCGCCAAGGAGGGCTTCGAGGCCGACGACGTCCTCGGCTCCCTCGCCCGGCAGTTCGCCTCCGAAGACGTACAGGTCTACATCGTGTCCTCCGACAAGGACTTCGCGCAGCTGGTCGACCCGAACATCCATCTGGTGGACGACAGCAAGAACAAGGTCCTGTCGTTGGCCGAGGTGGCGGAGAAGCTGGGGGTGGCACCCGATATGGTGGTCGACCTCAAGGGACTCTCGGGGGACAGCTCGGACAACCTCCCGGGCGTGCCAGGCATCGGCGACAAGACCGCAGCCAAGCTGTTGGCGGAGTGGGGAGACTTCGACGCTGTCCTGGAGGCGGCGGCGGCGGGCAAGATCAAGGGGAAGCGGGGCCAGAACTTGGTGGAGCACGCGGACACCGCCCGCATCTGCCGCGACATGGCCCGCATTCGCACGGACCTCGACCTCGGCGTGTCCCTCGAGGACCTCGCCCCGCAGGGGCTGCAGGAGGACGCACTTCGGGAGCTGTTCGACCAGTGGGAGTTCGTGTCGGTGGCCAACAAGCTGCTCCCGGACAAGGTGATGGTCGACAAGTCGGCCTACCGCACGGTGACCGACGACGATGCACTCGATGCCTTGGGCGGCGCCCTCGCTGAGGCCGCTGCGGTCGGCGTCGCGGCGCGCTTCGACAAGACCGTACTCCTCGGGGTGTCCTTCGCTGTGGGGGACCAAGTCGCCTACGTGCCTCTCACGCCTCGAGCGGGTGTGCACTTCGATGTGGACGAGGCTCGGGGGAAGGTGCTGGCCTGGCTCGCCGACCCCTCGGTCCCCAAGTTGACCTATGGCGCCAAGGAACTGCGCCGGGGCCTGGTGGCCGCGGGAGGCGAGCTGGGCGGCGTGATCGGTGACCTGCGCCTGCTCGACTACGTTCTCGTCGCCCACCGGCGTACCCACGGGTTGCAGGAGATCGCCAAGCGGCACCTGAACCACACATTGGCCTATGTGCCGAAGGAAGAGCCCCTGATGCTTGGCGAGGTCGTGTCCTTCGCGGGTGAGCCGGCCCACCTGCCGGTGGTGCTGCTGCCTCGGCTCGACCGCCGACTCGCCGATGGCCCTCGCTCCATCTACGAGGAGCTGGAGCTGCCGCTCATCGAGGTGCTGTTCGAGATGGAGCAGCACGGCATCAAGCTCGACGTGGAGCGCATCGAGGAGATCGCGCAAGATCTCCGAGGGAGGGTGGCCGAGGCCGAGGCCCGCTGCCACGAGATTCTCGGCAGGCCCTTCAAGGTCGGCTCCCCCAAGGAAGTCGCCGTGGTGCTCTTCGATGAGCTGGGGCTCACCAAGTCGAAGCGAACCAAGACGGGCTTCTCCACCGATGCATCCGTGCTGGACAAGCTGGCTGACGAGCATCCATTGCCCGCCGCGATCCTTCATTGGCGGCAGCTCCAGAAGCTGGAGTCGACCTACGTCTCGACCCTGCCTACCTACGTCGCCGACGATGGTCGCATCCACACCACCTTCAACCAGGCGGTGGCGGCCACGGGGCGTCTGTCATCGACGGATCCGAACCTGCAGAACATCCCGGTCCGGACCTTCGAAGGACGTCGCATCCGAGATGGCTTCGTGGCCGAGGAGGGCCATGTGCTGATGAGCGCCGACTACAGCCAGGTCGAGCTCCGGGTGCTGGCCCACTTCTGTGGCTCAGGGGCCCTCGTGGACTCCTTCAAGGCGGGGGAGGACATCCACCGTCGCACGGCGTCGGAGGTGTGGAAGGTGCCCATGGATGAGGTCACCTCCGAGCTGCGCAGTGCCGCCAAGGCCATCAACTTCGGACTGCTGTACGGCATGAGCGCCTTCCGCCTCGGACGCGACCTCGAGATCAGTCGCACCGAAGCCCAGCAGTACATGGATGACTACTTCGGGCGCATGCCCGAGGTGCAGACCTGGATCGAGGGAACCAAGAAGCAGGCCAAGGAGGATGGCTACGTCCAGACGTTGTATGGGCGCCGCCGCCTCATCCCCGAAATCCACGCGCGGTCGTTCACCGATCGGATGGCGGGGGAGCGAGAGGCGGTCAATACCGTCGTGCAGGGCACCGCCGCCGACATCATCAAGCGCGCCATGCTGCGGGTGCATGCGGCCCTGCACGCCTCCGATCTGAGCGCGAAGTTGCTGTTGCAGGTCCACGATGAGTTGTTGCTCGAAGTCCCGAAGGACCAGATCGAGCCGACACGCGAGCTGCTGGAGCGAGAGATGATGGCGGCCGCGGAGCTGATCGTGCCGCTGGTCGTCAATGTGGGCTGGGGCCACAACTGGAACGACGCCCACGGCTGATTTCCTGGTAGTTTCGGGGGGTGATCCCCCGACGGATCTTTTTTTGAAGGAACACGACGCTGCGGCGTCGAAGGGCGTCCAGCACCCGGAGGGCCCGTGGTTCCGCACAGAGTATCGGCAGGAACTGCGACCGTGCAGTCGAGCCGAGGGAGGATGGAATGAGTGCCATGACCGCCGACGCCCGTGCTGCGAGTCGGGAGGCCGACCGGGAGCTTCTCGAGGCGGTGCTCGAGGGCGACAATACCGCTTACCGCGGGCTTGTCGAGAAATACCAGGGCCGTGTCTACTCCATGGTCTACGGCATGATCCGCAACCGGGAAGACGCGCGGGACATCACGCAAGAGGCCTTCGTGAAGGCCTACCGCAACCTGAAGGGCTTCCGCCTCGAAGCCAGCTTCTACACGTGGTTGTACCGAATCGCGATGAACCTCGCGATCGACCACACCCGCAAGCGAAAGCGCAGAGAAGTTGCTGGGTTCGACGAGTCCATCGCGTCGAAGGATGCCGATGGTGGGATCGACCAGATCCACCACGAGGACAGCCCGAGCAAGGCGCTGGAGCGCAAGCAGCTTCTCGCTCGGATCATGGACTGCATGCAGAAGCTGTCCGACGACCAGCGGCAGGTCATCCTCCTTCGGGAGGTCGAGGGGCTCTCCTACAAGGAGATTTCCGACGTGATGGGCATTCCGGAAGGCACGGTGATGTCCCGACTGTTCTACGCCCGAAAGAAGCTGCAGAAGATGCTGGCGGAGGAGCGAGCGTGAGCGCCCGCTACCGGCTCGAGCTGCAGGGACCGCGACGCGTCACGGTCATGCAACTCTCATGGGCTGGATCGGCGGGAGATCGTCGAATGAACGGCATGTCTCTGGCGTCGATGGGACATGGCTGCCACGAGTGCAGTCGAGGACGGTACACATGACGGGCACCCTCGAGAAGCTGTTGGAGCGCATCCGCGATGGCGCCGCCTCCGCAGAGGAGCTGGTACGAGCCCGCGACCTCGTGGCTCATGATGCCCGTTTGCCGGAAGATCTCCGGGAGATCGGCCTGACCGATGCCGATGACCTCGCCGGGGATGCGGTGGGGCTGCTCGCGGTGCTCGGCGCTGCGCCTCTCTTCGACGATGGGCTCCGGGAAGCCCTGTCCGATGAGGCTGCTGCGGCCCTCTCGGTCGACGGGAGCGCTGGGATCGACGACGACTTTGATGATGCGGCCTGGGAAGCGGTGGCCCGCGAGCTCCGAGAGGGACTGGTGGCCGTCGCCGATGGCTTCGAAATCGCCAGTGCGGTGATGGCTCGTCTGCCTGCGCCGGCCTGGGCCTACGGTCCGGTCACGGCCGAGGCGGTTCGCGGCGAGGCCGGCACGGTCGATGTAGCTGGGGAGGCCATGGCGCACCTCGGCGACGCACTGCCCCCTGTCGCTGAGGCGGTGGCGTCGGAAGCCGGCACGGTCGATGTGTCGGGTTCGGTGCTGATGGAGTTGTCGCTGGAGGCGGGGCTTCCCGTGGCCGATGCGGTGGCGTCGGAAGCTGGCACGGTCGATGTGGTGGGCTCGGTGCTCACCCAGCTGTCGCTGGAGGTGGGGCTTCCCGTGGCCGACGCGGTGGCGTCGGAGGCCGGCACGGTCGATGTGGTGGGCTCGGTGCTCACCCAGCTGTCGCTGGAGACGGGGCTTCCCGTGGCCGACGCGGTGGCGTCGGAGGCCGGCACGGTCGATGTGGTGGGCTCGGTGCTGACCGAACTGTCGCTGGAGGCAGGGCTTCCCGTGGCCGACGCGGTGGCGTCGGAAGCTGGCGGCGTCGAGGTCGCCGCGGAGGTCCTGGGTACGGTCGGGAGCACGCTGCCGACCGCCTTGCCCGCGCCGCCTTCGGTGTTGCAGGAGGCGCCGCCGGTGCCGATCCCTGCGAACCGTGGCTGGACCTGGGGTGCAGTGGTGATGGCGGCGGTCGCGCTGCTGGTCGTCGGGCTGTACCAGTTGCCTGGTGGGTCGACCGACTCGCCGCTGCTCGACTTCGAGTTCGCCGCTGCCGGCGAGCTGGTGGTCGAGGACCTGGACTACGCCGACGACGTCACGGTCATGCAGGCCGAGGGCGACGAAGGCGCAGTGATTCTCTGGATGGAGGACGTGTGATGACGGGGAATGCACAACAGGAAGGAGTGACCCGTCGCCGATGGCTGCGATGGGTCGGTACGCTCGCCCTCGCCGGGTCCATGGTGCTCGGCACCGCGGCCCCGACGGATGCGCTGGCCAACCCGAATCGGCCGGTGCGCTACGCGCCGCCCACCGGTCCCTCGGCCCAGGCGAACCAAGGCAAAGCCACACTCGAGTTGGTGGTGGTGCGGGCCGACAAGTCCGGAAAGGTCGACCCGGCACTGAAGGAGCTGGCACGGCAGCTGTCGGGCATGGGCCTCACCGGCTTCTCTACGGTGTCGCAGCAGGCCCTGAAGCTCGGCAAGGGGCAGTCCGACACCGTCCCCGCGGGCGCTGGCTACAAGCTGAAGACCGAGCTGGTGAGCCATGACGGCGAGAAGGCGCGGGTGCGGGTGCAGATTCTCAAGGGCTCGGAGTCCCGGGTCGACACCACCGTGCGCCTCCAGAAGGGCAAGGCCTTCACCGTGAAGGGCCCGAAGGTGAAGGATGGCGGCGCGATGGTCTACCTCATCACCTATCGCTGACCGAGGACGCCATGGTGATTGTCCTGGCCAACGCCTCACCTGGCCAGGCCCCCGAGCTTGCCCGGACCCTCGTGGACGAAGGGCTCGCCGCGTGCGTGAACCTGGTCCCGGTACGGTCGGTGTACCGCTGGGAAGGGGCCGTGCACGACGAAACTGAGATCACGCTGTGGATCAAAGTGGCGTCGGAAGGGGTCGAACGCCTTCGTGAGCGACTGGTCGAGCTGCACGACTACGACGTGCCCGAGGTGCTGGTGGTGCCCGTCGACATCGAGGCAAGCCATGCCCCCTATGTGCAGTGGGTGCGAGGACCGCGGTAGTCTCCTCCCTCGGGAGGAAGCATGGGGACCGTGTTCGACAAGATCCTGGCAGGGGACATCCCGGCGGACGTGGTGTACGAAGACGACCACGCCCTGGCGTTCCGCGATGTGTCTCCCCAGGCCCCGGTCCACGTGCTCGTGATCCCGAAGCGGCGGGTGGTTCGGGTCGCCACGGCCACCGACGACGACACCGAGCTCCTCGGCCACCTCTTGCAAGTGTGCCGCAAGGTTGCGGAGAAGGAAGGGATCGCGGACGCGGGCTACCGGATCGTGACCAACAACGGCGCCGATGGAGGCCAGTCGGTGGACCACCTCCACTTCCACGTGATGGGTGGGCGAGCGCTGAGCTGGCCCCCTGGGTGATCGGCATCGAGCCAGAGGGGTTGTCGTGCGATGGTCAGCACGTGCCCCGCGGGGACGTGCTGGGGTTCGAGGAGCACTACGACCCTTGGACCGGGCGCGCGTGGCTTCACGTGCGGGGGCCGGACCACGAGGAGCCCATCGCGGCTGGCTACGGTGAGCTGCGGGCCACGCTTCGCGCCGCATTTCCCGACCGACCCTTCGTGGCGGACTGGAGCGACGGGCACTTCCCCGCGATGCCGATGGGGTTGCCAGAGCCTTGGGTGCGGCTGGGGGGCGGGGCGTTGGCGGCCGCCGTCGCCGCTGCCGTGGCGATCTCTGCGCCCGTGGCCGCGCTTCCCCTGGCCGTGGTGCTCGGCTGGGTGGTGCTGGGCTCCTGGGGACGGGTCCGCTTGTCTCGCATGGGCGTGCAGTTGGGCGCGGGTTGGGCCCCTCGGCGAGGGTGGCACGAGGTCGAGGCGGTGCACGCTGAGCGCCACGGTCGCTGGGCACGCATCCAGGTGCGAACCCGTGGTCGACTGATGGAAGGCACCATCCCGGCGGTGCTCCTCCCAGCCCTGAGGGCCAAGGTGTGGCGCCACGGGGGGCTGGCGCTGTCCGACGCGGTGGATTCCCTCGACGTCCGCTACGACCGCTGGGCCCCGCGCCTCGTGGGTCTCGCGGGCGCGGTCGCGGTGCTGGGAAGTGGGGCCGCGTGGGCCTCGATGGACCCGTGGCGTGGCTGGGGAGGGGCGCTGGCGGCGACCCTGGGGTTCGGACTGCTGGCCGCCGCCGCCGAAGCACGGGCAAGTGGCTGGGCCACCGGTTCCGTATTGGCGCTCACCGCCCTGTACGGGGTGGGCCTGGTGGCCCTTCAGGTGTGGGTCGGGATCGGCTGAGCTCTCCCTCGAGCACATCGAGGAGGGCGACCAGTGCGGGGGCGTGGATGGTCGTCCGTGCCGACCGGACGAACGGCGTGAGGTCGTCGGCGTGGCCTGCGTAGGCCAGGGCCTGCAGCGCCATGTCCAGACGGTCCAGCTGCTTGACGAACCGAGACTCGGGGTCCCCCTGGGCCTCGTAGGCGGTCCACCGCGCGGCCAGCCGCGGAGGAAGGAGGTCGGCGGCCGCCGAGGCCTCCAGGGCGTGCTTTGTCTCTCGGTCCACGCCGTCGTGAGGGGTCACGTCGCCGACGCGGGCCTCCGGGAGGTCGTGCAGGACCGCGTAGGCGAGGGCACGTCCTAGGTCAAGTTCGGGGGGGAGCAGCTCCAAGACGAGCCACGCAACGCCCCAGCTGTGGGCCGCCACGCTCTCGGGGGCAATCACCCCTGCGCGGAGCCAGCCCGCGCGGTCGACATGCTTGAGGCCGACGATCTCGAGCCAACGCGACACCGTGGCCGCGGGGTCGCTCACCCGGCCACCAGCTGCGCGCGCTGCTCGGGAACCCCGAAGGAGAGAAGGGCTGGCGTGTCGCTCGACTGCAGGGCAGCGAGGCCCGCCGAGTCGCGCACCCCATGCCAACCTGCGGCCACGAGGATCCGAGCGAGGGGGCCGCCGAGGCTGTTCCCCGGACCGAGGGCCACCACGACGTCGGCGCCGGTGTGGCGAAGCGCGGTGTGGACCGCCGCGCTGAAGTCGTAGGGCGCCACCACTTGGTGGCCGAGGGTGTACTCGGCGAGATCGAGGGGGTCGGCATGGAACGGGCGGAACACCATGCCGCGGCCATCGACCAAGGGCACGTCCGGGGCCTGGTACTGCAGGTCGGCCAGGTCGTTGCGAGCCGTCTCGGAGGTGTCGCGCAGCAGAGCCGTGTGGAATGCCGAGTGCATGGGCAGCTGCACGGGGAAGGCGCGGCTGCCGCGGGTCTCCTTCGGCAGGTGCTCGAGCAGCCAGCGAATGCCGGCCTTGTCCGCGCCGAGGACCGCATAGCCCCCCAGGCGAATGGACCACTCGGCGGCGTGACCTGCATCCCGGCATGCAGCCAGCACGGCGTCGATGGCTGCGACCTTGGAGGGGTTCTCGAGATGGCCCGCACGCACTTCGCTGGAGCACGGCAGCAGGACCTGCCCACCGATGGGTGTGCCTTGCTGGTAGGCGCCCATGGTGTCGACGAGGCGAACCGCGTCGGCCAACGAGAGGGCGCCGGAGGCTGCCAGGGCCGTGTACCAGCCCATGGAATTGCCGGTGACCCCGACGACTTCGTAGCGCTCGCGGTCGAGCTCGAAGGCGTCGGCCAGGGTGCAGGCGAACGTCAGCAGCGAGGCGTGCTCGCCGGCGACGTGTCGGGTGGTCCGGAAAGTGGCCTCGGCGTCGAGCGCCCGGACCCCAGGACGGCCATGGGCCTCTCGATGGGCGTCGCAGGCGTCGAGAAGGACGTCGACTGCGGGCGAGCGTCCCGAGAGGGAACCGAGGGTGTCACGGCTGTAGGAGCCCCGTCCGGGGCACACGACGAGGGCGCGGCGGGTCATGGCTGCTCCAGCAGGTGCCGAATGCCGGCTTCGATGTCGGCTTCCTGAACGAGGACCAGGTTGGCCGCCGCTCCCAGTGGAATGTAGGTGTCGGCCCCGACGACGCGGTGGCAGCGAACGCCGGGCCGCGCTTCCACGACCCCCGCGACCACGGCGTTGGCGATGCCGCTGTTGCCCCGGCACTCGTCGACGACGAGCAGCTTGCCCGTTGCTGAGGCGTGAGGGAGGAGGGCGTCGATGGGCAGCGGGTGGAGCCAGCGCAAATCCACGATGCGGCAGCCGATGCCCTCGGCTGCCAGGCGCTGGGCGACCCGGAGGGACATGTACAGCCCGTTGGCGAAGGTCGCGATGGTGAGCTGTTCTTCCCCCTCTGCTGGGTACACCCGGATCTCACCGACCGGCATTGCATCCTGAGGCTCCGGGTAGGAGGTAAGCCAGCCGCCGTCGCCCTCCTCGTGGAGGTCCTTGGTCATGTACAAGGCGATGGGCTCGAGGAACACCGAGGGTCGGCCGAGCTCCTTGGCCGCTGCCGTGAGGGTCCGCAGCATCCGCGCGGCGTCGTCTCCCCGGGCAGGACAGCCGATGAGCAGGCCGGGGATCTCGCGAAGCGCCGCGATGCCGTTGTCGTTGTGGAAGTGCCCCCCGAAGCCACGCTGGTAGGCGAGTCCCGCGATGCGAACCACCATCGGGTTGGCGTACTGGCCGTTGCTGAAGAACTGCATCGAGCCGGCTTCCCCGCGCAGCTGATCGACGGCGTTCATCAGGTACGCCAGGTACTGGATCTCGGGGAAGGGGAGGAGTCCCGCGTGGCCGGCGCCGATGGCGAGGCCGAGGATCGTGGTCTCGTCGAGCAGGGTGTTGAACACCCGACCGACGCCGAAGCGCTTCGTGAGGTCGGCGGTGACGTGGTAGACGCCGCCTTTCTTGGCGACGTCCTCGCCAAAAACAATGGCCTCCGGCACGGCCAGGAGCAGGTCGTGCAGGGCCCGATTCAGCTGCATGGCGAGGTGCCGCGGACGCTCCTCTGCCTCGGGCAACCGCCCACGGAACAGGTCCGCCCGCGCCTCTTCTGCACCGACGAGTCCAGGTTGTTCGGTTCGCTCAATGGCCTCGCCGTCAGGGGCCAAGGGGGCCATGACATCTTCGAGGGTGACCAGCTTGGGGCGTCGCATGGCTTCGTCCGCCAAGGCCTGGATGCGGCGCCGGGTGCCGTCGTAGATCTCCAGAACGTCTGCCGGCGTGAGCCATCCCTCCTCGATCAGGAGTCGTGCCGTATGCAACACCGGGTCGCGGGCCTCGTTGGACTCGATCTCGTCGGTGCTTCGGTACAGCTGCTCGACGTCCGAGCCCGCGTGCCCCAGCAACCGCACCACGCCGAGGTGGAGGAACGCCGGCTTGCGTGTGCGTCGCACGTGCTCGACCGCTGCCTGGGCGGCGTCCCAGGCATGAGGGAGGTCCAGGCCGTCGCCGTAGAAGTACGGAAGATTCGGCCGGGACTGGTAGTTGTTGGCGATCCATCCCGTGGGCGTGCGCACGGAGATGCCAATTCCGTTGTCCTCGCAGACGAACAGCACGGGCGCCGGGACGTTCTGGTAGGCCGACCAGGCCGCCGAGTTCAGCGCGGCCGCGGCGGTCGCGTGGTTCGACGAGGCATCGCCGAAGGTGCAGACGGCCACCTGCTGGCTCTTTCGCTGCTTGAGCCGGGCGTCTCGCTCCATGGCGACGGCGAATCCGAGAGCCTTCGGGAGTTGGCTGGCAATGGTGGAGGTTTGGGGCGGAATGCCCATCTCCACCGACCCGAACACCTTGTGGCGGCCGCCCGCGATGGGCTCGTCCGAGCTCGCCACGACGCCGAGGAGCACGTCGAGGGCCCCCGTCTGTCCGGGAGTGTTCACCGCACGGGTGCAGTAGAACGCGCCGGAACGGTAGTGCAGGAACGACAGGTCACCCTGTTTGAGCTGATCCGCGACGGCGGCGTTGCCCTCGTGCCCTGAGGAGCCGATCGTGTAGAACGAATTGCCCGTGACCTTCAGCTCGCGCGACAGCAAATCGAGGGTGCGGGATTCGACCTGCGCTTCGAATAGCTTCACGGCACGCCGCGCAGACAGACCCGTTCCATCCCTTACGGGCTGGTCCCAGTCTGCTCGGGCGCGCGCGGCGATGGCCGGCATGGAGGCGACGGCCTCGCGGAACTTCTGGTCGACGACAGCGGCGCGGTTGACGGCCATGGCGTGGTCCGTTGCCCGTGGTGGGCCAGCAGGGGCGACAGAGCGAGCCCATCGCCAGGGAAAGGGAGCGGGTCCGGTCGCTCGTCGACCGCCCGCGTCGAATCACTGCGTGGGCAGCGTGGGGTATGCGCCCCACCCCGGGTCGGGGTCGGTGAACAGGATGTCGACACGCCCTGGATCGGCCTCGACTTCGACGTTTGCGCCGAAGTATGGCTCCAGCGCCGCCTGAACGTTCTGGTCGAAGGAGCGGTCGAGATGCGCCACGTTCACCAGCTCGATCCGGGCACGCGGAGGCGTGTAGATGCTGGCCAGGAACTCCACGAAGTTCACCATGGCTCGCACGGCCATCGCCGGGGTGGCGCGCGCGATCACGAGGGTGAAGGGCAAGTGTGGTTCCTGGGAGAACTCGAGGTACGCCTGGGCGGGGTACGACCCCACCAAGGCCTCGGCCTTGGCGAGCGCCTCGCGCAGCCACGGGTCCTCGATGGTGCCCCAGGTCGGAACCCGACGCTGGAGATCCGCTGGTCCTCCCGGAGGCGTGCCGGCTTGCGGGGTGGGGGCAGCCATGGGGCGAGCCGCGGAGACCGTCGGGAGGTCCTCTTCGGACTCCTCCTCCTCCATCACCATGACCTCGTCGAGCGGGGGACCGCTGTACGACATGATCGGCGGCGTGGAGGGAGCAGCGGGCCCCGTGGAACGGGACAGGGGAGGGGGCGTGCCGAACATGCCTTTGGTCGGGGCTGCGTCGCGGCTTTCGCTGCCTTTGGGCGTTCCGGGGAACGAAAGGGGTGCGGCGAGGCGGGCGCGGGATGGGCTGGTTGCACGGGGTGCCGCCCCGAGTGGGGTGCCGCCGCGCGTGCTCCGACCGAGGGGGCCGGGCTGGCGACCAGGACCGTTGGGCACGCGGACGCGGCCCGCGGAGCCATAGGGGGTGGCGCGGCTTCCCGTGGCGCCACCGCGGGCTTTCGACAGGATGCCGCCAGCGGCGAACCCTCCGGCCGGAGGGGGCTCGGGTTCGGGCGGTGCGTCGGTCAGGACGCCTCGTTCGACGATGTCGGAGACGTCGATGGCCGGCGCTGCGGGGGCGGTGCGCTTGACGCCGAGGCGGACGCCTCCGCCTCCGCCCATGGGGATGTCGCCCTCCTCGCTGTCGTCCTCATCGTCTTGCTCTTGGCTTGCCGAGTCGAAGCCGCCGCTCGGCGCGCCGAACCCGCCCGCAGGGGGCGTGTAGCCCGCAGGGGTTGTCGACCCTGGGGCCCGGTCGCTGGGCGCTGCGTAGCCACCGCCAAAGCCACTCGCACGGAGCGCGGCGTTGGGGGTGTTGCCGAACCCTCCCCCTTGGGGGCCCTCGAAGGAGGCGGGACGGCCGAAGCCGCCGCTGGACGCGCTGTAGCCGCTACCGGAGCTGGATGCGCCGGAGCCGAAGCCGCCACTGCCCTCGTTGCTGGCGGCTGGGCCCGCGCCGCTTCCAGCTGCCTGGTAGCCGCCGCTAGGCTGGTTGCTGAACCCCTGTCCGCCCGAGGAGGCGCCGAAGCCTTGCCCGCCGCTCGCGGGGCCGCTGCCGAAGCCGCCGCCGGACGAGCCTTCGCTGGCCAAAAACCCCTGGCCTTGGCCGCTGTTGCCAAATCCAGCGTTGCCGCTGGGGCTGTATCCGGAGTCGCTGCTCGCCGAGAAACCACCCCCGACGGCGCCGAAGCCGCCAGCGCCTGCGCTGCGGGGGCCGGCGTCCGGTGTGTTGTAGCCGAAGCCACCACCACCACCGCCGCTGTAGGGCCCTGCGCCTGCCGGGGTCCGGTTGAATCCGCCGCTGCCGAGCGCGGAGCTCGCGGTGGCCGAACGAATTCCTGGTACGGGGGTGGCAATGCGGGGGCGCGCCCCTGCTGGGGTGGAGCGAATCCTCTCCATCACAGCCTTCTGGGTGGTGAGGCGAGTGACCTCATTGACCAGCTTCTGATGCTGCTGCTGCTCCCAAGGGAGCATCTGTGCGTCGCGGCCGAGGCCCCGGGCGGCGAGGGTAGCGAATGCCCAGCACAGGCCCCACCACAGTGCGAACCCCAGCAAGACCGCTGGGACGGCCGGCACGCCTTCCGGTGCCTGGAGAGCGCGCTCGAAGGTCTGCACTTTCCGCGAGAGGTCGTTGTCGAGGGTGCCGATCACCAGCACCACGACGGCGCTCACTGTGCACAGCATGCCGAGTGCTGCGAACAAGAAGCGGGCGAGCAACACGGGATGAGCCGGCGATGCAGTGCGTAGCCGAAGCATGAGGCGACCGTGGTCGACGCCATCCTCGAACTCTTGCAGTGCGGCTCGCCCATCGGCGAGGAGCTTCTCGAGTTGCTCGGGAGTCTCGGTGCTGTCCATCATCCAGGGAACCTTTTCGTCGCCGGTTGGGCGCAGGGGCGCCTAATGTACCTGATCATCCCCCCTGGGGCGACGGTCCGGTGCACTGTGGCTGTCACGATGGGATCGGCTCGGCATCGGATGCCGTGGGATCGCTCGTCGCAGGTCCGGGGGGGAACCCCTCGAAGTGCACCTGCAGCGGCCTTTGACACGTCCGCTCCAGCAAGGCCTTCCGTCGCTCCACAGCCCATCGCTCGAGATGAGCAGGTCCGGAGGCACGTACGTACACGTGGATCGTTCCGTCCACCACGGACGCACGCAGCGCGGCAATGGGCTGCTCGTGGCTTCGGTCCAGGCCATCCGCGACACGCAAGATGCTGGAAAGCCACAGAACGACACGTTGTTGTTGGCGGCCGAGGGTGGCGAAGGAGACGTGGGTCTTCTTTGGGCGCCCGCCGCGGTGGTAGCGGACGACGTTGCCCAGGATCGCCACGTCGGGGGCGGTGAAGCCTTGCAGGCGGCTGTGCTGGATGAGGTATTGGCCGTGCTTGTTGTGATCCTCGCCGGCGATGTGGTGCCCGACGTCGTGGAGAAGCGCAGCGAACTCCAGCATGCGACGAGCCTCTCCGGGCAGCCCGTGGAGTTCCTGCAGGCTGTCGAAGAGGGAGAGCGCGAGGTCTTTCACCTGTTCGGCGTGGGCTCCGTCGACCTCGTAGCGGTCCATGAGGCGAAGAATGGCCCGCATCCGAGGCCACGCCACGGTCTCGGCGAGAGCGAGCTCGGGCTGATTGTTGAGGACCCAGTCCGCGAGGAGGCCGTCGCGAAGGGAACGCTCTGACGCCACGACTTCTTCGGCGCCGAACACCTTCATCGCCTCGTAGACCATCGCGGCAGCGAACGGCAGCGTGTGGCGGCGCCGGTCGTCCATTCCGGGAATCTCTTGGTAGCGGGCCCGGCGCATGCTGCGGAAGCGTTGGATGAGCTTCTTCAGGTCGGAGCGCCGCAAGATCAACCCGTGCTCGTGGGCCGGGACTGCTTCCCCGCGCGCCAGGGTGGCCATCCTGGCGAGGGTGCGCACCGCCCCGGACGTGCCCGTGAACGAGCCAAACCGCCCGGGCGGTATCTCCCCGAGCACGGGAGTGAGGGTGTCCCGAACGTGTGCGCGCAGCGCTGCCCAGTCCTCCTCAGATGGAGGGTCGTGGAGGCCGAAGCGCTCGGCCAGGCGGATGTGCCCGAGGGGCAGCGACCGCTTCACGAGCGGTTGGGCGCTGTCGCACAAGATGAGCTCCGCAGAGCCTCCTCCCAGGTCGAGGATGAGGGCGTAGCCCCGACTGAAGTCCAGGTCGTTGCGGGCGCCGAGGTAGATCAATCGGGCCTCGTCGGCCCCCGTGATCACCTTGACGTGGATGTCGGTGTGCTCCCACACCCTGCGCACCCATTCGGAGCCGTTCTTGGCCTCACGGACGGCGGAGGTCGCCGTGGCGGTGACGGCCTCCACCGAAAGGCTGTCGATGGCGTCGCGGAAGTGCGCCAGTGCGGTCAGACCGCGCTGCATGGCGTCTTCCGCCAGGACGGCGTGTTCGATTCCACCCCGACCGAGCTCGACCTGCTCCCGGGCCTTCTCGACGAAGGTGATCTCACCGTCGGACGCGATGTCGGCGACCAAGAGGTGAACACTATTGGTGCCGACGTCGATGGCTGCGACCCGCATCAGGCTTCCTTCGGGACAGCGGCGGATCCGAGGAGGGGCCCGACCAGGCGCGGCAGCGCGACGCCCAGCAGCTCGGCGGTGCGCGCCACGGTACCCACGAGATTGAATTCGGACGCCCCCTCAGCCAGCGCGTAGGCCTTGGTGACTCGGGCTTCCGCTGTCTCGGGCGCCGCTGCGGCTTGGGTGAGCCAGGCCATCACGGAGTGTCGAGGGTCCTCCGAGTGGGCGTCCAGCACCCGCTCGGCGAACGCCAAGGCCTCCTCGCAGCGCCCGGCATCCAGTTCCGCCTGAGCCTTGTGAAGGAGGAGATCCAGGCGCCGGGCCGGGTCCGAGATGCGGGCGAGCAAGGGCTCGACGTCGGTGGCGGCCAGGCGGGTGGTGCGGGCCGCGCGGGCAGATGCCTCGAGACGGGCCGTTCGGGCATCGAGGAGTGCATCCCTAAGGGACGTGGTGGCCTCGGCGGCGGCGGAGACCAAGGCTTCGGCCTCATCAAGAAGAGCTTCTGCTTCCTGCAAGGACTCCAGACCGTCTCCGCCCTCGGGGACAGGCGCCTCGATCAGCGCCTGGGCGAGGAGTGCGAGCGCGCGGCTGCGGACGTCGGCCAGGTCCGGACTTGCGGCCAAGTCCGCGTCCTCGGCGACGGGCCGCAGGTGCAGCAGGGCGCGGCTGGCATCTCCACGGCGCAGGCAGGCCACCCCCTCCTGGAGGTGAGCAGCGATGCGCGCCTCGGGAGATAGATCAGTCACTGGTGAGTTGGAGCGCTCCAAGGGCGCTGCTGGCTGCATCGGCCTCGATGCCATCCGGCACGACGTGCTCTCCGGGGGCCAGGTCGCCGCCCTGCCTTGCCAGCCACTCAAGGGTCAGTCCGAGCACGGCAAAGTGTAGGAGCACGGGCTCAGGGGAGCCGCTGTTGAGGACGATGTTGAGCGGGTGCCCATGCCCAAGCACGGTCAGGCGGCGCCCGCTGGTGAGGCGGTAGCGCGCCACCTGGTCGCCAATGTGGTCGACACGCTCCGCCGCTCGTTGGATCCCATCGATGTCGATCTCGTGGCCGCCGTGACCTGCGTTCACGAGCACCAGACCGGAGCGTGCATGGGCTTCGAGTTGTTCGACAGTGATGGAGCCGTCCCGGCCCGTGGCTGTGACCAGGATGTCTGCCCGCTTCATGGCGTCTTCGAGCGCGGGGGTGGGGAATCCATCATAGTGAGCGAACAGGCGGCGAATCGGGTCGAGTTCCGCGACCTCGACAGCCATTCCTGCGGCCCGTGCATAGGCGGCGAGGCCCATGCCCACCGGGCCATAGCCGACCACCAACACCCGACGCCCGGCCAAGTGCATTCCCGTGAGCTCGGTGACGGCGTCCCACACGCCGACCCCGACTCCGTGGCGGTTCTCGACCGCGGCCTTCAGCCTGCCGTCGTTGATGTTGACGACCGGGAAGGGGAGGGTCGGCGCGGCCCGAAGCCGATGAATGCCCGAACGGGTGATTTCGATGGCCCCTTGCACCTTCCGAGCAAGCTCTGGCCGTCGGTCCAACATCACTTGGCAGAGGTCGAAACCGACGTCGACGATGAGGTCCGGGTCGTGGGCCAACACCTGAAGGTGTCGGTCCTCCATGTCTCCGCCGGTGTACACCTCGAAGCCGAGGTTGCGCAGCAGATCGACCGAACCGGCGTCCGTGGTGTGGGGGTTGGCGGCAGACACCACGAAGGTGCCACCACCAAGAGCAAGCTCCCGCACGAGCGCTGCCGTCAGCGTCGTCACGTGGAGATTGAGGGCCACGGTGCGGCCCTCCCACGGCCGAGAGGCCGCCCAACGGTTGCCGAGGGTCGGCAGGATCGGGAAGAACGCGTGGATCCGCCCGACTTCACGTTCGGCTTCGAAGGCTCGCTCGTCCGCCATGGCTCCTCCTCGGGGGTCTCGCATCTTCGAGTTGTGCGTCCGGCCCGAAGGCCGGTTCGGGTAGATGCTCTGCGCCACTTGGTGGCGCGAGCACTCCGTATCCTCAGGCGATGATGCCCTGGCTCGCCAGGTAGTCAACGACGACGGCCGCGGACTCATCGATGCTGAGGTCCTTGGTGTGCACGGAGACCTCCGGCTTCTCGGGGGCCTCGTAGGGGGCGCTGACGCCCGTGAACTGAGGAATCACGCCCGAGCGCGCCTTCTTGTACAGGCCCTTGGGGTCGCGGCTCTCGCACACCTCCAGGGGGGTAGCAACGTGCGCCTCCACGAAGCGTCCTTCGTCGAGAAGGTTCCGGGCTGCGTCCCGGTCGCTGCGGTACGGCGAGATGAACGCGGTGACGACCACGGTGCCGGCATCGGCGAAGAGCTGAGCAACACACCCGATGCGCCGGATGTTCTCCGTGCGATCGGCAGGCGAGAAGCCGAGGTCCTTGTTCAGCGTGTGGCGGACATTGTCGCCGTCGAGGACGTAGGCATGCACGCCGCGAGCCAGGAGCTGCTGCTCGACTCGACGAGCGATCGTGGACTTACCGGAGCCCGACAGGCCGGTGAGCCACACCACACATCCCTTTTGGCCGATGACTGCTTCACGCTCTGCACGGGTGACTTCGGAACCGTGCCAGAAGATGTTCTTGCTCTTGGGCTCACTCATCGCTGCTCTCCTGCGGAAGGGGGGCCGCGTAATCGGATGCCATGTGCGAGGCCACTTGGGTCGTTGCGTTGACGGGCCCGGGCGATGGGGGCCAGGCCGTGCACAGCGTGCGGGAGGCGGCGCCCTTACTGGTACACTCCGCGCGCGCGGGCGAGCTTGGTGACCCGTTTCAGGGAGGTTCCATGGTCACGGTGGCGCTCGATGCGATGGGGGGCGACGACGGCGTCGAGGCGACGGTGCGAGGCGCGGCGTTGCTGTCGACCGAGCCGAGCGACGTCTCGGTGCTGCTCGTGGGCGAGGTCGCCGAGGTGAACCGGGTGCTGTCCCAGGTGTCCTATGACCCATCACGGATCACCCTCGTCGACAGCCGAGGTGTTGTAGGAATGGCTGACAAGCCGGGCCCGGCACTCGACCGGATGAACGACTGCAGCATCCTCACCGCCGCCCGGCTGGTGGCAGAGGGGCAAGCAGACGCGCTGGTGAGCGCAGGCCATACAGGCGCCACGGTCTTGGCCTCGGCGCGAACCTTCCAGAGGCTACCTGGCATCCGCCGAGCAGCCCTGGCAGCTGTGTACCCGACGGAGAAGCGGCACGGGCCCAAGCGCGACCCCTTTGCCCTGATGCTCGACGTGGGCGCCACGTTGGACGCCAGCAAAGATGATCTCGTCGCCTTTGCCGTGATGGGGGCGGCCTACTCGGCGGTGATCTCGGAGATTCCGACGCCGCGGGTCGCGCTGCTCTCCAATGGGAGCGAGCCAAACAAGGGCACTGCAGCCATCGTAGAGGCCCATGCTCACTTGGCCGCGCGCGGCGCCTCGGCCGGGCTCACGTTCGTCGGCAACGTCGAAGGCTTGGACATCCCAAGAGGCACCGTGGACGTCGTGGTGTGCGACGGCTTCCTGGGCAATGTCGTGCTCAAGATGCTCGAGGGCGTCTCAGAGGTCGCCCGCGACGTAGCACACAAGGCCAGCGGCCGGAAGCTGCAGTGGCGCATGGGCCTCGCCATGCTCGGGGGCGGCCTGAAACAGCTGCGCCGGATGACGGACTGGAAGGTGTACGGCGGTGCGCCCTTGCTGGGCATGGACCAAGTCGTCATCAAAGCACACGGACGCTCGGAAGCGCGAGCTGTCCGGAACGCCGTCAAGGTCGCAGCGAAGGCCGTGCGCGGCGATCTCGTCCGCCGGACGGCGGACGGAATGCGGTCCGCCGGTCTAGCCGAGGAGTAGGCGCTCCGCTCCGCCCCGGACGTTCCGGGGCGGGGAGGGCTTCACTCGTCGTTGCCTTCGGCGTTGCCGCCGTCGTTGCCCTCGGCGCTTCCGCCGTCGGCATCGCCGTCGCCATCGCCATCGTAGTCGCCATCGTCGGCGTCCTCGACCGTGTAGTCACGCCAAGAGCGTCCGGACTCGCGCCGGTTTTTCTTGGGGGAGGGCACGCGTGCCCAAGGGTTCTCCTCTTCGCGCGACTTCTTCTTCTTGGTGGCGCGCCGATCCCGCTTGGGCCCGTCGTCCCACGACTCGGAGTCGGTGTCGCTGCCGCCGCCAGGGCCGCCGCCGCCACCGCCGCCGCCGCCGCGGTATCCGCCGCCGCCGCCGCCGCCGCCGCGGTAACCGCCGCCGCCGCCAGCACCGCCGCCGCCGCCGCGGTATCCGCCGCCGCCGCCAGCACCACCGCCGCCGCCGCGGTAACCGCCGCCGCCGCCAGCACCGCCGCCGCCGCCGCGGTATCCGCCGCCGCCGCTAGGGCCGCCGCCGCCGCCACGGTATCCACCGCCACCGCCAGGGCCGCCGCCGCCGCCGCCGCCGCGGTATCCACCGCCGCCGCCGCCAGGGCCGCCGCCACCGCCGCCACGGTATCCACCGCCGCCGCCGGGACCGCCGCCGCCAGGACCGCCGCCGCCGCGGTATCCGCCGCCGCCGCCGCCACCACGTCGGTGGACCTCTGGGCCGCCTCCGCCGTAGCCGCCGGTCCTACGAGGACCGCCGCCGCCGGGACCGCCGCCACGGCGTTCTTCGGCTTCATTGACGCGAATGGAGCGGCCGTCGACCATCGCGCCATTCATCTGCGCGATCGCGGCTTCCGCTTCACTATCGTCCCCGAAGGTGACGAAACCGAACCCGCGACTCCTGTTGGTGTTCCGATCGAGAATGACCCGTGCTTCACGAACGGAGCCAAAAGACTCGAAGGCCTGCCGCAGGGACTCGTCGGTCGTGTCCCAGCTCAGACTTCCTACAAACAGCTTCTTACCCATGCTCTCTTCCGCCGGTCTCGCCGGCCCTGATGGTTGCGTACTGAGCGTAGCACGTGACGACAGCGGGGGGCCCACGATTCGCTCGGGGGTGTGATCCCTCTCGCCTCATCCTCCCCACGGGACGTGCGTCCTCGCCCCTTTGGAGGGCTACTCCTTCTGCAGCCGGTCCAGGAAACCAAATAGGTCCGGCGCGCGTGAGGGCCGTGGGGTCAGCTCGTCGGGCAGCCATGTCAGTGCCCGGCGGACGGGGCCACGGAGGTCCCGAAGCGCGGGGTCCTCCATCAGCGCCTCCATCGACTCGGACGAGACCAGCCCTCGACGTACCGCATCTTGGATCATGCCGGCAACGGCTCTGCCGTCTCCAGCACCTGCGACGTCTCGGGCGACGTCGGCCACGTGCTTGGGCGCCAGTCGACCTCGTCGCCACAACACCAGAGCCGCCTGGAGCCAGTGGTGTACGGGCACCACGAGCGGTCCAAGCAACGCAAAGCGACCGGGTGCGGTTCGCTTGTCCAACCGGATGAAGACGTCGTCCACGACGTCGCGTCGAGGGAGCGAGCTCGCAGCGCGCACCGCGGTGTCCACGTGGTCGGGGTAGGCGCCTGCGCGCACGAGAAGCTGTCGCATGTCGTCCACGTCGAGGCGCCCCGCCAGCAACTCGGCGAAGGCCACGTAGATCAAGGCGTCGGCCTCGGAGTCATCGCCAAACAGCGTCTCTCGTGCCTCGGGATCCACATGCTGCCGTTCGACGAGAAGAGCCGGCAGCTTGTAGCTGACCTGCCCTCGAAGCGCGCGAAGGCGGCCTCTCCGCAGGTTGCCGAGGTTGTCCTTCAGGATCAGTTTGTCGAAACGGATGCCATCCAGCGTGAGCTTTTCTTCGAGAACCGGACGCATCTGCAGGGGAGAGCCGGACAAGATGCAGACGTGGCTGTCGGGGTGCGCATCCACCAGCCCGCGAAGCAGCGACGTGGCGCCAGGGAGGGCCCGCTTGGTCGACGCGTCTTCGAGGGCTGACCGGATCAGTCCACGCACCGAGTCGATGGCGGTGTCGAGGTAGGTTCGGTCGAGGTCCCAGCGATAGACGTGCATGCACCGCTCCGCCGGCGCGGTAACCCGTGGTACCTGGAGCACACGAACACCCGGAGCGTAAATGCGAGCGTTGGCTGCGATGGGGCTGCTGGTGTTGGGGGGGCTCGACCTCGCCGGCGCTGTGTTCGTGTCCCCCTCGACTTGGGCAGTGTTCGTGCACGACCCGGTTCGACCCGTGGGCGTCACCGCGTTGCGCGCCCTGCTGGCCGTGGGCCCAGGGGCGGGCCTCGCCGCGGTGCTCGCCTTGACCTGTGTCGTGGGCGCCTGGGCCGTCGTCGTGCGCCAGGACTGGGCGAAGGCGCTGGGCGCCGTGCTGGCGGTCCTGCATCTCCCCTTGCTGGTGGTGTCTCTCCCTCTGTTGTGGGCGCTGTCCAGCCTTCCGGCCGCCCGGGGCACGTCGGCTGAGGCGGCATGAGCGGTCCCACGTCGAATCTGCACGAGCTCGCCCTCCGGATCGCCCACGACCTAGGCAAGTACGCCACGCTGCAGGCACGCTGGTTGGCTCCAGATGCTCCCTTCGGCGAGCAGGTCGACGCCGCGAGGGCGGACCTGCTGCGGACGGCGTCTGGCCCGGACGGAACCCGAGATGCGGCCTCCATCGCCCAGCCGAGCATCGGCCCACTCCGCGGGGGGCCGTGGGGGGCCGACGCCGACGTCGTCCAGCTCGTCGACGCCCTCGAGGCCCTGATCCGGTCGGTGGATGGCCTGCGGGCTCTGGGCGCCTCCCCCGAGGACAACCCCCACCATCGACAGGTGGTGCGCGCCTCCTTTGCGGCCGCACGGGAGGTCCGAGCTGCCGCGAAGGCTCTCGTGGTGCGGACCCGGCCCCCCGAACCCGACGACGACCTTCTCTGACGAGCCACCGCTCAGCCCCCGAGGACCCCATCCATGGCCGACATTCTCCTCGTCGATGACCAGGACCGCTTCGCGCAGTTGCTGCCGAAGGCCATTCCTGAGCACCGCTTCCTCGGGCCGGCCCGCCACTGGTCAGAAGCCCGCACACTGCTCAGGCAAGAGCGTGGCCGCATCGACTTGGTTCTCCTCGACGTGCACTTCGACATCCCAGAGGAAGACCTCGTTGGGTTCCGCGACGGCCTGTCTGCCACCGCCGTGGAGGGCCTTCGTCGAGAGCAGGGCCTGCGGATTCTCTCGGTGCTTAGGCGGGAGTATCCGGACCTGCCGGTGATCGTGCTCACCAGTCGCGAGGGCCCGTCGCTGCAGCGGCTGGGCGCCGACGAGGAGTACACGACGTTCCTCGACGACGACGACCTGGACGCCCAGGTGTTGCGTGCCCAGATCGAGACGATGGTGGCAGCCCGCAGGGGCGAGGACGTGGACGGGGCCGTGTTCTGGGGCCACGGTCTGTCGATGCAGCGACTGCGCCAGCGACTAGGGATATTGGCGAGAGGCAGGCTCCCGGTCGTGCTCATGGGACCGACGGGCACCGGAAAGAGCCTCTTGGCGCGGCACATCGTGCATGCGCGCTCGGGACGCGAAGGTCGCTTCGTCTCGGTGGACCTCGCCACGCTGCCCACCGATCTCATGGCTGCCCACCTCTTCGGGGCCGTGCGCGGCGCATACACCGGTGCGGTGGGGGACCGTGCCGGGGCCTTCGAGGCGGCCGACGGAGGCACACTGTTCCTCGACGAGGTCGGCAATCTATCGGCGGATGCCCAGAAGATGCTGTTGTCGGTGCTGCAGGACGGCTTCGTGACCCGCCTGGGCGACTTGCGGGAACGCCCGGTGGACGTGAAGCTGGTGGTGGCCACCAACGAAGATCTTGCGGCCCGGGTGCGAGAAGGAACGTTTCGGGCCGATCTGTACATGCGGCTGAATCCGGCGACGGCGGTCACGCTGCCCAGCCTCGTGGAGCGGCAGCTCGACTGGACCAAGCTCGTGGCCTTCATGGTCGAACAGGCCCTCGCACGGCCCTACCTACGGGACCTCGTCGACGAGTATGCTCGGGGGGTCGATCAGCCGCTGCGAAGGATCCATGCTCACATCGGTTCCGGGTCTCCGGAGCGGAGGCCGCGCACGCTGTTCCTGCACTTCCCCGAGCGCACCTTGCGGCGCCTGCGCCAGCATCCGTGGCCGGGGAACCTCCGCGAGCTGTCGATGGTGGTGGAGAACGCCGCCTTGTTTGCGATCTCGGAGGCCATTGGCGTCGAGCCGGGAGAGCGCCCCGATGTCGTGGTGGTGCGGCAGAAGCTGCTCGACGACCTCCTTCGTGGTCCGGGGAACGACATGGAGCGCGAAGGGCTCCGGATGGAAGTCGAGCTCGCCCCTCAGGACACCCTGAACCGCGTCGCCGTGGCGTGCGAGACTCAGTACTTCACCCACCTCTACCTGCAGGAGCGGGGGGACTTCGGGCGCATGGCCACCTGGCTGCTCGGGGACCCCGAGGCCGGGCGCAAGGTCCAGCTGCGCTTCAATCAGCTGGGACTGAAGGTGCGAGAGTTGAAGGACCGCCTGTGATTGCAGCGCTGCTCGTCGCCCTGGCTCTGGGGGGGCCGTCCCTCGATGGTCTGTCGCCCGTCTCGCGGGATCTGTACGAGCGGGGGCAGGCAGACGAAGCGAGCGGCGCTCTGACACGTGCGGCGGCGGCCTACCGAATGGTGTGGAACCAGGAGCCAGGCTGGACCCGCGCCCTGATCGACGAGGCACGGGTGCTCGCGGCGGCCGAACGTCCGGAGGACGCCCTGCGCGCTCTCGATCGAGCTCCTCACGTGGCGGATGTCATGGAGGCTCGGGGGCATCTGCTGCAGGAGATGGGGCGCGGGCCAGAGGCGGCGGAGACCTTCCGGCGGCTCCCACCCGAGTGGCCGGGCCGGCACCTGTTGGTGGCCCAGGCATTGATGCACGAGGACCCCGTCGGCGCCGAGGAGTCCTTGAGGCGGTATCTCGACGACACGGAGGCGCTCGACGACGAAGCCGTGGCGGAGTTGGCCCCAGTGTTGGTGCGTAGCCTGGCGGCCTTGGGGGAAGACGAACGGGCAGGGGAACTCGCCGAGGTGGTGCTGCAGCGGGTGAGCGCCGGAGATGCTCTCGACGTCCTCCGCGACGTCTTGCGGGAACGTGAGGTCGTGAAGCAGGCGGAACGGCTTGCCCGTGCGGCCGCGCTCCCGCTGTCGCCGGCGGGCGTGGCCACCCTTCGCGAGGCCCGGGCGCAGATGTTTGCCGGCGAGCTCCCGGAGGCGCGGGCCGCGCTCGCAGCCCTCACCGAGGTGGAGCCGCGCTCGGTGGCGGCCTGGTCGACCCGGAGCCTGGCGGATGAGCGGGCCGGGGAGATCGTCGCCGCGGTCGTCGCTGCCCGACATGCGGAGTGGCTCGACCCCCTCGATGCGGACGTGGCCGCCCGGGTAGGGGAGCTGCTCGCGAGCCACTACGCTGGACGCATGGACGTCGCAGCGGCTCGTGCCTACGGACGTGCCGTGCAGCGGCGGGGGACCGACGTCGACCTGTGGTGGCGCAAGGCGGAGCTCGAGGGCCGGGTGGGGTGGCGCTCGAACAGTGTCGTCAGCTACCAGCGCGTGGTGGCGCTCGCACCGGGCACGGAGCTTGCCCAGGACGCCGTGGTCCGAATCGAGCAGCTTCAGCGCCCAGTGCCTCCGGAGGTCCAGGCCATCGATGGCGAGGGCTTTCGGCCGCCGTCGGTGCCCGAGTCGGCGTGGCGGTCGCTTCATGTGGCCTGGGCCTGGCAACGGCGTGCGGACGGCGAGCCGGATGCCTTGGATCGAGCCCAAGCGGAGATCCAGCGGACCCTGGCGCTGGCACCCGATTGGACCCGAGCGGTCAACCTGGACGCCGCCATTCGTCTGGATCTTGGCGATGATGTGGGGGCGCTCGACCGGTATCGGAGGAGCCTGGCGCTCGACCCGAACCAGGGGCCCGTGTGGCTCGTCCTGGGCGCTCTGCTCAGCCAGCAAGGGGACCACGAAGAGGCCCAGCGGGCGGAGGAGCGTGCAGCCGTCCTCGGGGAGCCGGAGGCGCTGCTGGCGTCCGCGGAGGACCACATCGAGGGGTGGCGCCTATGGGCTGCTAGAGATCAGCTGCAGCGGTATCGAGAGCGCTCCATCCTGGCCCCCGAGCGCGTCGCCGAGCTGGAGCGCGACCTCCGCGCGAGGCTGGTGGCGGTCGTGGCAGCAGGAGCTCTCGGCTTGGCCGGCGGCGTAGGCATCCCCTGGACGCTGTGGCGCCGACGGCGCGCGGGGGTGGGGCTCGATGCGGTGCTGGCCCGCGACGCGAGGTCCTTTCCTGAGGTGGCCCGCATCCTCGCCGCCATGCGCCACGAGGTGATCAAACACCACACCACCGTGCTGGATGCCGTGGCGGACGCCCTCGAGGTGGGCGATCCTGGCCCTGCCGCATGGGCGGAGGAGCGCTTGTACGGCAAAGAGGGCGCCGTCCCGGCGTTCTACCACTACCTCGAGGAACTTCGAGGCCTCGCAGAGCGGCAGGGTCTGCAGCTCAACTTGCGCCACGCGGACCCTGATCTTTCACCGGTGGTGGTGGCGATGGATGGGCTGCGGGCCATCGAGGGGTGCCTGGCCAAGCAGGAGCCCGACCATCTTCGGGCCCTCGCTCGTGCTCTGAACGGGAAGGGCTACCGCGCACTGGGGCGAAAGGTCCGTGCGCTATGCCAGCAGCAGGTCGACACCGCCTTCGTGGACGAAGCCTGGGCCCTCGCGTGCCGTGAGCTCGGAGATGCCACACCCTTCGAGCGAGGGGTCGACGAGGCCGATGGGCCGCTCGTGGTGCGCATGTTCCGTCAAGACCTGCTGGACGTGCTGGTGAACGTCCTACGCAACGCCGTGCAGGCCAACGACGCCACCGGCGGAGGACGGGTCGGGGTGTTCGTGGCGGTCGAGGACGACTGGGTCACCGGCCTGGAGCGGGTGGTGATCGAGGTCCGAGACGACAGCACCCTTCGGATCGACACCGACCAGCTCCGAGGCCGCTTCCTTGGCCGCGGCCTCGGCCTGGCCGTCGACCGCGTCACCCAGGCCGGCGGGTCGATGCATGTGGAAGAGGCCTCCGGGTGGGCCAAGGCGGTGACGGTTCGCCTCCCCAGGCTGGAGGTGGACGGCGACGACGGGGGCGATGACGGGCCGACGTGGCACCAAGGCCCGACGATGAACGACGGCGAGAGAGGAGGAGCCCGTGGCTGAGAAACCTGTCGTGGTCGTCATCGAAGACGGCCATGAGTACACCGAGACCCTGTCACGCTTCCTCTCGGAGCACCTTGCCCTCGAGCGAGCGGGGAGCGGACCGGAGGCCCTCGAGCGGCTCTCGGAGGGTGTCGTCGACGTCGTGTTCCTGGACATGCGCTTCGACCGCACCCCGGAAGACCTCTTGCTCGGCGACGTCGATGCCCTCGTGGACCAGTTCAACGGGGACCGAGGACAAGCCCGTCGCTTTCGACAGGACCACCAGGGAACCTACGTGCTTGCCGCCCTGAGGGCAGCAGGCCACGACGTCCCGGTGGTGATGTCGTACGACTTCGACGGAGAGCCTCGCCGCTTCGCGAAGCTGGCGCGCCGCTTCGCCCCGGTGCGGTACCTCACCGACGACGCCGGACCCGAGACCGTGCTCGCGGCATTACGGGAGGCAGCCTCCCGATAGCGCCTTGGGCGACGGTCAGTTGACCGTGTCGTCCGGGGCGGGCGTGATCCGCACGTGCAGGTGGCTGCGATGCTTCGGCGCGTGGGTCACGACACCGCGGAGCCGCCAGTCGGGGCGAGTGCCGGGCTTCATGAAGATGGCGTCGACATCGGCGGGGTCCATCCCGACCTCGTGGACCAGATGCGAGCGGAGGCGCTCGATGTGGTCCTGGTCGAGCAAGATGTGCTGGACGTTGCCCGTGTCGAGGAGCGCACGGATGGTGGCCCAGGTCGCATCGACGTCGAGCTCCCGGGGCCGCAGCTCCAGGAAGCCACCGAGCGGCTGTCGTCCGCCGCGCATGTACAGGCCCACGTCGGCGTCGACGCCCTTGTCGTGGGTCTTGTGGCCGGGCATGCGGCCCCCGCCCCGACGGGAGATGTCGCCGACCATCAGCGGGTCTGCGTGGGGGAGCTCCCAGGCCAATCGCTCGCTGACGTCGGTGAGGGTCTGCACCAGTAGCCAGGAGCCGTACGATCGGCGGGCATCCCAGCGCTCGAGGAAGCCCTCCTGGTATGGGAGCTGGGCCCGCGCCATCCAGCCCTTCGGCGCGCCGTCGAGCTCTTCCGCCTGCGCCGGAAGCGCGGAGGCGAGCAACACCACGACCAGACCGCAGAGGCGGCGCAACGTGGCTCTTGCATGGGGATGGAATGCGCGGATGGGGAGCTCCGTGTCGAACGTCACACGGGGGGGTGGGTGCCTGTAGCCTACCTCAGGGGGCCGAACCACCTGGGTGTAGGTCAACGGTAGGATGCGAGTTGTCGGGCCAGCGCGAGGGCCATGCGTGGCCGGTCCCGCTCCACGGCAGCGAGGAGCGTGATCTGCAGGTCGTTGGCCCGGCGGCGCAGCTGCGCGGCCCGCTCGGCCTCGTCCTTCGCGGCGAGCCGGTAGCCGACGATCTGACGGAACAGCTGGGGCTCCCAGCTCTCGGATGCCGACGGCGGTCGATGCCTCACGCGCCGCTGCCAGCCACGAACATGGGCCTCGGCGAGGAGCTCGAGGGCGTCCGGCACTAGGACTGGAAGCCGACTTTGCGCAGGCCACGGACCGTCTTGGTCCAGTCCCGCTCCACCTTCACGAACAGCTCCAGGTGGACTCGGCAGCTGAGGACCTCCTGCAGCTCCTTGCGAGCGAGGGTGCCGATGCGCTTGAGCATGCTGCCGCCCTTGCCGATCACGATGCCCTTCTGGGTGGGGCGCTCGACGACGACGTCGGCGAAGATGCGCACGATGCCACCGCCGGGCTTCTCGCGGTCGGTCTCGTCGAACTTCCGAACCTCCACGTGGGTGGCGTAGGGCACCTCTTGCTCGGTGAGGTGGAAGATCTTTTCGCGGATGATCTCGCTCACCAGGAAGCGCTCGGTCACCTGGGCCCATTCGTCGGCGGGGTAGAGGTGAGGCCCCTCGGGCAGGCACTTGCGAATCACCTCGAGGAGCTGGGGGACGCCATCCCCGGTGAGGGCGCTGATCGGGATGTTGGCGACGGGGGACAGCTGCTGGTCGGCCGCCTCGAAGACAGGGAGAAGCAGCGGCACCGGCACGACGTCGATCTTGTTCGCCACGAAGACGAGGGGCTTCTTGACGTTCTCCAGGATGCGGAGGATGTGCCCTTCGGGGCCCGTGAAGATCTCCTCCTCGCGCTCAGCCCTCCGGGCGAGCTCGGTCATGTCGACGAGGAAACACACCACGTCGACCTCTTCGAGCACGCGCACGGCCCGGTCGACCATGGACTTGTTCAGCTCGGTGAACGGGTCGTGGATCCCAGGGGTGTCGAGCAGGATGGCCTGCATGCGGTCGTCGGTGTGGATGCCGGCGATCCGGTTCCGCGTGGTCTGGGGCTTCGCGGACGTGATGGCCAGCTTGCTCCCCAGGATCTGGTTGAGCAGCGTCGACTTCCCAGCGTTCGGGCGCCCCAAGAGCGCGACGTAGCCGCTGCGAAAGCCTTCTGGGGAGGTGGCGTTGGGATCCGACATCATGTGGGGGGGTCTAGCACGTCCGCCGCCTCCAGGGTGGCGACCTCGTAGTTGCCGCGGGGCAGGGAGGCGTCGACGCACACGGTCACGGAAGCGAACGGGCCCAGGGCTCGGAGGGTGCGGATGTGCTGGTTGTAGGGTCCCCTGGCTCGGCTTTCGTCGGCCGGGGAACAGCGCACGACCAGGTGGCTCCCAGCGGCCTTGCCGATGGCGGCTGCGGTGAGCCATTCCAGGGTCCGCCGGGCCTCCACCAGCTCTCGCAGGCTGCTGTGCCGGGGCCCGGCCACCGCCCAGCCGAGCCCGTCCGGACCTGGGTTCTGGCCGATGCGAAGCACCTCGACGCCCGCGGTCTCCAGGACGTCGAGCATGGCTCGGCAGGTCGTCACGGCCTGGCCCAGCGTGAGTGGCTCGTAGGTGCCGTCCATGTGGGCTTGCTGGAGGTGGGCGCCGCGAAAGACCAGCACCGGGTGAAGCCGCGCGGTGTCGAACGAGGTGGCTGCGACCGCATCGTCGACGGCGTCCCGATGGGTCGTGCCGGGGAGGCCCACCGCCAGCACCACGCCTGCCGCCATCCCCATCGACTGCACGCCCACACGGATCTCGTGGACCAGGCTCGCCCGGTGGCGACGTCCAACGGCCCGCACGGCGCGGTCGTGGAAAGACAGCGCATCCAGCTCGACCCGGATGCAGCCCCTGTCCGCCAGGCGCCGAGCATCGGCCCGCCGCAGCAAGTCGGGGCGCACCCGAACGGTGAAGGGGTGTGCGCCGAGGGCGTCGAGCTCGGCGGCGGTCGGTGGTCGGCCTCCGAAGAACGCCCCCCAGGCTGCCGGCTCCTCTTGTTCCATCCATGCGGCCACGACCTCGGCGGTCGGAGGCGTCACGGGCACGCACAGATCGCACCGTGTGGCCGGCTCCGGGCAGCAGCCCAGCTGCACCGGAACGACGACCGGTCGAGTCACGGGCGGGGCGCCAGTCGAGCCAGCGCATCTTCCGCGGCGGCACGGCAGGCCGCTCGTTTGCTCTTGCCTTCGCCATGACCCAGCACGTCGTCATCGAGGCAGACGTCCACGAGGAAGATGAGGTCGTGGGCGGGCCCTGCGGTCTTCGTGACCAGGTAGGCAGGGGCTGAGCCCCCTCCAGCCTGGGTGATCTCCTGCAGGCGGGAGCGTGGGTCCTTCCACCCGGTGCCCGGTTGGGCCTCGAGGGCGTCGATGCGGGAGCCCAACCACCGCTGGACGGCGCGCTGGCAGGCGGGCAGTCCCGCCTCTTCGTAGATGGCGCCGAGGATCGCCTCCGTGGCGCAAGCGAGGACCCGGTCCCGGGTGCGCCCTCCGGTCTGGTCCTCTCCAACGCCGAGGCGCAAGGCCGAGCCGAGGTCGAGGTGGCGGCCGACGTCGGCCAGGGCATCGGTGCTCACGATGCGTGAGCGCAGTCGGGACAGCTCCCCTTCGCGGGCCTCGGGGAACCGCTCCATGAGGGCCTCGGTGCTGCACAGCTGCAGGACGGCGTCGCCCAAGAACTCGAGACGTTCGTTGTCGTCTCCGCCGTTCTCGTGGGCCCATGAGCGATGGGTGAGCGCCACTTGCAGGCGTCCTGCGTCCTGAAAGTGGTGGCCGAGCCGAGCCTGCACCGCCGCGTGGGGGGCCTCGGTCACCGGGCCCCCTGAGGCGCATCCGTGGGTGTGGGACTCGGGTCGAGCCACGGCTCGGCCCGTGCGATCCAGCCTCCGCCAAGGACACGCTCGCCCTGGTACACCACTGCCGCCTGGCCAGGTGCTACGGCGTGGGCCGGCTCGAGGAAGCGGATGTACGGTGCATCGGCCGTGCCCTCGACCACCGCTGGAATCGGTCCGCCGCGATGGCGAATGCGGACCTGGACGGGCTCGGTGGGCTCGGGGTGCCGAAACCAGTTGACCCGCTGGGCGTGTAGGCCTCGGCTGCGCAAGCGGTCTGGACGGGTGGTGACCCGCACCGCTCGGGACGCCGCATCGACGCCCGTGACGTAGGCCGGCGCTCCAAGCGACACCCCGAGTCCGCGGCGCTGGCCCACGGTGAACCGGTAGTACCCGTCGTGCTGCCCCACGATCCGACCGTCTTCGTCGAGGATGGGACCGGCACCGTTCACCCCAGAGGTCTCCTTGACGAAGCGACCGTGGTCGTCGTCGGGGATGAAACAGATCTCCTGGGACTCGGGCTTGGCAGCGGTGGCCATGCCCATGCGCTCCGCCACGGCCCGAACCTCGGGCTTGGTCATGCCTCCGAGGGGGAAGAGGGTGTGGGCGAGCACAGCCTGCTTCATGGGGAACAGGAAGTAGGTCTGGTCCTTTCGGGTGTCGATGGCGGTGGCGAGCTCCGGCCCTCCGGGCCCGTCCAGAATGCGGGCGTAGTGCCCGGTGGCGAGGTGGGTGGCGCCGAGCGCGCGGGCCCGCGCCATCAGCACCCGGAACTTCAACACCCCGTTGCACTGGATGCATGGGTTGGGGGTCTCGCCGGCAAGGTAGGTGCCGACGAGGTCGTCCATCACCGCTTTCTTGAACGCGTCCCGAAGGTTGAAGACGTAGAAGGGAATGGCGAGGGCGTCCGCCACGGCCCGTGCATCGAGGGCGTCGTCGAAGCCGCAGCAGCGCCCGGGGCCGCCGCCGGTCGCATCGTGCAACTTCATGTGCACGCCGATCACCTCGTGGCCCTGCTCGACGAGCAGACCAGCGGTGACAGAGGAGTCCACTCCCCCCGACATCGCGACCACTACCTTCATCGTCCAGGCCTCCGAGCAAGACCACACGGGTATCGCGGTCGGTCCCCACCAGGCGAGTCGACCGGGTGCTTGGGGGCGCGGCTCGAGGCCGGGACTGGACCCCCGCCGAACAGCGTGTGACCCAGGGGGCATGGCCGAACTGGAAGAATCTGTCCTGGTGGTCGTGGGCGACGACAGGCGTCGACGCAGGCTGCGCCACGTGCTCCAAAGCGAGGGCCGTCGCGTGGGGGCGGCCCGCCTGGCGTCCGACGCCCTGACCCTCGCGAACCGGGACGTCTCCCTGGTCGTGGTGGGCATGGATCTCGAAGATTTGCCTGGCCTGCAGGCGATCGACTGGGTCGCAGACCGGCTCGGTGCCCCGGTGGTGGTCTTCTGGGAGGCTCCGACCGCAGGGGAGGTGGTCACCGCCATGCGTCGAGGCGCGGCCGATGTGATCACGGGGGACACCGACGACGAAGGCGTGTTCGAAGTCGCCGAGATGGCGATGATCGAGGCCCGGACCAGTCGACGGGTCGCACAGGTCCAACAGGCGGTGCAGGACCAGTACGGCTTCAGGCAGCTCCTGACCCAGAGCCCTCGGATGCTGGAGGTCTTCGACAAGATCCAGCAGGTCGCCCGGACCGACGCGACGGCGCTCATCCTCGGGGAGACTGGGACAGGCAAGGAGCTCGTGAGCCGAGCCATTCACGACCGCAGCCGGCGAGCCGACCACCCGTTCGTCGCAGTGAACTGCGGTGCATTCACGGAGACGCTGCTCGAGTCGGAGCTCTTCGGGCACGAGCGTGGCTCCTTCACGGGGGCGGTGGGCCGGCGAGAGGGCTTGTTCGAGATGGCGGACAGTGGCTCGTTGTTCCTCGACGAGCTCGGCGAGACCTCGCTGTCGGTCCAAGTCAACCTGTTGCGGGTGCTCGAGGAGATGCGCTTCCGTCGGGTGGGCGGGCGAGACTCGGTGTCGGTGGACGTCCGCATCATCGCGGCCACCAACGTCCGCCTCGACCAGGCGGTGGAGGAAGGAAGCTTCCGGGAAGACTTGTTCTACCGATTGTCGGTGTTTCCCATCCGGCTGCCGCCGCTCCGGGAGCGTCGCGAAGACATCCCTTTGTTGATGCGGCATTTCCTCGATCAGCTGGGGGAGCGTCATGGACTCGAGACCCCCGTGCTGTCTCCCGAAGCGCTCCAGAGGATCCTCGCGTACGGATGGCCAGGCAACGTGCGCCAGCTTCGGGCGATGTGTGAGCGCTGGGTGATCACCCATGGGGGCCGGCGCCTCGACGTCGACGACCTGGAGCCCCAGCTCGGCGGTCGCGCCATGCCGCCCGGCGGCGGCTTGGTGGTGGACATCGAGGAGCCCCTCAAGTCGAACACCGATCGGGCCGTCGCGCAGGTGGAGCGGCGATACCTCACTCAGCTCCTGCAGCGTCACGACGGGCATCAGGCCCGTGCGGCCGACGCCGCGGGGATCACGCGACGCACGCTGTACACGAAGCTCAAGGAGCTCCGTATCGATCCGGCCGACTACCGGCGGTAGCACTCCGGTGGCTGCCGGCGACCAGACCCTCGGGACCGGGCTTCGCTTCGGACGCGGGATCGGGCACACTGCCTCCCTGGGAGAGGCAATGGACGAGCGACTCGAGGCCGGCCGGCACCACCTGAACAACGGCGACCGTGCCTTGCACGCCGGACGTCTCGTGGAGGGGCGGACCCACTTCGAGGCCGCGCTGTTGCAGTTTCGGGGCCCGGAACTCCGCCTCGGGGAAGCCCATGCGCTCCGAGGCCTGGCTGCCGTGCAGCTCGGCCTCGGCGATCTCGCCTCCGCCCACGGTGGGCTGCAGCAGGCGGTCGATGCCTACCGCGACGTGCTGCATCAGCTGCAGCACTTCGACCAAGAAGGCGTGAGCTTCGAGACCGAGCGCGACGCCCGAGAAGGCGAGGCTGCTGCCATGGTGCTGTTGGGCGACGTTCTGCTGCGCTCTGGCCGCACGGAAGAAGCGCGTCACCACCTCACCCATGCCCGAGACTTGTTCCAAGGACTCGGCGACGTACCTGCGGCATCCGGGGTGTTCACCGCCCTCGGCCGCCTGGCCCTCCGCGAGGGGCGGCTGGGCGACGCAAAGGACGACCTCGCGCGTGCCATCACCCTGCTCACGGATGCGGGGGATATCGCTGGCGAGGCGGCGGCGCGCTTGCTGCGCGCCGAGGCAGATCGGCTCGAAGGAGCCCTCGACGTTGCGGCCGACGAGCTCACCCGCGCTGCGCGACTCGCGGAGAAGGCCGTGGATGCCGGGCTGCTGGGTCGTGCGCGGTCGGCCCTCGGGTCGGTGTTGGCCCAACGGGGAAGGCTTCAGGAAGCCGAGGGATCCTACGAAGAGGCCCTCTCAGCGCTGCGGGCTGCCGGTGATCTGCCGGCCGAAGCATTCGCACTTCTGGGCCGTGGGGATGTGCGGTCCCGACGCCAGGACCTCAACGCCATCCTCGACCTCGAGGAGGGCACCCGGCTCATGGCGCAGCTCGAGCACCGTCATGGGCTTGGGCTTGCCATGCTCCGCGTTGCGGCCCACCTGCACCGTCTCGGCTTGCCGGCGTATGCGCTGGCCTGCAGCGAGAGCGCCCGTCAGCTGTGGCAGGACGTCGACCCCATCCGAGGGGTGGGGCAGGCGCTGCGCCTGCAGGTCAAGGCGCTGGCCGATCTCCGTCAGTGGGCCGCCATGGTGACCGTGGCCGAAGCCCGTGCCGCCATTGCGTCCGAGGCCCAGCCCAACGCTGCGGAAGTTCGCGCGTTCTTCCGGGCCCGGGCCGTCGGGCACGAAGCCCAGGAAGCCTACTTCGCCGAACTCGACCAGCTGTCCGAGTCCGAGCTGGAGCTGAAGGCGGAAGGCATGGTGCAGAGCCTCCTAGAGCCCATGGTGGATGGGCTGGAGCTCGATGTACACGGCCTCGGGATCGCGGGAGGGGCGGTGGCGCTCCTGCGGGCGGTGGTCGCGGCCACGCCGCTGCCGGCACCGACCCGAGCTGGCCTTCCCGAGCTGCCAGACGACGCCATCGAGCTGCTGCCCCCCGAAGAGGAGGAGCACCTGCGTGCAGCCGGCGACTACGCGGGCATCTACGACGGCAGCCTGCTGGTCGAGTCGCCTCTGGACGAGGCCTTCGTGGTGGAAGACGACGACGACGGAGAACCCTCCGCCGACGAGGAGAACGGCGACGCCGAGGCAGACGGACAGACCTCGGACGGCAGCGACGAGGAAGAGGGGGCGGACGACGAGGCGGCCACGGCCTCGCCCGCAGGAGACCCAGACGGCCCAGTCGCGCCGGACGGGCAGGCCTCGCCGGGCTCGGACCCGGGCGCTTCCGACGAAGCGGTCGCCGACGCCGATGCGCCGTCGACCGAGGAGCCCGAAGCCAGGTGAGCGTCGATCCCGTCGCCCTGTCTCCCGATGGACACGCCGTGGCGGTCGGGGACGGACCGGAGCTCCTCGCCTACCGGGGCGACGGGGCGCCGACGTGGAAGGTGTTCACCGACGGCATCCTCGTTGGCCTCGGCTATGTCGTCGACCAACTCGTGTGCATCGACGACCGCGGTGTCGTGACGTGGCGAAGGCGAGGCGACGGACAGGCCCTGCACGAGGTGGAGCTCGGCGTGGCCGCGAGGGGGGGCGAGGTCAGCGCCGACGGCGGGGTCGTGGTGCTGACGGACGATGGGCTCTGGGTGCTCGGCCCGGGCAGTCCCGCCCGATTCGTCGCCGCGGCGGCCGCGTCGGTGGTGGCGTTCGGGCCCAACAGCCAATCGGTGGGCGTCGGGCATGCTTCCGGGGTCTTTGCAGCCCACGACCCGGCCACGGGACTCGCCTGGGGCTCGGTGGATCTCGGCGCGCCGGTCGCCGGCGTGGCGTGGTGCGTCAACGGCCAATGGGTGGTGGCGGCGGGGGAGGCCTTGCATCTGGTGTCCGGGGATGGGGCGACGCTGCAGGCGCGCTTGACGCTCCCGGGGCCAGGCGCGGACGTGGCCGTGAGCCTCGATGGCACCTTGGCGGCCGTGATTTGTGGCACCCACGTGCAGGTGTTCGAGCTGCAAGGTCAGGGAGATTGTGGCGCCCTTCAATTCCGTCGAGAGCTCCTTCATCTGGCCTTTGGCGCTGGGCATTGGCTCGGGGTGGGGCTCGACGACGGCGACGCCACGCTGGTGGAACTCCTCACCGGATCTCCGACCCGCACCGAGCCGCACCCCGGTCGCGGCCGGAACGTCTGGGCGATGGAGAACAAGGTCGAGCGGGACCGCGTGCGTGGGGCTGTGGCCCGGCACCGCGCCGGGGGAGAGCCCATCGCTCGCTGGGTGGCTCCCGAGGTGGAGGAAGAAGAGGCAGAAGAAGGGAGTGGTTGCCTGCGGAGCGCCGCGATGGTCGGGTGTTTCTCGATGGGGATGCTCGCCGTCAGCTTGGGGCTGATCGCTCTGCTGTGGTGGATGCAACAGGAAGGCTGGTTCTGAGCGCGGTCGCGTGGGTCCGGCGCGTGGTACGAGGGGACGAGCGGAGGACGACGGGTGAACGACGCGTTGAGCTGGCTGGTGGAGACGGTTCGAGCGGCGTCGTGGGTCGACGTGCTGGACATCGCTTTGCTGGCCATGGTGATCTACGGCGTCCTCACCGTGATGCGGGGCACCCGGGCCCTGCAGAGCCTCCTCGGACTGATCGTGGTCGGCGCCTTGTACGGCCTGGCCTGGGCGACGGGCCTCGCTGCCGTCCACTGGGTCCTCGACAAGCTCTTCGTGTACGTCGTGATCGCGTTGCTGATCCTCTTCCAGGAAGACATCCGACGGGCCTTGGCCCGTGCCGGTGGCTTGTTCGGTCGCCCCACTGCCGTGCGCAGCCGGAGCGAGGCGAGCGTCATGGAGGAGGTGATCAAGGCCTGTTTCACGCTGGCCCATCGACGCGTCGGGGCCCTGATCCTCATCGAGCGCGCCGGTGACCTCGATGCCTACGTCGAGGGGGGGCATCGGCTCGATGCCGTGGTGAGCACTGAGCTGCTCCAGTGTCTGTTCCATCCCAGCAGCCCGCTGCACGATGGCGCGGTGGTCGTCGCCCACGGCCGGGTGCTGGCTGCCGGCGTGTTCCTGCCCATCTCGCTGTCCAAGGAGCTGGGCAAGCATTTGGGCACACGGCACCGTGCCGCCGTGGGGATCACGGAGGAGACCGACGGTCTGTGCCTGGTCGTTTCGGAAGAGCGAGGCACGGTGGCACTCGTGCATCGTGGCGACATCACGCCGGTCGCCGACAGCAACGATCTGCGCCAGCAGCTGGTCGAGCGGCTGGAGGACGATGAGGAGCCTCAGGTTCCACCCGTCGAGGCTGTGGGGGGCGCGGGTGCTACGTGAACTGTGGGCACGGCTGGTGTCCAACCCGGCCTACAAGTTGCTGTCGCTCCTGCTGGCCCTGACTGCGTGGCTCTATGTGCAGAGCGACACGGTGGTCGAGACGAAGCTGCGCGTGCCCGTCGACTGGGCCGTGCCGGATGATCTCGGGGCCATCGAACCTCTGCCGGGCACCGCGACCTTGAAGCTGCAGGGCACCCGCATCGCGATGCGCAGGGCGGCGGATGCGTCGCCGAGGCTGGTGATGGATCTGGCCCAGCTTGGCCTCGGAGCGCACACCCTCGAGCTCTTCCCGGAGGCCGTGCAGGGGCTGCCGGCAGGGGTGGAGGCCGTGGAAGTGAGCCCCTCCTCGCTCTCCCTTACCCTCGACGAGCGCGTGAACCGTCGGGTGCCTGTCGTCGCCGAGCAGGTGGGGGAGCCGGCCCCGGGCTTCCGTGTCGAGGGCATCGTCCTGGACCCCTCGGTGGTCGAGGTGCGGGGGCCGCGGGTGGTCATCAAGACGCTGGAGTCGGTGTCCATCGTGCCCGTCGACGTGTCGGGGATGGCCGCAGACACCATCGTCGACGTCCAGCTACAGCCGCCCCGCGCGGTGGTGTTGGCCGATGAAGTGAACGCCAGGGCCTCGGTGCACGTCGTCCCTGAGCTGGAGCAGCGGGTGTTCGCTTCGGTGCCCGTGACGGTGTGGCGTCAGCCTGGATGGCGAGCCGAGGTCGATATGGTGGAGATCACCCTCGAAGGCCCGAGCGGTCGGGTGCGCGACATGACCACTGAGGACGTCGTGGCCTTCGTTCACTTGCCCGATCGACCGACTCGGGCCCGCTACGAGGCCACCTTGGGGCCCGAACGTGGCCTCCGCGTCCGCGTGCTCCATCCCGGGGGCGACGAGGTCCGCGTGGTGTCGATGGAGCCGATGCAGGTGACGGTGGTGCAGCGCTGATCGGGATGGAGGAGCCATGGGCGTACGCTTTGGAACAGATGGACTGCGGGGGAGGGCCGGAGAGGCTCCGATTCGCGCGGAGGAGGGCCGGGCTCTGGGCCGGGCGGCGGCTCGTTGGGCCACCGAGCTCGGGGGCACAGCGGTGCTGGTGGCCCATGACCCCAGGCCGTCCAGCCCGGATCTCGAGGCCTCGGTGGTGGAGGGAATCCGAAGCATGGGCGTCACGGCTGCCCGGCTCGGGTGTGTGCCGACGCCTGTCGTCGGAGTGGCCTTGGCGGCCGGTCTGGCTCACGTGGGGGTGATGGTCACGGCCTCCCACAACCCCGCGCCCGACAATGGCTTCAAGGTGATCGGTCCGAAAGGCCGCAAGCCACTGGCTGACGAGGTCGCGAAGCTAGAGGGGTGGATGGACGCCACCGAGACCGCCCCTGCGCTGGGGGCCGAAGCGTTTTGCGGGGTCGAGGCGCTGACCGCGTGGGACCGAGCTGTGGCGGCGTTGGATCTGGAGCTCCCTCGTCGGGCGCTGGTCGTCGACTTCGCCCACGGCGCCGCCACGGCAATGCGCAGCCGTCTCGAGCGGCTCTGGCCGGGGCCCCTTCACGTGGTCGGAGATGGTTCGGGGGTCGTCAACGACGGGGTGGGCAGTGAGCATCTGGAGCACCTGGGCGCCGCGGTCTTGCGGCACGGCGCGTGGGCCGGCTTGGCGGTCGACGGCGACGGCGACCGATGTCGCCTGGTCGACGAACAGGGGCGCCCGGTACCAGGGGACGCCGTCACCTGGCTGTTGGCCGGGGCGATGGGGGTCGCCGGACTGGCGGTGACGGTCATGTCCACCACCGCGCTCGAGGCCCAACTCACCGGCGTGCAGGTGATCCGGACCGACGTGGGCGACAAGCACCTGATGGCGGCCATGGTGGAGCACGAACTGCCCCTCGGTGCTGAGGAGTCCGGCCACGTCCTGTTCGGCGACTACCCAGCTGGGGACGGATTGGTTGCGGGCTTGCGTGCGCTCGCCGCGGTGGGGGAGCGCCCCGTCTCCCAGGCCTTGGCCCCGTTCTCCCCGTTCCCGAGGCAGCTCGGCAAGGTCCGGGTCGCGGCCCGTCCCCCGCTGGACTCGGTGGCCCCAGTGCAGCAGGCCGTGAGCGCGGCTGAGCAGCGACTCGGCCCGAACGGGCGTGTGTTTCTCCGCTACTCGGGGACCGAGCCGGTGCTTCGCATCCTCGTGGAAGGGCCAGACGCGGCGACCGTCGAGGCGGCCTACGCCTCGGTGCAGGACGTTGTGGTGCAGGTGATGACGTGAAGCCGGTCAGCACGAGCGCGCAGATGCGTGCCCTCGATGCGGCGGTCATAGAAGGCCTCGGTCTGCCGGGGATCGCGCTGATGGAGCTGGCGAGCCGCGGGGTAGCTGTCGTGGTGGACGACCTCGTGGATCGGGGGGAGCCCGTGCTGGTGCTGTGTGGTCCGGGAAACAACGGCGGCGATGGGTGGGCCATCGCGCGCTGGCTCCATGGCTGGGGCCACCGCGTCTCGGTGTGGGCCCTGGCGGACCCCGCCCGTGGGGATGCAGCGGTGATGGCGTCGGTGGCACGGAACGCCGGAGTGCGGGTCGTGGATGCCGTGACCGAGCGTCCGCGGTTGGTGGTGGACGGGCTCTTCGGCACGGGGCTCACGCGGGCTGTGTCGGGGGCAGCCGCGGGGCTCTTGGAGCAACTCCGGGGCGTGCCGTCGGTGGCCGTGGATGTGCCCAGTGGGCTGAACGCCGACACCGGGGAAGGGATGGGGCCGGTGCTCACCGCGGCCCACACGGTCACGTTCGGACGGCCGAAGCTAGGGATGTTCCTGCGTGATGGGCCGGAAGTGTGCGGCGAGGTCCACGTCGTGGACATCGGCCTCGCGGCGGGGGACCCCGACGAGCAACACGTGGCGGCTTGGCTCACCGAGGAGGCCGACCTGGTGCGGCCGGCGCGGACCCGCGACGCCTACAAGGGTCGAGTGGGCGACCTGTTGGTGGTGGCGGGAAGCACCGCCATGGCCGGTGCGGCCGTGCTCGCATGCGAGGGGGCCCTCGCGTCGGGCGTCGGCCTGGTGCGCCTGCTCGTGCCCCGAGGGAGCCTCCCTCGGCTGGCTCGACTTCCACCGGAGGTGATGGTCCAGGACGGCGGGCCGGGCGACGTGCTCGGCGCGTTGCCCACCGCCGAAGAGCTGGTCCGGTACAGCGCGGTGGTGGCGGGGCCAGGCCTCGGCGGCGGTGCTCCGCTTCCCGCCGCGGTGCTCAGCACCCTGGCCACCTGGTGGCAGCGGGCTCCGGTTCCGCTGCTCTTCGATGCCGACGCACTGGTTGCGACCTCTCTTGGGTCGCCACCGGGCGCGCCCCCGCGGATCCTCACACCCCACGAAGGCGAAGCGGCCCGCTTGTTGGGCTGCACGGCCCCCGAGGTCGCCGCGAATCGGGTGGCGGCCGGCCGCAGGCTCGCAGAGAGGGGCACGGCGCTGTTGAAGGGCCCCCACACGCTGATCGCGGACGGGGAGGCCCTCCACATCAACCCCACCGGGCATCCGGTGCTCGCCACCGGGGGCAGCGGCGACGTGCTCGCGGGGTTCGTGGGCGGCCTGTTGGCCCGAGGTTTGTCGGGTCGAGACGCAGCCCGGGATGGCGCGTGGCGTCACGGCCTGGCAGGGGAGAGCCTCGCCGCGCGGCGACAAGAGGGGTGGAGCGCGTCGGACCTGCCCGCGGCGCTGCGGGAGGGCTGGGCTACTTCGCCCGGCAGGTGAACAGGAAGGAAGAGCAGTCCAGGGTGACCGGGTTGCCCTTCTGCAGCTGGATCTGTCCAGCCGGCACCTGCTTGTCGCCGAACTTGGCCAAGATCTGGTAGCTCCCGGGAGGATGCTGCCCGCCTGCGGCGACCTGCTTGCCCCCAGAGACGAGCCAGACGCCCGCGGCGTCGCCCACCACCGAGACGGCGACGCCGCTGGCCGTGGGGGCGGCGGGAGCCGGGGCGGGCACGGCGACCGGGACCGGGGCGGGTGCCGGGGACGGCACGGGGGCCGGGGCGGGTGCCGGGGACGGCACGGGGGCCGGGGCGGGGGCGGGGGCGGGCGCAGGAGCTGGAGTCGGCTGGGGGGCGGGAGCTGGGGTGGGCTGAGGTGCGGGAGCTGGCGCGGGTTGGGGTGCCGTTGGTGGAACCGCGGTGGGAGCAGGCGCGGGGCTCGGCGCCGGAGCGGGCAGCTCGGGCGAGGGGCGAGGCTCCACCGGACGTGTAGGCACGGGGTTCGCGGGCTCTCGGGGCACCCCATCGCCGGTCAGGGTCGCCACAAGAATGCCGGAACCCACCCCGACGAACATGACGAACAGCGCTGCCAGCACCACCAGTCGGTTGTCGAAGCCCGTGCGCGCGGCGGGCGGGGCCGGCACCGGTGCGGGTGCGGTCGCTTGCAGGCGGGTGGGCACATTCTGTCGTTCGGCTGCCGGCTTTCCGGTCGGTGCGGCGGCCAAGACCGGGTCGTCCGCTTCGGGGCCACGGGCGGGGCTTGTCGCCGGGCTGACGCCGAAGCTGCTCATCGCGTTCTCGCCGGGTTCGATCTGGAGCATCGAGGGGGCTTGCGATGGCGGCCCGAGTCGACCGACCGACGTGTCTTCGTACAGTAGGTCGAACAGCTCCTGACAGCTGGCTAGGCGTTTCTCCCGGTCGACCTCCAGGCACCAACGAATGGCCTCTGCGATCTCCTGCGGCAGGTCGGGAACGTGCCTGCGCGGGGGCTCGTACTCGCCAGCGACGATCGCGTTGAAGGTGCTCATCTTGTCGGCATGGCCAAAGGCGCGCTTGCCGCACACGAGCTCGTACAAGACGCAGCCCAGAGCGAACAAGTCGGCGCGTTGGTCGACGTCGGAGGCGTCGCGGATCTGCTCGGGAGCCATGTACTCGGGCGTTCCGAGGGCCATGCCCGTCTGGGTGTGGCCTTTCTGATCGGAGACCGACTTCACCAAGCCGAAGTCGGTCACCATGGGCACGATGCCTTCGTTGGTCCGGGAAAGCAGGATGTTGGCCGGCTTGAGGTCCCGATGCACGACCCCGCGGTCGTGGGCGGCGCTCACCCCTCGCAGGATGCCGCGAAAGAGCCAGATGGCCTCGTCGATCGTGGGCCGGTGGTTCTGCAGCCATGCATCGAGGGCCGGCCCCTCGATGTACTCCATGACCAGCGCGGGAGCGCCCTGAACTTCCAACACATCGGTGACCGAGACGATGTTCGGGTGCCGCAGATTCGCCTGGACTTTTCCTTCGCGGAGGAGGCGATCCCGGATCTGGGGCGCGGTGATGAAGAGGACCTTGATGGCGTGTTGGGAGTCGAGGGACGAGTGCCGCGCTCGGAACACCGCAGCCATGCCGCCCTGACCGATCAGGGCTTCCACCTTGTACCGGTCGATGGTCTCGCCAATGCGAAGCACCTCGCTGTCTCCTACTGCTCGTGCCCCGGCGGAATCCCCCAGCGCAGCGCTCGCAGTGTATCCCGAGCCCCGCTCACGTCCCCGTCGCGAACCAAGGAGCGGCATTTCGATCGCCGGTCCGTACCGGGATCGATGCCGCTGGATCCCCGGGAGCGGCCGGGCGGTGGTCGTGGGGATGGCGCCGCGGTGGCCGGTGGGGCCGGCGCAGGGTTTAATGTCGGCGATGCCGCCAGTGCCCGAACCCTACCGACCTCCCGAACAGCTCGGTGAGGGTCGCTACGTCCTCCACGAGCCTCTGGGCACCGGAGGGATGGCTACCGTCTACCGCGTGGCGGACACGTGGTTCGGTGTCGACCGTGCCCTGAAGCTGTTGGCTCCGCACAACGCCAAGAGCGAGAAGACGCGTACGCGGTTCGTGCACGAAGCCCGCACGATGTCCGTGATGGATCATCCGAACATCGTGCGCATCCAGGACATCGGCAGCGAAGAGCTGCACTACTACTTTGTCATGGAGCTCTCCGCGGGAGGGTCCCTCGCGGCCTACTTGCGGCGCCATGGCCGTCGGCCCCCCCTGGAGGGGCTCCGTCTGATCCTTCAGGTCTTGCGGGGGCTCGAGTACGCCCATCTCGCGGGGGTGGTGCACCGCGACATCAAGCCCCACAACATGCTGCTGACCGATGTGCCGGACCCGGCCAAGATGGCCATGGGGCAGCGCAACGAGGTGCGGCTCACCGACTTCGGCATCGCACGCATCGTCACGAAGAAGATGCCTCGTGGCGATCGCCTGACGGGAACGGGCGACACCCTAGGAACGCTGGCCTACATGTCGCCGGAGCAGCGGTCGGACCCTCGCTCTTGCGGTCCGGCCACCGACCTGTACGGCGTCGGGGCCACCATGTACATCATGCTCACGGGGCGTCGACCGTTCGACCTGTCGATGGCGTCGATGGACACCAAAGTGATCGGCCGCGTGCAGCCCGAGATCCGACCGATCGTCCGGCGGGCGGTGGCCCATCGTCCGGAGGATCGCTTCGGTTCGGCGGCATCCATGGCCGACGCCGTCATCGAGGTGTACGAGCAGCTCTGCGGCGGAGACCCTGACGAGATGGGCTTCCTGGCAGCCATCGACAGTGGGAGCATACCGAGAGGGGAGGCCGTCACGCAGGCCTACGTGGCCGCTGGCAACTTGGATGCGCCAGAGGCGACCGAGCCGTAGCTACCGCTTCCGAAAGGCGAAGTGAGACACGAGTTCGGCGACATCCTGCCCGTGGCCATCCAGCACCTTCACCGGCACCTCGAGACGCGCCTCGCCGCTGGTGAGCCCCTCGCGAACCGCCGCGAGCATCTCGTCGGTCAGCGTCGCGTGGGCCGTGACGTCCTTGGTGGAGGGGAGGAAGTACTTCACCTTGGTGCTCTTCTGGAGGTGAACTAGGTTGGCGAGGTCGGGGTGCGTGGCGAGCACCACGGCTGCGCAGAGCTCTCCGACCGCGAAGACGCCCGCTGTATGGAGCGCCCCTGCATGGTTGGTGACCCCAGGGGAGAGGGGGAGGCGGAGCACGACGTGTCCCGTGCGAGCCTCCTCAGCGCGAATGCCGAGGGTCGCCAACATGGGGACGGTCCGAAGGGTCTGGTCCAGGGCCGCGAGCACGCACACCTCCAACGGGACCGGGGGGCCCCAACGGGCGGCGATGGTAGCAGAGCGTGAGGCCACGCTGCCGGGTGGCCTCGTCACAGGATAGGGCGGCCCACATGACCTCCTCTTCCCCCCAGCCCGAACCTCCCGCGTCCGTTCCAGGTGCGAGGGCCCGTCCCCGCGGTCGGCTGAGTCGGTACGACGAGCAGGGACGCTTCGACATCCTGTGCCTGGACCGCGAGGGAATCGTCGCCTTCGTGCAAGAGCAGTGCGGGGCCACGGCGGGCGATGGCGTGCGGGTGTACCAGCGGCTCTGGCAGCGCCGGGTGACCCGGTTCGAGGACATGCATGGGATCCGAGTGGCGCTGCGGAAGCGTCTGGCTCAGGTGGCGTTCATCCGACGTCTGTCGGCCGATCTGCGGCTGGAGAGCCAAGACGGCACGGTGAAGTACCTGTGGCGACTCGATGATGGGCACGTGGTGGAGAGCGTCTACATCCCCGACGACGATCGGGTGACGCTGTGCATCTCCTCCCAGGTGGGCTGTGCGATGGCCTGCACCTTCTGTCTCACCGGCGACCTAGGGCTGAAGCGAAACCTCCTGGCGTCAGAGATCGCTCTGCAGGTGATGCAGGTTCAGGAAGATCAGGAACGACGCATCAGCAACATCGTGCTGATGGGCATGGGCGAGCCCCTGCACAACCTCCCGAACCTGATCCCCGCGCTGGCGACGTGCCTGGACGACCACGCCTTGAAGTTCAGTCACCGCAAGATCACCGTGTCCACGGTCGGCCTGGTGCCGAAGATGGCAGAGCTGGCCGCGGCCCTCCCCGTGAACCTCGCGGTCTCGCTCAACGCCACCACCGAGGCCCAGCGACGGCAGATCATGCCGATCACGCGCCGCCACAGCATGGAGGAATTGCTGCAAGCTTGCCGGGACTTCCCCATGCCGTCGGGCAAGCGCATCACCTTCGAGTACGTGATGTTCGAAGGCTTCAACGACAGCCTCGACGACGCCGCTCGGCTGCTGGTGTTGCTCCAGGGAATCAAGGCAAAGGTCAACCTCATTCCCTACAACGACAACCCCGAGCGCGACCTTCGACGGCCGAGCGAGGCCACGGTGAAGGCCTTCCAGGACTTCTTGGTCACCCGGGGCATGTCCACCGCGGTGCGCACCACCCGAGGCATCGACATCTCAGCGGCGTGCGGGCAGCTCGGCAAGACCCGTCAGCAGGTCGTCGACGGAGTCGTTCCGGGACCGTCATCGCCCTGAAGCGCCCTTCGGAGCACCCAGGGGTCGCCCCGGGCGGGCCGGGTCGCTATGACGCTCTCCACGGCGCAGCGAGGAGGACGCATGACGCACCGCATCGGCATCATCGGCGGGTCGGGGCTGTACGAGCTCCCAGGCATCTCGTCGCTGCGCGAGGTGGAGGTCGAGACGCCCTTTGGGGCGCCGTCCGACGCGTTGATGGTGGGGGAACTCGACGGCGTAGAGCTCGTGTTTCTTCCTCGTCACGGCCGCGGCCACCGTCTCCTTCCGACCGAAGTCCCGTACCGGGCCAACCTCTGGGCGATGAAGTCGCTGGGCGTCGGCTGGGTGATCTCCGTGAGTGCGGTGGGAAGCCTCCGGGAGGACATCGAGCCTGGTCATGCCGTGTTGATCGACCAGTTCATCGACCGCACCCAAGGGCGTCCTTCGACCTTCTTTGGTGAAGGCATCGTGGCGCACGTGGCCTTTGGCGATCCCGTGTGCGCCACGCTTCAGGCCATCCTGCGAGAAGCGCTGGCGGAGGCCGAGGTCGAACACCATGTCGGAGGCACCTACGTCTGCATGGAGGGGCCAGCCTTCAGCACCCGGGCGGAGTCCGAGCTGTACCGGTCGTGGGGGGCCAGCGTGGTGGGCATGACCAACCTCCCCGAGGCCAAGCTGGCCAGAGAAGCATCGCTGTCCTACGCCACCATCGCCTTTGCCACCGACTACGACTGCTGGCACACCGGCCACGACGACGTGACGGTGGACCAAGTGATCGCGGTGCTCATGGCGAACGTGGACAAGGCCCGGCGCGCCCTGACGCTGGCGGTGCCACGCATCGCGGCCCATCCGGGGCCTCCGCCTCACCACGATGCGTTGAGGAATGCGATCCTCACGCCCCTCGATGGGATTCCCGACAGCGCACGAGAGCGCCTCGGACCGCTGCTGGAGCCGTACCTGCCGTGAAAGGGCGCGATGCCATTCGTGAGTTGGGACCCGCCCTGCGTGCGCGCAGGGAGCAGCTCGGACTGTCCTTGGACGAAGTGGCGATCGCCACCCGGATTCCAGTGGCTCACCTGCGGGCCATCGAGCTGGAGCGGCCGCAAGACCTTCCAGACGGTCCATATGCGCAAGCCTATACACGGGTGCTCGTCGAACAGCTCGAGCTGGAGTTGTCCGCCGATGGGGACATCCAAGAGGCCCAGCGCGACCCGGTGGCGCCCGCACCGGCAAGGGGTGTGCCGCTCGGCTTCGTTCGGCTGGGGGCCGGGGTGTCCGCCTTGGTTGTGGTCGCCGCCGTGGCCGTGCTCTCGTGGCAGCGCTTCGTGCCCGAGCGTCCCGAGGTGGTGGTCACGCCGGACCAGCATCTGTCCGTGACGGCCCGCCGCAGCGGTCGCCTCGTCGCGACCGTGGACGGTGCGGTCGTGCACGACGGCGTGCTCCCCGGCGGCCAGTCGGTCGCGTTCGTCGGGCACGAACGCGTGGAGATCACCGTGGACTCCACGTCGGCGTTCGTGATCGCCTGGAACAAAGAGGTGGTGGTGCCCCAAGGCCTGCAGGACCATGCTCGGACCTTGGTGTTCATCGATGATGTGGGCCCGCCGCCGGCCGCCGCCGACCTGCCTAAGATGGAGGCGCCCGCGTCGCCGCCGGTGGAGGAGCCATGAGCGCAGGGATGCCACCCGCCAGCCGCTCCGCCGACGGACTGAATGCTCGGACCGAGGCGCTCCTGCGTCGCCTGGTGCGTCGCGACGCGAGCACGGCGCTGAAGAAACTGCTGCGGCGCACCCGGCCGGTCGACATCGCGCACAGCATGCGGCATCTGACCGGCGCAGAGCAGCGCCGCCTCTACCAGGCCATCGACGACCTCGACCTCGCCGCGGAGGTGCTGTCGTACCTCGACACCGAGGGGTCCAGAGAAGTCACGCGAGGCATGGACGAGGGCGCGGTGGTGCCGCTCCTCGAGCGGATGGACCCCGACGACGCGACCGACATCGTGGCCCTGCTTCCCGACGCCCTGCGGCTTCGGGTCCTCGAGGAACTGGAGGAAGACGAGACCGGCGAGGAAGTCCGGGAGCTGCTCGCCTGGGGCCCCGAGACCGCGGGCGGCCTGATGTCGCCCCAGGTGTTCCGGATGCCGGACACCGGGACCTGCGGGCAGGCGATCGCCGCGTTGCAGACGCAGCACGAGGACCTCGAGACCGTCTACTACGTCTACGTGGTCGACGAGCTCCAGCGGCTGGTCGGCGTGTCCAGTCTCAGGAGCCTCCTCACGCACCCTCCTCGGACCAAGCTCACCCAGATCATGGTTCCGGAGGTCATCGCCGTCGCGCCGGACACCGACCAGGAGGAGGTGGCCCGGTACGTTGCCCGCTACGACCTCCTCGCCGTGCCGGTGGTCGACGGCCAGCGGCACATCCTCGGCCTCGTCACGGTCGACGACATCGTGGACGTCATCCGCGATGAGGCGGCCGAGGACATGATGCTCATGGCGGGCGTCAACGAGTCGCCTCAGAGGAGCGTGCTTCGGCAGTCGTGGCACCGCGCCGGGTGGCTCCTCGCCACCATCGGCGGCGGCATCGTCGCCGCCGAGATCATCGGGATGTACGAGACCACGCTGATGAAGGTGGCGGTCTTGGCCGGCTTCATCCCCGTGATCATGGGCATGGGCGGCAACGTGGGCATCCAGTCGGCGACCCTCGCCGTTCGAGGGCTCGCCACGGGGCAGGTACAGATCGGAGGGGTAGGGACCTTTCTGTGGCAGGAAGCGCGGGTTGGGCTCATACTGGGCGCCTTCTACGCCTTGCTGCTCGGAAGCTACGGACTGCTTCGCTACAGCGACACGCCCCTCATCGGACTGGCCCTCGGAACGTCGATCTTCCTGGCCATCGGCGCTGCCGGGGTGATCGGCGCCCTCCTGCCCGTGGCCTTCGACCGTTTGGGGGCCGACCCGGCCATCGCCACAGGGCCCTTCGTGACGACCATCGTCGACCTTCTGGGCATCGTGATCTACTTCAACGTCGCTCGCATCCTCCTGGGCCTGTGATGGCGACGGATGGTCCGCTTCGGGGGATCGTCGTGGGGAGCGTCGACGTCGGAGAGTCCAACAAGGTGGTGCGGCTGCTGACCCCCGACCGCGGGCGGGTGGCCCTGATGGCGAGGGGGGCACGGTCCTCGAGCAAACGCTTCGCAGGCGTCCTCGACTTGGGCACCACCGTGGACGCCGAGCTGGGCCGAGGCCGGGGGCGACTCGCCGTGTTGCAGTCCGCCGACCGGGTGACGGGCCCCAAGCGCAGCCGTCGTGATCTCGACCGGCTGGCCCTGTTGGCCTACGGCTGTGAGCTGTGCGACGCACTGTGCGCGGAGGACGAGCCAGCCCCGAAGCTCCACGGCCTGCTCGCCCATTGGATCGACATCCTCGAGGGGGACACCACCCCTGGCGAGGGGGCCCGCCTCGCCCTGGAAGGCAAGGCCCTCACGTTCGCAGGCCTCGCGCCGGCCTTGCGGCATTGCGCCTCCTGTGGCGCACCTCTCGACGACCCCGCCGTCTTCGACGTATCCGGAGGTGGGGGGCGCCACAGCCGCTGCGGGGGAGGGGTGCAGGGACCCGCTTCGACCCTGGCCCAGTTCGAACGGCTGCGTCGCACCCCGCTCGCGGACATCGTCGGGGAGCCACCGTTCGAAGCGGGTCCGTTCCGGTGGTCGCTCTCGCGCATGGTGGAGGCCCACGTCGGTCGAGCGTTGCGCTCCCGGAGCTTGTTGGTCGATCTGGCGGCACCGCGCGGATAGGGAAGAACCATGCGCCGACATCTGCTGTCTTCCGCCGTGCTGCTTGCCTCGACCACGCTGTTGCTGCCTGCTTGCAAGGCCAAGACAGTGGAGCTGTCGGGGCGCGTCTACCAAGGCCTGCTGCAAGACGCGGTGGCTGGGGGGGCCGACCTCTCAGTGCTGTCCTTCGAAGGGGAGACCCTCGGGCAGACGACCACCGACAGCGACGGATTCTTCACCGTCGAGGTTCCCGAAGACGTCAACGTGTTCGTGCGCATCGACGCCGCCGGCGCACCGAGCACCACGTTTGCCGGGGTCGTGAGCCTCTTCGACGAGACCCTCCCGGACTACTACCTCTACGTCCTCCCCGACGCGGACGTCGCCGAGGTGGAGGGCTGGTTCGAGGGCTGTGAACGGGGCAAGGGGCCCGGCATCGTGATGGGGGAGGTTCGCCATCAGGACCTCGTAGACCGGGATGGCGACTACGCCATCAACACGGCCGGTCAAGTGAAGCTGCTGCTGGAAGACGGCACCGAGCGCACGGCCTGCTACCTCGACGCGGATGGCGAGGCGTACGACCCCGATGCGCTGCTCGTGGGTGACAGTGGACGCTTCGCGATCCTCGGAGTCCCTGCGGGCTTGCACACGCTCGACGTCGGGTTCGATGCAACCCTCCAGCAGCGTGCGGTCCAACAATACCCGGTGCTCATCGTGGACGATCCGAGCGTGTCGCCGTGGTTCCCCGCGTGGGTCACCCTTCCCGAGTAGGCGGGCCCGGGTGGGCAGAGGTCGACGCGCGATCGTCCCCGATTCCCACCCCCTTCGTTTCGTTCCGAGATGTGGACGTTTGGGGCGTACCAACGATGCTTCATGGTCGTTGGGTGCAAGGAAATCGAGCCGCCTTGTTTCGATCGCCTTGCCCGTTTGTGGCGGACGGCGTACTCTTCGCCGCGATCCATGGCGCAGGTGCGTCTGGGTGTGAATCCATGCGGCTTGCTGCCGCAACATATCGATTGCCCAGCGGGGCTGAGGCGAAAGGAGTCTACCGATGGGTGAGATGATCACGAAGCCGGATGCCAACCCGATTGTGCTGGCCGTGCTCAATGTCTTCATTTGTGGCTTTCCGATTGGCTACTTCATGATGGGCCAGTCCGGGAAGGCCATCGCAGCCTTCGTCTACTTCTTTGTCCTCTCCTTTGTGGGGATCGGCTACTTGCTTCCTTGGGTGTTCGCGTACGACGCGTACCTCCTCGGACAGAAGCTGGCTGCGGGCGAGTCGATTGGCGAGAAAGAGAACGGTCTGTCCTTCCTGGACAACCTGCCCGGCTTCAACTGAATCGAAGCCAATTCAGAGGGCATCTGTCCTCTGTGAAGAGGCCCTGTCGGTGTATGCCGGCGGGGCCTTCTTGCGTTTTGGGCGGGTGCGCCCAGCGACCGCTCCTGCTGGGTGACGCGAGGTCGCGCCGAGCCTGCGAGGCGGCCCTTTCCTCCGATCGGGTGCGTCGCTCCTCAAATAATAGGTTGAAAGTATAGAATCGCAGTTGCGCTTCCGCGCGGGATCCGCGAGCGCTCCGTCGTGGGTACAGTTCGGTCCCCCACCTGCCATCGACCCAGAGGTCGGCTCGATTGCTCGATGACATGCGCCACAGCTTCGGCTTTCCACTCCGCGTCGCGATCCACAGCGATGTTGGACGGGTGCGCACCAACAACGAGGACAGCCACGGGCACGCCTGGTTGGAGGATGGCTCGCTGTTCGTGATCGTCGCCGACGGCATGGGCGGCCACGAAGCGGGTGAGGTGGCGTCGGGTCTGGCGGTTCAGGTCTTGGAGGACGTGGTCGCCCGGGATGTCGATGCCGACCCGAGAGAGCGGCTCTACCACGGCCTGCTGGAGTCCAACGAGGCCATCCTCGAGGAAGGCCGCGCGTCCGGCACCAAGGGAATGGGCACCACGGCCATCGCGGCCATCTACAAGGGCGCCGAGGTCCACGTGGGGCTCGTCGGCGACAGTCGCCTGTACCAAGTCCGCAACGGGCAGCTGGTGTGGCGCACCCTCGACCACACACGGGTGCAGGAGCTCATCGACCAGGGGGAGCTCGCCGACACCGAGGCCCGCAATCACCCCGAGTCGAGCATGCTCACACGGGCGCTGGGTCACAGTCGGATGGCCGATGGCCGCCCCCTCGTGCCCGACGTGCTGGCCGAGCCTCTGGTCATCGAAGCTCGCGACACCATCGTGATGTGCTCCGATGGACTCCACGATTTGCTGGAGGACTGGGAGATCGGGCAGATCGTCGCTGGGCGGGAGCCCGCGGACGCTGCCCAACAGCTGGTGGAGCTCGCGTGCGAGCGAGGGGGCCACGACAACGTCACGGTGGCCGTGGTCACTGCGGGTGAGACGGCGTCGGACTACGATCCTGAGTTCGTTCCCGAGACCTTCGGAGACCGGCGTGGCGAAGCCCATTCCGCCGAGGCGCCGGCCGCCGAATCCACCCTCGACGAGCTTCCCGAAGTGCGCGATGGCGAAGACGTCGCTGGTCGAAGCCCCATGGTGGTCGCCGTGGCCGTCATGGTTCTCGTGGGCCTGCTCGTGCTGGGGGGAACGCTCGGGCTGTTCATGATGGCGCTGTCGGTGTTCGCTCTCGGCTGAGAGCGGGGTCAGGGAGGAAGGCGGTGCCGGGAGCCTTCGGGCTCGAGCGCGCGCTCCTCGATGGGCGTGTCTTCCAGCACCAACGCCAAGTCCTGGAGCAGCCGAGGGGAACTCGTCACCTTGTCGTGGTCGATGAGGTCGACGTACAGCTGGCTCGCATCCACGACATCGAAGCGGGGGTGGGCGAGGGGCGTCAGGCTGTCGGTGCGACAAGAGCCGAGGCGGTCGTACCCGCCGTGAACCTTCCTCGACAGCTTCAGCGCACGGTCGTCGTCGGCGCAGTACACCGTGACCCTCTCCGCGGCGGCCAGCACCGTCTGGTGGTACCTCTGCGAGAAGACCGTGGCGTCGACGTCCGGGGCCGCGAGCACGAGCTGATCCAGAGAGCGGACCAGCCCACCGTGTCGATGCAAGTCGACCAGTCCGTCCGACACGACCCGGCTGCCCATGCTGTGGGCGACCAAATCGATGGGTTGGTCGTGTTCGGCGAGCAGGGAACCGAGGAAGAGCGCGAAGGGCAGGGCAGAGCGGGCTGCGGCGTTCTCGTCGAAGGTGTACTTCGCCGTGCTGAACCAGGTGTCGCCCTGGGAGGGCCAGCTGAACAACACCGGCATCGGGTCGGTGCCCACGTCGGTGGCCACCTGGGCGGCCCGGCGCGCTGCGTATTCGAAGCCGTTGTTGTAGCCGTGGACGTACGTGAGCAGGTGGCGGCCACGGGCGGCCTCGTCCAGGGATGCATGCCAGGCGTCGGCATCCATGGTGTGGAGGTCGAGCACCGCGACGTTCTTGTCGAGCTCGCCGAGGGGGTGGTTCGGAGGGATCCACACCGTGACGACACCGTAGATCAGCTCCGTGCCGTCGGCGATGCCCACGGATGCGCCAGTCAGGGCCCGGTTCGTGGCGAAGTGGACCGGTACCTCTCGTCCCGGTGTGCCCAACGCGTCCAGCCGTGCTCGGGCCCGTTCGTGGCGGGCCCGCACCCCGATGAGGGAGGCCAGCGCGCGCCGGTGTTGGCGTGGCGGGGGGTCCGCGACGTCGCACACTTCCACCCACCGGCCCTCGGCGAGCACCAGCTTGGCCTCGCAGCGTGCCACTTTCCGAGTCCAACGGGCTCGAACCTTCTCGGCCTCGAGGGGCTCGTCGGAGGGAGCAGCCGTGGCGAGGAGCGTCGAGAGGAGGAGGAGCGTCATGCTCTGGATGTAGCCTCTCCCCTGGCAGGAGGTGTGGCGCTCAGGTGAAACGGGGGAGGGCCCCCACCACTACCGGAGCGTTCCGCAGCGCTGTCCCGTGGGGTTCTGCACCCGCTTGCCTTTGCGCTGCAGCCACGACCCTTGTCCGGCGCAGGTGGCTTGGACCACCTCGAGCGACCCGGCCTCGTGGCGCAGTGCCAGCCACACGACCTCCTGAGCGAGGGGCTGCAGCCGGGTGCGTGCCCGGGCCAGCGGGAGCGCGGCCAACGCCTCCGCTTCGGCCGCGATGCGCTGCATGGCCTCTCGGTCGTCCGCTCCGGCGCGGCCCTTGGCGGCCTTGGCGAGACGCCCCATGGCGCTGCTGTGGGGCTTGCCCTCGCGCAGGACGTCGCCCGCCTCGAGCCAGGCCTCCACCACCCGCTCCACGACGGGGTCGTCGCAGCAGGTGAAGGGGCTGGGTTCCTCGGCGTGGGCGAGGGTCAGGAACAGGAGGAGGCCGGCGAGCATTGGACGAACATACCTCGGAGGGCGGGGGCGCTCAGCGGTTGGTTGGGTCGGAACCCGTGGCCTTGCGGAAGCCGGACTTGGCCACCCCGGACGCCAGGGCCTCCATCGAGCGACGGTAGCTGCTCGGCGGTAGCGCGCCGAGGGCTCGCCGTGCACGCCATGACTCTTGGAGCATGACTTCCCGGCAGGCATGCAGCCCGCCCTCCTGGATGCCCTGGGCGATGCGGGTCGCGACCTGCTGATCGGACTCTGCAGCGAGCGCGAGCCAGTCGTCGACGTAGCTTGGGTCGCGCTTCAACAGGTGCACGATGGGCAGCGCCGGGCGCCCCGTGGCCGCGCGATGAATGATGTGGCGCGCACCGTCCCCATGCTCGAGCTCGGCCACGTCTTCCGCCACGTGCCACAGCCGGCCCATGTGGCGGCCGAAGCGACCGAGGGCCGACCGCTGGGCGAGGGGGGCGCCAGCCAGGACTCCGCCGATGCGGCAGCAGAACGAGAACAACGCCCCCACATGCACGTCGGCGTGCTCCAGCCAGTCGTCGTCGTCGGGGACGGACCCCACCAGGGCACTGGCGAGCGCCTGAGCGTCCGCGAAGGCCCGGAGGGTCTCCACCAGCTCCTCGAGGATCTCGGGGCGGCCGTGACGGGACAGCTCGAGGGCCCGGAGGCTGAGGTGGTTGCCCGCCACCCAGGACACGGAGCGACGGATCACCTTGCGTGCCACCCGGCGTCGAAGGCTTCGGGGGCGACCCAAGGCCAAGTCGTGGGCACCGAGGGCGAGGTGGAGCAGCTCGGCCACCACCTGCATCTGGCCATCGACCTCGGGCGCCCCTGCGGCGCGAGCAGCCAGGGCCACGAGGATGGGGCGAATCCGAGGGATCTCTGCGCTGGCGTTGGGCTCGCCCGTGAGGTCGATCCGCGGCGGGTCGTCGAGCCCGAGGTCATCGATTCGGCCCATGAGATCGAGAAGCCCGGCTTCATCGACCAAATCGTCGGCCACCAAGTCGCGCATGGCGAGCAGCTCGTCGCCGAGCATCGAGGCATGGGGGGGAAAGCGACGGTTCACGCAGGCTCCGGTAGCTCTGGTGTCCGTATTGCAGCGGGTCGACCCGTGCGAGGTCCTTCACGAGGCCCACACCGTGGAGAGCCCCCGAGGGGTAGGCTCCCATCGATCCGAGCCCGCTAGAAGATGTTGATCGCCAGGAAGTATGGCTGAATCCCGGACTTGGAATCCAGGACCAACGTGAGCCGCTCGGCGGTGCCGCCGCCGTTGGTGTACGTCAGGTTCTCCACCTGGTTGTAGCCGAGGTCGATGTCGGAGCACACGTCGGTCGGGGTGGAGAAGGGGTCGGTGCAGTCGCGGAGCAGGTAGATGCCGACGTCCGCGCCCGACGTCTGCAGGCCGACGTCGAGGGTCTGGCCCGGCTGGAGCTCCACGCCCACCATGCCCTCGGGGCCCGGCATCGACGTTCCGGTGCAGCCGCCGGTCCCGGGATTGATCGTGGGGCTGAAGGCCGTGAACTCCGCGTAGTAGTTGCCTGCGCCGAGGACAGCCTCAGCATTGGCTTCGCTGCAGGAGTCGTACATGGGCGGTTCGGTGAGCAACTCCCGACTGATGTCGAGGGTGAACAGCCCCGAGTCGAGGTCCGGCCCCGGGTCTTCGTCGGGAGGCAGCGTGGCGTCGATCACGAGGTAGCGGGTCTGCGCATCTTCCGTCGGGTTGAACAGGGAGATGAACTCGGGGACGTCGTTGTCGATGGACTTGTCGCTGCCGATGATGCACGTCCCGAAGGGGTCGGTGCAGCGCTCTACGGCGTAGATGCTGGCGGACTGATCCTTCATGTTCAACACGGCGGAGACCGACTCCTTGGGGCCGACCTCGACCTTCACGATGGCGTCGTTTCCGTCGATGTAGTTGAAGGTGCAGTAGCTGAACCCGGCGATGGAGTTCTCATAGGCGGGCGCGGCCGCGCGGCCCCAGTACTCGCCCGCTTCCAGCGGCTCTTGTCCTTGGGCTTCCTGGCAGCGGTTGGCCGGCTCGATGGGGTCGCGGTTGCCGATGTTGAAGTAGCTGCCTGAGAACGACACGTTGGTCATCGAGGCCAAGTCGATCAGGTTGCCCTTTCGACGGACGCTCGACCGGGTCCAACGCTCGACAGAGATGCGCATCTCCTCGGGCTCGGCCCCAAAGCCAAGGGTGTCGACGTCGATCTCGTAGTAGCCGTCGTCGATGACTCGGCAGATCTGAGCGAGTCCGAACTCCTGGGCGACCCGGATGTAGACCTCGCCGATGCCCGTGGGGACCCACTCCACAGGGAGCCGTGTCCCGTTGGGGAAGAACACAGTGCTTCCGGGGGAGGGGCGCTGAAGGTCGATGGGCTGCGGCACGAACAAGTCGGACTTCGCCTCGTGGGGGGGCTGCCACATCGAGTCGTCATCGTCCCAGCCCAAGCCCAGGGTGCCGGTGTACCAGCCGTCGTCGTTGACCTGGGAAGTGATGTCGGCGAAGTAGAACGAGTGGTCGAGGCCCGGCGCGTTGTAGTAGTCCAGATCGTAGGGGCCGAGGGTGACCTGGAGGCCGAGGAAGCGGGTGATGAACGCCTCGGGCTCGAACTCGAGCCGGGGGTCGTAGGGCACGCAGGTCTCTACGTCTGGAGGCAGCACCGTGAGGCAGGCGACGTCCTTTGCCGCGCACTCGGCGAGGTTCGGGGAGCCGGTGATGGCTTCGGCGAAGAAGCCGTAGACGGACGACCGACCGTTGTCGATGTTGTGGTTCAAGAACACCGTGCCCATGTCGTTGAGCTCGTAGCCGGTGTCTTGTGCGGTGGACGTGTCGTCGGTGCCGGTGTCGCCGGTCGTCGTGGTTGTGCTGGGCGGCACGGGGGTGTCGCCGCTGCAGGCCGCGAGGACCAGGGTGAGTGCCAAAACGGGTCGCATCAGGGTTCCCCTCATGGTGAGCTGGGTCATTGCCCACCGCATCGCTCGGCTATGCCCGCTAGGACGGCCGGCCATCACTGTATCTCGATGTCGAGGAAGTATTCCTGCACGGCGCCGAGCGTGTCGTTCCGTCCGGAATCGACGACCAGGTATAGGTGCTCGGACACGCCTGTGAGGTTGGTGTAGGTCATGGTGATGGTGTCGTTGGTGCCGTTGCCCGTGGGCGTCTGCAGGCAGGACTCCGACAGCGCACAGTTGTAGAGCAGGTACGCCGACGGGCCGGCCCCTGGGGCGAAGACCTCGACGTTGAGGGTGTCGCCGGGCAGTAGGTAGATCTCCGCCTTCCCGTCGCCACCAGGCATCTCGGTGACCGTCTCCTGGCCGCTGGAGGGGTCGGTCACGATGCACTCCGCCAGGTCGCCGAAGGTGCCCATGAAGCCGAAGTAGGAACCTTCGTCGAGGGGCCCCTGGAGGATGGCGTCGGCACAGGACGACTGGAGAGGGTTCTCCAGGGACGCCTCGAGGCCGATGTTGAGCTCGAACAGGTCGGTGACGTTGGGCGTGATGGAGTCGAGGATCAGCCACAGGTCGAGGGGGGCCCCGGTGTTGTTCCGGTAGGCCAGCGACTCTTGCGCACGGCGGAGCTTCTCGTCGACCCCTTGCAGGCACACCGGCGTCGAGCTCTCACAGAGCGAATCGACGAGGTAGATCGCGGCGTCTTCGTTGCGCTGCAGATACTCGACCTGAAGCAACTCGTCGGGCTGCAGCCGCACGGGAAGCACGGCGTCGGGCCCGTTGGTGTCGATGGCCATGCAGGGGTTGCCCTGGCGTCCGGGCAGGTTGACGTAGTCGTTGCGGTAGGACGAGAGGTCGCCGAAGTACAGGCCCGACGTGATGAATGGCGCCCCCTCTGCCTCGGCGCAGTCGTCGTACAGGTTGGCGCTGGTCAGCTCGGTGCGGTCGCCGAGGGCCGTGAAGGTGCCCACGATCGTCTGGTTGTGCTGCACGTCGACCTGCAGCGTGTGGCCGTCCACGTCGATTTGGGCGCGGGTCCAGCGGCCGAGCACGATCTCGAGGTCGTCGTCTTCCTGCAGAGCGAACGCGCTGGGCGGTAGCTCGTGGTAGCCATCGTCGTCGAGAAGCTGAAGGTACAGGCCGTTGGGGACCGTGACCTGCAGGTAGACGTCGCCTTGCTCTCCAGGCTCCCACTCCAGGACGACCGGCTCCGTCGAGAGGAAGTCCTGGCGCACCATCGGGTCGTGGGAGGTGACCACCATGGGCGTAGGGGGCGGGACGGTGGACACCGTGCGGTCCCCCCAAGCCGCATCCGACATCACCAGCTCCAGGGGCTCATCGGTGAGCGGCAGCGTGAGGTCGTTGAAGATGCGCGAGTAGAACGTGTTGGTGTGGGGCTGGTCGTCGACCTCGATGGTGATGTCGGCTTGGGCCATCTCGAGGGGGCCGAAGGCGAGCTCGTCGTTGTTGCCGTCGTTGACGTCGATGGTGGCCAGGGAGAACAGGAGATCATCGTCGACAATGTCGTTGACCTCGGCGAGCCGAGCGACCTCGCCGGTGGCCTCGGGGTAGCCATCGTAGGTGGGCGCCGTCGTGGCGCACCACGCCCCGTTCGAGAAGCACTCGGCGGGGTTGAGGACCTCGTAGTTGTTGACGAGGAACACGGCCTTGGCGGTGGTGAGGGCCTGGCTGCCGCCGACGTAGGGGGCATGCTGGACCACAGATACGTACCCGAGGTCGTTGTTGACCTGGGTGACGAGCGTGGGGCCGGTGTCGGTGTCGGTGGGGCCCGTGTCGGTGGGCAGGTCCGGGAGGAAGTCCTCCACACAACCCGACGCCGCGAGGGCGACGACCAGCATTCCGACCATGGTACGCGCACTCTTGAACCTGAGCGTGGGACCCATCCCGACCTCCAGCCGCCCACGATAACCGGCCTTGGCGCACCTCGCTGGAACAGCTGGCCGCCTCAAGGAAGGTGCGGCTCCCACTTGCCCTCGACGCCCACCTCCACGGCGTGCATCTTGCCGGTGAAGTCCGCCACGTAGAGCACGTCGGCGTCGAATCCACCCGTGCCGGGGCCGAAGTTGAGCGCAGGGAGGATGGCGACACCGCTCACCACGACGACCTGCTCGACGGTGCCTGAAGGGGACACCCTCCACACAGTGCTCCCCATCTCGGTGGTGTAGAGGTTGCCGCACGCATCCACGGTCATGCCATCGAGAAGACCGAACGCTCCGACGGGTATCGATGGGCCATCCTGGACGGGACCAGGGTCGCCGTTGGCATCGAAGTCGACCCAGTGGATTCGACCGACTTCTTCGTTGAAGTACAGGCGCGAGAAGTCGGGGCTGAAGCTCAGGCCGTCGAAGCTGCGATTGGGGACCTCGGCCACCACCTCTTGGCTGAAGTCGGACGGATCGAGTCGGACGATCCGTGCGGTGGTGGCGACGTAGACCAAGCCGTCGTCGCCGATGGCGATGCCGTTGGGGTTGACCAAGCCGCTGGCGAGGACTTCCTGGCTTCCCACGAACGGGTCCACGAGGAGCACCGAGCCGGTGGTGATGTGGGCGAGGGCAGCCCGCCCGTCGGGAAGCAAGCGGGTGCCTCGAACGTCGCCGAGGTTGGGCACGAGGATCGTGGATGCGCCGCCGAACTCGAAGGCCTGCAGGTGCCCGCCGACGACGGCCAAGATGCGTCCGTCGTCGAGGAAGGTGAAGTCCTCGACGGGCGGGGCCCACCCGTAGGTGGTGTAGGAGGCGGGCAGGGCGGCGATGCTGGTGCAGTCGGCCTCGGAGGGGGTGCTGGCGGTGTCCGTGACCCCGGTCGACCCCGTGGCGGTGTCATGACCTGCGGTGTCGGTGTCGGTGTCGGTGCCGGGCGACCCGGTGTCCGTGTCGCTGCTCGAGCTGACGTCCGTGGTGTCGGGGGTGTCCGTGTCGGACGAGGGCGTGCCCGCGTCGGGGGACGAGCAGGCGAGCCAGATGGTGAGCAGCACGTGGGCCTCCCAAGGCCCAGACGGTGCGGCTCGAGAACGAGACCGTGGCAACCGGGCTGCCACCTGATATCCGGCTGATCAGCTGGGGCACCTCCCGGCGCGACCCGAGAGGCTGGTTGGTGTCCACCCCCCCCCGACGCATCGGTCGCTACCAGCTCGTTGCCGAGCTCGGCCGTGGCGGTGCAGGTCAGGTGTGGGAGGCAGTGCTCCTGGGCCCCAGGGGCTTCCAGAAGCCGGTGGCGCTCAAGATTCTTCACGCCCATGTGGCCGACGACTCGCCTCAGTACCACTCCTTGGTGCACGAGGCGCGGCTCGGGGCGCTGCTGTCCCACCCGAACGTGGTGTCCATCTACGAGCTCGCCCAGACGGACGACGGCGTGCTGTACGTGGCCATGGAGCTGGTGCACGGACCCACGGTGCTCGACATGCTCCGGGCCCACCCGTTCGACGCTCCGTCGATTCTCGACGTGGGCATCCAGTCTGCCGAGGCGCTGCAGCATGTCCACGCGCTTCGCATCGGCGAGAGCCGTTCGGGGCTCGTGCACAGGGACGTCAAGCCGAGCAACCTCTTGGTCGACGGAGGCGGCCTGGTGAAGCTCACAGACCTGGGTGTTGCCCGTCTCACCGGCGCCAACGAAGCGGCGGCCTACATCGCCGGGACCCCCGGCTACATGTCTCCCGAACAGATGGAGGGCAAAGAAGACCACCGCACCGACTTGTTCAGCCTTGGCGCGACCCTCTACGTGCTGGCGGCCGGCAAGCGTCCCTTCGGTTCGGGGCCGCCAGCCCTTAGGCGCACCGTGCTCGTGGAGCGTTCCCTCAGCGACCCGGCTTTCATGGCTCCGGTCGACGCCAAAGTACCGGGTCTAGGAAGCGTTCTCAAACGGTGCTTGCGTTTCGATCCCGAGGCCCGCTACGCCACGGCAGGGGACCTGGTCGACGCGCTACGGATGCTTCGTGCTCAACATGAGGGGGCCGGGATTCGCGCGGCCGCCCGGCGGGCGATTCGGCCAGATGGCGCGATGGCGTCCCAGCCCCTGCTCACCGACATGCCGACCGCGGAGCGGCCCGAGCCCACGCTGCCGGATCCGGTCGATGTGTTCGTCGGCCGGAACGACGCCCTCCGTCGCCTCAAGAAGGATCTCACCGAGGCCGGCCTGGTGGTCGTGACGGGGCCGGCAGGGTGCGGCAAGAGTCGCCTCGCCCTCGAGCTGGCCCGTCGCCTGGAGCGCCAGGGGCAATCCGCCTGGTTCGTGCCCCTCGGCGACGTGGACGGAGCCCCGGAGTGGATGTCTCGCTTGGCCGCCGCCATCGACGTGCCCCTTGGAGAGGGGGATCACGCTGGGCGGCTCGGCCACAGCCTCCGGGCCCTGGGCAACGCGGTGCTGGTGCTCGATGATGTCGACGGGGTCGTGCAGTCGGTCGCCGACGCGGCCACGTTGTGGCGCGAGCTTGCGCCAAGGGTGCAGTTGATCCTGACGAGTCGTCGGGTTCCTCGAGGGGATGGCCTTCGGCGGCATCCGGTCTCGGGCTTGGCGCTCGATGACGCGATCGCGCTGTTCTACACACGCGCTCCGCAGGCTCCTCCTCCGTCCGCCAGGGACGAGGTTCGGGAGCTCGTCCGAAGGGTCGATGGATTGCCCCTCGCGGTGGAACTCATCGCTGCGAGAACCCGCCACGTCGGCCTCGACCAGATCGCCGCCCGGTTGGACTACCGCCTGTTCAGTGCCGAGGGCACCGGGGGGCGTCGTTCCCTAGGTGCCGTGCTCGAGGCCTCCATCGAGCACCTCGAGCCCACCGCCAAGGCAGCTCTCGGCCAGCTGTCGGTCTGCGTGGAGGGGTTCACCCTGGAGGCAGCGGACGGCATCCTCGATTTGGGTGGGGACGAGGTGGCTCCCTGGGCCCTGGATGTGGTCGAGCGCCTCGCGGAAGAGAGCCTGCTCACCATCGATCCGGAGACGGGCCGCGTGCGCATGCTCCATACCGTGCGAGCCTTCGCCAAGGAGGCGCTGACGGCCACGCAGCGCAGCGCAGCGCAGCGTCGGCATGCTTCCTACTTCGCACAGCTCGGCAGTCCGTCCGCAGTGGACGCGCTTCATCGCACGGGAGGGCACGAGCGACTGCAGGCGCTCGCGGCTGAGCGAGGCAACCTCGCTTCTGCCCTCGGGCGCTCCCTCGCCATGAAGGACCCCGACCTCGCCGAGGGATGCGCCATTGCCCTGTGGGAGGTCTTGCAGGTTCTCGGACCCCTGAGCACGGCCTGGGAGTTGCTGGAGAAGGTCGTGGACTCGCTCGGCGACGCGACCAGTGCTCGACTCCTCGCCGCCGCGGGGCAGGCCGCCACGCTCTTCTCTGGCCTTGCCACGGCCGAGCCGCTGCTCCTTCGGGCCATCGACCGAGGCCGGGACACTGGGGATGGCATCTCTAGGGCCAACGCCGAGGGCTGCCTCGGCTACTTGCACCGAGACGCTGGCAACCCCGACAAGGCCCAGCGCTACCTCGAGGCGTCGCTGCTCGGGCACAAGGTCGAGGGCAATCGCTGGGGAGAGGGGATGGCCCTCTACCGGCTGGGGCTGCTTCGCTACCACCAGTCCCAGCTGGTCGAGGCCAGGGGACTCACGGAGGGGGCCGTTCGCGCGTTCCGTGAGGTCGGAGACCGGCGCCAAGAGGGCACGGCGCTGCACTCGTCCGCGCTGATGATCTCGGAGCTCGGGCAGCACGAGGAAGCCCTTCGCCGTGGGGAGTCCGCCCTGGCCATCCACCGGGAGCAACACAATCGCCATGCCGAGGCGGTGGCCCTCGGAAACCAAGGCATCATGCTGCGTCGAATCGGGCGACTCTCGGAGGCAAAGGGCTTCTATCAAGCGGCGTTGCAGGCGAACCGTGCCGTCGGAAACCGGCGCCTGGAGGGAGCCATCCTCGGCAACTTGGGTACGCTGCACGTCGCCCTCGAAGACTACAAGGATGCTCGTGCCTACTACGAGCAGGCCATCGAAGCCCATCGTGACGTCGGGAACCGGCACTACGAGGGCATCGTTCTGGGCAACTTCGGTGAGCTGTTGCACCGCATGGGGGAAGACCGGGAGGCCCGGGTGCGTCTCGAGGTCGCGGTCGGCATCGCCGCCGCCGTCAAGGACCGAACCATGGAGGGCACGTTCCTGGCCGTGCTCGGGCAGGTGCTGGAGGCCCTAGGGGACACCGTAGGGGCCGACACGAGCTTCGACGCAGCAGAACTGGTGCTGGACGGGGTGAAGGACCCCACCTCGCTCGCCAAGGTCCTGCTGTACCGCGCCGAGGTCTTGGTGGGGCGGGGGTGGGGCGTGATGGCTCTCGGGCAGATCGCACGCGCAGATGAACTGACGACCGGCGTGTCCGATGCGTCGGAGGTGCGGATGCGGGTCCGGAGCCTGCGAGCTCGCGCTCGGGACTGACCTTAGTCCCCGCAGACGAGCCGAAACCCCACCCCTGGATGGTGGGGCGTGGGCAGGCGGTACCGAAGGGCACAGCGGGCGAACTGGGCGATGCCTAGGTAGTGGCCGCCACGGACCCACCGAGAGGCGGCGGTGGCCAACGCACCGCGAGCGCTCGCGTCGTCGGTGACCCAATCGCGGGCGTTGCCGCCCATGCCTCGCACACCCCAAGGGGACTCGTCGTTGGGGTGGGCGTGGATCGAGGCGATGTCGGGGGGGCCCTCGTGGCTCTCGGCCACGCAGCACCAAGACGGGTCGAAGTGGTCGCCCCAAGGGAAGATGCGCTCGTCGACGCCGCGGGCTGCGCGCTCCCACTCTCGCTCAGTGGGCAGGCGCCATGGCTGGCCCGTCGTGTCCCGCTTCCAGTTGGCGTAGCCCCAGGCCGCCTCGAAGGGGACGCCAGTGACCGGCGCGTCGTCGGGAACGCCGGCGGGCGGGACGTTGAGACGCCAGGCAGACGGCATCATGCGGCGCACGACGTCGGCAGGGGCGTTCCCCGACAACGCGTCGAGGAAGTCGACGTAGTCCGCGACCGTGACCGGATGCACGCTGATGGCATAGGCATCGGTCCAGACCCGGGTGCGAGGCAAGGAGTCCCGGGCCTCGCGGTCTCCGCCAATCCAGGTCCAGCCCGGCGCGATGTCCACCGTGCCCTGGGGCGACGCCCCATGCCGCGCCAACGAGATGTGCACCGGGGGGCGCGGCCCGGGAGGGTCCGCGACGGTGTGGTTGCCTGCGTCGACCCGCAGCAAGACCCGAGAGGTGACATGGCCCTCTGCATACAGGTCGGCACGGTAGCTGCCCGCCGGCAGGCTCATTCGATCCAGTGGGCTGTGCAGATCGGCGGTCATGGTCTTGTCCGCCAGCGCCTCCGCGTGCAAGCGCCGGTCCTGAACCACCATCCGCCGAAGCACGATTCGGCAGGGCACCTTGGTGTGGAGGGTCACGAACCCGGTGCCGCCTCGGCTGCGCCGCTTGGGGGCTCGGGCGTCCGCGACCGCGCGCAGACGTTGCGCGGCGTCTTCCATGCCTGGGGCGTTGGTGAGAGCGGCGCGCAGCAGGTGCACGTACCGGGACTCGTGGCGAGCCAGCTCTTCCTCTACGGCGAGGGCCCGGTCTTCGAGGGCCCACCCTCGCCGCTTGTCGGCGTCGTCGGCATGCCTCGGTAGCGCCCGGAACACCTTCGCAGCGTCGGACCGGAGCACGGCGGCCTCGGTGCGCAGCCGATCCAGGACCGGCTCGAGTTGGCCAGCTTGGCGGACCAGCGCCACGGCCTGTTCGCGCAGCTGGAGGGAGTCCAGCCAGCCGGCCACGGCCTCTGCGATGGTGGAGGCGTCCATGTACCGGTCGGCGATGTCGCGAGCGAGGGCCTTGCGGCAGATCGAGCGCAGGCCGTCGTCGGTGCCTTCATCGTCGGCAGACCCTTGCCACGGCATGCGTACCGGAGGGGGAGGCCCCGAGAGCACCGCGTCCACCACGGCGTCGAGGTCGTCTCCTATGTATGGAGGGCGGTCGGTGAGGACCTCGTAGAGCACAGCTCCGAGGGCGTACACATCGGACCAGGGGCCGATCTTGGACGCCTCTCCGGCCGCCTGCTCGGGTGGCATGTAGTTGGGGGTTCCTGCGACCGAGCCCGAGCGAGTCACGTAGGCGGGCTTGTGGCTTCGGTCGGTGACGACATGGTGGGCTCCGGTGCTGATGCCCGTGCTCTGGCCGAATCCGTCGATTCCTTGCACCTTGGCCAGGCCCCAGTCCATCACCACGACCTCGCCGAAGGCACCGACCATCACGTTGGTCGGCTTGAGGTCCCGGTGGAGCACGCCGCGGGAGTGTGCGTAGGCGATGGCCTCGCACACCTGCTGGAAGACCTGGATCACCCGCTGGAACGTCCAGCCGGTGGCGGTGACGCCCCATCCGTCCGGTCCGGCCGCCACGTGGAGCTCCTCGATGACGTCGAGGAGGGTTCGTCCGCGGATCTCTTTCATGGTGAAGAACGGCCGTCCGCTCGGCAGCCGGCCGTAGTCGTAGATGGGCACGATGCCTGGGTGCTCGAGCTGGGCAGTGGCTTGTGCCTCCTCCACGAAGCGATGGACCAGATCCTCTCGGTCGCACAGCTCGGTACGAAGGATCTTCATGGCCACGGATCGGTTCAGCCGCAGATCCCATGCCCGGCGGACCTCGCCCATGCCGCCCACGGCGATGCGCCCCATGTCTTCGTAGTGGGTCCCCATCGACACGGGCCGGGTGGAGTGGCTCGGCACCGGATCTGGCGTGGCCCCCGCGCCGGCGGTCGGCGGCACGGTCGGTACGTTCGCAGCGCGGCTCTCGCCGGGTGTACCTCGATCTCGGGGGGCCATCCGTTCCTCCGTCCGTAGTATGCTTCGACTACGACCCCGTGTCGTGGCCAGCGGCGTTTTCCTCGCGCCCGGGAGGCTCATCGTGGCGGACAGCAGCAAGGACAAGAAGAAAGAGAAGCAAGGCGGAAAGGGCGGCTCTGGCAAGGGCGGGGGCGGCGGGGGCAGCGTCTTCGACCAGGGCAACGAGCTGCTGCTCACCCATGCTGAGACGGCGCGCACGGAGCTCGGGGCCGTCGATCACATCAGCCCAGGCTCCAGCATGCTCTCCCGTGCGGAGAAGGTGTACGAATCCGAGAAGGAGAAGCGCGACGACAAGGACGAGGCCGCCGAGGCCGCGTTGCGACAAGAATCGGTGCTGGCGCGAGATCAGGTGTGCTTGATCATGCAGCAGATGATGTCCGACCCCAAGGAGATGCAGGCCCTGGCGAGCATCGGCGATCGCAAAGCCGTGGCGGTGCAGCTGATCGAGTCCCTTGCGCTCAAGCTGACCGACATCGAGCTGGATGCCCTCGCCGGATACGACCACGAAGACATCACCTTCCGGATGATCATCAGTGCCGAGGCCTACCAGGAGGTCAAGCAGCTGTCTGCCCAAGCGATGAAGTTCGGCGCCTTCGCCACCGTGCTCTGGGAGCTCGCGTACGAGCAGATTCAGATGGTGACGATGCCTGCCGGCCGGAAGAAGGACGAAGAAGAGGAGGGAGCCCTCAACACAGCTCCCACCCGTCAGTGGATGACCAGCACCATGAACTACATCCTCATGGCTCGTTCGTCCGACCGCCTGTAGCGGCGCCACGCCGACGGTCGGCGCCGGCCGTCTGACAAACCCTGGACATGGCGCGGACGGCGTGGCGAGCGCGCTTTCCGTGGCGTGGACCGCGGCGGGCTATCGATGGGCAAGCCGAGGTGCTATTCCTACCCTCCGTATGGGAGTGGCGCGTGGGGAAGAAGGAAGAGGACAAGGATGTGGCCGCGGATTTCTTCGGCGAAGACGCCGAATGGCTGGCCGACGATACGCGCAACTCCCTGCCGCCCCAGAACGAGGTGTCGGATGCCGACGCTCTGAAGGTGGCGCCGGAAGTGCAACAGGCCGTCGACTCGGGCGATGAGCTGGGTGCGCCCGAAAAGACGGGGGAGCAGATCCCGGTAGCGCCACCCCCTGCGCCGCCCGTGGACCCGTCGATTCGGACCGCCACTCCGGCATCCCCCTCCAACGCGGATGGCTGGTCCAACCAGGTCTCGGAGGCCCCAAAGGACCTGTCTGGCTTGGCCCAGGCCCCGACCCTGGTCTTCTCGTCGGTGCCCACCTTGCCGCCTCAGCCCTCCCCGGCGCGGAAGGTGTCCACGCCTACGCCAAGCGAGCGGATCCTGGTGCCGCCCTCTGGCACTGAGGTGGCGATCGACCACTCTCCAGCAGCCGACGAGCCTCCGCCCGATGCGCCCGCCGACCCGAGCGCCGCTCCCCCGATCGGCGAGCTGCCACCGCCCACGATGGAGGTGGAGACCCCGCTGGAGCCTGCCGATGCGGCCGATGCTGAGACCGTGGAGATCGACAAGCAGCAGGTGGGTCATGGCGACCTCACCGAGATCGCCAAGGCGCCCGAGCCTCCCGTGACCGAGTCCGACGCGGTCTACGGCGATGCGTTCTCCGACGACGAGCAGGCGCCCCTGGTGCGGACGTCCGACCCGAGCCCCGCCCGCGTGCAGACGCCGCCTCCGGCCATGGAGCGGTCGGCGGAGCCTCCGGCGCCCGCCCCCGCCCCAAGGCTTCGCTACACCCCCAGAGGCACCGAGGAAGGGTGGCGCGACGCCGCCACCACGTTGGTGGGGGCGGCCGCCTACGCGGATGCGAGCGGCAAAGGACGCCTGTTGTTCGAGGCGGGCCACATCTACCACCGCAGGGTCGACGACCTCGACGGCGCCGAGGCGATGTACCGGGACGCCGTGGCCGCTGGCGTGACGGACCCTCGGCTCCACCACGCATACGCCGAACTGCTCGGGCACCATGGGCGCCGAGAGGAGCAAGTCACCGCACTGCTGGGCCTGGCAGATGCCAGCAACGGTGGCGCCCGTGTCGACGCGCTCATTGAAGCCAGCCTGCTGCTCTCCCGCGGCCTCGGCCGATCCGGCGACGCACTGCCGCTGCTGAGGCAGGCCGCCGAAGAAGATCCCAACGACTACATCAGCCGTGCGCTGCTGCGCGCCCTGTACCCGAGCCTCGATCTGGCCACGGTGTCGGTCGAGGAGCGCATGACGAGCCTCGACGAGCTGGCGTCCCTCGCGGAGGGAGGCATCGCGGCGGACGTTCGCGTCGAACGGAGCATTCTCGGAGAGAAGCTGGCAGCCGAAGGACACCGCGAGGCTCACTCTCTGGCCCGAGATGACCTGCAGTCGGCCCTCGATGCGGAGCCGGGCCACACCATCGCCTTCCTGCGCCTGGAGCGGCTGCTGGGCTCTGATACGGCGGCCCTCGCCGACCTGTACCGGGCCGAGGCGGCACGAGACGAGCAGCCCGACCCCGGCTGGTGGTCCTTCAAGGAGGGCGTGGCCAGGCAGGCGGCCGGCGACGGCGAGCGTGCCCAGGAAGCGTTCGATGCGGCTGTCGCCGACGGGTACCTGTTCGCAGAGCGGGAGCGGCAGGCCGCCTGGACCCGCACCGGCGCCCACAGCGAGCTGGCTCGCTCCCTCGCGTTCGAGCGCGGACTCGACACCGACGACGAGACCAAGGCCTTCGCGGCGTTCCGGCACGGGTGGATCCTCGAGACGGCGCTCGGCGACGCCGATGGGGCCCTCGATGCGTACCGCGAGGCTTGCCGCCTCGACCCCCACGCCGCCCCAGCCGCCGATGGCGTCTCCCGGCTTCTCTCGGCAGGGCACGACCGGGACGGACTGGAATCCTTCTGGTCCGAGCGCCGGGCCAATGCGACCAGCGACGCCGAAAAGACCGCTTGCGGTCTGCGCTTGGCCGAGGTCGCCGAGACGGCAGGCGACATGGAGGCGGCCGAAGCTGGCTACCGCGACCTGCTGACGGCCGAGGTGATCCCCTCAGTCCTCGACGTGGCCACGGCAGGTTTGTGGCGCGCGCTGCAGTCTCAGGAAGACTGGGAAGGGCTGCAGCAGATGCTGGAGGACGCCGCAGCCCGGACGCCGGACCCGCGGATGCGGGTCCACTGGCTCAATGCGGCGGCGACCATCGGCCCTGCGGTGGGCGACGTGGCTCGACGGCGCGCGCTGTTGGAGTCCTGCCTCTCGTTGGTGCCGGACGAGCCCACGGCGCTCGCGGCCCTCGGTCCGATCTTGGATGGCGAACACGCCTACGCCGAGCTCGCGGACTTCCTGAAGGTGGCCGGCACCGCCTGCACCGACCCGACGCGAAGGGCGTCTCTGCTCTACCGCGCCGCCCGCGTCTTGGTGGACCGGGTTGGGGACGCCTCCGCGGCGCGCCCCTGCTTGGAGTCGGCGCTGGCAGCGGATCCGGAGCTGATGCCTGCGCGGTGGCTCCTGCGGGAGGCATGCGGCGTGGCCGAACCTCGGGCGATCGGCACGATGTACCGGCAGCAGGCCACCGAGGCGACCGACCCGGCGGCACAGGCATGGTTGCGGGTCGCAGCCGCCTACGTGTCGGGGCCGCAAGACCCCATGGCCCGGCAAGACCTCAATCAAGTGCTGCAGACGCGGCCGGACCATCCCGGGGCCCTGGCCGCTCTCGAATCCAGGTGCCTGGTGGAAGGGGACCACGAAGGCCTGATCAAGGCCTATCTGTCGTCCCTCGTGGGCACCCCGGACGCCCCCCACGGTCTGTTGGCCCTGCGGGTCGCAGACCTCCTCGCTGCACAAGGACGTCGCGAAGAGGCCACCCAGGTCCTCGAGGATTTGGCATCGTGGAACGTCGAGAAGCGGCCCTTGCGCGCCTCTGCCCGACTGGCATGCACCTTGGGTGCATGGGATCTCGCTGGGCGACTGCTCGCGCCGCTTCCCTCTGCAGAAGACCGCCTCGAGCGTGCCCGTGTGCTCTCCCATGCAGGTGACCTCGACGGCGCCCGCGCCCTCTACGATCAGCTGCTCGACGAGGGCTACGAGCCGGTGGCCGTCGGAAGCCGAGCGTCCACCGTGGCTCAGCGGGCTCAGGACCGCGAGGCGATGGTCCGCGCCTACGAGCAGATTGCCCGCAATGCCACTGCCGCGCCGCTCCGCGCGGCGTACGGTGCGTGGTCGGCGATGCAGTACGACGGCATGGGCCAGACCGGTCATGCCCAGGACATGTGGTCCATCGCCCTCGACGTACGCCCAGACAGCGCCAACGCGTTCCGTGGCGTCGCTCGGGGCGACGTGGCCACGGGCTCCGTGGAGGCGCTTGGCGAGCTGTTCGGCGACCGGCCGGAGCGTCGGCGCGAGTGGGCCGACTTCCTTTTGGCCATGGGCGACGGTCGTGCGGCCGCCAAGGTGTTGGCGGACGAGCTCGACGGCCTCGTGGATGGCGGCCCCGAGCAGACCACCAGCGTGGCGCAGCTCCTGCCAGTGTTGGTGCTTCTCGAGCACACCCACGAGATGGGGCACGACTGGCAGGGGGTCTACGACGCCCTGACCTTGCGGCGGGAGTACACCGAAGACCCCACGCACGTGCACGAGATCGACGCCAAGCGTCGCTGGCTATTGGCCGAGAAGCTGGCGGGCACCGACGTCGCCTGGGAGCAATACAAGCAGCTCCACGACGAACTCCCCGACGACCGGGAAGTCACCGAAGCGTTGGCGCGCATCGCCGGGGCCCGTGGGGAGACGGGGCTGGCCATCGGGTACCTCCGGGAGCTCGCGGACACCGCCGCGGGGCCCGACGAGGCCGCGCGCTACCAGATCCGAGTCGGCGAGGTCTACGAGGCCAACGACGACCCTCAGGCAGCACAGCAGGCCTACCTCGACGCGCTCGACCACGTGACGGACCACAGGGAGGCCCTCGACGGACTCAAGCGACTGGCCACGGCGGACGAAGACTGGCCCAGGCTGGTGTCGGTGCTGCAGCGGGAGGCCAACCTGTCCAGCGGGGAGCACTTGCTCGCCGTGCGGAGAGAAATCGCCACGGTGACCGAGGAGAGGCTCGGCGACGCTGCGGTCGCCATGGATGCGTGGCGCGACGTGCTGGACGTCAACGTCGGAGACCGCGAGGGGCTCGAGCACTTGGTGGCCCTGTCGGAGGCGAAGGAAGAGTGGGGACCGTTCGTGGAGGCCGCAGGATCGCTGGCTCCGCAGCTGGACGAGCCCGAGCGCATCGCACTGTGGCGCCGCATGGGCATCGTCTGCCAGGAGGAGTTGGGTCGCGACGACGCCATCGACTTCTTCGAGAAGGCGGTCGCGGGTCCATCCCCCGATGCTGAGTCGGCGCGTCGCCTCGAGGCCATCTTCCGCGGCCGTGCCGACTGGGCTGCCGCCGTTCGGGCGCTTCATCTGCAGGCCCACGCCGACGTCGACGAAGCCACCCGGGTGCAAGCGCTCCTCGACGCTGCGAGGCTCGAGCTAGAGTCCCGCCACGACAAGGAAGCGGCCGCCGCCTTCTACAACCAGGCGCTGTCGATCAAGCCGGATCACGAAGAGGCCCTGCGATTCATGGCCTCCCATCTGTTCGAGGCGGGGCGCTTCGACGAAGCGCTGCCGATCTGTGAGCGGCTGGAGCCGTCGGTGGAGAAGGGTCAGGACCTCGACGACTTCGACACTCGAATGGAGCTCGCGAGCTTCTACTTCTACATGGCGGAGATGCTGAAGCTGCAGCTGGAGGACGAGCGGGCCATCCCTCGCTACGAGCGAGCGTTGGAGCTCAACCCGACCCACCTGGCCACTCTGCAGGCTGTGGGTCCGCTGTACATGGAGAGCGAAGCTTGGTCCAAGGCCGAGCGGGTGTACCGCCAGCTGCTGCAGCTGTCTGGCGGACAGGGGGACCGGGAGCAGGTGGCCTCTACGTACACGAATCTCGGGTTGGTGGAGCGCAGGCTCGAGCGAAGCGACAAGGCGTACAAGCGGTTCAACAAGGCGCTCGAGTTCCACCCGAACCACGTAGGTGCGCTCAAGGGCATGGCGTTGGTCCAGGAGGACCGAGGCGCATGGAGCGACCTGCTCAACGTCTACAACCAGATCATCTGCCACGCGACTGAGCCTGAGGACGTCAAAGCCGCCTACATGACCAAGGGCCGGATCCTGGACGACCAGATGCAGCGGCAAGACAAGGCCGCCCAGCACTACCAGCGATCCCTGGACTTCGACGCCAACCAGCCGGTCGCGTACCTCCGACTCTCGGAGCTCGCGATGCGTCGGGACGCCTACCAGGAGGCCTCCCACCTGGCGGAGCGAGGCGTCGCGGCACTGCTCGTGGACGACGAGGTCGACGTGCGGCCCCTGCTGCTCCTCGTGAAGGCTTGTGCCCTTCAGGACGCCGGTCATGCAGGCGACGCGGAGCGCCTGCTGGCCGAGGCCGTCGCTGGCGACGATTCGTTGTCCGGAGAGCTCGGCGACACGCCGTTGGCCGATCTCGACTCCGTGCGTCAGGTTCTCAAGGCTCGTCTGCCCTGAGGGTAGCCTTCGGGCTAGTCGAGGTCCGCGAGGCCGGGCAATACCGACGCCAGGGCAGCCAGGAGTGCGTCGACGTCGTCTGCCGTGGACGTAGGCCCCATGCTGATCCGCAGGCCGCGGTCCGGGTGGAGCTTCCCCATGGCGGTGAGCACCGGGCTCGGCTCTTGACTCCCGGATGCGCAGGCGGCACCTGCAGAGACGGCCACATCTCGAAGATCGAGGGCTTGGACCACCAGCTCTGAGGGGCCGACGGGGAGCACCACACAGGTGGTCTGGGGCACACGAGCAACATGGGCCCCGATCACGCGAGCGCCGAGGGCCACCAGGCCCGCCTCCAGCCGTTCTCGGAGGGCTCCCCACCGCTCCGTACGGGCCGTGAGGTCGCGCTGAGCCAGGGCGCAGGCGACACCGAGCCCGACGGCCCCGGATACGTGGACGGTGCCAGCCCGCCGGCCCCGTTCTTGGGTGCCCCCGGTGAGCAGGGCAGGGAAGGGAGCACCGTCGAGGAGCGAGAGCGCACCGATGCCCGAGGGCCCCCCCAACTTGTGGCCGCTGATCGCCACACCGTGGGCGCCAGCGAGGCGCATGGGGACGCGGCCGACCGCTTGGGTCGCGTCCACGTGCACGGGGAGCCCCAAGGACAGCAGCTGGGTGATGGGCTGGAGGATCCCCGTCTCGTGGTTGGCGGCCATCAGGCTGACCGCCTCGACGTCCGCTGCGAGCTCTTGGATGTCGACCAGGCCGTTGCCACCCACGCCGAGGACCTGCACCGACGCTCCCCGTTGTCGAGCTCGCGCCGCTGCCCCGTGGACGCAGGGATGCTCGATGGCGCTGGTGGCGAAGCGGCGCACACCGAGCTCGACCATGCCGTGCCACCAGGCCTGATTCGCCTCGGTGGCACCGGACGTGAAGACCAACCCCGCAGGGTCCCGACCCAACAGGGCGGCCACTTGCCCACGGGCATGTTCCACGGCCGCCCGGGCCCGCTGGCCGGCGCGGTGCACGCTGCTCGGGTTGGCTGGCACCCCGAGCCAGTGCTCCATGGCCTGTCGTACGTCATCGAGAAGCGGCGATGTCGCGTTGTGATCCAAGTAGGTCATGGGGCATCCGCTTCGGTGGGTTGGGGTCCTGCCACCGCAAGGCCGTCCAGGCCCCGAACCAGGGCCGGGCCGATGCCGTGGACGCGCTCTAGGGCGTCGAGGGTAGGGAAGGGCCCTCCCTCCGCGCGAGCCACTACGATGCGGGCGGCCATGACGGGGCCGACGCCGGGGAGAGTCTCCAGCAGACGGGCGTCGGCCTGGTTGATGTCGACGGGTTCGGCCGGTGGGTCGGGTCGTGCGTTCGGGACGACCAGGAACGGACGCAGGCGCTCCAGAGATGCGGGGCCCACACCGGGGACGTCCGCCAGGGCGTCCAGGTTTCGGTAGGGTCCGTGGGCCTCTCGGTGGGCAACGATGGCCCCAGCGGTGGAGGGGCCAAGGCCTGGAATGGCCATGAACTGATGCACCTGAGCCTCGTTGAGGTCGATGGGCAAGCCGACGAGGAGGGGATCCCTCGGAGGAAGGATCGCGACCTGATGCCCAGTCACCCGCACCCGATGCCCGTCGGGTACGACCTGCTCGGCGTCGGTCAGAACACCGGGGTCGCCTCCTGCGGCGCGCACGGCGGCCCCCACCGTGGCAGGCTCGACCAGGTACGTCCCAGGGGACGGCACGTCGCCCTGGACGTCGACCAAGGTGCCCGACGGCTTCATGGCGGGCCCGAGGACGGCCAGGGCGGCGGCCAGGAGAACCGCTGCGAGCAACGCGGCAAGCAGTGCGCCGACGCCTCGAGCCGGGGGCGCGTCCTTGCGTCGGAACGATGGGCGCTCGGCCGTCATGGAGATCCCGCCAACCCGCGGGATGCCGCCCAGGCGCGGGCGGCGTCGAGAAGCCCGGTGTGCCGAGGCCCGTGGGCCTCCAGTCGCGCGCTTCGGGCCAGGGTCCCATCCGGGGCAGCCGTGTCGCAGAGGTGCACGTCGAGCCGGTCGTCGGGGAGCGCCTCGGGTACCTGAGAGGGCCACTCCACGACCACGACACCGTGGCCATCCACGAGATCGTCCCAGCCCAGCTGCTCCAGCTCGTCGAGGTCCGCGAGTCGGTACCAATCGGCGTGGGCGAGGGGGATCGGCACGTCGTCGTACACCGATACGAGGGTGTAGGTCGGCGAAGGCACGGGGCCGGTCACCCCGAGGCCCCGGGCGATGCCACGGGCCAGGGATGTCTTGCCTGCGCCGAGGTCGCCGTGGAGGGCCACGAAGGAGCCAGGACGGGCATGCACACCCAAGGTGCGGCCCAGAGACTCTGTGACGTCGGCATCGGCGAGGAAGAGCGCCAGCAAGGGACCTCCGCTCCCACAGGTACGGTCGCCCCCCGCGGCTGGCAAGTCAGTCCTGGTACATCGCGTCGATGGTGTCGGCGAAGTGGTCGTTCACGATCCGTCGCTTGATCTTCAGCGTCGGCGTGAGCTCTCCATCCTCGATGGACAGCTCACGGTCCAGCACCGTGAACTTCCTCACGTGTTCCACCTGGGCGAAGCGGGGGTTGACCGTCGCATCGATGCCCTGTTGCACGGCGTCGCGAAGGGCCGGTGCCTCGTGGGCGGGCCCCTCGAAGCCCGTCTGAGCCCGAAAGGTCTCCACCGCGTCGGGGTCCAGGGTGATCAACGCCGACAGAAACTTGCGGCGGTCTCCGATCACCACCGCTTGGCTCACCAAGACGAGGTCGGTGAGGGCCGCCTCGATGTTCTTCGGGGCGATGTTCTTGCCGCCAGCGGTGATGATGATGTCTTTCTTCCGCCCCGTGATCACCAGGTAGCCCTCGTCGTCGAAGGCCCCGAGGTCCCCGGTGCAGAGCCAGCCGTCCACGAGGGCTTCGGCGGTGGCCTTCGGGTCTTTGGCGTACCCCTTGAACACATGGGGGCCCTTCACGAGGATCTCGCCGTCGTCGGCGATGCGGACCTCGGTGTCGGGGAGGGGCTTGCCCACGGTGCCGAGACGGGTCTGCCCAGGCAGGTTGAAGGACGTCGGCCCGCAGTCTTCCGATTGGCCATAGACCTCGTAGATCGGAATGTCCAAGCCTGCGAAGAAGTCCAAGACTTCCTTGCTGATCGGGGCGGCCCCACTCACACATAGACGCGCCTTGGACAAGCCCATCAGCGGCTTCACCTTCTTGAAGATCAGGGCGTTGGCCACCCGGTACTTGAGCGCCAGCGTCCCGCTGGGCACTTCGCCGTGGTTGCGGAGCTCGGTGACCGTTCGTCCGGTGCGGAAGGCGAAGTCGGCCACGCGTTTCTTGAGCCCCTTGGCCTCCGCCAAACGGCTCGCCACCTTGGCGTGCATCTTCTCCCAAATCCTGGGTACGCCGAACACGACGGTGGGCTGAACCGACTTCAGGTTCTCGGGCACCCGCTGGATGCTCTCCGCGTAGAACACGGGGTAGCCGACCGTGGCGGGGGCGTGCAGTGTGAACATCTGCTCTGCGATGTGGGAGAGGGGCAGGTAGCTGACGCTGCTGTCGTTGCCATCGAGGGCCGCGATGGTGCAGGCCGTGGTGGCCGTCCATGCCAGGTTGCCGTGGGAGAGCTCCACGGCCTTGGGCGGACCGGTTGTGCCGGACGTGTAGATGTACGTCGCGGTCTGGTCCGGGGTGATCCCATCCAGGCGCTGCTGCACGGCCTTGTCGTCGATGCCGGCTCCAGCATCCAGGAAGGCCTGCCACGTGAGCACCATGGGGTCGTCCGCCACCGGAGGGCTGCCGTGCATCAGCACGATGTGGCGCAGTTTGGGCAGATCGCCCCGGGTCTCCTTGAGCTTGAGGTACTGCGGGTGGTCCTCGACCAGCACGATGCCTGCCTCGCTATGACCGACGATGTAGGCGACCTCTTCGGGACTGCAGGTCGTGTAGATGCCCGCGGGGGCCCCGCCGGCGACCATGCTCGCATGGTCCACGATGGACCATTCCGGACGATTGAAGCCGAGGATGCCCACGGTGTGTCCCGGCTCGAGGCCGAGCGCCATCAAGGACTTCGCCGCTTGGCGGACCTGAGCGCCGTAGGTAGACCACGACGTGGCGTGCCATCGTCCTTCGAGAAACACGTGGTAGCCGGGCTGGTCACCACAGCGATCGCTGGTGGCCAAAAAGCGGGCGGGAATGCTGTCCTTCACGGAACCTCCGGCGCGGAGGATACGTTTGGGGGTGCGGGGGGTCAATGGAGAGGGCACATGGCCCTAGCTTCGGAGGCAGGCATGCAGTGGTTCTTGATGGTGTGGGTCGGCGCTGCCTTCGCTCAGGTTGAGCCCGAAGCGACGGACGATGGCGAGGACGAAGGAATGCCGTTGGCCATTCCCGTCGACGATGCGCCACCGGCGACCCGCACGCCAGCAGGGGCCTCCAGGAGGCCGCTGACCGACGACGGTCGCCCGTTGGCTCTGCCGCCCGACGCGATGGGCCGGCCGAGAACCCCTGGGCCCTCCGAGGAGATGAGCTTGCAGCTGTCTCGGGCACGGCGAACCTATGATCGCAAGGCCTTGACGGTGCGGCCGATCACCGAGCTATCGATGCGGAGCACCACGGTCGGAGTGGGGTGGGGGCCCTATTGGGGCTGGGGCCCCTACTGGGGCGGTGCCTACTCGGTACCGGTGGTCGACGCGCGGAGGGGATGGGCGGTGTTCGAGGGCGACCACCATCTCGACGTGCCGACGGCCTTGGACAAGCTGGGGGAGACGCCGCTTCGTGTCGACCTCGAGCGCCGCATACGCCGGGCGCGCACCGCCGGAACCGTGTGGACTGCGGTGGGGGTGGCCGGCCTTGTGGGCGGACTGGTCGGCGTGGTGGGGCTCGATCAGTCGCGGACGTACGACCAGGCACGAACCTGGTCGACGGTGGCCACCGCGTCGAGCGTGGTGGGGATCGGTGGGCTGGTGGTGGGCACGTTCCCCGGCTCCAAGGCGCGGCGCTTGGCGGTGGACCCGTCGTGGACGCTTTCCCGAGAGGATGCCGAGGACCGCGCCGAGACGGCAAACGCCGCGCTTGCGGCGGAGCTGGGCCTCCAGGACGACCTGCGGCGCTGAACGTTCGTCGGTCGGTTCGCGGGGAAAAGCGCGTGGGCATGGACGTCGGGGTTTCGGATCGATACGGCTGCCGGTCGCGCCCCGTGGAGGAGCAATGAACCTCGCTCAGGTCCTAGACAACGAGATCCTGCCCATCGTGCAGAAGCCGAGTCGCTACCTCGGTACGGAGGTCAACGCGGTCCACAAGGATCCGTCGACGGTGGAGGTGCGCATGGCGCTGGCCTTCCCAGATCTGTACGACCTCGGGCTCGGCAACTTGGGCGTACACATCCTGTACGCCTGCGTCAACGAGCTTCCGTGGGCCATGTGCGAGCGGGTGTATGCCCCCGCCAAGGACATGGAGGCCGCCCTACGGGAGCGGGGCCTTCCGCTGTTCATGCTGGAGACCAAAGACTCGATCGACCAGGTCGACCTGCTGGGCATCACGCTCCAGTCGGAGCTGACCTACACCAACATCCTCAACATCCTCGACATGTCGGGCATCCCGCTTCGCACTGAAGACCGGAACGACGAGCATCCGCTGACCTGCGCCGGCGGCCCAGCGGTGTTCAACCCCGAGCCCATCGCGCCCTTCATGGACTTCTTCGTCATCGGCGACGGCGAAGACGCCATCATGGAGATCGCCGCGGTGCTGCGCGCCACGAAGGGCCAGTCCCGCCAGGACAAGCTCCAGGCCCTCGCCGCCCTCGAAGGGGTGTACGTCCCCGCGCTCTACCCCTTCGAGACCCTTCCGGACGGCCAGATCCTGCCCAAGGTGGACCACCCGAAGATCCGCAAGCGGATCACCCGCGACCTCGATGGGGCCACGTTTCCGGTGGACTACATCGTGCCGTACACCCAGCAGGTCCACGACCGAATCTCCCTCGAGGTGCTCCGCGGCTGCACCCAAGGCTGCCGGTTCTGCCAGGCGGGCATGACGACGCGACCCGTGCGTGAGCGATCGCTCGAGAACGTCGACGACCTGCTGCAGCGCACCCTCGACACCACCGGCTACGAAGAAGTCAGCCTCGTGAGCCTGTCGACCTGCGACTACAGCCGTGTGCGGCAGTTGGTCGAGAACACCGTGGAGCGGGCGAAAGCCCAGCGGGTCAGCGTCTCGCTCCCGAGCCTGCGCCTCGACAGCTTCAGCGTAGAGCTCGCCGACATGGTGGCCGACATTCGCCGCACGGGGCTCACCGTGGCCCCCGAAGCGGCGTCGCCCCGGCTGCGGTCCGTCATCAACAAGTGGATCCCCGACGAGGAGCTGATGCAGATGACCGTCGGCGCCTACAAGCTCGGCTGGGACCACGTGAAGCTCTACTTCATGATCGGACTGCCCACCGAGCGCGACGACGACATCGAGGCCATCTCTGATCTCGCCAAGCGTGCGGTGGCCGAAGGCAAGGCCTACAACCCCCGGGCCAAGGTGAACCTCGGCGTGTCCACGTTCGTGCCCAAGCCGTTCACGCCCTTCCAGTGGGCACGGCAGATCGGACTCACGGAGACCGAGCGTCGCCAGGACATCCTGATGAAGGCGCTGAACCACGACAGCCGCATCAAGTTCGGGCGCCATCAGCCTCACGAGACGTTCCTCGAAGGGCTCGTGTCCCGGGCCGACCGGCGTGCCGCAGACCTGCTGGAGCTGGCTTTCCGCAAGGGGTGCCGCTTCGACGCCTGGGGCGAGCACCTGCGCTTCGACCTGTGGGTCGAGGCCGTCGACGAGCTGTCCTACGACGTAGAGGGTCAGCTGCGGGAGCGCGATCCCGAAGAGCGGCTTCCTTGGGACCACATCGATGTCCTCATCGACAAGGAGTGGTTCGTCGACGACTGGGAGCGGGCAAAGAAGCTGCAGCACGCCCAGGACTGCCGCCACCGCAAGTGCCACAAGTGTGGGGTCATCGACCACGAGCGCGACCTGTGCGCCACGATGCTGCGGCGTTCCGTGAAGGGGCGCAAGCCCGAGACGGCATGGGAGCGCAAGCCCCAGGAGGTCTTCGAGGAGCCCCCGGCGGTGCAGCGTCTCTGGGTCCGTATCAGTCGGACGGACGAGGCCCGCTACCTGTCGCACCTGGAGTCGATGAACGCGTGGCTCCGTGCCATGCGGCGCGCCAAGACTCCACTCTCGTACAGCCAAGGGTTCCACCCCCACCCGAAGTTCGCGTTCAGCGCGGCCATGCCCCAGAACGTTCAGTCGGTGGGGGAGTACATGGACATCACGCTCGTGGAGAGGGTGGAGCCAAGCGCCTACTTGGCGCGGTTGGCCTCGGTGCTACCCGAGGGCTTCGGGGCCCACGCGATCACCGAGGTGCCGCTGGGTGTGCCAGCGCTGATGGCCATTGCGGCGGGCTCCGAGTGGACGCTCTTCTTCCCCCAGGAGAGCCGCGAGCATGTCGAGGAGCGGCTGCAGGCACTGCTCGCCGAGGACACGTTCGTGGTGCAGCGTCGGCTGAAGAAGAAAAAGAAGAAGAAGGGCAAGCGCGGGAACTGGGGGCCGCCCCGTCCGGCCACCCGCGAGGTCGATCTGCGTCCGTCCATTCTGACGGCCACGATGCGAGAGGGCGGCCCGGTGCCTGCCATCGACATGCTGGTGGTCAAGCAGGACGAGATCGTCGCCAAGCCCCGGGAGCTGCTCACGTGGTTCACGGAACGGCCCGAGCTGGTCAAGATGCTCCGCCGCGACACCTTGGTGCGCCGGGATGGTCGGGTGGAATCCTTGTCCGCCGGGTGGGGGGAGGCGGAGCTTCCCGAGGTGGACGGCACGGCGGTCCACACCGGCTGCTGAACGGCCCCGCGCCTTCGGTGCAGCCGGTTAAGCGGGCTCTGGCCTTCCTCGAGGGAACGGCCGGGGCCCGTCGGACGGCGGGCGTTCCAGCCACTAGGAGCCACCGTGTTCGAACCGACCGAAGACCAGCAGGACCTCGCTGAGGCGGCCTACGCGTTTTGCCTCGATCTGCTCGGGCCTACCGCCCGAGAGGACGACGAGGCGGAGCACTTTCGGAAGGAGTATGTCCAGGCCATGGGCGAGCAGGGCCTCTGTGGCATTCCCACGCCCGAGGCCTACGGAGGCCTTGGCCTCGGCTACCTCGAGTACTGCATGGTCCTCGAGCAGATCGCGCGGGTCAGTGCTTCGTACGCCGTGACGATCGCGGTCACTGGACTGCCCCAGGTGATTTTGGCGAACTTCGGCACCGACGCCCAGAAGGACCGCTGGCTGCCGGGCCTGGCGGCGGGGGAACTCCTCGGCGCGTTCGCCCTGTCTGAGCCTGGGTCGGGGTCTGACGCGGGCTCCCTGAAGACGACGGCACGCCGCGATGGCGACGAGTACGTCCTCGACGGCACCAAGTTCTGGATCACCCACGGCGGCTACGCCGACATCTACATCGTGATGGCCCGTACGGGTGGCCCGGGTCCAAAGGGCGTGAGCGCGTTCATCGTGCCCGGCGATGCCCAGGGGCTCTCCTTCGCCAAGAAGGAAGAGAAGATGGGCATGCGGGCCTCTCCGACCGTCGAAGTGATTCTCGAGGGCGTGCGGGTGCCTGCCAGCGATCGGATCGGGGAGGAGGGCTTCGGCTTCACCGTCGCCATGACGGCCCTCGATTCGGGCCGTGTCACCATCGGCGCGACCTCCGTGGGCCTGTGCCAGGCCGCCCTCGATGCCGCAGGCGACTACGCCATCACCCGGAAGCAGTTCGGCAAGGCGATCATCGACTTCCAGGGAGTCGGCTTCATGCTGGCCGACATGGCCTGCCGCACCGAGACGGCCCGCCTGCTGGTCCACAAGGCTGCATGGCTGAAGGACGAAGGACGCCCGTTCTCCGAACTGGCTGCCATGGCCAAGGTCACGGCCACCGACGCTTCCATGGCCGTCACCACCGATGCGGTGCAGGTGTTTGGCGGCTACGGCTACACCCGTGACTACCCAGTCGAGCGGTACATGCGCGACGCGAAGGTGATGCAGATCGTCGAAGGAACCAACCAGATCCAGCGACTGGTCATCTCCAGACACCTGAAGCGCCGGTACGCCAACACCTGAGACCAGCGACGCCGACCGGCGGCGTAGCCAACACACCACGGGAGCGCGCGGCAGACACCGTTTGCTCCGCGTCGCGCATCGTGCCTATACTCGCCCTGCTCGGAAGGACCTGCACTCGATATGAAGAGCTGCCCCCACTGCGGTCAAAACTTCAAGGACCACGTCGACTTCTGCTTCTACGATGGCGAAGTCCTCGTGGCAGTAGCTGGTCAGGCCGAGTCCGAGGCGTTGGATGCGCCCGCACCGCCGCTACGCGCCCAGGGGGACCAAGGTCCCCCCGCGGCCGTCGCAGGCTCTGCCTCGCCACGCTCCCAGGAGCGGGTCGGCCGTGGGCGCATGCCCGTAGACCCCAGCGACGATCCACTGGCCAGTCGCCCCCCCGCTGTGGAGCGCTCGGCGACGCCGGCAGGGGTCGATGCCCCGCGCGCTCCCGATGGCCCCGCTTCCACTGAGCCTTCTTCGCCGGTGGTCGATCCCACGGCCGAAACACCGTCGCCCGCGCCGGAGGCCTCCGCGCCTCCGCGGAAGCCGTTCGTTTCCGAAGACGACACGATCCCGATTCCGATCCCTCCGAAGGTCAGCGAGCTGGCGGCCAACTCCAACGACCCGACCCAGCCCCCGGCTCCGGATCGCACGAGCACACCCGTGCCGGTTGCCGGCGCCACGCCCCCCGCGGCGGCCGGTCAGGAACCGCAGTCGATGGCGAAGACGCCCATCGTGGCGGCAGCGGACCGGAGCGAGTCCCCGGCAGGGGCCGCGAGCGCCGATGGCGCGTTCCACGAGTCGTCACAGGTCGCGCCCTCCACCTACGCAGCGGCGCCGCAGCCTCCCCCCGAGGACGACAGCGACGACAACCAAGGGCTCCTCCTCTACGGCGCCGTCGCGTTGATCGGTGCCGTGTTGCTGCTCGGCACGGTGAGCGTTGGGCTCTTCGCGATGGGCATCGTCGGCAGCGATGGGGTGTCCGCGCAGAATGACGCCCCGGCTCCGGTGCCGCCTGCGCCCGCGCCCGCACCGATGCCCGCTCCGCCCACGCCGGCCCCGGCACAGCCCGTGGACGTGGCGCCCGAGCCTGTGCCAGAGACCCCTGAGCCCGCCCCCGTCGATGGAGGCACGAACCCCGGCGTCGCGCCCGCTTCGGCCCCTGTGCCAGCCCCAGCGGCCCCTGTGCCAGCCCCAGCAGCCCCGGTGCCGCCCACGCCGGCCCCGGCCCCGGCTCCGGTCCCTGCGCCGACGCCGCCCCCTGCGCCGCAGCCGGTCGCGCCGACCCCTGTGCCCCCGGCCCCGGTCCCGACCAATGATGGGGTCGCCGAGGTGGTTCCGGCCGTGCAGAAGGGCCGGGTCGGCTTCACGACCAACCCTCCGGGGGAGTTGTACCTCTTGAACAAGCCCGTGGGGCAGACCGGCGGCTTGCAGCTCGCTCTGGAGTACGGCTCCTACGACTACGAGGTCCGTCTGGAGGGCCACGAGACGCTGAAGGGCGTCCTGTTGGTCAACAAGGCAGACATGGGCAACGTGACCGGCACGCTGACCCCCAAGGTCCAGGAGGTCATGCAGGTGTTCATGGTGGGGGCTCCCGGCCTGCGGGTCTTGGTCGACGATGTCGAGCGGCCTCTCCCGTTCCCCCTCGACGTGACCCCGGGCTCCCTGAAGATCAAGGTCTACAACCCCAAGACCAACGAATGGGACCCGAAGGTGCTCACCATCAAGTCCGGCGTGAAGACGATTCGCCTGGACGATGTGTTCCCAGAGCTGAAAGAGCTGGACGGCACCACCCCCTGAATCCCGCGACGGTGAGCCCGAGATTCGCTTGAGAAGCTTGCTTCTCAGCGGCGAATCGGAGGGCGAGCGGAGCGGGATTCTCGACGAGCGGCCTTTGGGCCGCGCAACAAGTGTGATTCTCGACGAGGGCAAGCTTGGTTGCCCGCAATCCTTGGGCGCCCAGCCTCCTAGGAGTCCACGCCCGACGTGAGGTCCATTGCCGAGTGCCTGGCAGAAGCGGGCTGGGTCGGTGAGACCACGGCGGTGAGCGGGCAGCATGCACCCTTCGGTGAGCGGCCTGCATGCAGGTCGGTGTCTTGGGGCGGCGTCTCTACGCGCGACGTACGGTCGTAGGACAGCGGGTCTAGCGAACCACGACCATGGCACCGCCGCCGCCGTTCAGCGGCATGGGGGACAAGCCCACCTTCCGGTCCTTGCCGTTCTGGTAGGCCCGCATGCCCGTGACCTGGTTGGCGAACACGATGGACAGGTAGCTGCCGCCGACGGCCGAGAGCAGGAAGCCGGGGTTGCCGAAGTCAGGAGATTCTTGAGACGCTGCGGACCCCACGACGAACAACGCGGCGCTGGGGATCGCGATGCCCCATGCCAGCCCTGCGTTGCCCCATTCCTTCTGGGCGATCGCCGGGGTGCCGGGGAGCGGGACGAACGAGAGGGCCGTGACCTTCCCCGGCGTCATGTCGCTCTTGGGCTTCGGGGTGTTTCCGCTCGACGAGACGGCCGCCGGTGGGGCGTTGGACGAAGGCGTGAGTCCGATGGCCTGATGCACTCCGGCCCACAGGGCGTCTCGGGAAGTGTCGTCGAGATCGACCTTGGTGCGGGTGCGGCCTTGGGTGACGCCACCGGTGAGCATGGGTTGGCCGTCGGCGTTGGTGTCCGAGGACAGCACCCACATCCATCCAGCGCCGCTCGTGGCCTCGACCAAGCACTGGAGATCTCCCTTGCAGCTGACCGACTGGGTGGCGGCTTCCGGCGTCAGCCCGTGGACCGCGGATCCCACGGGATGGGCGCTCACGCCAGGGATCCCCTTCATCAGGTCCAGCGTGGCCGCCCTGAGGTCGTCTTCCACGGCGACGTACACCACCCAGTCGGTCTGCGACTGGTAGCCGGCCGCGTCGGTGGGCTGCATGTCGACCAAGAGCTCGAAGGACACCAAGCTCTCGCCCTGGGGCGTACGCAGGGCGAGACCTGTGGCTTCCGTGCCGAGGATTTCAGCCGTGAGCGTGCGCCCGTCGGTGAGTTCGAGGATCCGGTACTGGGGCTCACGCTTGTCCTGGGCCTGGGCCTGGGGGCTCACGCTGGCGCCCAAGAGCGCCAAGGAGGCCCACACGAACAGGGGACGTGCGGCACCAGGGCGCGGCATGGAGGAGAGCGAGGAGGTGGAGCGACGGGTCATGGAGTGGTCGGCCTCGAAACGTGGCGCTCATCTTAGACGCAAACGGCTTCCCCGGTCAGGAACTGATGGAGGTCCCCGAAGAAGCGGCGGGCAGGAGGGAGGTTCGTCGTGGCTCCTCGGCCGGCACCTCTCTGCCTCGGCGGGCCCGGTGCGCCACGCCGGGGACTGCGTTACGCAGCGCCCTTGCCCGGAGGGCCCTGGTGGCCGAAGAAGAAGACGACGACCTCGATCTCAGCCCCGCCGATGCCGGAGCCCTGTTCCGCGCGGAGATGGCCACCACCAACTTCCTGCTCGGCTACTGGAAGGGGCTTCTGGCGCTGCTGGTTGTGGCGCTGGTGAGTGTGCTGCTCTACGGCAAGTTCTTGGACTACCGAACCACGCAGCAGAAGAGCGTCGCCGGAAAGGTGGCGCTGCTCGAGGCGAAGCTCGGAGCACCCTTGATCACCCTGTCCGACGCGATCGAGGCGGGTCAACTCGAGCGGGATGTGGTCGTCAGCGCGGCTCGAGAGCTGCTCGAGGTCAGCCGAGAGGCCTCTGGTCCCGCCAAGGTCGAGGCTGCCTTGAAGGCCGCTGAGATGTTCCGCATCGCCGGCTCCGACGACGAGCGGCGCGCAGCGCTGGAGGAGGCAGTCCCCTACGCAGCCGGCGTCATGGCGTTCTCTGCGCACGGCTCGTTGGCCAACCTCGACCTCGAGCAGGGCAACGGCGAGGCCGCCGTCGAGCGGTGGCAGACGCTGGTGGACACCGAAGATGGCATCCTCGCGGAGGAAGCCATGTTGGAGCTGGGCCTGGTCTACGAGGCCATTGGTCGGCCCGACGACGCCCGTAAGACCTATGCAGACTTCATGACGCGCTTCCCCGAGAGCAGCCGCTTCGACAAGGCGGAGCAACGCGACGCCCGGCTCGCGGCGGGCAACGGATGATCCGGCTTCGGATGCTCGCCGCGGGGCTCGCCGCGCTCGCCTGCGTGGCGGGAACCGCCCAAGCCACCTCCGTGGCAGACGTGTTCGAGCCACGGCCCACGCCTCCGCCCGCTACCTACCCGGGCTCGTTCACCAATGCCCCAGCCTTCCACTACAAGGTCGAGCTGCCCGGGGGCCACCTCAACGCCGCGTCCCACGCCGAATGGGGCGACCCCGTCGTCGATGGCGAGCACATCTACGTCGGGGCTGCGGCAGGGCAGGGGCTCTACGTGTTGTCGAGGCGCGACGGCGCATTGGTGAGGGTGTTCCCCGCAGGCAACAGCGTGGAGGCCCCAGCGACCATCGACGACGGCGTCGTCTACTTCTCCGACACCGGCGGCAACACGTTCGCGTACACCGTCGCCGGACAGCAGCTGTGGCGCCACGATGGCAGCGCGCCCATCCTCTCTGCCCCCGCGGTGGTGGAGGGGAAGGTGATCATCACCAACGTCGACGACCTCGCCGTGGCCCTAGAGCAGAGCTCAGGCGCCCTGGTCTGGCAGGTGAAGGCCAAGCGAGACCTCACTCGGGCCGCCGAACTCGCCCTGTACGCAGCCCCGGAGGTGGTGGTCATGCCCGCTGCCGAAGGGCAGTCGAGCGAGGCCCTTCTGGGGTTCTCGACCGGAACCCTCGTGGGCGTCGACCTCGAAACGGGGGAGGAGCGTTGGCGCCGGGAAGTGGGGGAGGGGCGCTACCCCGACCTGGTGTCGGCTCCGGTGTTGGGTGGGGCGGACGTGTACACCGCTGGCTACTTCGAGCCGCTCGTCGCCATCGATCAGGCCAGTCACACCGTCCGGTGGCGCCTGGATGTCGGGGGAGCGTTTCGCCCTGTGCTCTCCGAAGATGCTGCGGTCCTCTTCCACCCCGGCACCGACGGATCCCTGCGGGCCGTGGCCACGCTCACTGGTGCTGTGCTGTGGACGTGGGAGAGCGGCACGTCGGGGGCGATCACGTCGCCGACGATCACCGAAGCGGGACTGGTCGTCGCGTCGTCGGAGGGCAGTGTGTACCTGATCGACCCCGCCACTGGGGTCGAGAGCTGGCGCTGGCACGAGCCCTACTTGCTTCGTGGCGTCTCCAGCGTGCCCGTCGTCGACGGCCGTCAGCTGCTCTTCGTGAGCAATGCGGGCTTCCTGTACAGCATGCTGGTGCCGCAGGATGCGCCGCCACGCCGGCTGTGGCCGTAGCCGTCCGTCCGACGCGGGCCCTCAGTCTTCGTCGAGCCGTTGGACGAGGTGGAAGCCGTAGGCGCTCTCGACCACATCGCTGACCGCGCCGGGTTCGAGGGCGAACAGAGCTTCCTCGAAGGGGGGAAGAAACTGTCCTGGCGCCACCAGGCCGAGGTCGCCGCCACGCTCGGCGGTGCGTGCGTCGTCGCTGAACCGTGCCGCCACGTCCGCGAACGGGCGCCCCTTCGCCAGTGCAGCGCGGGCTTCCTCGGCCCGAGAGCGAGCCTCGTCGCGGCTCCGGGTCTGCTTGCTGCGCCAAGCCCCGTCCCAGGTGACCAGAATGTGGGCAGCGCGCGCCTCCAGCACGGCATCGCGTCGCACGATGTGCCAGCCGAATGGCGTCTTCACCAAGGGCGCAAGCTCACCGACGCCCACTGAGGCCACGACGCGCTCGAAGCTCGGCACCATGGTGCCGGTGGCGTACACGCCGAGGGAGCCGCCACGGGGGCCGCTGGGGCCATCCGAGTGGACCTTGGCGAGGGCGGCGAGGTCCTCGCCGCCAGCGACCTTGTCGTGGAGCTCCTGGGCCAGGGCCTCCGCGTCGGCCTCAGAGCGGCTTGCCGTGGATCGAGCCGCGCCCATCCAGCCGATCAAGATGTGGCTCGCTCCGTAGCGTCGCTCGGTGGGTGCAGGCAGGTCCGGATGGGTGGCATCCACGGCCACCTCCACAGACACGGGGTCTGGTGTCGCCACCAGCTCCTGCCCCTCAGGGGTCTCGACCGAAGGATCCGCGGTCGAGCCACAGCCCAGACACCACGCCGCCAACCACCAGTGCACGTTGCCTCCAGCACGGGCTGAAGTAGCATGCGGCGATGGCCTTCCCCACCCCGATGGCGATCGGGCTCGCCAGCGCCGCCTTCGCCGCAGACGTGCCTCCCGAGACGGTGGCGGCGATGGACCACGTGCTCTTGCTGGAGACCGGCTCCACGATGTGCGCCGGCGCCCATCTCGGCGATGGGGTCGTGGCCACCGCCTACCACTGCGTGGCGGCGGGAGGGCGGGTGCGGGTGACGGACCGAGACGGAGGCTACGCCGTCGGGCGGGTTCGAGGCGTGGACCGGTCCAGAGACCTCGCCATCGTGTACGTCGATGGCCTCTCGGGAGATGGAATCGACGTCGCCTCCACCCCTCCGGCCTTGGGGGAGGGGATCGCCGTCCTCGGCCACCCTCTGGCCAGCGACCTGCCCGCGGGCTTCTATACCGACACGCTCCGGTTCAGCCTTGCCGAGGGGGTCGTGTCGGCGGTCGGCACGGAGGCGCTGCAGGTGACCGCCCCCCTCAATCCGGGCAACAGCGGCGGCCCACTCGTCGACGGGGAAGGACGTCTGGTCGGGGTGGTGAGTCGTCGCCTCGGTGGGCAGGGCCTGGGCTTCGCGGGCCGTCCCGATGGGCTGGAGTCCCTGGTCGACGGGCGCATGTCCCCCGTGGGCGGCACCGTCGCGGTGGAGCTGGGCGTGGTCGCGATGCAGGATGGCACCGTGGCCGTGGGGCCACGCCTGGAGCTCGCGGCGCGGGATCGGGTGGTGGTGGAGGGGAGCCTGAACCTTCCGCTGTCCGCCCGGTGGACGGCGGTTCGTTTCGGGGACGTCGCCTTCCTCCGCGGCCAAGTGCATGGAGGCTTGCGCCAGCGCATCGGCAGAGGGGCGTGGACCATGCGGCTCGACGGGTGGGGAGGCGTAGCTTGGCTGGAGCGCCTGGTCGCACCGGAGAACCAGCCCATCGGCTTCGATGTCGAGCACGCAGCCGTGCCGGTGGTGGGCGGGGCGGCCCGTATCCGAAACGTAGGCTTTGAGCTTGGCTACGGCCTGGGCCCGGATGGCCGTGACGCGGGTTGGGCTGGCCTGGTGGTTCGCACACCGGGTGTCTTCACCGTGTGGTGAGCGACCGCGGGGCCTACTGCGGAGGCCCGGCCTCGGGTCGGGGCTCGGGCGCCACGGCGGCCGCCCCCGGCAGCTCTTCCTTGAGGAGGATGGGGTTCTGCTTCTCGGGGTTCTTGCCCTCGATGCCGTCGTAGAAGGCGCGGACCTTGTCCATGTCTGCCTTCACGTCCCCTGACGGCATGAAGCTGAACCCGAGGCAGGCCTGCTTGCGCTTGTAGTCGAGGTACCCGCAGACCACGGGGACCTGGGCGGTGTGGGCGATCCAATAGAAGCCCGATTTCCAGAGGTCCTTGCGTCCGCGGGTGCCCGAAGGGGGGACGGCGAGGAAGAGCTGGTCGGTGTCGGTGAGGGTCGTTGCGACCTGCTTCACCAGCCCACCCGGGGCCCGGCGGTCGACGGGCACGCCCCCGAGGAAGCGCATGAACCAGCCGAAGGGCGCCTTGAACAGCGTGTGCTTCCCCATCCAGCTGATGCGTAGCCGAAACACGAGGGCGGCGGCGAGCATGTGGGGTAGGTCCCAGTTGGTGGTGTGGGGTGCGGCGATGATCACCGCCTTGGGGTGCTGCGGCGGATCCCCCACCGTCTCCCATCCGAACACCCACATCCACAGGCGAGCGACCCAGTACATGAACCATCCCGTGGGCGGTCCGGGATGGGCGAGTTCCGACGACTGCATGGCTACAACCCGAGCCCGAAGCGGGCGATGAGTTCGTTCATCACTTCATGTGTGCCGCCGCCGATCGGCAGCAGCCGAGCGTCGCGGGCGAAACGCTCCACGACGGTCTCGCGCATGTAGCCCATGCCGCCGAAGATCTGCACGGCCTCGTAGCAGACCCGTTGGGCCACGTCCGAGGCATGGTTCTTCGCCATGGCGACCCGGTCGAGCACCGGCTGTCCCCGCCGCATGCGGTCGGCGACGTCGTAGGTGAGTGCCCGGCAGCTGGCGACGTCGGTGGCCATGGTGGCGAGCTTGTGTCGGATCACCTGGCGCTTCGCAAGGGGGCGCCCGAAGGTCTCGCGGCTCCGCGCATACGCCACCGCCTCCTCGAGGGACACGCTCGCGAGGGCCAGGCCGTTGACGGCGAGCATCATGCGCTCGCTCTCGAAGTTGCGCATCAGCGCGACGAAGCCGCTGCCCTCAGCGCCGAGTCGCTGGTCCATGGGCACAATCACGTCGTCGAAGAACAGCTCTGCGGTGTCGCTTGCCCACCAGCCCGTCTTCTTGAGCGGGGCACCCGTGGTGAAGCCCTTCGTCCCGCGCTCCACCACGAAGAACGTGAGCCCTCCGTGGGGGTCGTCCGAGGTGCGGGCCAAGACCGTCACCAGATCCGCCCGCGCCCCGCTCGTGATGAACGTCTTCGACCCCGACAACACGTAGTGCTCGCCGTCCCGTCGGGCACGGGTGGTGATGCCGGCGACGTCGCTGCCCGTGCCGGGCTCGGTGATCGCCAGGGCCGCGATGCGCTCGCCAGCGAGGACCGGCGGCACGAAGCGCTCCTGCTGCGCGGGCGTGCCCAGGGTGAGGATGGGCGGAAGGGCGATCGCGAGGGAGCCCGTGAGCCCCACCACGGTGCCGGTGGAGCCCCCACGCTGCAGCGCCTCGCCGGCCACCACGGCATGGAGCACGTCGCCGCCGCCTCCCCCCAGCTCCTCGGGGAAGGCCGGGGCGAGGACGCCAGCTTCGGCAGCCGTTTTGTAGATGCTCCGCGGGAAGCTTCCGGCCTCCTCCCACTCCAGCGCATGGGGCGCGATGTGCTGCTCGGCAAACGCGCGGCACACGTCCCGGAACTGTCGATGGCTGTCGTCGAAACGGGGGTCGTCGGCGAGGGGGTCGGTAGGGAACACGGCGGGCTCCTGGCTGCGGCCTGCCACGATACAGGGGGCCATGCGGCTGGAGAAGGACCTTGCCAAGCGGAGCGGTTGCTCCCGGAAGCAGGCGCGATCGTGGATTCGCCGGGGAAGGGTGGCGGTCGATGGACTCGTGGTCCGCGATCCCTCCACCCAGACGGCGCCCGGCGCCGAGCTGGCCCTCGATGGAGAGGCGCTCGTGCCTCCGCCGGTCGCGGTGGCCTTCCACAAGCCCGAGGGCGTGCAGTGCACCGTCGGCGACCCGCTCGGTCGCACCTCTCTCCAGGAGACCGCCGCCCCGTTGCTCGCCATGGGGCTCCACCCTGTCGGCCGCCTCGACGCCGACAGCGAGGGGTTGCTGCTGTTCCTCGCCGACGGTCAGCTCACCCAGCGACTGCTGCACCCCAAGCATGGGGTGGAGAAGGAGTACGACGCCACCGTTCGAGGGCCCATCCCCGAAGATCTCGACGAGCAGTTGTCCGCTGGGGTGGCGACGGCCCTCGGCGTGTTTCGGGCTCGCCTGGTGGATGTGGCCTCCCACGGCGATGGAGGGGTCGTGACCCTCGCGGTCACCGAAGGCAAGCATCGAATGGTGCGTCGCATGCTGGCCAACCTCGGCCTTCCCGTCCAGCGCCTCGTGCGGCGCCGGCTGGGGGCGGTGGAGCTCGGCGAACTGCCGGAGGGTTCCTGGAGGCCCCTTTCCCCCCAAGAGCTCGCTGACCTCGTCGGATCCTGAGGCGCTGCAGGGGCGCGGAACACGGTAGGATGGCGGGCTTCGCACGATCCACAGAGGCCCTGCATGAACAAGATTCCCGAAAAAGCCTACAAGAACCTCAAGTTCCTCAACTCGCCTGCGGCGCGGCCCATCCGCATCCTCTGCGAGTACGAAGAGACGCGCCAGCGCTTCGCGCAGCAGCGGATCCACCACACGCTGGTGTTCTTTGGCTCCGCACGTACCCGCTCCAGCGACGACGCAAAGGCCCTGCTGCACAGTGCCCAACACGCCCTTGCGGCACACCCGGAGAGCCCGGAAGTCCAGGCGCAAGTCAGCATGGCCGAGAAGGCCGTGAAGATGTCTCGCTACTACGACGAGGCCCGGCAGCTGGCTGAGCGCATCACCGAGTGGTCGATGGGCCGAGAGTCCGGGCGCCAGTTCGTCATCACGAGCGGTGGCGGCCCTGGCATCATGGAGGCCGCCAACCGTGGCGCGAACGACGTCGAGGGAGGCCGCAGCATCGGCCTCGGCATCTCGCTTCCATTCGAGCAGGGCGTGAACGAGTACGTCACCGACGAACTCGCCTTCGAGTTCCACTACTTCTTCACCCGCAAGTACTGGTTCCTGTACCTGTGCAAGGCCCTGGTGATCTTCCCGGGTGGCTTCGGCACGATGGACGAGCTGTTCGAGACGCTCACGCTGGTTCAGACCGGCAAGGTCCGCAAAGACCTGCCGATCGTCCTGTACGGAAGCGACTACTGGAACAAGGTGATCAACATTCCCGCCATGGCTGAGTTCGGCACCATCTCCGCCGCCGACATCGACCTCATCCACGTGTCGGACTCCGTCGAGGACGCGTTCCAGCACCTCAAGGCCCGCCTCGAGGGCAACGACCCGACCGGCTGATGTAGGGCAGGTGTCCAGGGGGTCGACCTCCTCGGACATCCGATGACGTGCCGCAACGAACGAGGATTGGCGTAGGGTCGTCCTCCCCATAGATGGACGTACGCCAGGAGGGTTCGTGGATTCCGTGAGCAACGCCCGCATTCTCATCGTCGAAGACGACCCCACCATCGCGTCGGGTCTCGTGAGCGCTCTGCGCAACGAGCGCTTCGATGTGACCCACGTAGACAACGGTGAGGCAGCCCTCGACGCCGTGCGCGAGGTCACACCGAACCTGCTCCTCTGCGACATCATGCTGCCCGGCATCGATGGCCTGCAGGTGATGCGCACGGTCAAGCAGGATTTCCCTGGGGTCCCGGTCATCATGCTCACAGCGAAGTCGGACGAGATCGACCGCGTCATGGGCCTGGAGATGGGGGCAGACGACTACGTCACCAAGCCGTTCAGCGTACGAGAGGTGGTGGCCCGCATCAAGGCCCGTCTCCGCGACAGCCGCACCGAGCCGCGCACCCCGGACACGTTCACTTTCGGCGACGTGAAGGTCGATTTGCGTCGGCGGGTCTTGGAGAAAGGGGGCAAGGAGTCCCACCTCACCACCCACGAAGCCGGCACGCTGGCCTACCTCATCACCCATCGGGGCCGCGACGTGTCCCGCGATGAGCTCCTCGAGCAGGTGTGGGGCTACTCCGCCGCCTACCAGACCCGAACGGTCGACAACCAGATCTTGAAGCTGCGCAAGAAGATCGAAGACGTGCCCAACCAGCCGCGGCACATCCTGACGGTGCACGGAACGGGCTACCGCTTCGAGCCCTGAGATCAGGCCGCCGCGGGACCTGCCACATCCGGCTGTGTGAAAGCACACATTTTCCGACCGACGTGCCCGTGACGGTCGTGCGGATCGGTGGCACGGCCCGTGCATTCGACCTCCCCAGGAGGTGCGGTGGCGGAACCACCCATCGATGACCTGACCCGAACGCTGGGCCGCTCGTTCGCCTTGGTGGTCGCTGTCGTGTGCGTTGGGGTCGTCGGGTACCTCATCATCGGCTGGCCCGAGTACGGGGTCCTCGACGCGGTCTACATGACCATCATCACCCTCACCACTGTGGGCTACGGCGAGATCATCGATCTGTCGGCGAGCCCCGGCGGGCGGGTCTTCACCGTGCTCCTCTTGGTGTCCGGGGTCGGGTCGTTCCTGAACTTCGTGTCTGCCCTGACCGCCTTCTGGGTGGACGGGCAGGCCCATCATCTGCTGTGGAGGAATCGCATGTCGCGGCAGCTCGTCCAGCTCTCGGACCACATTGTCGTGTGTGGGGCGGGGGACACCGGCATCTGGGTGTGTCGAGAGCTCCTCGACACCAAGCGTCCTTTCGCGGTCATCGAAGCCAACGCCGAGCGGGCCCATCGCCTGCGCAGGGAGCTGGGCGTGGAAGTGCCCACCGTGATCGGCGATGCCACCGACGACGACGTGCTGATCCGAGCGGGGGTCGAGCGGGCGGAGTCGGTGGTCTGTTGCGTGAGCAACGACAAGGACAACCTGATCGTGGCGTTGTCCGCCCGTATCCTCACGGGAGACGCCCGCATCATCTGCCGCTGCGTCGACGAGTCGATGGCGCCGAAGATCCGACGGGCGGGGGCCGATCAGGTGGTCTCCCCAAACCGCATTGGGGGGCTGCGCATGGTGTCGGAGGCCATCCGTCCCGCCGCGGTGGTCTACCTGGACCGCATGCTCAGGGACCGAGACGCCGGCATGCGGGTGGAGTCGGCCCGGATCGAGGCGGGGTCCACCCTCGACGGCCAGACGGTGGGTGCGCTGCGAAGGCACGGCACCGGCTTGCAGCTCCTGGCCCTACGGAGGGCGGACGACCGGTGGGAAGACGCCCCGCCAGATGACGCGTCTCTCCAGGTGAACGACCAGCTCGTGTACACCGGTGGGCCCGTGGTTCGGAAGGCCGTCGAGCGCCTGGTGCGGGGGGGCTGACCATGCATCACGGACCGGAACTCGTCATCGTCGCCACGGTGTGCGCAGTCCTCCTGCTCGGGTTGGCCACCAAGGTGGTCAGTCGCCTCGCCGGGCTGCCCTACACGGTGCTGGTGCTGCTGACGGGGCTCCTTGTGGGGCTCGCGCTGCCCCCTCAGGACCTTGTGGCGACCGGGGAGCAGGTGTCTCCGGACCTCATCCTCTTCGTGTTCCTCCCCGTGCTGGTCTTCGAGTCCGCCTTCTCCATGCAGCTGCACCGCGTGCGTCGAAACCTCGGGGCCGTCCTCTGGCTCGCGGGGCCCGCCATGGTGGCCAGCACGTTCGGAGTCGCTGCCTGGATGGTGTTCGTCACCCAAGGGTCGTGGGGCTGGGGGTGGGTGCCCGCGCTGGTGTTCGGGGCGCTGATCAGCGCGACGGACCCGGTGGCGGTCGTGGCTCTGTTGCGAGAGCTGGGGGCTCCGAAGCGGCTCGCGGTGCTGATCGAAGGCGAGTCGCTGTTCAACGATGGCACCTCCATCGTGGTGTTCTCGCTGCTGCTCGGCGTTCTGGCGGGCCATGGCGACATCGGCCCCATCGACACCGTGGCCCGCTTCGTGGTCGTCGCCGGTGGAGGTGTGCTCGTGGGCGGGGGCCTGGCGATGGCCACCAGCCAGTGGCTGCAGCGCACGTTCAACCAGCCCGTGGTCGAGATCACCCTCACCTTGGCACTGGCCTACTTGTCCATGGTCGTGGCGGAGAGCCTGCATGTGTCTGGGGTGATGGCGGTGGTCGTCGCGGGGCTGTGGATGAGCGGGCCGGGCCGCGTCCACATCAGCCCAGAGGTCGGCCACTTCTTGCATCGATTCTGGCAAGTTCTGGCGTCGATCGCCAACACGCTGATCTTCTTCCTCGTGGGGCTTGTCGTCGCCGAGTCCATCGGCCACGTCGGCGTGGACGAGCTGTTGGTGGTGGCCTCGGCCTTTGTTGGGATCGTCGTCCTCCGTGGTGGGCTGGTGGCCGCATCCCGACCGGTCATGAGTTGGCTCTCGGGGCCCATCTCGGCCGGCGAGGGCGTGGTGATGGCCTGGGGAGGTCTTCGAGGAGCGGTCTCCTTGGCGTTGGCGCTCATGGTGGCGCAAGAGCACAGCATCCCCGAGCAGCTCCGGGAACAGATCCTTCTCGTGACCGCGGGGGTCGTGCTGGGGACCCTATGCATCAACGGCACCACCATTGGGTGGCTGCTGGGGCGCCTGGGGTTCGCGGAGGCCCCGCCAGGGGATCGACTCGCCCAAGCCGCCACGCGCACCGCCATCCTCGACGCCGTCGCAGCCGACCTCGCGACGGCACGGGCCACCCAAGACATGCGCACCGTGAACTGGAAGCGGGTCGAGGAGGAGCTCGTGGCGCGTCGTGGAGAGGTGGAGCGAGTGCAGCGGCAGGCTGAGTCCGAGCTGGCCAGCGGCACCGATGCACGGGTCGTGGGGGCGTGGCGACAGGCGCTCCGGATGGAGCGTACGGCGGTGTGGGATGCGTTCGCCCGCGGCACGCTGTCTGCCACCGCCGTTCAGATCCTCGATGCCAACATCGACGCTCGGCAACATGCCGTCGAACACGGCGACCTCGACGCCCTCTCGACCGGGAGAGGAGAACAGCTACCGGGATGGCGCGGGGCCGTGGAGCGATGGCTCAACGCCCCAGGCCGAACGTTCGGCACGCTCCGTTTTCGGCTGCTCGAGCTTCGGTATGAGCTCGCTAGGGGGCGGCGTGTCTCGGCCTCCACGGTGATCGACGCCCTGGAACGCCGGGAGATCGATGCCGAGGAACTCCGTGACGCCTACGTGGGCCGCCGCCAGCTGGCGACCCGACTGCTGGAGGACATGCGGGCCAACCTGCCGGAGGTCACCGAGGCCTTGGAGACACGCGTCGCCCGACGGATCAGCCTGAACTTGGAGCGCGAGGCCGTCGCCCGGCTGGAAGCCCAAGGCGCCTTGGATCCCGACAGCGCGACGCGGGCACGTTCGTCCATTGAGGAGCGCATGAAGCAGGTGGCATCGGCCCCCCGTGCGGTGGCCCTGCCTGAAACCCCTGAGCTGTGTCGCGGAGCCCCGCTGTTCGCGGGCGTGGACGAGGAGAGCATCCAGAGGATCGCGACGCTGACGACCGAGAAGGCGCTGGCGCCCGACGAGGTGCTCTTCGAGCAAGGAACCACAGGGGGGAATCTATTCATTCTGGCCCGCGGGGCCGTGGCGGTGCTCCGGGAAGACGACGGGGAGACCTTGCTCCTCGATGTACTCGGGAGCGGGGACGTGATGGGGGAGATGGAGTTGCTCACGGGCGAACCTCGCACCGCCACCATCCGAGCCATGACCACCTGCATCGTGGGCGAGATCGACCGCAAGGGCTTCGAGGAGCTCATGGCCGAAGTGCCGGCCGTGGCCGAGCGGGTGCGAAGAGCGTTCGCACAGCGACGGTTCGACAACCACGTGCGCCGCCTTCCGGCGTTTGCATCCATGGGGCACAGCGAGCGCGTCGAGTGGTTCGAGCGCGGGCAGCTGCGGTCCCTGTGCGATGGGGAGAGCTGCGCGATCGAGGGCTTGGTCTTCGTGGTCAACGGTGCACTCCAGGGATGGTCGCGGCACCAGGGGCCGGCGCTCGTGCGTCCCGAGGGGGAGGATCAGCTCACGTCCGTGGGGGCGACGACGGTGGTGGAACTCCCCCGCGGACCGGCAGATGCACCGCTCGGAGACCCGCCGCCCGGGCGTGGCCCGGACTCCCGCGTTACCGCAGCTGGCCTCTGATGGGGCGTCGCCAAGCGGTAAGGCACCGGTTTTTGGATCCGGCATTCGCAGGTTCGAATCCTGCCGCCCCAACACCCTCTCCAACGAGGCGCGCGACTGCCGACGGCGTGCTTCGACAGTGCTAGCGAAGCTCGGCGGTTGGGAGCGATGATGCAGGCGGAGATGTTGGTCTTCACGGGGTCATCGAACCCCGCTGTGGCCCAGAAAGTGTGCCAGCGACTCGGGCAGCCGATGTCGGACGCAACCATCGGTCGCTTCTCCGACGGCGAGACGCGCGTCGAGATCAACGCCAATGTGCGGGGTCGCGATGTGTTCTTGGTGCAGAGCACCTGCGCGCCGACCAACGACAACCTCATGGAGCTGCTCATCATGGCCGAGGCAGCCCGGCGGGCCTCGGCCGGACGCATCACGGCCGTGATCCCGTACTTCGGCTACGCGCGGCAAGACCGAAAGGTGCAGCCCCGTGCCCCCATCACCGCGAAGCTCGTGGCGAGCCTCATCCAGACGGCGGGCATCGAGCGCGTCCTCACCATGGATCTGCACGCAGGACAGATCCAAGGGTTCTTCGACGTGCCGGTCGACAACCTGTACGCCCAGCCCATCCTGTACCAGTACATGCGGGACAACTTGGTCACCTCCGATCCGAGCAAGACCGTGGTGGTGTCTCCGGATGCGGGCGGAGTCGAGCGGGCACGGAGCTACGCCAAGCGCCTCAACACAGGGCTGGCCATCATCGACAAGCGGCGCAGCGGCCCCAACGAGTCCGAGGTCATGCACATCGTCGGCGACGTGAAGGACAAGGTGGCGGTGGTCATCGACGACATGGTCGACACCGCCGGCACCCTCACCAAGGGTGGCGAGGCCGTACGCGCTGCGGGTGCCTCCCGCATCTACGCGATGGCGACCCACCCGGTCCTGTCGGGCCCGGCGGTCGAGCGAATCAAGGCCTCGTCCTTCGATCGCGTCATCGTCACCGACACGATCCCGCTGCCTCCCAGCGCGATGAAGGAAGAGAAAATCCAGGTGTTGTCCGTGGGCGGCTTGTTCGCAGAGGCGATCCGAGCCATTCACTTCAACGACTCGATCTCTCGGCTCTTCCTGCCCGACAACGAGGCCTAGCCGAAGCTCATGCGCTTCACTGTCCTTGGCAGTGGCACCAGCGTGCCCGATCCAGACCGTGGGCCGGCCGGCTTCCTCGTGGAGGTCGGGGCGCAGGCCTGGCTCGTCGATGGAGGCTCTGGGACGCTGCAGCGCTGTGCTCGGGCCGGCGTGGATCCACGACGCCTCGATGGCGGCTTCTACAGCCACCATCACCCCGACCATTGCGCCGATCTCGTGCCGCTGCTGTTCGCGATGCGGGTAGGGCCCGAGCCACGGACCACGGATTACCCGATCGTCGCTGGGGCGGGCTTTCTTGCGTTCTTCGAGGGACTGCAAGGCGTGTATGGCAAGTGGATCGAGCCCGGCAAGCAGCACGTTCGCATCCAAGAGTTGTCCCTCGAGGGGCCCAGTGTCGTGGACTGCGGTCCTCTTCGGGTGCGCACGCGCCCGGCCCAGCACACGGCGGGCGCCCTGCATCTGCGCTTCGAAGCGGACGGCGCGTCGGTCGTGTTCAGTGGCGACACGGCAGCCAGCGACGAGCTGGCGGTCTTGGCCCGCGGCGCAGACCTTCTCGTCTGCGAGTGCGCGGGCTCGGACGAGGAGCCCATCGCCGGCCACTTGTGCCCGTCGGAGGTGGCCGCCATCGTGTCGGCGGCTCGGCCCGCGCGTGTGTGGCTCACGCACCTGTATCCCCACGTCGACCCCCGGCAGGCCGTGGCCACGGTGGCACAGACCGGTGTGCCGGTGGTGCACGCCCATGATGGCTTGAGCTACGCCAGCCCCAGCCAGTCCGCGATCTCCACCGACAACGCGTCCACCAAAGCGCGAACGGCGTCATCGAAGGTCGGGTAGCGGCTCAGCGTGGCGGTGAAGACCCGCAGGCCGGTGGGGGGATCCACGCGGTCGGGGTCCTGACCGGGATCCCCGTCGAGGAGCGCCACCACCGTGGGCGGCAGGGGTGGGCTCGAGGTGCGGAGCTCGTGCAGATCGGGCCGCTCGACGAGGGTGATCGGCACGTCGGAGAGCACCTGCGCGAGGGCCGACGGCAGCTGGCCGACCGCCTCCTTCAGGGCGGTGATCAGCACCGATGGCTCGAGCTCCATGGGGGCCGGGTAGAGCTCCGGGTCGAGGACCCGTGCGGCCTCGAAGGAGACGGTCGCGCGCGCTGCGTCGGCGTCGTGTCCGCGAAGCTCGTACAGCATGCCCAGAGTGAAGTGGGCGTCGGCATGGTCTGGCGCCCGGCGAACCACCTCGCGCAAGTGCACCACGGCGTCGGCGAGGTCGCAGGTCTCGAAGCTGGCCAGGCCTAGGCGGTACAGCAGGTCGACCGACGGCTCCATCTCCCCGAGACGGACGCATGCCCGGAAGGTCGGAAGCGCCAGCTCTGCGTCGCCCATGCCGAGCAAGGCTTCTCCGAGCATGAACAGCACCTCGGGGTGGTTCGGCTGGGAGTCGAGGAACTCCTCGGCCTCCAAGATGCTCTCGTCGAGGCGGCCGTCGGCGAGGGCAGAGCGGATGCCGTCGAGTCGCATGTGTTCCCGGAGGTCCGGAGCGATCGACCAACCGCCGACGGGGACGTCGTCGTCCATGCAAGCTCCCTTTGGCCGATGCGAGACGCCGTCGCGGCAACCCGTGAGGGCCGAGGCCTCATGGCGCCGGCTCTCGTCGGGTGTACCGCTCTCGGAATCAGCTGCCGAACATCGCCATGATCTTGGCCATGCAGCCTTGGTTCTGCTCCAGCTGGGCGCTGTCGACGATCTCCGACTGGGCGGTCCGCTGTGCGGCCTGGGCCTGAGCCTCTGCATCGGAGGGCAAACCACCGCGCAGGGCGATGGCGAAGTGGGCGAACTCGGCGATGTCGCGACACAAGTCGATGTCGCTGATCATCCAGTGCTCGAAGCTCACTTCCTCGTCGGGGCTCTCCATCTTCCCGGACTCGTAGAGGGGGAGGGGGGCACGGTCGAGGACGGGCTTGTCGGGTGTGACGTCGAACGGCACGCCCAGGTTGTTCTTCATCCAGGCCTTGACCAGGTACCGCGCCTTCAGGATGCCGAGCGGGTTGCCGCCGAGGGGCGCTGCGAGGGCATCGACCTCGTCGCTGGAGGAGCCATGACGGTACGCCACCTCCAGGAGCTTGACCTCCTGGGGCAGGGCGCTGCGGGCCTTCACCAACAGGGCCTTGGGCTGCTGGTTGCCGGTGTAGGCGTTGGGCTCATCGCCGTCCGTGATGCGGCCTCCTCCCCCAGCGGAGAGAAGCTTGCTGACGACGCCGTGGGCCCACGGGACCAGCTCGCGGGACTCGGTGATCTCGACCACACCCTCGCCGAATTTGGCGCACGCCTGCTCGCAAGCGGGCGCTCCGCCGGCCTCTCCGAGCCGGGACGTGGCGATGGCGTAGTACCAGTCGGCAAAGCGCTGGGCCATGATCTGGCCGGCCTGACTGTCGCCGGCACGCCACTCGCGGAACAGCACCTTCGTGGTCCGCGTGTCGGTCTCACTCATCTCGGGGCTCCCTTCGCACGGGCGTGCGATGTCGGCGGTCGGAGGGGTTGCCTCCGACGGAAGAAGCGAGGGGCACGCGCAGGGGGGCGTCGTGACCCTGGGAATTCGCGGGGATGGTAATGGCCGGGGGGCTGCCGTGGCAACCCGCTAGGTGACGGTGGTGTGTCATTCGGCAGCGGGCGGGGCGGAGGGGGCGTCGTGCCCGTCGTCCGATGGGTCGGGGTGGGGTGCATCTGCCGGGCGCGCCCGGACGGTGCTGACGACCCGTCCGTGAAGCCAAGCAAAGCGTGCGTCGACCCAGAATGGCCCCTCTCCCTTGGTGAGATGCATGGTCACGTCGGCGCGCCCTTGGAGGTCGAGGTCCACGCTGGCCTCGTGGAAGCCGATGTACCGCTGCACATAGGGGTCGAGGGCCTTGTAGATAGACTCCTTGAGCGAGAACGAGAGCATCAGGGCGATCCAGCGGCGCTCGTCGGGAAGGTGGGCGATGCGCTCCACCTCTTCGGGCCTGAGGATGCTGTCTTGGATGGACAGCCGCATGGGGCGGTAGTCCTCGATGTCGACTCCGAGGCTGCCGTCGTTGGGGCGCGCTGCCATGCCCACGGCCAGATTGCGCTTGTGGGACACGGAGCCCACGAGGCGGTCGCCCACGATGGGGGCCCCGCGCGGCGTCGACAGGATGGCCGGCGGCTGTTCGCCGAGCTGTTCGCAGGCACGACGCAGAGCGAGGCGCCCCCCCACGAACTGCCCCTGGCGGTAGCCGCGGTGCTCGCGCGCAAGCTCGGCTTCCGCCGGATGCAAACGCTCGAGGACCTCGGCGGGAACCGGGTCGGGGGAGTCGGGAATGTGGAAGGCGACGAGCACGCCATGAGGGCCGGCGTGCTGGAATGCGAGACGGAAGGATTCCAAGACGGCCCATCCTAACCCACAGCGATGCGACGGCGGGAACCCGTCGAGACCCGCTGCACTGCAGCGCTTGGGCCCGTTGACCGATGGGGTGGGGGTGGGTCGTTTTCACGGCGGTCGCTTGACCTGGCGGCGCTTCGGACCTAAGACCGCGGCCAGATCGGAGTCAGCGTGGGCAAGCGCCTCGTCATTACAGAGAAACCCAGCGTGGCGAAAGACATCGCCAAGGCCATCGGGGGATTCGTCGACGAAGGCGAATACCTCGAGAACGAGGACTACGTCGTGACGTGGGCCGTGGGCCACTTGCTGAAGCTGGCTGAGCCCAAGGAGTATGGCTTCAAGTCCTTCTCCTTGAAGCTCCTGCCCATGCTTCCCGAGAGCTGGGTGATCTTGCCTCGAACGGGCAAGAAGGGTCGCCTCGACCAGATCAAGAAGCTCGGCAAGCGCAAAGACGTCGAGGGCGTGATCAACGCCTGTGATGCTGGGCGCGAGGGTGAGCTCATCTACCGGCGCATCGCCGAGTTCACCGGCCTGGAGAAGCATCCTCAGCAACGCCTGTGGCTGAGCAGCATGACCAAGACGGCCATCTGCACGGCCTTCGACGAGCTGCGCCCCGGCAAGGAGCTCGACACCCTCGCCGACGCCGCCTGGCTTCGCTCGGTGGGCGACTGGCTCGTCGGGATGAACGCATCCCGTGCCATCACCCAGAAGCTCGGCCGCTCCGAGGGCATGTGGTCCGCCGGTCGGGTTCAGACGCCGACCCTGGCGCTCCTGGTGTTCCGCGAGCGCGAGATCCTCGCCCATACGCCGCGTCCCTACTGGGAGCTCACGGCCACCTTCCACCACGGGGAAGGCGAGGTCGAGCAAGAATGGACCGGCGTGTGGTGGGATCCCGCCCGCAGCGGCCCGACCCGCGACGAGAAGGCCACGCGCCTGTTCGACCGCGCCGAGGTCGACGCCCTGATGAAGGGCCTTGCCGACGTGAAGATTGGGTCGGCGAACGAGAAGCGCAAGCAGAGCAAGCAGAAGCCACCTTTGCTCTACGACCTCACCAGCCTCCAGCGCGAGGCGAACAAGCGGTTCAGCTTGCCCGCAAAGCGCACCCTCGAGGCGGCCCAGCGGCTGTACGAGAAGCACAAGCTCACCACCTACCCGCGGACCGACTCCCGCTACCTGCCCGAAGACTACGGTCCCGTCGTGGATCAGGTCCTCGACTGGGTGGAAGCCATGAGCGGCCTCGACGGTCTCGACGACCTGCCGGCCGTGGCGAGCAAGGTGAAGGCCGCGGGGCCCCAGAACCTGCAGATCCTTCTCGACTCCAAGAAGGTCAGCGATCACTTCGCGATCGTGCCCACTGGAAATCCCATCGAGACGACGCTGTCGGAGCTCGACCTGAAGGTGTTCAGCCTCATCGTCCGGCAGTTCCTCGCCGCACTGATGGGTCCGGCCACCTGGGCGACGGTCGAACGCATCGTCGACATCGCGGTGGACCAAGAGGGAGCCACATCGCCCGCTCGGTTCCGCACCACGGCCCGCAGCCTGGAGCTTCCTGGCTTCCTAGAGGCTCTGGGCGTGGAGCAGGGCAAGGGGACCCACCTGCCCGCCCTCGTGGCAGGCCAGAACGACGTCCAGGGCGTGCAAGTCGCCCACCAGGGCACCACGGAAGAAGCCAAGCAGACCCGTCCTCCCGGACGGTACTCGGAAGCCCAGCTGCTCCGCATGATGGAGACGGCTGGGGAGCGCGTCGACGATGAAGAGCTCTCCGAGGCGATGAAGGACAGCGGCCTCGGCACGCCGGCCACCCGCGCCGACACCATCGAGACGCTGTGCAGTGAACGGCGCCAGTATGCGCGTCGTATCGAAGGAAAGCTCTCGCCGACCACCAAGGCGATGCGGCTGATCGATGTGCTGGAGCGCGCCCACGCCGCCCAGCTCGCAGCGCCCAAGCTCACCGGCGAATGGGAGCACAAGCTCGCGGAAGTCGAGAAGGGCCAGCTGTCCCGCAGCGACGTCTACTCGGCCCTCGTCGACATGACGACGGACCTCACTCGGCACCTCGTGGACTTCGAGTACAAGGACTTGTACGCGAGCGAGGATTCCCTGGGCATCTGCCCCGAGTGTGGCGGCACCGTGTGGGAAGGCACCCGGGGCTACATCTGCGAGAACAACAAGACCAAAGACGAGGGCTGCCGGTTCATCCTCTGGAAGGACCGGATGGGGCGGTACATCGACCGCCGATCCGCGAAGGAACTCATCTCGAACGGCAAGCTCGGCCCCATCGACTACTTCGTGGACACCGCCGGCCGCCGCTACCTGAGTGGCACCATCACCCTGCAGCCCGATCCCGAGAAGGGCTGGGTGATGAAGACCGAGTTTGGGGACGCACCGGAAGAGTCCGACGTCGCCGAGGTCGTGGAGGGCGACGCGTTCGACTGCCCTTGCGGCGAGGGCGAGCCCCACAAGGTGGTGCGAACCAACGTGCGGTGGGCCTGTTCGCGGATGATGAGCGGCGAGCAACGCCGAGGCCCTGTGCTGCCGAGGGCGGTGTGCAAGCGGCCCATGTCCGATGAAGAGGCCGCTGCCTACTTCTCAGAAGCAGCACGGACCGAGGTCCTCGACAAGTTCACGTCCAAGAAGGGCCGGCCTTTCCGCGGTCTCCTGTTCCGCAAGCCCACGGGCCGTCATGGCTTCGAGTTCCCTCCCCGGAAGAAGAAGGGAGAGGACGGCGACGCGAAGACGCCCGCGGCGAAGAAGACCGCGGCGAAGAAGACCGCGGCGAAGAAGCCCGCGGCGAAGAAGCCCGCGGCCAAGAAGACCGCGGCGAAGAAGCCCGCGGCGAAGAAGCCCGCGGCGAAGAAGCCCGCGGCGAAGAAGCCCGCGGCCAAGCGTACTCCGAAGGCCGAAGAGGCTCCGAAGGCTCCCGTGAAGCGCGGTGCTGCCCGCTTCGTCATCGCCGCACAGGCCGCGAAGGCCGCCCGCGAGAAGGAGAAGGGCTGATCCGCGTCCGCCGGCGCTGGCAGTCCACCTTCCCGCTGACGGCGTTGCTGCTGGCTGGTGCGATGGCGGGCTGCGGCCCGGAGGACGAGGGCTCCCCCTGCGGGGACGTGCTCACCTGTGACGCCGGTGAGTTTTGCCTGGTGATCTTTCCCGCGGAGGGCGAGTACGGCGATCAGTCCTATGCCTGCAAGCCTCTGCCCGCGGGCTGCGAGAGCTTCGACGAGATGTGCAGCGCCGACCCGCCGTGTGGCGACGACTGGGCCGAGACCTACTGCGACCCCGAGCCCCTCGCGGTGGGCTGCGCCGTGTTCGGTGACGTCGAAGAGGCCGTCTGCGAGCAGTAGCTAGCCGCGAAGGCTCAGCGCCTCGCGGACCTGATCTGCTCGGGACGGAGACACGGCCTCCAGGGAGGGCAACAGCCCGCGGGCCCGGCCCCAGCTCCGCTTTGCGTCGTCGTCGCGGCGGGCTGCGGCGTGCACGTCGCCGAGACGCAAGTGGGCCAATGCGAGGCCTCTGAGCTGCGATGGGGTGGCGGACACGATCTGCTCTCCCACGGTCACCGCCTCCTCGGCCCAGCCGAGGGCGCGGTCGGAGTCGCCGTCGTCGAGGGCTTGCTGGGCGCCTTGTCCAAGGGCCACCGCGAGCCGCTCGGCCCATCGGGCGTTGGCGGGATCGTCGGCGAGGAGCCGTCGGCGCTGTGCGATGGCCAGCTCCACTTCCCGCCGTGCGCCCTCGCGATCGCCTCGTCGCCAACGCACTTCCGCGAGCTGGGTGCGGGCCACGCTCTCCTCCACGGTGTGGACTGGGAGGTCCGCGCGCGCGGCCACGTCGGCGGCGGTCGCCACGGCCTCCATCCAGGCTTGCTCTGCCTCGCGGAGGTGGAGCTGGCGAGCCAAGACCCGGGCGAGGCGACCCCAGGCGAGCCCGAGCTGCCGGCGATGACGCGGCGCGTCGACCGCCTCCACGATGCGGCGTCGGAGGGCCAGGGCCTCCCGGCACGCGGCTTCTGCGGCGCGCAGGTCCTCGGGGCCCTTCGCGAGGGCCACCCGCGCGTCGGCCATCAGGGAGTGGGCGAGGGCTCGCTCGGCGAGGTTCTCGGGGTCATCGGACCACTGGGCGAGCTCGACCCGCAGCGCCAGGGCATCCTCCAGGTCGGGTCGGGCTCGGGCGGGATCGGGGCCCTCCAGAAGCAGCTGTCCCCGAAGGGACAGAGCGCGAGCCAGCTCCCGTCGCCGCTGCGGGCCGTCGTCGCCGTGAAGCGCCGTGAGGCGTCGGCGGAGGCTGACGGCTTCGTCGAGATCGTCGAGGGCCGTCGCTCGGTCCCCCAGCTCGCGGCGGGACCGAGCGGCGAGCTCCAGCGCGGTGGCGCGGCGTCTGTCGTCGTCGGGTCCTGCCACGGCGCCTGGCACGGGGGACAGCGCCCGCTCGGCGAGCTCGAGGGTCTCGCTGGCCCAGCCCTGTGACCATGTGGCCGCAGCCGTCCGCAGCGTGGCGTCGACCGCGGAGAGCGGGTCGCGGAGGGCATCGGCGACATCAGGAAAGGGGAGAGCGTGGGTACCCACGGGCGGCAGGGGCGAGTCGAGGTCCACCGCGATGCTCGGGCTTGGCTCGCCGGGCTCCACGCCGATCCACAGGCCCTCCGGTTGGGGGCGCACGACGAGACGTGGCAGCTCCGCGGTCACCCTCGCCAACAGGCGGTCCCGGTCGGCCACCACCTGGGTCTGCACGCATGCGTGCCAAGGGTCGGTCCGCATGCGCTGTTGGAACGCCAGTCGCCGCATGACCACATCGATGCGCCGATCGACGGGCGGCACCGTGGGCGTTGGGGGCGCCGCTCCGGGAAGGTCGAGCACCAGCGCACGGACGGACCACAGGTCGGGGGCCGCCATGGGCACGCGGGACCGGTATGCGGTGGGCAAGGCCACCAGCAGCCCTCCACGAAGATGGTCGAGGAGCGGCTGCCGTCGCTCGTTGGCCCGCATCAGGAACCAGTCGCTCGCTTCCCACCACGGGCCGGGCGGCTCTCCCTCCGCTGGGGGTGCCTCATCAAAGCAAGCCACCACCCAGGTCAGGGAGGCCTGCGGTCCCTCGAGGAGGCGAGGCACCCCCTCGCGCAGTTGCTGAGGGGTCGTGGGGCGCACCGTGCGAGCGCCGGCGTGCCCTCCGGCCGCCTGGGCCGCCAGGGACCGCACGGCACCCTCGTGGTCTGCGAACACGAACCCGAGCCACGACCCCTCCGCCCATTCGAGGTGCGCGGCGAGGGTCTCGGCCGGGGGGAGGCCTGTCACGTGCTCTGGGCCACCAGCCGGTCCACCTCATCGCGCAGCAAGGGGTGCACGTCGTACCACTCCTCCAGGCTGCGGTAGCCGAGAATCATGTGGGTGTCGAAGAAGCGAGACAGTTGGTACAAGCTCTTGTTCGGGCCCGCTTGGTGGACGTCCAGCCCAGTGCGTTGGCTCCCTTGCACCTCGGCGAGCCACATCGCGTCGGCGCGGGGCAGCGGCAGGTAGGAGCTGCGAACCTCCGCCAACGCGAGGTCTACGTCGTCGGAACCCAGGGGCAGGCCTCGGGCCCTCGCCAGCCGCAGGCAGCTCTGCAGGATCCGAAACAAGTCCCGAAGGTAGCCCCCGGAGGCCAGGCACACGCGGTCGAGGACCTCCCGGTCCCCCAGCAACCGCGCCCAATCTCCACGTCGATGCACGAGCCGCTCCAGGGCATCGAGGGCCGGTTGCCACGGGCGACCGTCCCGGGATCTCACCCGCACGCAGGGCAGCAGCTGCATGCCGCCGTAGGCGCCCGCAATGCCGGGGGAGCGGATCTTCAGCCAGGGAGGGACCGTGTAGACGACGTGGACGCCCGGGAAATGGAGGCGGGCCGCGTGGTGGCTGAACAAGCCCTCGACACTGGAGTACACGCCCTCTGCGCTGGTGAGCGTCGTGCCGCGGATCTGTTCGATGCTGTCGAGCAGCAGCACCACCTGAGTCCCTTCTCCGCGGGCCTCGGCCAGCGCTTTTGCACCGGCTGCGATGTAGTCCTGCACATCATCGACGAGGGCGCCGAGATGGCCTTCCATCCGCTCCCGGAGTCGCTCACGGAAGGTGGGGTCCTGTCGGATGTTGGCTCGCAGGCTCGCCCCGCCGAGGGGGGCGTCCAGGCTGTCCAGTTCGATGTGGGTGCGCTGCATCCAACCCAACAGGCGAGACCAGTAGCTGCCGGTCGGGACGTCACGGCCCAGCAGGTCCGGGGAGGTCAGGGCGTCGCCGAACGCGCCCGCGACGGCGACCAGGAAGTCTGCGATGTCTACCGGGTTCGCCAGGTCGAGGGTCTCGCTCATGTCGCAGAGCACCACCGCGGCGCCGTGGGCCTGCAGCCGAGCTCTGAGGCGCCGAAGCTCGGTGGACTTGCCTGTGCCTCGGAATCCCGAGAATAGGTGTGTGGATTGCGGGCCGGACCATTCGATGCCGGTCGCCAGCTGCTCCACGGGGTCGAACGGGGCCAGATCGGGGTCGTGGTACAGGTCGACGTACCAGGCGTCGTCGGGCTCCAAGGGGCGGTCCGACAGGGCCTGGTAGAAGCTACGGAGGAAGGTCGCGTCGTCGCGCATGGGGCCTCGTATCTCGTGAGCTGGGAGAATACGGCGAGCCATGGCCACCCAACGTCCCGTGGCTCCTGCCCTCACGCCTTCGCGTCGGCGGCAGGTGGCCCACGCACTGCACACCCTGAACGAGCAGCCGCTGCTCGCGGTGCGTCCGCCGAGGCAACCCGCGGATCTCGACCCGGGGCGTCGGCGGCTCCTGGTGCTCCAAGACGAAGCTGAGGGGCTGCTGTCCGAAGGCCATCGGGCGCCGGTGCTCTCGCTGCTACGGACGGAGGCCTACCGCCTGGCCAGCTGCTCGTGGGAAGACCCTTGGGCCTACGGCCTCGTGGCCTGGTGCGAGGAGGCGGTCGCGGAAGACCATCGCCTGCTGCTCCTCCACACGCGTCCGACGGACCCGTTTGGCGAGTCGTGGCGGCCCGCCTGGTCGGCGTGGCGCACGGCCTGGTGGATTCGAAGAGCGCAGGGGGCCCCCAGCCCGGTGCTCTGCCACGGGGATCGCGTCATGGGGCTACTACACGCTCGGGTGGAGCGCTGGGCCGACGCGCGCACGCGGCTCGGCGAGGCCCTCGACAGGGGCGAATGGGTGCCGTCCGTGGGGCTCGAAGCAGTGGACCGACCGCGCATGGCCGAAGCCACCCGTCAGCTGTGGCATGCGGTGGCGACCGGTGACGCTTTCTGACAAGTCCGAGTAGCGTCGTGCAAACCAAGTTTGTCGTGGATTTGGGGTGGTTACCCATACTGGACTGGAGAGTCCAGATTGTCTAAGCTCTCTCCACCACGGGAGGTTGCATGGGCTCCGCAGCACGTTGGGGACAGCCGCTCACCGCCACAGAAGAGCTGAGCATCGGGGAACGCATCGTCGCCGCGGAGACGCGCGCCACGAATGCGGTTCGTCATTCGCCACTCGGGACCCGCTTGGATCGGGTTCGGCCGAAGACCGAGCGGACCCGCGCCGGGGATGTGGATGTGTTGGCCGACACGATCCGTGAGCTGGAGGACATGGCCCGAGGCGACGTCGCGGTTCGGGACATCGCCCACACGGCTCGAATGGCGCTGTCCGAGGCGGAGTCTCTTCGCTGGGCGTTGGCCATGTCTGGGGCGCGCATCGCCGCAGGAGAGGCCCGCAAGCTGGCAGGCGCATTCCTCGACCTCGAGGACCTCGTGCAAGAGGGATTCGTCGGGCTGTGGCGGGCCGCCAAGCGGTTCGACCCTCGCCGGAAGCTTCGTTTCAGCACGTACGCACGCTGGTGGGTGCGCGCCCAGCTGACCCGAGCGGTCGACAACACGGGCCGAACGGTGCGCCTGCCGGGCTGTGCCGTCGAACAGCGGCGAAACCTTCGCAAGCTCATCGATACCTACGACGCAGAAGGGCGCAACTGGGGCATCGCCGACCTCGCGAAGGAGCTGTCCCTGGAGCCGGAGCGGGTGGCCTTCTTGCTGAACCAGGGCCGCACGGCCTCCCTCGACGAAGCCATCGACGACTCGGACTCGGACTCACGCTCCCTCGGCGCCACGTTGGCCGACGCGGACGCCGAGAACCCGTCGGAGGCCGTGGTGCATCTGCAGGAAGTGCAGCGGCTGCACACGGGCGTGCAGGAGCTGCTCTCGGAGCGTCAACGCTACGTCTTGACCCACCGCTACGGGTTGGATGGCCTCGACAAGCGGAGCCTGGCCAGCATCGGTCGCTCGCTGCAGCTCTCCCGGGAGCGGGTGCGACAGATCGAGATCGAGGCGCTGCGCATGATGCGGCAGCAGGCCTGCATCCGTGCGTAGCCGAGCAGTGCCCGACGACGACGCGTCCACGGACCCAGGCTGTCACTCGGTGTAGCCGAGCTCCTCCAGCTGCTGCATGAGCTCGTCGTCGACCTCGGCTTCGCGGAGGGCGTTCTCCGTCGCTTGCTCCTCCGCCGTCGACGTGACGATGGGCTGCGCCATGATCCATTCTGCCAGCACCCCCGACAAGCGCGCGGCGACGGGGTTGGCCGGGTCGTAGAGGTTTCGGGTCTCTCGGGGGTCGCTGGCGAGGTCGTAGAGCTCGTGCTGGCCGTTGCTGGCCCGGATGAGCTTGTTGGAGCCAGCGACGATGGCCTTGTAGCTGGCGGTCCAGTCGCGGATGGAGGCATCCAGGCGCCGCTTCTCTGGGTTCGCGCAGGGCACGGTGAGCTCGGCGACCACCGGAACGGGGTCGTCGTGGAGCAGGTCGTGGTCGACGATGGGCTGCGCAGGAGACGGCAGCCCCGTGAGCCCCATCAGGGTGTGGAACACGGCTGTGGTGCTGACGGCGTCGGGGGTGCGGCCGGCCGCCACCCCTGGACCCCAGAGGACCAGCGGCACGTGCACCAGCGGCTGGTAGACGCTGAAGTTGTGCAGGTACAGACCGTGCTCGCCGAACTGTTCGCCGTGGTCCGACGTCAGCACGACGATCGTGTCGTCGAGAACCCCGCGTGCCTCGAGGTCCGCCATCAGGCGTCCGAGGTAGCGGTCCATGTCCCAGATGCTCGCATCGTAGAGGTCGTACAGCCCCTGACGCTGGTTGCGGGTGTACGGCTTCCAGTGGCCGAGCATCACGTTGGTCTGCCGCTTCAGCAGGTTCGGGGTGCGCAACGCCCGGCGGTAGGCACGGGGGTCAGAGAGAACCGTTCGCCGCGCGGCCTCCGACGGGAGCCGGTAGGCGTGGGCCTCCATGTAGTTGATGAAAGCGAAGAACGGCTTGTCGTTGTCTGCGTTCGTGCCGCGGGCGTCCAGCCATCCGGTGAACGCGTCGTGGGTGACGTTGCCCGCCTTGTGATGGCTGATGTTCTTGTAGCGGTTCGGGTCGGGTCGGGTCGTCTGGTCCTTTGGATGGAGCAAGGTCTGGGTCACGCGCTCCACCTTCCGGCGCCACGCATTCTGGGCGAAGGGCTGGTGGAAGGTGTCGAAGCCCTGGACCGTGTTCGCCGAGCGGTTGATGTTGGGGTTGGACGACCACGCGTAGGTGTCGTACCCATCGTCTCGGAAGTGCTCCGCGAGGGTGACGAAGCGACCGTCGAGCCACTTGTACTTGGCGTTGGCCCCGTGGGAGGTGACCGACAGGCCTGTGAACAGGCTCGCGTGGCTCGGCAGCGTCCAGTAGCTGGGGCTGATGGCCCGTTCGAACACCGCGGCCTGGGACGCCAGGCGGTCCAGGAAGGGAGTGGTCGGCTTGTCGTGTCCGTAGACCGACAGGCGGTCGGCGCGGACGGTGTCCCACACCACGAAGAGCACGTTCGGCCGGTCCGCCAGCTCCGCCGGTGGTGGGGAAGGGAGGGGCAGTGGCTCGGGGGCGTCGAAGGGCGGCAGTCCATCCGGCGCCGCTTCGGCTGTCGGACGTTGGATGCCGTCGACCGAGGGGGGGGCGGCGGTTCGATTCCACCACACGGCGCCTGCAGCCCCACCGGCCGCGAGCACGACCAGGGCGACGGAGGCGATGACGGGGCTGCGGTTCACGGGCTCTCCTCGACGGAGCGCCTATCCCGACCGCCCCTATGGACGCATCGCTACCAGTCGTAGCTGATGACGCCGTCGTCCTGCTGTCCAGCGTCGCCCTCGTGGCACTCCACGCATCCATCTAGCTGGAAGCCGGACTTCGTGAGATCGCCGCCGCTGTTGTACTGGGCCCAGAACCACTCCCCGTCGGTCTTCCACATCACCGTGAGGTTCTTCTCGCTGTCGCCGAGTTCGTCGTCGTAGCCCTGCTTGACGAGGATGGCGCCGTCGGGCATCGCCTCGCCGGCCTGAGCGTCGACCACGGCCTTCGCGGGGGTGTTGAGCCAGTTCTCCACATACTCGCCGTGGACGGCCGCGCTGGGCACGATGCCGGCTTCGACCTGAGGCCAGGCGTCGTAGCCTTCGATGAGGTCGGTGAGCTCGGCGTTGAGCTCGGCGTTGGGGTCCGTGGCGCCGGTATCCCCACCCTTCTCGTCGTCGCTGCCACAGGCCACCAGGGCAAGGCCCGCCAAGAACATCCAGGTCCGCGTCATCTTTCCTCCAGTTGGAACCGGCGCGATGGTGCCGGGTGTTGCCCCTTGTGTAGCGAACCCCGACCGGCGTTACACCCTCGGGGATGCGTTTCCATGCCAGCCTGACCGCCGAAGCGGTGTGTTGGATGCGGGCGGCAGAGGCCTTCCGGCGGCGCCCGCTGCTCGACGACCCGGTGGCCCGCCGCTTCCTCTCGGCTCCGACCCGAGCGCTGTTGGCCGCCCGCGTGCCCACCGTCGGGGGACTCGCCAATTTCGTGGTGGGCCGTCACGTGTTCATGGACCAGGCCATCCGACAGCGGAAGACGGGTGCCCAGGTGGTGATCGTGGGGGCGGGCTACGACGGGCGCCCATGGCGGCTCGGGCTGGACGCGTGCCTCGTGGTCGACCATCCTGCAACCCTGGCGCGCAGGGCCCGGAAGGGGCCTCCTGGGGATGGTGTCCACGTCGCGGTCGACTTGGCCCGCGTGCCGCTGGGCCCGGCCCTCGACGCCCACGGTCACGACCCGGGCCGCCCGACGGTTTGGATCTGGGAAGGGGTGAGCATGTACCTCCCCCAGGCGGCGGTCGCGGCGACCCTCGATGGCTTCGCGAAACGCTCGGCGCCGGGATCCCAGTTGCTGATGGACTTCTGGCACGCCGTGGACGGGGAGGGCGCGAGGGACGGTCTGTCGCGGCTGTCGGCGTCGGCCCTGCATCTGGTGGGAGAGCCCATTCGGTACGGGCTGCATCCAGGGGACACGGGGGCGGTGTTGGGGAGGCACGGCTTTCGGATGGTCGAGCACGGGACGGCCGATGTGCTCGCGGCGCGGTTCGGACGGAACGTCGACCGGTCGATGCACGTGGTGCATGCGGTGATCTGAGGGCCTCGGCGGAGGCTGCGTGGCGCGGTTCTCAGCTCTCGGCCCCAAGTGCATGACCCAGCCACACTATTGCTTGACGTTCATCAAGCAATGAATAGCATGCGCCCAGCAAGGGAGAGGACCATGCCGTCGACCACCATCCGCGCCTTTCGAGGTGCGAGCCGAACCATGGTCCGAGAGCTCGGTTTCCTCCAGGACGCCTGGGCGCCTGCCGGACTCGCCCATGCCCAAGTCCACCTCCTCCTGGAGTTGAGCGATGCGGGGCAGCTCAGCCCAAGCCAGCTGGCCGAACGACTGCGCTCGGACCCGGCGGTGATCAGCCGCTCCCTCAAAGAACTGCAGAACAAGAACCTCGCCGAGGCCGAGAGCGACCCCCTCGACCGTCGCCGGAGGCTGTTCCGCTTGACGGAGGCCGGCGCGGCCGTCGTGCGTGGTGTTCACGACGACGCCGACGCCCAGGTCCGGCAGGCGCTGGCGGTCCTGGCCCCAGACGAGCGGGAGGCGGTCATTTCCGGCATGCACCTCTACGGCAAGGCGCTGGTCCGGGCCCGCAAGCAAGCACTCCTGCGGATTCGCCACATCCGACCCCAAGACAATGCGGCCGTCACCTCCGTCATCCGTAGGGTCATGCCCTCGTTCGGCGCCCAGGGACCTGGATTCGCGCTGTCCGACCCAGAGGTGGACCGGATGCACGAGGCCTACCAAGCGCCCCGCAGCGACTACTGGGTCGTCCTCGACGACGACGACCGCGTCGTCGGCTGCGGAGGCTACGCGCCTCTCGAAGGAGGCGACGGCTCGGTGTGCGAGCTGCGGAAGATGTACTTCCTTCCGGAGGCGCGGGGCCTCGGGATGGGTGCGAAGCTCCTCACGACCATCCTCGACTCCGCCCGGGCTGAGGGGTTTCGCCGCTGCTACCTCGAGACCCTCGAGCACATGAGCCGTGCCCGCTCCCTGTACGAGCGCTTCGGCTTTCAGTCCCTCGATGCGCCCCTCGGGGCCACTGGCCACCATGGCTGCGACCGGTGGTACGTCATCGACCTGTAGCGGCTCCGCCTACCAGCCCCGAAGCCGTGACTCTTCCTTGCGGTACAGCTCGATCGAGTCCCGAATGACTTGGTTGGCGACCTCGTGACCGGAGAGCTTCTCGACGCCGACCGTCTTGTTCTCCAAGACCTTGTAGTCCCGGAAGAACCTCTCGATCTCCAGAAGCGTGTGCTCGCGGAGCTCCGAGATGTCACGGAACGAGCTGTTCACCGGGTCGTGGATGTGGACCGCGATGAGCTTGTCGTCGCTCGCCCCTTGGTCGGTCATGTGCATCACGCCGATGGCTCGCGCCTGCAGAATGCTCATTGGGTACACCGGCTCGTACCCGAGCACCAGGACGTCCAGCGGGTCGCCGTCGCCGCAATACGTGCGCGGGAGAAAGCCGTAGTTGCACGGGTACATCACGGCGCTGTACAGGATCCGATCCACCCGAAGCATGCCCGTGGGCTTGTCGAGCTCGTACTTCACCTTCGAGCCTCGCGGGATCTCGATGACGCTGTTGAAGAACTCTTCGATGTGGTCGGGGTTGTTGGGGAGGTCGTGCCAGGGATGGGCCGTCATTTGGAGCTCCGTGCAGGCCATCGCCTAACGGGCCGTCGCGGCCCTCGCCTCGCGTCGCGTTCACAGCGTCGCGGGAGCTCGAGGCCCGGGGGCGCCACGAGCGCCGCAGCGCGCCGCGGCAACCGGCTGCAGGCAGTGGAAGTCACCTGCGCCGTAGGCTCTCGAATGGCGGCCCTGCCGAGCTTCCCGCGGGTGAGCGGACCCGAGCAGGTCGAGACCGCGCGGGTGCGGTGGCACTGCGGTTACGGTGTGGTTGGGAGGTCCGGTGTCCGAGCACGAACGGTCCTTGCTCGAGCTGGCAGGCCAACGGGTGGCCGAGGGTCAGCTGGAGGAGGCAGCCAAGCTGTACCGTCAGGTGTTGGCGCGCTCCCCCGATTCGCTGGAGGCGCTTCGAGGGCTCGGGCGCGCTTCGGAGCTGATGGAGCGATGGACGGAGGCCCACGATGCCTTTGCCCGAGCCCTCACCGTGCAGCCCGACGACCCCGATCTGGCCGCGGCGCGAGCTGAGTGTCTTCGCCAGGCCGGCTGCCTCCACCAGGCGGTTCGCGCGTACGCCGAGGCACTTCGCCTCGATGCGGGCCACTTGTTCGCTCTGGCAGGCCGGGGCGAAGCGCTTCGATTGTTGGGCCAGAGCGAGAGGGCCCTCGCGGCCTTCGAACAAGCCCTCGCCGTCGACGAGACCCACGCATTCGCGCTCCGGGGCCGTGCCGCATGTCTGTCGGCCCTCGGCCGGTATGTCGACGCCATCCCGAGCTGGGAGTTGGCGCTGTCGTTGCTTCCCCGCTCCAGCTTCGTGGAGCAGGGCCTGCGAGAAGCTCGGCAGGTCCTCGCGCGGGGCGAGAGAGAGTCCGGCTGGGGAGAGGGGGTGGCGCCCCCCGAGCTCCCGGAAGGCGATGCCCTGCGCTCCCTCGAGCGGGTGGGGTGGGCCCGCGCGCTGATCCGTGATGGCCGCCTCCCCGAAGCAGTCGAGGCGTATCGGCAGGCTGCCCGCCTCGATCCGGCCAGGGTCGACGTGCGGGTCGAGCTCGCCCGCGCCCACGAGGCCGTCTCTTCGGCCGATACGGCCCTCGCCGGCTGGGAGGAGGTGTTGGCGCTCGAGCCTGCCCACCCCGAGGCGTCGGCCGGCTTTGCCCATGGGATGCGCCGTGCCCGACGCTACGTGGAGGCGCTCTCTGCGTACGACCGTGCCCTGGAACGGGCTCCGGTGGCGGGTGCGCTGCGCGACGCGTCGGTGGTGGGCCGGGCGGAGACCCTGCGTCTCCTGGGGCGCTGGAACGATGCCCTGGGCTGGTTCGCTCGCGCTCTCGACCGCTCGCCCACCCACCTCGGGGCCCTCAAGGGGCAGGCGCAGACGCTCGATGCGCTCGGCCGTCACGCCGAGGCGGAGTCGCTGTGGCGCCGCGCCCTGGCCATCAATGCAACCGACGGGGAGCTGCGCCAGGGGCTGGAGCGAACCCTCGAGGCGCTGCGGTCCACCGAAGAGCAAGGGCGCCGCGCCCGGGCCCGCGAGGCGTTCACCACCGGCAAAGAGCGGCTGAAGGCGGGGCGGCCGAGCGAGGCCCTGGCGGCGTTGCAGACCGCCACCGCCCTGCAGCCGGCGTGGGCTGCCGCGCACTACTTGTTGGGGCTGTGCCACGCGGAGGCTGGCAGCTGGGCGGCGGCCGGCCGGGCCTTTGGGCAAGTCCTGCTCCACGAACCGGACCACATCGACGCCAGCTGGAGGCATGCAGACGCGCTGCGGATGGCGGGGCAGCTCACGCCGTCCTTGCAGGCCTTCGATGCGGCCCTGCAGCGGGACCCAGACGATGTTCGCCTGATCGCCGGGCGCGCCGACACCCTTCGCCAGCTCTCTCACCATCGCCAAGCCATCGAAGGCTTCGACCGTGCCCTGGTCGACCGTCCGAGGCTTCCCCTCGCCGTCGTGGGCAAGGCCAGCTCCCTGAATGCCTTGGCTCGATTCGACGAGGCCCACGGCCTCTGGCTCATGGCGCTGCAAGACCACCCCTCCGTTCCGGCGGTGAAGCAAGGGCTCGAGGCGTGTCGCAGGGGACTGCGGGATGGCCGGAATGGCGAGTCCGTCGACGGGGAGCCGATGTTGCCCGTGCGGGCTGCTCCGACGGGCCTGGTTCCGGTGCACCGTCACGAACCCGCCGTGGACATGCAGGACACGCGGCTGCCGCTGGTGCCCCTTCGGAGCGACGGCCGGGCAGACTTCGAGCTGGGCCGCCGGCTGTACAAGCAGCGACGATTCGCGGAGGCCGCGGACTGTTTCCGCCGCTTCTTGGAGGCCAACCCCCTCGACGCCGAGGCCGCGCTTCGTCTGGGCATGTCCCTCGAGGACGCCCGACGGTATGGCGACGCCATCCGCGCCTATCGCCTGTGCCTGTCCATCGATCCCGGGCACTGTCAGGCCGCGACGAACATTGGCGAGGCGTTGCGCAAGAGGGAGCAGTACCGTGAGGCCGTCGATGCCTACGATGAGGCCTTGGCTCTTCGCGACGACTATCTGTACGCGTTGGCAGGCCGCGCAGAGTGCATGCGCATGCTGGGCCAGCTGGAAGAGAGCCTCGCGTGGTTCGACAAGGCGCTCGCGGTGGGGCACCGCCACGCCTTCGCGGTGCAGGGAAAGGCCGCCTCCCTCAACGCCCTAGGTCGCTTCGCAGAGGCGCTGCCTCTGTGGGAGCGTGCCCTGGAGATCGAATCGAGCAGCACCTTTGCGGCCGAGGGCAAGGCGGTGTGCGAGCGCCACCTGGACGGCGCACCTCAGGTGGTGGAAGGAGAGGCCGCGTCGGATGCCGAGGAGGAGGAGGGGACCCCCACCCTCGACGAGCAGGCCCGAGACCTCACCGCGCTGGCCAGAGCGGGGCAGCTCTCCCCGGTGATCGGCCGCCAGACGGAGATTCGGCAGGTGATGAAGACGCTCGTGCGTCGGCTCAAGGCCAACCCCCTGCTCCTCGGCGAACCTGGCGTCGGAAAGACGGCGGTCGTGGAAGGCGTCGCGCAGCGACTCATTGCCGCAGATGCTCCGCCGAAGCTGCAGGGCCTGCGGATCCTCGAGCTATCGATGGGAAGCATCCTGGCGGGCACGAAGTACCGAGGCACCTTCGAGGAGCGGCTCCGTACGCTGATCGACGAGGCCACTCGAACCCCCGACGTGGTGCTGTTCATCGACGAGATCCACACGCTCGTGGGTGCGGGTCGCACCGAAGGGGGGGCGCTGGATGCCGCGAACATCCTCAAGCCGGCCCTCGCCCGCGGGGAGATCTCGGTGATCGGGGCCACGACGATCGACGAATACCGCAAGCACTTCGAGCAGGACTCGGCCCTGGAGCGGCGCTTCCAGCCCATCCGGGTCGACGAGCCAACGATCGAGGAGACCGAGACGCTGCTCGACGGCATGCTCCCGCTCTACGCGGAGCACCATGGGGTGGTCATCGGGCCCGAGGTCGTGGCGCGTTGCGTGCAACTGGCGGTGCGCTTCATGCCTGAGCGCCGCCTGCCCGACAAGGCCCTCGATGTCCTCGACGAGGCGTGTGCCGACGCGTCCCTGGATGGCGAGACAGTCGTCGATGCCGAGCGTGTGGCCCGGGTGGTCTCCGAGCGGACCGGCGTGCCGGTGCACACCCTGACATCTCAAGAGCGAGACCGTCTGCGGGAGCTCGAAGGAGAGCTGTCGAATCGGGTGGTGGGCCAAGACGCAGCCGTGGCAGAGCTGGCGGCGTCCGTGCGCCTGGCCCGATCGGGCCTGCGAGACGAGCTTCGCCCCCGAGGCGTGTTCCTGTTCGCCGGAGGCTCCGGCGTGGGCAAGACCGAGCTGGCGCGGGCGCTGGCAGACTTCCTGTTCCCAGAAGGCGATGCCCTCATCAAGCTCGACATGTCGGAGTACGCAGAGCGCTTCACTGGGAGTCGACTGCTGGGCGCGCCTCCTGGCTACCAGGGGCACGGCGAGGAGGGACAGCTCACGGGTCCCTTGCGGAACCGGCCCTACAGCGTGGTTCTCCTGGACGAGTTCGAGAAGGCCCACCCAGACGTGCAGGCCATGTTCCTGTCTCTCTTCGACGACGGGGTGGTCACGGACTCCGAGGGGCGTCGGGTTCAGGCCCGAGAGGCGTTCTTCGTGCTGACCACCAACGCGGGATCCGAAGGCGGAACCCGCGGGGCGATGGGCTTCGGCGCAGGGAGCCCGAGAGACATGGCCCTCGAGCGGGTCCGGGACCACTTCCGTCCCGAGTTGTTCAACCGCATCGACGGCGTCGTGGTGTTTCGACGCCTCGAGGCCCAGAGCCTCGAGCGCATCGTGGAGCACCACCTCGAGCGTTTGGCAGTGCGGGCCGCCGGCGCTGGCGTCACCGTGTCGTGGGCCCCCGAGGTGGTCGCCGCCGTGGCCCTGCACAAGCCGGACCCGGGGCTCGGCGCTCGCCCCGCACTTCGCGCCCTCGAGGAGCTGGTGGCGGAGCCGCTCGGCGCCCGCATGCTCGCGGCCGACGGGCCGACCCGTCTTCATGCCGTGTGGCGCCATGGGGCGGTCGCGTTCGAAGAAGGCGTGGCGGGTGGGCCGCAGCCTCATCAAGACGTGGCGGAGCCTCACTCGGACGACCTGCCAGACGAACCGGTGTCGTAGGGAGAGGAGCTCGCGCGCTTGGCGCGGCTCTGCTGGACTACTGGGCCGGAAGGGGCAGCATCCCGTAGCGGATGCCGCGGTCGGACACGACCATCTGCTGACGCCGAGCATGGGCCAGGGTGGCATCGAGCACGAGGACGCCCGCCAAGAGGTAGTCGGCGCGCTCCGGGGAGGCCTTGGCCAGCTCCCGACGCTGCTCGAACGTGCTGGGCAAGAGCAGGTCGACGAACCGGGCGAGGTCGGCTCGGGTCAGGGGGCTTCCGTGCACGGCCTCCGGGTCATAGGTCGGAAGGCCGAGGCGCATCGTGGCGAGGGTGGTCACGGTGCCGGCCACGCCCACGACGGTGCGGGGGACGGGTTGGAGGACCACCGTGGACATCTCCACCTCGATGAACTTGCGGGCGCGAGCCACCGCGCCGGCGTCCACGCGCCCCTGGTCGTCCGAGGGAAGCATGCCCTCGGTGAGCCGCACGGTGCCGAGCTCGAGACTCACCCGCGTGTGCAGATCGGGCCCTTCGCCGAGGACGAGCTCGGTGGACCCTCCCCCGAGGTCGACCACCAGGCGGGGGCCCGGGGGCAACTCGAGGTCCCGCTGAGAGCCGAGCCATGTCAGGCGCGCCTCCTCCTCACCGCTGATGATCTTCACCCGCAGGCCGATCTTGCGCTGCAGACGGGCGAAGAAGGTCTCCGCGTTCATGGCGCGGCGCGCTGCAGACGTCGCCACGGCCTTGATCGACCACGAGTCGACGCCGTGCTGCTTGGCGATGCGGACGTAGTCGGTGAGCGCGGCAGTGGCGGCGGCCATCGGGTCCGACTGGAACAGCCCTCGGTCGCCGAGCCCTCTGCCGAGGCCCACGACGCGAGCCTCATCGTGGAGCAGCCCGCCGTCGTCTGCGACCACGGTGAGCAGCACGCTATTGGAGCCGATGTCGATGGCGGCTGCGGGCACGGTGCCTCCCGGTCGATTGGGGGTGGAGCCTACCAGGGTGGGGCGGAACCGCAAGGCACCCTGGGCCACCGACCGGGAAGCCCTCCACGAGGCCCAGGCACCCTACGGGTCGCTCGGACATCGCCACGTTCGCTTTGCTGGGTGGCCGCGTCGTCGAAGGATAGGATGGCGCCTGCCTCAGGAGGTAGCCATGGCCGATGTGACCGACCACTCCGATGACCTGTGCGGCTTCGGGAACCTGTTTGCATCCGAGGCGCGACCAGGCGCACTGCCTCCGCACCAGAACTCGCCGCAGCGAGTGCCGTTCGGGCTGTACGCGGAGCAGCTGTCGGGCTCTGCCTTCACGGCCCCTCGAGTCCACAACCTGCGCACGTGGGCCTATCGTCTGCATCCCTCAGCCGAGCATGGCCCGTTTCGGCCGGCCGTCGGCCGAGGGGAGGGCTGGGCCACGGGCCCGTTCGTCGAGATGCCACCGAGCCCGAATCGGGAGCGCTGGAGTCCGCTCGCCCTGCCCGACGCCCCCACCACCTTCCTCGACGGGGTGCAGTCGCTCGCTGGCACCGGCTCGCCCGATGCCCAGCAAGGGGTCGCGGTGCATCGGTATGCCCTCACGGCGTCGATGACGGACGAGGCGTTCTTCAACGCCGACGGCGATCTGCTGTTCGTTCCCCAGAAGGGAGCGCTGCGGGTGGTCACGGAACTGGGGGCGATGGAGATCGGACCGGGTTGGATCGGCTGCGTGCCCCGAGGGCTTCGCCTGCGAGTGGAGCTGCTCGACGAAGGGGCCACCGGGTACTTGTGCGAGAACTATGGCGCCCCCTTTGTGCTGCCTGAGCTGGGACCCATCGGCGCCAACGGCCTCGCCAATCCAGGCGACTTCCGCTCACCGCCCGCGTCCTTCGAGGACGTCCAGCGGCCGGTGCGCCTGGTCCAGAAGCTCGGTGGGGTCTTCCACGAGACGAAGCTGGCCCACTCGCCGTTCGACGTGGTGGCCTACCGCGGCAACTTCGTCCCGTATCGCTACGAGCTGGCCCATTTCAACACCATCAACACCGTCAGCTACGACCATCCCGACCCTTCCATCTTCACGGTGCTGACGTCCCCGAGTGGCCGTGCCGGGGTCGCCAACTGCGACTTCGTCATCTTCCCGCCACGCTGGATGGTGGCTGAGCACTCCTTTCGGCCCCCCTGGTTCCACCGCAACGTGATGAGCGAACTGATGGGGCTGGTGCACGGTCGGTACGACGCCAAGGCCGACGGATTCCTCCCGGGTGGCGCGTCGCTCCACAATGCCCAGAGCGCCCATGGGCCGGATCGGCGCACGTACGAGGGGGCGGTGGTCGAGCCCATGGAGCCGCGCAAGATCGACCAGACCCTCGCCTTCATGTTCGAGACCTGCCAGGCATTTCGACCCACCCGAGCAGCGATGGCATGCCCGAGCAGGCAGCAGGAATACGACGCGGTATGGTCCGGTTTCACCCGTGCTGAGGTGAAATGATCGCCCTTGGGGCCTGAAGCGGCGCGGCCGTGGGCCGATGGGGCGGGGAGGAGGCCCGCATCCGACCGTCGTCGTCCGGCATCGACCGTCTGCTTCCCCCGACGCTACCCTTCGAGCAGCGGGAGCAGGCCCGTCGCCAGATCAAGGCGACCCTCGGAGGGGCCGTGGTCGCGGGCGTGTTGTTCGCGGTGTCCTTGGTGTTGCTGCAGGGAATTCACGCGCCGAACGGCATGGTGTTCGCCTGCCTCCTCCTGCTCCTGGCCAGCCTCGCCCTGCCTCGGCTCACGGGCACCATGGGCCCCACCGTCGCCGTGCTGGCGGTCGTGCCGGGGGTGGTGCCTGCCTTCATCTCGAGCTTCGCCTATGGGCCACGAACCCCGGTGCTGTTCGTGTACTTCGCCTTGCCCATCGTCGGCATGCTGCTCGGGGGGCGCGTCCTCGCAGTCTGGTACGTGGCCGCCGGCGTGGTGGGGATGGGGGTGCTGTCGGGCTTGGACGAGGTCGGCTACACCTTCCCGTTTGTGCTGGGGGACGAGCGATACAACCTCTTGCTCGCGGTCGTCTACATCGTGACGCTGGTGCTCGCCGGCACCACCGCATGGACGTACGACGTCACCCTTCGGAACACCCTCCAGCAAGTGCGGGACGCGCTGCTCGGCCAGTCGGAGGCGCGCCGGGAGGCCGAGGCGGCGAGCGTCGCCAAGAGTCGCTTCCTCGCCAACATGTCCCATGAGCTCCGCACGCCCCTCAACGGCATCCTCGGGTACGCCGAGCTGGTGCGAGAGCAGCTGGACGATGGAGAGCGGCCCGATGGCGCCGACGTCGACCGCATCCACGCCGCAGGCGTGCACCTGCTGGCCCTCATCGACGACATCCTCGACCTGGCGCGGGTGGAGGCCGGGGAGATGGCCATCGTCTCCGAGCCCTTCCGCCTCGGGGGGGTGCTCGACGCCGTCGTGGCCGTCACAGAGCCTGCCTGCAAGGTGCAGGGAAACGAGCTGGTGCTCGACGTCGACCCGTCGATCGACACGGTCCAGGGCGATGAGCGTCGACTGTCCCAGGTGCTGATGAACCTGTTGTCGAACGCGACCAAGTTCACCAAGAATGGGGTGATCCGCCTCGAGGCTCGCTCGGTGGCCGGCATGCTGGAGCTACGGGTATCGGACACGGGCGTCGGGATCGCGCGCCAGAACGTGCCGCGGCTGTTTCGAGCGTTCAGTCAGGTGCATGGCGAGGCGCCCGGCACGTTCGGGGGGACGGGCCTCGGGCTGGCCCTCAGCCGGACCTTGACCGAGAGCATGGGCGGAACCATTGCGATCGACAGCGAGCTGGGGGAGGGCACCACGTTCACGGTGCGGCTCCCTCTGGGCGCCCCTACCTGAACGTCGGCTGGGTCCAGCCACCACCGCGGGTGATCTGGCGCTGATGACGCCCGTCGGCAGTGCTGACCCATAGGTTGCTGCCGCCAGCGCGCGTGGAGCTGAACACGAGGTACTGGCCATCCGGGGACCAGGTCGGGTCCTCGTTGTCGCCGGTGTCCTGGGTGATGCGGATGGGGTTGCGACCGTCGAGGTCGGCCACGAAGATGTCGAAGCCGCCCTGGCTTCGTCCCACCCAAGCCACCCGGGTGCCGTCCGGGTTGACGACGGGATCGATGTTGAAGTCGCCGACGACGCTGACGCGCTTGGCTTCCCCGCGGTTGGGCTGCAAGTACACCTGGCTGCCGCCGCCCCGCTCGGACGCGAAGAGCATTCCGCTTCCGTCTGGCAGGTAGACGGGGGAGATGTCGATCCCGCCTCCCTTCGTGACCTGGCGCAGGATCTTGCCCGTGCGAGCGTCGGCTTCGTAGATGTCGCTGTCGCCGTTGTCGCTTCGAGCGAAGGCGATCTTGCTGCCGTCGGGGGAGAAGGCCGGGCTGGTGTTGACCCCGCGCACGTTGGAGATGACGCGGGTGCGGCCCGTGCCGAGATCCTTGACGTACAGGTCGGGATTGGCCTTCTTGTAGCTGGTCCACGCGATGGAGCCGCCGTCGGGAGACCACGCTGGCGACAGGTTGATGGCCCCGTTGCGCGTGACGGGCGCCACGCCCTTGCCGTCGAGATCGACCAGCTTGATTTCCTTGTTGCCCCCCTGGCTGTTGACCGCTGCCAGGCGTGCCCCGAAGACGCCCGCCTTGCCGGTGGCCGCCTCCAGGACCGCGTTGGCGATGTGGTGGCCGATGTGCCGCGCGTCCCCGGGCGCACCCTTGAAGCGCTGCTTCATCAGCGTCTCGCCGGTGGGCACGTAGTAGACGTACGCGTCGGTGCACATGTGGGCACCGCTGGCATCGCAGGCGCTGTGTCCTGGTGGGTAGGACCGGGTCTTCACCAACACGCTGGACTTGATGGTGGTCCATGGCTGGAACTCGAAGGTGCCCGGCTCGACGCCCTTGCCCTTCTCCAGGTACCCCGCGGGGTCCTGGAGCTTGAAGAAGCCCGACTGGTCGAAGTCGGACCACATCGTGGACCAGACCTCGTCGGCCTCCGCGAACGGGGACGGAACCATGGGCTTGGGGGCAGCGATGGGCACGTCGGCGCTTCCGGGCACCTCGATGACGATGCCCTGGGCGAATGCGGTGGCGCACAACAGCAGGGTGGCGAGCATGGGGTCCTCGATCAGGGAGGCGTGAAGTCGATGGCGAGGCCGTCGCCGAGCAGCGGCAGCCAGGCCTCGGGGGGAAGGGGGATGCTGCCGACGTCGTCGACGGCTCGTGTGGCAGCGGCATCGTAGGCCGGCACGCCCGAGGACGTCTGTACCCTCCGGCTCTGGATGCGGCCGGTCGCGGGGTCGACGTCGAGGAGCACCCGTGTCTTGATGCCGGGGTTCTTCGACGTGATGGCGGACAGGGGGTGGAAGTTGGCCATCATCAGCTTCTGGACCTTGCCCACCCAGGCGACGTACTCCGGGTCGGCCTTGGTGGTGCCGCGCCCGTTGACGTTGATGGCGACGTCGGAGGTGGAGTTGGGGTCGGTGGCGTTCCGATCGACGGGGCCGTCGGCGGCCATGAGGTCTTCCATGAGCTGGTCCCGCTCCATCTTGCGCAGGGCCTCGTCCCGTCGGCGAGCAGCCTCGTCGGTGCCGGGCTTGGGCTCGGGCTGGGGCACGGCGAGGTCGGACTCGCGGATCGGGGCGGGCTGGGGCGGCTTGGGCGAGGGGTCGGGCGTGCCCTGCTTCACGGCGGCCCGCGTGGCCTTGTCGGGCACGTTGGTCTTCGACTTCGGCAGCGCGATGACGCTGACCTCGAGGGCGTCGCGGATGGGAGGCTTCGGTGGGCCACTGCACATGCTGCCGATGGCGGACATGGCGAGGGCGAACACGATGACGCCCAGATGGCCGCCCACGCTGATGATGCCCGACAGCCACAGCGGCTGCGGGTCCCTGGCCAGCGCTCCCTGGGCGACGCCGCTCACTCCTCTTCGTCCTCCACTCCGGTCGGATCGAACACCAGCCCCACCCGGGGCATGCCCGCCCGCTTGGCGAGCTCGAGGAGTCCGACCACTTCCTTGTACGGCAAGTTCCCATCTGCCCTCAAGAACACGGGCTGATCCGGGTTGGCTTCGGCGATGGCTGTGAGCTTGGGACCGAGCTCCTCGACGGTGAAGGCCGTCTCGTCGATCCAGACCATGCGCTCGACGTCCATGGTCAGCACGAGCTGGTCCTCCTCGCTCATGTCGAGGGGAGGTGTCTCGGCCTTGGGCAGATCGACCTCGATGCCCGCGTTGTTCAGCATCGGCGCGGTGACCATGAAGATGATCAGCAGCACGAGCATCACGTCCACCAAGGGGGTGACGTTGATGTCGGACATCGTCTGCCCGCTCTGTCCTCCGCTCATGCCCATGAGATCACCGTAGGTGGCGCTTGACGATGTTGAGGAAGTCGGCCGAGAAGTTGTCCATCTCGGTGTGCAGCACGCGGATCGAGGTGTTGAAGTAGTTGAACGCGATGACCGCGGGAATGGCGGCGGCGAGTCCGACGGCGGTGGCGATCAGGGCGTGGGCGATGTCGGGGCCGACGACGTCGATGGTGGCCTGGCTGCCGGGGGTGCCCAGCTTCTGGAACGCCCGCAGGATGCCCCACACGGTGCCGAAGAGGCCGATGAACGGGGCCACGCTGCCCGTGGTGGCCAGGAACACGATGTAGCGCTCGAGTTGAGTGCCCTGGGAGGCGCTGGCCCGGCGCAAGGTCCGCGTGAGGTTGTCGGTCGCGTCGGCCATCTGGCCTTCGCCCTTGCTCGCCTGGATCTTGGCGAGCTCCTGGTAGCCGGCCCGAAAGACCTCCGCGACGGGGCTCTTCCGGAACATCCCGCACTTCTCGTAGACGCCGTCGAGGCGCTTGCTTCCCCAGAACAGCTCGAGGAACTTGCGGGACTGGACGTTGGCCGACCGCAGGCGGAAGCCCTTCTGCAAGATGATGGCCCAGCAGGCCATGGACATGAACAACAGTCCGAGCAGCACCATCTGGACGATGAAGTCGGCGTCCCAGATGAGGGCGAAGATCGAGGGGGACTCGCTGGCCTGTACGGCGGCCAGGTAGACCTCCATGGTGCTGTCCACGGGCGCCTCCTGAGGTGTGCGGCGGGGTAGCATGCCAGCTGCTTCGGAGCACATAGCGCAATCGGACCGCGGTTCGACTCGTTCTCGTTGTTCGCCCGTCAGTCTGCTCGTACTTCCCACAGCTCGACCGCCACGCCCCAGCGCTGGAGGCGGTCGATCCACACGCGCTGCGGGTCGGACAGGGTGTCGCCGGGACCCTTCACCTCCACCACGAGAGGCCCTCCGGCTAGCCGGCTCGGGTGGCTGTCCAGCACGACCTCTGCCCCGGCCCCCACGTACAGGTCGGGCAAGCCACCGGATCGTCCGGTCAGCAGGGCCTCGAGGATCTGGGCCAAGGCCGTGCCTGGGATCTCTCTCGCGGCGCGCACCAGCCAGGCCCGAGGGAGATCAGGATGCAGTCCGGCGACGCGAAACCCGTCGTAGGTCGCCAGCGCCGCGGTCACGACGGCTTCGGCCTCTCCTCCGGCCACCTGGGCGAGCCGTATGTCCACGAGCGGCCGTCGCTCTCGAAATCCTGGGCTGCCCAGGTCCAGCGGTCCTGCCAACCGAGGCACGGGCAGGGCCCCGGGAATGTCGAGGAAGAACGCGTCGGCGAAGACGAGGGCGAACAAGCTCCGCCACAGCCGGCCCTCGACGTGCACCGCTTCCCGCCCGGCCTCCCCGAGCCACGCGACGACGGCATCCTCCACGGGGAGCCCTGCGTCGGTCCACAGGGGGCGGGCATCGGAGCCGGTCCGCACCAGGGTGAGGGTGCGGAGCCGTGCCTCGGTGAGGGGTGGCTCCGGAGGGAAACCCTTCCGCAAGCGCCGAGCGATGCGTCGTCCCGCACGGGCAAGGACCCTGCGGCCCACCGCGTCCACCGTCGTGCGCGCGTCGGTGAGGGAGTGGAGGGCCTCCTCGGGGCGGCCGAGCGCCTCGAGGGTGCGGGCCCTTCGGAAGTGGATCTTCGCGCCCGCGCCGCGACGGACCAGCGCGTCGTAGAGGGTGAGGGCCGCCCCAGGATCGCTCCGCTCCAGGCGTTGAGCGCTCTCGGCCAACAGCTGGCGGAGGGTGCTGCGCAGGCTCAGGCCGGCGGCGGCGGGGGCCGCGTCGAGGCCGTGGAGGGCGTCCGCCGTGGAGATCGTGCCCGCGCCCAGGGCTCCGTGAACCCGCTCCCAGCGCAACAGCGCCGCGCGGTCCCGATGGAGGCCCGGGCCAATGGTGAGGGGGTGAGGCACGTAGCGAACATGGCCCAGCCGCTCCAGGACCACGTCGTGCTCCCGAGGCCAAGCTCGCAACGTGGCCCACCGCTGCAGACGGCGCACCAAGCTGCGATGCCGCGGACGGAACCAAGGGGTGGGGTCCCATCCGCTGCGCCCGAGGAGTCGAGCCTCGAGGTCCGCTCGGCGTCCGCCCCGACGCAGCCCCAGACGACGGCATCCCGCAGCCAACCGATCCCGCGTGGCGAGTTCGGCCCGCCAGGTCCACGGCACGAAGCGGTCGACGAGCCCTCGAGCTTCGAGGTCGAGCAAGGCGCTGGACACGATGTCTTCGGGCAGCGGCTCTGGGACGGTGAGCGTGTCGCGGGGGAACGCCAGTGGCTTGCGGCCGACGAGGCGCGCGTACACGGTGGCCGCTGGTCCCGTCAGGTTGGCGAGGTGCCCTGCGACCAGCGCCTCGCCCGCCGTGAGCAAGTGGTGGCCACGGCTCAGCCCGGCCTCGGCCGCTGCCCGCAGGTCGTGGGCCGCCCAGCCGTCCGGCGGGGCCTGCTCTGCGCTCTCAGCGGTCTCCGGCATCGATCTCGACGGCGTCTTCGATGTCGGTGGGGGAGCTCGTGGGCTCGGCGAGACGGCTCAGGACGCGCTTCATCTCCGCGCCCAGCTCTCGAAACTGACGGCGCTCCCGGCCGGACTGAGTGAGGGCGGCCACCACCGGCACGAAGCGGGACACTCGGCCAGCGACTCGCCACGCCGTCGTTCGGAGCGCAGCGCGTGTGAGGGCCCCCGACACGTTCTCTCCTTGGCCGCGCTTCCTCCCGGCCAGCAGTCCCGGCAGCTGGGAGGCCTTCATCGACACGACGCCGGACTCGGGCAGCTCGACGCCATAGGCATGGGCCAGGGCCTGCCACAGGGCCATCTGCCCCCGGTCGGTCTCGGGATCGAACCCGTAGACCACGCAGAGCCTCTGGGCCAAACGGTAGGCGCCAATGGCGCTGGCGAGGACTTCGGGGGGGATGGAGGCGATGCCGCCGATCCCCGCAGCCAGCCCGAGGAATCCCGCCTGGGTGGCGTAGCGGGCGATCACTCGATCGGCGGTGCCATCGATGGCGGCTCGGCTCGGGGAGGGGTCGTCGCCGCTGCGTGCGGGGTCGACGAACGGGAGGCGCCGGCCTCGGAGCCACACCCGGGTGCGCCGGGTCGGGACGGACATGCGTGCGACCATCACCGTGAGCAGGCGTGCGTCCACGGTGTCGGCCAGCTCCCGGGGGAGGCGACGGATCCGCTGGCGCAGGTCGGGCCCCTCGCTCATCCGCCCCCTCGCTGGGCCAAGGCCCTGGCGTAGACGTCTTCGTAGGCGGTGATGGCGGGACCCCAGCTGCGGTCGAGGGCCATGCAGCGCCGGCGGAGCGCGTCCATGCCCTCTGGGTCGTCCCGGAACAGTGCAATGGCGCGGTACATCGCGTCCCGAAGCGCCTTGGCGTGGGGGGCAGAGAACACGAACCCGGTGCCTTCAGGACCTTCCTGCACGCTGTCGGCGAGGCCTCCGGTGCGACGCACGATCGGTGGCGTGCCGTAGCGTTGGGAGTAGAACTGGTTCAGGCCGCATGGCTCGAACAGGCTCGGCATCACGAACAGGTCGGACCCTGCTTCGATTCGATGGGCCACCGCCTCCGAGAAGCCCACCCAGGCTCGAACGTGGGTCGGAAAGCGGCGCTCCATGGCCTTCCATGCCTCCTCGTAGCGGCGGTGGGCCGCGGCGGCCGACCCCAGCACGACGAGCTGTGCACCTTGCTCTACCAGCCATGGGACGGAGTCGAGGAGCAGCTCCACTCCCTTCTGCGGGTCGAGGCGCCCCACGGAACCGACAAGGGGCGCGTCGGGATCGACCGGGAGCCCTAGCTCGACCTGAAGCTCCGCCTTGCAGCGGGCCTTTCCAGACAGGTCAGCGGCGGTGAACGGGGCCGGGAGGAAGGCATCGGCCGCCGGATTCCACTCGTCCTCGTCGATTCCGTTCAGGATGCCCGTGAGGTCTTCGGCCCGGCCCGCGAGCACGTCTTCGAGGCCGAATCCCCCGCCAGGCTCTACGATCTCGGTGGCGAAGGTGGGCGACACCGTGGTGATCTGGTCGGCATGGAGAAGGCCACCCTTGAGCAGCCCGAGATCGCCGTAGAACTCGAGCCCCATGGGGGAGAACCAGCGCGCCGGCAGCTCCAGATCGACGAACAGCTCCGGCGGGAGACGACCTTGGTGCGCGGGATTGTGGAGCGTGAGCACCGATGCCGCCCGCTCGAAGCGGCCGACGGGCCGGTACGCAGCGTCGAGAAGCAGGGGCAGCAAGGCTGTCTGCCAGTCGTGCACGTGGAAGACGAAGGCGTCGTCGGACCAGCCGAGCTCGCGATGCGCTAGCTCCAGGGCGCCTCGACACAGCAGGGCGAAGCGGAAGTGATTGTCGCCAAAGGCGCCACGGTCGTCGCCATACAGCCCATCCCGATCGTACACGGCGTGGGCCAAGAAGCGGTGGCGGACCGAGGACGTCGACGCTGTGAGGGTGCGGACCTCGAGGACATGGTCCTGGCCTCCCGCCGGCACAGTGAGCCTCGAGGAGGTGGGCGCGGTGATCGGCAGCACCCCACGGTAGGCCGGGCTCACCACCACTACGTCGTGGCCTCGGCTCGCGAGGGCCTCGGAGAGCGCACGGCCGACGTCGCCCAGGCCTCCAGACTTGGAGTAGGGGGCGACCTCGCTGGTGACGAAGCAGATCTTCACGGGCTGCAACTAACCGGTGTCAGCTCGCCATGGCCTCGCGCAGATCGAGCTCCTCCAGCACCCGCCCTGCGCCGTCGACGACGGCCTGGGTGGGACGGTCGGCCACGACGATGGGCAGGCCGGTGCGGACGCGCAGGGCTTGGTCGATGCCCTCGAGGTGCGCACCGCCACCCACCAACACCACGCCGGTGTCGACCACGTCGCTGGCGAGCTCGGGCGGGGCCTCGTGCAGCACCTTACGGATGCCCGCCGAGATGGCGTCGACGGAGGCAGCGAGGGCGTCGTAGATGCCTCGGGCCGAGACCTGGACCGCGCGGGGTGTGCCCCGACGGAGGCAACGGCCCTTCACCCAGGCAGTCAAGCTTGGATCAGGCACGTGGGCGCTTCCGAGCGCGAGCTTCACCCGCTCTGCGCTCGGCCGACCGAGGAGCAACGCGTGTTCCTTCTTGCACCACGCGATGATGGCCTCGTCCATGCCGCGCCCGCCGCCTTCGACCGCGGTGCACGTCACCACGCCAGACAGCGACACCATAGAGATCTCCGTGGCCCCGGCGCCTAGGTCGACGATGAGGTGGCCGCTCGGCTCGTGCACGGGCAGTCCAGCCCCGAGGGCGGCGGCGAGAGGCCTCGGCACCATGTGGACCGCGCGGGCACCGGCGGACTCGCAGGAGTCCCGCACGGCGCGAAGCTCCATGTCGGAGGCGCTGTGAGGAACGGCCACCACCATGCGGGGGCGAATCCAGCCGTTGCGCCCGTGGATGCGTCGCACCAGATGAAGCAGCAACGCCTCCGCCACCTCGAAGTCCGTGATCCTGCCCGCGGACATGGGCTCGATGGCCCGGATGTCGTCCGGGGTCCGACCGAGCATGGGTAGGGCCTCGTCGCCGATGGCGATGACCTTTCGACGCCCCATTCGATCGTCGAGCACCGCCACCACGCTGGGCTCGTCGGCCACCACCCCGGAACCGGAGAGATGCACTCGGGTGGTGGACGTGCCGAGGTCGACGGCGAGGTCTTGAGAGAAGAGACCGAGCACGGCGCTGAACATGGCGCCTCCTGGGGAATCCGAGTGCGCGACGCGCTGCAATCGGGCGGATGGGGTGGGGAGCGAGCGAGACGAATCGACTCGAGGCCGGCGCTTCGCTTGGGTGGGGACGGGGGGGAGGGGAGTTGGGCCGAGGTTGCGCGGGGGACGCGCGGGCCCTGGAGGGGTGTCCTGGCGGACAAAGGGACGATACTCCACCCGCCGATCCGGGGCAACCGCGAGGACCGTGGTTCCTCGCGCATCCCCATCCAGCCGTGCTCGCCGAGGTCACACCATGCCGAAGCTCTCCCACCTCACCGCCGCCGCAGCCGGGGCATCCGTGCTCTTCGCAGCCTGCGCGCGGGTGCCGTACACCGGTCGCCACCAGTACAACCTCGTGCCGAGCTCCATCATGATGGGGCTTGGAAAGTCCAGCTACTCCAGCACCCTCTCGGGCGTGAAGGTGAAGAAGCGTGGCGAGGACGTCGAGACGCTGGACCGGGTCGGCCGACGGATCTCCAAGGTCGCCAAGGAGCCCAAGTTCGCCTGGGAGTTCTCCCTGATCGAAGAGGAGTCGGTGAACGCCTGGTGCCTGCCGGGCGGCTACATCGGGTTCTACACGGGGATCCTGCCGGTGCTCGAGAGCGAAGCGGGCATGGCCTTCGTGATGGGCCACGAGGTCGGCCACGCCACCGCCAACCACGGTGCCGAACGGGTCAGCCAGCAGCTCACGTTGCTGGGTGGGCTCACAGGCCTGGAGCTCTACCTCGCCAACAAGACCAAGCTGAAGGTCGAGGAGCGGGCCATCCTGCTGGGCGCCATTGGTCTCGGGGCCGAGGTCGGCGCCATCCTGCCGTTCAGTCGCATGCATGAGTCCGAGGCGGACGTGATGGGCATGATGTACATGGCCGAGGCCGGCTATCCGCCGGGGGACTCCATCGGCGTCTGGGAACGCATGGCGGCCTTGGGGTCCAGCTCGGTGCCTGCCTTCTTGTCGACCCATCCGTCCCATGACAAGCGCATCGCCAACCAGAAAGAGTGGATGCCCGAAGCGCGAAAGAAGTACCAGCGCAACAAGCGAACCGACGCCGCCAAGCTCAGCGAAGGCATCTGGTAGAGAGGGCCGACCTCCACCGTACGGACGGGCCCCGCTTTCCCGCTGGCGAGCATGGGGTTACCCGCCCCCCTTCGGAGGAGCCACATGGGCGTCCTTGAGCAGATGCGGTCGGGTTCGGACTCGACTTTCATGCAGGTCATCATCTTTGCGGTGGCCATTTCGTTCGTCTTCATGTTGGGGCGTCCGGACACAGGTCAGACCAGGGCTGTCGCCGTGGTCAACGGCGACAAGATCATGGGTACGGAGCTGTCGCGGGAGTACCGCAACGAGCTTCGTAGCTCTGAGCGCCAAGCGGGCCGCACCCTGTCCGACGCCGAGCAGAAGCAGCTGCAGGAGTCGGTCCGGCAGCGCATGATCGAAGACAAGGTCATCGAGCAAGAGGCCGAGCGCCTCGGGCTGGTGGTGTCCGGCGTGGAGATCGCGAGGGCCAAGCTCGAGATCGGAGGCGTCCTCGACGAGAACGGCAAGTTCGACCCCGAGGCCTACGAGCGCTTCTTGAAGCAGAACGGGCTCACCAAGGACGCCTACGAGGATCTCGTTCGACGCTCGCTGCTTCGCCAGAAGCTTCGCTTCCTCGCGTTCCTCGGCCCTTCGCTGTCGGAGCCGGCCATGAAGGAAGCCTGGGAAGAGCAAGAGACCCGGGTCGACGTGGAGTACGTCGCCATCCGGCCCCAGGTGTTCGCCGCCGACGTCGTGATCACCGACGAGCAGCGGACCAACTACTTGGCGGAGAACGAGGCTGAGGTCCGCTCCGCCTACGACCGCGACTACGATCGCCTCTACAACCATCCAGAGACGGTGGAGCTCGCCATGATTCGGCTCGCTCTTCGTCCCGAGGGGCCGCCGGTGGCCGATGTGTTGCCGATCGCGAACAAGATTCGCGCCGAGCTCGACGCCGGCGCAGACTTCGCGGAGCTCGCGAAGCGGTGGTCGGAGGACCCCTCCGCCCTGAACGGTGGGTTGTTGGGGGACCGGGTGGTCCCGCAGCTCAGCGCCGAAGAGGCGGAGTCGCTGGGCGACCTGCAGCCTGGTCAGATCAGTCGGGCCATCGTGACAGAGAACGATGTCCGGGTGCTCAAGTTGCTGCGGCGCGACGCACCCATGGTGGATGGCTTCGACGACGTGAAGAACACCATCGTCGACCAGATCATCGGCCGCGAGCAGACCCCTGCACTCGCCGCCGCCTTCGCAGAGGAGCAGCTCCTCGCGACGTGGATGAGTGGGGGAGAGGTCCCGACGGACCTCCTCACTCAGAAGGGACTGGCCGCAACGACCACGGGGCCGATGCCGCCCGTGAACATGGGCAACCCCTTCGCTCCGCCGCAGACGATGATGGACGCCGCCCGCAAGGCAGCCCCGGGCTCGGTGCTGCCGGAAGTCTACGAGGCCTCCGGCATCCTGTTCGTCGGCAAGCTGGTGGATCGGGTCGAGCCCAACGACGAGGCCTTCATGGCCGCCAAGGACACCCTGGCCGCTCCGATGCTCGAGCGCCGCCGGGTGGACTTCTACACGACGTGGGTTGCCGGGCTCAAGGCTCAGGCGACCATCCAGTAGTCTGCCCCGCGCCCACCCCTCGTAGGAGGCGGGCCGGGGGGGGGCTGGAGTGCGGCCCATGGCCATGCCACGAGCGACACGTCGCAGCGCTCGGCGCTCGCGCTCGCCGGGCGTCGAACAAAAAAACTTGATGGATTCGATCCTTGGCCGCCTCTGGCGGAGAGGGGAGATCGTCCCTGCCAAATCGAGGTATTGACATGTCAAACCCTACCCTTGAGGATGCCTGAATTAGTTGCGAATGATCCCCTTAGGGTTGGCATGATCCCGTGACGCGACTATGCTCTTGATGAGACCTCGCCAGGGCCTCCGGCGGGTCGAGACGCGGGCGCGTCACTTCGGTTCCCTCCCCATGGCCGATTCCCCATCGGCTCCCCAACATCCCCCCTTGGTCCCCCCATGACCTCCCTCCCAGATCGTACGCGCCCGCGTCTCACCCAGCCCGTCAAACGAGTCAGCACGTCTGCCCTGCGGATGGCTGGCGCGGCGGTCTGGCGAACCCTTCATCCCGCTCTTCGGGAGCGCTTCCTCGAAGCGCCACGCCCGGCTCCGCTGGCCCGCCTTCACGTCGAGAGCAACGACGGATGGACGGTGCCGATGTTCCGCCTCCCGGTTCGGCCTGGAGGCTCCGGAGAGCCCGTGCTCTTGCTGCACACTGCAGCATGCGCGGCGGAGGCGTTGAACTATGGCGCCGACTCCCTGGCTCACGCGCTGGTCGAGGCCGGCTACGCCGTGTTTCTTGCTGCCCAGCGTGGCGACCACGAGGCGGTCGGCCCCGACGGCGCGGTGCCGCGACTGCGGGACGTCGTGTCCCAGGATCTGCCGGCCATGGTGGCCCGCCTCCGCGCGGACACAGGCGCCCGTCGCGTGCACGTGGCCGGCTTCGGGCTCGGGGCCTTGCTGGCCATGGACGTGGGCGCCCGCTGCCCCGATGACATCGCGAGCGTGACCGCCCTCGCGCCGCCCCTTCGGTTCCCTTCCTGGCGCAGCGAGGCTCGTCGCCTCCATCTGGCGGCCCGCCTCCTCCCACCGACCTGGTCCCTGCCCCTGCGTGCGGTAGGCCAGGTGGGTGCGCCACTGGTCGGACAGTCCGGGGCGGGCGATGGCAGTCGTCTCCGTGGGGCGATGGCCTACGCCGGCGCGGACGTCCCTGCGGCGATGGTGGCGGAGATGGCCCGCTGGCTCGGTCTCGGACGGGTGGAGCTGGAGCCGGGCCGAGAGCTCGAGGCCGCCTGTGCCTCCGCCCGAGCCCCACTGCACGTCGTGCACGGCTGCGATGACGTCCTCTGCGGTGAGGCCTCGGTGGCCGCTGCACAAGGCGCTTGGGGCGGGCACGTGCGCCGCTCCACAGTCGACGGCTACGGTCACGTAGATTTGGTCTTCGCCAAGCAGGCGCCGGCCGACGTCTTTGGCCCCTGCCTGGACTGGCTCGAAGGGCTTCGCAGCGAGTGTTGGGGTGCTATCGAGGACGTGGCTTGACGCGTCAATGAGATTGCGGCACGCTGTCGCTGTTGCCCTCATCCTTGGGGGCTGGTGAGGAGACACCTTGGCCACCAACCGGGACCGCATCGCCAGGAACTTCGTGAAGCGCTACGGCCAGGATCGGTTCGACCGGCTGATCGAGTTGCTGCGGTCGGGCGAGTCCGGGCAAGCCATCGCCGACGAATTCTCGGTGAGCCGTGAGCGGGTCCGGCAGTGGAAGAACACCTTCGGTACGGTCCTGACGCTCTACCAGGTCCATCCAGACGTGGAAGCCCTGCTCACCCGCTAGGGCACAAGCGTCAGTCGTCGAGCGGATCGACCTTGTCGAGGACGTCGAGGAGGTCGTCGCCCCAGTCCTCCACCTGCCACTCCCGCACATCAGGGATCTCGGCGAGTTCGTCGAGGTCGTACGGGCGGCGCGACGCGATGGCCTTGAGCACCCCGTTGGACGCGGTCATGTACGGGGTGAGGGCGCGGTTGGCGGACAACGTGCGCTGGCGCCACTCCTTCAGGGCTGCGAAGGCCTTGTCGGCTGCGCGGCCCTGGAGTCGCGAGCGCGGCCCCTTGCGCTTGGGGGCCTGCTTCTTCTGTGGCTTCGGGATCGGCCGGTCGTCCTCGAGGCCGTCGAGCACGGCGTCGATGAGCGCCTTGCCGTGGCGGCGCTTCATCGCCTGCTTGCCCCGGAAGAGGCGATCGAGATCGCTCATGGACTCGGGACGCTCCACGGCCAGCTGCAGGAGCACCTGGTTGGGGATGACCTTGTACACGGGCCGGTTCATCCGCTTGCCCTGAGTGTCGCGGTAGTCCGAGAGATGGCGGAGCACGCGCTTGGCTTCGTCGTCGAGCTTGTTGATCCCCTTCATGTCGAGCCACGGGTTGACCTTGGGCTCCCGCTGCGCCCACTCCCGCTTCTCGAGCAGCTCGCACTCCTCCTTCATGTGACGCATGCGGCCGATCTGACGGAGCTTGCGGCTGGTGAGCTCGTGCACCGCACACATCCAGTGGGTGTCGCCGCGGGCGTAGTCGAGGTGCTCTGGCCGGAGCGGCCGCAGGGCCCAGTTGTGGCGCTGGTACTGCTTGTCGAGCTCGTTGCCGAAGTAGCGCTCGATCACGTCTGCCAGGCCGATGCGCTCCATGCTCAGCAGCTGGGCCGCAATGAGCGTGTCGTACAAGTTCCGGAACGTGAAGCCGAAATCGCGCTTCAGGCACACGAGGTCGTAGTCCGCGCCGTGGAGCACTTTGACGACGTCGGGGTTCGAGAGAAGCGGGCCGAGGGCAGACATGTCGTCGACCTTGAGCGGGTCGACGATCCAGTCCGTGTCCATGTTGCTCAGCTGAATCAGGCACACCTTCTCCTGGTAGGAGTAGGAGCTGTCGGATTCGGTATCGATCCCGATCACCGGGGCTTTCTCGAGGGTGCGAACCATCTCGTCGAGCGCGTCGGCGTCTTCGACCATGATCAACGGGGTGCCGTGGAACACTCGGGCCTCTTTGGAACAGGGAGAACGCCTGTATGGGCTCCGGGCCGTCCGAACAAGGGTAGGAAGGCACAGCAGGTGCGTCGGGCCCTTGGAGCACAGCGTCGTCTGTGGCAGCATCGGCGGGTTGCACTCTCGAGGTGACGTTGATGCATCCGGAAGCCGAGCCCGTTCAGCGGGCCGCTAGCGCCCTTCAGTCCGCCTTTGGGGCACCCCCGTCGACCGCGATCACCCTAGGCTCCGGCCTGGGCATCCTGGTCGATGCCATGTCCGATCTCCAGTCGGTGCCGTACCCAGAGCTCGGCTTGCCCGCTGCGGGGGTCGCAGGCCACGCGGGGGTGGCCCACGTCGGCACCCTCGGGGGCCAACGCGTCCTCGCCTTGGCGGGTCGAAAGCACCTCTATGAGGGCGTCGACCCAGGGGTGGTGGTGCGGTACGTCCGCGCGCTCCATGCCTGGGGGGTCCAGCGCCTGGTGCTCACCTGCTCGGTCGGCGGGATCCGCGCCGGACTCGGGCCCGGGGATCTGGTCGTGGTCTCCGACCACCTGAACTTCCAGCGGACCAATCCTCTGGTCGGCCCGGCCTTCGGGACCCGCTTCCCCGACCTGTCCGAGGCCTACGATCCGGATCTGCGGGAGCGGCTCCTGCAGTCGGCCCGCGCGGAGGGGGCGCGGGTGCACGAGGGGGTCTTGGCGGCGATGAACGGCCCCGCGTACGAGACGCCTGCCGAGGTCCGCATGCTGGGCCATGTGGGGGCCGACATCGTGGGCATGTCCACGGTGCCCGAGATCCTCGCGGCGGCAGAGCTGGGCTTCACGTCGGCGGTCTTGGCGGTCGTGTCCAACCCGGCAGCCGGGATCGGCTCGGCCAAGCTGACCCACGACGACGTGACCGAGACGGCCAACGCTGCCGGCCACTCCATGGTGCAGACCCTCACCGCATTCTGCGCGGGCCTGTAGACCCGTCGAGGCCCCGCGGCCCGTCTCAGGGCACGACAGCGATCGCGTCAATCTCGACGTCGACGCCCCGCGGAAGACGGGACACCTCCACGGCAGCGCGGGCGGGTCGAGCGTCGCCCATGTGGCGCGCGTAGACCTCGTTCATGGCCGCGAAGTCTTCCATGGACTGCAGGAATACCGTGCACTTGACCACGTGGGCCAGGTCGCTGCCGGCAGCCTCCAGGACGCGGGTGAGGTTGTGGAGGGCCTGGTCGGTCTGAGCCTGGATGTCGCCGCCAGTGAGCTCGCCCGTGGCGGGATCCATCGGGATCTGCCCGCTGCAGTACACCATGCCGTTGGCGACCATCGCCTGGCTGTACGGTCCGATGGCCGCGGGGGCCTGGTCGGTGTGGACGGGGGTGGGACGCATGGGCTCCTCCTCTGGTTCGGGGCTCGCTATCGCTGCGTCTGCGACGAGGCTTGCTCGAACCATGCGAAGGCGTCGGCGAGCGTGCCCTCCCGGACCGCCGACGTGAGTGCGACAACCGGCGCCAGCGTGCCGTCGGCCTCGGGCTCGGTGGCCAGCAGGGCCGTCCACGCGCCAGGGGTGGCTGCGGCGTCGAGCAGTGGCTCGACCACGTCGGGCTGCAGCAGGGGGCGCAGCAGCGCAAAGGCGTCCCGCACGACGGCTTCTTCCGGAAGGTGGTCGGACAGCCGACGGATGTGGGAGCGTTCGTCGGCCCACGTGGTGGCCAGGCGGCCCACCGACGTCCGCAGGGCCTCGTCGGCGGCGACCTCCCGAAGCCAGGGGTAGGCGATGACCGCCGGGGGCCCGATGACGCCTGGCTCCCCCGTCAGCGCGTAGGCGAAGCCGTCGAGGAGGTGCCGAAGAGCGGGGGCCCCTCCGGGCACGGGGCTGGCGAGTCCTTGCACCGCCCGTGCTGCATCGGCGGCGTCGGGGGTCGGGCCCACCGCGGCCACCAGTGCGTCGAGATCCCGGAGGGCATCCGGATCACCGATCGTGCCGAACACGTCGGCCAGATGCGGCAGAGCTTGGTGGCGCTCGGTGGTATCGAGGATGGGGGTGATCAGTCGGAGCAGGGGCTCCACTTCGTCGGCGGTGAGCAAGTCCAAGGCGTCGAGCCCCTCGCGAGCCGCGTCGTCGAAAGCAGGGCACGCGCCGCTGGCCACGGCGGCTTCGAGGGCAATGTCTGCCACCCGATTGTCGGTGAGTGTGGACCACACGGAACTCGCGGTGCCGAGGGTGCCGGGCTCCATGCCCGCCACGATGCGAAGCAGGCGCACCGTGAGGTCGTCGAAGGACAAGTCGATGGCGAGCGGCTCGAAGCCCACCGTGCAGGTGACGGGCTCCGTGCCGCGGTCGAGCAAGGTGAGGATCTGGAACAGAGCCGAGGGGCCACCCGAGCCCAGCGGAACCCCGTTGGCGTCGACCTTGGCCAGCCAAGCGGCGGCGGCAGGAACCTCTCCCAGATCTTCGTGGGCGGCCACGTGGGCGGTGACCTCTTGACGCCAGCTGGCCTCGGCGGTGAGCAGCTGCAGGGTGAAGAAGGACCTCGGCAGGGCACCGAGGGGAGCGACCACCCACGTGTCGAGCCAAGCCGACGTGGCGTGGCCCTCTGGATCCCCGGCCACGGCGGCGGCCGCCACGTGGTGGACGAGGGGCGCGACGAAGGGCCCCTGGGGTTGGTCCCGGGCCCGGAGCCATGCAACGGCGGCCTCTTCCAGCGAGGGGTGTCGACCGAGGGTGGCGAGCGCAGCCACCGCAGGCGGTTGATCCCGAAGGTTGGCCAGCTGGACCTCTACAGACGGGCCAGCGCCGGCCCACGCCGCCGGGGGCCCCTGCGGCTCCACCTGGCCCACTCCGTCGCCTGGAGCACCACTCAGGGCTTCGAGGAGGAGGTCCTGGAGCGCCGGGTCGGGTAGGTCGGGCAGGCCGGGGAGGGGCTGGTCACCTAGGGCACCCTCCGCGGCGGCGATGGCCAGCACCAGCGCCGACAGCCCAGCCCGGTCGTCGGCCTCTAGGGTCTCGACCGTGGCGTGGAGGCTGCGAAGGTGTCCGTGGCGATCGAAGCAGTCGAAGGCGGTCCGCAGCTCGTCGGCCGTCCCGACGCCATCCCGAAGGTCGACCTCGTAACAGGGACTCTCGGGGTTCAGTTGCGCCCACGGATCCGTGGTGTCGGCAGCGCAGGCCCCCCCGAGGGACATCACGGCCATGGCCCTCAGCGACACGGCGCCGCGTGCAAGAGCACGCAACGCCGGGTGGGAGGCCATGAACTGGGCTCAGTCGAAGAAGTAGCGAGCGCCGACGACCATGCCGCCGGAGTGCACCAAGACCTGGCGGACGCGCGCCTGGTACAAGATGTCGGCGAAGATATGCACTTGCCGTGCCGCCTTGTAGGTGACCTCGGGCCCGACGCTGCCGAGGAAGTACTCGGTGTGGTCGAGGGTGACGAAGCCAGCCCCGATGTGCACCGCGGCGCCGATGCGCAAGCGGTCAGAGGCGACCTCGACGATGCCGATGTTGAGCCCGATGACGCCCACGCCGATGTGGCGAGGATCTTCCTGGTAGGCCGCGACGACGTAGTCGGGATCCACCAAGCCCGTGAGGGCCGCGGGGTCGAGCTGCGGCGCATCCTGCTGGTAGTAGAAGCGGAACGAGCCCTGAATCATGTCGTCGCGGTCGCCGAGAAGCAGCTCGAGGCCACCCCCGTAGAACGGACGGTTCTGGGTGATCGAGAATCGCTCGTAGTCACCGATGTCGTCGTAGACGATGGGCTCGTCCTGATCGAACGTGTCGGTGTCGGCGCTGGAGTAGAACGCGACCTTGTCCTGCCGGGCACCCACGGTGCCGAGGAGGCCGAGGCCCCCTGCGTAGGCGGGAGCGGCGACCATGAGGGCGCCGAATCCGGCGAGGAAGGCCGCAGTTGCGGAGAGGGCGGTGCGCATCGTGACTCCGAAGGTCTTGGGCGACCCCGAGTAGGGGGCGCAGAGCGACCAGTGAATACCTCACTGGGCCCACAGGTTCAAGGTCTCGCTCCGGCGGTGTCGAGCGGGCCTGCCTCGTTAACACCGGCAGCACAGGCAAGAGCGTGGGATACAACAAAGGCCGACCGACCCCCCGGGAGTCCTGTTGCCCGCTCGCGCTCTGTACGCCGGTTCCTTCGACCCCGTCACCATCGGCCACGTCGATTTGGTGCTTCGTGCCCTGCCACTCTTCGATGCAGTCGTGGTTGCGGTCGGTCACCACCCCGCCAAGCGCTACTGGTTCGACAGCGAGGCGCGGGCCGAACTGTTTCGCCAGGCCGTGGCCGGCGCAGGGGCGGCGCGGGGCATCGACGTGTCGAATGTGCGTGTGGTGACCTTCCAGGGCCTCACGGTGCACGCCGCAGCCCACCACGATGCGACGGTGCTGCTTCGGGGACTGCGGGGGGCTGGGGACATGGATCTGGAGCTGCGCAACGCGGCGGGCAACCGAGACCTGTCCGGCATCGAGACGGTGTGGCTTCCGTCGGCACCGGAGCTCTCGTTCGTGAGCTCCTCGCTCGTGCGCGAGATCGCTGGTCACGGCGGCGACGTGTCTCGCTACGTGCCGGAGGTCGTGCAGGAGGCGCTAGCGGCGCATCCCCACGTCGTGGGGACCAAGGCTCCGTGACGGCGGGCCTCTGCTGGGTGCTGATGTGGGCCGCTGCGGCCACCCCCTCTCGGGTCCTCGACCACGACGAGGCGAACCCGGGCGCGTCGACGGCGCGGCCCGACGTGCTGTGGGTAGAGCAGGCCCGGTTGGCTCTGGGCCGTGACCGACCGGACTTGTCCCGTCGCTACGCCATCCGAGCCCTGAAGGCCGTGCCGGAGTCGTGGGATGCCTGGCGTCTGTATTTGCGGGCCTCCGCACGCACGGGGCTTCAGGAGGCTGCGGAAGCGGAGCTCGGCGCCCTGAACGATCCGGGCGCGTCGGTCGCGCTGGCCTGGTGGAAGGTGGCGAACGGTGCGGCGGAGGTCGACTCGCTGCAGCAGATCCAAGACCCGAGGGGCCAGGTGGCGTGGGGCTACTCGGTGCTGGCCAGGGGGCGGGAGCAAGAAGTGCTGGCCCTGACGCTTCTCGACGAGCCGTTGGCCGCCAGGCTGAGGCTGCGAGCACTCGCTCTTGCCGGCGATGCCAAGGGGCTCCACCACGAGGCACTGGCCTGGCTGCATCACCACCCCGATCAACCCGACGTGCTCGAGGAGCTGTGGCGCAAAGGGGCTCCGGAGACGCGGGCTCGGAAGAAGGTCCTCCGCGCCCTTCGCGTCCGCCTGGAGACCGAGGAGGACCCTGCGTGGCTCCTTCTGGCGTCGCGCACCTTGGTGCAGGCGCGGGAGCGGGAGCTGGCGGAGGCCGTGGCCTCCCGGGTCGACGCGGAAGGATTGTTGGCGCCGCTGCCTCGGAAGCCGTGGGGCACCTCGATGCGCAAGGCCATGGGGAAGGCCCTCGTGGGGCAGGGGCCTGCAGACCTCCCCGCAGGCTCCGAGGCCGAGCGCGTGGCGGTGGCCTGGGAGGTTGCCGAGGCGTGGCTCGTCCGCGACCGGGCCGACGATGCCCTCGCGTTGTGGGATGCCCTCGAATCCGATCGCTGGCTGGCGTGGCGAGGTCGGGCAAGGGCGCTGGAAGCCCTCGGGCGTGGGGAGGAGGCGACGTCCGCGCGGGAACGAGCCATTCGCGGCGCGCTGGGCCCCTGGGCCGAAGACCCTTGTGCCCTCGATCGGGGCGCACGACTGACCGCGGTCGCGGCCGTCGACGCCGACGGGCCGGTCGCCGAGGGCCTCGATGCTCAGGCCAGACACGCGCTGGCCGGCGACGGCGCCGCGTGGCGAGACATCCTCACCTCCCATCCTGGCGGTCCCGCGTTCGACGAGCTGTCGGCGTGCCTCGATGCCGCCGATGGTGGGGAACTCGGGGCGGGGTGGGTCGGCCCCAGGAGCGACGCTGCGAGCGCGGTGATCCCAAGACTCGCTGCGGCCGGCATCGCCCGACTGCCGGACGACGTACAGAGCCTCGGCACCTCGCGCAGCGGGGTGGTGGGTCGCGGGGAGATGCTGCCGGGCCTCACCCTGCGCCTCGATGACGGGGACCGTGACCTGCACGAGCTGGCGGCTGAGCCGGGCCCCCTGATCTTGTCGCTGTGGGCGTCGTGGTGTGGCCCTTGCCAGATCGAACTGCCCCTCGTCGACCAGCTGGTGGGGGAGTTGATCTCCGATGGGGTCGTCGTACAACCCCTGGCGATCAGCATCGACGAGGACCCCCGGCCCTATCGTCGGCAGCTTCAGCGCAAGCCCTTCGCGCACCTCCGATCCGGTCGGGACCCCTCGTTGCTCTCCGCCCTCGGGGGGAGCTCGCTCCCGGTGACCTGGGTGATCGATGACGATGCGGTCGTTCGCCTGGTTCACGTAGGCTACGACCCTGAGCTGCCGGCGCGCCTCGAGGCCGTCTTGCGCTCGTTGGAGGAGTGATGTCGTTCATCCTGTTCACCCTCGCCCTGGCCGGGCCCGTCGACGTGACGGCTGAGCGGGCCAACCTGCTCGTGGAGGCTGGCCGCATGGAGGAGGCGCGGACGCTTCTCCAAGAGTCCATCGCCGTCGCACCAGATGCCCAGCTCGTGGTGGCCTACCTCGACGCCAGCACCGAGATGGGTCTGGGGCCGTACGCCCTCGCCGAGACCCGAGGGATGCCCGTGGAGCTGCCCTGGGAGGGCATGGCGGAGCCCCTCGCTGGACTCATGGTCGACGGCACTCGGACCGCCGATGCGTACGACCTCGCCAAGAAGCTCCGGGAGGCCTACCCGGAACGACCCGATCTGCTGGCGCCCCTGTGGCAGGACAGCGGGGGCGGCAAGCTCGGCCGGATGCGTTCTGCGGTGTTCGGGGTGCCGCCGCTCTCCCTGGAGGGGAAAGCCCGACAGCTGCGCCTTCGGCAGCTCGTTCGCATCCCAGACCAGCCATTGCGGGTGGCTGTGGAGCAGGGCTTCGAGCTCGACGCGTACGGCCCGCCGGCCCGGGATCTGGAGCTGCACGAAGCGGCTCGGGCCCTGGCGGAGAAGGGCCTGTCGGTCTCTGACCTCGACATGCGGGCCGATGAGCGCCGAAAGGCGGTGGAGCGCGCCCACCCGATGTTCCTCACCGCGGGCGCTCCCGTGGGCGCCGCCCTGGCCTGGAAGCAGCTCGGAGACCCCGACAGCGGGGCCTGGGCGCATCGTGCCGAAGCCCTCCGAATCGCGGGGGATGCGGCATCGAGCCAAGAGGCGGTCGAGCGAGGCTTTCGGGCCTTGGGCGCGCCCTCGCCGGGGGACGTGACCGTGGCCGACCTCTCGCAGCGAGCCACGTGGGCCACGCAGCTCATGAGCGCCGCCAGTGAAGTGGAGCTCGACCAGGAGCACGGTGGCGACGCCTGGGCCTACGCCGTGGCCGCCACCGCCATGGCGGGGAAGGCCCAGGGGGCCACCTTGGGGCCCGCGGCGGCGACGAGCTTGGCGGCGACCTATCGGGGCAGCGACAAGGTGGGGGCGGCGCTGCGTTTGGCGGCGGAAGCCACCGAACCTTCGGAGAAGAGAGCCCACGTGATGGGCGCCTGGGCAGCCGTGGCCAGCGGCGCGGAGCGCCTCGAGTACGTGGAGCGAACCCCAGAGCTGTACTTGTCTGCTCTCGTGGTCGTGTGGCGGGAGGCGGCGCTGCTGTTCAGTGAAGGGGAGGGGGCGGACCCGGAGCTCGCCCTCGCCTATGCCACCCTGGCCATGGCCTCCGGACACGTGGACCGCGAGCTTGCCGCCCGAACGGCTGCGCTCCACGATCAGCTCGATGGGGACCCCGACCGCAGCTACGCGGCCTTCCACCACGCGGCGGTGGCCCGAGGCCTGGGGGCGGACCGGGCCGAGATGGAAGCGTGGATCACCAAGCACCATCAGGGTCTGGGTGTCCCGCTCGACATCGCCACGGCCATCGGAGGAGAGCCCCCATCCGCCGACGCCGTGGCCGCCGCCCCGCCCCGGCGCTCGGTTCGGGTGCGCGGACGCAAGAGCAAGCCTCCGGCGGGCGGCGCGGTCCTCGGTGAGCGCATCCCCGACTTCTCGGTGGAGACGGCCTTCGGGACGCTGTCCCGGTCTTCCCTGGCGGGCCGTGTCGTCATCTTCACGTTCTTCGTCAGCGACGACGCGGCCAGCGTCGAGCAGCTGAAGGATGCCGGTCAGGTGGCGAAGCGGCTGCGGGCGCGCGGCGTCGACGTCGTCCACGTGGGCATCTCCCGTGATGCGAATCGTGGACGCTTCGACGATCTGCATCGTGTGGGCCAGCGCTGGGGCCAGCTGGCCTGGGACCCGGAGCTGGCTACCCGCTTCGGGGTGCCTCGCCAGCCCACGACCTGGCTGATGGACCGCAACGGAATCGCTAGGTACTTCGTGGATCATCGAATCGGAAGCGCGGATCTTCAGGCCCAGATCGAGTCCATCGCCGTCGAGTAGGCCGCGAGGGTCTCGGGCTGCTCGTGGGGTGGCAAGGCTCTTGCACTCCATGACGCAGCCGTCACCCCGCCACGGAGATGCCGTGGTACGGGGGGCGGTCGTCCCGAACGCAGGAAGTCAGTCATGTGTGGAATCGTCGCGTACATCGGATCCGAGCCCGCCCTCCCCAAGCTCCTCGATGGCCTGCGCCGCCTCGAGTACCGGGGCTACGACTCGGCGGGTGTGGCCGTCCTCGAAGACGGCGGCCTCTGGTTCGAGAAGGCGGTGGGCCGGGTGGCCAACCTGGTGGACCGCATCGACGCGGAGCCTGCAGCCACGGTGGGCATCGCCCACACCCGCTGGGCGACCCATGGCGGTGTGACGCGTGCCAATGCCCACCCCCACCTCGATGGCCAGCAGCACATCGCGGTGGTGCACAACGGCATCATCGAGAACACCAAGACGCTCCGGCAGATGCTCCTCAAGGAAGGGGTCGAGTTCCGCTCCCAGACCGACACCGAGGTGCTTCCCCACCTCATCCGGCACCTGTACAAGGGCGACCCGGTGGCGGCGGTGAGCGAGGCCCTCGCCCACGTCCAGGGCACCTACGGTGTGGCCGTGATCTTTGCGGACCACCCCGACATCATCATCGCTGCCCGCAACGGCTCTCCGCTCGTCGTGGGCTTGGGCAAGGGGGAGGTCATCCTCGCCAGCGATCCGCAGGCGGTCGTGGCCCACACCCGGCAGGTGGTCTACCTGCAGGACAAGGAACTCGCGGTGCTGTCTCGCGACGGCGCAGATGTACGCTCGCTGTCGGGAAGCAAGAAGACGAGCACGGTCGAGACCCTGGCGGGCGACTACACCGTCGCCGACCGGGAAGGCTTCCCGCACTTCATGCTCAAGGAAATCCACGAGCAGCCCCGGTCCATCAAGCGCGCGCTCCGGGGCCGGCTGCACCACGACCACGGCAACGCCATCCTCGGGGGCCTCGACTTCACCCCGCGGGACCTGGCTGCGGTGGAGAAGGTGGTGCATCTGGGCTGCGGCACGAGCTACCACGCCGGCATGACGGCAGCGATGGCCATCGAGGCCCTCGCCAGGGTCACGTCCCGCGCCGAGATCGCCAGTGAGTACCGATACAAGCACCCGATCATCGAGCGGGAGTCGTTGTTCTTCGCCATCAGCCAGTCCGGCGAGACCATCGACACCCTGGGCGCGGTGCAGGAAGTTCAGCTCAAGGGGGGCCAGGTTCGCGGGGTGGTCAACGTCGTGGGCTCCACCATCGCTCGCACCTGCGCCCGGGGCGTCTACGTGCACTCGGGCCCCGAGATCGCGGTCGCGAGCACCAAGGCGTTCACGTCCCAGGTGGCCGCGCTGCTGGTGTTCACGCTGATGCTGGCCCGCTGTCGCAACCTCTCCCTCAAGCAGGGGCAGGACGTGGCCAAGGCCCTCGACGAGATCCCCGCCAAGGTCACCCAGTACCTGCAGAACCCCGGCCCCATCGACAAGGCGGTCGAGCACATCGCCAACGCTCGCTACGTGCTGTTCCTCGGTCGGGGCTTCAGCTACCCGGTGGCCCTCGAGGGCGCGCTGAAGCTCAAGGAGATCGCCTACATCCCGTGCGAGGGGTACCCCTCCGGCGAGATGAAGCACGGGCCCATCGCGATGATCGATGAGGGCACGCCCGTGGTGGTCATCGCCCCCCGCGACAACCACGCCGCCAAGGCCGTCTCCAACATGATGGAGGTCAAGGCCCGAGGCGCCGTGCTGATCGTCATCCACACTCAGGGTGACACCGAGATGGAGGAGCTCGCGGACATCTCGATCCCGGTGCCCGCCACGGCCGACTTCGCCAGCCCCCTCGTCACGGTCCTCCCGCTGCAGCTGCTGGCGTACCAGGCTGGCCTCGCCCTCGGTCGCGACATCGACAAGCCCCGAAACCTCGCGAAGTCCGTCACGGTGGAGTAGAAACCGGCCGCGAGGGGCGCCCATCCGAAGCGCCTCCGCTGCGAGGACGACGTGATCGAAGTCGAGGCCGTGACCATGCCCGGGGCGACCACCCGCTTCTGCAAGACGTGGTGGCCCATCTACGCCGACGACCCCCAGTGGGTCCCGCCGCTGATCTTCGAGCGCAAAGAGTTCTTCGACCCCAAGAAGAACCCGTACTTCAACAACGCCGAGGTGGCGTACTTCATTGCTCGCCAAGGTGGCCGCGACGTCGGCACCATTGCGGCCACGGTGGACCAAAACCAGCTGGAGACCGAACCAGGTCTCGGCTTGTTCGGGTTCTTCGAGTTCATCGACGACACCGATGTGGCCAAGGCGCTCTTCGATGCCGCCTGCGAGTGGCTGCGAGAGAAGGGCATGCGTCGCATGCGCGGGCCCTTCAACCTGTCGCCCAACCACGAGTTCGGGCTGCTGGTCGATGGGTTCGACACACCGCCCTGCATCGCGAACCCCCACAACCTTCCGTACTACGCCACGATCTACGAGTCACTGGGCCTGGTGGGGGTCAAGGACTGGTTCGCCTACTGGATGGACAACGACGGGCCTGCCCCGAAGACCATCTCGCGCATCGCGCAGCGGTACATGGACCGCAACCCCAAGTTCAGCATCCGCCCCGTGGACAAGAAGAACTGGGCGCGAGAGATCGAGCTCGTCTACGAGATCTACCAGGACGCCTGGGAGCACAACTGGGGCCATGTGAGCCTCACCAAGGAAGAGTTCTGGTTCGCCGCCAAGGGCCTCAAGCAGGTGGTGGAGCCGGACCTGTGCTTCTTCGCCTTGATCGATGGCAAGGAAGTCGGCGTGTCGGTCACGTTGCCCGACTACAACCAGGTCGCAAAGAAGATGAACGGCCGCCTGTTCCCCTTCGGCTGGTGGCACTTCCTCCGGGGTCGCGGCAAGATCGACACCCTGCGCATCTTCATCTTGGGCATCAAGCAGGAGTATCAGCGGCTGCCGCTGGGGGCGCCGCTGTACCTGAGGACGTGGGAAGCCGGGATGGCCCGGAACGTTCGGGGGGCCGAGGCCTCCCTCATCCTCGAGGACAACGTGCGGATGCGAGGGGCCCTCGAGAAGCTCGGTGCGTACGTCTACAAGACCTACCGAAGCTACGAGTACCCCCTGGAGGAAGGCGTCACCATCGGCGAGCCGCCGGCCGAGGCCGAGCCCGCCGAGGAGGCCGCGCCTGCGGAGGCCGCGCCTGCGGAGGCTCCCGAGAGCGAGACGACATCCGATGGTGCGCCGGCGTCCAGCGTCTCCGACGACGCAGGCCCCATGGAGGCCACCCCTACCGACAGCCCCTCCGGCGCCTAGCGGCCGGCGTCGGCCGCGGGCCACGACAGCAGCCAGCCTGACTCTGAGGCGGCGACCCTGTGATCTCCCGCGCCGGAGACCACGGCGTCGTCCAAGGGGCCGACGGGGGTGTGCACCGTTGTGAGGGCTGTGGCCGCGACGGTGGAGGGTGCATCCACATTCAGGAGGTGCAGCCTCCGGCCCCAGGCGGTGTCGGCCCACAGGCTCCCGCCCTCCACTCGCATGGACACGACCATGTCGTCGTCTTCGACCGGCACGTCGAAGCGCGCCTCGACGGCCCCTGAGGCGTCGACGAGCACGCCCTCGATCGCCTCGAACGCCACGGTGGCGAAGCCATCCCCGACCGCCACGGTGGCGCCGAGCACGATGGGGGCGTGCGGGCTGGGCGTCCCGTCGTGCAAGGACCACAGGCGGCCTCCGGGGCCCGCCAGGTGCGCGGGCCCGACCGCCGGGGACGCCTCGACGAGGCCGCTCGCGAGGACGTGCTCGTCCGTGGTTCCGTCGGCGCATCGCAGCGCCCGACCGTTCACGAGCACGACGCCGACCCCGAGAGGCACGCCGGAGAGGGGGTGGGCGCGCCCGGATTGGAGGTCGACCTGCACCGGTCCGTCGGCGGACAGGCCCAGCAGCTGGCCACCCTCCGGCCCAAAGCGCACGGAGTCCCCGCGAAGCTCCGGAACGTCGAGGGGGGAGCGACCGGGTGCGGCCGCGCGGTGCACGACGCCATGGCGGGCCAGGGCGACGGCGCCGCTGGGGTGGGGGAGCACGTCGTCCCCATCCGTTCGTGCGGTGGCCCGCCAGCCCGATCGACCCTCGACGTAGAGGTAGCCACCGTGTACCTCGACCGTCCGTGTGGGCCCCCTGTGATGCACGCGATGAAGCGCCCGAAGGGGCTCGGGGCGCCACCCTGCATGGCTCAAGCGCCACAGGTGGCCGAGGCCCGCTACGAGCAGGTCGCCGTCCCAGGCGAGGGAGAGGCAGCCGGGATGCAGAAGCTCGACGTGCACGGCGGTTCAGCCTCCGCCATCGGCGACGAAGCGGTAGCCCACGCCTCGCACCGTGTGGAAGTACGCGGGGTCACCGGGGGTGTCGAGCTTCTGACGGAGACGGGTGATGAAGTTGTCCACGGTGCGGTCGGTGCCGAAGTAGCCGGTGCCCCACACGCCGAGGAGGATGGCGTCGCGGGTGACGGCCTTGCCTTCGCGCTCCATCAGGAAGACCAGCAGGTCGTACTCCCGCTCGGTGAGCTCCACCATCTGGCCGTCGCGGCGCACCATGCGGGCGTCGAGTTCGACCTCCACATCGCCGAAACCGTAGCGGTCGCTGGGCGCGCGTCGTCGCAGGTGGGCCTTCACCCGGGCGAGGAGCTCGGCGAGGCGGAAGGGCTTGGTGACGTAGTCGTCCGCCCCGAGCTCCAGCCCCCGCACGATGTCGAGCTCCGCCGACTTTGCCGACAGCAGGATCACGGGCATGTCGTGGCCGTTGGCCCGCAGGCGCTGGCAGACCTGGTATCCGTTGAGGTGGGGCAGCATGATGTCGAGGATGACGAGATCCACTCCCTCCACGGCCTCCAAGGCCTGGCGACCGTCGGCGGCCGCCACGGTGTCGAAGCCCTCGAGCTGCAGGTTCATCTCCAGACCCCTGAGAATCGAGGGATCATCTTCCACGACGAGGATGCGAGCCATGGGGTGTCGTAGCCGGTGGACACCGGGCTGCAAGCGGAGTGTCCAGTGGTGTTGATCTCATGGCTGCTCGCGTGCAGCGGTGCAGGTGGACTCGACGCCCATCCAGCGGTGATCGCGACGGCCGCCCGGCTGCCCGAGCGTGCCGGCTGGGCCGTGGTCGGTGAGGTGTCGTCCCCGCCGCCGACGGGACTGCTCGGCGACGTCGCGGCAGGAGAGCGGAGGGTGGTGCTGGCGGGGGACGCGGTGCAGGTGGCCACGACCGAGGCGTGGGCCCGTCTCGGCACCCGTTGGCAGGCGCTGCCTGTGTTGCCGCTGCGAGGGGCCTCCGAGCGACGGGTCGACCCCAGGAGCCGACGATTCGACGCCTTGTGGCCGCAGGCCGAGCCCTGGGGGCGCGTCGACGCAGGCACGCATCGGTTGCTGTGGTTGGATCCGTCGGATCCAGTGGACCAGCGATTCTGGCTTCCGGGCGCCCTCGCTCGTCCCGAAGGGGGCGTCGTGGTGTTCCTGCCCGAGGCCTCGGAGTCGGTGGAGCAGCAGGTCCTCGAGGCGGTACCCCCTTCCGCGCTGGCGTTGATCCTGACGGGCGGTGCGGACGGAAATCGGGCCCGCTTGCCCCAGGGCCGCTGGGGCCCCATGGAGTTGGCGGTCGGGCCGACCCAGGGGGGCGTGCTGGAGCCGGCCCGCGGCGCCGAGGGCTTCCACGCGGCCCACCGGGCGGTGCTCGAAGCAGAGCTGCCGGCCTCATCGTGGGCGCTGCAACCGGAGGCGACGCTCCGGGACGCGCTCGGCCCCGGCGGGTGGTGGGCCCTCGACATGGACCCAGGGGGCCTCACGGTGGCGCTGCGGCGGCGCGGCAACGACGGCCGATGGGGAACGGCCTATCGGGCGCGCTGGACCCGGGACGGGGGCTGGGAGGAGGAGGGGGCGGCCAAGCTGCCGGCTACCAGCTCCCCTGGCTCGGCATCGACGCCCACGGCTCGCTGATCGGCAGGGCCGGGCCGTCTTGTAGGAGCTCCACGCTGATGCCATCGGGGCTGCGAACGAAGGCCATGCGGCCGTCGCGAGGCGGGCGCGCGATGGTGATGCCGCCATCTTTCAGCTTCTGGCACAGCGCGTAGATGTCGGGCACGGCGTAGGCGAGGTGGCCGAAGTTGCGCCCTCCCGTGTACGGCGCTGCTTCGTCCCAGTTGTGGGTCAGCTCGATGGTCGCGGCGTCGCCGTCGGTGCCGGTCGACAGGAAGACGAGGGTGAAGCGACCCCCCTCGTGATCCGTGCGGCGCACCTCCGTCAGGCCGAGCAGGTCGCAGAAAAAGTGCAGTGCTGCGTCCAGGTCGTGGACGCGGATCATGGAGTGGAGGAAGCGCATGTCAGTCACCCTGGGGAATGGTGTTCTTGATGGGGGTGATCATGTCGGGCATTGGAGTGTGGTCGGCGACGACCTGGTACCAGCCCAGCATCGCGGCGACCGTGACCGAGCCGGTGGTGGAGATGGGGAGCGCCATGCAGCCGAGAGCCATCGCAGCGACATAGGCCCACCGGCGCTCGAAGCGGACGAGGAGCTGGGTCCCGAACCAGGCGACGGCGGCGATGAGCATGACGCCAGCCGAGGTGGACCACGACGCCAACGCGAAGGGGTCGCGGCCAAAGAAGACCAGGATGGGGGCGAGGGAGCTGGCAGCGAGAATGCGGCCGACCGAGCGGGCGCCAGCCTGGGCTTCGGGGTGCGTGAGGTCGTCGGCGTCGAAGCGGCGGAGGGTCCCGACGCCCCACCATGCCGTGAGGACCGTCTGCCACAGGGCCAGGGGGATGAGCAGCGACATCGCCCAAGGCGTGAGTTCCCAGATGAACAACACCACCAGGATGAGGCCCCAGACGGCCATGGGGTAGAGATAGAGGTCGAGGATGTGATCGGGCAGTGCCCGGTGGTCCGTGGCCATGGTGGCATCTAATCCCGTGCCTGTGCCGGTGCCCGTGGGCCCTCTCGGCTCTCGGGTCAGGGCTCGGCCACCCATCCGCCGTCCCGGTACACAATTCCTCGAGGAATACCGGGAATCCTTGGTTCTGGGTGGTCGTCGTGGCCGGGCATCTGCAGCGCTATGCCCGCGTCGCTGAAGGACATGATCGGCTGAATCGGTCGCTGCACCCTGCTGTGTGCCGCCCCGTATGCCGCCTCGGCATGGTCGTGCTCTGCCAGCTCCTTCAGCGTCCACCACGTCGGCGGCGCCATGGGGAAACCCTGGTGGTCGGCGGCCTCCAAGACCGCACGGGGGGAGACCCACCGGCTGTCGACCGTTTCGTGCTCGTCGTGGCTGCCGTCGGCGTCTTCTGCGAGCGTGACGAGGAAGCGTGTGTCGTACCGCTTGGGCTCAGCCTCGGGCGTGACCCACCACGACCAGGCCCGCAGCGCGTCGAGGTGCAGCCGGCTGGCATCGGTCAGCACCTCCACGAGGGACTGCTCCCGGGTGGCGACCGCTCGCCGCAGGGTCGGATCGGGGGCGCCGTCCCCGAGCCACACGCCGACCTCCTCCCACGTCTCCCGCAGGCCCGCGACGACATGGGCGATGGCGTCGGGGCGAGGCAGCTCGAGCTGCCCGAGAACATGCTCTCCACCCACGAGGGCAGGGTGCCCATCGAGATGGTCGGCGCGGTCGACGCGTCCCCCCGGGAACACCCAGGCGTTGGGCAGAAACCCCATCTTCCGGTGCCGCTGCACCATGAAGACTTCGAGGCCCGTCCGGCCTCCACGCAGGAGCAGGACGGTGGTGGCCAGGCGAGGGGGCATCGAGCGCTCCGAGGAGGGCTCGAGGCCCTCCGTCATTCGGTGGGGAGGAGGTGGAACTCGACCCGACGGTTGGTGGCGTGCACCTCGTCGGAGTCGCCCTGCTGCAGCAGGCGCGTCTCTCCGTAACCCTTGGCATCGAGGCGTTCGGTCGGCACACCCTGCTTGACCATGTACGCCTTGACCGACTGCGCCCGAGACTCCGAGAGCTCGAGGTTGTGGTCATCCTTGCCCTGGCTGTCCGTGTGGCCCTCGATCCGAATGCGGCCGATGTCGGGGTTCTCGACCAGCACCTCGACCAAACGGTCGAGCACCGAGAGCGACTCGACCTTGAGCTCGGCTTTGTCGAGCTCGAAGAAGATCTTCCGGTTGAGGTAGATGCGGTTGGTCTCTTCGTCGACCACGACGTCGTCGGTGGGCTTGGCGATGGGCCGCAGCTGCAGAACGAGGTCGGCGCTCGCCCCTGGGGCGAGGTCGACCATGCGGTTGGTGGCCTCGAAGCCGTCGGCGCTGACCGCTACCTCGTAGGACTTCGCCGGCAGGGAGCGCTCGACGATGCCGTCCGAGCCGACCTTGCTGACAGGCTGGTTGGCCCCGAGGACCCGCACGCTGGCCGACGGAATGGCCTCTCCCTTGGGGTCGGTCACCCGGACCACCAGGCGACCCGGGGCTGGGGGCGGAGGCGCTGCGATGGGGGCGGGCTCGTCCTGCAGAGGCGGGCTGAAGTCCCAGCCGAGGCCTGCCATGACCCGCAGGTCCGGAGCGCCGACTCCACGGGTGAGGCCGGAGCCCCCGCCGATTCGGAGACTGGCGTTTCCGAGGCGCTGCTGCACGCTGGCGAGCCACTCCATGGGGGCTGCGCCGGCCTGGCCGCCGTTGCTGAACCATCCCTCGCCGTCGATCTCGAGGGCGACGGACGTGGGCTCCGCTAGGGCATAGGCCGCACCGACGCCCCACACGAACGCGGGGCCTACGGTGAGGTCGAGGAACTCCTCGCCCGTTCCGCTCCGGGCGCCCGCAGCGGCCACGAGGGTCGCGTCGCCGGCGGAGAGCTGGGCCAACAAGCGTCCGTCGACCTGCACCGTGCCCGCACCGAGGTAGGCGTCGCCGTCCCCGGTGGGCAGCATCACGTCGAGGGCGGCGCCTAGATCGAAGGCGTCCGTGTCGAGGCCGCGGACCTTGGACGACAGCCGAGCGTCACCGAGGTGCACGGGACCGTCGACCTGGAAGCCATCGGCGTAGATGTGCAGGGGCAGCTCGGCGCCGATGCGCACCGCCCCCGCCGTGTAGTGGCCCATCAGCGACATGGTGCCGACGCTGCCGAGGATGTCCGTGGGCTCGTCGCCATTGTCGGGACGGAACACGAAGGGGTCGTCCGCGTAGTGCACCAGGGCCGACAGGCCGCCGTTCTCAGCGAGGCGCAGGTCCTCTACCTTGAGCATGGGGCCGCCGTCGACGCTGGGACGGAAGCGCTGAGCGTTGATCTCCTGGGCTTGGGCGGGGGCGGCCACCCACAGCGTGCTGGTGGCGGCGACGAGCGCCGTGGCGGCGCCGCTGCGACGGCGGCGACGACGGGCCGCCATGCCGAGGAGCACGAGCCCGAGGCCCGCGGCCCCCGAGGAGGAGCCGGTGGTGCTGCACGAGCCGCCCGTGAACTGCCCGGGCTGAGCCAGGGGATTGCCGTACCCATCGTCGGTGAAGGGGTCGGACGTTCCCGGGTCGGTGGTCGGCGTGGTGGTGGGCGTGTCGCACAGCCCCTCGTCGACCACTGGGTCGATGGCGTCGAGCAGGCCGTCGCAGTCCTCGTCGCCGAGCTCTTGGGCGTCGGGGATGCCGTCGCCGTCGCTGTCGGGATCGACATAGTCAGGGACGCCGTCACCATCGGTGTCGTCGAGGACGCCGTCGCCGTCGCGGTCCGCTTCTTCCTCATCGGGCATGCCGTCGTCGTCGCTGTCGGTGTCGAGGGCATCGGGGATGCCGTCGCCGTCGGTGTCGCCGTAGCCCTCGACGTTGTCGGGGATGCCATCGCCGTCCGAGTCTAGGTCATTGTCGAAGATGTCGGGGGTGCCGTCCCCGTCGGTGTCGTCGAGGATGCCGTCCTTGTCGGCGTCGGCCTCGTCGACATCATCGATGCCGTCGCCGTCCGCGTCCTCGTCGATCCAGTTTCCGAGGCCATCGCCGTCCAGGTCATCGGTGCCCTCGACCTCGTCGAACACGCCGTCGCCGTCGCTGTCCTCGTCGAGGTAGTCGGGAATGCCGTCGCCGTCGGTGTCGACGTTTCCTTCCTCGGCGTCGGGGATGCCGTCGTCGTCGCTGTCGAGATCGAGGAAGTTCGGGATGTTGTCTCCGTCGGTGTCCAGCAGGAACTCTTCGCTGTCGGGGATGCCGTCGCCGTCGCTGTCGTCGTCGTCGATGTCCCCCTTGGGATCCTGACCATCGAACACGTCTGGAATGCCGTCTGCGTCCGTGTCTGCGTCGTCCCCCGGGTCGTTGGGATCGGTCTCCCAAAAGCCCTGGGCACCATCGCCGTTCCAGTCCTCGGCGCCGTCAGGCAGGCCGCCGCCGTCGGTGTCGGCGGACCACGGGGAGGTGGTGGTCGTGGGGTCGGCGTCCACCGCTGCGCCATGCACGCCCGGGTCGGTGCCGTAGGGCAGCTCGGTCACACCCGCCTCGATGCCGTCGAGCAATCCGTCGTCGTCGCTGTCGGGGTCGAGGGGATCGGAGAGTCCGTCTCCGTCGGTGTCGGCGAGGGGGTCGACGTCGTAGTCGGAGGCGTCCCCCAGCCCGTCGTCGTCGCTGTCGCTGTCCAGGGGGTCCGTGCCCCAGAGCGCCTCGTCGGGGTCCACGACGCCGTCCTCGTCTTGGTCGATGGCCACCGGGTCGGAGAGCACCGGCTCGAGGTCCGAGCACACGCCGGCGGCGTCGTCGCAGGTCGCGATGTCGTCCCAGCCCAGGGCAAACGCCGTGGCGTTGGCACCCGCCACCCGCACCTGGCCGATGGTGGTCCAGCCGAGTTCGGCCTCGGCCTGGCTGCGGCTCAGCCGCACGTCGATGAAGTGCTCACTGCCGACCCCGACGGTGCGCACCGGGGGATCGACGTCGTCCAACGCGCCGAGGACGCCGGTGAAGCTGAAGGCCGGGGAGACCCCGGGGTCGCCGTTGGCGTCGAAGACGCGGACGTCGGTGGCGACCAGGTCGGCGTGGACCATCAGGGCGGTCTCGACGGTGGTGGGGTCACCGTCGGTCTCCAGCAGCCAGGCCCAGTCCTGGGGGGCGAACCAGCTGGCGCCGTTCTGGGGGCTCCGGCGCACCTGCATGCGGAGGTACACGTCGTCGCTGTCGACAAACCAGGAGAGCACCGGGTCGGTGGCGCTCGCCAGGTCTCCCGACTCGTCCAGACCACTGTGGTCGTCGGTGGGGTCGGTCATCGGCACGCCACCTTGGGTGAGGGGCACCCAGGCGTCGTCGGTGGGCCACGCGTGGGCCAAGGAAACAAGCAGCAGCCAGGACATTCGTTCCTCCGGGGGGCGGGGCCCCCCGGGCGGGGGGCGGATCGCCACGACCCGGCAGGGTGCCGGGCCGATCTCTCATGCATCACTTTAGGTCATGAGTTGACGGTGCCATAGCCCCCCAGAATGAATTGCGCGAGGGGGCTCCGGTGACGCAGCTGTTGCGCGTGCTGAGGGACGCGCGCACCGGATGGTAGGGTTCCGCATGCTCGCTGCCATCGTTTCGCTTGTCGCGGCGCTCGCCGCTCCCGCCACGGTCCTCGAACACGACGTCGACGTCACCATCGACTGGCGACGCCAGCTCACGGAGATCGTCACTGTCACCATCCGGGTCGACGATCCGGCGGCCTGTGCCGCGGGGGTGTTCGTGCCACCCGGCCTCGATGGTGCCTCCGACGGCGGCGCCATGGTGCTCGAGGACGTGCTCGTCGTGCCCCCCGATGCCCAAGAGGGCGACACCTACCGACTGTCCGCGCGCCGCAAGGGTGGGCGCGGGGCCCACAGCGGGGTGATGCGCTCGGCCCCGGATCTGCCGGTCCTTGCGGCGTCGCTGAAGGTCACGGCGCCAGCGACGCAGCCGCTGTCGGTGTGGGCGGATCCGGGGGCCGCCCCGACCTACGCCATCTCGCGACGCACCCGGACCGTGGAGATGGCCTGGAGCGGGGAGCAGACGACCCCCGCGGCCGCGTGGAGCACCTACGCCAACTGGCAGGCCGCCAGCGACGAACTCTCGCAGTCCATCGACGCGAAGATGGCCACGAAGCCTGAGCTCGGGCGCGACGTCGCGGCGGACCTCGAGGGCCTCGGGGTGGGAGGCATCACCGAGCGGGCCTTCCAGCGGGTGGCCTTGGACGGAGGCCCTCCGGGCACCTGGGTCGATGCTCGCAAGGCAGTGGAGGTCTCGGAGTCCCGGTCGGGCACGGCCGTCGATCGGGCCGTGCTGCTGATCTCGCTGCTGCGCATCGCTGGCTTCGACGCCCAGCCCGGACTGTTCCGCCCGGCCGGGGGCATCGACTTTCCCTCCACCGTGCCAGCCCCGGCGCTGCTCACGCGCCCCATGGTGGTCGTGAGGACCAAGCGGGGGGTGGTGTACGTCGACCCGGCGGCCGAGCGCGCCTCGGTGCCCGACCGTCCCGCGAGCATGCTGGGCGCCACGGTGTGGGCGCCAGGGCAGCTTCCGTTCACCCTGCCCGACATGGGCATCGTGGATGGCCAGGTCACCGTGACCACCAGCGTCACCATCGCCGGGGATGGCTCCGCCACCTGGTCGAGCAGCGTGAGCAGCACCGGAGCCGCCACCGAATACCTCCGTCAGCTGCTCGCCCCCCTCGATGACGCGGGGCGTGGCGAGGCCCTCGGGCGGCTCGTGTTGCAGGGACGTCCCGGCATCGAGCGGCTCCAGACCCAGACGAGCGGTGTGACGCGCACCGACCAGCCCCTCACCCTCACCGTGTCTGGCTTCGACGCACAAGCGTTGGGCACGGTGGGCTTCGGCCTACGGGGCACCATCGCTCCAACCCTCGCGCCGGCGCTGGCGGGATGGCTTCCGTCGAATCTGGCCATTCAGGAGACGGTCAGCATCGCGCCGCCCCCGGCCCTCACGCTGCTTGGTAGCCGCGTCGAGGCCTCGGCCTTCCAACCCGAGGCGATGGTCTCTCGTCGGTACACGCGGGAGGGGCCGAAGGCGAACCTCGAGGTCGAGGTGCAGCGGCCGTACCGCCAGAGCACCCCCGCCCTGGACAAGGCGGCGCGGGACGTGCTGGCACAACAGGCGACGGCCGGAGCGGAGCTGTTGCTGTTCACGGCGGCGAGCAAGAGCACCGAGAAGGGGTTGATGGCCTCTGCCGAGCTCACCGAGTCGGAGAAGGTGGTCCTCGCGGCCCAGCTGTGGTGGTCGGTCGGCAACGACCGCAAGGCCCGCAAGACCCTCAAGAAGGGCGTGATCACCACGGGCTTCGGCGACCTGCTCACGGGTCTGTCCCAGGTGGCCCAGCCGGGCGATCTTCGGCCGTGGGAGGCTCTTCTCGAGCTGGCAGAGGAGGACCCAGCACAACAGGTGGCGGTGGCGGAGGCCATGGCGAGCGCCGGCTTGTTTCGACAGGCATGGCTGGCCTCGGCACCTCAGCAGCTGGCCGCCGACCCTGCGGTGGCGCTGACGGCCTTGCTCCTCGCGGAGCGCCTCCAAGGCCCGGTCCCGGAGGCGGCGGACGAAGAGGCGGTCTTGGCCTGGAAGGAGCCGAGCGAGCTGCTCGCCAAAGCGGCCGAGCTGGCCCCGGGGGACCCCCGTGTGCAGATCCGCCAGGCGGAGCTCGCCCTCGAGGCGGGGGAGACCGCCAAGGCCCAGTCCATCGTCGACGGCTTGGTCGACTCGGGCACGGCGGGTGGGGCGGCCATGGCGCTCGGTGCCCTGGCGGCGGCGCAGTCGGGCATCCCGAAGGACGAGGTGACCAAGCGCATCGAAGAGGCCGTGCGGCGCGACCCCACCAACCCCGAGGTCATCGGCCTCGCGGCCCGCGCCACCGCCGAAGTCGGTGCGGTCGAGGCGGGGCTGGCGTACGCGCTGACCGCTGCCCGCATCGCGGGATCCGACCCGCAGCTGTGGGAGACGGCGTCGGACCGCGCCCTCATGGCCTCGGACCTGGGCTCGGCGGTGTACGCCGCCAAGCTCGCCAGCGACCTGGACCCGGAGAACGTCCGCCGGGCCAAGCGGCTCGCCGAGCTGGCGCTGCTTTCGGTGGACCGCGACGCCTACGATGTGGGCATTCTGCGCGCGGGCATGGAAGCGACACCGTCCTGGCCTCCGACCCTCGACAGCCGAATGCGCGACGCGCCGGGTGAGGCCCTGCTCGGATTGCTCGACGTCGCCGAAGAGGATGTGGCGGCCGAGCCACGCCTGCTGAGCATGCGGGCGCAGCTTCGTATCGATGCCGGCCGCCTCGACGAGGGCGCCCGGGACGGCATGTACCTGGCGGGCAAGTACCAGTGGCCCGAGGGATGGGCTCTGGCCTACGCGGGCACCGTGGGTCGGCAGTACAGCTCCGAGCTCCAGGAAGCGCTGGATACTGCGGCCGGTTCTCAGGCCACCGCCCAGGCCGTGCGCATGGAGGTGGGCTTGATCGCAGGCTCGTCTGACCCCCTCCGGGATGCACGCAACCTCGATGACTCCCGTGCGGGCTCGCTGACGAAGGCTGCGGCTGACCCCGCGGCGGCTGCCGCGGCGATCGAAGGATGGCCCGAAGGTCTGACGGACCCACCCGCCGAGTCTCCTCCTGGCTACCGCGTGAACCGCGTGCTGGGTGGGGCACCGGGGGTCGTGGCCCACAGCAATGCCAACGCGCAGGTGGCGGTGGTCCGGGTGGCGACCATCACGGGTCTGCTGCCGCCGCCGCTGCACCAGCTGTACAGCGTCGACCCCCAGCCCATCGAGCGCCTGGAAGGCGGTGGGCAGGTCGTTCGGTTGCTCGGCGGGGTGGCGCCACTGTACGCGGCCGTGGCCTTCGACGGAGAGCAGGAGGTCTACGGCCTCGGGTTCAGTGCGCAGGCAGCGAAGCGGGCGTTGATGGATGCGGGGGTCCTCAGCCGGTGACTCAGGGCTGACGCCACCTCGCCGGATCGACCGGCTCGCCAGCGATGCGTACGATGTAGTGCAGATGTGGACCCGTGGAACGCCCGGTGTTGCCGCTCTTCGCCAGCAAGGTGCCCCGCTCGACGGCAGCGCCACCGGTCACCACGGCCTCGGAGAGGTGGCAGTAGGTGGTACGGACGCCGTGGCCGTGGTCGACGATGACGTAGGTGCCACTCGTCTTGTCGGTCGCGACCGCTGCGACCTTGCCCTGCTGCGGTGACACGACCGGGGTGCCGATGGGCACGCCCAGATCGATGCCGTTGTGGAACTTGCGGGTCTTCAGGGTGGGGTGGACCCGGTAGCCAAAGCCGGAGGTGACCGGATGCGGACCCTCGATGGGCCAGCCGAGATCGAGCACCGTGGACAGCGCCATGGCGGTGCCCACCACCTTGTCCGCATCGGTGCGGACGTCGCCGGGGAGGTAGAGGCGGTGCACCTCGTAGGCCTCAGGATCGGCCTGGCCGGCCGCACGGGCGCGACCCACGGCGCGGGCCAGTAGCTCGTCGCCGAGGACGAGCCGCTCGATGGCGCGCTGTGGGTCGGGCTCCTCGAGGGCGTCGACCCAATCGAGAGCGCCCGCGACCGTGGGGTCGTGGCCGGCCGCCGCCAGTCGAGCGCCGACCCGCACGGGGATGCCGGTGCCGAGGGCGCTGGCGAGGGCGGTGCGGTGGGGCTCCTGGAGCTGCCCCGGCTCGAGGGTGGGGGCCTGGGGCGGCAGCTGCACGGGGGCCTCGGGGGCGGCGACCATGCCGTGGCTGAAGAAGGAGGTGAGGCTCGGCATCTCGGTGGCCTCGCCGCGGACACGATCGCCGACGTAGCCCACCAGCGCGCCAGCCGGCGTGCGGCCGAGGCCGACCAGGCCCACCGCCGCCACCAGCAGCAGATCGAGGAGGCCCAGCCGGCGGCGAGAGGTGGGTCCGTTGGGTCGGCTGGGGCGGCGCTCCGACAGGAAGTCGTGGAGGGGGCGGCTCATGGTGTGCCCCCGATCAGACCCCAGATGGGCACCCCGTAGCGCCAGGCGAAGCCGGCGAGCACGACGAGGACGGGGAGCCACACCAGGCCCTCCCGGCGGTGCTTGGGAATGGGCGTGCGGCGGACCAGGTCGACGAGGCCCGGCAGGGCGATGCGCCACGCCACGAGGGCCGCGGCACACCAGCCGGTGCCCTGGGCGACCATGACCCAGCCCCCGTCCATGGTGGGCAGCCAGCTGGCGACAGTGTCCTCAGTGGCCATGCCGATGGACCAGGCGCCGGCCAGGGCGAGGGGGAGCCAAGCGAGGGGCGCGGAGATGGCGTGGATGGAGGCCCGCCGGCCCCAGTCCCGGACCGAGGTGACCGGGGCTTCGTGGGCCCGGGCGAGGGCCCAGGCGGACCACAGGACACCGGTGAGCTCCATGGTCAGGGCGCCCCAGGTGCCGAGGGAGGTGGGGGTCTCCGGGTCGGGCCAGGGGAGGGGGAGGGCCCGTAGCCCCGCAGCGACGGCGTCGTCGAGGTGGTCGGCTGCGAGGTGGACCCCCAGGGCCAAGAGCGCCAGCTGACCCAGCCACAGCCACCAGGTACGTGTGCGGGCGACGAAGGCGTCGAGGCGGGCGAGGAGGGTCATGTGGTGGACGGTCCGACAGCGGGAGCGGGGTGGGGTTCCGTGGGGCGTACGTGGGGAGGCCGGATTTCTTACACCCCGGCTCCGGCGCAGCCTAGAACGTCGCTTCCAGATCCACCGACACCGTCCGACCAAAGCCATTCGCCGCCCGCTGCGGCTCGTTGGCGTCGTCGCGGTACACCCCAAAGTCCCAGTTCGTGTCCAGCATGTTTCGCACGCTGGCGCCGACCCGGAACTGGTCGTTCTTGCCGAGTCCACTCATGGTCACGCCCATGTGGAGCAGGGTCATGGGGTCGCCGTCGTCGATGCCTGCGTCGGGGCTCCACTCAGCCCGCGGCCGTGCGCTGTACACCTCGTTGAGGGCCCACAGCTGCAGCTGCTCGGTGATCACCAGCCCGAGACGGCTCTTCACCATGTGCGGCGGGAACTCGTACTGCTGTCGGCCTCCGTAGGGCTGCGCCCACTGGAAGTTGCAGACGTCGGGGTCGAAGGCATCCTCTTCCGCGTACGACGCGAGGGTCAGGGCATAGGTCGACTGCGCCCGCAGGGGCCCGATGCTCGCATCGATGCCCGCCTCGGCGGCGATGATGCGCAAGGCGCCGGGCAGGTTGCAGTAGATGCCGGGATCGACCTTGTCGATCTCGTTGTTGAGCTGGCTGTAGGAGGCATCCCCCCGCAGCGACAGGCCGTCGGCGACCTCGTTCCGCGACTCCAGCTCCACCGTGTTGATGTTCTCGGGCACCAGGTTGATGTTGCCGCTGGAGAAGGCGTAGACGCCTGTGTCGTCCTGGTCGGCCACCACCAACAGTTCCCGGACGTTGGGGGCGCGAATGGCGCGGCCGTACAGGAGCTTGAAGGTGGAGCGATCGCTCGGCACCCACAGCAGACCTGCCCTCGGGCTGGCCTGCAGGATGAACACCCCATCGTCGCCCTGCTCGCCTTCGTTCATCGGCACCCGCTTGTCGATGCGGGCGCCCGCCACGACCTCCAGGGAGGGAGTGATGGTCCACGTGTACTGGGCGAAGCCAAACAGGTTGAGGAGACGAGGGTTGCCGCAGTCTTCGGGGTTGCTGTACAGCCCCGCCACCTGACCGCAGTTGTCGATGGCGCTGAACCCGTTGAGCACGAAAGGGTCGCCGTCGAGGGGGAAGGCCTGGTCGTACATCTTGAGCACAGCGGTGTTCTCGACGCCCACACCACCCACCACCACGTGATCGATGCCTGGGCGTGCCTCCAGCTCTAGGCCGGTGCCCCAGCGCCGGGTGGTCTTCTCCGCGTCCACCGTGATGATCTGCTGCTGGGCGGTCAGCTCGGTCGGGTCGACGACGATGTCGCCGCCGAAGAAGTAGGCGCTGGCGTTGTCGTGGTACTGGCTGAACAGGTACGGCGTGACCGTGAGGTCGCGGGCCAGCTCCAGGCCGATGCGCACGTCCAGGAACGTGTTCCGGTAGGCCAGGTCGAAGTCCCCGAGGTCCTTGGCCTGGGCCTCGTAGGGGTTCTCCTGGCCGTTGAACAGGTAGGTATGGTGGTAGTCCACGTGGTGGATCTGCGCCTTGAGGTCGCCCATGCCGAACAGGTCTTCCAACACGAGCCGCGCCCCTGCGTTCAGGGAGCGCTTGGGATCGGTGTTGGGGATGTCGACGTCGCCATCGGGGGTGAGCCCCAGTCCCTGACCCACTTCCGACAGGGTCCGGGCGTACGCCGAGATGGACGCGTCGATGGTCCCGAGCTCTGCGGTGCCGCCCGCGGTGGCGGTCAGGTCGGAGCGTCCATGGCTGCCGGCCACCCAGCGGACACGAGCCCCCTCGAGGTCGCCGCCTCCGTAGGTGACGATGTTGACGACGCCGCTGAAGGCATTGGTGCCGTAGATGGCACTGCCTGGCCCCTTGATGACTTCGACCTGCCGGATGTGGCTGATGGGCATGTACTCGTCGATGAACGCCGAGGTGTACACGCCGTCGTACCAAGGCTGGCCGTCGACGAGGATGAGGAGCTTGTTGTTGTCGGCGCTGATCACGCCCCGCATCGCGGCCAGATCGCGGCCCTCCACGCTGCGCCACACGTAGATGCCCGGGAGGTCCCGGAGGATGTCGGACAGGGTTCGGTAGCCCCGCTGACGGATCTGCTCGTCGGTGACCACCTCGACGATGCTCGGCGCCTTCCGCACGGTCTGAGCGTAGCGGGAGGCGACCGTGACCAGCTGCTCCTCGAAGCGAAACTGGTCGCTCTCGTCGGCCTCCTTGAAGGGGTCGACGGGGTCGGCGGCGAGGGCAAGGGCGGCCAGCAACAGCATGGGGGGAGTCTACCGGAGCGAGGGGGGGAGCACGGGGTCGACCGGAAGCCGTCGGGTCAATCGACGCCGACGAGCTCCACTTCGAAGACCAGGGTGGCCATGGCCGGGATGGTGGGCGGCCGGCCGCGCTCGCCGTAGGCGAGGTCGTACGGAATGACCAGCTGACGCTTGCCGCCGACCTTCATGCTCATGATGCCTTCGTCCCAGCCCTTGATGACCCGGCCCTGACCGACCGGGAACTTGATGGGCTCCCCGCGGGGGATGGAGCTGTCGAACTGCGTGCCGTCGGTGAGCCAGCCGGTGTAGTGCACGCTGACGGGCTTTCCTTCCGTGGGGGAGGCGCCGGTGCCGACCACGAAGTCGTGGACCTTCAGGCCGCTCTCAGTGGTGGTGAACGAGGCATCTGCCACCACCTGGGGTTTCTCGGGGGCCTTGGCGGGGGTGGTGAAGTCCACGAGCTCGACGTCGAAGATGAGCGTGGCGTTGGGCGGAATGCGGCCCGGGCGGCCCCGCTCTCCGTACGCCAATGCGCCGGGGATGATGAGCTGGCGCTTGGTGCCCTTCTTCATCGAGGCGACGCCTTCGTCCCAACCCTTGATGACTCGGCCCTTCCCGAGGGGGAAGGAGAAGGCCTTGGGGCGCTTGAACGAAGAGTCGAACATGGTGCCGTCTTCGAGGAAGCCGGTGTACTCCATCTCCACCTTGTCGCCCTCTTGCGGGCTGGGGCCCTCTCCAGGGGAGGCGTCCCAGTACTGAAGGCCACTCTCGGTCGTGACGACCTCTGCTGCGCGCTCCCACGGTGCCTCTGGGACGGTCCGCGCGGCAGGCGGCTCGGCGCGCTTCTTCGGGAAGGCCTTCACGTCCTTCTTGTCCTTGGCCTCGGCCTCGGGAAGGTCTACCGGCGGCTTGACCTCAGGGGTGCTGGTGCCGCAGGCGGACAGCCAGGCAGCGCCGAGGAGAAGGGCGACGGGTCGGATGGACGGCATGGACAGGCTCCAGGGCAGCAGCAGCGACGGTTGCGGAGCCGTCGTCCTACCACTCCAGGCCCAGGGACGTCCAGATCGTGTAGAACAGCCCCGAGCAGGTCAGCGAGCCCGTGCCGAGGGTGCCAATGATGGCGATGCCCATCCCCACGATCATGTAGGGGCTGAAGAGCTGCCCCTGCCGGAAGCGGGTCGACATCACGTAGATCATCCGCGCCGGGCCGTTCGAGGCGAGCATCGAGGCCTGCGAGCGGCGCTGGATCTCCCGGGCGATGCCACCGCCCTTGCCGCTGGCGGGGCGGGTGAGGGAGCCGGCGAGTCCGGTGACGCCCTGCACGAAGCCGCGGTCGCCTCCGGTCTGCCGAGCGGTCTGCACGATCTCGCTGGCGGTGGGGGCCTGGCCGGCCGGGCCCTCCCGCAGGATGTGGAAGCGGGGGCCCGTGGGCGTGCCGAAGATCACCATGTCGCCATGGGAGGCCTGCACGGGGCCCGTCACGGGCCAGACCTGCTGCTGGCCGCCAGGCATGATGAATACCTTGCACTCAGCCGACACGGGCGTGACGGAGTAGCGCCCATCGGGAAGGTGACCGATGGCGCAGTGCGCCGGGTACACCCCGTGGGCTGGATCGAGAACGATCTGGTTGCGCTTCGGGTCGGATCCAATCTGGATCCATTCGTCGAACGGACCGAAGCGCAGCCCACCGAGCTCGGGTGGCAGCTGCAGGAAGGTCGCCATGTGAACAACCTACCTCGAAGGAGCGCGCGCCGGGCAGGCGCAGGCGCTCACTTCTTCTTCGCGGAGCCCTGACGCGCCTTGAAGCGGGGGTTGCTCTTGCAGATGACGTACACACGACCCCGACGACGAACGACCTGGCAGTCCTTGTGGCGCTTCTTGAGGCTACGGAGCGAGTTGGCGACCTTCATGGGGGACCTCGGATGCAGGGTGCTGGGAGGGGAGCTCCCGCGAGACCGCCGAAGTATCGGGTGCTCCGGATGGCGTCAACCAGCAGCACCCGCGACCATCGGAAGCAGCCCGTAGATGGTGCCACCCGCTCGGTTGCCCACGGGGATCTGCTGCACGATGCGAGGCCCTCGCAGGTCGATCTCCACGACACGACTCGGCCGCTTCCGACCCGACGGTCCCTTCATCATCCAGCGGAGCACTTCGCGGTGGCGAGGACGCCGCAGCATGGTCATGCCCACGAAGAGTCGGTCGCCCATCTTGGCCAAGCCGCGGCACCAGCCCAGGAGGCCGGGCTCCGGATCCAAGGCGGCGAGATCGATTCGGTGCACGACCCCGCCGGTGTGTGGGTCGATCGCCACGACGACCCCATGGGTGAGGGTGAACCACAGCAGTCCCCCGTACGGCCGCCCGTCGTGAGGGATGCCGTCCGGGAGTTCCAGCGTGTCGGGGTGTCGAGGGTCGAGGGCCCGGGCTCGGCGGGTCTCGAAGCAGGTGACCCACACGCGGCCCTGGTGTTCCACGGCGTGGTTCGGGTGCTCCGCATGAGGTTTGAGGCCGTCGTAGGGAACGCGGCGGAAGTCGGTGATTCCAGGAAAGGCGTCCGCAAAGGGCCGGTCTTGGAGGAAGGCGTGCTCGAGCAGCTCCCCTTCGGAGGACAGTCGGAGCACACTGTCGATGCCAGCCGCGGACAGCAGGACGTCCCCATTGGCCGCGCAGCTGGCGCTGTGGAGTCCATGAAACAGCGGGTGGTCCACCTGCTGCACCACCGAGAGGTCCCGGGGATCGATGCGGAGCAGCTCGGTATGGGTCGGCTGCCAGACCGTGCCGTCGGGGGCCCGCGCCGCCGCCGTGAACTCCTGGTGCACGTCGGCACCGGCGCCATGGTGGACGGGGGTGTCCCAGCTGCGCTGCCTGAGGACCTGGCCGGACGCCGTGTCGAGTTCGAGCAGCAGCGGCCGCAAAGGCTCGTCGGTCCGGCCTCCGGGCTTCACCCCCATCGACACCCAGAGGCGCACTCAGTCGAGCCCGTGGGGAAGAACGGGGTTGCCCGCCCCTGGGGACCCCAGCTCCACCGCGGTCCGCAGCAGCGCCTGCACGTAGTTGATCGCACCCTCCACGGCTTCATCGAGTTCCTGGCCGTGGGCGAGACGGGCGGCGATGGCCGACGACACGGTGCAACCCGTGCCATGGAAGGAGCCAGTGCCTCGCGGGGGCACGATTCGGGACGCCGCGAATCGGCGAACCGGCCAGTCCGGTCGGTAGAGCACGTCCATCACGGTGCCGTCGTCGTCGAGGCGGGGGTCGGGATCCCCACCGGTGACCAGCACGGCCACGGATTGCGCCGCCGCCCACGCCAAGCCCGCACCGCGGTCGTCGGTGCCTGCGAGCACCGCCAGCTCCGGAAGGTTGGGCGTGACCACGTCGACCAGCGGCATCAGCTCGTCACGCAGGGCGGCTTCGGCGTCGGCAGGAAGCAGGCGGTGACCTGAGCTCGCCACCATCACCGGGTCGAGCACCACGGGGGGCCGCTTGGGCAGCTTGGAGAGCTCTTCTACGACGACGCGCACCACGTCTGCGCTGCCGAGCATGCCGATCTTGATGGCGTTCACGTGCAGATCCGAGAACACGGACTGCAGCTGGGCTCGCACGCCCTCCGGCGGCAAGGGGTCGATCCGCTGCACGCCCAAGGTGTTCTGCGCCGTGACGGCACAGATGGCCGTCATGCCGAAGACTCGGTGGTCCATGAAGGTCTTCAGATCGGCCTGGATGCCGGCGCCGCCGCCGGAGTCGGAGCCGGCGATGGTCAGGGCGGTAGGGTAGGGCTGCATGGGTCACCGAAGCGGACGTCGAGGGACGCCTTAGGGGTGGTGGTCGACTCCGGCGAGTCGATGGATGATCACGACCTTGCCGATGAGGGCCGGGTCGAGAGGACGGTCGAAGGGGGTGAGCTCCAGACGAGGGCCGACCCCCTGGAGCACCTGGATGCCGGCCGCAGTGCGCACAAACCCCTTGGCACGGACGGCGCCTTCGGCCTGCACCCGCGCCACGACCTCGTCTGCGTCGACCTCGCCGGGGAACATGAGCTCCTTGGTCTGGAAGCGCTCGTGGCTGTGGGCACCTCGCTCGGCCTCGGGGTCGCGGCGGGCCTCGCGGCTGCCTTCCGGGTCCGGGGGGAAGAGCAGGGCGGGGTCGACCTTGCCGTGGCTGCACTCGATGATGGGCTGCCCTGCGGTGAGGGCGGTGAGGCGCTGGCGGCAGACCGCCAGGGTGTCGTCGCCCACGAGGTCGGCCTTGTTGAGGAGCACCAGGTCCGCGGCCTCGATCTGCTCGAGGAAGGTCTGCTCGAGGTGCGCGTCGTCGGTCGACCCGAAGCGCTCCGCGTCGACCACGATGACGACGACCTCCTCGGAGATCAGCTCGTCGATGGGGGGACGCCAGAACTGGATCTGCACGTCGCCGGGGAGGGCGACACCGCTGGTCTCCAGCACGAGCCGGTCGGGATGGGTGGCCTCCACGATGGCCTCGACGGTCTCCCCCAGGGCATCCGAGAGCCGGCAGCACACGCAGCCGCCGTCGAGCTCCACGAAGCCCTCCTCGCCGGCCTCCATCAGCGCCCGGTCGATGCCGGTGTCGCCGAACTCGTTGGAGATGATGGCCAGACGCACGCCGTCTCGCTGAGCACACTCCAGGATGTGCTGCACGAGGGTGGTCTTGCCGGCACCGAGGTAGCCGCTGATGATGAGGGCAGGGATGGACATGGGCGTCGGTATGCTCAGGGACGGCCCTTGCCCAGCCTCCACGAGCCCTGCAGGCCGACCACCCAGCCCGACGACGACAGGTTGCCGTTGCCCACGATGGTGGGCTCCACGTCGTCGAAGACGCCGGCGTCGATCTGCTTGACGGTGCTGTCGCGAAGCTCGAGGGTCGGGAAGAACAGCGTGGCTGCCGCGATGTCGAGCCGAAACCGCTCTTCCTTGGTCCACGCGCTGGCCCCGCCACCCACCTGCCACTTCACGGGATCGACCAACGCCACGCTGATCTCGTCGTTGGTCAGAGCACCTCCCTCGCGGAAGCCGCCGGTGCGCAGGGCCAGGCCGTCGCTGACCCGCCACTCCGCACCCAGCCGAAGGGAGAGGGTGTTCTTGAGACCGGCCGGCAGCACGATGCGGTCGTCGACCTTGCGTTGGTCTTCGGGCACCAGCACCGACTGCGACTCGACCTCGATGTCGATCTCGGTGATCTCGATGTCGGCGAGGCTCGACCACCCCTGCCACACCATGGCGCCCTCGATCTCGACGGTGGGCACGGGACGAACCGCGACGCCCGCACGCAGCACGTGGGGTAGGTCGATGGACAGCGCGACGTCGTCGTCGACGTAGTAGGTCTCGTCGAGGAGGAAGGCGAGGGCGTTTCCTTCGAAGTCGAGGGTGCCTCGACCGCGGGCCTCGTACGACGAAGCCGGCGTCCAGGACAGCCCGATGGTCACCGCCTCGTGGGGATCCACCAGCACGCCGACGTTGCCGGTGAGGGTGAAGGGGTCGGCCACCTTGGCGGCCACCGCGATGTCGCCGGAGGGGTCGTCGTTGCCCGAGTAGGTGATGTCGAGGGTCTGCTCGAGGGACAGATACGACCACTGCACGCCGCCGCCGACGGTGAGCCAGGGGAGAGGCTGCCAGGCCACCGACGGGCCGATGCCGAACTGGTAGATGCCCGTTTCCTTCACGGTGTACCGCTGGGGCCCTTCCTCTGGGTACAGCGAGGACGGGGCGAAGGGGCTGATGAAGCCCACGGCCAGCGCGAACCTGTCGCCCAACGGGGTCACGAAGCCCAGCTGCGGCACGTCGAATGGTCGAGCACCGTTGTCGACGGTGTCGAAGCGGACGTCGGCGCCGTCGGAGGTTCCCGTGGCCGTGGTGTCGTCGGCGGGCACCATGCGCTCGAAGCGCACGTTCTGCTGCACACCCGACCAGCCCACGTTGATGGTGGGGGCCTTGGTGCGAATCAGGCCCGCAGGGTTGTGGTACTGCGCGAACTGCCCATGGGCGCCAGCGATCCACGCACCGCCTCGGCCCGTCGCGATGATGCCGGCGTCCGAGTAGTAGTAGCCCCCGGCCTGGGCCGGGAGCACGAGGGCGAGGAGAAGCACCGGTCGATCAGCCCGGGCCGCCCGTGGACATGTCGAAGGTGCCCTCGGACGTGCTGCCACCGTAGTCGATGGTCCAGCTGCCGGTCATGGCGCCGTCGTCGCCCACAGCGAGGTCGACCACCGTGAAGGTGTCGTCGCCGAAGAACGGCGTGCCGGTGCCGGTGACGCTGCCGTCATCGCCCTCGACGAGGACGACGTCCCAGACGCCGTCGACGTCCATCGTGCCCGTGACCTCGTCGGCGGCCGCATCGTAGGTAAGGTCGGCTTCACACGGGAAGTCGACGCTGCCACGGGTGGCGGTGCCGTACCAGTCGTTGCCCTCGAAGGCCTCCAAGGCCGACGCGGGCGGGGTGCCGCCCGTGGGACCCGTGTCGTTGGGGTCGGTGCCACCGTCTTTGTCGCCACCGCAGGCGCCGAGCACCAAGGGAAGCGCGACGGGGAGGGCGAGGGAAATCCAGCTGCGAGCAAGCATGATGCCTCCATTGCGCGCGGAGTCTAACCGGGAATTGCCAGGTGTCGCGGCAAGCAGTGCTACCGTGGCGCGATGCGGGACGAGCTGTACACCAGCGGGCGCTATGGAGCCCAGCACCCGAACTGGCACGAGGAAGACGCGGCGGCCAAGGCGGCGGCGGTCGAGTCGCTCCTTCGCTACGGCGGGGTGCAACCACTCACGGTGGTCGACGTGGGCTGCGGTTCGGGCGGCGTCCTACGGGTCTTGGCGCAGCGCCTGGCGGCCACGTGGCCCCACACCCACTTCGAGGGCTGGGACATCGCCAAGGAGGCCATCCGGCGGGCCCGCGCCCACGAAGGGGGGCAGCTGCACTTCGTGCACGGGGACTTCCTTGCCAGCGAGCGGCACGCCGATCTCCTCCTCTGCGTCGATGTGTTCGAGCACGTTCAGGACGACGTCGGTTTCCTGGAGCAGCTCGCGAGTCGCGCGCGGTGGATGGTGTTCCGCATCCCCCTCGACCTGTCGGTGTGGGACGTGGCCCGTCCCCGGCGTCTGGTGACCGTGGGGCCCAACCTCGGACACCGGCACGTGTACACCCGCGAATTGGCGCTTCAGCGGCTCGATCTCGCGGGCTACCGCGTGGTGGAGGAGCGCTACCACCGCATCCGTCATGGGGCCCCCCGGGGGCTTGACCCGCTCCGGAGCGTGTGGCGTCGGCTCGACCCGCACGGGGCGGCCCGATGGTTGGGTGGCGTCAGCCTGATGGTTCTCGCGGAGCCTCGGACGACGTCGGTCGGCGCTACGGAGTGACGAAAAGCTCTCATTGTGTCACTCGGAGGCGTCGCCGGCGAGGCCACGGGGGGTGACAACAGGGGCACCAGGAGGCCTCATGTCCCGCACCCTCGCCCTCGCCCTCGTCTTGTTCGCCCCCGCCTCGGCCCTCGCCGATCAGGCTTCGGCACCGCCGGCCATCGAGCTGCTAGGCGAGGTGTCCGCCACCTTTGCCGACATGGATCGGGACACCTGCGCCGGCAAGTTGGAGGCCACCTTCGCGTCGCTTCGCGCCTTCGACACGACGGCCCTGGACGCCACCTTCGTCGACGCGCACCCTCGTGCCCTCGCCGATGTGTGGGTGGTGCAGCGGCAGGGGGTCGATGCGCTTCGGGCGTTGCACGAGGAGGGCCCCGTCGACGAGGCCTGTGTCGACGGTGTCCGTCGCGTGGACGTGGCCCTCCGCACCGCCGCGGACCACCTGCTCATGGCCACCCAGGATGCATCCCCTTGGCTCGGCACCGCCGAGCTGACCTCCTTCGAGGGCCTGCGGTCCGGGGACGTGCTCGTCACCCGGGGAGGCGCCTTGTCCAGCGCCGGCATCGCCCACTTCGGAGCGGTGGACTCCTCCTTCAGCCACAATGCCCTGGTGTACGTCGACACCCACGGCGATGCCTGGACGGTCGAGGCGTACCTGGAGAAGGGCGGACTCGTGCAGCCTCTCGGTGCCTTCCTCGACCACGGCCTCGGCCGGGTCGTCGTGCTTCGGTACGAGGACGAGGCGACGGCGGCGAAGGCAGCCCACTTGGCCTACCAGCGGGTCGCTCACGGTCCCGCCATTCCGTACGACGAGGCCTTCGACTCCAGCTCCCACGAAGAGCTCTTCTGCTCGGAGATCATGCCGTGGGCCCTGGGCCTGGCCGGCGGACCCACCGACGTGCCCCTGCACCGGACGCGCTTCGACCACGATGCCACCCCTGAGCTGTTCGACGCCATGGGCATCGAGGTGCCCGATCTGGCGGCCCCTGCCGACTTGATGTTCGACCCCCGCTTCCGGGTGGTGGGGGAGTGGCGTGACCTGAACGCCCTTCCCGAGCTGCATCGACAGGATGCCGTCGTCGACGGCATGTTCCGGTGGATGATGGAGCAGGACGTGGCGTTGGTGCCCAGCTGGACCCACAAGGCCACGGTCGACGTCGGCCTGGCCGCCCGCCGCACCCCGTTGCTCCGCGCGGCCGTGCGGGAGCGTCTGCACCCCGACGGCGACCGGCAGTTCCTGGTGGCCGCGCTCGCCCTACAGGACGCAGGACAGCGTCTGTACGACACCGTGGAGGCCGACGTGGGCGGACCCGAGGTGCCAATGCCGCGCGCCGCGCTCGATGCCCGCATCGAGGTGCTGCTCTCCGAGGACGCCACCGACGCAGGCAGGCGAGGCCACCGAGGTGGCGTGAGCCGCGTGCTGCGACCTACTGGCCGTAAGTAACGACCATCCCGTCGGACGTGCCCGGCGCGACGGAGACCGCATGCTCCGAGACCGTGCCGTTGGGCCAGGTGACCTTGAGCAGGGATGGTGTTCCGGCCTCTTCGCCGGAGGCGCCGCGACTCAGGCCGAAGCCGATGCGGCGGCCGTTGTCGGCGCTGAAGCAGTTGCCGCCCCGCATGCTCCGATGGATGCTGCGGGTGCTGCCGTCGGCGAGATCGAACACCAGCTCCAAGCGGGAACCGATGGCGTCACGGTTGACGTCGGCGCCGTCGCCCACCAGGCGGACCTGTAGGAACTCGGCTTCGTGGGCCCACTCGAACGTGAACATCCGGTTGGGCTCCTGCACATCGGCGAAGGCGGAGGGGCCACCATTGCCGACGAGCAGCTCCGGCCTGTGGTCGCCATCGATGTCGACGATCACCGTGCCGTGGGTGCGGAGGGCCTCGGGCTCGCCGAGGTGGTTCCGGATGCTCCGGCTGGCGTCGAGGAAGGTCTCTTCGGTGAGGGAGGCGAGGAAGAGGTCGTCGCGACCGGGGCCCTGGGGGCCGCCATTGCCGACGAAGACGTCCTCCAGCCCGTCGCCGTTGAGGTCGCCGATCTGGCAGCCCATCACGCCGTTGCTGAGGTTGGCGACGTTGACCTGCAGACCGGTCTCGAGACTGCGGTCGTCGAAGCCGTCGGCGCCGTGGTTCAGGTACACGCCGTGGAATGCACCCATCAGCTCTTTGGTGGTGGTGGCGGCGGTGGTGTCGTCGGTCACGATGGCGCACTCGCTGCTGGCGCGGTTCAGCACCACGAGGTCTTCCCAGCCGTCGTTGTTCAGGTCGGCGGCACAGCTGGCGAACGCCCGCCTGGGGTATGCAAGGTCGGCACCGGTCTTCGAGGCGTCGACCTGACCGAACATGATCTCGCCCGTCTCCACGAACATGTTGTGGTAGAGCACGTTCTTGCCCTGCAAGTTCGAGTCGAAGATGTCGGGGTCGCCGTCGTTGTCGTAGTCGAGGATGCTGGGGTGCCGGGTGGACTGGTGGGTCCCTCCGAGGCCTGCTTCCTCCGTGATGCGCTCGAAGTGAGTGCCCCCAACGTTGCGCCACAGCTCGTTGAGCTCGATGACACCCCCTGGGGCCTTGCCGCAGCGAGGGCTGGCGTTGTGGGCGACGTACAGGTCGAGCCAGCCATCCATGTCGACGTCGACCCAGCGCACGCCGGTGGTGGGGATCTCGTCCCATTCGGCGGGGTGACCGTAGTTGGCAAGGGTGAGCCCCAACTCGATGCGGGCGTCGACAAAGGACAGCTCGCCCGTCTCCATCAGCTGGTTCTTCCAGAGCTGGTCGACGTCGGTGCACTCGTTTCCGCCGCCACCGACGATGAGGTCGACGTCGCCATCGTTGTCGAAGTCGGCTGCCGCGGCCGTCCAGCTGATGTGGCCGTCGGAGAGAACCTGGGCGGTCTCGAAGGAGGGAACGCCGGGGGAGGAGGTGTTGCGAAGCACGTACGACTTGTTGCCGGGGTTGCCGACGTACAGGTCATCGAGCCCGTCGTTGTCGAAGTCGGCCACCACCATCGCGCGGGTGCGCTCCCCCTCGTCGATGGGGTCGAAGCCTGTGAGGCCACCGATGTCCACCACGGACGTCGGGAACTGGGCGTCGGCCTCGGTGGAGGTGTCGTCGGTCGCTGTGTCGAGGATCGGAGAGGTGTCGACCTCGGAGTCGGTCTGGAGGTCGACGGCATCGCCTTTCCCGTCGCGGGCGGCCTTGTCCTTTCCGCAACCGACCAAGAAGGCTGTGGCGACGACGAGAGAGACGGTGCCGAACGTTGCGCCTGTTCGGTGCGCAAACGAAGCAAGAACCGTGGTCAGCTCAGCCATGGAGACCTCCGCAACCATGTATATCGGATCGCCCCCCCTCGCCCATAGGCTGTCCTTGTCGAGAGGTGGTCAGGGGGGTGCGGTCTGTTGCCGCACGTCGGGGTCGGGAAGAGGGCGGTCGAGGCGGACGAGCCAGATGGAGCCTGCCTCGTCGACGCCGATCCCCAGCGGCCCCGACGGGGTGGAGATGGCCCGGAGTTGGCCGAGGGGACCTCCCTGCGCCGCGGCCACCCGCTGGCCTCTCCGACTGCCTACGTGGGCGGTGTAGGCGTCCCCGCCCCAGCCGTCGTCCCAGTGGGTGAGGAGGCCTTCATCGGTGGGCACCGCGCCCACCCGCGCCTGGACCTCGAGGCTGTCGGTGAGGATGGGCTCGTGGGTCCAGCCGTCGACGCCCTCGGTGGACACGAAGCCTCGGCCCGCCGCGGGTCGGGCGTCGGACCAGGCGAGATGCATGGCGCCGTCGAGGTGCACGAACTCCATGCCGTCTTGGGGGCAGATGAGGTCGGAGATGCCGGTGTCGGTGATGCGCCGGTGGCCACCGAATGGCCCAGAGCCGTCGCTCTCGGCGATGAACAGGTCCTTCTCGATGTCGCCGCGCCAGCCGACGAGGACGCGGCCGGAAGGGTCCATCCCGAAGGCTGGAGGACAGCACTCGCACGGAGGCTCCGCCAGCGGGGAGGCTGCGGTCACGTCTTCCACCGCCCACCCGAGGGCCTCTCGGGCCACCCACACCCGACCGTCGTAGACGGGGGAGGCCACCAACGCGAGCCACGCGAGCCCGTCGGGGCCCATGGCGAGGGTGGGGTAGTTCATCGAGTGGTAGTTCGTGGGCTGCACGATGCGCGTGGCCAGTCCCATGTCGAGGGGGACGGCGGGTGGGGTGGTCCCTGCCGGGAGCGGGGGCAGCGGCGCCTTGATCACGTACAAAGTGTAGGGCGTACCGCCCAGTTCGTGGGCTCCGTAGGCCAAGTACAGGTGGTCGGGCCCTAGGGTGAGCACGGGACCTTCTGGGAAGCTGGCCGTGGCGTCGTGCATGGGCGCGGAGACTTGCTGCGGGGCCGAGAAGGTCTGTCCCTCGTCGGTGGAGGCGGCGATCCAGACGCGGGTGAATCCGTCGTTGCCTCGCGTGCCCCAGGTGGCGTAGAGGGCGCCGGAAGACGGGTCCCTGGCCAAGAAGGGTGTGTGCAGGCCTCCTTCCGAAGCCGGGGCCACCAGCCAGCTCTCATATGTGGTGGTGGGCGGCCCGAGGTCGCCCGAGTCTGCGGTCTCGCCAGTGGCAGCGCTGGTGTCGGCGGTGCTCGAGGAGTCGTCGATGCGGTCCGTCGTGCCTCCGGGGCCGTCGGTCGACGGTTCACCAGATGGACACCCGAGCATCAGCCACGGAGCGAGAAGGAGCGAGACCATGACCTTCCTTACCGCGTCCCGCGCCGGTGTGCGGGTCGTGCCCCCATGAGGTACGACCAAGGTGTTCCCCGCTACTTCCTGGTGCCCTCGGAGCCCCCGTGTCGCTCACCCTCCTGACCCTCTGGATGGCCTGCACCTCCTCGACGGACGACCCGGTCGTGCTGGTGGAGTCTTCCACGTCACCGACCCCCACGGGCGGGACCGCCGACACCTCCACGACCTCTGGGGACGACGACGACGACGTCGGCACGCCAGGCACCCTGTGGGCGGAAGACGTGGGCTACGAGAGCGGCTACCACGACATCTTTGGCGGAAACTGGAAGCGTGGCCGCGCGTCGGTGGTCTTCGATGTCGACGGCGATGGGGACTTCGACCTGTTCTCCGGCAACCCCGGCGACGTGTCCCACATCCTGGTCAACGAGTCGACGCCCGACGGCATCCGGTTCGTGCAGGGTCAAGTGCTCGCGGACGGCCCCGTCATGTGGGGGGGTGCAGCAGGGGACTACGACAACGACGGCGACCAGGACCTGTTCGTGACCATCGGGGGCAACGAGCGCGACGGGGATGGGCTCGACTTCCTCTACCGCAACGACAACGGCGTGTTGGTCGACGTGAGCGGCGAGGCCAAGGTGTGGGCGACCGACGCCCAAGACACGCCATTGGTGGGCTACCACGCGTCGGCCTTCTTCTGGGACATGGACCAGGACGGGGGGCTCGACCTGTTCTCCAACCACCACGTCACCCCCGGGGCCATGGTTAGTCGGCTGACGCGGTCCGACGCGATCGGCATCAACCAGTGGCTTCACAACGAGGGCGACGGCACCTTCACCAACCAGGCGGCCGACCTCGACATGTGGAACCAGTGGTCCACCCGTAGCTCCACCGCATTCGACTACGACAACGACGGCGACCTGGACTTCTACGAGAACAACTGGATCGGCCCCAACTACCTATGGAAGAACCTGTTGGCGGAGACCGGGGCCCTGGGCTTCGAGAACGTCACCCTGGAGATGTCCCTCGGGGGCGGCAGCCTGCAGTACCCCGGCGACCGCGGGCCCCAGGCGGCCGTCCCGGCGGACCTGAATCAGGATGGCTGGGAGGACCTCATCGTCTTCCGCCGCGACGACAAGACCCCCGGCGAGCCCGCCGCGCATCCCGTGGGCCACCTGGTGTGGATCAACATGCAGGGGACGGGCTTCGTGGAGGTGGCGGACCACACGAACATCAACGTCGACTACCAAGCCGAGCGGGCCCACTACGGCATCGGCGTCATGGGCTGCCAGGTGGGGGACATCAACGCCGACGGCATCGCCGACGCCTTCGCCGGCAACGGCTCGCCCGAGGCCGGAGAAGACGACGACCTGATGGTGAGTACCGGCTTGAAGACGGTCACCATCGACGGGATCGGCGATGTCGTGGTGCCGACCTACGAGAGCTGGTCGTACTTGGTCAACGGCCCGTCCCCGGCAGAGGCTGTGCGCCATGACGACTTCGGCGACAACCTCTACCCGTACCGCACCCACGGCTCGAGCTTCGCCGACTACGACGGCGACGGGTTCTATGAGATCGGCGCGCAGAACGGCGGACCGTTCTGGGGGGAAGACGCGCAGCAACAGTCCCCGAACCAGCTGTGGAAGATCCACCTGCCCGGCAATCCTCACTACCTCCGGCTCGATCTGCACGGCGATGGCGTGAATGTGCCCAGCGACCCTATCGGCACGCGGGTGCGCGCCCTGCTGCGCGGCCCGGACGGGGAGCGATGGGCCTACGCCACGATGCGCAACGCCACCGGCTTCGGTGCTCAGAACGACCGCGACGTCTTCCTGGGCCTCGGGGAGGCCACCGAGGTGGTGGAGCTGTGGCTCGGCTGGCTCGACGGCACCCAGCAGCTGGTGGAGGTCGACGCCGTCGACCAGCGCCTGCGGGTCGACTACACGCCGTAGCTCACAAGGCTTCGATGCGGGCCTCGAGGCGGGAGCGGCGCTCGTCCAGCTCCGCGAGCACGGTGCCGTCGGCTCCGGTGCGGCGAGCCAAGTCTTGCCCGCGTTCGACGTAGCCGAGGGCTCGCACCCACAAGCCCTCGACCCGAGGGTCGGTGGGGTCTTGGGTGACGATGAGCACGTCGAGGCCTGTCTGCTCGTGGAGATCGGCGAGGGTGAGCAGGGCCCCACGGGCCAGATCTGCCTGGTCGAGCCGGATCAGGTGCACCGTCTGTTGCTGGGCCATGGACACGAGTTCGGCCCGCGCCTGGAGCGCGTCGAGGAGCGCCTCGGGGGTGCGGCCCGCCGGAAAGGTGCCGGCCAGCTCGATGGCGTAGTCGAACAGAGCGTGGTGCCCGCGCCCTCGCCACCACGGAGACGCGGCCGGCATGTCGAGGGCGTCGCTGATCCGCTGGAGTCCACGGGCGTCCTTGCCGCGCTCCAGATCCCACAGCCCTTGGAGCATCTGGGCCTGCAGCTGCCGGTCGGGGGGGAGGGCGTCGTCCTTGAGGAGCGGGCGCAGGGCTCGCCTGGCCTTGCCCCAGTCCTGTCGTTCCCCGTGCACGGTGGCGAGGCGCAGCCGGAGGGCCGTGGGAACCTCCTGTCGAGGGTAGGCGTCCGCCAGCGCCCGGTAGAGCGTGAGGGCCTCGTCGAAGCGCCCCTCCAGCTCGTAGGTAGCGCCGATGAGGAGCTGTGCCTGGCGCTGGTGGTCTCCCTCCATCTCGAGGGCGACGGCGGCGGCCTGCCGGGCAGCGGGAGCGTCTCCTTGCCGAGCGAGGGTTCGGGCCTCGGCCATCCACACACCCGGCGGATCGTCGACGTCCGCGGCCTGGGCGGCGGGGATGGGGCAAAGCAGGGCGAACAACAGGGCGATGGTGGTCATGGTTCTAGGGACATCGGATCCCCGGGGCCGGTTCCACAGTTCCTTCATGCGCGGCGCAGCGTGCCGATGCCGACCGCGCCGTACCCCCCGGCGAACAGGGCCAGAAATGGAAGGGACGCGAGATAGCCCATGCCGGCAGCGTAGAGGCACCCCGCCAACATGTACGTGGCGAACACGAGCTCAACCCCCGTGAGCCAGGACATGGCCATGGCGCGGGAGAAGGTGGCCTCGTACAGCCCGCTCTGGGCCGAGCCCCGCTTGGGTGTGCGCACGAAGGTGCCGACGTCGCCGAACAGGCCTCCGAAGACCGCGCGGGTCTGGCTCACCGCCATCCCGAGGCCCAGGGCCAGCACCAGAGGCATGCGGACCAGGCGCTGGCGAACCCGCTCGCCGCTGCCGACCACCGCGACCCCGTAGAACACGACGAAGGGAAGGACAGCGGCGCTGAAGAGCAGCAAGTCGAGGGCCAAGAGCAGCTCGGCTCCCTGCTGCATGCGGGCAACCACGGCCCACGGCAGCAGCAGCGTGAGCAGCACCACGATGGGGTACGACACGTTGGCCGTCATGTGGGCGGTCGCTTCGAGCTTGATGGGCAGGGACACGGGGGCGCGCCAGATCGTGGGCAGCAGCTTGCGGGCGCACTGGATCGAGCCCTTGGCCCAGCGGTGCTGCTGGGTCTTGAAGGCCGCCATGCCCCGCGGAAGCTCTGCGGGCACCACGAGGTCGACCAGGTAGCGGAAGTCCCAACCGGCCAGCTGGGCCCGGTAGGAGAGATCCATGTCCTCGGTGAGGGTGTCGTGTTGCCACCCCCCGGCGTCCACGATGGCCTGACGGCGCCAGATGCCCGCGGTTCCGTTGAAGTTGAACCAGCGGCCACTGTGGTGGCGGGCGGTGTGCTCGATCACGAAGTGCCCATCGAGCAGCACGGACTGGGCACGGGTGAGCCAGGACTCGTCGGGGTTGAGGTGGCCCCAGCGGGCCTGCACCATCCCGATGTGGCCGTCGACGAGGTGCGGCACGGCGCTGCGGAGGAAGGACGGCTGGGGCACGAAGTCGGCGTCGAAGATCGCCAGAAGGTCCCCCTTCGCCACGTCGAGGCCGCGAGCAAGGGCTCCGGCCTTGAAGCCGGTGCGGTCGGTGCGATGGAGCAAGACGATGTCGACGCCACGCTCGGCGAGGGCGTCTACCTTGGCCTGCGCCAGCGCCGTGGTGTCGTCGGTGCTGTCGTCGAGCACCTGAATGTGGAGCCGGTCGCGGGGGTAGTCGAGGGCCGCCACGGCATCGAGCAGGCGCTCCACGACGAAGCGCTCGTTGTACAAGGGCAGCTGCACCGTCACCTGCGGCCAATCGGTCGGGGGCTCGGGGGCCTCGTCGGGGGTGCGACGCAGGTAGGCCCACAGCATCCACAGGCGATGGAGCCCGTTGACCGAGAGCGCAGCGAGCACGACGAGGTAGGCGACGAGGACGGCCTCGCTCCAGGCCATGAACAGCTCCAGGTTTGGGGGGACGAGGAGGTCCGCCCCGACGTGGGGCAGGGTCTAACCCTCCACGTCGAGGGCGATGGGCGGGTTGTCAGAGATCCTCTTGTGTCTCAGCCTCGCCATCCGCTACGCTGATCTTGCTGGAGGGTGCGTGTTTGGGGGTGCTGTCGTGCCTCCCTCGTAAGCTCAAATCCATTGGGATTCGTTCCTCGTCGTGGAGTGCAGGCCCTTCTGACAGGGTAGCCGGAAGCGATGATATGAAAACCCACCTTTTCCGAGGTGGGGGGTCACAGACCGCCCACACGCCTTGCCCGGCAACCGCGCTCCCCTCCGGGGGGGCGCGGACCCCCTCTCCCGGATAGGCCCCGCGCCCATCCCGGAGAAGCCATGCCCAGCTACGACGTCGACCTGATCGTGATCGGAGGCGGCTCCGCTGGCGTCCGCCTCGCGCGGACTGCGGCCAACCAGGGGGCGCGGGTCGTGCTCTGCGAAGAGCGCTGGCTCGGCGGCACCTGTGTGAACGTAGGCTGCGTGCCCAAGAAGCTGCTGTCCTACGGCTCCCACTTCGCGGAGGACTTCGAGGACGCCCGCGGCTTCGGCTGGTCGGTGGGCGAGGTCTCGTTCGATTGGGGCACGCTCCGGGACGCCAAAGACCGGGAGATCGCCCGACTCAACGGGATCTACGCACGGCTCCTGGAGCGCGCAGGGGTCGAGGCGTACGCCGAGCGAGGCGTGGTGGAGGGGCCCCACACGGTGCGCATCGGGGAGCGAACCGTGAGTGCTCGCTACATCGCCGTGTGCACCGGAGGCTGGCCCTCGGTGCCGGAGATTCCGGGCTTCGAGCACGCGATCACCAGCAACGAGGTCTTCGCCCTCGACACGTTGCCCGAGCGGATGTTCGTTGTTGGCGGCGGGTACATTGCTGTGGAATTCGCGAGCATCTTCCACGGCTTTGGTGTGCATGTGGACCTCGCGTACCGAGGTCAGCTCTTCCTTCGGGGCTTCGACGAGGACATCCGGCACGAGGTCGCCAACGAGATGCGCAAGAAGGGGGTCCACCTGCACTGGGACTGCAACGTGCGTCGCATCGACAAGCGGGACGACGGCCGCCTCGAGGTGTGCCTCGACGACGGCGACAAGGTGGTGGTGGACCAGGTGTTGATGGCCACCGGACGGGTGCCGAACACGACGGGCCTCGGCCTCGAGAGCGCGGGGGTCGAGCTCGACGCTCGGGGTGCGGTGGTGGTCGACGACCACTTCGTCACGAACGTGCCCTCGATTCTGGCGTTGGGCGATGTCATCGACCGGGTGCAGCTCACCCCCGTGGCCCTCGGCGAGGCGATGGTGGTGTCCCACAACCTCTTCGGAGGGAAAGACGAGGCGATGGACTACCGCGACATCCCGACGGCGGTCTTCACCCACCCGAACATCGGCACCGTGGGCCTATCGGAAGCCCAAGCGCGAGATGCCTACGACCACGTGCGCATCTTCAAGTCCCGGTTCCGGCCCATGAAGCACACCCTGTCGGGGCGCGACGAGCAGACCTTCATGAAGCTGGTCGTGTGCGGCGACTCCGATCGGGTGCTGGGCTGCCACATGGTGGGGCCGGACGCTGGCGAGCTCATCCAGGGGCTCGCCGTCGCCATGAAGTGCAAGGCCACCAAGGCGCAGTTCGACGCCACGGTCGGCATCCACCCCACCGCGGCCGAAGAGTTCGTGACCATGCGGTCGGAGTGGGTGCCCGACGCGGTGTAGGCTGCTGCGGCAGGAGGGACGATGAGGCGACGGGACCTGCTCTCGGGGGCGGCGATCGGGGCTGCGGGGACCCTTGCGGCCTGCGCGCCCGGAGGCCCAGGCTCGGCACCGGCCGTGCACACGGGGCAGCGCGTGCGCTGGCGGCTGGTGAGCTCCTTTCCGCGGTCGCTGACGACCATCTTCGGGGCCTGCGAGGTGCTGGTGGAGCGGGTGGCGGCCATGACCGACGGCCAGTTCGAGATCCGCGTGTTCCCGCCGGGTGAGCTGGTGCCGGGGCTTCAGGTCCTCGACGCGGTGCAGCAGGGCACCGCCCACATCGGCCAGTCCGGCTCGTACTACTACATGGGCAAGCACCCAGCTCTGGCCTTCGACACGTGTGTTCCCTTCGGCCTCACCTCCCGCCAGCAGACGGCCTGGCTCACCGAGGCCGGCGGCGCCGAGGTTCTCGCGCCGATCTTCGCCGAGTTCGGGGTGAAGGCCTTCGCAGGAGGCAACACCGGGGTGCAGATGGGGGGCTGGTTCCTCCGCACCGTGCCGACGCTTGCCGACCTGCAGGGGCTTCGCATGCGCATTCCCGGCATGGGCGGCAAGGTGATGCAGCGGCTCGGGGTGTCGCCGCAGACCATCGCCGGTGGCGAGATCTACACGGCCCTGGAGCGTGGAGCCATCGACGCCACCGACTGGGTGGGTCCCTACGACGACGAGAAGCTGGGCTTCTACAAGGTGGCGAAGCACTTCTACTACCCGGGGTGGTGGGAGCCGGGGGCCAACCTGTCCTTCTACGTGGGGCAAGAGGCCCTGGCGACCCTGCCGAGCAGCTACCGAGCCATCCTGGCCACAGCGTGCACCGAGGCGGCTCGGGCCATGCAAGCCCGGTACGACGCGCTCAATCCACCGGCCCTGGAGCGACTGCTCGCGGCGGGGGTCGAGACCCACGCCTTCGCCCCCGAGATCTTGGCTGCCGCGCGGGAGGCGTCCAGGGACACGCTCGCCGATCTGGCTTCGGGGAACGCGAGCTTTCGCAAGGTGCACGACCACTGGGAGGCCTACCGAGCGTCGAGCAACGCATGGTTCGCAAAGGCAGAGCTGGCCTTCCATCAGGCCTCGTTCGACCCGCGGTAGACCAAGGCGGTGCCGCTGCCGTGTGGGGTACGATGCGCTCGAATCCCACGGAGCTCGTCATGCGTTCGGTTGTTCTCTCGTTGCTGCTCGTCGGTGCTGGCTGCGTGCCCATGGCCGAGGCTTCGTCCCCTGAGCTTCCCGGCTACGACGGCCGGTTCGCCGGCGACCCGACGTTGGCCCCCGACGAAGTGGCCCTTCTCGGCGACGCGGCGTTGCGCGTGCTCCGCAACGAGGTCTTTGCCCAGTACGGGCGAGCCTTCTCCAGCTCCGACCTCCAGGAACACTTCAAGAAGACCTCCTGGTACAAGGAAGATCCTTCGTTCTCCGAGGACCGCCTCACCGCGAACGACAAGGCGAACGTGGCCCTGTTGTCCTCCCTCGAGGGCGACCGGCGCGCGTCACAGCGCAAGGTCGGGGAGTACGCCGGCGATGGCTACCGACTGCTCCTCGTCAGCGAGACCGACTGTGAGGTGGTGCTGGGCGACGACCTGTACGACTGGGAGAGCATCGCCTGCAAGTGGGAGAGCCGGGGACAGTGGGTCGTGACCTACACCGACGGCGCCTGGCCCAAGCCCGCGGGCAAGGTGTACCTGTGGGGCCTCGACGATGGAGGCGCCAAGGTCACGAAGCGCCTCACCGTGGGCGAAAAGCAGGGGTGAGGGGCGCATGGGTCGCAGGTCTGGCCGCGGTGGCGTGGACCCTCGGAGGCCGGGCATGGCTCCACCTTCGGCATCCCCACGACGCCCACGGCTTCGACGGCTGGTACTACGTGTTGCAGGTGCGCAGCCTGTTGGCTGGGGAGCCGCTGTTCGCCGATGACTCCTGGGCCTTCGCCCCCATGGTCGTCGCGGGCTGGGCCCTCGGCGACGTGGTGCTCGGCAACGCTGTGGTGGCCATCGTGGCGGCGGGGCTGACCACGCTGCTCGCCGGGATCGCGGCGGGTCGCCTCGGGGGGCCCTGGGCGGGTGCCGTGGGGGCCTGGCTCGCGGCCTCCAGCACAGGGCATCTGTCGCTGTCGGCCGAGTTCCTCAAGAACGGGGTGGGGGCGGTTCCCTTGCTGGCGCTCGTCGCATGGCTCGCAGGCCCCCCACGCCCAGGGCTGGGGCGTCTGGCCGGTGGGTTGTTGCTCGTGGGCTTGGCGGCGGTCACCCACAAGCTGTGCGGGGTCCTGGCCCTGGCCGTGCTGGTGGCGTGGGTGGTGGGGGGACGGCTGGATGGCGGCGGGCGGCGAGACGCTCTGGCCGTCGCGACCGTCTTGGGCATGGGGACGCTGCTGGTCCTTGCCGGAACCTTGCGCACGGTCGATCTGCTCCGGGGGGTCGAGGCGGTGCCCTTGGACCGGTGGGCCCGCATCCGGCTGTCGAGCCTCGGCGTGCCAGGGCGGCTCGAGGTGATGGCGCTCCACGTGGCCCCCCTGGCGGTCCCGTGGGTCTGGCGGCGAGGCGCTGGCTGGGGGCTGGTGGCGGCGGGGTTGGTGGTCGCTGGCTGCGGCCCAGGCCTGCCGTTCGATTTCGAGTCGGTGGCTTGGCGGCTGATGTGCATGGGCTTCGTTGGGCTGGTGGTGCTCGCCGGGCTGCTGCGTCCTCCTCGCTGGGTGGCGATGGGGGCCTGCGGCGTCCTGGCCCTGGGGGCGCTGGACACGCTGACCCGCCAGGCCGCGCGGACCCCAGACTACCCAGCCTTCCGACCGCTCCTGGAGACGGTTCGAGAGCATGTGCCGCCGGGCGGCTTGCTCGTGGCCCACCGGGGCATGTGCGGCTTCCTCTGGGCCGAAGGCGGGCGTCGCTGCGAGAACTTCGAGCCGTCCAGCGAGGGGCCAGAGGTGTGGCGTGTCGCCTATGGCATCGACCCGGTCCGCATCGAGCCGTTCGGCCCCGTCGTGGCGCTGCGTCCTGGCTACGTGTTGGTGCCGGAGTCGGTGTGGCGACGCTTCCGCTCCCGGCAGGCGCCGGGCTCGGTGGTCTGGGGGCTGCGGAACCCCTCGGAGCCTCGCCCTGCCTGGGTCTACGGCCCCCAAGGGGCCGAGGGCGCCGATCAGATCACGCCGTAGGCGAGCACGGCATCGGCGACCCGGACGAAGCCGGCGATGTTGGCGCCTCGGACGTAGTCGACCACCGGTCCGTTGCCGCCGTGGGTCAGGCATTGGGCGTGGATGCCGGACATGATGTCGCGGAGCTTCTCGTCGACCTCCAGTCGGCTCCAGCTGATCCGCAGGCTGTTCTGGGACATCTCGAGGCCGCTGACCCCGACGCCCCCAGCGTTCGCGGCCTTGGCGGGCCCGAAGAACACCTTGGCCTCGGCGAAGGCGTGCATGGCGTCGAGGGTGGTGGGCATGTTGGCCCCCTCGGTCACCCCCTGAACCCCGTTCTGGATCAGGGCGAGGGCGTCTTCCACATGGATCTCGTTCTGGGTCGCACATGGGAAGGCCCAGTCGCAGGGAACGCCCCAGGGGCGTGCGCCCTCGGTGTAGGTCGCGGTGGGGAAGCGTTCGACGTACTCCCGGATCCGCCCACGGCGGGTGTTCTTCAGCTCCATCACGAAGGCGAGCTTCTCGGCATCGATGCCGTCGGGGTCGTGCACGAAGCCGGCGGAGTCCGACAGGGTGACGACCTTCGCGCCCAGCTCGGTGAGCTTCTGCGTGCAGAACTGGGCGACGTTGCCCGAGCCGGACACGGCGCACGTCAGTCCTTGGATGGAGCGGCCTGCGTGGGCGAGCATTTCCTCGGTGAAGTAGACCGCGCCGTAGCCGGTGGCCTCGGGGCGGATCTGGGAGCCGCCGTAGGAGAGGCCTTTGCCGGTGAGGGTGCCCGTCCACTCGTTGGTGAGCCGCCGGTACTGGCCGAAGAGGTAGCCGATCTCTCGGGCACCGACGCCGATGTCGCCAGCGGGCACATCGGTGTTGGGGCCGATGTGGCGGTAGAGCTCCGACATGAAGGCTTGGCAGAAGCGCATGACCTCGCGGTCGCTGCGTCCCTTCGGATCGAAGTTGGACCCGCCCTTGCCGCCGCCCATCGGCAGACCCGTGAGGGAGTTCTTGAAGATCTGCTCGAAGCCGAGGAACTTGAGCACGCCGAGGTTGACGGTGGGGTGGAAGCGCAGGCCCCCCTTGTACGGGCCGATGGCCGAGTTGAACTGCACCCGGTAGCCCTTGTTGACCTGAATGCCGCCGTCGTCGTCTTCCCAGCACACGCGGAAGTGCACGACCCGCTCGGGCTCGACGACGCGCCTGAGCACGCGGCCTTCCCGGTAGGCGGGCACGTTCTGGGCGAAGTCCCAGACGGTCTGCATGAACTCGCGGGTGGCCTGATGGAACTCGGGCTGGCCCGGGTTGTCGGCCTCGACCTGCTTCATGAATGCCTGGACTTCAGCTTGGGACATGGCGAGCCTCCGGGACCGGAGCATAGTGGCACGGGGAGGGGGCGAGCCCCGAGGAGCAGCCGATGCGCCTGATCCTGTACACCCAGCGCTATCGGGAGGGCGGTCCACAGCTTCGGCGGGCCGCCGAGACCCTCGCGAGTGCCCGTCAGGCCGATGGGCCGGTGCGGTTGCTCTGCGTGGACAGCAAGCGGGCCTTCGTGGACGCCGTGATGGGCTCGGGCCCCCTCGACGAGCTGCACTTCGTGGGCCACAGCGGGTTGTACGGGCCGATGTTCGGTAGCAAGGGGCTGCCCGAGCAGTTCTCGCCCCACGAGTGGCGAACGCTGGCCATCCCGTTCGCACCGGAGGGCGAGGCTTGGTTCCACGCGTGCCGCTCCGGGCGCTGGTTCGCGCCGTTCTTCGCACGGACCTTCGGGGTGCCTTGCTCGGGGCACCACGGCTACACGACCTTCAGTCGGTCCCCGGACGGCTACCAGCACGCGCCCGCCGACGGGCGTGGTGCGCTCTATGTCGTAGGACAGCCGGGCTTCAAGGAGGAGGGGGTGGTCGGGGCGTTGGGCAAGCACTCGGGCTTGCGGCCGCCGCGACCCATGGAGCGTTTCCAGCCTCGTTCGGTCGATGGGTCCTACGACCGGGTGGCGGCCCGCTACGATGCGGCGTTCGAGGACATCCGGGTGCGGGACCCAGAGTGGCGCTGGCTGTCGGCGCGGGTGCCAGAAGGAGCCCGAGTACTGGACGTGGGCTGCGGCACGGGCGGACTGCTGCGGGCCCTGGGACCTCGACTGGCGGGGGGGCTCGGGGTGGACGCCAGCGCGCCGATGGTCGCCCATGCCCAGCGGAGAGGAGGGGACGGCCTCGCCTTCGAGGTGGTGGACGGCCCGATCATCCCAGCGCCGGCGAACACCTTCGACGTGGTGACGAGCTTGCTGTCGTGGCGGTACCTCGACTGGGACCCCCTCTTGCTGGAGCTGCTGCGGGTCCTCAAGCCGGGCGGGCGGGTGCTGGTGGTCGACATGGTGGCGCGCGCCGCGGGGGTGCGGGAGCTGCCGCGGGTCGCAGCCCACGGGCTGCGCGCCGCGTGGGTGCGGCGACGGTTCCCGGCGTTCGCGGCGGCCCGGAATGCGTTGGTGTCGGACCCGGCGTGGGGGGAGATGCTACGGCACAACCCGATCCGGGCGCCCCACGAGGTGGAGCTGTTCTTTCGGAGCCGGTTCCCAGGGGCGGACGTGGAGCTGCTGGATGTGGGCCGGCGGACCGCGGTGATGGCGGTGGACACGGGGCCGGTGCAGGTGGATTGGGTGGCGCCGCAGTCGTACCCTTAGGTTGGCGGCCACCGATGGCGGTAGGGCCTAGCAGGGCGCGCTACGCGCCCATGTCCATCAACCCCGCCCACCACCTCCACAACGTCGCCCCAATGGCGTCGAGCGCCCCCGTCTCCTGGTTCCAGAACGCCGCATACGCGACGAAGATGGCGACCAGCATCACGAAGTGCACCAGCAGCGCTGGGAGCCGATACCGCCGCTGCACCTTCCGGTGGGTCTTCTTCAGGCCCCGCTTCAGTCGCCGCTCGGCGAGCACGAGCAGCCCCCCGAGGGTCCCCGCCACCACGACCATGCCGAGCAGCACCTGCACGACCGGGGGAAAGGGCGCTTGCTCGAGCACCAACCACTCGAGCATCTCCTTGCCGAGCCCCACCAGCAGCACGGTCTCGAGAAGAATCCAGCGCTCGGACGCAGAAAAGCCCCCGCGCGTGGCGGAGGCCTTCTTGTTGCCCTTGCGGGTGCCCACTGGCCCCGACCCGGCGATTAGATGCGACGCAGCTTCATCTGCACGTCGCCAGACCAATGCAGATCGAAGGCGCGCACGCAGGTGCCTAGGTAGCGGTCGTAGTCGTCGTAGACGCGGTCGCCCCAGGTGGCCCGGATGTGCGCCTCGTGGGACTGCATGCGGCGGTACCACTCGGCGGTCGTCTTTCCATAGTCGCGGCGACGCATGATGAGGCGCTCGAGCTCCCACTTCGGGCTGATGGCCTGGACCAGCTCTTCGATGCGAGGGTTGAGGCCGCCGGGGAAGATGACGTCGGCGGTGAAGGCGAGGTCTTCCAGATCCTTGCGAGCCCGCGGGATGCGGTTGCGGAGGATCGCCTGGAAGCCGAAACAAGCGCCCGGCTCGACCCACTCGGCCAACTTGTTGAAGTAGTCGCGGTACAGGTTGACGGCCTTGCCCTCGCGCGCCTGGGCGGGGGAGCAGAGGTGGTCGATCATCTCGATGGAGATGAGGCCGTCGTACTTCATCTCCGGCTCGTACAGCGCGTAGTCCTGAAGGAAGAACTTGGCGTGCGGCAGGTTGCGCTCGTTGCAGTAGTTCATCTGCTCGGTGGAGAGCGTGATGCCGTGGCCTTCCTTCATGCCGAAGCGGCTGCAGCACTCGATGGCGCTCCCCCAGCCACAGCCGATGTCGAGCACCGTCTTGGTCTCGTCGAGCTCTGCGAAGTCGTACAGGACGCGAAGCTTTCGCTCCTGCGCTTCTTCGAGGGTGATGTCCTCGTCGTCGTACGCTGCGGACGTGTAGTGCATGTTCTCGTCGAGCCACAGCTTGAAGAAGTCGTTGGAGACGCTGTAGCTTTCGTCGATCTCTGCTTGCGTGGAGGTCATTGGTCCCACTCCGCTCGGTTCGGGTGCGAAGAGCGCGGTAGCACGCGCTCGACGTCCTGGCGAGGTAGGAGCAGAGCCCGATCCGTGCCTCGGAGGCCCATCATGAACCTTCCCCCGTTCCTCTCCGCCTTGGAGCTGTCGGACCGCCACACCGCCTTGGGCTTCTTCGAGGAGGTCCGAGTGGAGGGTGGGCAGCTCCTGATGCACGACACCTACGAGAGCGAGGCGGTCGCATACGTGGTGGAAGGCGAGCTGGAAGTCCGAGTCGAAGGCCACGTGGTGGGGCGGGCGGGCCCTGGCGAGTGGGTGGGCGAGACGGCCCTGTTCCCCGACGGCGAGCGACGCGCCACGGTCCACACCCTGGAGGACTGCTGGCTGCTGGTGCTGCCCACGGAGGGCTACGTGGCGATGCGTCGCGGCGAGCACCGGGTCATCCCGCTGGTGGAGCAGGGGATCCTCGCCCACCAGCTGAATCGCTTGCGGCGTCTCGGGGAGGCCATCACCCAGGCCACCAAGACCGCGAGCCGTCAGCGACCAGGCCCCGGCGTCTTCGCGATGCTGGCCGCCCAGTTCGGCCCCGGTGGCCTGCTGTCGCTCCAGCGGGATCTGGACGCGGCAGCCGAGCTGCGTGGCCTGGGCCTGGTGGACGAGGAAGCGACCGACGGCACCGCACGGGGCGTGGCCGCGCCCTTCGAGGCGAAGGCGGTGCCCGCTGGCGCCCTGCTGTGCACGGAAGGGGAGACGGGCGACGCGATGTTCATCCTGGTCCGAGGCTCGGTCGAGGTGGTGAAGGCCAAGGGCGACGACGGGGTGGCCGTGCTGGCCACGTTGGAGCCCGGCGCCGCCTTTGGCATCGCCGCCCTCCATGAGCGCAAGCCCCGCATGGCCAGCTGCATCGCCACGGAGCCCTCTGCGGTGCTCCGCCTCGACAAGGATGGCTGGACGCGTCTGGTGCGGAACGACACGCCGGTGGGCTCGGCCTTCCGCCGCTCGATGATCGACGTGCTCTCCCGCCAGCTGGCCGACGCCAACCGGGCACTGGTGAACCACGACGCCGCACAGGCCACCGGGGACTTCGAGGGAGGCCTGCCCCGTCGCCCCGTCCAGAGCGGCGAGTGACCGCGCTCCGCACCATCTCAGAGCGCATGGGGCGGGTGGCCGACGGGCTGGGCTGGCTCGTGGGCTGGATGGTGCTGCTCATGGTGCTGGTGGGCGCGTTCAATGCCGTGGCCCGCTACGCCTCGCGCTACCTGGGGGTGGTCTTCCTCTCCAACGGTCTGGTCGACCTGCAGTGGTACCTGTTCAGCCTGGTGTTCCTTCTCGGGGCCTCGTATGCCCTCCGGCGAAACGCCCATGTGCGGGTCGATGTGCTCTACAGCCGGCTGTCGGTGCGCGGCCGCGCCATCATCGACCTCCTGGGCACGCTGCTCTTCCTGGTGCCGTTCTGCATCTACGGGCTGGTGTTCTGCTTCCCGAGCGTACGGAACAGCGTCGCGGTGTGGGAACAGTCCCCCGACGCCGGCGGGCTCGCACGCTGGCCGATCAAGGCGTCGCTGCTGCTGGGCTTCGCGCTGTTGCTCTTCCAGGGGGTCGCCCAGGCGCTGAAGCACCTGGCGGACGCCGTGGATCCAGCGGGGGCTGTCCCGGCCCCGGAGGGCGGTCGATGACCGAGGACGTCCTGGCGCCACTGATGTTCGTGATGGCCTTTGCGCTGGTCTTCTCCGGCTACCCGGTGGCCTTCTCCCTCGCGGGCACCGCCCTCGCGTTTGCGGCTCTCGGGGTGTCCCTCGGTCTCACGGACTGGGGGCTGATGTACGCCTTCCCGGAGCGCGTCTTCGGGGTGATGTCCAACTACGTGCTGCTGGCCGTGCCCTTCTTCATCTTCATGGGCACGATGCTCGAGAAGAGCAAGCTCGCCGAAGACCTGCTCACGACCATGGGGGCACTGTTCGGATCGGTGCGTGGGGGACTGGCGCTGTCGGTCGTGATCGTGGGCACGCTTCTGGCCGCAGCGACCGGGGTGGTGGGCGCCAGCGTGGTCGCGATGGGGCTCATCAGCCTGCCAGTGATGCTGCGCTACGGCTACAAGCCCGAGCTCGCCAGCGGCGTGATCTGTGCCTCCGGCACGCTGGGGCAGATCATCCCGCCCAGTGTCGTGCTCGTGGTCCTCGCCGATCAGCTCGGGGTCAGCGTTGGGGACCTGTTCGTCGGGTCGCTGATCCCTGGGGTGATGCTCGCCACGCTGTACGGCGTGTACGTCCTCGTGCTGGCCTGGGCGAAGCCGGACTGGGCCCCCGCACTGCCTCCAGAGGCCCGTCCGGCCACCCGCGGCGCGCTGCTGGTTCGGGTGCTCAAGGCGATGGTGCCGCCCCTGGTGCTGATGCTGGTGGTCCTGGGGAGCATCTTCGCCGGGGTCGCCACCCCCACCGAAGCGGGGGCCCTCGGCGCATGCGGGGCCATGGCATTGGCCGCGGTCAACGGCCGCCTGTCCATGGAGAGCCTCCGGGGGGCGATGGACGAGACGGCGAAGCTCACCGCGATGATCGTGTTCCTGCTGGTGGGCAGCACCGTCTTCGCCCTGGTGTTCCGAGGCCTCGACGGCGACCTGTGGATCGAGGCGCTGCTCACGGGGCTACCCGGCGGCAAGCTGGGGCTGTTGCTGGTCGCGAACCTGGCGGTGTTCCTGCTCGGCTTCTTCATCGATTTCTTCGAGATCGCCTTCATCCTGCTTCCACTCCTGGTGCCCGCCGCGACGGCCCTGGGCATCGATCTCGTGTGGTTCGGCGTACTGATCGGCATGAACCTGCAGACGAGCTTCCTGACGCCCCCGTTCGGGTTCAGCCTGTTCTACCTGCGTGGAGTCGCTCCCCAGGACCAGGTGTCCACCGGGGCCATCTACCGAGGGGCCGTGCCGTTCATCGCCATCCAGGTGGTGGGCTGGCTGTTGGTGGCGATGTTCCCCGGCATGGTCACGTTCTTTCTCTAGGAGCGCCATGCGCTCTGGGAACCCGTGGCACGGTCGCGGTGGCGTCGCTTGCCACCCGACCCTGATTGAATACGGCCGCCCCCTGGAGGCCGCCGTGGACACCGAGGAACTGCTCGAGAACTTCGACCTGTTCGACGAATGGGAGGAGCGCTACGCCTACCTCATCGATCTCGGTCGCAAGCTGCCCGACCTCCCCGCCGAGCTCAAGCAGGACACCTTCAAGGTGCAGGGCTGCCTGTCCCAGGTGTGGTTCGTGCCGGAGGACCGAGGCGACCAGCGGCTCCACTGGAAGGGCGACAGCGACTCGGCCATCGTGAAGGGGCTCATCGCCATCCTCGTGGTGCTGTACGCAGGCAAGGCCGCCGACGAGGTGGCCGCCGTCGACATCGACGGCATCTTCGGCCAGATCGGGCTCGAGCGACACCTTTCGATGAACCGCCGCAATGGCTTCTACGCGATGGTGCAGCGGCTCCGCGACTTTGCGGCCGCCTGAGAAGCCCCCGGTGGGGTAGGGTCGCGCCTTCTCGGAGGCCCCTTGCGTACCTGTCTGCTCGTCTCGATCGCTGCACTGGCTGCCTGTGGCAGCGCCTCGTCCACCACGCCGGCCCCCGCCGAGCCGGCCCCGACGGCCGCCCCTGCACCGCCTCCGGCTGCGCCCGCCGCGGACGGGGTGCTGATCGCTGGCACCATCGCCGCACCGGCCGATGCCCCAGAGGCAAAGGCGGTCTTCGTCTCGGTGCGGGTCGCTGGACGCCGGGGCCCGCCGTTGGCCGCCAAGAAGCTGCCGGCCGGGCCCTTCCCCCTGGCCTTCACCCTGACGGAGGCCGACCGTCCCATGGTGAACGGGCCCATGCCCGAGGCCTTCGAGGTCAAGGTGACCCTCGATGTGGATGGCAACCCCATGGCCAAGTCGCCCACGGATCTCGAGGCCATCGTTCCGGGCTCGATGGGCGCCACGGATCTGTCCCTGACCCTGGCCCCGCGGCCCTAGTACACGCCTTCCGAAGTACCTCGGGGTTTGCGCACCACCAGGCACGCCTGGCTCTTGCCCAGCTCCCTCCACGGGCCCGACACGCGTTCGTCCGCTGGGCGGCGCGCCGAACGCACCTGTCGGCGCGGCATCCCCTGAGGAACTTCGGGCGACGCGTACTAGGCTCGTCGGCGCTTGGCCAGCACGTGGGCACGGGCTCGGGCCAGCAAGTCGCTGACGTGGCGGACCTCCCAGGCGGTGGCCCGTCCATGGTCGGGGTGCCGCTGCTCCGCCACCCGGAAGCTGCGGGGGTGCACGACGCGACGCCTCCCCTCGACCAGGGGGGGGAAGCGCACGTGGAGCAGCTCGTGGAACAGGACGAAGCCCACGAAGAAGTCCGGCACATCGGGGTGGTCGAGGACCGGGTGCAGCCGCACGACCGGGGGCGGACCGGCGGCGCACGAGCCGAGCCGCAGGTTGCGGCGGGGAGGCTGGGTGGGCCAGCGCCCCCAGCCGAGGACCAGGTCATCGGGGGGACCCTCCGGCCAGCGGATGGCGTCCTGTGCGGGCCCCAGGAGGGCCTGCAGATCGTGGGCGTGGCCCTCGGTGGCCAAGGCGGGACCTTCGTCACCCCTCGGCAACGCCCGCAGCCGCGACCAGGCCGCGTCGTCCCGGTGCAAGACCACCGCCATCACATCGTCGGGGTGGGGGAGGAAGGCGTGGTGCACTCCGATCTCGTAGGCGTCCCGCAGCACCCGCCAGCGGATCAGGGTTCGCCGATTCCGGTGCACCCGGATGCGGATGCTGGGCTGCTGCAGCGCCTTGGCGGCACGCTCTGCGAGGGCAAGAGCCCGGTCGAACGACCCGCTGGCGTCGGCCAGGCCCCGGCACAGCACCACATCGTGGCTCACCCGAGCAGCGCCGCCGCGCGGTCGGCCACATTCTCCGGCGTGAAGCCGTACATCTTCGCCAGATCGGAGGCCGGTGCACTCGCACCGTAGGTGTCGATGCCGATGACGTCGCCGGTCGGGCCAACGAGGCCCCGCCATCCGTTGGAGACCCCCGCTTCCACGGCGAGGCAGGGCAGACCGGGAGGCAGGACGCCCTCGCGGTAGTCGTCGTGCTGGCTCTGGAACAGCTTCCGGGACGGCATGGACACCACGCGGCTGTCGATGCCCCGGGCGGCGAGGAGTTCCTGTGCCTGCAGGCACAGGGCGACCTCAGAGCCGCTGGCCACCAACACGACCTGGGGCTCGAAGGCGTCGGAGAGCACGTAGCCCCCACGCTGCACGCCGAATGCGTCGTCCATGTCGCCGCCGGCGCCGCGGTCGAGGACGGGAAGGCCCTGTCGCGTGAGGATGAGGGCGGTGGGGCCGGTGGTGTTGTGCAGGGCCAGCTTCCAGGCTTCCACCGTCTCGGTGGCGTCCGCGGGCCGCACGACCTGCACGTTGGGCAGGGTGCGCAGCGCCTCCAGGGTGGCGACGGGCTGGTGGGTAGGACCGTCCTCGCCGAGGAAGATGCTGTCGTGGGTGTAGATGTAGATGACCGGCTGCTTCATCAGGGCCGACAGGCGCACGCTGGGGCGCTGGTAGTCGTGGAACACCATGAAGGTGGCTGCGTAAGGACGCACGCCGCCATGGAGCACGAGGCCATTGCAGATGGCCCCCATGGCGTGCTCGCGAACGCCGAAGTCCAAGGTCTGGGCGCCCTTGAAGTGAATGGGCGTGAAGTGGGCGGTGTCGAGCTTGGTGCCGTTGGACCCCGCCAGGTCTGCGGAGCCGCCGATGAGCCAAGGGGCCTTGGCCACCACGGCCTTCAGGCAGGCAAGCGAGGCCTTCCGCGTGGCGAGCTTGGCGTCGTTGGCGAACGTCGGCCAGTCGGTCCGAGCGATGAGGGTGTTGACGTCCTGAGCGAGCCAGGTGCGGAACTTGTCGCCGTCGGCGTGCTCGGCGAGGCGAGCCTCCCAGGCCTGGCGCTCGTCGGTGCAGGCAGCGGCGCGGAAGGCGGCGGCGACCTCGTCGGGGACGACGAACGTGGCGTTCGGATCCATGCCCAGGCGCTTCTTGGTGGCGGCGATCTCGTCGTCGCCGAGGGGCGAGCCGTGGGTCTTGCTGGTGCCCTCGTGGGAGGGGGATCCCTGGCCGATGGTGGTGCGGCAGGCGATCATCGAGGGGCGGTCGCTCTCGGCCTTGGCCGCGGTGAGGGCGGCGGCGATGGCCGCAGCGTCGTGGCCGTCGATCCGCTGGACGTGCCAGCCTTGGGCCGCGAAGCGTGCCGGGACGTCTTCGGTGAACGAGATGTCGGTCGAGCCATCGATGGTGATCTGGTTGTCGTCGTACATCAGCACGAGCCGGCCGAGCTTGAGGTGCCCAGCGATGGAGCACGCCTCGTAGGAGATGCCCTCCATCAGGCAGCCGTCGCCCGCGATGCCGTAAATGTGGTGGTCGCACAGGTCGGTGCCGAAGGTTTCCCGGAGGAAGCGCTCGGCGATGGCCATGCCCACCATGTTGCCCACACCCTGGCCGAGGGGGCCCGTGGTGGTCTCGACGCCCGGGGTCTCGTCGACCTCGGGGTGACCCGGGGTCTTGCTGTGGGCCTGCCGGAAGTCCTTGATGTCGTCGAGGGTGACGTCGTACCCGGTCAGGTGCAACACGCTGTAGAGCAGCATGGAGCCATGGCCCGCGGAGAGCACGAAGCGGTCGCGGTCGAACCAGTCGGGGTGCTGCGGGTCGAAGCGCACGAACTGCTGGAAGAGCACGGTGGCGACGTCCGCCATGCCCATGGGCATGCCGGGGTGCCCCGAGTTGGCCTTCTGGACGGCGTCCATCGTGAGGCCCTTGATGGTGTTCACACAGGCGCGGTGCAGATCGGACATCGGGTCCTCCGGACGGGTCGGGTGCGGGGTGCTGTAAGCGAAGGGGGGCGTCGGAGCAACGGCTCGCGTCAGTGGCGGAAGTGCCGCACGCCCGTGAACACCATGGTGGCGCCGGCGGCGTTCACGGCGTCGATGACCTCTTGGTCCCGGATGCTGCCACCGGGCTGGACGAAGGCCTTGATCCCAGCGTCGAGGGCCACTTGCACGCCGTCCGCGAAGGGGAAGAAGGCATCGCTGGCGAGCACGGAGCCGGGCAGGGGGCGGGTGGCCTTTTGCACGGCCAGGCGCACCGAGTCCACTCGGGACATCTGGCCCGCGCCCACGCCGTTGAGGGCTGCACCGTGCTCGGTGGCTCGGGCGATGGCGATGGCGTTGCTCTTCACGTGACGGCAGGCGGCCCATGCGAAGCGCAAGGCCCGCTCCTCTTCCTTGGACGGCTGCCGCTCGCTCGCCACCTTCCAACCGACCTCCGCGCCGAGGTCCCAGTCCTGCACGAGCCAGCCCCCCTGCACCCGGCGGACATCGCGTCCCGGAGGAGTCCCCGTGGCCCAGTCGGCGGGGAGTTCGAGGACCCGAAGGTTCTTGCGGGTCGACAGGCGCTCGAGGGCCAGCTCGTCGAATCCGGGGGCGGCCAGGCACTCGAAGAAGACCTTGCTCATCTTGATGGCGCGCACCGTGTCGCCGTCCACTGGGCGGTTGAAGGCGAGGATGCCGCCGAACGCCGAGACGGGGTCTCCCGCCAGAGCCTCCTGGAAGGCAGCCGCCGGATCCATCGCGGTGGCCAGGCCGCACGGGTTCATGTGCTTGATGACCGCCGCCGCAGGGCGGTCGAAGTCGAAGACGGCCCGCAGCGCGCCATCGAGGTCGGCCAGGTTGTTGAACGACAGCTCCTTTCCCTGGTGCTGATGGGCGCGCGCCAGGCTGCGGCCCCGCTCGTTGGTGTCGGCGTAGAAGGCCGCCTTCTGGTGCGGGTTTTCCCCGTAGCGGCAGTCCTGGACCTTGCGCCAGCCCACACCGGTCTCGGCGGGGAAGCCGTCGTCGCCGTCGGCACGGGACAGCCAGTCCGCGATGGCCGCGTCGTAGCGGGCGGTGTGTCGGAAGGCCTTGCGGGCCAGCTCCCGGCGCAGGGCCTCGGGCACGCCGTCGGCGACGTGGGCCGCGACGCGGTCGTAGTCGGCGGGGTCGACGACGATGGCGACGGAGGCGTGGTTCTTGGCAGCCGCCCGAACCATGGTGGGGCCGCCGATGTCGATGGTCTCGACGGCGGTGGCCCGGTCGACGTCGCCGCGGGTCTTCTTCTCGAAGGGGTAGAGGTTGACCACCACCACGTCGATCAGGGGGATGTCGTGGGCCGCGGCCTCCTCGATGTGCTTGCTGCGGTCGGCGAGGATGCCACCGTGGATGCGGGGATGCAGGGTCTTGACCCGCCCGTTCATCACCTCGGGGAACCCGGTGTGGTCCGAGACTTTGGTGACGGGAAGGCCCGCCTCTGCGAGGGCGCGCCCGGTCCCCCCCGTGGACAGCAGCTCGAAGCCAGCATCGACCAGGGCCTTGGCGAAAGGCACGAGATCGGTCTTGTCGGAGACGGAGAGCAGGGCACGGCGCGTCATCGGATCCTCCTGGGGTGGCCATCGGTCCGGACACGGCGAGTCCGGCCGCGTCGCTAACCAGGGACCCGCGCCCCGCCCTGTGACAACTTGATGGAGCCGCCGGTCGGCCACGGCCAGGGGGTTAGCCGGGGGCTCCTCGGGGAGGACCGATGCGGATCGTGCTGGTGGGACATGGTGGCCGGGAAGCGGCACTGGCGTGGCGCCTCGTGCGCTCGGCATCGTGCACGGATCTGTTGGTGACGGGGGCGAACCCCGGCTGGCCCGAACGAGCGGTGCTGCGCGTGGCCTCCACGACGGCGCAGATCGTGACGCTGGCCATCGACGTAGCGGCCGATCTGGTCGTGTGCGGTCCCGAGGCGCCCTTGGCCGATGGGCTCGCGGACGCGCTCACGGCGCAAGGCATCCCGTGCTTCGGGCCCTCCAAGGCCGCGGCACGCCTGGAGACGAGCAAGGCCTTTGCCAAGGAGATCATGGCGGAAGCCGGTGTGCCCACCGCTGGCGCTGTGGTCGTGGACCTCGGCACCGCCGACGGACGCTCAGCGGCCGAGGCCAGGGCAGCCGAAGGCAACGTGGTCGTCAAAGCCGACGGCCTGGCGGGCGGCAAGGGCGTCGTGGTGTGCACCACAGGCGAAGAGGCCCTGGCGGCCCTCGACGATCTGCAGCGCCTGGGCGACGCCGCCCAGCACATCGTGCTCGAGGATCGGCTGACGGGCCCGGAGGTCTCGCTGTTCGCCCTGTGCGACGGGGAGCGCGTCGCCATGCTCCCGAGCGCCCGAGACCACAAGCAGCTCCTCGAAGGGGGGCTGGGCCCGAACACCGGCGGGATGGGTGCCGTCGTTCCCTGCGTCGACGTCGACGATGACCTTGGTCAGACCCTCGCCGAGCAGGTTCATCTCCCCGTCTTGAAGGTGATGGCCGCCCGAGGCGCCCCGTTCCGCGGGCTCTTGTACGCCGGATTGATGCTCACACCCGACGGCCCGAAGGTGCTCGAGTTCAACGTCCGCTTCGGGGATCCAGAGTGTCAGCCGCTGATGGCTCTTTGGGACGACGATCTCGCCGCCTGGCTGCACGGCGCCGCCACGGGCCGCCTTCCGGAAGGCCGGCCGCGCTTCGCCGCCGGGCACGCGTGTTGCGTCGTCCTGGCCTCCCGCGGCTACCCCGCCAGCAAGGAGCTAGGCGTCACGATCCCCGAGCCGAGCCCCACCGACGGCGTCGTGGCCTTTCATGCGGGCACCCGGCGCAGCGACGACGGCACCCTGCAGACCGCAGGGGGACGGGTCCTGGGGCTGTGCGCGGTCGCGGATACTCCGACTGCGGCCCGCGCCAAGGCCTACGAGGTCGTCCCCGGATGGGCCTTCCCAGGTGCCCAGTGGCGCACGGACATCGGGGCCTGATACCCGGAGGCGATGCAGCTCTCCTTCCGGATCCAGGCCCTGCGGCGCCCCGAGGGGTCCCGTGAGGACGTCTTCGACTTCCTGGTGGACACCGTCGAGAAGGCGGCCGCCGGCAAGGGGGCCCCTCCGGTGCTCGTGGTCGTGCGTGGGGAGGCCATCGAACTGGTGCCCGTCCAGCCGATCGTGGAGGGGAAGGTGGCCCCGGGCCGCTTCCTGGGCGCCCTGACCCGCAGTCGGGTCGACGAGGGGCCCCATCCGGACGCCGTGGGCCTGATGGGTACCTTCACCCTTCGCAGGGGAGGGGAAGGCGCGCCCGGGGTCCCGATGGTGCAGGTCTTCCTCGAGTGGCCCGACAACGGCTGGCGACACTGGCGGGGGCTCCTCGACGCCGACCGAGCGTTGGTCGAGGACACCACGACCCGCCGTGCAGCCGAGCTCGGCGACCCGCTGCCGGATCGCCTCGGGCGCTGGTGGTCCACCGGACGGCGCAGGAACCTGGGCCTCGCCTTGCGGCGTCGGGCTCCAGCCTCCGAGCCCGCCACGTCCCCGATGGTGCACTGATGCAGCGGGGCCGTCTCGGGGCCGCCCTCGGCATGACGGGCGTGCTTCTGGCTGCAGTGTTCGCGGCCTTCTGGTGGTCGCCGTCGCCCTCCACGCCGGTCGATCCGGCGGTGCTGGCGCGCCTCGAGCTGGTGGAGGGGCCGGCCCCCACGGCGGCGTCGCCCTCGGGCGTGCGGAACGTGGTGCTCGTGATCGGCTGCACCCTGCGGAAGGACCAGACGAGTATCTACGTCCCCGAGCTCGACACGACGCCCTTCCTGGCTTCGCTGGCCGACCGAGGCGCGCGGCTCGACGACCTGATCGCGGCCGCCCCGTGGACGAAGGCCGCGAGCACGGCGGTGCTGACCGGTCGCCATGCCCTGGAGGTCGGCATGGTGGAGCAGGGGCCCCGACGCAACGAGCAGGTCCTGCCCGAGTCGGTGCCCACCTTGGCCGAGCGCTTCCACGCCGCGGGCTACCGAACCATCGGCGCCACGGCGAACCCCAACCTGCACAGCACCTACGGATTCCACCGAGGGTTCCAGCGCTACCGACAGCCCGCCGCGGACTGGCACGGGACGGGCGGGGTCAAGGTGGCCGGGCGCAGCGTCGCCGAGTTGTTGTTGAACGACCTGGTCGCGCTGGACGACGGCCGGCCCTTCTTCGCCCAGGTGATGTTCGTCGACGCCCATTCGCCCTTCCCCGACGCGGGGCCTGTCGAGGGGGTGCCCCAGACGGTGGCGGACTACCGCAGGGGGCTTGGTCGGCTCGACCGGGCCGTTCGGCACCTCGTGGAGGGACTGGCCCAGCGCGGCCTCGACGACGACACGCTGATCGTGGTCGTGAACGACCACGGCGAGGGGCTTCGGCACCCAGAGCATCATGGCAAGAGCCACGGTCGCTACCTGTCTCCCAGCAGCGTCGGGGGCGTGGGGGTGTTCGTCGGGCCCGGCGTCCCGGTGGGCCGAACGGTGATGGGCATCGCGTCCCAAGTGGATCTGGCCCCGACCTTGTGGTCGCTCGCGGGTCTGCCGGCTCGCTCGGACTGGGGAGGCGAAGACCTCTCAGCTGCGATCCGCGGAGATGCCGAGCGCACGCCTCGCGTTCGGGCCTATGCCGACACCTGGTTCCGCCGGGTGAGCCGTGCGGCCTTCTACGAAGAAGGGCGCGCCTGTCAGCTCGCCGGTCGGGATCGCCAGCTCACCGACGTCAACGGCATCACCTTCCATCCGGGGTGCTTCGACCGGAACGCGGATCCCACCCACGCCCACCCGAAGGCGGACCCCACCGCGCTGCGGGAGCTGAACGGATGGCGCCTGGCCGCTCTGGCCCGCGGTGAATCGGTCGTGGTGGAGCGCAGCGAGGCGGCCGGCGGCCTGGACCGGCAACTCGAAGCCCTCGGCTACGTCGACTGACCTTCGCGGCCAGGGGCGCGTCTGACGGCCACATCCAGTGTGTCCGCGTCAGTCGCTCGCGAGGCGCAGCGTGGGCTCGACGGTTCTCTGACCGGTGGCCTCGGGGGCCGATGGGACGGGCGAGGAGGACACCACCACCCGGTCTCGTCCCGTTCGCTTGGCCGAGAGCAGGGCCTCGTCTGCGAGCCGGAGGAGCCGGTCGGGACTGATGCGGTCGCGGGCCATGGCCACCCCCGCCGAGATGGTGACCGGGGGCAGCGTGCTGCCCTGGGCGGTCAAGCCGACCGTGGTGAGCTGAGCGCGGAAGGCCTCGGCCCGGGCTCGGGCGAGCTCCTCGGTGGCACCGGGCAGGATGGCGACGAACTCCTCGCCGCCGTAGCGGCACACGACATCCTCCGCGCGCACCGTCTCCGTGAGGCGTCGGGCGACCTCCTGCAGGACCCGGTCCCCCATGTCGTGGCCATGGGTGTCATTGAGGCGTTTGAAATGGTCGACGTCGATCATCACCACCGAGAGAGGCTGCCCGGCGCGTCGGGTCCGGGCCAGCTCTCGCTCCATCGTCTCGACCATGTACCGGCGGTTGTAGAGCCGGGTGAGGGGATCCCGGATGGACTCCTGGCGCAGGCGGGCCTGCAGCGCGAGGGTGGTCAGGGAGGCTCCGAGCCGGTCGGCGACCGCGCGCATGAGGCGCTCTCGTCGTGCGGTGCAGCTGGTGGTTGGCGGCAGCAGAAGGTGCAGCAGCGCGACGGGGCCGCCAGAGGTCATGACCGGCACGCACACCGTGGTGCCGTCGTGGAGGTTGCTGTGGTCGCACGACAGGCCACGGGGCGCTTCGCAGGTGTGCAGCTCCCCTCGGCGCAGTGCCCAGCAGGCCCCACTGTCGAGGTGAGGCGACAGCTCCACGCCTCCCCAGGACGCCTGACGGAGCAGCTCACCATTCTCCATCCCGTAGAGGGCGCCGCTGCCCCCGAACAGCTCGACGGCGAAGCGCTGCACGACGGCGTGGACCTCGGCCGGGTCCCGGCAGGCCTGGAGGAATGCGCCCAGCTCGCCGAGGAGCTCGTTCTCCCGGTTGAGCCGGCCCAGCTCGTCCACCCTCTGCTGGAGCTCGTCGTTGAGGTCCCGCAGGGCGTCTGCGGCGCGGCGCTGTTCGGCGGTGTCGCGGAGCACGACGACTCGGAGCGGGCCGTCGGCCGACGGGATGGGGAAGACCGCGCCGTCGACCGGGTGGTCCTCGGCGCGAAGCGTGAACGTGTGCCTTCCGAGGGGCGGCAGGTCGACGAGGTCGAGGTGCTCGGCCAGTGGCTGGCCGAACCAAGAGGCGTTGTCGGGGAGCAGACGGTCGGCCTGCCGGTTGGCCTCCACGACGCGCCCTTGGTCATCGACGAGAAGCACGGCATCGAGTGCATCGTGCATGGCGGCCCGGTAGCGAGCGACCTGGCCCTCCATCCGTCGCCAGGCCCGACGCTCGGCGTGGGCGTTGCGCTGGGCCTCGATCCAGCCCGCCAGGGCCGCGCCGACGGCCTGCACCTCAGCGGTCGTGGACTGGGAGGCATCGAGGGGCCGGAGCCCCGTGAGCGCGAGCAAGACCTGCGTCTCCCCGTCGGCCCCGAAGGGGAGGAGCATGCCGGGCTGGTCGTCGGGCCAGAAGGGCAGGGCGCCCGACGCCACGGCGGACGCGCTGCCGAAGAGCGCCTGCTGCACACAGGGGTGCTCGACAGGGAAGGTGGCGGCGACCAGACGCCCGGTGGAGGCCCGCATGCGGAGGGTCGGTCGGCCGTCGTCGTCGGGGGTGACCTCGGCGAGCCAGGCGCCGTTCTGGTCCGTCGCGTGCTGGATGGCCGCGAGGAGGGTGTGCAGGACGTGGTCCAGGGGGCGGCGGCGCAAGCGCTGCTGCTCCGCCCGGGCGAGAGCGTGGAGGAGGGGCATGGTGGGACTCGAGGCGGGGAGGGGAGGGGGCGCCGTCCCTATCGGTCGCCCCCGTCCAGGTTTTAGGGAGGATCCCGAATTCCCCCGCCTTCCCTCGGCGTCAGCGGGCCAGGGGCCGGTACTTGATCCGGCGCGGCTGGTCGGCATCGTGGCCCAGGCGCTTCTTCCGGTCCCGCTCGTAGTCCTGGTAGTTGCCCTCGAACCACACGACCTCCGAGTTGCCCTCGAAGGCGAGGATGTGGGTCGCGATGCGGTCCAGGAACCAGCGATCATGGCTGATGACCACCACGCAGCCGGCGAAGCTGAGCAGCGCCTCCTCCAGCGCCCGGAGGGTACCCACGTCGAGGTCGTTGGACGGCTCATCGAGCAGGATCAGGTTGCCGCCGCTCTGCAGTAGCTTCGACAGGTGCACGCGGTTGCGCTCGCCGCCGGACAGCGTGCCCACGGCCTGCTGCTGCCGGGTGCCCTTGAAGCCGAAGGCTGAGGCGTAGGCCCGGCTGTTCATCTCCTTCTTGCCGATCTTCATGACCATGTGGCCGCCGGAGATGTTCTCCCAGACGGACATCTCGGGGTCGAGATCGTCGCGGAGCTGGTCGACGTACGCCAGCTGCACCGTGTCGCCTACGACGAGCTCGCCGGCGTCGGGCTGGTCGGTGCCGGCGATCATCTTGAAGAGCGTGGTCTTGCCCGCACCGTTGGGCCCGACGATGCCGACGATGCCACCGCGGGGGAGGTCGAAGGTGAGGTTGTCGTACAGGAGCTTGTCGCCGTAGGCCTTGCTGACACCCCGGGCGCTCACCACGACGTCGCCGAGGCGCGGACCTGGGGGAAGCGCGATGTCGAGGGTGGTGGTGTTGCTGTTCCCGTCGTCGTCGATCTGCTGCAGCAGCTCGTCGTAGCGGTTGAGGCGAGCCTTCGACCGGGCGGAGCGCTTGCCCTGGCCGAGCTTGACCCACTCGAGCTCCTTCGCGAGGGCTTGGCGCCGGTCCGAGGACTTCTGCGCCTGCTCCAGCCGCTTCTGCTTCTGCTCGAGCCATCCCGAGTAGTTCCCCTCGAAGGGGATGCCCTTGCCGGAGTCCATCTCGAGGATCCAGCCTGCGACGTTGTCGAGGAAGTAGCGATCATGGGTGATGCAGACGACCGTGCCTTCGTACTCGCCCAGGAAGCGCTCGAGCCACGCGACCGACTCGGCGTCAAGGTGGTTGGTGGGCTCGTCCAGGAGCAGCAGGTCCGGCTTGGCCAGGAGCAGGTTGCACAGGGCCACCCGGCGGCGCTCGCCCCCGGACAAAGTGGCGACGTCCTGGTCTGCTGGGGGGACGCGCAGGGCGTCCATGGCGATCTCGACCTGCCGGTCGATGTCCCAGGCGTTGACGGCGTCGATCTTGTCTTGCAGCGTGCCCTGTTGCTCGATGACCTTGTCCATCTCCTCGTCGGTGAGTTCCTCCGCGAAGCGGGCGCTGACGGTCTCGAAGTCCGCCAGCAGCTGACGGGTCTCCGCCACGGCCTCCTCGATGTTCTCCCGAACGTTCTTCTCGGGGTTCAGCTGGGGCTCCTGCTCGAGGTACCCGACACGAGCACTGGGATCGAGCCAGGTATGCCCTTGGATCTGGTCGTCGATGCCGGCCATGATCTTCAGAAGCGACGACTTTCCGGAGCCGTTGGGTCCGATGACCCCGATCTTCGCTCCGGGGAAGAAGGACAACGAGATGCCCTTGAGGATGGTGGTGCCGTTGTCGAGGACCTTCTTGAGGTCCTGCATTTGGTAGATGTACTGCCGGGCCATGTTGCCTCCGCAAAGGGGCGGAGCCTAATCGCTTGGTGGCACCCGGTCATCCGCTGAGCGGGTTGACCTCAAACCTGCATGACGTATGCTTCGTGCCTCGGATCCAACGGGACTCGGGATCCGTGCGCCCTGCCGTGGCAACGAGGAGAGGTCGACGATGTGGATCTGGTGGCTGTTGTTTTCCGCTTCGGCACAGGTGGCCGAGAACGCCGATACGCCCAACATCAACGCGCAGGTGTTCCGTCCGACGATCGACGGCACCCGCACGCTGTGGACCGACGATGCGACGCGGGGCCCTCACAATCAGGCGATGGCGCGCTTCCTTCTGCACTACACCGACGACCCGCTGGTCTACGAGCGGGACGACGGGGAGGTCATCGGCCTGGTGGAGAACGTGGTGCAGGGCGACCTGATGGCCGCCTATGCCTACGATCGACTGCGGGTCGGGGTCGACGTGCCGGTCTACTTCTTCGCTGCGGGCGATGCCGGCTCGGAGGGCGGCCTCGGCGACCTCGCCCTCGACGCGAAGGTCACGGTCCTCGACGGGGAGGACGCGCCGCTGAACCTTGGCGCCAACGGCCGCGTCACCCTGCCCACCCACACGGTGCAAGCAGCCCTCGGCGATCCGAACGTCGGGTGGGAGCTGGCGGCCATTGCGGACCGCTCCTTCGGGCCCGTCCTCCTCGCCGCCAACCTCGGCATCCGCGGTGGACCGGCGACCGAGTTCGAGAACCTCTCCCTGAACGACTCCTTCGTGTACCGGACAGCGATCGGCTACGAGATCGTGGAAGATGCTGGCATCTCGGCTGAAGTGGCAGGGCGCGTCACCTTCATCGGCGGTGCCGTGGGGGCGGGCTCCCCCGCGGACTGGCTCCTCGGGGGCTACGGCTACGCCACCGACGACGTCACCGTTCGAGGAGGGTTCGGTTCTGGATTCACCCCCGGAGTGGGTGCCCCCGACTTCCGGCTCATGCTGGGCATCGGGTACGAGCCCCGAGGCCCGAAGGCCCCCAAGGACACCGACCTCGACGGCATCACCGACGACATCGACGCGTGCATCGAGGAGCCGGAAGACATCGATAGCTTCGAAGACACCGACGGTTGCCCCGACATCGACAACGACGCCGATGGCATCCTCGACGTGGCCGACAAGTGCCCCCTCAAGCCCGAGGACAAAGACGGCTGGAAGGACGAAGAGGGCTGTCCCGATCCGAACACCGAGGTCACCCTCACCATCGTCGATCAAGATGGTCAGCCCATCGATCTGGCGAAGGGCACCCTGCGCCGGGGCAAAGACGTGCTGGTCCGCGGCAGCGGCAACATCGAGCAGAAGCTGCAGCCGGGCACCTACTTCCTCGACGGGGTCGCCGGGACGTACACGGCCAACGAGCTCACCTTCGAGGTGATCAATGGTCCGCCCCAGGAGTTCACGCTCAAGCTCGAGAAGCAGAAGAACGTGAAGATCGTGGTGTCCCGCGACCGCATCGATCTGAAGGACACCATCAACTTCGAGACCGCCAAGGCGGTGATCAAGTCCGACAGCTACGACTTGCTCGACCAAGCCGTGAAGATCCTGGAGGACTACCCAGAGATCCGGTTGCTCCGGATCGAAGGGCACACCGACTCGCGCGGCTCCGCCAGCTACAACCTCGACCTGTCGAAGAAGCGAGCGGCGTCGGTGATGGAGTACTTCATCGAGCAGGGCAGCATCGAGGCTGAGCGGCTCACGTCCGAGGGCTTCGGTGAAGAGCGTCCGCTGGATCCTGCCAAGACGAAGGACGCGTACGCCAAGAACCGGCGCGTCGACTTCTTCATCGTCGAGTGGGACGAGTCCCGAGGTCAGCAGACCATCGAGATCATCCCGGGCGAACAAGGCGAGACCGAATAGCAGGCTCCGTTCGGGCGCTCGTCCACTTGGGCGCTCGGTGTCGGAGGGAGTCATGGCAGCCGGAACCGGTCGTCGTCAGCGCATCGTCGATCTCGTGGCCTCCGCCGAGGCAGGGGCCCAGGTCTGTGTCACCGGCTGGGTGAAGACCTCCCGCTTCGGCAAGAACGTGTCGTTCGTGCATGTGTTCGACGGCTCCACGCCGAAGACCATCCAGGTGGTCCTCAAAGAAGACCTCGCGACGACCTTCAAGCCGCGCCTCGGCGTCGGAGCCGCCGTTCGCATGGTGGGGAGCTGGGTCGCGTCCAAGGGCGGCGAGCAGTCCCTCGAGGTGCTGGCCGAGACCGTCGAGGTAGTGGGGGACTGCGACCCGTCGGTGTACCCCCTTCGCAAGCAGCGCACGTCGATGGAGCACTTGCGCACCATCGAGCACCTTCGCTCGCGCTCCAACACCCAGCAGAGCGTCGTGCGGGTCCGTCATGCCGCGGCTTGGCAGGTGCATCGCTTCTTCCAGGAGCGCGGCTTCCTCTGGATTCACACGCCGATCATCACCGGGTCGGATGCCGAGGGCGCCGGGGAGGTCTTCCCGCTGGCCAACGGCCAGGAGTTCTTCGGCCGCCCGTCCTTCCTCACGGTGTCCGGCCAGCTCGAGGTGGAGTGCTTCGCCCAGAGTCACACCGATGTGTACACCTTCGGTCCAACGTTCCGGGCCGAGAACAGCCACACGCCGCGTCACGCCGCCGAGTTCTGGATGATCGAGCCCGAGATGGCGTTCGCCGATCTCGACGACGTCCTCGCGTTGGCCGAGGAGTTCGTCCGGGACGTGGTGCAGGGCCTTCACGAGCAATGCGCCGACGACTTCGCATTCTTCGACCAGCGCATCGAGAAGGGCGTGCTGGGCTCGGTGGCCGCCAACGTGGCCAAGCCGTTCGCCCGCATCACCTACCGCGAGGCGCAGGAGATCCTCTCGGCCAGCGGTCGCAGCTTCGACTACCCCATCGGGTTCGGCGAGTCGCTCCAGGCCGAGCACGAGCGCTTCTTGGCCGAGGAGCACTTCCAGGGGCCGGTGTTCGTGACGAACTACCCGCGGAGCCAGAAGCCGTTCTACATGCGCGTCGACGACGGCGAAGAGACCGTGGCCTGCACCGATCTGTTGGTGCCGAGGGTCGGGGAGCTCCTCGGCGGCTCGCAGCGGGAAGAGCGGCTCGGCATGCTCGAGAAGCAGATGGCCTTCACCCACACCAGCCCCGAGCATCTGGAGTGGTACCTGGACCTCAGGCGCTACGGCACGACCCCACATGGAGGCTTCGGACTCGGCTTCGAGCGCCTGCTGATGTGGGTGACGGGCATGAAGAACATCCGCGACGTGGTGCCCTTCCCGAGAACCCCGGCCAGCTAGGGCGAGGTTCGGCGACAAGGGGAGCGGTCGAGTCGCTGGCTCGCCCCCCTACTCGGCGGCTTCTTTGTCCTTCTTGGCCTGCTTCTTCTGCTTCTTCGGCACGGGCAAGCCACGCATGTCCATGCCGACGGTGCTGACCCCCGGGCGAACGTCGAAGGGGCGGCCGCAGAACTCGTAGGTGCCCGCGGGCAGGTAGCCGTCGAAGTGGCAGGTGGTAGCGATTTGCTCGATGGCGAACTCGATGGCGCGCACCTGATCGGGCTCGAACGGGCGCGTCGCGCTGCTGAGAACCCACCCCATCTGGGGGTCGCACTGGAGGTCCACGCTCGCGAAGGCTTCGTCGAGCGCCCAAAGGGACTCGATGACGTCCTTGTCTTCGCGGATTTCCTTGGCTCGCAAGAGCCGCGCACGGACGGCCCCGATGTTGCCGACGGCCTGGGCGGCGTGGGCACCGTAGAGGAGGTCCTGGTAGCTGGGGGGCACACCGGTCGCGACGAGCTTCTCGTAGGTTCGGGCGGCCCCGGACCAGGCGTTGCGCTCGGCGAGGCTCTCGAGCTCCTGAGTGAGTCGGGAGTACTCGCCCTGGTCGGGTCGCGCGTCCACAGGTGCTTCGAGGGGGTCGGCGGCCAGAGCCGACGGGCCGCTGAGCGCGAGTGTGCTCACCAGCAGCCCCAATCCCAATGGACCCCACGTCCTCATCCCGGCCTCCCGCCGTCGTCGTATCCGTCGATGCGCGCTGCCTCAACCCGCGTCGGTGCGGCCTTCTTCCTGCTGCAGGGCGAAGCGCAGTGTCCGGCACGCTTGCACGGCCCCCCGATGGTAGAGCAGCCCAATGGCGCCGATCATCATCAGCCCGATCGGGAGCGTGATCTGGCCTTCGCCGCGAATCAGCCCCAACACAATGAGCCAGGCCGCAGCGACAAGGGGGGTGAACGGTGGCGCCCAGCGCACGTCGAGCACCGTCGTGTCGCCTACGACCCTCTCGACCGCGAGGCCGTGGAGGAGGCTGGGTAGCCGTCGATCCCGACGGTCGGCCCAGAACGCCACGAGGCCCGGTCCGATGCGACGGAACCGCAACCCACCGTGGCGGCCCTGCGGTGCTGGACGGGCTGGCGGCTCGTAGGGCGAGGGCGTGCGCCCGAGGGGCAGACCCATGGCGTAGTACCAGCCAGCGCCGCGGGTGAGGAACAGAGCCTCCAGCACGAACCCGGCCAGCAGTCCGAACGCGACCAACAGCGGGAGCGTCAGGGAGCCCGGCGTGAGCAGCTCCATCGTTGCTAGCCCCGCATCTGCAGGAAGGTCTCCAGGCTCGGTGCCTGAAGGATGGGGTTGGTGCGCGCCACCTCCCCCAAAGAGGCATGGGGCTTCGAACCGTAGTCGTGGCCTGGGTACAGGATCAGGTCCCGAGGCAGAGTCAGCAGACGCGTCGTGAGGGTGCGCCACATCTCCTCGACGTCGCCACCAGGGAGGTCTGTGCGGCCGCAGCCGGAAAGGAACAGGGTGTCACCGCTGATCAGGGCCTTCCCGCACCGGAAGCACTGACTCCCTTGGGTGTGGCCTGGGGTGTGGAGGCACTCGACCTCGACATCGCCCGCGGCCACCTTGTCGCCGCTGTCGTGCAGCACGAGGTCGCTGGCCGAGAGCCCTGTCATGGCACGAACAAGCTCCGCATCGGCGCGGTGGACGTGCACAGGGACGGGGTGGACGGCCAGCAACCGAGCGAGCCCCTCGACATCGTGGCCCATCATCGAGCCGCCGACATGGTCTGGATGCCAGTGGGACACCAGTGCGCCGGTGATCGTGTAGCCCTCGGCCTCCGCGACCTGAACGATGCCCTCGACGTCCCATGCGGGGTCGACCACCAGGCACTCCCGACGGGCCGCGTCGCCCACCAGGTAGACGAAGTTCTCCATCATCGTGGCCACGGGGTTGCCGAGGCCGAAGTCACGGCCCGCTTTGAGCTGCCGGAGGTAGACTGCATCGCCCATGCAGGAGGCTAACCGTTGTCGACCCCGCTGCACGCCCCCGACGTCCTGGTCGAGCTCGCTTCTGGTCCCGCCGGGTTCGCCCGCGATTGGGCCAACACCCGCTTGGCCGTGCGAGACCCCGAGCGGGTCGTGGCTCTTCCAGAGGATGACTACGACGCCGCACTGGTCATGGCGGCCGGAGCACGCGGGGCGGTCACCGCGGTGCGGCAGGGACTCCAAGGCGCAGCGACCACGCTCGAGACGGCCCTGCAGTGCGAGCAGCTGACCGCCATGGGGTTGCTCCCCGAGACGCAAGAAGGCTGGCCCGAGGCCGTGCGGGAAGGGATCCAGGGGGATGGTTCTCCCCGGAACCTGTACCTAGCCCAACTCCTCGCGGAGCTCGATGCGCTCGACGGCGGGAGCTTGGGCGCCGCCAGCTCGGTGACCGGCCCGGAGGCGGAGATGGCGCTTCCCGCGCTGGTGCTCCGCTTCGCCGCCCAGCAGGGAGGGGGCGCCGCCGCAGCCCTCGATCCCACGGCCCAGGCCGTGGCTCAGCAGCTCGCCGCCCGTTCGATCAGCCCGGTGGGGGTCCGCAACGTGCTCGCCTTGCTCGGGGTCCCCCACCTGGTGGTGGGGGACCTCGAAGACGAAGGCGCGGTCGTGGCCGCGGTCGCCGAGCGCATGGGCGCCAAGGTGCCGTCGCATCCCCGGTCCCACGGTGCCGCCCGCCGCCGAGCCCAGAAGGTCGTCCGTCACCTCCTCGATGGGGTCGATGGCGTGGTGGCCGCGATGGTTCGGGCTGCCAGCGACGCGTCGATCGGCGAGGCTCGCGGGCTGGTGGCTGCCGCCACCTGGGCTCGGCTGCGGGCGGCCACCGATCCGGTGCAGGCGGCCCTTCACGAGATGGCCGCGGAAGACCGGCGGATCCTCTCGGCCGCACGGCGAGGCATCCACAGCCACGACGAAGGGGCCGTCGAGAATGCACTGCGAGCCTCCGTGGTCGATCCTCGACTCGAGCTGTGCCCCTCCGTGCTGCTGGTGGTGGACTGGACGACCCAAAGGGACGCCGAGCCGTGGCTGGAGCCGATGCTGGAGCGCTTCGTTCGGGACCCCGACATCGATGTGCGCGCCGGGCTGGCCACGACGTTGCTCTTCGCCCGCAGTCCAGTCCGGGTGGCCCAGCTCCTCGGCGATCGCGGCACCCGCAGCGCCGGGCTGCTGTTCGCACGACTCGCTCCGACCGAAGAGGTGCTCTCCGCGCTCCTAGAGCTGCCCATGCCTGGTGGGGCAGACCAGCTGGAGCTGTACGCCCACGCCCTGGCAGAGATGGCCGATCCTGCGGCGCTGCCCGCGCTGCAGCGGGTGGTGGATGCAGGACATCGGGTCGGCGTGGACGCGCTGGCTCACGCCCGGGAGCTGCTCGGCACGTAGGGGGGCAGGGGGCTGCGGCGGGTCAAGGGACGGAGAGCGAGACCAAGACCAGTGCTGCCCCGACCACCAGCAGGGCGACGGACACGGCGAAGAACATCAGCAGCATGACGGCACCGATGCCGATGTATAGGCCCAGGTTGCTGCTCTCCGTCTCGCTCTCTGTCCCCTTGTCGGGAGGCTCTTGGATGGCGAGCTTGCGCGTCGGGAGGTCGGCTGAGGGCGCAGGCGTCGGTGTGGGCGCCTCGGACAGAGGCACGGCCGCGGTCGGCCCCCCGGGGAGTTGCAGGTCGTCCTCCACCCGCCGCACAGCGGCCGGGGGCGCCAAATCGTTGAACGTCTCCTCTTCGAGGGAGGCGTCGCCCGGCTGGATCGGCGGCTGCTCCGCCAAGGGCTGCGGCCCGTTGACCACCTGGCTTCCTTCGATGGGCAGCGTCTTGCCGACCAGGTCGTCGGTGGTGGTCGAGCGAAGCCGATCCTCGAGAATCGGCGGCACCACGTGGCGCGCCCAGCTGCGCAAGCCCTCGCCACTGCACGCGTCGACGATCTTGAGCAAGGACTGCTCCACGGCGCCACCGTTGGGCCGTGTCGTCGGGTCCCAAAGGAGGAGCTGACGCAGCACGGGCACGATGGCAGCGTAGTCGTCGCCCACCTCACCCAGCCGTTGCTCCACCCGGCGCTCGAAGCGGTACCGATGAACCTGGGGACTGCCCCAATCGCGACCGGTCGCGCACTCCCACAGCGTGATTCCGACCCCGTAGATGTCGACGGCGGGCGTGGGGTCGCCTCCCGCGAGGATCTCTGGCGGGAAGTAGTTGAGCGTGCCGAGCACCAGGCCTTGGGTGTGGCTCTCCCGCGCCGCAAACGCTGCCCGGGCCACGCCGAAGTCGAGGAGGCGGACGCCGCCACGGTCGGTGATCATCACGTTGGCGGGCTTCACGTCTCGGTGGATGACGTGCAGCGGCTCTCCAGTGGTGGGGTGCTCGGCCTGGTGGGCGCGATGCACGGTGCCGGCCAGCTCGGCGCCCAGCTCCGCGAGAGCACGGGGCGGGAGCGTGCGAACCTTGATGAGATCCGCCAGGTCCACGCCCTTGACGTACTCCATCACCACGCAGTCGTAGCCGGAGACACGGACCAGCTCGGAGACACCGAGGATCTGTTCGTCTCGCAGCATGCCCAGGAGTCGAGCCTCATCGCGCATGCGGGCGCGGAAGTGCTCCTGGTCGGGCGAGGAGGTGCGCATGACCTTCACGGCGCACTGGCGCGTGAAGCCCTGGGTGGCCCGCAGCTCGGCATGGTACACGGTCCCCATGCCGCCAATGCCGATCACGCGATGGAAGGTCAGGGTGCGCATGGGCCGCGATGCTACCACCGGCACGCCGCGGCCGAGCGCGAGGACGACACCGTGGTGACCTGGTCCGGCACAGTGCTTCTGGTCACCCTCCTCATGGGGGCAGCGGCAGCGGCCGAGGAGCAGGCGCTGGTGCTCCGAGAGCCCGCCCGCCCCCTGCCAAACGGGGTGCTCGTAGATCATGGCGGCGAGGTCGACGGGGCAGGACAGGTGTGGGTGGCGGTCCGCGCGGACTCCGCGATCCTCGACCGCATGCCTGCCTCCCACGTGCGCGCGCGCCAGGCCGTCCGTCGCGGCCCCCCGCCGGAGGGCGCCTCCCTTCCCGAGGGCAAAGGAGGGGACCGACTGGTCGCTGCGGTTGCCATGGCTCCCCGGGCAGGTTTCCTGACGGCAGGTACCTCCCGCTTGGGACGCGACATCCCGGGCGCATGGTTCGGTCAGCCGCCGGACGTGGGGGCGCCCGCTTTGTGGCTGCTAGGGGGCCACCATGGCGATGAGGTGGCCGGCTACGAGGCGGCGCTGTGGATGGCGGAGTCCCTGGCGGTCGGAGACCTCGAGGCCCCTGCGGTCCAGCAAGCCCTCGATGGCCGAACGGTGTGGGTGGTGCCGTGGGTGAACCCCGACGGAGTCATGGACGCCGACCGGTACAACGCGGGCCGCATCGATCTGAACCGGAACTATGACGTGGAGTGGAGCACACGCGAGCCGTGGGCCGGGGAGACTCCGTTCTCGGAGCCCGAGACCCGGGCCCTGCGTCGCCTCGGCGAGCAGATCCGGCCCGCCGCCGGTCTCGCGCTCCACAGCGGGGCGGTGAACATCGGGTATGTGTGGAACCACACCGAAGCGGACGCCCCGGACCGCGACGGCCTGATCTGGATGGCCGAGGACTACGCCGGCCACTGCAGCACCGAGGACTTCTACGTCACCAATGGGGCCGCCTGGTACGTGACCCACGGCGACAGCAACGACTGGGCATATGGTCGCTATGGAACCTGGGAATTCACTGTCGAGCTCTCCAGGTTCAAGATTCTTGACCCCCAGGCAGTGACGACGACCCTCGACGAGCACGCCTGGGCCCTGGAGCGATTCGTGCTCCAGCCGATGGCCGAGCTCGCGGTCGTGGATGCCAGCACGGGCGTCCCGCTCGAGGCTTGGGTGGTGGCGGGGGAGGGTCAGCGACGCTGGACCCATCCGACGTCGGGACGCGTGGGCCTCGTGGGGCCACACGACGCCGAGGTGTTCGTAGGCGCCTTGGGCTACCGCAGCGCGGTGGGAGAGGTCGGCACCACGGTGCCCCTGGAGCGCCTAGCAATGGAGGTTCGCCCCGCTTCTCCCGAGTGGATTCCGGCGGCAGCGACCTCCGTTCGGCTGCCTGGGCGCGGGGCCACGCGCACCCTTCACAAGGTGGGGGAGGACCCGGTGGTGGTGACGGTGGACCGGGCCGGAGCGGCGCGGGTGCCGGGGGGCAGCATGCGTTCCGGTTGGTGGACCGTGGAGGACGCGGAAGGCACGGTCTACCCACGCGCCATGGCCGTAGGGGCCGAGTCGGGCGACGGCCGCTGGCCGGCCCTGGCGGCCGGGGGGCGCGCCTATGTCCTCGGGGCCCAGCGGCAGTTGTTGGAGGTGGAGGTCGGCCAGGAGGGGCAGCCCCTGCCGGACACGGCCGTGTGGATGGTCGACGGATCGGGGGAGCGCCTCGTGGTGACCGGAGGTCTGGGGCCCGAAGAGGTGCTCGCACGAGGTGCGGGATGTGCGTCGGCACCACAAACAGGGCACCTTGGGCTGCTGTTGGTGTCGATCGCCTCAGCCTGGACCCGTCGACGGTCCGAGGAGCGACGTAGTGCGGAGCATGGAAGGAACGGCCGGAGCGGTGGCCAGTAGGATGCGAGCCGGGCGCCGCCTCGTGGGCCTCGGCGCTGTGGTCGCCGGCCTGATCGCTGGCACGGGCTGCGAAGACCCGACCCAAGCGACCCTGTCCGAGAACGTCGGGTCGGCCTTCGCCCCGTGCAACGAGTCCGAGATCAAGTACCTGGCCTCGAAGCACAACTTCATGCTCAGCTTCCGGGCTTGTGCGAACAACAACTTCGAGCAGTACGCGTGGTCTCCCGACGGCCGGCTGCTGTACTTCCAGCTGGTGCTCACCAGCTACGTCATGGACGCGGAGCTGGACAACAAGGCCACCAAGGCCGTGCCGGCACCGACCCCCATCGGTCCTGCCACGTGGACGACGGCATCCCGCCTGCTTCTGCCCGTGGGGCCATCCGGTGAGGCAGAGAAGCCCGCACCCAACCGCATCGCCGCCTACGAAGCCCGTCAGGGCCTGGTCTTCTACGTGGATCTGCCCCTCGGCTTCGGCGACGTGCAAGAGCTGCAGCGGGGGAACGACCCTGCGTCTGTGTACGCGCTGGCGACGTGGAAGGGAGAGCGCACGGTGTGGTCCGTCGACACGAGCACCGGCGAGGTGACCGAGGCGTTTCCATGGCTGCCGAAGGGCGCGACGAGCTTCACCTACACGCCCAACGTCCGCGTGGCCTCAGTCGGTTTCGGCGATGAGGTCAAGGTGTTCGACGCCGAGCTGGGCGTGCGGGTCGCCACCTTCGCCCCGGCGCAGCGGGCATCGCTCCACCCGGAGGGCCAGTGGGTGATGTTGGAGCATCTCGGCGACCCGGTGAGCATCTTCTACCAGCGCTCCTGGGACGAGCTGTCCGAGCAAGCGCGGGAGCGCGAGCTGCGCCGTGCGAAGCGCTTCGAGGAGAACCTCCCGGAGCACTTTCCTCGGGAAGTGCAGCCCCCCACGCTGTCGTACGCCAACGTCGTGACCGGAGAGCGCTACCTGCTCGACTCGGTCTTCGGCCGCGACTTCGCCTGGTACGAGCCGCGCCCGTACTACGGGGCCTTCGTGCTGTGGGGCTTCGAGGGCAAGCAATACAAGCGCAATGTGTTGCTCGGGGACTTCGTCTACCGGCTCCAGGCCGCAGAGAAGGGCAAGGAGTTCCTGGGGGTGAAGAAGATGGACACCGCGCGGTTCGAGGGCCCCGATGGGGCCGCGCCCGCTGCCGTCCCGACGCCAGGCGGCGACCCGGCGCCAGATGGAGCCACCACGCCCTTGCCCACGCCGGCGGCGCCGACCCCAGAAGCGCCTCCGACCGCTCCGCCGCAGTGATCCACTCCGGCGTCAGCCGAGCAGGGCGCGCTTGACGCCTCTCAGGCCCAAGCTGGCCAGGGAGGCGTGCCCAGTGTTCACTGCCAGGACTTGCCCGAACAGCTCCGGATGATTGGAGAGGTTCGCCACGACCCGACGCGCAAGAGGCCGGTAGCGAATGCCCCACAGGATGAGCTCGGTGAGCCACAGCTGCTGCCGGAGTTCCTGATGGCGCCGGATCGCGTACGGACGAAGGTGCTCGCTGCGGAGTCGGCCCCGTCGCAGCCCCTCGGACAGGACCTCTGCTGCGATGGCGGCTCCTTGGGCGGACAGGCTCATGCCTTCCCCCGTGATGGCGTCGACGAATCCGGCGGCATCCCCCACGAGCACGACGCCATCGGCGACCACCCCCGAGGGGCTCTGCTTCAGCGGGCCGGTGACCGCGGGGGCCGACAGCTCCGCAGCGCCTGCGATGTGCTCCGCGACCGACGCGCAGTCGGCGACGATGCGTCGCAAGCCCCCTCGAGGGTCTCCACGAAGGGACCGTGCGAGGCCCTCTTCCAGAAGGACCGCCACGTTCACCCCTCCGTCCGCGACCGGGGTCACGTACAGCTCGCACCCGTCGCTCACGTGCACGTCAACCACGTCACGAGGGGCTCGCCCGTCGGGGAGCTGGAAGTGCCCTCGCAGTCCGTAGCGCTTGCGCCCGGGCGCCTCCCGATGCAGGCCGGCGGCTCTGCGGATGCGGCTGTGAAGTCCATCGGCTCCAACGACGGCCCGGCACCGCAACACGCCGCGTCGGGTGCGCACGCGCATCGCCCCGGGCTCTCCGCTCAGCCCCGTCACGGTGACGTCGGTGCGGACCTCCACTTGGTCGGCGGTCGCCCGGTGGATGGCGGCATCGAGGGCGAGCCGGCGCACGCCGACCCCCACGCCGACGGGGAAGCGCCCCACCGCGGTGTGTCCTCCGGCGTGGTAGGCGATGCCCGTGAACGTGTGGCCGAGGGGTTCTGGGTCGATGCCCAAGCGCTGCAGCGCAGTGACCCCATGGGGCATCAGGCCCTCCCCACACACCTTGTCCCTTGGAAACGGGCGACGGTCCACCACCAGGACGTCGTGGCCTCTTCGGGCCAGGCCGAGGGCGGTCAGCGACCCCGCCAGCCCCCCGCCGACCACGATCACCTCAGCGTCCACGAGGCCTCCTTGGCGCGGATCGCTCGGGCGACGTCGGCGACGTGGCCCTCTGGAGCGCCGATCCCGATCAGCGCTCGATCCAGCTCGAGGACGTACTGTCGGTTGGGGCCGCTGGGGCCGCGGCAACGCAGCACGTGGTCCGCGATGACGTCCACGGTGGCGGAGCCGAGCCAATCGGGGTTGCCGGGAAGCGCGAGGTACACGAGGGCATGCACCGCGCCGAGGTCCGTTTGAACCTCCCGGAGGTCTTGGGCGTAGCCGGCTTTCTCGCGGTGATCGAGGGCCGAGAGGGTGGCCGCCACCGCGTCGGGACGGATCCGAAACGCCCGACCCATGCAGTGCACCTCGGGGGGAGCGTCGACGAGCGTGAGCACCCGCCCCGGGGCCTCCGGGGTGCCCCGGTGGTCCGGCGAGCCCTGCCAGAACCGTCGCGCAGCGCCCGGCAGCACGGCGATCCGCTCCTCGACCGCTGGAAGGTCGGGGCGCCACACCAGCGAGCCATAGCCGAACACCCACACCGCGTCGGGGTCGCAGGCGGGGGGCAACACCGTGCTCATGGTGGGGAGGGAGGGGGCCATGAGGGGGTGTTATCGGGCCCGCATGCCGCCTGTGAACCTGTACGACGCCACCTTGCCGGAGCTCGAGGACCTCCTCGGTCGCCTCGGCCAGCCGTCGTTCCGTGCCAAGCAGGTCCAACGCTGGCTCTACGAGAAGGGCGCGGTCGACGTCGACGCCATGACCGACCTGCCGAAGGCCCTGCGAACGGCCCTGCACCAAGAGGCGACCGTAGGCAACTTGGTGCTGCGCACCGAACAGGTGAGCCGGGACGGCACCCAGAAGCGCCTGTACGCCCTTCCTTCCGGACACCTCGTGGAGAGCGTGCTGATGCGCTACCGCGATGGCCGCCGCACCGCGTGCATCTCGAGCCAGGCGGGCTGTGCGATGGGGTGCGTGTTCTGCGCGACCGGCCAGATGGGCTTCGGGCGGAACCTCAGCCAGGGGGAGATCTTCGAACAGGCGGCCCGCTATGCAGCCGAGCTCCGGCAGGAAGGCGAGCGCCTCTCCAACGTCGTCCTCATGGGAATGGGGGAGCCCTTCCACAACTACGACGCGGTCCTGGTCGCCATCCGGCGGCTGATGTCGGACCTGGGCATCGGTGCCCGCAAGATCACGGTGTCGACGGTCGGCCTCGTGCCGGCCATCCGTCGCTTCGCCGCGGAGGGCCTCCAGGTAGGGCTGGCCATCTCGTTGCATGCCGCCGACGACGACGAACGGAGCCGGTTGATGCCGGTGAACCGGCGCTGGCCGATCGAGGAGCTCTTGTCGGCCTGCCGGGCCTACGTGGACGCCACGGGGCGTCGGGTCACCTTCGAGTGGGCCCTCATTGCCGGCGAGAACGACGACGAAGCCACGGCCCGCCGTTTGGGGCACCTCCTCCGGGGCCTGTCTTGCCACGTCAACCTCATCCCGTTGAACCCGACCCGTGGCTACGAAGGGGAAGCGACGGCCGTCGACCGCGCACAGTCCTTCGTCGACGCGTTGGAGCGAATGGGGGTTCCCGCGACGCTGCGGGTGCGCCGCGGTATCGATATCGACGCCGGCTGTGGCCAGCTCACCTCGAAGGTCCAGGAGGCCTCCTGATGTCTCGTGTGCACGCGTACTTGCGCCTCATCGACGATCCGACCAGCGCGCTGCCCCCCGCCGCCCCCACTGAGCTCGGAGACGACACCGCTCTGCTCTCGCTCCTGGTGCACCTGGCCTTCGCAGACGGCATCGTTCAGGGCGACGAATTTGCCCTCCTGGAGCGGGTGAGGCCGGACCTCTCCATGGCCGATCTGATGGCCTGGACCATGGAGGAGAGCCAGAGCCCGATGGCCTGGGACGCGTTGCTCGCGGCGCTCCCGGACGCCTCGGATCGCTGGGCCGGTCTTCGGTTCGCGGCCCGCATGGTGTGCTTGGACGGGAATCTCGCAGCGGACGAGCTCGAAGGGCTTCGGACGGTGGCTCGCCATCTCCAGCTCGACGAGCAGTCCGTGAGCCGCGCGGTCGACGAGGTCGTGGCCCGCGTCGAGGAGGCCAGTCCCGAGGCCGTCGCCGACGCCCTCCGCAACATGTTGTGGGATGAGCTCGTCCCGGATCGCGAGCCTCCGACGTCGGACATTGCCGACGCCCTGCCGCCAGGCGGTGTCTTGGTCTGCCGGCTGCTGGTCCACGCCGATGGAGGCGACGACGAAGAGGTCGGTGCCGTCCTGCAAGAGGGCCTCGCCCTTCGGTTCGACGACGGCCCGGCGTTCGTTCCGTGGGGCAGCATCCAGCGGTACACCCGCGTGCCCGTGCCTGGAGCGGCCTTCCATCTGCACACCGAGAGCGGCCACCTCGCGGTGTCCGACGGGCGCCTACGGGACCTCGGTACCCTCCTCGACGTGGTGTATGGCCGCCGACCGGTGGAGCGCACGGCCTGACCCAGGGTCGTCCCGTGGTCGCGCGTCGGGGGGCTGTCGGATAGGCGGCCCCTCTCGGAGGTTCCGGTGATCCACTCCATGACCGGGTACGGGCGCGGCGAGGCATCGAATGCCGACGTCACCGTGGTCGTCGAGCTCAAGTCCGTGAACAACCGCTTCCGGGATCTGCAGCTCCGCGCTCCGCGGGAGTACATGGTGCTCGAGCCGCGGATGAACGGGATGCTGAAGGAGCCGTTCCAACGAGGACGGATCGATGCGTTCGTGCGACGCACGTCTCGTTCCAGCAGCGCTCAGGTCCAGGCCAACGTGTCCTTGGCCCAAGAGTACGCGCGGGTGCTGTCCGACTGCGCGAAGTCCCTGGGGGACGGGGTCGACACGGCCGTGCCGTTCTCCTTCATCATGCAGCAGCCTGGGGTGCTCTCGGTCGTCGAGACCGAGGTGAACGTGATCGGTGAGTGGGGGGTCGTGGAGACCGCCCTCTCGGTGGCCATCGCCGACCTCGCCGAGATGCGCGGCAAAGAAGGGGAGGCCCTCCAAGCGGACCTGACGAAGCACCTCGACGTCCTCCGCCGAGGCGTGGGTGAGGTGGAAGCGGTCACGGTCGGCATCAACGAGCGCCTCCGCCAGCGCCTGGAGGCCCGGATCCGTCGCATGGTGGGGGAGCGCTTCGACGCGGGCCGGATCGAGCAGGAGGTCGCGCTGCTGGTCGACAAGGCCGACGTGGGTGAGGAGATCGCTCGGCTTCGTTCCCACTGCGACCAGTTCGGCAATGCGCTGCTCTCCGCTGAGCCCGTCGGACGCCGCCTCGACTTCCTCGTCCAGGAGATGAACCGAGAGGTGAACACCATCGGCTCGAAGGCCTCGGAGCACGAGATCTCGTCGAGGGTGGTGGAGCTGAAGTCCACCCTCGAGCGCATGCGCGAGCAGTCGGCGAACGTGGAATGAGCAACGTGGCCCCCTTGCAGGTCGACCGCCCCGATCGAGGCGTGCTCTTCGTCGTCTCCGGCCCCTCGGGGGTCGGGAAGTCCACGCTGCTCAAGCGGGCCATGGCCCGGCTGCCGTGGCTGTCGTTCTCGGTGTCGGCCACCACCCGGGGGCCCCGACGAGGAGAGCAGAACGGGGTCGACTACCACTTCATCACGCCGGGTGAGTTTCGGGATCGGGTCGAACAGGAGGCCTTCCTGGAGCACGCCACGGTCTACGACAGGTCCTACGGCACCTTGCGCGCCCCCACGGAAGAGGCCCTGTCGGAAGGGCGCTGTCTGCTGCTCGATATCGACGTCCAGGGGGCCAAGAACGTGAAGGCCGCGCTGCCCGAGGCCGTGCACCTCTTCGTGCTTCCTCCCAGCCTAGCTGCCCTCGAAGCCCGACTTCGTTCCCGCGCCACCGACCCCGAAGAGGTGATCGCCCGCCGCATGGCGCAGGTGGCGACGCAGCTTCGCGGCGTCGATGACGCACACTACGTCGTGGTGAACGACAACCTCGAGGCAGCACAGGCGTGTTTCGAGGGCGTCTTGCTCGCTGAGACGTGCCGAAGGGCCCGCCGCGACCGGGCCGTGCGCCGCGTGCTCGACTCCATGCCCCCTAGGTAGGTGCTCCAGCCTGCAGGGCGGACGGAGGCAATGGGCTCATGGGTTCTCCCGGCGACGAGGGTGGATAGACTTCCCTCTAGGAGAACGTCTGCGTGACCACCGTCTCTACGATCATGGAGAAGATCCAGACCTACTCACCCGATGCCGACTTGGCGCCGGTGATGACGGCCTACCTGCTCGCGGCACGGGCTCACTCCGGCCAGATGCGCAAGTCTGGCGAGCCCTACATCACGCACCCGATGGCGGTGGCGGAGATCCTTGCCGACATGCGCATGGACGTCGAGACCATCGCCACGGCGTTGCTCCACGATGCGCTGGAGGACAACCCCATCACCCCCGAGGAGATGGAGCGCGAGATCGGCCCCACCATCACGTCCTTGGTGGATGGGGTCACGAAGATCGGCAAGCTCCGGTTCCGGTCCCGGGAGGAGCTGGCGGCGGAGAACTTCCGCAAGATGATGCTGGCGATGAGCAAGGACCTCCGGGTGATCCTCGTCAAGCTCGCCGACCGCCTCCACAACATGTCGACGCTGGTGCATCACAAGCCCGCCAAGCAGCGCCAGATCGCCGAAGAGACGATGGAGATCTTCGTACCGATCGCGAACCGGCTCGGCCTGTCGCACCTCAAGACGCAGCTGGAAGACCTGTGCCTTCGCTACATCGATCCGGAAGGCTACGATCGTATCGAAGACTTCCTTCAGCGCACCCAGTCCGACCGTGAGGTCTACACCGAGCGGGTGTGCTCCGCGCTCCAAAAGGAGCTCGACGCGGCCGGCGTCAAGGCCGAGGTGAAGGGCCGCGCCAAGCATCGGGCCAGCATCTGGCGGAAGATCGAGCAGTCCGGGCTGGAGCTGCACGAGGTCAGCGACCTCATCGCGTTCCGCGCGCTCGTCGACGACGTGGGGAGCTGCTACCACGCCCTCGGCCTCGTCCACAGCAAGTTCGGGCCGGTTCCGGACCGCATCAAAGACTACATCGCGCGGCCCAAGGCCAACGGGTACCAGTCGCTTCACACCACGGTGATCGGCCCCGAACAACGGCGCATCGAGATCCAAATCCGGACCCACGAGATGGACCGGGTGGCAGAGCAAGGGATCGCCGCCCACTGGCGCTACAAGGAGGGCCACCTCGCCCTCGCACCTGAGGACGTGCTCAGAATCTCCCGCATCCGCGATGCCTTCGAATCGGCGAAGGACGCCGACGATGCGCAGGAGTTCATGGAGTCCCTGAAGGTCGAGTTCTACGCCGACGAGGTCTTCGTGTTCACGCCGAAGGGCGACGTGAAGAACTTCCCGATGGGGGCGACGTCGCTCGACTTCGCCTACGCCGTCCACACCGATGTGGGCCAGCGCTGCACCGGAGCCAAAGCCAACGGTCGCATGGTGCCGCTCCGCTACGAGCTGCAGTCTGGCGACACGATGGAGGTGCTGACGTCCGAGACCCAGAGCCCCTCGCGCGACTGGCTTGAGATCGCGCGAACGGGCCGCGCCATCTCCAAGATCCGCCGCTACCTCCGAATGGAGGAGCGGGAGCAGGGGATCCGTCTGGGCCGGGAGATGCTCGACGGGGAGCTGAAGCGGTTCGGCTCGAGCCTGGAGAAGGTGCGCAAGGACGGGCGCCTCAACAAGGCCCTGGGCGCCCGAGGTTTCAAGGAAACCGAGCCCCTTCTCGTCGACATCGCACGGGGCCAACTGGGGCTCGCCGACGTCATGCGCGACCTGCTCCCGGAGGGCACCTACCAGTCCCGCCAGGAAGAGGCGCAACAGAACGCACTGGCCACCATCCTCAACCGCTTCCGGCGCTCCACCCAGTCCCCGGTGCTCATCACTGGAGAGGACGGGCTGTTGGTGCACTTCGCGAAGTGCTGCGCGCCGCTGCCGGGGGAGCCTGTCGTCGGCTTCATCACGCGGGGGCGCGGCATCACGGTGCACCAGTCCTCGTGCAGCCAGCTCGAGGGCATGGACCCCGAGCGCCACATCCCGGTCGAGTGGGATCGAGAGTCGGACCTCCGGCACGCCGGTGAGATCCGCATCTTTTGCACCGACAAGCCAGGAATGCTCGCCAAGATCACCAAGGTGTGCGACCAGAGCAGCGTCAACATCAACAAGGCCGTCGCGGAGTCCGACTCTGGCCATCCGGCGATGGTGCGGCTGGAGTTGGCGGTCCGGGACGTGTCCGAGTTGACCCGCCTCATCCGGAACATCGAGAAGATCGTGGGCGTCGACACCGTGCAGCGAACGGTCGGATAGGCGCGCTCGGTTAGACTGCTCGCGCGGAGTCGGCCCACAGGCTGCTCTGCGGAGGTGCTGAATCCCCTCGACCCCATCCCATACGGAAGATGGCCCAGACGCCGAGGAACGCCGCACGGGCATCCCTCCGGCGGAGCTGCTCCCATTCGACGACAACGGGCTGGTTCGCGAGCTGGTGGGCGAGCTCGGGAGTCATCTGAAGCTCGTGGCTCGTCCCTTGGGCGTCACCCTGACCCAGCGAGGGGCTGGCGTGATGGTGGGTGGTGCAGGGGACCGCACCTTGGCCCAGCACGTCTTGCGGGCCCTGTACCGCCTGGCGGCAAGCGGTCGGAACCTGCACCCGGCCGACGTTCGGCACGCCGTGCGCATCCTCCGGGCCGACCCCGCCGCCGATCTGGCTGGGTACTTCCAAGACACGGTGCTCACCACCGTGCACGGCCGGCCCATCACCCCGCGGTCTGCAGGCCAGAAGGCCTACCTCGAGGTGCTGCGTGCCCACGATGTGGTGTTCGGCGTGGGCCCGGCAGGCACAGGCAAGACGTACCTGGCCATGGCGATGGCCGTGGCCGCCCTGCAGCGTGGGGAGGTCAAGAAGCTCATCCTCACCCGGCCCGCTGTGGAGGCGGGGGAGAAGCTCGGCTTCCTGCCTGGCGACCTGACCGAGAAGGTCGACCCCTACCTGCGGCCCCTCTACGACGCCTTGTCCGACATGCTCCCCACCGAGCGTGCCCAGCGGATGCTGGAGCGTGGGGTCATCGAGGTGGCCCCTCTGGCCTTCATGCGGGGCCGCACACTGGCTGGGGCCTATGTGGTGCTCGACGAGGGCCAGAACACCACCCGGGAGCAGATGAAGATGTTCCTGACCCGCCTCGGGGACGGAGCCCGAATGATCATCACCGGCGACATCACTCAGATCGACCTGCCCCGGCGCCGTGACTCCGGCATGGTGCACGCGCTGGACGTGCTCGAGGGCGTCGGACAGGTCGGCGTGTCCCGCCTGACCTCGGCCGACGTCGTGCGGCACCCTCTGGTGGCCGAGATCATCGAGGCCTACCAGTCTGCCCAGAAGGACGACGAGGCCCGCCGTGAGGCCCGGAACGCCAGCCGGGACGCCCACAGGTGAGTGTCGTCGACCAGATGCTCGGGGCCATCGGCCGCACCGGCGCCCAACTGGGCCTCGACGAGCTCTCGGTGTCCCGCCAAGGCGTGCAGCGGGGCCTGCTCTTGGTGCTCACCTGCGTGGTCACCGCCCTGCTCACCATCGACTACGCGCGGGCACCCAGCGATGAGCTACGCCCCGGCGATGTCGCGCCTCGCACGGTCAAGGCCCCCTTCAGCTTCACCTACATGGACGAGGGGCGCTACGAGGCGGCCCGAGAGGAAGCCCGAGAGGCCTCCGAGCCCGTGTTCGTGCACCAGGCCGACCTCATCGACGCTCGGCAGGAGCGGGTGGTCGCCGCCTTTGCATCGGCGCGGCGGGTGCTGCCGGTCGTGGAGGACGGCGTCGTCCCGACGGATGCCGTCTTGGAAGCCTCCGCTGAGGCCTTTCAGTCCGAGCTGCCCGTTCAGGTGCCTGCGGAAGACCTGCGTGCCCTCGCCCAAGGCCGCTACGCCGCTCCCTTGGAGCGCCTCGTCCGCGATCTGTTGGACCGGGCGATGCGAGACCGCCTCATCATCGTGTCCCGCGACACCCTCCCAGGGGACCGTCGACCCGTCCGGGTCGTGCACCTGCGCGGCGTCGATACGTCGGAGGAGCAGGTCAACGACCTCGATCGGGTGGTCCTGCCGAGCCGGGCCCGAGAGCTGGTGAGCGTCGCCGCCCTGGAGGCGGTGGGGGACGCTGGACCGGGCCGCGACGCGGCGGCCACCATCGCCCGCGCCCTGGTCACCGCCAACCTCACCTACGACCCCCTCCAGACGGCAGAGCGCCAGGAGCGCGCCGCCACCGGGGTCGAGGCTGAGATGCACCAGATCAAGCGTGGCGCCATCCTTTTCCGCGCCGGCGACACCCTCGACGAGGCCGACATGGCCGTGTACTCGGCGCTGCAGCAGCAGCAGTCGGGGCAGGACCTGTGGTTCGAGCTGGCCGCCATCGGCGTGTTCCTGCTGCTCACCCTTGGCAGCCTGTACCACTTCGCCGCCACCTACCTGCCCGACTTCTCCAACCGCATGCGCAACGTGGTGGCCGCGTCCGGCATCCTCATGCTGACCGCCTTGCTCGCCCGCGTGGTGGTGGCGAGCTCCGAGGGCGTCGCGACGCTGATTGGCTACGAGGCCGAACCCAGCTCGATCTGGCTGCTGGTGCCCGTCGCCGGCAGCGTGATGCTGGTTCGGCTGCTGATGGGCATCGGCTGGACCGTGGTGATCAGTGGGTTCTCGGCCGTGATGTGCGGCCTGATGATGGACCTTTCGGCGCTGCACGTCGCCTTTTTCCTGGTGTCTGGCCTCGCGGGTGCTGGAGCGGTCGAGCACACCCGGGAGCGGATTGCCGTCCTGCGAGCAGGGCTGTCCATCGGCCTGGTGAACGCGTTGCTCGCGCTGGTGATCCACTTCGTGCAGCTCTTCGTCGTGGAGTCGGAGCTCTCCCTCGCCACGAACATGCGGCCCGTATGGTCGATGAGCTTCGCCTTCGTCGGGGGGCTGGCGGCGAGCTTCCTCGTCCTGGGGCTCATCCCGCTGTTCGAGCTGATGGGCTTCGTCACCGACTACCGACTGATGGAGCTCGCCAACCTCAACCACCCGCTGCTCCGGCAGCTCATGCTGCGAGCTCCCGGCTCCTACCATCACAGTGTGGTCGTGGGGACCCTCGCGGAAGCGGGCAGCGAAGCCATCGGAGCCAATGCGCTCGTGGCCAAGGTGGCGAGCTTCTTCCACGACGTCGGGAAGATGGTCAAGCCCCAGTACTTCGTGGAGAACCAGCGAGATGGCGTGAACCGGCACCAGGACATCGATCCGTACGCGTCCGCCCGCATCATCATCAGCCACGTCACCGACGGCGCTCGCATGGCTCGAGAGCACAACCTCCCACAGCCCATTCTGGAGAACATCCTGATGCACCACGGCTCGGGAATCCTCCAATACTTCTACGCCCACGCGCAGCAGCTGGCCGACGAAGCGGGAGAGGACCCGGATTCCGTGGACCCCGACGCGTTCCGCTACCCAGGCCCGAAACCGTCCACGCGCGAGGCGGGCGTGATCATGCTCGCCGACAAGGTCGAGGCCGCCACGCGCACCCTGGCCAACCCCGACGAGTCCAACATCCGGGCGATGATCAACCGCATCGTGAACTCCGTGATCGCCGATGGCCAGTTCTCGGAGTGTCCCCTGACCTTCGAGGAGATCCACGTCATCGCGGAGACCTTCGTGAGTGTGCTCCTAGGCATCTACCACCAGCGCATCGAGTACCCACAGACCGCCGATGTGTCCCGAGGGGACACGGTCGGCGACAAGGCAGCCGCCCGAGGCTTCCCGCCCAAGCGGACCAGCATCACCCTGGATCTCGACCCGGGTCAGCCCGTGGCGGCCGGGCCGGGCAACCAGGGCAACCGCCCCACCGGCGACACATCGCCTCCGGAGTCGAAGCCGGTCGAGCCGGTCGAGCCGAAGGACGTGGAGGCGTCGGCCGCAGACGACTTCCCAGAAGACGATCCGTCCGCCGAAGTCGACTACGAGGCCGTGGACTACCTTCCTCGCTGAGGCCCGCCAAGTGCCGTCAGTGGGTGAGGATCCATCCGGCGGCGCCCATCAGACCGAGCAGTCCGCCGAGGAGTGCTGCGACCCACACCATGGGCGGCACCGCAGGGGTGACGTCGTCGACCGACGGGTCCCTGGGAGGCGCAATGGGGCCCACCGCGGGCAGCGGGGCCGGCGTGAGGTGGGGGGGCGGCTTGGGAAGCTGCGTGTCCGTCGTCTCGTCGGTGGCCGGGTGGTCGATCTCGTCGGTGTCGGACTCCCGCCCGCCGGACTCAGCGGCCATCAGGTCGGCGGCCTCGTCTTTGTCGATCTCTTCGGTGACGCGGCCGTCCTCGCTGTGCTCGAGCCCGGCGTCCAGATGTTCACGGCTCCAGCCCCGCAGGTCGGGGATGGCCACGCGGTCGCCCTGCATCACCGGGGTCGACACGTCGTCTTCCTGGTACGTGGCGCCTTCCCAGCGAGCGACGATGCAGGTGATGTTGTCGTGCCCTCCACGATCGAGCGCGGCCTCGACCAAGAGCTCCGTCGCCCGATCGGGCGCCAGGCCCTCGAGCATGGCGGGGAGTTCGTCGTCGTCGACGAGATCGCACAAGCCATCCGAGCAAAGCACCAGGACATCGCCGTGCACGAGCTTCCACGGATGACCTAGGGTGCCCGCCTTCACGGCAGGCTCCTCGGGGCCTCGCCCGCCCAATGCCCGGGTGACGACGTGGGACAGAGTGGACGTACGTGCGTCTTCGGGGGACATCTGTCCCGCGGCGACCAGCTCCTCCACGAGCTTGTGGTCGCGGGTGCGCTCCACCACCCGATGGTCACGGATGAGGTAGGCGCGGCTGTCGCCCACCCAAGCCACATGCGCGGCGCCGTCGGTGACGTACACCATGACCGCCGTGGAGCCAGGGCTTCCGGCGGGCCCGCTGCACAACTCCTCGCGCACCACTTCATCCGCGCGGCGGATCGCCTGGCGCATGCGCTCGGGGGGAAGGCCGCGAGACTCCGCCATCGAGGCTTGGATCTCACGAACCGCGACCCTGCTGGCCTCGTCGCCGCGACCCATGCCGCCCATGCCGTCGCACACCAACAGAAGCAGGCCCCCGTCGTCGGGGGGGCCCACGGACCAGCTGTCTTCGTTGGTGGGGTGCACCAGGCCCACATGGGTCGCAGCGTGCACGCGAAGGGGGAGGGTCATCCGCTGCGAATAAGGCGACCGGCGTCCTGTGGCCAGCCTCCGGTTGACTCCCCTTGGGTGACGTCCTTACACTCAGGAAACGGGGGGTCGATGGGCAAGCGTCGGATGAACCGAGAGCGAGCCACGCCGAGCCCGGCCCCATCGCGGGCCCACCGCAAGGGAAGCCGACCCCACAGCCCCGCCTTCGAGCCTGCCAGGCAGCGGGTCGTTGCCATCGTGGGCCACCGAGCGAGCGGCAAGACGAGCCTCGGCGACCTGTTGTGCAAGGTGGCCCGCGTCACCCGGGATGTCGGCTCGGTCCAGGAACGCACGTCGCTCCTCGACTGGACGGCTGAGGAACGCTCGGTGGGCCACAGCCTCGGGATTGCCGCCGTCTGGCTCCCTTGGCAGCCACAGCACGACGTGCGCGCGTCGGATGGATGGACGATCCAGCTGCTGGACACCCCAGGAACCGAGGTACTCCCCACGGAACGGTCGATTGCCCTCGGGGTCGCCGACGCCGCGCTGGTGGTCATCGACGGCCGAGCCGGCGTGGAGCACGGCACCGAACAGGCCCTCGGAGAGGTGGAAGAACGGGATCTTCCGGCCATCGGTGTGGTCTCCAAGCTGGAGCGGGTCGAAGACATTGCTGGAATCATGGCCCAGGTGCAGGCCACGACCGCGCGACGGACGGTGCTGGTGCAGCTGCCCTTCGTGGACGATGCCGGATCGCTGGCCGGCGTGATCGATCTCGTTCGCAGCGTGGTCCTTCGGTTCGACGGAGAAGCTCAGTGCTCCGCCGAGCCGATCCCGGAGCGCTGCCGACGGGACGTCGTTCGGGCGCGGGAGGCGCTCGCTGAGTCGGTGGCCCTCACCGATGACGATCTCCTGGAGCAGTACCTCGAGGATCTCGAGCTCTCCGACGCGGCGCTGGAAGCGGGGATCATTCAGGGGATCCTCGCCCGACGGCTTCTCCCGCTGCAGCTGGCTTCCGTTCCCCTGCGCATGGGCGCCCAGCCGCTCCTCGACGCCATGGGACGCTGGCTGCCTTCGCCGCTGAGCCGACCCCGAAGTGTCCTGGACGACGACGGGGCCGTGGTTGCCCTCCATCCCGGCCGGGATGCCGACGGGCAGGGCACGGAGCCCTTCGTCGCATCCCTCGTGGCCCGGGGCATCGACCGCGAAGGCGCACCGTTCACGCTGGTGCGCGTGTGGGCTGGGGCACCGCCTCGCAATGGGGCCTTGGTCCACGCCGACGATGGACGCATGGCGAGGGTCCACAAGTGGTACCGGCTGCGCGGACCCCGTCGTTCGGTGGCCACCGACGCCGGGCCGGGCGCGCTCCTGGCCACCTGGGAGACCCTCCCCGGGCGCCCCGGAGACACCCTCACCGACGGCCCGTCCTTGCGGGTGCCGCCTCCGTCTGCACCGCCCCCCATGACGGCCTGGCTGCTTCGGCCAGGGGCGGAGGGCACCGACGAGGCGCTAGGCCACGCCGTTCGGGAGCTGGTGGAGACCGACCGGGGATTGTCCTTGCTGACCGACGAGACCACCGGCGGTCTGCTGCTCGCGTCCGGCAGTGAAGGGCATCTCACGGTGGCCGTGCGTCGCTTGCGGGCCCGGTCTGGGCTCGACGTGCGGACCTCACTGCCCCATGTGGCGTACCGGGAGGTCCCGATCCACGCCGTCGCTGAAGTGGAGGGCCTGCACGTCCGGGAAGACAGCTACGGGCTGGTGGAGGAGTACGGGCGGTGTCGCATCGACCTGATGCCCGGCGCGACCGGGGGCGCCATCCCCGTGGGGTCCCTCGAGCCGCTGTGCTTCGAGGACGCCGTGGAGCCCGAGGAAGACCTCCCAGAGCGCTGGCGGCCCGCCATCGGCGAGGGGGCTCGCTCGGCCCTCGCCCACGGTCCGACGGCTGGGTACCCGGTGGTAGGGGCTCGGGTGACCCTGCGCGGCGGCGCCTACGACATGCTCCAGTCCACCGATGATCACTTCCGCCTCGCGGGGGAGAACGGCATGCGTTCCGCGCTGGAGCGGGCGGGCACGCGCCTCCTCGAGCCGTGGTGGTCGGTGGAGATCTCCCTGCCGCAGGATCACCTCGGTGAGCTGATCAACGACATCTCGGCCCATCGGGGTCGGGTGGTAGGGATGGAGGTGGATGGCGACATGGCCCGGCTCATGGCGCACTCCCCGTACCGAGAGCTTCGGACGTTCAGCCCTCGACTGCAGACCTTGACCGGCGGACGGGGGGCGTTCAAGGCCCAGCCGGATCACTACGAGCCGCTCCCTGAGCATTTGGTGGGGGAGGCGATCAAAGAGTCGCCGTTCCGCACGACCCGCGGACGGGATGCCACGCCGGTCCCCGCGGGCCCTCGGCACCCTCAGCGCGAGCAGTAGGAAGCCCCGCGACTCATGGCGCAGCCACCCAGCGTGCCGTGGCCCCTTGGCCGTCGATGGTGAGGGCGACGTGGCGGCCGCGTCTGGGCACCTGTGCGGCGTTCACGCACAGCACCCCGTCGAGGGTCCGAAACGCCTCACGGGTGCGTCCCAGGTGCATGTGGCCAGCCACCACCGCTCGCACCGCGCCGACGCGGTGACGGAGGGCCACCGTGAGATCGCTGTCCCCGGCATCCCGACCCCCGTGGGACCAAGGGTCCTCAGGTCGGGACCCTAGCCCCGCCGGGCCGTTGTGGGCCAGCACGACGATGGGTCCCATGGCGTCATCCACGAGGGCGCACAGGCGCGCCGCCGACGACTCCAACCCCTCCACGCCATGGCGCGCCGACAGCGCCCCGGCGAACGAGGCTCGGCGTCCGTCCATCGCCCAAGGGCGTGCCGCGACCACCGTCGCGGCACCGAGGACGTGGGAGGAGTAGCCCGCGAGGGGCACCGGGTGCAGCCAGCGGGCCAGACGCTCGGTACGCCTCAGGATGCGCCTGGCGGAGCCTGGAGGGTGCCAGCCGTGCAGCACGGCCTCTCGCAGGATGCCCAGGGCACTTGGCCCATCGTGGTTGCCAGGCAACACGACGGCAGCGGTCTGTAGCCTTGCGATGGATTGTGCGACACGCCGGAGGCTGCCGGGCAGCGGGCCCCCCAGATCGCCGACGAACAAGACCCCGTCGTAGCCCTGGGCGTCGAGGGCTTCGGCCTCCCTTCGATCGAAGCGGCCATGGACGTCGCCGAACACCGCGAGCCGGGTTGGGCGCGTCGAGCGGGGCGTCGGCCCGGTCATGTCAACCCAGCGTGACCTTGGGGCCCCTCGGCCCGTAGAGACGCTCGGCCAGGGTGGCGACCCACCGGTTCTCGGGCGTGTCCGGGAGCGCCAGCTTGCCGGCACGAATGCCGTCGCGGAGCGCGGCGATCCCGGGGGTGGGGTCCTCCAGCTGCATGATCATCTCCAGCAGGAACGCGTCCGGCGGCTCGGTTCCGGTCGTCTCGGCCCAGTGCAACGCACGGCTCAGCTGCTCGGGCTGCGCAGGCAGGGGCTGCTCCTGGCGCCAGTCCGGGCCGAGGGCGTTGATGCAGGCGAGCACCTTCTCCTTGCGCTCCTTGAAGGGGAGGGCCGCGAGCTCGTCGGGAAGAATGGGACGCCCGAAGTGGATGTCCATGCGCCCGAGACCCGTGGGGTACTCGAGACGGTGGGGCATCTCCTCGGTCTGAATGGCGCCGCTGAAGCGCACCGGCACGATGGGGGCGCGGGTGTGCATGGCCATGTCGATGAAGGCAGAGCTCATCTTGGTGACGGGGGGGCGCTGGCAGTGCAGGCTCCGGGTGCCCTCCACGTGGACCATGACCGATTTGCCCACAGTGGTCATCTTGGTCGACAGGTCGGTGATGATTCGCGGGAGGCTGGCTTTGTCCTCGCGATCGAAGAACGTGATGACTTCCGGATCGGAGACGCCCGGCCACTTGAAGCTGTGCTCGATGAGCTTGCCGAGCCACGTGGTCTGGTGCTCGATCTTGGCCAACGTGACCGTGGACATGCCGTTGAGGGCCGAGGCGAGGATGCTGAAGAGCAGCGACTCCACGCCGACCTGGTGGTTGCCCAGGTACAGGAGACTCTGGCCGTGCACGGCGTCGAGCTCCTCGGGATGGTGGACGTACACCCGGTTGACGAAGCGCTCCATCAGGCCGTAGAAGATGTCCTCGACCGGCCATCGGCCGATGCCAAAGGACTTCCCCCACCAGGTGCGGACCGGGCTCAGATCGAGCCGCTCGGGGCCCGCTTCGGTCACGGTTGCTTCCGTGAGCCCCGAGGCGACGGTCAGCGGGAAGTGGCTGTAGGGAGCCATGGAGGAGGTGGCCACGAGCCGATCGCCGTCGCGCACGGTGGTGACGCTGCCGGGATGGACCGGGAGCCGGGCCGCGACGTGGTCGCCGATGGCGACGGTCGTCAGCAGCGCCACCGGGTCCTGGGACGACGCGCCATAGAGTGAGGCCACCGTGCCCGGGAGCCAGTCGCTGGCCTTGACGTCCGCGAGGCGGGCCACGGTCGTGGGCCCGTCGTGGCGGGACAGGCCTAGACCGGCGACGTGCTGGCGTTCGAGGAGGAAGCGCTTGCGGACCTCCGGGGCCTGGGTGCCGATGGGCCCCTTGGGGAAGAGGACCTCGGTGAGCTCGAGCTCGGCCCACACCTGGCCCGTGGCCTCGTCGACGGCCTGGACACCGAAGCGCGGGTGCCGGGGCTCCTCGCGACCGAGGTAGCGGGCGCGCACCCGAACCGTGCCGGTGGGCTTGGGGCCAAAGAAGGCGAGGCGGTCGACTCGGAAGGGGTACGCGACTTGGTCGTCGCCGACGGCGGCGTCCCAACGGGACAGCGTGTCGTGGGGCAGCACGTGGGTGAGCCCATCGAGCAAGCCTTGCCCGAGCAGGCCGGTCGGCGTGCCGTCGCGGGTGGCGTCGAGCACCCCCTCGGCGCCATCGGGCCCGAAGGCGAGGGACGTCAGCATCTGCAGGGCAGGGCCGTGGAAGAGCACGCCCCGGCCGTAGGGGTCCGGTTCGTCGACGAGACCCATGGCCGTGGCCCATGGGGCCGGAGCCGTGGGATGGGCCCCGGTGTGCACCGTGCCCTTGGCGACGGCCTCGAACCGGGAGAGGTCCCCCGCCTCCCGGTAGGCCTCGAGCGTGATCGACGCCATGTCGCCGTCGACGCGGTCCACGACGGTACGCACCTGGACAGGGCCCGGCACCGGGAGCCAGCGCAGGACCTGCACATCGGTCAGTCCGACGACACGGCCACCGAGGGCGGCCTGGCCGGCGGCGGCGAGACGGTCCACCATGGACATGGCCGGGAGGGCGGGCACGGTGAACGTCGGGCAGTGGTCACGGACCCAGGCGGTGCCACCGAAGGGGTCGAGGGTCTCGGAGCTGGGGTCGGCGGCTGCGGCACCGCGCTTGTTCGTCTGGCGGCCGGTGCCTTGGGCGCCCTTGGCTTGAGCGACGATGCCGTGGGTGTCGGGCAGCAGTGCGGGCTTGGGCGGAAGGGCCCCATCGACGATGCGCATGCCCATGCCGATGGCCTGGTAGATGCGGAGATCGTCGACCCACAGGTACGCGTCGCAGACGGCGAAGCGACCTTGATCGTCCTCGCCGACCTCCGTGATGTCGAGCTCGCAGTAGATCACTTTGTTCTTCGGCACGACCTGGCCCCGGTACTTCCAGGACAGCGGCCGGCCCATCATCAGGGGCTCGAAGCGCGGGTTCTCCATGCCGTCGCCCATGCCGTTCTCGAGCATGAAGAACTGCAGCAGCTGGACCATGGCCTCGATGCCGAGGGAGCCCGGCTGGACCGGGTCGGTGTAGAAGTGGGCCTTGAAGAACCACTCGCCAGGGTCGACGTCCTTCTCACTGCGCAGCTTGCCGAGGCCGGCCTTGCCGCCTTCGGGCCAGTAGCCGGTCACGCGGTCGAGCATCAGCAGCATGGTGCCGGGCAGGCGCAGGTCACCATCGCAGTACTTGGCCGGACGCTCGGACAGGTCCACGTGGAAGTCCGAGGGAGCGAGGAGGACGTCGCGCTCTTCCTGGCTGTAGGAGATGCCGATCTGGTTCGCCAGCGCGTCCCGCGGGAAGAACCCGAACACCGTCTTCATCGTGTAGACGTGGACCTCACCGAGGTAGCACTCGACCTCGAAGCTCTCGATGATCATGCCGCCCGCGTTGCTGATGCTGGTGATCTTCGAGACCGTCTTGAGGGTGCCGGAGGTCGGCAGCACCTCGACGTGCCAGGTGGCGGTGCCGTCCAGGTTCCGGAAGAACAGGTCGTCGTCGGTGGTCAGCGCGGAGCCGACGTAGCAGGCAATCCACCCGCAGGGCTGCAGGGCAGCCTCGAGGAGCACGCAGTAGGGCATGCTCTGGGTACCGTTCTCCTGGAAGTACCAGGCCTCGGGGGGGACGTCGTACTCGAGCTCGATGGCGGTGCCGATCTCCATCTTGCCGATGGCGCCTTCGATCTTCGTGACTCGGGTCATGAAGTGGTAGGGCGGGCCCGGCAGCCGAGCGCAGTGCCGTCCCTCGTCGAAGGGGGTGTACATCGGGCCGAAGGCCTCGGACGGGCGGCCCCATGCGCAGGCGATCAGCGAATGGTAGCCGAACGGGAAGCCCTCGGCCTCGGCCACGGGGACCGGGTCGGAGTAGCCGTCGAGGAACTCGGGCCGGGAGCTGATGGGCCAGTCCGGGGTGAGGCGCAGACCGACCCGGCGGGCGTGGAAGGCCTTCAGGCCGTCGACGGTGCACAGGAAGTCGGCGTAGATCGTTGGCACCGGGCCGTCGTGGATCTCCTCGATGTAGATCTCGTAGATCTGATGCTTGCTCTCGGGGGTGACCTGTCCTCGGCACTTGAGCTGGTAGGGGATGTCGGGCACAGGCTCGAAGCGCCAGCCGTCCTTGTTGATGGTGTACCCGAGGGCCGCCAGGTAGAAGCCGAGGGCACTCAGGCAAGCCTCGAACATCATGGTGCCCGGCATGCACGGGTCATCCTTGAAGTGGCCGTCGAAGTACCAGTCTTCGGCCTGGATGGGCTGCTCGCAGCGAAGGTAGCCGCGGCCCCAGGGCCCACCCTTCGGGTCGAACTCGGACACACTGGTCCAGAAGGTCATGGGCGGGGGCGCCATGCGAGGCGTGCGGACGTGGGTCTGCAAGTACTCGAAGCCCTCGCCGAAGCAGGTGTAGCCATCGCCGTTGGCGAAGGCGCGGACCTGCTCTTCGTTGAAGGACGTGCGCTTGGTGAGCGTGGTCGGGCCGTCGACGCGGGCGTCCGCGATGTGCTCGCCGGTCTCCGGGGTCCACAGGATGCCGCCGGAGTCATCCAGCTCGGCCTCGCTGAAGAAGCCGGCCTGGCCCTCGCGGACCTCGAGGCGAGGCTTGCCGTCGACCCAGCAGTCGTAGTGGAAAAAGAAGATGCGGGTGTCGCCGTGGTTGGCGTGGCCGTCGACGTGGATCTCGTAGCGGAGCGTGTCCCCCACGGCGGGCAGGCCGCCCCGGTAGGTGAGCTCGCACCCGAGGAGGCGGTAGACCCGCTCGCCCTTGTTCTGGAAGTCGGCGCCGAGCCACGAGATGAGGAGCAGGTCGGCCTGCCCAGCTTCGATCATGACGCCGGCGGGCATGTGGCCATCGTGGAGGTACCAGCCGTCCCAGGTCACATCGGTCTCGGTCCAGATGATCCCCGTGGTCTTGGCGCCGGGGTTCACCAATGCGCCGGGCTCGGCGTCGATGCCGATGACGCGGTCGCACAGGAGCAACGGAGGCTCGGGCATGCGGACCTGGCGAGGGAAGTCGTCCTGGATGGCGAACATCGGGCCATAGACGGCGCTGATCTTGTCGGAAGCCAGCGACTCGAGCTCGGCGCGACCCCACTTGGGCCCGGGGAGCGTCGCGGCGTTGCAGAGACTGTTGGCGGGGGCCGATGGGGTCGCCGCCGCCGCCGCGACAGCGGCCGCCGGCTGCGGGGTGGGGGCCGTGGGCTGTGGGATGGGGGCCGGGGGACGAGGTGCTGCGGGACGGGCGGCGACGGGGGCCGGCGCCGGCGCTGCCGTGGGGGGCGAGGGGCGAGGCGACGGGGCCGGAGGCGCGGGGGGCCTGGGCTCGGGCGCGGGCGATGGCATGCCGGGGGCGGGCTGCCCCTGGAGGAGGGCAGCCATGGTGCGGTGCCGAAGGTCGAGGAATTGCTTGTGGACCTCGGACTGGCGCTGCAGGTAGTCGGTATGGGCCTGGGTGAGCTGTTGGTGCAGCTGGGCGAGTCGGGTGTGCATGGCGCTGCCGTGGTGCCCGACCGGAGCCGGGGTGGGGGACGTTGCGGGTCGGATGGTGACGGGCCTGGATGCAGGCGGTGCCGGCGCCACGTGGGGTGCAGGAGGAGCCACGGGCGGGGCCGGGTGGGTAGAGCCGCCGGCGAAACGGGTGGCCGAAAGGCGGTCCGCCGCGGGCCGCAGGGCAGGTGGGGCCACCGCGTGGGCCGCGAGGGCCACCACAGCTTGGGCTGGAGCGGCGATGGCCGGGAGCACGACGTCGTCACCCAACACGCCGGGGAGAGCGGGGGCCGCCACCATGTGGTCGGGACCGCCGGTCTCTGCGGCCAGCGGAGCCGAAGGTCCAGCGAACACGGACGGCAGGGTCGGGGCCGGGGTCATCGACGACATGGTCGGGCTCTCGTGGTTGGGGCCGCCAGCGGGTAGAACCACTGCGGGAGGATGGGCGGCAAAGGCCAGGTGCGGCTCTGCCACCACGGAGGGAGCGGGAAGCGCGCGGGTGGGACCGTGGGGTCGGACGACCACGGCTCGGGCCGGTGCGGACAGGCTCGGAGCCTGGACCTGAAGGGCGTGGCTTCGGTCCCACGGGGTGGCGGTGCCTTCGGTATGGGGCAAACGGCCGTGGGCGCAGGCGAGTACGGCCGCGGCGACTCGGACCAGACCCTCAGCGGCATGGGCCCGGCCAAAGCGGATGCCGGGGTCCAGGTCGAAGGGTTGGGCATCGGAGGCGTCGTCGAACACCGCGAGGACCGAGAGGCCCTCTCGCTCGGCGTCTTCGAGGCGCTTGCAGACCAGCAACACGCTGGCGTCTCCGGCGACGTGACCGGCCGGATGAAGCGCCGCGGCGGCCGCCTCATGGACGGGCTCTGCGCTCATGTCGACCGCTCCGACCAAGGCGACGTCGACCTCGTGGGCCCGAAGGGCACGCAGGGCGGTCGCCAGGGCCTCGAGGCCGCTGTGTTCTTCACCAGCGAGGGTGAAGCCGGGGCCGCCGAGGTCGAGCTGGCTGGAGATGCGGTTGGCGGGGATGTTGGGCATGTTGCCCACCACGCCTGCGGACTCCAGCACGGGCACGACCGCGTCCGTGGCGGCGGTCAGCCAGGCGGGATCGGCCCCCTCGGCCCAGCCCCGGAGCCGCCAGCGGGCCCCGTAGCGGCAGACCTCCGGGTCGGACTGACTTCCGATGAGGACCGCGGTGCGTGCCGGAGGAAGATCGAGGCCGGCGGTGGCTTCGAGGGCTGTGGCGAGCAGCCCGACTTGCTGCGCCAAGGTGGCGGCGAGGTCCTTCGGGGGGAAACGGAGACCACGCATGGCGAGGGTCACCGGCGCGCTGAGTCCCCGGGCTGGGCTTCCCGGCGTGACGGCGTAGTCACCGGAGAAGAGGGACTCGGCGAAGCTCCGCGCGTCGGTGCCACCCGCCACCCGGGCGCCCATGGCGACCACGGCGACTGGGCCGACCGGACGAGGGACGGGCACCGTGGGGATGCTTCCCTTGCCCTCGTAGCCCTCGATGATGAGGTGGGCGTTGTTGCCCCCGAAGCCGAAGGCCGACACGGTGGCGAGCTTGCGCCCGGTCCACGGCTCGGGCTCTCGGAGCAGCCGGAAGGGGGTTCCGTCGAGGGCGGGATTGGCTTTCTCGGCGTGCAGCGTCGGGGGCTTCATGCCGGCTTCCATGCCCGCCAAGACCTTGAGGACCCCGGCCACGCCTGCCGTGGTGATGAGGTGCCCGAGGTTGGACTTCAAAGAGCCCAGGGGGAGGTCCGGCACATCGCCCAAAACGTCGAGCATCGTCGCGATCTCAGCCGCGTCGCCGACGGTCGTGCCCGTGGCGTGGCACTCGGCGAGGGTGAGCTCTTTCGGGTCGATGCCGCTGACGTCCCACGCCTGACGCAGGGCTCGGGCTTGTCCGGGGCTGGAGGGGGCAAGCAGGCCGCGGCCGCGGCCGTCGTTGGACAGTCCGGCACCACGGATCACTCCGAGGATGCGGTCGCCAGACGCCTCGGCGTCGGCGAGGCGCTTCAGCGCGACGAAACCCGCGCCCTCCGCCGGCACGAGGCCGTCGGCCTCGGCGTGGAAGGGGCGGCTTTGCCCTGTCTTGCTCATGGCGTTCAACGCACAGAACCCAACGTGGATGAACAGGTCGTCGCTGCGGCACACAGCCCCGGCGAGCATCACGTCGGCGTCGCCGTCGTGGAGCTTGTCGCAGGCCAACTTGATGGCGTAGAGCGACGAGGCGCAGGCTGCGTCGAGGGCGAACGCCCCGGCACCGAGGCCCAACTGTTGGGCCAGCAGGTGGGCGGGGAGTCCGGACATGAAGCGATTGCGCGGATCGACCGCGTCGGTGTGGGGGCGCACGGGGCTGCCGGCGAACCACACTTGTTCCGCGAAGCGCGACATCGACGAGCTGGGGAAGGACAGGTTGCCCATGACCGCCCCGACCCGGTCGGTGCCGCCCGTGTGGTTTGCGTCTCGCAGGGCCTCTCGCCCGGTGTGGAGGACCCACTGGAAGAGCGGATCGAGCTGCTTCAGTGCGTCGCCCATCGGGAAAGGGCCCGCCGCGTCGACCACCTCTTCCCAGCCGTTGACGTAGCCCCCTCGCTGGGTCCAGGCGCGGTCTTGGGCCTGTGCGGGGTCGTCGGTCAGCGCAAGGTGCGACGGGACGCCCCAGCGGTCTGCCGGAGCGTCGGTGATCAGGTCGCGTCCCGCGAGGACCGCTTCCGCGAAGGCCTGGGGGTTCAGGGCGCCGGGGAGCAAGCAGCTGCGCCCGACGATGGCTATGGGCTCGAAGGCCATCCGACGTTCCGTGGTCGAGAGGAGCAGGCAGGGGTCGGCCAGGCCGACCCCCATGGGTCAGGGGAGGAGGATGGTCTCCACGCCCTCCAGGCTGGCGACGACAGCGCCGTCGGCGTCGGTGAAGACGATGTCGGCCACAGCCTTGTCCTTGCCCTTGGCAGCGCCCGTGAGCGTGGCCTTCACCGGGCCGACGGGCGGGCCGTCGGTGTAGGTGCGCACGACCCCGAGCTTCATCGGGAGACTGGCGCCACCGAGGATGCGGCGGCTGAACAACAGGGCCATCTGCAGGCCGCCGTCCCACGCGGCAGGGTCGGTGGACCAGGCTTCGTCGGACCAGCCCGCAGCTGAGGTCGTGGTGACCTCGTTGACCACGATGCCCTCGTTGGAGATGCCCGGCACACCCTTGAGCACCTGGAAGGTAGCGCCATGGAACAGGACGTCACCGTCGTACACGGTGTCGAGGCGCTCGAGCCCGGTCAGTGCGCGGGGGGCCGCGGGGGCCCGCATCGCTGACTCGGTGAGCTGGGCGGTCGCGGTGTAGTGGGGCCGACCCTGCAGGTCGCTGATGCGCACGGAGAGCACCGAGCCGGTGCCGTTGCTGATCTCGGTGGCCTCGACGTCGAACCAGTCGCCAGCGCCGTCGAAGTTGCCCAGCTTGATGCCGCGCATCACGGACACGTCGGTCAAGGAGGCGAGGTACAGATCTGGGCGGCACGCCTTCGCGGCGCGGGCACACCACTCGACCGCGATGACCATGGGTACGACCGGCACGCCGGCGATGGTGTGGTCGGACAGGTAGGGGTGGGTGTCGCTGCCCACGCGGATGCGGAGCTGGACGCTACGCTCCCCGTGGGCTTGGGCCAAAGGGCCCATCTTCGGTTCGCCTCCCAGGACCAGCTCGACGTCGCCGGAACGGTCAGCCAGGTCGTCGACGAGCATCTGCGCGCCGACGTCGAGGGGAATCAGGGGCACCCCGAGGGCTGCGAAGCGAGCCTTGAGCTGTGGGGTGACCATGCCCCCCTCCCATGGGCCCCAACCCAGCGATTTGACCACCACCCCGGGGCGGCGACTCGCCTCTGCGGCGGCCACCTTGTTGAGCACCTCGTTGGCCATGGCGTAGTCGCACTGGCCCTGGTTGCCGCAGCGCCCGGCCACCGAGCTGAAGGTCACGATGGCCGCCAGCGGGTCGTCGGATGCCGCATCCAGCAGGGTGCGCATGCCGCCGACCTTCGTGTTGTAGACGAACTGGAACTGATCGTCGGTCTTGTCCCCAATGAACCGGTCGGCGAGGACGCCTGCCCCGTGGACCAACGCGGTGATGGGCCCCAGCTGCTTGCGGACGTCCGCGAACGCCGCCTTCACGGCGTCGGCGTCGTTGACGTCGACGGGCACGTAGAGGGCCTTGCCTCCCGTGGCCTCGATGGCCGCCAGGGTGCCGCGGACCTCACGGCCGGCCAGGATGCCCTTGACCTGCTTGCCGAGCGCCGCCGGCGTGGGCATGGAACCCGACGCCTTGGCGGCGGCGAGCAGTGCGCCCTTGAGCTTGGCATCTCCTTCCACGCCCTTGGCCGCGGCGGGCTCGTCGACGAGAGGCGTGCGGCCGAGCAGAGCGAAGGAACCGCCCCGCTGCTGCGCGAGCGCGATGAGGGTGGCGGCCGTCACGCCCCGGGCGCCGCCGGTGGCGACGATGACATCCGCGCTTCCGGTGCTCGGCTCGGTGGGGGCGGCGTCGGTGCGGACCGAAGCGAGGGCCATGCGGGTGCCGTCGGCGAGGAGCCCGACCTCGACGTCGGGGCCACCGGCCACGAGCTCGGAGACGATGGCCTCGGCGAGGGTGTCGGCGTCGCGGCCGCCCCGCTGCAGGTCGATGGCCTTGGTGGAGGCCTGCCACTCCTGGGCCGCGGTCTTGACGAGACCAGGGAGTCCGCCAAACCAGGCGCGGGCGGCGGCGTCGCTGTCGACCCCGTCGACGAGGAAGCGTCCACCGGTGTCCTGCACGGTCACGAAGAGGCCGGCGCCCTCGGTGAAGGCCGGGGCGAGGGCCCGAGCCGCCTGGAAGGCGTCCAAGGCAACGGCATCGGCCGACCCGAGGTCATCGACGAGGCCGCCGGTGTGCACGAAGACGTCTGCGCCCGTGGCCTGGCCACCCGACGGCACTCGCTCCGCGGTGAAGCCATGGGCCGCGAACGCCTTGACCAGGGCCGGCGCGACCTCGTCGTCGCCGGACACCTTGACGGTGGCACCTGGCTTCAGGCCGGGCTGCACCAAGCCTGTGGCCGGGGCAGCGACCGCCCGCAGGGCCCAACGGCCGAGCTCTGGGGTGGCCTCGATGGTCACGGGGGCCAGGGCTGGGGCTGCTGTGGCCCCGCCGCCGGACTGGGCCTCCATGTGCTCGATGATCTGACCGAGGGTCTGCAGCTGGGCCATGGCGCCCGCGTCGACCTCAGGAAGGCTCGGGGCGCGCTCCCGCATGGCGGACAAGATCTCGACGCGCTTGATGCTGTCGATGCCGAGATCGGCCTCGAGGTTCATCTCCGGGGCGAGCATGTCGGCAGGGTAGCCGGTCTTGTCGGCGA